>Ga0187892_10000065_pt1 | contig 232148 bp, 255 predicted proteins | sample MA1701073metaG_FD_139345 | JGI IMG/M metagenome (GOLD analysis project Ga0187892, IMG submission 139345) | Bio-ooze microbial communities from a basaltic lava cave in the Kipuka Kanohina Cave System on the Island of Hawaii, USA - MA170107-3 metaG ... | reverse complement strand
CCGTTCTGGGGGGAGGCTCGGAAGGGGGGCGTAGCCCCCCTCCGAGGAAACTGGTGAGCGACGTGGGTGAGTTCATCGCAACCCTCAAAGCCCCACTCCGGGGGTTGTCGGTTGGTTCCAGCGCGGGCTCCGCCCGCGCAACCCGTTCTGGGGGGAGGCTCGGAAGGGGGGCGTAGCCCCCCTCCGAGGAAACGGATGGCGTGGTTCAGGCGCAAGCCCGAGGGCGAGGGAGAGGGTGAGGCCAGGGGCCGCAAGGTGGTCATCGCCGAGGGCCTCTGGATCAAGTGCGACTCCTGCAAGGAGATCGTCTACCGCGCAGAGGTGGAGCGCGCGGGCCGGGTCTGTCCCAAGTGCCGCTATGCCTTCCGCGTGAGCGCTCGCGAGCGGATCGCGCTCATCACCGACGCCGGCTCGTTCGAGGAGCAGGAGCGGGGGTTGACCTCCGGCGATCCGCTCGGCTTCAAGGACACCAAGCGCTACCGCGACCGTGTCCGTGCGGCCCGGGACAAGACGGGCAACGCCGAGGCGGTGGTCACCGGGCTCGCGCGCATCGAAGGATACCCGGCGGTCGTGTGCGCCTTCGACTTCGCATTCCTGGGCGGCAGCATGGGTTCGGCGGTGGGCGAGAAGCTCACGCGCGCCATCGAGCTGGCCATCGCCAAGCACGTGCCCGTCGTCATCGTGTCGGCCTCGGGCGGGGCCCGCATGCAGGAGGGCATCCTCTCGCTGATGCAGATGGCCAAGACCTCGGCGGCGTTGGAGCGCCTGGCCGCCGAGCGCCTGCCCTACCTCTCCGTGATCACCGATCCCACGACGGGGGGCGTCATCGCGAGCTTCGCCATGCTGGGCGACGTGATCCTCGCCGAGCCGCGCGCGCTCATCGGCTTCGCCGGTCCCCGCGTCATCGCCGAGACCATTCGCCAGCCGCTGCCCGAGGGGTTCCAGCGCTCGGAGTTCCTCCTCGCGCACGGTCAGCTCGACATGATCGTCGAGCGGCGGGACCTCAAGGACACCCTGCGCCGCCTCCTCGCCTTCTTCGCCGACCAGCCGCCGTCCGGATGACCTACGACGAGGCCGTCGCCCGCCTGCTCGCCCTCCGCGGCGGCGAGCATGCGGGGATGCGGCCGGGCCTGGAGCGGATCGAGGGCCTGCTCGCCGCGCTGGGCGATCCTCACGCCCGGTACACGCTGGTGCAGGTGGGCGGGACCAACGGCAAGGGCTCGGTGGCGGCGATGCTGGCCGCCATGCTCAAGGCCGCCGGGCGCCGCGTCGGCCTCTACACCTCGCCGCACCTGGTCTCCTTCCGCGAGCGGATCCGGGTCGACGCCGAGCCCATCAGCGAGGATGCTGTCGTCGACGGCGTCGACGCCCTGGGCACGCTCATCGCGCGCTTCGACGCCACGATGTTCGAGGCGGCCACGGCGCTGGCCCTCGATCACTTCGCGCGCGAGAGCGTGGACATCGCGGTCCTGGAAGTGGGGCTGGGCGGGCGGCTCGACGCGACCACCGTGGGGACGCCGGCGGCCACCGTGCTGAGCCGGATCGACCGGGACCACGAGGCCTACCTGGGGACGACACTGACCGCCATCGCCGCCGAAAAGGCGGCTATCATCCGGGCCGGCGTGGCGCTGGCCGCGGCTCAAGCGCCGGAGGTCACGGAGATCCTCGTGCAGCGCGCGGCGACGGTGGGGGTGCCGTTGCAGCTCGAGGGACGTCAGCTCCACGTGAACGTGCAGTCGCGGAGCCTGGCCGGCCAGATCATCGGCTGCCGTGGCCCGGACTTCGCGCTGGACGGCCTGCGGCTGCCGTTGCTCGGCACCTATCAGCCGTCCAATGCCCTGCTCGCCGTCGCCGCGGCACATCACCTGGGCGCCGGCGAGGGCGCGATCCGCGCCGGCCTGGCCCGGGCCCGCTGGCCGGGGCGCTTTCAGGTGTTGGGACGGCAACCCACGCTGGTCCTGGACGCCGCTCATAACCCCGCCGGGGCGCGGGCCCTGGCTGCCTCGCTCCGGGAGTACTTCGGCGACACCCCGCTGACGCTCGTCGTGGCGATCCTGCGCGACAAGGACGCCGCCGCCGTCCTGGTCGAGCTGGTGCCGCTGGCCCGGCGGCTGATCTTGACGACGACCAGCAACCCGCGCGCGGCGGCGCCGGAGACGCTGCGCCAGCTCGCGCCCAGCCCGGGGCCGGTTATCGATACGGCGCCCTCGGTGGCCGAGGCCCTGGCCATGGCGACGGCCCCGCCGACGACGCCTGTCGTGTGTGTGGCCGGCTCGGTCTCGCTGGTCGGCGACGCCCTCGCCTACCTGCAGGGCGGGCGCGCCACCCCGTGCCCCGTCGAAGCGGCCGCCGAGAGCACGGGGTCGCTTCGCTCGTGAGGGCGCTCCGCGCCGTCCGCCTGATCCTGCCCGGCCTGCTCCTGGCCGGCGCTGTTGTCGCCCCACCGGCTTCCGGCCAGCCCCCCGCGCCGGCCACCGTCGTGACGGCGGGGGGCGAGATCACGATTCTGGCCGACCGGTTGGAGGAGATCGGTGCGGACGACCTTGTCATCGCCACGGGCAGCGTGGAGATCACGCGGGGCAGCCAGCGGCTCCTGGCCGACCGCGTGGAGCTCAACCGCGCCACGGGCGACGCGGTGGCCGAAGGGCGGGCCATCTTCTACGACGGCGAGGACCGGCTCGTCGGCGAACGCATCGAGTACAATTTCAAGACCGGCACCGGCGTCGTTCACGAGGGCTCCGCGCACACGGCGCCGTTCTATCGGGTCGACGGCCGGCGCATGGAGCGGCTCGGCGAGGGCCGCTATCGCGTGCGCCGCGGGCTGTTCACCACCTGCGAGGACGATCCGCCCACGTGGTCGTTCCGATTCGGCACGGCGGACGCCGATCTGGGCACGTTCCTGTGGGGAACGAACGCGTCGTTCTGGGTCAAGAATGCGCCGCTCATCCCCTTCTTTCCGTTCTTTGCCGCGGCCATCCGCCGTGAGCGCCAGACGGGCTTCCTCTTTCCCCGCTTCGGCGTGTCGAGCCGGAGGGGCGTGTTCGCCGAAATTCCCTTCTTCTGGGCCATCTCCGACAGCCAGGACGCCACCATCACCCTGAACGCGTACGCCGAGCGCGGCCTGGGGGCCAACCTGGCGTACCGCTACGTGCTGTCCCGGACGCACCGAGGAAGCGTGTCCGGCTTCTACCTCAACGAGAGCGAGCGGCCGGAGGACCAGCAGCAGGACTTCAACGAAAATCGGGCGTGGTGGAGGGTCGAGGACAGCTGGGACCTGGGATCGGGCTACATGTTTCGGGCCGACATCAACGGGGTGAGCGACGACTTCGTGTTCCGCGAATACACCGACCGGCTCCACGACCGGAGCCTGCAGCGCGCCGAGTCCAACGTCTTCCTGACCAAGAGCTGGGCAACGTGGAACCTGGTCGGCAACCTGTTCTGGTATCAGGACTTGACCCAGCGCCGGCCCGTCGAGCTGAACCGCCTGCCCGAGGTCCGCCTGGAGGGCGTGCGCCAGCCTCTGCCCGGCCTGCCCGGCGTCCTCTACGACGTGGAGTCCAGCGCCGTCAACTTCATCCGCACGGTGGGTGCCGACGGGATCCGCCTGGATGTCCGTCCGCTCGTCAGCCGCCCCATTCCCGTCCTGGGGGCCTTCACGATAAGTCCCTTCGCCGGCGGGCGCCTCACCGGCTACGATAAAACGGCAACGGGCACCCGGATCACCAGCAACGGAGGACTCACGGTGCAGGAGACTGAGAACGAGGCCCAGGCCCGCTCGCTCTATGAGGTGGGTGCGGACCTGGAAATGCGCGCCACCCGTGCCTGGGAACTGGGGGGCGCGGGAAACATCGAGGCCGTGCAGCACGTCCTCGAGCCGCGCCTCAACTACACTCGGCTCGACGGGACCGACCTCGTCCGCTATCGACGCGACGGGACGACCACGACCAACCAGCTGCCCCAGTACGACGCCATCGACGCGCTCCCCGAAGCCAGCCGCTTCACCTACTCCCTGACCAACCGCGTCCGGGCTCGCACGGTGGCCCCCCCGGGCACGGAGGCAGTCCGCTGGGAGATGGTGCGCTTCGTGCTCGCCCACTCCTACGAGGCGCTCAACCCCCATCGCCCGCTCGGGCCCATCACCACCGACCTGATCGTCAATCCCAACCGGATTTTCACCTTTCGGGGAGACACGAGCTACAGCGTCTACGGCAACGAAGGGCTTCAGTCGGCGACGACCGATCTCGCCGTCGACGTGCCGAGGGTGAGGGCGTCCGTGGGCACACGCTACAACCGGCCCGACCGGGTGAATTTCCTGCAGGGCAACCTGAGCGCCGAGCTGACCTCGCGGGTGGTGGGCCGGCTCACCACCAACTGGGACCTGCGCGACGACGTCTTCGTGGAAAACCGGATTGGGGTGGATTTCAAGTGGCAGTGCTGGGCCTTCACGGTAGAGTTCGTCTCCCGGAACCAGGACGAGGACGAAGTGCGCTTCGCCGTCAACCTGCTCGGCGTGGGCGCGCCGATCACGACCGGCGCCGGGCTGGGGACGCTCGGCCTCGGGGGTGCCCGATGATCCCCTTCGTCGATCTCACCCGTCAGCACGCCGCCCTGCGCGGCGAGCTTCTGGAAGCGGTGACGCGCGTGCTCGACTCGGCCCGGTTCATCCTCGGCGCCGAAGGCGAGGCGCTGGAGCGTGAGGTGGCGGCGGTGATCGGCGTCCGCCACGCCGCTGGCGTCGCCTCCGGCACCGACGCCCTGCGCCTGGCCCTCACCGCGGTCGGGGTGGGGCCGGGGGACGAGGTGATCACCCCGGCGTTCTCCTTCGTGGCGTCCGCGTCCACGATCGTCATGGCCGGCGCCACGCCGGTGTTCGTCGACATCGATCCCGAGACCTACGCGCTCGACGTGGAGGCCGCCGCCCGCGCGATCACCGGCCGGACGCGGGCCATCATGCCGGTGCACCTCTATGGGCACCCGGCCCCGATGGATCGGGTCTTGGCCCTGGCCCGCGCCCACCGTCTGGCCGTGGTGGAGGACGCGGCCCAGGCCATCGGCGCCACCTGGCAGGACCGCCCGGTCGGCGCGTGGGGAGACGTCGCCTGCCTGTCGTTTTACCCCACCAAGAACCTGGCGGCCTGCGGCGACGGGGGGATGATCGCCACCGACCGCGACGACGTCGCCCAGCGGGTGCGACGGCTCCGGCACCACGGCGACGGCGGCCGGTATCGCCACGTGGAGTTGGGGTTCACGAGCCGGCTCGACGAGATGCAGGCCGCGCTGCTGCGCGTGAAGTTGCCCCACCTGGGACCCTGGACGGAGGCCCGGCGTCGCCTGGCCGCGCGCTACCGCGACCGCTTGAAGGGGCTGTCCCTGGGGCTCCCGATCGAGAGAGCCGACGCGCGTCATGTATATCATCTCTATACCGTGCGGCATCCCCAGCGGGATACCCTGGCCAAGCTTCTTGACGAGAGTGGCGTGGGCACCGCCGTCCACTACCCGATCCCTGTCCCCGGGCAGCCGATGTTTTCAGCCGGAGATGAGAAACGGTGGCCCGAGGCGTGGCGGGCGGCGCGCGAGGTGCTCTCGTTGCCGTGCTACGCCGAGCTGCGCGACGACGAAGCGAAGGCGGTGGCCGACGCCGTCCGCCGGGCCTGCGAGCGGCTATGACTGCGGACCACCGCGCTCCCGGAAGCCGCCGCCAGCCGGCGCCCGGATTCGCCGAAGCGCTGCAGGCGCGTCTCAGCGGGACTCCCGTCCTCGGCGTCATCGGGCTCGGTTACGTGGGTCTTCCGCTGGCCGTGGCCTTCGCCGAGTCGGGAGCCACGGTCGTCGGCATCGACCTCGACCACCAGCGCGTGGCCGCCATCGGCGCGGGGCAGAGCTTCATCGAGGACGTCGCCACCGAGACCCTCGCCCCGCTGGTGCGCGCCGGGCGGCTCACGGCCACCGACGACTACGCCGCGCTCAAGGGCGCCGACGCCATCGTCATCTGCGTGCCGACGCCGCTGGGCAAGTCCAAGGAGCCCGACATCTCCTACATCGTCGGCGCGGTGGACGCCGTGGCCGGCATCGTGCGCCGCGGCCAGCTCGTCGTGCTGGAGTCGACGACCTACCCGGGCACCACCCAGGAGGTGCTCGTGCCGCGCCTCGAGGCGCGCGGCCTCCAGACCGGCATCGATGTCTTCGTGGCGTTCTCCCCCGAGCGCATCGACCCCGGGAACCGTCATTACACGCTGCGCACCATCCCCAAGGTGGTCGGGGGTCTCACGCCGACGTGCACGGCCCTGGCCGCCACCCTCTACAGCCGCATGACCGGCCAGGTGGTGCCGGTGTCGAGCCCGGCCACCGCCGAGATGGTCAAGCTCCTGGAGAACACGTTCCGCTCGGTCAACATCGCGCTGGCCAACGAGTTCGCCATTATGTGCCGGCGGCTCGGCATCTCGGTGTGGGAGGTGATCGCGGCGGCGGCAACGAAGCCGTTCGGCTTCATGCCGTTCTATCCCGGGCCCGGGCTGGGCGGGCACTGTCTGCCCTCGGATCCCCACTACCTCTCCTGGCGGGTCCGGCTGGAAGGCTACGAGCCGCGGTTCATCGCGTTCGCCGACCAGATCAATGCCCACATGCCGGCCTACGTCGTCCAGCTGCTCGTCGACGCGCTGAACGATCGCGCGCGGGCCGTGCGCGGCGCGGGCGTGCTGGTGCTGGGTGTGGCCTACAAGCCGAACGTGGCTGACACCCGGGACTCGCCGGCGCTCGAGATCATCGGCATGCTGGTGGGCAAGGGCGCGCGGGTCGCGTATCACGATCCCTTCGTGCCCAGCGTGGTGGTCAACGGCGTCAAGTTTGACTCCGTGCCGTGGTCCGGCCCCGACCTCGCCGGCTATGACGCCGTGCTGGTCCTGACCGCGCACACCGGTTACGACTGGACGGCCGTCGTGGAGCACGCCCGGCTCGTGATCGACACGCGGAACGCCACGGCGGGTCTGCCCCCCGCCGCCCACGTCATCCGCCTCTAGCCCGCCGCGTGCTGTCGGCGCTCGTCGTCTCCCTGCGGCCCCGCCAGTGGGTCAAGAACCTGTTCGTCTTCGCCGGGCTCGTCTTCGGCGAGAAGCTTTTCACGCCGGCGGTGGGGCCGGTGCTGGCCGCCTTCGTCATCTTCTGCGGGCTGTCCGGCGGGCTCTACCTTCTCAACGACGTCGCCGACCGCGAGCCGGACCGGCGACATCCTGACAAGCGGGCCCGCCCGATCGCCGCCGGTCACCTCGGCGTGGCCCCCGCCGTCGCCGTTGCCGCCGGTTTGCTCGTCGCCGGTCTGGCCGCGAGCCTGGCCCTCTCGGTCCCGCTCGCCGTGGTCGCCCTGGCCTACGTCAGCCTGCTCAGCGCCTACTCGGCGTGGCTCAAGCACGTGGTCATCGTGGACGTGTTGGTCGTCGCCGCGGGCTTCGTGCTCCGCGCCGTGGCCGGCGCCCTGGTCATCGACGTGAAGATCTCCGGCTGGCTCCTCATCTGCACGACGCTGCTGGCGCTGTTCCTGGCGTTGGGCAAGCGGCGGCACGAGGTGCTCACGCTGGCCGCCGAGGCGCCCCATCACCGCCCGATCCTGGCCGAGTACAGCGCCGGTCTTCTCGACCAGATGATCGCCGTGGTCACGGCCTCGACCGTCACCGCGTACGCCCTCTACACGATGTCGCCGGAGACGGTGGCGAAGTTCGGCACGCCGTTTCTCCCGGCGACGCTGCCCTTCGTCCTCTACGGCATCTTTCGCTACCTCTTCCTGCTCTACCGGCGTCAGATGGGGGGCAACCCCTCCGAGCTGTTCCTGCACGACCGGCCGCTGCTGCTGAACTCGTTGCTCTGGCTCCTGGCGGTGATCGTCATCATCTACTGGCGGTGGCCGGTCTGAGTGTCCGGAACTAGAATGGAGGCCGCCCTATGACCAGCCAGGTCGCCGTGCTCCGCACCCGTCCCGAGTGCGTGGTGGCCGACTACGGCCGGCTGCTGCGGCTGGCCAAGTACGACCAGGTCCTGGCGCGCGAGCAGGACCTGATCCTCAAGCTGAACCTGTCGTGGACGAAGTACTTCCCGGCGTGTTCGAGTCAGCCCTGGCAGCTGGACGGCGTGGTGAAGACGCTCCTCGACGACGGCTACGATCGGCGGCGAATCTTCCCCGTCGAGAACAAGACGGTGGTGACGGACCCCGTCAAGGGCGCCCGGAACAACAAGTGGCTGCCGGTCCTGGAACGCCACGGCCTGCGGTTCATCCCGCTCACGGAGGTGGAGTGGACGGTCTATCATTTCAAGACGCCGCTTCTGAAGCTGAACGAGCTGTTCCCCGAGGGCATCGAGATCCCGAGGATGTACGTCGGGAAGAACGTGCTTCACATGCCGACGGTGAAATGCGTCCATCCCGACACCGAGATCCTGCTAGCTGACGGCAGCCTGGTGCGAGCCGAGGCGCTGGTCAAAGAGTGGCAGGTCCGCGAGCCCGCTTACGATCTTCCCGATGGCGACCGGGTCGCCGAGGGCGAGGCGCAGGTCGTGTCGCTCGGGCCTGAGGGGCTCGGCGGGGCCTGGGCGACCCATTTCTGGAGGACCCCGGTTGCCGAGGGTACGATCTGGAACGTTCGGACCCGCACGGGCCGCCAGGTCACAACATCGAGCCGGCATCCGTTCCTTACCCCCGGGGGCTGGAAGCCAGCATCCGAGCTCCGCGTCGGCGACCGGATCGCCGTCGCGCGGCACATCCGCATCGAGGGGGAGTCCCAGCCGCTGCCTCGCGTCCCGGCGCTCGGTCACGAGAGGGTTGACGTCGATCGGCTGCCGCTGCGACCCGGCCGGCGGTACGACGTCGACACCCAGCGGCGGATCATCCGCGACTACGTCGCGGGGAAGACGATTACTGCAATCGCATCGGAGCTGCAAAGCCACTGGCAAGGTATCGGCGCCGTCGTCCACCGGTATGGCATTGCGTCTCGCTGGCGGCGGACCTGGGCGCGGGTACCAGAGCGCACGTCGCCGGAGTTCTGGCGATGGATGGGGTACTTCATCGCCGAGGGATACGCCTACGATACAAGCGGCTCATTCCGGGTCTGCTTCTGGAACACTCGGCGTGAGTTACGCGAGGATTACATCGAGCTGTGCCGGTCACTCTTCGGTGTCGATCCGAAGACGCGCGCGAACGAGATTTATTTCGACGCGCTGAACCTGCGCTCGTTCTTTGAAGCGCTCGGGTTTCGAATCCCTACGAGCGCGGGGAACAAGGCTGTTCCCGAGTCGCTGTTTCGGTGTCCCGACCACGAGATCGCGTCGTTCGCGCAAGCCTATCTTGACGGTGACGGCAGTGTCGGGCCCAGCAGTGTCCGCGCACCGACGAAGAGCCCGCGGTTGGCGGCTCAGCTTCAGATGTTGCTCTCACGCCTAGGCGTCCTCGCCTTCCGGAGTACGATGCGGTCGAGGCCGCGCCGAGATAAGCCGTCTGCGGACTACGCGCTCATCTCGATCTACGGCGACGATGTCGGCACGCTCGCGCAGTGGGTCCGGCTACGATCCCCCCATAAGCAGCAGCGGCTCGATCGCCTCGCGGGCCGGGGCAAGGCGGACACGAGCCGAAGTAGGTGGGACTCGATTCCCGTCCCAGCGCACGTCTTCCGGCGTGTTCGGACGGGCATCGGATTGACAGCGAAGGCCTCCAAGCTGCCCGAAGCAGTGAAGTGTATCGAGAGGAGGCGCCTCCGCGTCACCCGATCGACACTGAACCACTTCCTCCAGCTCTTTGCCCACCTGGATACCTGCGGAGCGTTTGCTGACGATATCGCATACCTGAGATTCCTGGCAGCGCCCGACATCGCCTGGGACCGCGTCGTCGAGATTCATCAACCGCACGCCGAGGTGCCGTTCTTTTACGACATGTCGGTCCGGGATGCCGAGTGCTTCATCGGCAATTCAATAATTCTGCACAATACCCACGGCCACGCCGTGACCACCGGCGCCATCAAGAACAGCTTCGGCGGGCTGCTCAAAGAGGTGCGCCACTACGCGCACGAGTTCATCCACGAGGTCATGGTGGACCTCCTGCTGATGCAGCGTGAGCTGCACCCCGGCGTATTCGCCATCATGGACGGAACGGTCATGGGCGACGGCGCCGGGCCGCGCACGATGATCCCCCGCGACGGCAACCTCCTCCTGGCCTCGGCCGACCAGGTGGCCATCGACGCCATCGCCGCCCAGATCATGGGCTTCGCGCCGCTGGCCATCCCCTATCTGCGGATGTGTCACGAACGGGGTCTGGGCGTCGCCGATCCGCGGCGGATCGAGCTTGTCGGCGACGTGGACGCCGCGGCGGTGCGCATGGGCTTCCGGACGCGGCGCAGCCCGGTCATCTGGGGCGACCAGCTCATCCGGCGGGGACCGCTGCGCCCGCTCAAACGGCTGCTCCTGCACTCGCCGCTTGTGATCTGGGCGCCGTTCGCCTCGAACGTGTACCACGACTTTCTCTGGTACCCGACGATCGGCCGGGCGCGCCGCCGCGCGTTCGCGGCCACGCCCTGGGGACGCCTGTTCGACGCGTACTGAGGCCAGGGGCGGCGCGGTAGAATAACCGCTGTTGTGGGCTCGCCGAATCGATCCACCGTCCGCGTGCGCTTCGCGCCCAGCCCGACCGGGCAATTGCACGTGGGCAGCGTGCACACGGCGCTGTTCAACTGGCTCTACGCGCGGCACCACGGCGGGGTCTTTATTCTAAGGATCGAGGACACCGACCGCTCGCGCTCGACCGACGAGCACATCGAGGCCATCGTGGACGCCCTGCGCTGGCTGGGCCTCGACTGGGACGAGGGGCCGCCCAGCCCCGGCTACCGGCAGACCGAGCGGCTGGAGCTCTACCGCGAGCATGCCCGGCGCCTGGTGGCGGCGGGACGCGCCTACTACTGCGCTTGCCCGCCCGAGCAGCTGGAGCGGGAACGCCAGGCGGCCCAGCAACGGGGCGAGACCTTTCGCTACTCCGGCCGCTGCCGTGACCGCGGACTTCAGGCGGGGGCGCTGCGGCTGCGCATCCCCGACGACGGAGCTACCGTGGTCGACGACCTCATCCACGGGCCGGTGACCTTCGAGCATCGCCAGCTCGACGACTGGATTCTCCTGCGCACCGACGGCACGCCCACCTACAACTTCTCGGTGGTGGTGGACGACGTGACCATGCAGATCACCCACGTGATCCGCGGCAACGACCATCTGTCCAACACGCCCAAACAGATCCTGTGCTACGAGGCCTTCGAATATGGGGTGCCGGCCTTCGCTCACGTGTCGATGATCCTGGGGCCCGACCGCAGCCGGCTCAGCAAGCGGCACGGGGCGACGTCGGTCCAGGCCTTCCGCGACGCCGGCATCCTGCCCGAGGCCATGGTCAACTATCTGGCCCGCCTGGGCTGGTCCCACGGCGACCAGGAGCTGTTCTCCCGCGCCGAGCTCATCGAGCTGTTCGACATCAAGGACGTCTCGCCGTCGGCCGCGGTCTTCGATCACACCAAGCTGGAGTGGCTCAATCAGCAGTACATGAAGACGATGGATCCGTCGGTCCTGGCTCGCGTCGCCGTGCCGTTCATCGAACGGAAAGGGGTCTCCGAGGCTGTCGAAGGTCGTCTTCGAGATGCCAGGTGGCTCACGCGTGTCGTGGGGACGCTTCGGGAGCGAGCCAAGACCCTCGACGAGCTCGCGGAGCTGTCGCTCTTCTACTTCAAGAAGCCGGGGTACCCATATCAGACGGCGCACAAGTTCCTGACCGCGGAAGGCGGGCATCGACTCGATGCCATCGTTCGTCGATTGGAGGAGGTCACGGACTTCACCGCGCCCTCGCTCGAGCGGGTCTATGCGGAATTGGCGGCAGAATTGAATGTGAAGCTCGCTGACATCGCCCAGCTCACGCGCTTTGCCCTGACCGGTCGTACCGCCTCGCCGCCACTCTTCGACATCCTGGAGCTCATCGGGAAGCAGGAATCACTGGAGCGGCTGCGGGCCGCGCGGGCGTTCGCCGGCGAGGGCTTGCCGGCACCATGAGGCTGCTGCTCGCCCGCCACGGCGAGTCGGTGTGGAACGAAGTCCGCCGCTTCCAGGGCGGCAGCGACGTCGCGCTGTCCGAACGCGGGCGCGCCCAAGCTCGCGCGCTCCGCGAGGCGCTCCGCGGCTACCGGCCAGCCGCGGCCTACGTGAGCCCGCTGGTCCGGGCCCGCGAAACCGCCGAGATCGCCCTGGACGGCATTGTCGTGCCGATCGTGCCGATGGAGGGCCTGCGCGAGATGTCGCTGGGGGAGTGGGAGGGTTGCCGCAGCGAGGAGATCCTCGCCCGCGAAGGCAATCCTTACGGCGCCTGGGTCCGCGCCCCGCTCGACTGCCCGCCGCCGGGCGCGGAGCCGCTCGGCGACGTCTGCCGACGCGTGCTGGAGACAATGGACCGGATCGCCGCCGCGCATCCTAACGGCGGCGACGTCCTGGTCGTGGCCCACGGCGGCGTCATCAGCGTGTACGCCTGCCACCTGCTCGGCTGCTCGTTCAACAGCCTCTGGCGGCTCCGAGTGGACAACGCCTCGCTCACCATCGTTCGGCCGCCGCGGCTCGTCACCCTCAACGACACGCGGCATCTTTCCTCGGAGGGGGGCTTCGCCCCCCTTCCGAGCCTCCCCCCAATCGATGGCGCCGGCGAAGCCGGCGCTCGAAACGCCGGGCCTCCCGCGCAGCCATGACGATCCTTCTGGGGCTGTTCGGCGGGACGGCGCTTCTGCTCTACGGCATCCGCCTGAGCGGCGACAGCCTGCAGCGGGCGGCCGGCGGTCGGCTGCGTCACCTTCTCACCGGGCTGGCCCGGCACCGACTCCTGGCCGTCGTGTCCGGGGCGACGGTGACCGCCATCATCCAGTCCTCAGCGGCCACCACGCTGATGCTGATCGGCTTCGTCTCCGCCGGGCTGATGACGTTCCGCCAGACGCTCGGCGTCATCCTGGGCGCCGACATCGGGACCACCTTCACGGTGCAGCTCATCGCCTTCAAGATCACGGACTACTCGCTGCTGTTGATCGGCCTCGGATTCACCACGGCGGCCGTGGCGCACCGGCGGGTGGTGAAGGACGTGGGCCAGGCCGTGCTGGGGTTCGGCCTGATCTTCCTAGGCCTCAAGCTCATCCTGGACGGCGTGGCGCCGTTGCGGGCGAGCCCGCTGGCCACGCAGGTGCTGGCCGCGGTCGCTGACAATGCTCTGATCGCGATCGTGGTCGGCGCCTTCTTCAGCGCGCTGGTCACCTCATCGACGGCCACGATCGGGCTGACGCTGGCCCTGGCCCACCAGGGCCTCCTCGCGCTCCCGGGCGCCATCGCCCTCGTGCTGGGGGCCAACATCGGCACCTGCGCCACCGCGCTCATGGCCTCGGCGGGGACGACGGCCGAGGCCAAACGCGTGGCCGTGGCCCACATCGGCTTCAAGCTGGGCGGGGTGGCCCTCGTGCTGCCGTTCATCGACCCCTTCACGGCGCTGGTGGCGACCACCGCCGCCGACCCGGCGCGCCAGGTCGCCAACGCCCACACCTTCTTCAACGTCGGCATCAGCCTCGTCTTCCTGCCCTTCGCTCCGCTGGCGGCGCGGGCCATCGAGGCGTTGGTGCCGCCGGACCAGCAAGGCGAGAACCCGTTCAAGACGCGCTACCTGGACGAGCGGGCGATGAATCAGCCCTCGCTGGCCCTGGGCCAGGCGACGCGCGAGGCGCTGCGCATGGCCGACGTGGTGCAGGGGATGCTGCGCGACGTCACTCCGGTCTTCCGGGACAGCGACCAGGAGCTGCTGGAGGACGTGGAGCGGCGCGACGACCAGGCGGACTTCCTCGAGCGTGAGATCAAGCTGTTCCTGGCCCGCCTGGGGCGCGAGACGATGGGCCCCGACCTGTCCCGCAAGGAGATCGCCCTCATCTCCGTCATTGGAAATCTGGAAAATATCGGGGACATCATCGACAAGAACCTCATGGAGCTGGCCCGCAAGAAGATCTACCACGGCCGCCGCTTCTCCGAGGCCGGCTGGGCGGAGATTGTGGAGTTCCACTCCGCCGTGTCGAAGAATCTCGAAACGGCCATCGCCGCCTTCGCCGCCAACGACCGCAGCCTGGCCCAGGCCGTGCTCGATCAGCGGCCGGTCATGCGGCAGCGCGAGCGCGAGCTGCGCGAGTCGCACCTCAACCGCTTGCGCCAGGGCCTGGCCGAGTCCCTGGAGACGTCCGAGATTCACCTGGACATCCTCACCAACCTCAAGCGGGTGTCGTCCCACGTCTCGGCGCTGGTGTTCCCGATCCTCGAGGAGGTGTAAGGTGAAGAAGATCGAGGCGATCATCAAGCCGTTCAAGCTCGACGACGTCAAGGAGGCCCTCACGGAGATCGGCGTCATCGGCATGACCGTCACCGAGGTTCGGGGCTTCGGCCGCCAGAAGGGCCACACCGAGCTGTACCGCGGCTCCGAGTACACGGTGGACTTTCTGCCCAAGGTCAAGATCGAAGTGGTGGTGGCCGAGCCGCTCGTCGACAAGGTGGTCTCCACTATTGCCGGCGCGGCCAAGACCGGCTCGATCGGCGACGGCAAGGTCTTCGTGCTGCCGATCGACGAGGCCATCCGCATCCGCACCGGGGAGACCGGAGACTCCGCGGTCTGACGGTCAATCTCACCGCACTCCTCACCACCGCCGGCCCGGCCGCCGGAGTCCGGGCGGCGCTCCGGCGTCTGGGGTTCGTCGATCCCCGGGCGGCGGCGGCCAATCTGCAATCGCTGACGCCGACGCCCCGGGACGCCGAGCTGCTGGCCCCGACCCTCGGTCGCCTGCTCGCCGAGCTGGCCGGCTCGCCCGACCCCGACATGGCGCTCAACAACCTGGAGCGCTATGCGGCGGTAGTCGATCGCGCGGTTTTTTTCGAAACGCTGGCGGCCCACCCCGGCGCGGTCCCGCTGCTGGCCCGCCTGCTCGGCTCGAGCCAGTTCCTGGCCGACGCCCTGCGCCGGCGGCCCAGCCTGCTGGCCTGGCTGCTGGAGCCGCGCACGATGCGGCAGTGGCTCCCCGACGAGCTGGAGACCGATCTCGGCCAGACCCTGGCGTCGTTCTCGACCCGCGAGGCGCGGATGAACGCGCTCCGGCGTTTCAAGTACCGCCAGCTCCTGCGCATCGCCAGCCGCGACCTTCTCGGCGACGCCGATCTCACGGTGACGACCGAGGAGCTGGCCGGGCTGGCCGACGTGTGCCTGGCCGAGGCGTGGCGGGTCAGCGATGCCGCGCTGCGCGCCCGGTACGGGGCGCCGCAGGGACCGGGTGGCGGCGAGACCGGACTGGCCGTGATCGGCATGGGCAAGCTCGGCGGCGAGGAGTTGAACTACTCCTCCGACATCGACCTCATGTTCGTCTACGGCGATGACGGCGAGACGGCGGGCGGCCCGACCGGCCGGCTCGGCAACGGCGACTACTTCGCCCGCCTGGGCCGCGACCTGGTCGCGTTTCTGGAAGGCGTCACCGAGGAGGGCGCGGCGTTCCGCGTCGACTTACGATTGCGCCCCGAGGGACGCGTGGGACCGGTGGTCCTTTCGCTCGACGGCTATCGCGCCTACTACGCGGACCGGGCCGAGCTGTGGGAACGTCAGGCCCTGCTCAAGGCGCGCCTGGCCGCCGGCGACGCTCACGTCGGCGCCCGCTTTCTCGCCCTGGCCCGTGAGGTCGTCTACCGGCCGGGCGTGAATGCGCGGATCGTCCACGCCGTCCGCGACATGAAGCGGGAGATCGACCGGACCCTTCGGGGACGGGGCGGGCCAGCCGACGCCGCCCGGGACAATGTCAAGCTCGGGCGCGGTGGCATTCGGGAGATCGAGTTCCTCGTGCAGGCCCTGCAGCTCCTCTACGGCGGCGACGATCCCTGGCTGCGCGAGCGCAACACGCTCAAGGCGCTCTTCCGTCTCGCCGAGCGGGGCTACCTGGCGCCCGGCCTCGTGCGCACGCTGTCGGAGGCGTACGGGCACCTGCGCACGGTGGAGCACCGGCTTCAGATCGTGCATGAGTTCCAGACGCACACGCTGCCGACGGAGCGCGAGGCGCTCGGTCGCCTGGCCCGCCGCCTGGGTTTCGGCGGACGTCCGGCGCCGGCGGCCCGACAGTTCAGCCGGCGCCACCGCGAGATCACCGGGGCGGTGCATCGGGCCTTTCGCGACTTCTTCGGCGAGCGCCGCGAGTCCCCGGCGCCGCGTGTGCGACTGCCGAGCCTGCTCGCGCTCCGGGCCACGGGCTTCGTCGACGCCGAGCGGGCCCGCCAGAACCTCAAGCTGATCGTGGAGGGCCGTCCGCTGGTGCTGGTGCCCTACGCCGGCGCCCTGCGCCGCGCGCTCGAGCGGCTGCTGCCCGCGCTGCTGGACGCCCTCTGGAAGAGCCCGAACCCCGACGAGGCGCTGAACCAGTTCGAGCGCTTCCTGGCCGCGGTCGGGCCCCGAGCGGGGCTCATCGAGCTGCTGGCCGCCGAGCCCGCGGTGCTGCAAGGGCTGGCCCGCCTCTGCGCCGGCGGCGATCTGCTCACCCAGCTCCTCATCACTCAGCCCGAGCTCCTGGCGGCGCTGGCCGACGCCGAAGCCAGGCAGCGCCCCAAGACGGCGCGCGGCTTCCGCGTCGCGCTGGCCTCCGTCTTCGCGCCGGCGCTCCCGGCCGGCGAGCGGCGGGACCGCCTGCGGCGCCTCAAGCAGGCCGAGGAGCTCGGCGTCGTGTGGCGATATCTGCTCGGAGTGACGCATCTCGACGCGTACTCCCGGGAGATGACGGCGCTGGCCGAGGCCACGCTGGCGGCCGGCTGGCTGCTTGTGCTCGACGGGCTCGTCGAGCGCCACGGGGTCCCGCGCAAGGGCGATGGGCGCTTCGTGCCGGCGGTGATCGTCGCCCTCGGCAAGCTCGGCGGTCGGGAGCTGACCACGGGCTCCGACCTCGACCTCTTCGTGGTCTTCGCTGAAGACGGAGAAACCGACGGCGAGGTCAGGGTGGACGCCCACACCTTCTGGAGCGCCGCCGTGGAGCGTCTAGCCAGCGCCCTCGGCGACATCACTGCCGCTGGCGTGGCCTTCCCCGTCGATCTCCGGCTCCGGGCGGGCAGCAAGGGCAGCGGCCTAGCCTCGAGCCTGGCCGCCGCCACGCGCTACTACGACGAGTATGGCGACCTCTGGGAGCGCCAGACGCTCACGCGCACGCGGCTCGTGCTCGGCGACCGGGCTCTGGGCCGCCGGGTGCGCGCGATGCTGCGCCACCACATCTATGGCGCGCCGCTGGCCCGGCAAAGTATCAAGGAGATCCACGAGGTGCGCACGCGCATGGAAGTGGAGCTGGGCAAGGAGACGCCCGGCCGCTGGCACGTCAAGCTCGGCCGCGGCGGCCTGGTGGACGTGGAGTTTCTCGCCCAGGCCCTCCAGCTCGTCCACGGCCATGAGCATCCCAACGTCCGGCGTCCGAGCACGATGGCCGCGCTGAGCGGGCTGGGACGCGTCGGGGCGCTCGCGCCCGACACCGCTGCCATCCTCATCGACCACTATCGCTTCCTGCGCCGCGTGTCGGCGGCGCTGCGCCTGCTCTCGGCCCGTCCCGCGGACATGCTCGAATTGGCCGGCCCCATGCCAGCTCGAGTGGCGAGCGCGCTCGGCTACCCCTCCCGCGACGCCTTCCTGGCCGAGTATCGGGCGCGCACCACTGCCGTCCGGGCCACGTACAGCGAGGTGATGGCGCGAGGGGACGAGGGTGCTGCCAGAGCGCGGCCATAGCCGATGTTGCCGATCTGTGTGACACGGGGATGAAAGCCCGGGGTCGCTCGGCCAAGGGCAAGTCGCACAGCATGAGGGGTGCGGCGACCTCTGGTCATCGCGACGCGTCCGCTAGCCGGAATTCGCATCGTCGAGGGCTACGGAGTTGCGTGCACTCGGAGTTGACCCATCTGCTAGGCAACGAGGTGTCCGAGAATGTCACAACGGCCATGCTGGCTGGGCTGGTGATACGTGATCGGTGCATCCTTCAGAACACTTCGCACGAAAGGCGCGGTGGATGACGAAACTGACGCGATCCGTGTCGTCGTTTGCGAGAGTCAGCGACAGAGACCTCATGCTGAGGGCGATCGATCTTGCCCGGAAATGCAAGGGCGAAGCAGGCAAGATATCCCCGAAAGTCGGAGCAGTCATCGCCCGCGAAGGAGTTGTAATTGGGCAAGCGTTCCGCGGGGAACTTGCGCCGGGCGAACACGCAGAATTCACGCTGCTTGAGAGGAAACTTGCTGATGAGACCCTCGCAGGCGCGACGCTTTTTGTTACGCTAGAGCCGTGCACTTCTCGCAGTCATCCCAAGGTTGCTTGTGCCGAGAGAATAATCGAGAGGCGAGTCGGGAAGGTCTTTATCGGAATTCTCGACCCAAACGAAGCCATACGTGGGAACGGCGAGTTGCGGCTGCGCGACGCGGGTATCCAAATTGCCCGCTTCGACCCACAGCTGATGCCAATCATTGAGGAATCGAACCGCGACTTTTCGCGGCAGCACCGCTTTGGCCTAAGGCGCTCGCGCACAGCAGCCCAGACCACCGATCCAGTCGAGCCCGGCCAGGTCGGGCCAAATGGCCACAGAATCGGTTACACAAAAAATGGCGACAAGGTGGAGTGGTTGCCCGATGAGGAGAACCCCGGAAAAGAGTGGCCGCTGCTGTTACGGCGCAACGATAAGGACATCCTGAAGGCGTATGACGAATTCTGGGACAAGGTTTGGTGGAATAGGCATCAGGTCTGGCTAGAGCGAATCAATCGCGGGGAAGAGCCGTTGACGAAGGAACAAGAGCCAGTCTTGGAACGCGCTAAGAAGGCGGCAAAACAGATTGAAGGGAAATACGGCAAGAAGAATCTGGGATGGAACGACTTCGAATGGGGGGTTCTAAGCGGCAGAATGTCCGCGCTTGCGTGGGTTATGGGGGCCGAATGGGACGAGTCCCTGGATACATGACTCTGAAGCGCGAATGCTCGGTACGAGTCAGGCTCACCGGAGTGGAGTGGCTAGGATGAGTCGCTTCTACATCGTCGACGGCCACTCGCATCTCTTCCGCGCCTACCACGCGGTCGGCTATCTTTCCACCTCCAAGGGCGTTCCCAGCCACGCCGTGCTGATCCTGAGCACCATGCTCTGGAAGCTCATCCGCGAGGAGCAGCCGGAGTATCTCGGCATCGCCTGGGACGCGCCGGGGCCGACCTTCCGCGACGCGCTCTTCACCGAATATAAGGCCACGCGGACGGCGATGCCGGACGACCTCGCCCGCCAGCTCCCCTACGTGCGCCGCCTGATCGAGGCGCTCCGGATCCCGACGGTCGAGGCCCCGGGGTACGAGGCCGACGACGTGCTGGCCACGCTGGTGGGCCGCGCGCTGGAACGGGATGTCGAGGTCGTCATCGTCACCGGCGACAAGGACCTGCTGCAGCTCGTCGGGCCCCGGGTGCGCGTGCAGAGCGTGATCGGGCGTACCGGGGAGCCGGTGCTCTACGACGAAGCCAGGGTGCGCGAGCGCTGGGGCGTGGCGCCGGCCCAGATCGCCGAAGTCCTGGCCCTCATGGGCGACGCCATCGACAACATTCCCGGCGTCCACGGGGTCGGCGAGAAGACCGCGGTCAAGCTCATCGCCCAATTCGACAGCGTCTCCCGTCTCTACGACAACCTCACGCTCGTCGGCGGCAAGCTCCGCGAGACCCTGGCCGCCGGCCGTAAGTCGGCGCTGCTGTCCCGGGAACTGGCCGTGCTCAACCGCGAGGTCCCGCTGGAGTTCGACCTGGAGGCCTTCCGCCGCGGCGAGCCCGACTGGGGGCGGCTGCGCGCGCTGTGGATGGAGATGGAGTTCACGCGGCTGCTCAAGGAGCTGCCCGCGCAGGTGACGCCGGCCCCGGCGCCGCTGGGGCCGGTGGAGACGCTCGGCGACGCCGCCGCGGTCAAGGCCTGGCTCGCGCGCGTGCCGTTGGGGGCGGCCATCGCCGTCGACTGGACCGGCACGCCGGTGCCGCCGGAGCCCGCGCTCCAGGCCCTCGGGCTCTTCCATCCGGCGGCGGGCGCTGCCACCATTCCTCTGGGCGAGAACGCCGGCGCCGAGGCGGTGCTGGTCCTCGAGGGGCGCGAGTTGATCGTCCACGAGGCCAAGGCGCTGGTCGAGTGGTGGCTCGCGCGGCGCTCGAGTCCACCGCCGGTGCACGACAGCGGGGTGGCCGCCTATCTCCTCAACCCGGCTCGCTCGGCTTACCGGATCGACGATCTCTGCATGGAGGCGTTCGGCGAGTGCCCGCCCGGGCTGCCGGCGGACGCGCCGGGGCCGGCCCTCGGCGAGCGCGCGCGCTGGGTCCTCCGGTACTGGAAGCACGCCGCCGGAGAGCTCGAGAGCCTCGAGCTGCGCGCCCTCTACGACGAGATCGAACGCCCGCTGGTGCCGGTCCTGGCCCTGATGGAGCGGCACGGCATCCGCGTGGAGCCGGCGCGGCTCGAAGCGTTTGCCAAAGAGCTCGAACGCCAGCTGGACAACCTCACCCGGGAGGTCGTGGCACTGGCCGGAGAAGAGTTCAACATCGGATCGCCCAAGCAGCTCGCTCAGATCCTGTTCGAGAAGCTCAAGCTGCCGGCGACGCGCCGGACCAAGACCGGTTATTCCACGGACGCCGACGTGTTGACCGAGCTGGCGCTCGGCCATCCCTTGCCGGCCAAGGTGCTCGAGCATCGCACGCTGGCCAAGCTCAAGGGCACCTATGCCGACGCCCTGCCGGCCCTCGTGAATCCGACCACCGGGCGCCTTCACACCACCTTCAACCAGCTCGTGGCGGCCACCGGGCGGCTCTCCTCGCAGGACCCCAACCTCATGAACATCCCCATCCGCTCGGAGCTGGGCCGGCGCATCCGGGCGGCCTTCATCCCCGCCGAGGGCTGGCGGTTCGTGGCCGCCGACTACTCGCAGATCGAGCTGCGCATCCTGGCCCACATGAGCGAGGATCCGTCGATCATCGAGGCCTTCCAGCGCGGCGAGGACATCCACACCCGCACGGCCTGCGAGGTCTTCAAGATCCGCCCGGAGGAAGTCACACCGCTGCAGCGGACCATCGCCAAGAGCGCCAACTTCGCCATCCTCTACGGCGTCAGCGCTTTCGGGCTCAGCCAGGCGACCAAGATCGACCAGAAGGAGGCCCAGCGCTACATCGACGCCTACTTCGCCACCCACCCCCGCGTGCGGGCCTTCATCGATCGCACGCTGGAGGAAGGCCGGCAACGCGGGTACGTCTCCACGCTCCTGGGCCGCCGGCGCTGGTTGCCGGACCTCAAGAGCCAGAACCCCGTCGCCCGTAACGCCGCCGAGCGGATGGCCATGAACGCGCCGGTGCAGGGTACGGCCAGCGACATGATCAAGATCGCCATGGTGCGGATGCACGCCGCCCTCGCCGAGCGAGGGCTCCGCGCGCGCATGCTGCTGCAGGTGCACGACGAGCTGCTCTTCGAGGCCCCGCCAGAGGAGGTGCCGTCGGTGGAAGCCCTGGCCCGGGACATCATGGGCTCCGCTCTGCCGCTCCGGGTGCCGGTGGTGGTGGACGTGAAGTCGGGGCGCGACTGGTCCGAGGTGTGAGCCGGGCCCATGGGCGGCGATCAAGGAGTTGAAGCCATGGAAGCCGAGATCGGAAATGCGGCAGGCATCATTTGGCACTATCTCGACCAGCATGGCAGCAGTGGGCTGACCGCCATCAAGAAGCACGTGAATCTGCCCGAGCCCCTCGTGCTCATGGCGCTCGGCTGGCTGGCCCGAGAAGGGAAGGTGACGTTCACGAGGGATGGACGAACCTTGCTGGTGACGCTACGGACAAACCAAGCGGCATAAGGGGGCCGGAGCGCACGCCCCCCGGTCGTCCGTTCCTACTGATCGGCCTGACCGGCGGCATCGCCACCGGCAAGAGCACGGTCAGCGCGACGTTCCAGGCGCTGGGCTGCGCCCTCATCGATGCCGACGTCCTGGCCCGCGAGGTGGTCGCGCCGGGCGAGCCCGCGTTCGGCGAGATCGTCCGGGAGTTCGGGCCCGGCGTCCTGGGGCCCGACGGCGCGCTCGATCGCAAAGCCCTCGGCGCCATCGTCTTCGCCGACGCCGCCCGGCGACGCCGCCTGGAGGCGCTTACTCATCCCCGTGTCCAGGAGCGCCTGGCCCGGCGTCTGGCCGAGCTGACCGCGGCCGGGTTCGCCGGGATCGTGATCTTCGACGTGGCGCTGATCGTCGAGAGCGGGAATTATCGGACGATGGATCGCCTGGTGGTGGTGGTCGCCGACGAGGAGGTGCAGATCCAGCGCCTGATGAGCCGCGACGGGATCTCTCGCGACGAGGCCTTGCGCAAGATCCGGAGTCAGATGCCGCTGAGCGAGAAAGTCAAGGTCGCCCACTACGTGATCGACAACTCGGGCGACCGGGCAGCCACCGAAGCCCAGGTGCGCCGGGTCTACGCCGCGCTGAACAGCGAGCTCTCGGTCGCCAGGCGGGATCCCGCTCGCTGACGGGTTTACTCGAACTGGACGTCCGCCGCGACAGGATTGGCTTGCGTGGCCCGGTCGACCATCTGTAGGATCGGAGGCGTGGCACGTGTGCTACAGAGAACCATCAAAGCAGTGATTCGCCCCGGAGAGCAATCAGGATACGTCGCCGAATGCCTGGAGATCGCTGTCGCCACACAGGGAGTCACGCTCGACGAGGTGACGCGTAACCTCCAAGAGGCCGTTGAGCTTCACCTGGAGGGCGAGGACCTCGAGGCCATCGGCCTTGCCCCACAGCCGACGATCCTGGTGACGATGGAGATCGCCCCGGAGCATGCCTAAACTCCGCCGCCTTTCGGGGGCGGAGGTCGTCGCGATCCTCGAGCGGTTCGGCTTCAGCGTTCGCAGGCGTCGATGACCCGGCGGAGGGCCCTCGGCCAGCATTTCCTGCGCGATCCCGCGGTCGCGCGGGCCATCGTCGATCTCATCGTGCCGGGGCCGAACGACCTCGTGGTCGAGATCGGGCCCGGCGAGGGCGCGCTCACCGGCGAGCTCGAGCGGCGCGCGGGCCGGGTGCTCGCGCTGGAGGTCGATGCGGCCCTGGTGGCCCGGCTGCGCGAGCGCTTCCCGCGGGTGGAAGTGCTCGAAACCGACGCTCGCCGCTGGCCCTACGGCGGGCTGGCCGCCCCGCCCGGCGGCCGCGTGCTCGTCGCCGCCAACCTGCCCTACAGCGTCGCCAAGCCGATCCTGCAATCCCTGATCGCGGCGCGGACGGCGATCCACGAGATGGCGCTCATGCTGCAACGCGAGGTGGCCGAGCGCGTGGCGGCGGCGCCGGGCGGGCGGACGTACGGCACGCTCAGCATCCTCACCCAGCTCTACTCCGACGTCCGGGTCGCGCTGCGCGTGCCTCCGGGCGCGTTTCGTCCGCCCCCCAAGGTGGAGTCCGCGGTGCTGCACCTGCGCGTGCTGCCCCGGCCGCGCGTGCCGCTGGCCGACGAGCGTCGGTTCGCTGGCGTTGTCCGCGCCGCCTTCGCCCAGCGCCGGAAGACACTCGCCAACGCCCTGGCCGGAAGCCTGGGCATCGCCACGGACCAGGTCCGGGCCGCCGCCGAGGCCGCCGGTATCGATGCCGGCCGCCGGGCCGAGACGCTGACAATTCCTGAGTTTGCCGCCCTGGCCTCCCGGCTATGATGGTCGGAAGGATGTCTGACCGGATCCGTCTGGTCCTGGCCCTGGTGGCCGTCATGGTGGTCCTCGGGACCGCCGGTCTGACGACCCAGTGGAGGCTGGGAAGCGAAGCACCGGCTCCGGAGCCGCCGGCCCCAGCCGAGACTGCCGTGCCCCCCGCGCCCGAGCCTCCGAGCGAACGCCTGCAGACCGTCACCCTCAGGCGGGGCGACAGCCTCGTGCTCGCCCTGACGCGAGCCGGCCTCGAGCCGCGGATTGGCCACGAGGTGGCCACCGCGCTGGCTCGGGCCGGCGTCGACCTGCGCCGGCTCAAGCCCGGCGACACCGTGGAGATCACCTGGAGCGGGACGGACAAGCCCATGGCCGTGAGCCTGCAGCCAAGCCCCTGGCTGGGGTACGCGGCCGTGGCCGAGGAGGACGGCTGGACGGTCAAGCGGCTGGAGACGACGCCGGACGTGCGCCTGGCGATGGTGCAGGGGCGCGTCGAGCGCTCGCTGTTCGAGGCCGTCGACCAGGCCGGGGAGTCGCCTCCGCTGGTGCTGGCCGTGGTCAACATCTTCGAGTGGGACTTCGACTTCACCGCCGATACCCGAAGCGGCGATCGCTTTCGCCTTCTGGTCGAGAAGCGCTACGCCGGCGACACCTTCGTGAGCTACGGACGGGTGCTGGCCGCGCAGTACGCCAGCGATCGGCGCACCTTGACCGCCATCGGCTACACGCCCGGCCGCGACCGCTTCGGCTACTACGACCTCGACGGGCGCTCGCTGAAGAAGAGCTTCCTGAAGAGCCCGCTGGAGTTCTCGCGGATCACCTCGCGGTTCACCTACGCGCGCCCTCACCCCATCCTGGGCGGCACCCTGCCCCATCTCGCCGTGGACTATGCGGCGCCGATGGGCACGCCGGTGCGAGCGGTCGCCGACGGCGTCGTCAGCCGGGCCGGACGGGACGGCGGCTATGGCAACGCAGTCCGCATCCGCCATCGCTCCGGGTACGAGACCCTGTACGCGCACCTCTCGCGCCTCGGCTCCGGAATCCACCCCGGCGCCCGCGTGAGCCAGCGGCAGGTGATCGGCTACGTCGGCTCGACCGGGATGAGCACGGGCCCCCACCTGCACTACGAGGTCATCAAGGGCGGCCAGCGCGTCAATCCGCTCGGCGAGAAGTTCATTCCCGGCGAGCCCATCCCCGCCCCCGAGCGCGGCGCCTTCGACGGGCACGCGCGGGAGTTGATCACCCGCCTGGAGGACGAGGCGCCCTTGTAGGCCTACGTCGTCAGCAAATCGAAGACCCGCATCGTTGCTGGCCCATTCCCCTTGTTCTCGTTGGCCTCGATGAGTCCGACATGGCAGGTCCAGACGTGACCCTTCTTGGCCGTGAACTTCTTGTCGTCCTGCATCACTTCCAGCGTGCCCTGGGTACACTCGCAGATCATCGCATTCTGCATCTTGGCCTTGCTGCTTGCGCCTGGCTGATAGGTGACTTCCCGCAGGCGCACCTTCTTGAAGCCAGGGATCATGGAGTCGACGGGCTTCGACTCCTTTCGCTCGATGGACCCCTTCTCTTCGATGCGCTGCGCCGACACATCGCGGCGCCGGGCGAGAACGAGCGCCGACGCGCCGGCCACGCCGAGGGTCAGGATCTTCCTCCGATGCATCGAGGCCTCCTTTCTTGCATGAAACCTCCGTCAACTGGTGGAACGATGGCGGCACTATCGGTGAGCAGTCGGTGATTGTCAAGGCCGTGTCATGCTAGACACAGGGGGCTTCGTTCGCGTGCGCTACAAGTTCAAGACGCTGCCCGACTATCTCCGGCCGGGGCTGGATCTCGTGCTGGTCGGCATCAATCCCGGCGTGAACTCCGTGGTGCGTGGCCACTACTTCTCGAGCCCCTGGAGCCGGTTCTGGCCGGCGTTCTCGCGCTCCCGGTTGAGCGCTCGGATCCGTCAGGCCCTCGGCGTCGAGCGCCTCTCGCCCGAGCACGACGTGCGGCTCCTGGAGTTCGGTATTGGCGTCACGGACGTCGTCAAGCGCCCGACACTCAACGCCTCGGGCCTCACGCCTCGTGACTTCGCCCACTGGGCCCCACGTCTTCGCCACCGCCTGCACCACGCCGCTCCGCAGGTGGCCTGCTTCCACGGCGTGACCGCCTACGCCAACTTCCTGCGCTTTGGCCTCGAGCGGCCGCCGGCCGGGCTGGTCCTCGGCCCTCAGGTCGAGCGCCTGGGCGCCATCCGTCTCTTCGTGCTTCCCAATCCGAGCGGTGCCAACGCCCACGTCACGCCGTCGGACCTGACGTGCTGGTACGATCGGCTCGCCGACTTCCTCGCAACGTCGCGACGGTAACCGGCAATCTCGTCATGATGTCCTTCGCGGGCAGGCGCCTGGGCAAGCTGAACCTGCCCGTCGCCACCGTGTGGCTCTCTCGCGGATCTTGTCGAGGCCACGGGCTGCCAGGAACGCCTCGATCTTCGTCGCGGCACCTACCGGCTCCCGCCGGCAATGTACAGACTCATGCTATGATTCGTCTGTACTCGACCCGTGAGGGGGGTGATCAGGATAGCGGTCAAGGCCAGGAAGAGCCGCCGAGCGCGCGTTCGGCGAAAGAATTACCGGATCGACGTGACGAAGCTGGAGCGGACGAAACGGGTTCTCGGGACACGGACGGAGACGGAGACGATCCATCGAGCGCTGGACATCGTCGCCGAGGAGGCGGCCCTGGTGGCCGCGCTCCGGGACTTCGTGCTCAAAGGCGGAGGGCACATCGAGGACGTCGATGCCCGGCGGTAGGTGGATCGTGTTCGACACCAACGTGTACGTCGCGGCGCTCCGGGAGGGCGTGAGCGGTTCCTCGTTCGGGCGGCTTCAGGAAGCCGCTCCGCGCACGTATCTCGCCTCGGTGGTGTCCGGAGAGCTGCGGGCCGGCGCCCTGGACGAGGCCGGTCGCCGGGCCGTCCTGACGCTGGTGGATCGGTTCGAGCGACTCGGACGGATTGTAACCCCTGCCGCCGAGTCGTGGAACGATGCCGGGGACATCCTGGCAAAGATCGCCCGTCGCCAGCCGGGCTTCCGCACGAAGATCCGTGGCCTCTGGAACGACGCGCTGATCGCCCTATCAGCCCGTCAGATCGGGGCCACACTGGTGACCGAGAATCTTCGGGACTTCGGCCTGCTCCGTCGCTACGTGCGCTTCGACCTCGAGGGGGCGCTGTAGCGCGCTGCCGTGAATTTTAAGGTGCTGCACGGCCGGTGCTACCATGTGGGCACTGCGGCGAAAGGAGCCCCGTGGAGCCTCTGACCGAGCCGGCCGTCCGCTTGATTCCCCTCGGCGGCCTCGGCGAGATCGGCCTCAACATGATGCTGGTCGAGTTCGGCGACGACCTGATCGCCGTCGACTGCGGTCTCATGTTCCCCGACGCCGACGAGATGCCCGGCATCGACTACGTGATCCCCGACTTCTCCTACGCGGTGGCCAAGCGCCAGGGTTTCCGCGCGGTCGTCCTCACCCACGGTCACGAGGACCACATCGGCGCCCTGCCCTATCTCCTGAGCCAGGCGCGGGTGCCCGTCTACGGCACGCCAATGACGCTGGCCCTCGTTGCCGAGAAGCTGCGCGAGCACGGTCTCCTGGAGGGCGCCGACCTGCGGGCCATCCGGCCGCGCGACCGGCTGGAGGTGGGGCCATTCCGCATCGAGCCCATCCGGGTGACGCACTCCATCGTGGACGGCATCGGTCTGGCCATCGACACTCCCGTCGGCACCATCGTCCACACCGGGGACTTCAAGCTCGATCCGAGCCCGCTCGACGGCGAGCCGCCCGACTACCGGCGGTTCGCCGAGCTGGGCGCCGACGGCGTGCTGGTGCTCTGTTCGGATTCCACCAACGTGGAGCGGCCGGGGCACACCCGCTCGGAGATGGAGGTGGGCCAGGCGCTTCGTGAGCGCATCGCGCGGGCGCCGGGCCGGGTCATCGTGGCCACCTTCGCCTCGCACATCCACCGCATCCAGCAGGTGCTGAGCCTGGCTGGCGAGCACGGCCGCCGGGTGGCGCTGCTGGGCATGAGCATGCAGAAGAACGTGCAGATCGCCGCCGAGCTGGGCTACCTTCGCATCCCCGACGGCGTGCTCTTGCCCCTGGAGGAGCTGATCGCGCTCCCGCCGGCGCGCCAGATCATCCTCTCCACCGGCAGTCAGGGCGAGCCGAACTCGGCGCTGGCCCTCATGGCCGCCGACGAGCACAAGGCGGTCCAGGTGGAGCGCGGCGACCTCGTGATCATCTCGGCGCGGGTGATCCCCGGCCACGAGCGCACCATCGGCCGCGTCGTCAACGCGCTGCTTCGCCTGGGCGCCGAAGTCCTGTACGAGGACAACGCCTTCGTCCACGTCTCCGGCCACGCCAGCCAGGAAGACCTCAAGCTCATGTTCAACCTTACGCGCCCGCGCTACTTCGTGCCCGTCCACGGTGAGTACCGCCATCTGCTCGGCCACGCCCGGCTGGCCCAGAGCGTGGGGCTGGCGCCGGACCAGGTCTTTCTCATCGAGGACGGCACCGGCGTGGAGCTGACGAAGGCGTCGGCGCGCGTGGTCGGCGGGTACCCCGTCGGGCGGGTCCTGGTCGACGGCAAGGGCATCGGAGACATCGGCGCGGTCGTCCTGCGCGACCGCCAGCTCCTGGCCCAGGACGGTCTGGTGACGGTCGCTCTCGCCGTACGCGGCGACGGCTCGGTGGCATCGGGGCCGGAGATCGCCTCCCGCGGTGTGATCTACGTCAAGGAGAACGAGGCGCTGCTCGACGAGCTGAAGGCCGCCGTCGTGGCCGTGCTGGCGGCGCGTGAGCCGGGCCCCATCGACCGGGAGGCGCTGGCGGGTCTCGTCCGCACCACGGTGCGCGGGTTCATCAATCAGCGCTTCCAGCGCAAGCCGGTGGTGTTGCCGATGATCCTGGAGGTCTGATGGCGGGAGCTGTCTCCGCCAGGGAGCGTCCGCGCCGGGCGCGCCGGAAGAAGGAGGCGCGCCGTTGGGCCCGGGAGGCGCGCGGCATCGCGCTGCTGGTGATCGCCGGCTTCGGGTTGGTGGCGCTCGCCACCTTCGACCCCCGACTGGGCCCGGGTGAGCAGCAAGGGCCGGCCGGGCCTGTCGGCGTGTGGCTCGCCTGGGGACTGTTCACGAGCTTCGGCTACGCCGCGCTCCTGCTGCCGCTGCTCCTCGCCGTCGTCGGCCTTGGTGTCTTCGTGCGGCCGCTCGCCGTTCCCGGCTGGTCGCCGCTGGTGGGGTTGGCCGTACTGCTCGTGAGCGCCACCGGCCTGCTCACGCAGTCGTCGAGCGCGCTGCTTTACAGCGCCGCGCCGGGCCCGTTCCAGGTTGGCGGCTTCGTCGGTTCGAACGTGGCTCGCGCGCTGCAGGCGGCTGCGGGCGACGTCGGCGCCTGGTTCGTTCTGCTCGCCGGCGTGCCGATCGGCGTGCTCTTCGTGACCCAGGTCTCGTACGGCGCGATCTCGCGCGTCGTGACGGCACGCCTGACCCAATGGCGCCGCCGCCGCGCTGCTGCGGTTGGCAAGCCCGCCGCGCCGGTGGACGAGCCGTGGGACGAGGATTCGGCGGTGGCCGCGGTGTCGCCGGTGCCGGCCTCAGCCGGTCCGCCGCCCGTGGTCGTCGAGCCGCGCCGGCGCCCGGCGCCCGGCGGCCTGACCTGGCAGGAGACGTTCGACTTCGGTCGGGGCGGCGCCGAGGCGTTCCAGCTGCCGCCGATCGGGCTGCTTCAGATCCCCCAGACCGCCGACCACACGCTGAGCCACGAGGAGCTGCAGGACAATGCCGTGACGTTGCGCCGCAAGCTCCAGGACTTCGAGGTCGAAGGCCGCATCGTCCAGGTGAGCCCGGGACCGATCATCACGTCCTACGAGTTCGAGCCGGCGCCCGGCGTGAAGATCAGCCGGGTGGTGAACCTGGCCGACGACCTGGCCCTGGCGCTCAAGACCGGGTCGGTGCGGATCGTCGGCCCCATCCCCGGACGGGGCACCGTGGCCATCGAGGTGCCGAACGGCGAAGCGGCGCTCGTCTACCTGCGCGAGATCTTCGCCTCCGCCGACTTTGCCGAGTCCAAGAAGCGGCTGCCCCTGGCCCTGGGCAAGGACGTCACCGGCGGTCCCGTCGTCGCGGACCTGAGCGCCATGCCTCATCTCCTGGTGGCCGGCGCGACGGGTACGGGTAAGTCCGTCGGCCTCAACGCCATGATCCTGTCCATCCTCTACAAGACGACGCCGGCCGAGGTGCGCTTCCTCATGATCGACCCCAAGCGTCTCGAGCTGAGCGTCTTCGAGGGGATCCCCCACCTGCTGGCCCCGGTGGTCACCGACGCCAAGGAGGCGGCGGCCCGGCTGCGCTGGATCGTCGGCAAGATGGACGAGCGCTATCGCCTGTTCCAGAGCCGGCAGGTGCGGAACATCGAGGGCTACAACAAGGTGGTGGAGCCGGCCGAGCGCCTGCCCTACTGGATCGTCATCATCGACGAGCTGGCCGACTTGATGATGATATCGGCCGGCGACGTCCAGAACTCACTGGTTCGACTGGCCCAGCTGGCCCGCGCCATCGGCATCCACCTTGTGATCGCCACTCAGCGGCCCTCGGTGGACGTGGTGACCGGCCTCATCAAGGCCAACTTCCCGACGCGCATCGCCTTTCAGATGGCCTCCAAGGTGGATTCCCGCACGGTGCTCGACGCCAACGGCGCCGAGCAGCTCCTGGGCCGCGGCGACATGATCTTCGTGCCGCCCGGCGCCAACAAGCACCTGCGCGTGCACGGGGCCTGGGTCTCCGACGACGAGGTCAAGGCGGTGTGCGAGTTCCTGCGCAGGCAAGGCACTGCCGTCTATGAAGAGGCCGAGCTGCCGGCCGAGGCCACCGGCGGGGAGGGCGGCGAGCCAGCCGAACGCGACGATCTCTACTGGGACTGCGTGCGCCTCGTCATCGGCCAGCGCCAGGCCTCCATCTCGTTCCTGCAGCGGCGCATGGGCCTGGGCTATCCCAAGGCCGCCCGCTTCATCGACATGATGGAGCAGGACCGGATCATCGGCCCCGGTCAGGGGGCCAAGCCCCGCGAGATCCTGGTCGGGCCCGACTTCCTCGTCAAGCTCGGCAAGTAGCCGTCACGCGCGAAGGAGGCCTGCCCCATGATGATGCAGGACGCTATGGCGAATCCGATACTGCTCGGCGTGATGCTGGGGGTCGTGGTCTGGATTGGAGCGGCCATCCTCACCGGCTGGGTTGCCGTGCAGAACAACCGGAGCGGCGCCGGGTGGTTCTTCAACGCCCTCATCTTTTCGCCGCCGGTGGCCCTTCTGGCCCTGGCCGCGATCCCCCAAGGCGAGTAGCTGCGCGATCAACCCCGGATCCTGACGCGATATACGAGCTTCGCCGCCCCCTCCTTGGGCACCGGGATCCGGTAGCGCAGGGTGTGGGCCTCGACCTTCTCCCCGGGATGGGTCGACTGCAGCACCTCCCAGTCGCCGGGAACCGGCTCGATCACGGTCACGGTCTGGTCTTGAGCCTTGTGGTTGCGGAGCGCGATTTCCCATTCGACCTCCCACACCCGCGCCGCCACCTTGCGGAAGTCGCGTTGGATCCGCTCCCCCACCAGGTCGAAGGCGTGGCCCAGCTTGATCTTGACGCGCTCGTCCCTGGGCGTGTGGTCGATCCAGTCCTCGCCGATGAATTGCTGGCTGCCGCCGGCATCGGCCTTGTAGACGCGGACCTTGCCCTTGGGCAGCGGCAACCCCAGGCGGTGCTCGCGGCTGTTCTTGATTTCTAGATACACGCCGACCTTCTGGTGGGAGACAGGCTCACCGTACGAGGTGCGGTAGTAGTCCTGGGCACCCCAGAAGATCAGCTGCTTGTCGACGGGCACGGCGGTGGCGCTCAGCAGGGCGAGCTGCTTGGTCTGCTGGTCCTTGATCGTGGTGCGACCCTCGAGGGTGTAGAGGTGGTACTCGAAGAGCCCCTCGCTGACGAACTCCCGCCGGGCGTCGGCGACCGAGGGCGCCTTGGCCGCCAGCTCCATGGCGCGGCCCACGCGGTCGCGCTCCTGGGCCCGGTTCACGTCGCCGGCCACGAGCTTCAGGGCGGCATGGGCATAGGTCGCACCGCTCTTGTTGTCGATGGTGACCCAGCCGGTGAGGTCCGCGCGGGCGTCGCCGGCGTCGAGCACCATCACATAGTCGGCCTTCCAGGTGATCCCGCCGGTGAGGTAGGAGGCCTCCACGCGTTGCGGCGCCGGCCGTTCATTGCGCAGCAGCCAGACGAGCGTGGGCCGGGATACCAGATTCTCGGGCAGCGCCGGCAGCACGAGGCGGCCGTGGTGGCCCAGGTGGATCTGGCCGTTGATCTCGAAGACGGGGCCGTTGGTGCTGAGCAGCGTGGCCTCGTGCCAGGTGCCGTCGCTCTGATAGAGCCGCACCTTCCGTCCGACGTACTTTTCCATGAGCTTCTGGCTGGACAGCAGGTCGTACTCGTAGTTCTGCTCGAGGATTCTGAGCCCGGCCGGATCGCTGAGGGACTTCAAGTGCACCGTGGTGGGATCGATGAGCGCAGCCACGTCGCGGAACTGCGCCTCGAGGGTGCCGGCGGGCAGCCGCGCCTCGCGCACGTCCTTCACCAGGCCCAGGTTGCCGTTGTAGACGGTGACCATGACGTCGCGCTGGGCCTCGCCGGTGACGACCTGCGGCGCCGTCGCTGTCGCCGGCCCGGCCAGCGCCATGAGAAGGCCGGCCGCCACGAATCTGACTGTTTCTCGACGCATCGTCCTGTCCTCCCGGGGGCGCGCGAGCGCCTGCTATGGGGTTAGACAGGGCGGCGATCCGAAAGTTCGGGACGACGAGCCATTGACACCTGCCGCTGCCGGAGCCTCCGCGGATGCCGCTCTCGCGCTCGGCGCGTTCGCCGTCTTCAACCAGTTCATCCGAGGTGAAGCGATCATCCACGGTTTCTTCGGGACCAGCCAGGCGGTGATCGTACGCCAGAGTTCGACTGGCGCTCGCCGCCTTCTCGACCTCGCCAGCGCGATCGGCGAAACCGGTCCCTCAACGGTCTCCTTGCAAGCCGGAAGCGTGACCCGGTCCACGCCCATTGCACGACAGCGGCTGCTCACGCCGGGCTGAAGAGACATAGGAGATTCGCCCTGGCGCCCGGACCGTTGTCAACCACGAGTCAGCATGACATGGCTCCGCGGAGAGAATGACAGGATGGCTGAAGCCAAGCCGTGCAAGTCCGCGTCTTTTCACGCCTCGACGCTGGCACCCCGGTTGCCATGGTCGGACGGGACCGCGCTATCCAGATCGCGGATGGAGAACTTCATGAGGCGGCACAGAGCAACGGCGAGCGCTCTCGAACGTCCAGCGCGACAAGGGCGGAGGTCATGACTGGCTCAAGGGGCCTGGGAAACTCATCGCCGAGCCAGCCCGGACCGCTGGCAGGTGCCGGCGACCTCCTTCGCGGGCTGCTCGGCAAGGTGCCGAGGCCCAACGTGACGCTCTCGGTGTTCCAGACGTTCGTTGGCGTGACCGCCGGGATCATTTCGATTCTCGGGGCGCTGTTCGCCATCCCGAGCTACTTCAAGCCAGCTCCGGGCAAGGGTCAGATCGTGGCCATTATCTTGGAGGCGAAGACCGAGAAGGCAGTGTCCGATGCGACCGTCGAGATCCTCACCCCGAACAATGCGGTGGTGACCACGTTCAACTCGAACTACTTCGGGAAGGCAAGCTACCCCCTGGAAGAGGGCCTATACCGGCTCCGCGTTAGCGATCCCAAGTTCGCGCCCGAAGTGCGGCACGTTCAGGTGGCATCGGGTCAGAGCGCCGAAGTCCGCGTGCGATTGCACTCCGGAGCGTCTGTGCCGCTGCGGCAGGCCGAGCGCCTGATCGATGAGGGGGTGAGCGCGGTCAAACGCGTCTTCGGCCGGTAAGCCGGCGCGGATCTTCACCGCCGAGCGGTCAGTCGAGTCGGATCGCTCAGGCCTACTGGAACTCGAGCGTGGCGGCGCGGAGGCCGCAGAGCAGCTTGCCCGCCGTCTCCAGACAGCGGTCGTTGGCCGGGGGCATGACCGGGCCGGCCAGCGCGTCGCGGTGCCAGCGCTCGAGGGGCAGCTCCTTGAGGATGCCGCGGCCGCCGGCCAGCCGCAGCGCCTTCGTCGTCACCTCCAGCCCCACCTCGGCCGAGTAGGCCTTGGACTGGTTGACGGCCAGCATCGTGGCCTCCTTGTCGCCGGTCATTCGGATGCGCGCGGCCTCGTGCAGCAGCAGGCGGGCGGTCCGGATGGCGGTGCCCATCTCGGCCAGTGTCCGCTGCACCAGCGGGTGGTGGCTGAGCGGCTCGGGGGACGGCTTGAGCGTCTTCGTCTTGGCGTACTCCACCACGTACTCGAAAGCGGCCTCGCCGATCCCCAGGTAGACGGCGGCGTAGCCCAGGGCGAAGCCGGAGAGGTCCGCGCTGAAGAGCGAGCCCGGCGTGCCGACGATGTTGGCGGCGGGAACAGTGGCGTCGTAGCGGATGGTGTGGCTGATCGTTCCCCGCATCGCGGTGGAGTTCCACGTGCCCTCGATCTTCACGCCGGGGTCGCTGCGGGGGATGAGGGCCGAGAGCACGCCGTCCTTGGCCGAGGCGGTGTCCTCCACCACGCCGGTGACGAAGTAATAGTCGGCGGCGTCGCCCAGCGAGCAGAATTGCTTGACCCCGCTCACGTGCCAGCCGCCGGCGACCGGACGGAACACCGTCTGGAACACGAACTTGTCGCGGAAGGACTGCTCGGGCTCGCTGGTGATGGAAGCGATGAGGGCGCCGCGTTGGACGATGTCGGCGAAGTACCGGCGCTGCTGCTCTTCGGTGCCGAGGGCGGCCAGGAACCCGACGTCCGTGCAGTGCATGTTGAAGGTGAGCCCGGTGGCCGGGCAGCCTTTAGCGATCTCGCGCAGGGCGTGGACGTAGGCGATGGAGTCGGCGCCCACTCCGCCATAGGCCCGGGGCACCGTGAGGGCCACCAGGCCGGCCTCCTGGAGATCGCGGTAGTTCTCGTAGGGAAAGGACGACTCGGCGTCGTAGCGCGCAGCGCGAGGGGCGAAGCGCTCCCGGGCCAGCGCGGCGGCCGTGTCGACGATGCCACGCTGCTCGTCGGTGAGCGGGGGCAGCGGGAACATCAGGCCATGTGGCCCCGGCGGACATTGTGTGGCTCGCGGGTGGGACCGATGAACTCGACCATGTTGCCGTCGGGATCGTGGACGAAGAGCTGGCGCAGGCCGGTGCCCTCGAGACGGAAGTCGTGGAAGGGGTGGCCGCTATCGGCGAGACCCCGGTGCACGCCGTCGCCGTCGGCGACCCAGAGGGCGAAGTGGGGGGCGCGGATCTCGAGCCGGTCGCGCTCCACCGGTGGGAACGGCCAGGTCTCGTTGACGATGATGTGGAGCTGCAGCTCGCCGCCCAGGCCGTACCAGACGCCGGGGAAGCCGAAGTCCGGCCGCGGGATCTCGGGGAAACCGAGCAGGCCGCCGTAGAACGCCTTGGCCTTCTCGAGATCGGACACGACGATGCTGGCGTGGCTGAATTTCTCGAAGGGCAGCATGGCCCACCTCCGCGCCGAAAGCCTACCACACCTTGACACCGCGAAAGCCCGCGTGGTATCGGCTTCGGCATGCCTGACGCCGTCCTGCTGCGCACGGAGCAGCTCACGCGCGCGTTCGGCAGCCTGGTGGCGGTGGATCGGGTGAGCGTCAGCGTGCGCCGCGGCGAGCTGCGCTCGATCATCGGGCCCAACGGCGCCGGCAAGACGACGTTCTTCCGGCTGATCTCAGGAGAGCTGGCGCCCACCGCCGGCCGCATCTGGTTCGACGGGCGCGACATCACCGGGCTGCCCCAGCACGTGGTGGCCCGGCTGGGCATCGCCAAGTCCTACCAGATCACCAACGTGTTCCCGCGCCTCACAGTGCTGGAGAACGTCCGGGTGGCCGTGCAGGGCGCGGGCCGCGCCTTCGACTTCTGGTCGCGGGCCGACCGGCTCGGCGCGGTGCTCGAGCGGGCCCAGACGCTCCTGGGCACGGTCAGCCTCGGCGCCAAGGCGGACCTGCTCGCCGCGCACCTGTCGCATGGTGAGAAGCGCCACCTGGAGCTGGCCATCGCCCTGGCCTCCGACCCTGTCCTGCTCCTGCTCGACGAGCCCACCGCGGGGATGAGCCCCGAGGAGACCGACGAGACGATGCGGCTGATCCGCGAGCTGGCCACCGGCCGTACCGTCGTGCTCGTCGAGCACAAGATGAAAGTGGTGATGAAGGTCTCCGACCGCGTCACCGTGCTGCACCAGGGCCAGGTGCTGGCCGAGGGCTCGCCCGACGACATCCGCGCCAACGAAACGGTTCAGCGGACCTACCTCGGGGCACTGCGATGACGTCTTTGCTGGCGCTGGAGGACGTCCACACCTACTACGGCGAGGCGCACATCCTGCAGGGCGTGTCGCTCACGGTGGGCGCCGGCGAGGTCGTCACGCTCATCGGACGCAACGGCGCCGGCAAGACTACGACGCTCCGCTCGATCATGGGCGTGGCCCGGCCGCGCCGCGGTCGGGTGCGCCTGGGCGGCGAGGAGATCACCGCGCTTGCCACCCACGAGATCGCCCGGCGGGGGATCGCCTGGGTGCCCGAGGAGCGGCGCATCCTGCCCAACCTCACCGTGTTGGAGAACCTGCGCCTGGGCCTGCTGGGCGCCGGCGGGGACGGCCACGACCGCATCGACGCCGTGTTCGAGCACTTCCCCCGATTGCGCGAGCGCATCACGTCCAGGGGCCGGCACCTCTCGGGCGGCGAGCAGCAGATGCTGGCCATCGCCCGGGCCCTGGTGGCCCGGCCCTCCCTCATGCTGGTGGATGAGCCCACCGAAGGCCTGGCGCCGATGCTGGTCCAGAGCCTCACCGGCATCCTTTCCGCCATCAACCGCGCGGGGGCGACGATCTTACTCGTCGAGCAGACGCTGGACGTGGCCCTCGCGCTGTCGCACCGGCTCTACGTGATGGATCAGGGGCGGATCCAGTTCGAGGGCACGCCGGAGGCGCTCCGGCGCGATCCCACCATTCAGCAGCGGTTCCTCGAGGTCTAGTCATCGAAGGGGGCCTCGACGGCCCCCTCCGAGGCCTCCCCCAGGACAGGGTCGCGCGGGCAAAGCCCGCGCTCGAAAGGCGGTGACGCCGATGGCTCGACATGCCGTGCCCCAGCGGTGGAAGCACGGGCTGATCGAGGTCGGGCCGAAGATCTTCGCGTACGTGCAGGCCTCGGGCATCGATCTCCACGGCGACACCGGCGTGTCGAACTCGGGGCTCATCGTAGGACCGGAGTCGGCGGTGGCGGTGGACGCACTGATGGTGGCGTCGATGACCCGGCGTCTGGTCGCCGCCTACAGGCGGGCGACTCGCAAACCCATCGCCAAGCTCATCAACACCCACCACCACCTCGATCACACCGGCGGCAACCGCTTCTTCCGCCGGGCCGTCATCATCTCGACCGAGAAGTGTCGCGAGGCTCTGGCCCCCGGCTTCCCCCCGGTCGCGTTGCTGCAGCGCTTCATGCCCCGCTTCGCCCGCGAGTTCCCGGAGATGAAAGTGGAGCTGCCCACCATGACCTTCGAGGACCGCCTGGTCATCCACGACGGGGCGCGCGAGATCCAGCTGTGGCACCCGGGCATCACCGCCCACACCGTGGGCGACGCCACCGTGTATCTGCCCAGGGAGCGGATCCTCTTCGCCGGCGACATCGCGTTCCACTACGTGACGCCCCTGGCCTTCCAGGGCCACATCGGCAACTGGATCACGGCCGCCGACCGGCTGCTGGCCTTCGACGCCGATGCGATCGTGCCCGGCCACGGCCCCATCGGAACCAAGAAGGACCTGCGGCACATGCGCGACTACCTGGCCCTGGTGCACGGCGAAGCCCGCCAGCGCTTCGAGGCCGGGATGCCGGCCGAGGCCGCCGCCCGGGACATCAAGCTGGGCGTCTACGCCTCCTGGAGCGACGCCGAGCGGGTGTTCCCCAACGTGCTCCGCTGCTACCAGGAGTTCCGTGACGAGCTGCACCAGCCGATGGACCTGCCGAAGATGCTGGCGGGCATGGAGGCGTTGCGCGGCCGCCCCGCCGACCACACCTGTCTCTGAGCGTCAGGCGCCGGCGCCCGGGACCGGCGATCGACTCGGGCGTCAGCCGTCGAGCAGCGCGATCACCCGGGCGGGCGCCGACTCGGTGTTCCACTTCGCCGGCAGCGCGATGACCTTGACCCGGGACGGGATCTGGTCGAGGTTGGTCAGGTTCTCGATCTGAAAGATCACCTTCGGCAGGATCGTCCGGTGGACGCGCATGCCGCTGGTCAGGATTTCCTCGGCCTTCAGGTAGTCCGTGCCCTTCTCCTCCTGGGCGAAGTCGTAGCCCAGCACCGACGGCTGGCGCTCGACGAGCCATTCGGCGGCGGCCGCGGTCAGGCACGGCGATTCGTCCCACCACTTCGGGTCCGTCGTCGTGTGCCCTTTGGGCCAGTCCGTGCGCAGGAAGAGCATGCCGCCCGGCTCGATGGCGATCCCCTGTTGCGTGAGCGCTCGCTCGGCTCGCTCGAGGTCCTCCGGCGTGATGCGGGCGTTCGCATATCCCTTGAAGGTGAGGTCGAGGACGACGGCCTCGCCGATCATGGCCTCCAGCGGAAGCTGGGCGACGCCGGGCTTGTCGCGGAAGAAGTGGTGGGGCGAATCGATGTGGGTGCCGGCGTGCACCGTCATCTCCACCATGTTGGAGACGAAGCCCTGGTCCTCCCATCTCACGATCGGTTTCAGCTTGAAGTAATACTCGTCCTTGGCGAACGGGGCGGACTCGCACTCCTCGACGGTCATGCTGAGATCGACGATGCGCATGGCCTGACGCTCCTCCCCCGCCGCGAAGCGCGGAGCTTTTGGTGGCCGACGGATTCACCGGCGGCCCCGCCACCCTCGCTGATGCGACTCGGCGGCGCTACGGCGCGGTGCCGGGAAGCGTATCATGCTCGAGACTCTTGTCGATGCGATGCGTCTGCTAGAATCGCGTCGATGAGCACGTTCAACTATCCGGTCCGGGTCGCCAATCCGCGAGGGGGTGCATCGCCGGTCGACGTCAAGCTTCTCGTGGATACCGGCGCGATGTTCACCTGCCTCCCAGCGCCATTGCTGGAAGGCCTCGGAATGAACCCTCAGTGGCGGGTTCCGATCAGGCTCGCCGACGGACGGCTGGAGGAATGGTCAGCGGCCGAGATCCTCATGACGATCGACGGGCGGACGCTTCACACGACATGTCTCTTCGGGCCGCCGGACAGCCTGTTGCTGCTTGGTGCTGTCTCGTTGGAGCAATTCGGCCTGGCTCCTGACCCGCTCGCCCGCAGACTCCTGCCCTCCCGGGTGCCCATGGCCGCCGGCGCGCTCGCCTAGATCGCGACCGGCGATTGTCAAGGCCTCGGCCTCCGCGGTAGCATCCGCCCACCATGGACCTCTCGCCCGAGCACGTGCGCGCGTTCGCCCGAACTCTCGGGCTGGATCTGACCGGTGACGACCTGGCCGAGGTGACGCACCGGCTGAACGGCCTGCTCGATGCCTTGGGCCCGTTGGGGGAACTGCCGCTCGACAGCGTCGAGCCGGTGCCATGGACGCCCGATCCCGAGGGCCTCCGGTGAGCGCGTCGATTGCCGACGACCTCGCATTTCAGAGCGCGGCGCAGCTGGCCGCCCTCGTTCGAGACAAGCACCTTTCGCCGGTCGAGCTGGTCCGACTCTACCTCGACCGCATCGACTACCTGGACGGCCGTCTGCGCGCGTACATCACCGTCTGCGGTGATCGGGCGCTCGAGGCGGCGCGTCGCGCCGAGACGGCCGTGATGCGCGGCGAGCCCCTGGGCCCGCTGCACGGCGTCCCCTTCGCAGTGAAGGACCAGTTCGACGTGCGGGGGCTTCCCACCACGATGGGCTCGCGCATCCTCGAACACGCGGAGGCCATGGACGACGCCACCGTCGTGGCCCGCCTGACCGCCGCGGGGGGCATTCTCCTCGGCAAGCTGAACCTGACGGAGTTCGCGCTGGGCGGCACCGTGCAGTTCCCCTTCGGCCAGCCGCGCAACCCCTGGAACCTCGATCACGATCCGGGCGGTTCCTCGGCGGGTTCCGGCATCGCGGTGGCGGCCGCGTTGTGCGCGGTGGCCCTCGGCGAGGACACCGGCGGCTCGGTGAGGTCACCGGCCGCCTTCTGCGGCACCGTGGGACTCCGCCCGACCTGGGGACGGATTTCCCGGGCCGGCTGCTTTCCGCTTTCCTGGTCCATGGACGCCGCCGGTCCGCTCAGCCGCACGGTCGAGGACAGCGCCCTGCTGCTGGGACTGATGGCCGGCCGCGATCCGCGCGACCGGCTGACGAGCCAGCGCGCCGTCCCCGATTACCGCGCGGGGCTCGACGGTGAGGTCCGCGGCCTCACGGTGGGGGTGATCCGGGAGCTGACGTCGGGCGAGGACACCGACCCCGAGATGCGCCAGCCGGTGCTCGAGGCGGCCCAGCTCTTGGACAAGCGCGGGGCGCACGTGGAGGAGATCTCGCTGCCGCTGCTGCCCCACGCGGGCGCGGTCTTCATGGCCCTGGCCGATTCCGACGGCGCCGGGCTGCATCTCGGCTGGCTCCGTCGCCGTCCCGGCGACTATGACCAGGGCACGCGCCGCCGCCTGCTGACCGGCGCCCTGCTTCCGGCCGCCGCGCGCCACCAGGCGGAACTGGCGCGGGCCCTGATCCGCGCTCAGGTCCTCGCCGCGCTGGAGCGCCACCAAGTTCTGCTCTGCCCGACCTCACCGCGGCCGGCGCCACCGATCGCCCAGACGGCGGCCCCCATCACGAGCAAGGCCGAGGTCGCCGCGCGGTTCTTCACGCGCCGCTCGTACACGACCCCGGCCAGCCTGGCCGGCGTGCCGGCCCTGGCGGTTCCCGGCGGCTTCAGCGCCTCGGGCCTGCCGCTGAGCGTGCAGGTCATCGGACGGCCCTTCGACGAGGCGACGATCCTGCAGGTTGGCCACGCGTGGGAACGGGCCACCGACTGGCATCGCCGGCGCCCAGAACTCCGAGGCGCTCGATGAGAAGGAGGGTTGCCAGCACGTTGTTCGGGCTGTTGCTCGTCGCCGGCTGGCCGGCCTCGGCGATGGGCCAGGACGCGGTGGCGCCCCCCAAGGACGTCTTCCGGCTCGGCGCACGCCTCGGCGTGCAGATCTTCAGTTATGAGGAGACGGAAGGCGCGGTCCGCAGCGAGTACGACACGGCCGGACCCGCTCTGGGCCTCACCGGCATGCTTCGGCTCGGCGATCGGTTTCGGATCACTGGGGACTATCTGGGCGCGTTCCTCGCCGAGGCGAGCGAGACATGGCGAAACGTCGACACGCCCTTCGGCCTGGGCACGCAGCACAACGATCTGTCGCTCGACTTCCACGTCCTCGATCTGGACGTGGGCTACTCGGTGCTGAAGCGCGATGGACTCGACTGGGCGGTCGTGGCGGGCTGGCATGCCTATTGGCAGGGGTTCGAGCGCAGCAACTTCTCGATCACCACTGCCACCGTCATCATCGGCGCTCCGGGTCTCACCGTAACCGAGGACGTCGAGGGATTCGGCCTCAAGCTCGGCACGGTGGTGGAGGCTCGGGTGGCGCCCCGCGTCTGGTTGGAGGCAGGATTCGCCGGCTACCTCCTGTACGACGTCAACGTCGAGAACAGCGCGCTCGGACGCATCGAGTCCGATGGCTATGCCTTCCGCTGGCGTGCGGCCCTCGACTACTTCCTCACTCCGCGGGTCAGTATCGGGGGAGGGTACGAGGGGCACTTCATCCACGTCGACCGGGCCACGAGCGCGATTGCGATCCTGCCCGAGAACGAGACGTGGGCGCACACGCTGACCGCCCGCCTAGGCGTCCGCTTTTGATTCGGGCGCGGATGACCAGATCGCGCGTGGCCCGCCGGCCGCCCGAAGGAGCGCGCCGACACGCATGAGATCACCGCCGATGGAGCGCGTCGAGTTGGGTCGAAGTGGCCTGAAGGTCTCGCGCCTCGCCTTCGGCACCGGCTACCTGGGCGGCCCGGTCCGAGCTGGCGCCCGGCTCCTCGTAGAAGCATACAAGCTCGGCGTCAACTTCTGGGACACGTCGGACGACTACGGCAGTCACCCCCAGGTGCGCCGGGCGCTTCGAGAGATCGGGCGCGACGACGTGGTGGTCGCCACCAAGACCTACACGGCGACGGCCCTCGGGGTGCGTCGGTCGATCACGCGGTCGCTCCGGGAGCTCGGCGTGGACGTGGTCGACCTGTTCCTGCTCCACGCGGTGGATTCAGTCACAGAGATGGAGACCAAGCAGCCCGCGCTGGAAGTCCTCGTCAAGGCGCGGGAGGCGGGCCTCGTGCGGGCTGTCGGCGTGTCGTCCCACAGCCGCGCGGTGCTGCGCCGACTGCTCACCCTGCCCGACGTGGACGTGGCTCTGGTAGTGCTGAACCGGACCGGGGCCTGGATGAAGGATGCCCGGCCTCGCGACATGCGCACGGTGATCCGACGTCTCTACGAGAGCGGTCGCGGCCTGTACGGGATGAAGGCGTTGGGCTCGGGCGAGATCACCGGCCCTTCGGTCGGCCCCGCGCTACGCTGGGCCTTCCGCTTCCCCTGGGTTCACTCCGTCTGTGTGGGGATGACGAGCGCCGAGGAGCTCCGGGCCAACGTCGCGCTCTGGCACAGCGCGCGTCAGGTTAGCTCAGGCAATGGACCCGGGCGGCAACGCGACTAGCACGCCGGCCGCCCCAGCACCTCCGCGCTGATCTTTCGGGGCACGAGCTGGCCGTCGCGCGCGTCGCGGACGAGGCGGCCGCCCTCGACGATCACCCGCCCGCGCAGGATCGTCGTCACCGGCCAGCCGCGGACTTCCCACCCTTCCCAGGGGCTGTAGTCGCTCACGTGGAAGTCCTCGCGGGCGAGCGCCTTGCGGATCGTGGGGTCGATGAGGACCAGGTCGGCGTCGCTGCCGGGGGCGATGGCGCCCTTGCGGGGATAGAGGCCGAGGATGCGCGCGGCATTGGTGGAGGTGACCGCGGCGAAGCGCTCGAGCGACATCCCGCGCTTCACCACGCCCTCGGTGAAGACGATGCCCATCCGAGCCTCGGCGCCGAGATTGCCGCCGGTGACGTCTTCGATGGTCTTGCCGCGCAGCTTGAGCTCGAGCGAGGTAGGGAACTCGTCGGTGCCCGTGGTGGAGACCCCGTCGCGCACGAGCCCCTGCCAGAGGGCCGCCTGGTCCTCGGGATACTTCAACGAGGGGTAGGTGTGGTAGCAGAAGCCGCGCGGCTTCCGGTAATCCTCGGCCGTGAAACAGGTGTAGTGATGGAGCGTCTCGGCGTAGACGGGATGGCCCTTGGCCCGGGCCTCCAGGACGGCCTCCACGCCCTCCTTGGCCGACGTGTGGACGAAGTAGACTGCTGCGCCGGTGGCCTCGGCCACGTGAATGGTCCGGCGGAAGGCCAGCGCCTCGGAGAGCTTGTTGTGAACGAGCGGCAGGTTCCAGCCCTCCATCCGCCCCTCTTCGCGCAGCTTCTCGTACATGAACTGGACGACGTCGTGGTCCTCGGCGTGCACCACCATGATCCCGCCCCGCCCGGCCACCTTCTCCATGGCCAGCTGGATCCGCCCGAAGTCGAGGCGATAGGGATGCCGCTTGGGGTGCGGGGGCAGCACGTCGTTGGTGAAGACCTTGAAGCTCGGGAAGCCGGCCTGGATCGCCTCGGCAAGCTGCTCGAACACCTTGAGCGGCAGGGCGCCCTGCAGCGTGACGTGAAAGCTGTAGTCCACGTAGGCGTTGCCCTTCCACCGGGCCGCGCGTTGTTCGATAACGGTGGCCACGTCCGTCCCCGGGCGAACGAAGCAGAAGTCCACGTGGGTCGTGGTCCCCCCGAAGACCATGCCGCGGGTGTCCTCCTCGGGGCCGAGCGTGAAGAGCCCTTCGTCGGGATGCATGGCGATGAAGTGGGCGAGGTGCGTATGGGGTTCCACGCCGCCCGGCACGACGATCTTGCCCGCCGCGTCGATGGTGCGCCCGGCCTCCGGCAGCGTGCCGGGCGCCGCCACCATCGCGATCCGCTCGCCCTCGACGCCCACGTCCCAGAAGCCGGCGCCCTGGGGCGTCACCACCTGCCCACCACGGATGATGAGGTCCAGCATGCTCGCCTCCTGTTGTCGCCCCGACTCGTCCTTACCGGGTGCCCCGAGGCCCGCGCCGCAGCACTCGGCCCGGCAGCGCTCCGCTGTGCTCACCGCCGTCCACCACGACGACGCCGTTGACGATGACCGTCGGGATGCCGGCCGGATAGCGGTGAGGGTCGTCGAAGGTCGCGTTCTCCGTCACAGCGGCGGGATCGAAGATCGTCAGGTCCGCCCAGTACCCCTCGCGGATCACCCCGCGGTCGACGAGCCCCAGCATCGCCGCCGAGCGGCCCTCAGCCCCTCGAATCAGCACGTCGTCCACGCGGAGACTCGGTGGGGGCGCTCAGGTCGAGGCGTGACCGCGGCGCAGCGCCCGGCCGGCCAGGACGCCGGTGTGCTTGCCGTTGTCCACCACGACCTTGCCGTTGACGATCACATGGCCGATCCCGATGGGGAACTGCTTGGGCTGGGACCGCGTCGCCGGCGCCTTCACGGTCTTCGGGTCGAACACGACGACGTCGGCCTTGAAGCCGTCACGGAGGAGGCCCCGATCGGGTAACCCCAGGCGCTGCGCGGGGAACGACGTCATCTTGCGAATCGCGTCCGGCAGCGCCATCACGCGCTCCTCTCGCACGTACTCGGCCAGGATGATCGGGAACGTGCCGTAGGTGCGCGGGCTCGGGTACTCCCCGATGAGCAGGGCATCGCTGCCCACCATCGAGAGTGGGTGGCTCACAAACTTGGGGAGCGTGGCGGCGTTGCCCCCGGCCGAGACGTAGGAGACCTCGAGCTGCTCGGCGACCAGCAGGTCGCAGAGGACGTCGACCGGGTCTCGCCCCGTCATCTCGGCGACCTCGGCGATCGAGCGGCCCTCGAACTTGTGGTGGTGCGCATGCCGGAAGTTCGTGAGCCACATGTCCTGCCAGGACGCGGCCCGCGGAGCGATATCCTTGCGGAGCCGGTCTCGCACCCCGGGATCGCGCAGGCGCGCCAGGAGCTTCTCCGGGCCGCCGTCGTGGGCCCACTGGGGGATGAGGATCAGCAGGCGCGTGCTACTGAAGGGGTACGGATAGCTGTCGAAGGTGACGTCCATACCCTCCTCGCGCGCGTCCTCCACGAGGCCGAGCATCCGCCCGGCGCCGCCCGGGCTGGTCGTCCGCTGGTAGAAGTGCGTGATGTGCACGGGCACGCCGCTGCCCCGGCCGATGTCGAGCGCCTCCTTGAACGGGTCCAGGAACCGGTCGCCCAGGCTGTAGCGAACGTGAGTGTGATAGAGGCCGCCAAGGCGGGCCGCCTCGCGGGACAGCTCGATCAGCTCGGCAGTGTCGGCGTAGGAGCCGGGGGGGTAGTCGAGGCCCGTCGAGACGCCGAACGCGCCCTCTTCCATGCCGACGCGAAGGAGCGCCTTCATGTTGGCCAGCTCGGGCTTCGAAGCCGGCCGGTCGTCCCATCCCAGCGCGCAGATCCGGAGCGGCGAGTTGCCGAGGATGTACACGACGTTCACGGCCACGCGGTTGGTGAACATCGCGAGGTACTGCTCCACCGTGGACCAGCGCCCCGGCAGCGGCGGATTGCCGTCGAGGCCCGAGTTGATCGTCACGAAGCGCTCGAAGTCCGCCTCGGATATGAACGGCGCGTAGGAGTTGCCGTCGATCCCGATCAGCTCGGTGGTGACGCCCTGCCGGACCTTGGGCTCGTGCCGCGGCTCGGCCAGCATCACCAGCCCCGAGTGCGCGTGCATGTCGATGAACCCGGGGCAGACGACGTGGCCGCGCGCGTCGATCACGCGGGCGGCGTCGACACCGCTGAGGTCGCCGCGGAGGATCCGGACCCGCTCGCCCTCGACACCGACGGCGCCGTAGAAGCCCGGGTTGCCGGTGCCGTCGATGATGAGGCCGTCGCGGATCAAGAGGTCGAGCATAGCAGCCTCGTCAGTTCGCGCAGGTCCTTCAGCTCCTCGAGCCGGCCGACGGCCTCGGCCACACGCTCGGTCCCGGCCGGGCCGAGCGCGTCGGCGGCGAGGGCCCGGAACTTGGCGACGAGCTCGTGCCGCCCCACCGGATGCTCGGCATCCCCGTGAACCACGGCGGTCGTCGCTATGAGCACCCGGCCGTCACGCAGCGTGACGGTCACGTGGGCCGTGGGCCCGTTGCTGCGCATCGACATGGCGGGATCGCCGCGCACCTCCACCCGCCGCGCCAGCTCCCGCACCCGGGGATTCGCCCGCGCGGCATCGAGAAAGGCCGGCACGCCGCTGCCGGCCGTGACGACCGCCGCGGCCACCGCGTAGGGGACCGAGAACTTCGCGGCCAGCATGTTGGGCGGATCGGATGCGGCCATGCGCTCGACGAAGGGGACCGAGGTCACGGTGATGCCAGCGATCGCCTCGGGCTCGAGCCGCTCGTGGCTCAGCAGCGTCTGGACCGCGTCCAGGGCGGGGTGGTTGTAGAGGCAGCAGGCGTGGAGCTTGACGTAGTTGCGCTGGATCCGGTACGCCGCGGGCCGATCGTCGTCGCCCAGATCGTCCAGCGCGCGCTCGGCCTCGAAGCGCTCGCCGAGAATCGTGCCGTAGACGTCGGAGGGCGCATCGCCCAGCGCGCTGTAGCCGCAGTCGAGCAGGTGCGTGGCCAGGATGCCTTGCAGGGCGGCCCGCCCCGGGTAGAGATTGCGGATGGTGGCGCCTTCGAAGCATGGCGTCCAGGAGTTCGCCGGGCTCATCGACGCCGCCAGGTTGATCACCTGACGCATGGCCTGTGCATCGCGGTCGAGGACGTGGGCGACCGCCACGGCGGCGCCGATGGTGCCCCAGGTGCCGTGCGAGTGGACGTTCGGCCGCGGCGTGGTCGCGCCGCCCAGCCGCGACGTGATTTCGTAGCCGGCCACCAGGCTCTCGATGAGCCGCCGGCCGCCGGCTCCGCGCTCCTCGGCGACGGCGAGGGCGGCGGGCAGCACGTGGATCGCGGGGTGACCGCCGCCCCAGCGATTGCCCTCGTCTACCTCGAGCGCCACGCCGGCCGTGGCGTTGGCGAGGGCAGCCAGCATTGGCTCCGCCCGGTCGGCGTGGCCGATCAGCGTGGCGGTCCGCGGACCCGACCGCGCGGCAACCAGGCGGGCCAGGCGCGCGTTCTCGGGCAGCCGGCTGCCGGCCAGGATGGCGCCCAGCGTGTCGAGGATCACGTGCTTCGCCGCCGCGACCGTGGCGTCGCTGAGTTGGTCAAAGCGCGTCAGCGCGGCGAGCCGCGCGAGACGATCGAGGTAGTGGGGCCGCGCGTTCACTACCGCACCGCGCCGGCGAGCGGCGGCCCCGGCCGGCCTCGGGCCAGGTAGCGTCCGTAGCCGGGCTCCGGCTCGAGCCGGCCATCGCTGAGGAGGACGCGGCCGCGCAGAAACGTCATCCACGGCCGGCCCCGGACCTTCCAGCCCTCGTAGAGCGTCCAGCCCGCCATGCCGTGGTGATCGGCGACCCGGATCGTGCCCTCGGGATCCGGATCGATGATCAGCAGGTCGGCATCGGCACCCGGGCGAATCGTGCCCTTGCGGGGGTAGAGCCCGAAGATCCGCGCCGGGTTCTCGCCCAGCACCCGCGCCATCCACGTGATGGGCAACCCGCGCTTGACGACGCCTTCGCTGAACATCAGCGGCACCATCGTCTCCACCGATGGCGCGCCGAATGGAATCGGCCGGCCCTGGGGATCGACGAAGATGTTCTTCCACCCCGGTTCCTTGGCGGCCTTGGCCCGGGGGGCGTGATCGCTGCCCACGCTGGAGATGTGGCCGTCGGCGAGCCCCGCCCAGAGGGCCGCGCGGTCGGGGCCGTCGGCGCGGCGGAGCGGTGGCCCCATCTTGGCCAGCGGCCCCCAGCGCGCCATCTCGTCCTCGCTGAGCAGCAGGTACTGGGGACAGGTCTCGGTCCATACGCGCTGACCGCGGGCCTGAGCCTGCTTGATGCGCTCCAGGCCGAGCTGGGTGGAGAGATGAACGACGTAGACGGGGGCGCCCGTCATCGCGCCCATGGCAAGAGCCCGGTTGATCGCCTCTTCCTCCGTCCAGTCCGGACAGGTGGCGGGGAAGTGGCGGGGATCGACACGCCCCTCGGCCAGCGCCTTGTTCTCGAGGTGGTCGATCACGTCGCCGTTCTCGCAGTGGAGCTGGGCCACGCCCCCGTGGGCGGCGATCAGCTCCATGGCCCGGCAGATGAAGTCGTCCGAGCACATCCGGGGTGGACGCTTCTTGTAGGTCATGAACATCTTGAAGGAGCTGACGCCGAGCCGGACGGCCTCGGCCAGACCGTCGAGGATCGGCGGCTGGTTGAAGAGGATGAAGTGAAAGCCGAAGTCGAGCACGGACTGCTGCTCGACGTCCTTCCGCAGACGCGTGATGGCCTGAGGCAGCGTCTCTCCGGCCTTGTCGTCGTAGACCCCGAAGCCCAGCAGCGTCGTGAGCCCGGCGTGGGCGGCGGCGATGGGGCCGCCCCGCCAGTCGTCGTACTCCGGGCCCAGGTGGATGTGACAGTCGATCGCCCCCGGCAGCACGTACTTGCCCCGCGCGTCGACGTAGCGGTCGGCCTCCGGCAGCAGCTCCGGCGCGCCGACGGCCACGATGGTCTCGCCGCGGATGGCCACCGCGGCGTCGAGGACGTCGGTGGCCGTCACCACCTGACCGCCGTGCACGATCGTGTCGACGCGCATGCGCGGCCTCAGCGGATCTCGGTCTTGGACTTCCACTTGACCAGCCCGGGTTCGGTCTCCTCCAGCAGCCGGGTGTAGAAGACGCTCTCGGGCGGGAACTTCTGCTTGATGCGATCCAGCGAGTGCAGGAAGTCCACGAACTCGCCCATGCCGCGGTAGATCTTGTCGTTCATCTCCATGGAGTAGATGTTCAGCGCCATGATGTCGCGGGCCAGCGCCTCGTCCATCTTCATCTCTTTGGCCACGATCTTCACCGTCGCCTCGCGGTTGGTGTTGATCGTGTCCGTGGCTTTCCGCAGCGCCCGCAGGACGGCCTTGAGGGTGTTGGGGTTCTCCTTGAGCATCTTCCCGCTGGCCACGACGCCGGCGTGCACGTGCAGCCAGTCGACCTGGCCCTCCTTGCCCGGGATGAAGCTCCGGTTGCCGGTGAAGTACACCTTGCCCCCGGCCTGCTTGACGGCGTTGAAGACCCAGGGGGCCCAAGCCGCCATGGCGTCGATGTCGCCTTTGGCCAGCGCGGTGACCGCGTCCGGCGGCGCGAGATTGACGAACTGGATCTTGGAGAAGTCCACGCCGCTGTCCCGGGCCATGGCCTGGATGGCCATCGTCACCGAGGCGCCCTTGGGCATCCCGATCTTGATCTTCTCCAGATCCTTCGGCGAGCGCACCAGCTCCTGGGCGCGCTTGCCCAGCACCACCTGCTGAGTGCCGGCAATGTCGCTCTGGGGCGCGATGTTGTAGATCGTCTGCCCGGCGGCGGCGATGGGGACCACCATGGTGGCGGTGGCCGTGCCCAGGTGGATGTTGCCGGCTCCCCACATGGAGGGCAGATCGGTGCCGGCGATGTACCAGCGCGGGTTCACCTTGACGCCCTCCGCCTTGAAGTAGCCCATTTGATCGGCGACCGCGAATTGGGCGGACATCTGCGGGTCGCGCACGATCCAGGCGTCGATCTCGGCCACCTCGGGCTTGCCCTGGGCCAGGGCACCGGCGGCGCCGGTCAGCAGGAGCAGCAGGGCCAGGACTCCGGTCAGCATTCGCATGACATGCTCCTTTCAGGCCGCGGCCCGCCAGCGGAGCGCTCGGCGCTCGGCGGCCAGCAGCAGCGCGTTGATCAGCGATCCCAGAAGCCCCAGCAGCAGGGCCCCCATGACGATCTGGGCCGGGTTGAAGAAGGTGCGGCCCTCCATGATGAGGTGGCCGAGTCCGGCGTCGGCGCCCATGAACTCGGCGCCCACGATGACGAAGAGCGCCAACCCGACGCCCAGCCGCAGGGCCACGATGATACCCGGCAGCGAGGCCGGCAGCACCACCCGGCGGATGAGGTCGGCGCGGGAGGCGCCCAGGCTGGCCGCCGCCCGCAGCAGCATGACGTCCGCCCGCAGCACGCTGGCCGCGATGGCCACGAACATCGGAAAGAACGTCGTGTAGCCGATGAAGGCCACCTTCGAGGCCTCCTCGAGGCCGAACCACACCAGGAACATGGGCAGGAAGGCGAGCGGAGGGATGGGGCGCACGAACTCGACGACGGGCTCGACCATGAGCCGTAGCGGCGCGCACATGCCGGCCACGATGCCGAGCCCGAGGGCAGCTACGGCGGCCAGCCCGAAGCCCTGGGCCACTCGGGCCAGTGAGGTCAGCACGTGCCGCAGCAGCTCGCCGTCGCGGGCGCTCTGCACGCCCACGGCGACGACCTCCGCCGGTGTGGGCAGGAGGACGGGATTCACCACTCCCAGGCGCGCGTTGCCGTGAGCGATGGCCGCCCAGAGGGAGAGTACCGCGAGCAGCGCGGCGAAGCGGGTGACCGCTGAGCTCACGGGTGCACCTTGGCCACTTCTTCCTTGACCACCCGGGTGATCTCGCTCTCGTACTGCGTGAACTCGGGCGCGAAGCGGTCCCGGAGGTCGGGCAGCTTGATGGGGAACACCTGCTTGAGGCGCCCCGGCGCCGAGGTCATGACTACCACCCGGTCGGCCAGGTACACGGCCTCGCGGATCGAGTGCGTCACGAACAGGATCGTCTTGTGCTCCAGCCGCTGGATTCGCGACAGCTCGTCCTGCAGCACCTCGCGCGTCTGGGCGTCGAGCGCCCCGAACGGTTCGTCCATGAGGATGATCGCCGGGTTATTGGCCAGGGCGCGTGCGATGGCCACCCGCTGTTTCATGCCGCCCGAGAGCTGGACGGGGAACTTCTCGGCGTGCGCCCCGAGACCCACCAGGTCCAGGTAGCGAGCGACGACCGCCCGCCGCTGCGCTGCCGCCAGTCCTTTCAACACCAGGCCGAACTCGACGTTGCCGGCCACCGTGAGCCAGGGGAACAGCACGTACTCCTGGAACACGACGCCTCGATCCGCCCCGGGGGTGGTCACCGCTTGGCCGTCGACCAGCACGGTTCCCGCGCTCGGGGCCAGGAAGCCGGCCACGATGTTGAGCAGCGTGGACTTGCCGCACCCCGAGGGCCCCAGAAGGCACACGAACTCGCGGTCGGCAACCTCCAGGTCGATGTCCACCAGCGCCGGGGCCGTTCGGCCGGCGGCCCCGAATGACTTGCTCACGCGCCGGATCTGGATTTTCTTATTGGAGGGGGCAGCGGCCGCCCCCTCCAGACCCTTTTTGCTGGAGGGGGCAGGGGCCGCCCCCTCCAGACCTCCCCGTTCACGCGAGGTGTGACCCGCCACGAGTGTCAACTCGGAGACTGCCAGCGGAGGAGGTGGCGCTCGCCCAGGCGCACCAGCGCGTTGCCCGCGTAGCCCAGCAGCCCCAGCACGATGGCCGCCCCCAGCATCTGAGGGACCAGAAAGAAGTTGCGCCCGTCGTTGATGAGGAAGCCCAGCCCCTGCTCGGCGCCGATGAACTCCGAGATGACGATGACGAAGAAGGCCAGCGCCAACCCGAGCCGGAGGCCGGTGAGGAGATCGGGCAGGGCCGCCGGCAGGATCACGCGGGCGAAGAGCGATAGCCGATGGGCCCCCAGGCTCTGCGCCGCTCGCAGGAGCAGCGGATCGATCTGCCGCACGGCGTGCACGGTGGTCAGGAACATGGGAAAGAAGGTCGCGTAGGTGATGAAGCCAACCTTGGAGGTTTCGCCGATGCCGACCCACACGATGAAGAGCGGCAGCATGGCCAGCGGCGGGATCGGGCGCAGCAGCTCGACGATGGGCTCGACCAGGTTGCGCAGCGGGCGGAAGTAGCCGGCGGGCAGGCCGAGCCCGACCGCCAGCAGCGCGCCGGTGGCAAACCCGAGGACGACCCGCTCGAGCGTCGCGGCCACGTGGCCCCATAGCTGGCCCTTCACCGCGAGGTCGATCACGGCGCCCACGACCACCCACGGGCCGGGCAGAAAAATAGGGTTGAAGAGCCGGAGGAGCACGACCAGCCCGGAGGCCAGGCTCCAGAGAGCGAGGAAGCCCACTACGGCTGCGAGCCGCAGCCGCCACGCCCGTCCGGCCGGAACGGCTGGCCCGCGCAGGCCCGCCTCCATCAGCGCGGGCAGGCTCGTGACGAGTGAGGCAGCGCCGGCCCGGTCGTTCACAGCATCACCAGGCCGCCGTTGACGTCGAGCGTGGCGCCGGTGATGTAGCCGGCCGCGTCCGAGGCGAGGAAGAGCACGCACTCGGCGATCTCCTCGGGCTCGGCCACCCGGCGCAGTGGGATGCTCTCGGTGATCCTGGCGACCTCGGCCGGCGTGCGGAGCGAGGTGAAACGTTCGGTGGCCACGGTCCCGGGAGCCACGGCGTTGACGGTGATGCCGTCAGGGCCGACCTCGCGAGCCAGGTGGCGGGTGAAGCCCAGGACGCCGGCCTTGGCGGCGGCGTAATGCGAGGTCACGGTCACGGCGCCGGCCCGCCCGACGATGGAGGACAGATTCACGATGCGCCCCGCCCGCTGGCGTTTCATGATGGGCAGCACCGCCTTGGCGCAGAGAAAGGCGCTCGAGAGGTTGAAGCGGACAATCGCCTCCCACTCGTCGTCGGCGATCTCCTCCGTCCTCTTGATCCGCGGGAAACCGCCGGCGTTGTTGACCAGCACGTCGATCCGCCCCCAGCGGCGCGCCACCTGATCCACCGCGCTGCGGACGTGGGGGCCGACGGTGACGTCACACTTGAGCGCGAGCACGTGCGCGCCCCGCGTCTCCAGCTCGCGGGCCAGCGCGTCGATACCGGGAGCGTCGATGTCCAGCACGGCGACGCGCGCGCCCTCCCGGGCGAAGGCTCGCGCGATCCGGAGCCCGATGCCCTTGGCGGCGCCGGTGACGATGACGACCCGTCCCTGGAACCTCATGGACTCCCCGCGGGTGTCAAGGCGCTCCGCCCCGTCCTGGCGGGTCCCCGGCCACCTTGAACATGGCAGTCTCGATGCCGAGCGCGTTCTTGCCGACGGTCTCCAGCATTCGGTCCACCGACGGGACCATGAGCGTACAGGTGCGGAGGTCGCGGAAGGCGCGCTCGACCGGGTGCGCTTTGTAGGCGCCCCGGCCCCCGACGAGCTGGATGGCCTTGGACGTCGCGTGGAGCCCGGCCTCGGTGGTGATGTACTTGGCCTTGGCGGCGAGGATGGCGCGTCCGGGCGCATCCACCTCCGCCCACTGCGCGGCCGCCTCCGCCAGCACGAGCCCGGCGGCCTCGAGCTGAACCGCCAGCTCGCCCACGTGACGCTGGACGCCGGGTTCGTGGGCGATCGGCAGCGGATCCGGCTTGAACACCCGCTGCCGGGCGTACTCGACGGCGAATTCCAGCGCCGCCTGGGCGATGCCGAGATAGATGGCGGCGTAGCCGAGCGCGAAGCCCTCGATGACGCCCACCTTGAGCGGGTCCCCGACGTCGCCGATGACGGCGTCCCGGGCCACGACGCAGTGGGTGAAGGTGACCGACGGGCTGTAGGTGGCCCGCATGCCCAGGGTGTCCCACGTGCCATCGGTCTCGATGCCCGGCGTGTCGCCAGGGACGAACGCGACGAGCAGGGCCTTCGCCATGTCGGTCATCCCGTCCAGGGCGCACCAGACCAGGTAGTAGCCGGCGCCGTTGGTCATCGTGCAGAAGTGCTTGATGCCGTCGATGACCCAGCCACCCTCGTGATGGCGGATCGTCGTTTCCATCAGCAGGGTGCGGGAAAAGGAGAGCGCCGGCTCGCTGCCCCAGGAGCCGAACAGCCGCCCCCGCTCGGTCACCTCCGCGTAGTACCGCCGCTTCTGGGCCTCGGTGGCCAGCGCGTCGATGAAGCGCATGACGGTCGAGTGCATATGGATGGTCATGGCCGTGCTGGCGCAACCCTTGGCAATGGTGCGCACCACTTCGGCATAGGTCGGCATGTCGAGGCCCAGACCGCCGTACCGTTCGGGCACAGCCATGGCCAGCAGGCCGGCCTCCCACACGTCGCGCCAGCTTTCGATCGGATTGACCGCCTCACGGTCGTAGCGCGCGGCGCGCGGGGCGATCGTGTCGCGGGTGACGCCCGCGGCCCGTTCGACGATCGCGCGTTGAGCGGCCGACAGCCCGGTCATGGGTCAACTGATCCGCGCGGTCGCGGCTCCCGTCCCGACCTTGTTACAGCGACACGTCCCGATCTGGTGCAGCTCGATCAGATTGCCGGCAGGGTCGTGCATGAAGAGCTGCTCGGCGTAGGGACCGGTCACGCCGAAGATCGAAAAGTATTTCTGGCCGAGCCGCTCGAGCTCCTTCTTGGTTTCCTGGATGTCCGGCACGGCGAGAGCGACGTGGGGCAGCGACGGATCGTCCTGGGGACTCTTGGCCAGCGACGAGGTGCCGGTGACCCCCATGAGGTGGATCTGCGCGGTGCCCAGCTCCATCCAGTAGCCGGGCTGCCCGGGGATGTGGCGGCCGGGGTCGGGGGTGAGGCCGAGCACGCGGGTGTAGAAGTCGAGCGCCTGATCGAGCGTGTCGGGCGCGACGCGAATCCCGTGATGATGCATCTCAAGAACCTTGACGGCCATGGAACCCTCCTTGGATCGTGAAGCCGTCCTGACTACCGGTCACCCGGGCGCTCATCGGAGCGCCGGAGCCAAACGGGCCAGCACCGTCCCCCAGATGCCTTTGGGAAGGAACAGCACGAAGGCCATGAAGATGGCGCCCACCACGATGGGCCACCATTCGATGACGCGGCTCAGGCGTTCCTCGAGCACGAGGTAGGTGACCGCCCCCACGAACGGCCCGAAGAAGGTGCCCGCCCCGCCCAGCAGCGTCATCATCACGACCTGGCCCGACGTCGACCAGTAGAGGGCCTCGACCGGGACCACCGTCAGGCGCAGCGCCTCCAGCGCGCCGGCCAGCCCCGCGAAGAGGGCCGAGAAGGCGAACGAGAGGAGCTTGACGCGGTTGACGTTGTACCCGCACGCGGTGGCCCGGTCGCTGTTCTCGCGGATGGCCTGCAGCACGGCGCCGAACGGGGAATCCAGGATGCGCTTGAGCGCCGCCACCGCCAGGACGACGAGCACGAAGGCGAAGTAGTAGAAGGCGAGCGGATCGCGGAGGGAGACGGTGACGCCGGGCAGCGTGAGCGGGTGCAGCGGAATCCCTCGGAGCCCGTCGTCGCCGCCGGTCAAGTCGGCGAGATGGAAGGCGATGAAGTAGAGCATCTGAGCGAAGGCCAGGGTGAGCATGGCGAAGTAGATGCCACGTCGCCGGAGGCAGAAGAAGCCCGCGACGACGCCGCCCATTACCGCGAGGGCCACCCCGGCCCCCAGCGCGGTCCACAGCGATCCGAACTTGAGCTTGGCCAGCGCGATGCCGGTGCCGTAGGCACCGAGCCCAAAGTAGGCGGCGTGCCCGAACGAGAGCAGCCCGGTGTAGCCGTAGAGGAGGTTGAACCCGAGCGCGAACAGGCCGTAGGTCAGCACCTGAGTGGCCAGCGAGCGGTGGGGCAGCAAGAACGGGAAGACGGCGAAGAAGAAGGCGAAGGCGGCGACCGGGTGCGCCGCCACCCACCGGGCCAGTCCGCGCGCGACGGTCATTGTACCGAGATCCGCCAGGCCGGCTTGAGCCGTGGGTGGGCTGACCGAGGTATGCCGGGCTTCATTCCGCCAGCCCCGCCTCGCCGAACAGACCGCTCGGCCGGATCAGGAGGACCGTCGCCATCACGAGGAAAACGACGATCTCGGCGAGCTTGGGGGCGAAGAACGTGGTGAGGCTCACGATCTCGCCGATGAGCAGGCCGGCCACGATGGCGCCCAGGAGACTGCCCATCCCGCCCACCACCACCACCACGAAGCATTCGATGATGATCTCGACGCCCATCTCGGCGTAGACCCCACGCATCGGTCCGGCCAGGACGCCGGCCAGCCCGGCCAGCGTGATGCCGAGGCCGAAGACGAGGAGCCAAATGCGGCCGAGGTCGATGCCGAGCGCGCGGACCATGAGCGGATCGCGGGCGCCGGCCCGGATGATGAGCCCCACGTTGGTCCGCTCCAGAAAGAACCAGAGGCCGACGAGGACGATCGCGGTGACGGCGATCACGAAGAGCCGGTAAATCGGGAAGTTCATGAACCCGAGGTTCACGGCCCCGGCGAGATCCCGGGGCGGGTCGACGGTGAGACCGACCTTGCCCCAGATGACCTTCACCGTCTCCACGAGTACCAGTGAGAGCCCGAAGGTCAGGAGCAGCGGGTCGTCCGGGCTCCGCCCGTAGAGCCGCCGTATCAGGAAGCGCTCGATGACGAACCCGAGCGTGCCCACCATCAGCGGGGCCAGGACCAGAGAGAGCCAGAAGCTCCTGGTCAGGCCCAGCACGGTGAAGGCGAAGTACGCTCCCAGCATGTAGAGCGCGCCGTGCGAAAAGTTGACCACGGTCATCAGGCCGAAGATCAGGCTGAGACCGATGGCCATGAGGACCAGGATCCCGCCCAGAACCAGGCCGGTGAAGACCTGGGCGGCCAGCGCGGACAGCGTGATATCAGGCACGCGACGCGGCTAGGCGTGTCCCTTCTCGGCGCAGGTGCGGTCCAGCTCCTCGTTGGCCGCGACCTTGCTGACCACGTCGAAGAGGCCCCACTCGCCCTTTACCTGCTGAGGCGACCGGACCTTGAGGATCCAGAGGTCCTGAAAGGACTTGTTGTCGCAAGCCCGCCACCACTGCTTGCCCTTGTAGTGATCGTACTCGCGGTTCTTGCGGAGCGCGTTGGCCACCGCGTCGGAGTCGGTGGACTTGGCCAGCTCGACGCCGCGGGCCACCTCCTTGATGCCGTTGTAGCCGTAGCCGGAGTACGAGTCCGGGGGCTGGTTGAAGCGCTTCGTGAAGGCGTCGACGTAACGCTTGGCCTGGGGCATGGTCTCGGCCAGCTCGTGGCAGAAGTGGGTGGCCCCGTAGATGTCCTGGAAGACCTCGGCGCCGCCCTCCTTCGTGTAGAAGAGGAAGTGCAGTGGCTGGGCGATCTTCGCGTCCTTCTTCAGGCCGAAGCTGATCGCCTGTTTCAGGAAGGGGACGTTGTCGGCCCCCGGGGTGACGGCCAGGATCGCCTCGGGCTTGGCCGCCTGGATCTTCGGCAGGTGGGCCGAGAACTCCGGCTTGCCCAGCGGATACGGCGTGCTGCCCAGGATGGTGCCGCCGAGCTTGGTGACGGCGGCGCTGAACACGGCGTTGTTCTGCTTGCCCCAGGCGTAGTCGGCGTAGACGACCCACCACTTCCGGCCGAGGTTCTGCATGCCGAAGGTGGCCATGGCCCGGCTAGTGATCGTGGGGTTCAGCGCCTCGTGGAAGGTGAGGGAGCTGGTGTCGGGCTTGGCGCTGATCTCGTCGGACTGGCTCACCGAGATGTACAGCTTCTGGGCTGCCTTGGTCTGCTCGTTGATCGCCATCTGGACGTGGGCGGCCAGGCCCCCCACGACGAAGTCCACCTTGTCGTTCTCGATCAGCTCCTTGGTGCGCTGGGCGCCCACGGCCGGCTTGAGCTGGTCGTCACGGAACAGGACGTCGACCTTGCGGCCCATGACGCCGCCCTTGGCGTTGAGCTCCTCCATGGCGAGCTGGGCCCCGCGCTGCATGTCGGCGGCGATCGCGGCGAACGTCCCGGTGAGCGGAAGCGGGAAGCCGATCTTGAGGGGGTCGCGGCTCTGGGCGCGGATGACTGAGGGCGCAGCCAGCGTGGCGGCGCCGGCGGTGACGGTAGTAAGGAATAAGCGCCGGTCCATGGGGTTCCTCCTTCGGGCCTTCAGGCGTGGCCCACCCCGGGCGTGAAGTGCGCCACGGATCATAGGAGCGGCGTCCCCGGCTGTCAATCGCGCCCTGTGTTAGAGTGCGCGCGCCATGGCGTACGTGGGCGCGAGCGTCAAGCGCCTGGACGATCCGCGGCTGCTGACCGGTCGCGGGCGATACCTGGACGACCTCGCTCAGAACAAGGTGATCACCTCGCAGTACCGCGCGGTCGGCCATCCCATCGCCGCCGCCGTGACGGAAGGCATGCTGGACCTCGCCGCCCGCGACCTCGGCCTCGATCCCGCAGAGATCCGCCGCCGCAACCTCATCCGGCCCGAGGAGCTGCCCTGGGGTCCATCATCTCGAGACGCCGGCCCCCGGGCTGGCCGGCGGGTTCAAGGGCGCCGGCGAGGCCGGCACGACTGGCGCGCCGGCGGCCGTCCTCAACGCCGTGAACGACGCCCTGGCGCCCTTCGGCGCCGTGATTACGGATCTGCTGATCACCCCCGAGCGGGTGCTGAGGGCGCTTCGCCGAGGCCCATCGGCCTCCTGATGCCTGGACGGCGCGGGCGGTGACGATGTACGATATACATCGTCACCATGAGGCGCACTCAACTCTATCTCGATGAGGACATGGCCAGGACACTGGCGGCGCTGAGTCGCCAGAAACGTACGACGATCTCGGAACTGGTGCGAGAAAGCGTCCGGGAGCGATATATGAGCCGAAGGCGCGCCGACAAGGTCTCGCTCGCCCGGGATCTCGGTGGAATCTGGGCAGGGCGAGCGGATGTGCGGGACGCTCGTCGTACCCTGCGCCGATGGCGGAGAGGCCGACGCCTGAAGCGACTCCGTCTTGGCTGAGATCCTCCTCGACTCCGACGTCATCATTGCGTGGCTCCGCGGCCGGGATCCCTTCGTGGCGCTGGTGCCGGACCTGCTTGAGAAGGGCGAGGCGCTCGCCTGGACTCCGGTATCCGTCGCTGAAATCTTCGCGGGGGCACGGAGAGGCGAGGAACGCCAGCTCGAGAACCTGTTCTTGGTGCTCGAGATGTTGACCGTATCGGGTCCGGTCGGAAGGACAGTGGGCCGGTATCTGCATGCATACTCGAAGTCGCACGGAGTCGAGCTGGGGGATGCGCTCATCGCCGCCGCGGCGCATGTCAACGGTATCCGGCTGTGGACTCTGAACAGGCGCCACTATCCCATGCGCGACATCGGGTTCTTCTCTCCCGACGCGAGTAAAAAGGGGGGGCGCACTGCCCGTGCGCATCCTTAATATACTGGCGGCCCGATATTTGGGGTGGCCCGCCACCCCCTGGGCGGTCCTCCGGGGCCGGTGGCGGTTCACCGCGGAAATGCGTACACTGGGGCCCCGTCAGCGAACCGGAGGTGCGCCAATGGCGGTTCGGTCCCTGCTCCACTACGCTCTCGAGGTCCCCGACCAGTCCGTCGGCGAGAAGTTTTACCGGAGCTTTGGCCTGGCCGCGGCGTCCGGGCGCGATGAGGCCGTCCGCCTGCGTCCGGCCGCGCTTCGCCAATCCTCGGTGCTCCTCTACGCGGGGCCGCGCAAGCGCCTGCACCATCTGGCCTTCGGTGCGCCCGGCGACGACTTCGCGGCGACGGTCGACTCGCTGCGCCGGTCCGGCGTGCGCGAGATGGATCCGCCGCGCGGGGCGCCGGAGGGCGGCGTGTGGGCCCGGGATCCCGACGGCAACGCAGTCAACATCCGCCGGGAGGCCGCCGACGCGCCGCCGCCCGACCCGCCGCTGACGTTGAATACGCCAGGGCGCGTCACCCGCGTGGCCGCCCGCGGCTACCCGGATGGCCTCGAGGCCCGGCCCCGGCGTCTGGGCCACGTGCTCCTCTTCACCAGCGACGTGGACCGGCAGATCGACTTCTATACGCGTGTCCTAGGCCTGAGGCTCAGCGACCGCAGCGCCTCCATCGTGGCCTTTCTCCGCTGCACGACCGATCACCACAACCTCGCCTTCCTCGCCTCCAAGGGCCCCGGCTTCCACCATGGCTCGTTCGAGGTGGGCAGCGTGGACGAGATCGCCATGGGCGCGCTCTCGATGCAGGAGGCCGGGTTCGAGCCGGGCTGGGGGCTGGGCCGTCACGTGATCGGCTCGAATTTCTTCTACTACATCCGCGACCCTTGGGGCAGCTTCGCCGAGTACTTCCATGACCTCGATTACATCCCCGAGGACTGCGCGTGGCAGCCCCGCGACTTTCCCGAGCGCGACGCGCTCTACCGGTGGGGCCCGCCCGTGCCGGAGGACTTCGGCCTCAACCGGGAGGTAGAGGGCTGACGGCGGGAGTCGCGCCGTGGCCCGGGTACTGGTCACCGGTCTCAGCGGCCTGATCGGCGGCGCGCTCCTCAAGCACCTCGACGGCGCGCACCAGTTCTCCGCGCTAAACCGTCGCGCCGTCCCCGGCGTGCCCGGCCACCAGGCGGACATCGCCGACCTCGCAGCCATCCTGCCCGCCTTCGCGGGTGTCGACGTGGTCGTCCATCTCGCCGCCAGCGTGGGCGGCAACGCTCCCTTCGAGGAGGTGCTGCGCGCCAATGTGGTGGGCACGTACAACGTCTTCGAGGCCGCGCGCCGGGCAGGTGTGCGGCGGGTCGTGTACGCCTCCAGCGGCGCTACCGTCAGCGGCTGGGAGCAGGACATGCCCTATCGCGCGCTGGTGGCTGGACGCTACGAGGAAGCGCGCGAGTGGCGGATGATGACCCACGAGACCCCGGTGCGGCCGTCCGGGCTCTACGGCGCGAGCAAGGTGTGGGGCGAGGCGCTGGCCCGCACCTTCGCCGACGCCCACGGGCTGTCGATGATCTGCCTGCGCATCGGGCACGTGACCGCCGAGGATCGGCCACTGACGCCGCGCGACTTCTCGGTCTGGTGCAGCCAGCGGGACATCGCCCGGATGATCGGGCTGGCCATCGTCGCGCCCGAGAGCGTCCGCTTCGCGATCGTGTTCGCCGTCTCCGACAACGTCCGGGGCTACCGCGATCTCGCGCACCCGCGCCGCGTCCTCGGCTATGTGCCTCAGGATCGGGCCGAGGATTTCCGAGGGACCCAGCGTGCCTAGAGCAGGCCACCCACGAGACGAGCCGGGCTCGCGGCCCCCGCTACAACGGCCCGAGACGGACGCCCGCCCGTCACCGATCGCCGGGCAGTGGTACCCGGGCCATCCCCGGCGGCTGGCCGTGGCCGTGGACGGTTACGTCGGCGCGGCCAAGTCAACGGCGCCGGCCGGCACTGTCGTCGCGCTGCTCGCTCCCCACGCGGGCTATCGCTACTCGGGCGTGATCGCCGGCGAGGCCTTCGCCGTCGTCCGCGGTCAGCGGCCCGCCCTCGTCGCCGTGGTCGGCCCGATGCACGAGCCGGGCGCCGGCCCCGTCCTCACCTCCGGGCACAGCGCGTATTTGACGCCGCTCGGCGCCGTGCCGGTGGACGCCGACGCCGCCCGCGCGCTCGACACGGCGCTGCGGGCGGAGTTGGGACGAGGAGTGGGCGCGGTGAGGAACGACGGCGAGCACTCCGTGGAGATCGAGCTGCCCTTCCTGCAGCGCGTGCTGGCTGGCCCGTTCTCGCTACTGCCGCTCATGATCCGCGAGGACGACGCGCGGGTCGTCGCCGCGCTGGGCCGCGCCCTGGGGCGGGTGATCGAAGGTCGGGCCGCCTTGCTCGTCGCCAGTACCGACCTATCGCACCATTACTCGCAGCGCCTCGCTGCGCAGTTCGACGGAGAGCTCCTGCGCCGCGTCGAGACGCTGGACCCTGACAGTGTGCTCGGCGCCGAGGCCGAGGGCGCGGGCTTCGCCTGCGGGATCGGCGCCCTGGCTGCGGTGTTGTGGGCAGCCCGCACGCTGGGCGCCGACGATGTCCGCGTGCTGCGCCACGCCACCTCGGGCGACGTCACCGGCGACTACGGGCGCGTGGTCGGCTACGCCGCCGCCGCGGTGACGCGCTCAGGAGCGACAGGCCCGGGACCGTCTCACGCCACCCGAGGCTGAACCAGCACCCGGCGCGACGCTCTGGCCGGGCTCCGCCGCGGCCGCAGCGCGCGGACCCGATGGATGATCGCTTCGACCGCCAGCCACACCGGCAGGCCCACCGCCACCGCCAGCGCCACGAGACCGTCCGACTCCATCGTGGTGCCCTCCCGCCCCGCGGCAGAGAGCATGGCGTGTGCCAGAGTCGCTGCCCCGTGGAATCAGGCGGTTGGGGACCGGATCGACGTGACCTCGGGCAGACTGCCCGGCGCGGTCGGGCGCCTCTCAGGATCTCTCTACCGCAGCGTGCGGAAGAACGCCCGGATGTCGGCGGCCAACGCCTCCGGCTCCTCCAGCGCGGCGAAGTGACCGCCCGCTGGCATCTGGGTCCACCGGCGGATGTCGGTGTACACCCGGCCCACCCACGCGCGCGGCGGATGCAGGATCTCCTTCGGGAACGAAGCGTACGCCGTGGGCACGCGGACCGGCCGGTCTTCGGTGATCGGCCAGGGGCTGTGTAGACGCGCGTAGTACGGCCAGAACGAGGAGCCGATGGCGCCGGTGACCCAGTAGAGCATGATGTTGGTCAGGAGCACGTCCTTGGAGAACCGGCGCTCGACATCGCCGCCGCAGTCGCTCCACGTCCGGAACTTCTCGACGATCCACGCGGCCAGCCCGACCGGCGAGTCGCTGAGCGCGAAGGCCAGGGTCTGGGGCTTGGTCCCCTGAATCGACTGGTAGCCGATTTCTTCTCGCGTCCAGTGGTCGAGCTCTTGAACGTACGCCTTCTCTTCGTCGGTGAGCTCCGCGGCCGGCGGCCGGGCGTCGCGCCGCACCGCCAGCAGGTTCACGTGGATACCGATCAGACGCTGGGCGTGAGCCGCGCCCAGGTATGACGTGATGAAGGCGCCCCAGTCGCCGCCCTGCGCCGCGAAGCGCTGATAGCCCAGCACGTCGGTCATCAGCGTCGCGAACACGTCGGCGATGTCGGTGACCCCAAAGCGCTGCCCCGGCCGGAACGAGAAGGTGTAGCCCGGTAGCGAGGGCGCAACGACGGTGAAGGCGTCCCGCGGATCGCCGCCGAAGCGCGCCGGGTCGGTGAGCATCGGGATCAGACGCTGGAACTCCACGATGGAGCCCGGCCACCCGTGGGAGAGGAGCAGCGGCAAGGGATCCGGTCCCATGCCCGGCTCATGGATGAAGTGCACCGTGGTGCCGCCGACCTCCACCGTGAACTGCTTCATCCGGTTGAGCGCCGCTTCCTGGGCGCGCCAGTCGTACTTGTCGCGCCAGTATGCGTGGAGCTCCTTCAGGTAGGCCGCCGAGGTGCCGTAGCGCCAGCCGGCGTCGGGCGGCTCATCGGGCCAGCGCACGCGTTCGAGCCGCGTGCGAAGGTCGGCGAGGATACCACCGGGGACATGGATGGTGAAGGGCGCAGGCGCCATCGTGTCAGCCCGCAAAACTGTAGCGCGGATCGGCGGCGGAGATCGGCACTTCGGGCAGCTTCAGCTCCCTCCGGACGATGTTGGCGCCCAGGTTGATCGCCACGCACTTGTAGAAGGCGATCCGACGCGCGAGGCCCTCTCGCCCGAAGCCGCAGTCGGTGCTGAGGATGAGCCGCTCGGGCGGGACGTAGTCGAGCGCTCGGCGGATCAGCCCGGCCACGATCTCGGGCGGCTCCACGGCGGTCACCGTGTGGCTCACCACGCCGATGGCGATCTTCTTGTCGGTTCGGTAGTGCTTGAGCAACGGCAGGTCGCGGCCCGCTGTGGAGGCGCACTCGAGCGTAATGACGTCGGCGTCGGTCTGGAGCAGATAGGGCAGCGCACGCTCGTAGGACGGGCGCTCCCAGTGTAGCGGCTGCTGGTTCGGGTTGCCCCAGCAGGTGTGCAGCCACACCTCGGTCTGCACGCCCCGGATCTCCCGGTTGATGGCGTCGGTGAAGAACTGGAGGTCCTTGTCGCTGGCGCTGCCGTCCGCGCCCGAGATGTGGTGGCGCGGTTCCTCGACCTGGATCACCTGGCAGCCGGCGGCGGCCACCGCTTTGAGCTCGACGTTGAAGACGTCGGCCAGATCCAAGATCAACTCGCGCTCGGAGGCGTAGTGTCGGTTCACGAGCATCTTGACCAGCGTCTGGGCGCTGATGGCCCCGAATTTCACCGGACGATCCGTGAGGCGCTGGGCGACCTTGAAGAGGCTCGCGTAATCGAGCGGGCCCGCGCTCACCTTGGCGCCGACGATCGCCGGTCGGTAGGCCTCCATGACCTCGTAGAGAATGTGACCGGGGCGGAGCGTGGTCCAGCCGCCGGCCGTCGCGCGATCCTGGTGGCCCGTGATCCCACCCAGCCGCTCGATCGGGTAGTAGAACCACGACTTGCCCCCGACGGTGAGATCGAAGCGCGAGTCGCCGTCGGTGACGATGTCGAGCCCGGCCCGCTCCTGCTCGCGGATGAGACAGGCCACCGCGTCCAGGTACTGCTCCCGGAAGACCGTGTCGCTCAGCGCGTCCTTGAAGGCGCGTCCGTGCAGCGTGGCGGTGAACCATTGGGGGCGCGGGTAGGAGCCGGTGATCGTCGCCGGCAGTACCTTGTCGCGGGTGGCTTGAAACATGGCGGATACCGTAGCACAGCCGCGGCGCGCCGGCTGGTCGGCGGCCGCCAATATCCGGCTCGCCGCGAGGCCGGCGAGGCCGGCGTGAGCCGTAGGTGGCCTGGTCGAGGTGCGCCGTGCTTCGTTGTAGCGGGCTCCGCGAGGCCGGCGTGAGCCGTGGGTGGCCTGGTCGAGGTGCGCCGTGCTTCGTTGCGCCCCGGGCCCGGCGACGTAGACTCCGCGCGAGCCCATGCTCCAGTACGCGCTGCGCAAGCTCATCCACACGGCGTTCATCGCCCTTGGCGTGGTGACGCTGGTGTTCGTCGCCCTCCGGATCAGCGGCGACCCGGCGCGACGATGCTGCCCGGCGACGCCTCGGTGGACCAGCTAACCGCCGGCGCCGTGTCCGGTGACTTCGGGACGTCGTTCCGCCACCAGCAGCCGGCCCTGCCGCTCGTGCTGGAGCGCTTGCCGGCCACCCTCGAGCTGGCCTTCGCGGCGCTACTGCTGGCGGTCGCCGCTGCGCTGCCGCTCGGCGTGATCACCGATGCGTTGGAGACTGGCGAGCGCCGGGTCTGAGGCCTCGGCCGGCCGAGCAGTTCCGCAGCTCACGGTCAGCGTGGCTGTGAGAGCACCCGCCAGGACACGGCGCGGCGCGGTGCGGAGCGCCCAGCCGCGTCTGACGGGGTGGCCGAGCCTCAGCGACTGGCGAGCAGCCGGGACGAGTTCAACATAACGGCCACGTCCGGCAGGGACTGCGCCGCCGCCGCCGCGATCGGCGGCAGCCATCCCGCCGCGGCGAGCGCCATGCCGACCACGTTGTAACCGGCGGTGAACCAGAGGTTCTGCTGGATCGTCCGGAAGGCGCAGCGACCGATGCGCACAGCCTCGGGGACCGCCCACCAGTCGTCCCGCATCAGGGCGACGTGGGCTGCCTCGATCGCGGCATCGGTACCGGCCGCCCCCATGGCGATGCCGACATCGGCCTGCGCGAGCGCCGGCGCATCGTTGATGCCGTCGCCCACCATCGCGACGACCCGACCCTCGCGTTGTAGACGTTCGATCACCCCGAGCTTGTCGGCCGGCAGCACTTCGGCCTCGAATTCGATCCCGAGCTGGCGGGCCACGGCAGCGGCTACCTCGCGCCGGTCTCCGCTGAGCAGCAGCAGGTGCCGGACGCCGAGCCGCCGGAGGGCTTCGAGCGCGACCGTCACCTCAGGACGCAGGCGGTCGGCCAGCGCAATTAGGCCGACCAGCTGCCCAGCCCGCGCCAGGAGCACCACGGACTTGCCGTCGCCGGCCAGTTCTTCGACGCGGGTATGCACTGGCGGCGGAATTGCGAGTCCGGCCCGCGTCATCAAACGCTCGGTGCCGCAGAGCACGCCCGCCCCCGCCACGGTCCCCACAACGCCTTCGCCAGGGTACACGCGGAAGTCCCGAGGTTCGTCGAGCGACAGCCGGAGCCGCTCCGCCTCGCGGACCACAGCCCCGGCCAGAGGGTGCTCCGAACGTCTCTCGAGCGACGCGGCCATCCGGAGGACCTCCGCCTCAGAGCGACCATCAAGCGGTACGACCTTGGCGACCTCCGGCCGCCCGACGGTGACCGTGCCCGTCTTGTCCATGACCACCGTGTCCACCTTGGCGAGCGCTTCGAGATAGCGGCCCCCCTTGATCACGATGCCGCACTGGGCAGCGCGGCCCACGGCGGCCAGCACCGTGATCGGCGTGGCCATCGCGATGGCGCACGAGCAGGCGACCAGCACGGTGGCGACGGCCGCTGTCGCGTTCCCGGTGACGAGGTACGTGACGGCGGCGACGGCCACGACCACCGGGATGTAGTAGGCGGTGAATCGGTCGGCGAAGCGCTGGACTGGCGCCTTGGCGGCCTCAGCCTGTTCGACCAGTCGCAGAATCTGGCCGAAGGTTGTGTCGGCTCCGACCCGCTCCGCGCGGATGCGCAGGGCGCCGCGCTCGCAGATGGAGGCCGCGAAGACCTGGCCGCCAACGTCCTTCTCGACCGGCACTGACTCGCCGGTGATCGGGGCCTGGTTCACGGTGGCATAGCCATCCACCACGATACCGTCCACCGGAATCCGCTCCCCCGGCTTGACGAGGACGAGGTCGCCTCGCTGCACGTCGCCGGCAGGCACCTCCACCTCTCGCCCGTCGCGCTCGACTCGCGCGGTCTCGGGCGCGAGCTTGAGCAGTTCCTTGATCGCCTGGCGCGAGCGGTCCCTCGTGTAGCGCTCCACGAACTCCGCCACCCGCATGAAGAAGACGATCACCGCGGCCGCGGCGTACTGGCCGATCGCGAGCGCGCCCACGATCCCGAGGGTCATCAGCGCGTGGGACGTGACCTGACGGCGGCGGAGCGCCCGCACCACGCTTCGGAAGATCGGGTAGCCGCCGAGGATCACGGCGGCGAGGAGCAGCCACGGCGGCAGCCGGTCCGTGAGCTTCTCGACGACCCCCAGGCGCTCGCCGACAATGCCCACCAAAGTCACCACTGCGACCAGCGAGACGAACGCGAGGCCCAGGCGCTCACCGAGCGAGTGTCGGCGCGGCGTGGCCTCCGGACGGGCCTCCGTCACCGTCATCCCGAGGCTGCGGATCGCGTCACGGATGGCGTCAGGCCGCACGCGGCCGGGGTCGTAGGCGACGAGCGCCTTCCGGGCGCTCACGGCTGTGCGGACCTCGGCCACCCCGTCTAACTCGCGCAGGGTGGCCTCGATCTGTCGGGCCTCGTCGGCGCAGTCCAGTTCAGCGACGGTCAGCTCGAGCCGCTCCGTCACCGGCGCTCCCTTCCCTGGGTTGGTCGCCGTCCCCGTCCCCGGGCCGGCTCACGGTAGCGTGGGCAGGCCGCCACCCGGGGCCCCAGGTCGAGCAGCAGCTCCGCCTCGTCTACCAGTCGCACAACGCGCTTGTCGGCGATCTCGTACTCCACAAACCGGCCCCGGCGTTCCTTGACCACGAGCCCACAGTCGGCCAGACAGTGCAGGTGCATGGAGGTGTTGGACTGACTGAGCCGAGTGCGAGCCACGATCGTGCCGACCGTCAGCGGGCCTTCCCGGAGCGCGGCGAGCACCTTCAGCCGCGACACATCACCCAGCCCACGAAACAGCTTGGCCGCAACCGTCAGGTCCGCTGTCTTCATCGGAACCCGCCGGACCTTCGCTGCTGGTCGGGCACCATCGTCAAGGCGGCGAAGAGGCCAACGCCGACGGTAATCGCGGCGTCGGCCAGGTTGAATGCGGGCCAGTGGTAGTCGCGCCAGTAGACGTCGATGAAGTCGACGACGCCTCCAAACCGAGCTCGATCGACGAGGTTGCTCAACGCGCCGCCCAGGATGAGTCCGATCGCGCCCACGGTCAGCCAGCCACCGGTGAGCACGACGGGGAGGGCCATCCTGGCTAGGGCAACGAGCGCCAGAAGCGGGAGGAGTGCGACCAGCCACTGCCATTCGAGAGCGAGGCCCGCGAGAAGGCCGAAGGCCACTCCACGGTTCAGGCCGAGTCGGAGCGCGAGGAACCCGTCGATCACCTCCACGCCACTGCTAGCTTGGAGGTGCGTCCGTACCACGGCCTTGACCGTCTGGTCCGAGAGCATCACGGCACCCGCCAGCAGCGAAACGCCGAGCAGCGGTCGCGCCTTCACGCGTGGCTCGCGTCCCGGGCTATCTGTCTCTCGGCCGGCTCTCATATCAGTCACAGATGATATATCTGGCGTGGGCCGGCCGCAACCTGAACGCAGCTCGCGCAGTCCCTCGAGCCAACTTCGTTGGGTTGTCGTGGCCAGCGACGAGGGATATACTCTTGGTCGATGATGCCCTCGATTGGCGCGCGCCGGCGCGCGTGGCCCTTGGTGTTGGCCCTGGTGGCCCTGTTGGTCTTGACCCCAGTCCTGGACCAGCTGTGCGACATCGGGGGAGGCGACGCCCACGAGTATCATCACGCCCACGCGAACCCGGCCGTTCCAGTGCAGCTTGCTTCCGCTCCCCGTGTGGACGTCGTCAGGGTTGGCCCTCTGCCACCAGCTGCCGAGCCGCCTTCGACGACTGGCTCTTCGATTTTCGTCCCTCCCCGCAGCTAGTCCCGACACCGCTTCAGCGCTCTGAGCAACCCGGTCGGATACTCGAAGCGGGAAACCGTAAACCGTTCGCGCTCCAAGCAGATCGATGGCACGACGATCCGACAGGAACCTCACTGTCGCCGCCGCGGGCCCTGCAGCCCTCGGCATCAGGCAGGAGTCCGCCCGTGAGCCACGCCTCCGTGAGTAGCGGTCGGACGGCAACACGCCGCCACAGCCGCTCGCTCGCCTGGGCGCTGGGGCTGACCACGTCATCGTCGGCTTCGTCGTGTACTACTGGTTCTTCTTCTAGGGTGCACTCGCGGACGCTCATGGGCCGCATCCCACTCCTGGGAAGTACGACATGCGCATTGTGATCGCTTCCCTGCTCGTTGGGGTGCTCGGGATCCTTCTCAGTCGCGTCGGCCTGCGCCGCGTGGCCACCGGTGACCGCGATCCGCACGCATACTGGGGCCTGGGGCTGGTGGCCCTGCTTCCGGCCTGGTTGATCGCCTTCCTGACCCTGCTTCCTGGCGATCCGGGGCTGCGGCCTCAGCCGCTTCCGATGGCACTGTGGATCCTCTCGGCGGCCGCGGCCCTCCTTGGCGCCATCCTCACCGAGCGGCGCGCCTGCCCGTCAGACGAATCGAAAGATATCCGGAGCCCGGCTGAAAGCTGGCGACTTGGTGTGCTGGCCTTCGTCCCTGCCTGGGCGATCGTCCTCGTCGGCCATGCTCTCGCGTAAGTTCGGCCGGCTCCTCTTTCTGCTGGGCGCCATGGGACTGCTGCTCGCCGCGATGCCTCCCGTCCTGAACCCGTACTACCTCATCGTCCTCGGCTCGGCGCTCGCGTTCTCCATCGCCTGCCTCAGCCTCAACCTCCTCCTCGGCTACACCGGGCTTCTCTCTCTCGGGCACGCCCTCTATTTCGGTGTGGGAGCGTATGCGGGCGCGTTCCTCTTCACGTTCGGCGACCTCACGTCGCTCGAGGTCTATCTGGGCGCCGGCCTGCTCGCGGCCGCCGTGCTCGCCGCCATGTTCGGCTTCGTCTGCGTCCGGGCAACCAAGATCTACTTCACGATTCTCACGCTGGCGTTTGCGCAGATCGTGCATGCGCTCTTTGTCAGCGGCATCATCTTCATGCCGTTCGGCGCGATCGGCCGAGGGTTCTTCCTCATCGGCCACGGCGGGCTCTATCTGCCGCGGTTTACCATCGCCGGAGCGGAATTCGCGCCGGACAGCTTCGTGACCGTCTTTCACTACGTCCTCGTGGGGGCTTTCCTCGTCTCGGTTCTCCTGATGTGGCGGGTCGTGAATTCGCCCTTCGGGTTGGGCCTGCGCGCCATCAGGGACAACGAGCTTCGGGCCGCGTGCATCGGCATCCCTGTACGGTGCCATCGATGGCTGGCCTTCGTCATCTCGGCCGTCTTTGCGGGCGTCGCCGGTGGCCTGTCGGGCCAGATCGATCGACAAGTGACCCCACAACAGCTCGATTGGCTCTTTTCCGCCCAGCTCGTCGTTGCGACCGTCCTGGGAGGGACGCGGTACTTCTTCGGCCCCATTCTCGGGGCCTTCGCTGTCGTCGCCCTCAAGGAGGTTTCTCTTCGCTTCGCCCTCTACCACAGCCTGATTCTCGGGCTCATCCTCGTCGTCGTCGTGCTGATTCTCCCCGGGGGTCTCGCCGAGGGTGCGGTGGCGTTGGTCCAACGCTTGGGGAGGCCGGCCCGATGGACGTGACGCTGACCGCGATTTTGCTCTCGTGGAAGTGGCGCCTCGACGTCATTGCCCTCATTGGGACGTGTGGGGCCATGTACGTGGTCGGCTGGTGCCGGCTGCGCCGCCGAGACCCCCGGGGCGCGTCGGGATGGCGCCTCGGGCTCTACGTTGCCGGCCTCGCGGCCCTGTACCTCGCGCTTCTGTCACCGATCGACGCGCTCGGCTCGCTGCTGTTCTCTGTCCACATGATCCAGCACGAGCTGCTCACGATGGTCGCGCCGCCGCTTCTGCTCCTCGGAAACCCGCTCCCCGCAGTTCTCTGGGGCCTGCCGCGCCGCTGGCGGCGGGCTGCCGGCATCCTGCTCCTCCCGGACGCGTGGACTCGCTGGGTGCTACGGGTCCTGACCCTGATGCCCGTCGCGTGGCTGCTCTACGTCTCGAGCCTCTGGCTCTGGCACCTGCCGGCGGTCTATGGGGCGTCCCTCCGATCCGCGGTGGTGCACGACGTGCAGCACGTTTCGTTCTTCGCCACCGCGCTGCTCTTCTGGTGGCCAATCGTCGACCCGGCGCCGCGACTGCACGGCCATGTCAACCATGCGGTGCGTGTCGTCTACGTCATCCCCGCCGCCTTCCAGAGCCAGGCGCTGGGGTTGATCTTTGCGTTCCTGACCGGGCGGATCCTCTATCCGCACTACGAGACCGTCCCCCGCCTCTGGGACTTCACGCCGCTCCAGGACCAGAGCGCGGCGGGCCTCATCATGATGCAGGTCGAAGGCTTGATTTATCTGATGGTCGTGCTCGTGCTGATCGCTCGCCTGTTCGCCCGCGAGGAGCGGCTCACCCGCTGGCGCGAGGAGCACGGGCTCGAACCATGATGAGGGCAAGGCGTCTCGTCTGTGTAATTCTGACCGCTATCGTCATCAGCGCCTTCAGCGTGCCAATGACCGCCCTGGCCAACGGCGGCACGTTGCGGCTCGCCAAGGTCCCCGCGGGGCCCCATCTCCTCTCGGTCTGGACCCAGCCGGATCCACCCCGCGCGGGCCGCCTCGACATCGGCGTTGCCGTGATGCGACCACCAGAGGCCACCGCGATCCTCGACGCCGACGTGCAGATCCGGGCCGAACGGATCGACGGCATCGCCGGCGCCGCCACCTCCCCGGCCACGCGAGGCGCTGGCGGCAATCTCCTCCTGTATCACGCCGCGCTCGAGTTGCCTGCCGCCGGACGCTGGCGCGTGACCGTGCTGGCGCAATCGCCGCTCGGAAACGGGCACGCCGCGTTCGACCTGGCGGTCGAGGGCCCCTCACCGTTGCCATGGATCCTCGGCGTGCTCGCGGTCGCGACTGCGGTCGGCTGGCTCCTGTGGCGCCTGAAGCCACGGCGCGGCCGTGCGGTGGCGGGTCTCGGCGGGCTGGTGGTGGCGCTTCCGAGCGTGGCGCGAGGCCGTCATCCCGACGAGTGGCAAGAGCAGGGCTTCGGCGTCCTGATCTTTGCGGTCAGCTTCATCGTGACGTGGGCGGCCGGCGCCCTCCTCCGTTGGCGCCGCCGGCGCCGATGACGTACGCGCAAGGCGTGACCCTAGGAATCGTCCAGGGATTTACAGAGTTCCTCCCCGTGTCCTCATCGGCTCATTTGCTGCTCGTGCCTTACCTTCTCGGTTGGCCTGACCAGGGTTTGGCGGTTGACGCCATGCTCCACGCGGGAACCCTCGTTGCCCTTCTCGGCTACTTCCGGCGGGAGCTTATGGCCATTCTCACTCGGCCGCCCGCGCGGAGGTTGGGGATGCTCATCGTCGTGGCGACGGTCCCGGCGGCGCTAGCGGGGATCCCTTTCGAGGACGTGATTGAGCGACAACTTCGATCCCCTGCCTTCGTCGCCTCTTGGAGTGCGTGGTGGGCCATCCTCATGGGCATCGCCGACCGCCAAGCGTCGCGACCGCGCCCGGGGGCGGCCGACCCCTTGCTGAGGGTGACGTGGCTCCAGGGGTTCGGGATCGGGCTGGCCCAGGCCATCGCGCTTATCCCGGGCACCTCCCGATCCGGCGTGACCATCACGGCGGGGCTCATCGGCGGGCTCGACCGTTCCACGGCGGCCCAATTCGCCTTCCTGCTGGGGATTCCCATCACGGCTGGCGCAGCCGGGATCAAGACGCTCGACCTCGTCCGCGACGGTGCCATGGGCGCGGATGTGGGGGTCCTCATAGCGGCGTTCGCCGGCGCCGCGGTCAGCGGGTGGCTCGCCGTGTGGTTCTTGGTGAATTACCTCCGGCAACGCTCGCTCCTGCCGTTCGTCTTCTACCGGCTGGCTCTCGTGGCCGTCATTCTCAGCCTGATCGGCGTGGAGCGGCGGTGACGCCCCGGAGCGCCAACGCGAACTGCTCGGTGTTCCTTGGTCTGCGGGCTGCCCAGCGTCCGCCCGGGCAGCCTGCTGGTCGGGCTCTGGTAGACTGAGGCGCTTGAATCGGCCCCCCATCGAAGAGGAGACCGCGTGATACGTCGCCGCGGCGGCATTCCAGCGGGTGGCCGATCGGATCCTACGGGCAATACGCGAAAGGAATGTCGAGCCTCTTCTCGACCTGAGCCGTCCAGGCCTGGAAGACTTCGACCACCTCGAGATGCACCCCGGCCAGGCCCTCTACTGCTTCCTGTTCGACAGCTCCTGTCTCCAGTGGGGAACGCGATCCGTTTACGAGCTGGTGACCACGGCCCGTGACCTGCGAATCAGGATCACGGTGTCTCCCCGGGATCCGGGGGCGCCTGGCCGCCGTGCAATGCTGGAGCTGTTCGACCGTGCTGTGGTCGACGAAGGGCAGCTGGACTCGGACGCGTACTTCTGCGCGCGCTGGAACATCGATGTCATGACGTGGACCTTCGACTACGACGGCCGTGCCTGGCGATCCGCCCACTCGATCTTCGATCAGTACACTGACGTTCACTGCCCACCCGAAGAGCGATCCCGACCGCGCGGCCTCGAGGACCCGGCCTCCCAACCTGCGGGCCAGCAACCTGAGGGCTGCCATGACACTGGTCACGCGAAGCGGGCGTTGCAACTCATAACTGGCGGTTACCGGGAGCCGGTGGCGAGGACCGCCGACGGCGGGGCGGGCGGCGCCACCAGCGCTTCCACCCTGTACACCATGCGGCGCCGAGCCCCCTACACCGAGGCGACCCAGATCATGCACGACGAGAAGCTCCGGCCGGCGGTCATCATCTACGGCGTCGGCCGGCGGGTGAGCTTTACCCCCCCGGCCGGACTATCGACTGATCGTGGCCGAGATGGCGGTCGGGAAGTAACGGCGGTGGGCTCTTTACCGTGCCCGTGACTACGCTTTTGATCCGCGAGTAGGTCGCATAAGCTCTGTCCCGTGACGACCTCGCGCGGACCCGACGGCGTATCGGTTCATCGTGGCCGTCTGGGTTGCGGTCGCCGGGCAGTGGCCGAGGCGATCGGATCGGCTTTCTTGCTGGCGGCCGTCGTCGGCTCGGGGATCATGGGTGTGCGCCTCGCCGGAGGGAACGTAGGCGTCGCTCTGTTGGCCAACACCCTCGCCACGGGCGCTGCACTGGTCGCGCTCATCCTGACGTTCGGCCCGATATCCGGGGCTCACCTCAACCCCGCCGTTACGCTCGCCGAGGCCTGGCAGGGCCGGCTCCCCTGGCGCGACGTACTGGCGTACTGGGGCGCCCAGATTCTCGGCGCGTTCGCCGGCGTGGTCGCCGCTCACGCGATGTTCAGCGAGCCACTCCTCGCGGCCTCACGTCAGACCCGAGCCGGCGGGGCCCAGGTCTTCAGCGAATTCGTCGCGACGTTCGGGCTGGTCGCCGTCATCCAGGGCTGTGCGCGGCTTCGCCCGCCGACGGTTCCGTTCGCTGTGGCCGCCTACATCACCGCAGCGTATTGGTTCACGGCCTCGACCTCCTTTGCGAATCCGGCGGTGACGCTGGCCCGCGCGGCCACGGACACGTTCACCGGCATCCGTCCGGCTGACGTCCCAGGGTTCATCGTCGCCCAGCTATGCGGCGCCGCCGCAGCGACCGCCTTGTTCCGATGGCTGCTTCCCGCCGGGGCCCCTGAGCCAGCGCTGGTTGAAGGTCGTTCGGCGGAGTCGACGCCGGCGAGTACACGAGCGAAGACGGTCTCGCCCCGTTCCGCCGGACGGGCGTGATGCCCCGGCAGCGCGTCCTCTTTCTCTGTACCCACAACTCGGCGCGCAGCCAGATGGCGGAGGGCTTCGTCCGGACCCTGGCCGGCGATCATTTCGACGTCGCCAGCGCCGGGACCGAGGCCACCCGAGTTCACCCGCTGGCGATCCTGGCGATGGATGAAGTGGGCATCGACCTCCGCGGCCACACCTCCAAGACGCTGGGTCGCTTCCTCCACGAGCCGTGGGATTACGTCATCACTGTCTGCGACAGCGCCAACGAGAGCTGCCCGGTGTTCCCGGGAAGGACGCGACGGCTCCATTGGAGTTTCCCCGACCCGTCCCGGGCAACCGGCACCGAGGAAGAGCGGCTGGCGACATTCCGCACGGTCCGCGACGCGATCCGGGCTCAACTCCAGCGCTGGCTTGAAGAGGAGGCGCCGGACCGGCGCGGTCGGCCGGACGCGTCAGCCCGGTGAGAGGGCCCCGTCAAAGAAGTCCTTGACATTCCACCTAAGGGGAAGGTTTAGACTCCGTCCTGTGACAGGTGCGGGGCTCACGATCGGGAAGGTGGCGGCCCGCTCCGGAGTGGGAGCGAAGGCGATCCGGTTCTACGAGGCCGTCGGCGTGATCCCCCCGCCCGCGCGCGCGGAGAGCGGATACCGCCTGTACTCGTCGGAGGCCATAGACCTTCTCCGGTTCATCAGACAGGCCCAGGGCCTCGGGCTTACGCTGGACGAGATCCGCGAGATCGTGATGATCCGACGTGGTGGCCGGCCGCCCTGCCGACACGTCCACCGGCTGCTGGTAGAGAAGGCCGCCGAGCTGGACCAGAAGCTCAACGACCTCCTGACGCTGCGACGGCGTATCCGCCAGAGTCTGACCGCGTGGGCACGGCAGCGCACCGGTAAGGCCGCGGTGTGCCCTCACATCGAAGCTCCGACGGCCCCCACTCGCCGGCCGTCGGCCGGGAGACCAGCCGTCACGAAGGGGCGGGGAGCCGACCGAGCGCGAGAGGCTGGCCAGGGCACGATGTCGCGAGATTGGAGAGGTTCCCATGGAGCAGATTGAACTGACGGTGACCGGGATGACGTGCAGTGGGTGCGAGCAGCGCATCGCAAAGGCGCTGGCTAGGGTGGACGGGGTGATTCGCACGACGGCGGACCACCGCACGGGTCGGGTCCGCGTGGTGTTCGACGCCACTCGCGTCTCCGAGCAAAACGTCGGCAACGCCGTCGAGCAGGCGGGCTATGAGGTGGCACGATGAACCCGCGGGTACTGACTGAGCCATCCACGTCCACGCCTTACTGGGTCGACGCGGTGAACGGGCATGCGCGCTTCCGAGCGAAGATCGGCGGCCTGCACTGCTCGCTGTGCACGGGGACGATCGAGAAAGCCCTCGGCCGGCTTCCGGGCGTCGAGAAGGTCGCCGTGAGCCTCACGCACGAGCAGGCCTTGGTTCAATACGACCCGGCACGGGTCACGCCGGAGTCCCTCCAGCGCACGCTCAAGGACATCGGCTACACCATCTGGGACCCACGCAAGCTGCGCCCGTACGAGGAGGAAGAAACCGAGCTCGTCCGCGAGGGCCGGCGTTTGCTCACCGGCACGGGGTTCAGCCTGGTCACGATCGCCCTGCTCCTCGACGTGGCCGGCGTCTGGTCGGTGCTTGTGGACGCTGTGGTGGGGCTCACGCTCCTGGCCCTCGCGTTCCTGATTCTCAGGGGGGAAGGACTGCGGCGGGCGCTGAGCGGACTGGCGGTGTTGGGTCTCGCGGTCGGCGGGGTCGTGATGGGCAAGGCGCTTGGAGTCCTGCAGCCGGCCGCGCCCTGGATCGTCGGCGGCTTCGCCATCGCCGTCGTGTTCGGACTCGCGCGCCACTTCCTGGCGATGGCCGTGCAATCGATCCGTCGCGGGATCCTGAACCAGCACGTTCTGCTCGAGTTCGGCGCGTTTGCCGGCCTCGTCGGCGGATTGATCGGGCTCACCTTCCGTCCGGCGCACTATCCGACTGCCGCCTTCTTCGGCGTCGCCGTGCTGGTCGTGAATTACCACCTCTTCTCGGAGTGGCTCTCGCTGCTGGTGAAGACGCGGAGCTCCCAGGCCGTGAAGCGGCTGCTCGACCTGCAGCCGGACACGGCGCGGGTCGTCCGTCAGGGCCAGGAGCACGAGGTAGGGATCGATGAGGTGGTCGTGGGCGACGTGGTCAAGGTGCGCCCCGGCGAGCGCGTGCCCGTGGACGGAGAGGTCGCGGGCGGGCACTCGGCCGTCGACCAGTCCCTGGTCACGGGCGAGCCGATCCCGGTCGAGAAGGCGGAGGGAGACCGGGTCATCGGCGGCTCGATCAACGGGCTCGGCGCGCTGCTGGTCAGGGTGACGGCGATCGGCGACGCGAGCTTCCTCCAGCAGGTCATCCGGCACGTCGAGGACGCGCGGGCGCTCAAGCCCGGGATCCTGCACCTGGTGGACCGTATCCTTACCTTCTACGCGCCGAGCGTCCTGATCCTCTCCGCTCTCTCGTTCCTCTTCTGGACCGTCGGCCTCTGGCTCGTCGCGGGTCATGCCGACCTGTCGCGCGCGGTCTTCGCCGCCCTCAGCGTGCTGGTCATGGGCTACCCCTGCGCGGTCGGGATCGCCGCACCCCTATCGATCGTGCGGGGCGCCGGGGAAGCCGCCGAGCAGGGCATCATCATGCGAACGGGGGAGGCGTTTCAGACCTTCCGGTCCGTGACTTGGGTGGTCTTCGACAAGACCGGCACACTCACCGTCGGCAAGCCCACCGTGAAGGAGATGGTCGCGGCGGGCAACGAGGACGAGCTGCTCGCCCTCGCGGCCGCGGCCGAGGCGTCGTCGGAACATCCGCTGGGCCAGGCGATCCTCGCCGCGGCACTCGACCGCGGCTTGCGTGTGCCCGGCGTCCAGGACTTCGAGTCGGTCACCGGCCTCGGCGTCTCGGCGGTCGTCGGCGGCACCCGGGTGTGGGTCGGGCGTCCCGGGTTCCTCGCAGCCCATGGCGTTGATCTCACGCCGCTCCAGGCGCGCGTCACCGAGCTGGAGGAACAGGGATACTCTGTCGTGGCCGTGAGCCGGGAAGGGCATCTCCTCGGCGCCATCGCCCTGGGTGACGTGCCCCGGCCGGACGCCGCCGAGGCCGTGGCTGGCTTGAAGCGGGCGGGCGTGGTTCCCGTCATGGTCACCGGCGACAACCCTGGCACCGCGCACCGCCTGGCGCAGGCGCTTGGCATCGAGGAGGTCTACGCGGGCGTCCTCCCCGGAGAGAAGGCCGACATCGTCCGCCGGCTGCAGCAGCGGGGACGGGTCGCCATGGTCGGCGACGGCATCAACGATGCTCCGGCGCTGATGCAGGCGGACGTGGGTGTCGCGATGGGCGCGGGGACCGACATCGCGCTGGAATCGGCCGATGTCATCATCGTGAGCAACCGCCTGAGCGCGGTGCTCACGGCGCGCGACATCAGCCGGCGCAGCTATGGGAAGACCCGGCAGAACGTCGTGCTGGCCTTCCTGTTCAACGGGATCGGCATCCCGGTCGCCACCACCGGGCTCGTCTACCCCGTGTGGGCGATGGTTGCCATGGCGGTGAGCGTCACCAGCATCTTCGTCAATTCGCTCTGGGGCCGGCCGTCGCTGTTCTTCGACGCCATCCTCAGCGTGGGGCGACCCGCGCAGCCCGCGACGCTGCGGTCGCCGGCGCCGGCCGCCGGCTGACATGGCGGATGGACAGCGGCCCGGCGTGACGGACGAGGCGACGCCGATCAGGGTCGATCTGCTCTCGGCGCCCGGTTGAGCCAAGTGCCGCGCGGCCAAGGCCTTGGTCGCCAGGCTGGTGGATGAGGCGCGGGATGAGTTCCCTGACCTGCAGGTCGAGGAGATCGATATCGTGGAGCGTCCGGAGGTCGCCGTAAAGTACGCGGTCATGGCCACGCCGGCCATCGCCATCAACGGACGCCTCGAATTCTCGGGGATCCCGCGGGAGGACGCCCTGAGGGCGCGCCTCCGCGCGGCGGCGGGCGGCAGGGAGCGCCGCTGATGCTGCCGGGTGCGGTCGTGCGGGGGCTCAGGAACCCTTTTCGCAGCGTCCCACGGGCGGCGCTCATCATCGTCCTGTTGGCGCTGCTCACCGGCGTGTGCGCCTTGATGGTCCAGGCCGCCCTCGCGAGTCGCGACCAGATCGCGCGGCTCGAGACGCGGATCCAAACACTGATCGAACTGCGCGAGGCGGGCGCCTTCGGCACAGGCGGCTTCGGCGGGGACAAGCCGGTGGGCGAGGAACACTTCTCCACCGACACGCTGGCGAAGGTCAAGCAGAGCCAACACACCGTCCACTTGGCGCGGGTCGATGAGTACGTCTACAGCCCGCAGATCGACCCCACCAGGCCGAACGCCTACGCCATGGTCATCGGCCTTCATCCCGGGGCGGCGCTCCGCGCCATCGGAGAGGTGGACTACGAGCACACCCGCGTCGTCGCCGGGCGCGGCTTGCGCCCCGAGGACTCCGGCACCCGCGTGGCGGTGGTCGGCCGGGTCTACGCGCTCCAACGCCTCGGCGTCGCCCAGGTGAGCGATGAAGCCTTGCGCGGCCGCGAGCTGGCCCTGAATGGACGGCGCTTCGACGTCATCGGGGTCTATACGACGGGCAACGACTTCGGCGACAACCACGTGTTCGTCCCGATCGAGGCGTTCCGGGCGGTGTACCGGCCCGGCAAGAAGCTCTCCAAGATCTTCGTGACGGTCGATTCCGTCGCCAACGTGGAGCGCGTCGTCGCTGACTTCAAGACGGCCCTGCCCGAGGCGGATGTGGTGACGACGCCCGAGGCGGTCTCGACCGCGCGGACCACGCTCGGGAGCCTGGCGGTGGCCAGCACCTACGGCGCCGTCCTGCTCTTCGCCCTCGGCGCCGTGCTGGTCGTCTTCGTCATGATTCTCAGCACCCACGAGCGGATCCGAGAGATCGGGACGCTGAAGGCCATCGGCGCGTCGAACGCGGAGGTGGCTATCCAGTTCCTGGCCGAGGCGGTGGCGCTGAGCGGCCTCGGGGCTGTTGGGGCGATCGTGGTGGCGGCCCTCTCGGCGCGGGTGTTCCAGCGCGCCTTCGCGGTGCCGGTCGCCGTCGATGCGCACGTCTTCCTGATCATCCTGGTGGGCGCCGTTACGTTCGCGGCACTCGGCAGTTTTTACCCGGTCGTGCGCGGTGCCCGGCTGAGCCCGGTGGAGGCGATGCGGAATACCTGATGGGCATGGCGCGCTTCGGCCTGCGCAATCTCGTGCGGAGCAAGGGACGGCTGGTCGTCGTCACACTGCTCGTCGGCGTGCCGCTCTTCCTGCTGCTGGTGATGCAGGCGATCGGCGGTGCCGTCCAGCGCCACACCGAGGCGCTCAAGCGCACGGTCGACACGGCACTGCAGCTCCGCGCTCGGGGCTCGATGGGCCACGTCAACATGGTGGGAAGCGACGCGCTCCTGCCCAGAGCCGTCCTGGAGCAGGCCCGGGAGGTGAAGCACGTGGCGAAGGTCGAGCCGTACCTGCTCGCTATGACGCCCACCGAGGGCCACAACTTCGCGATGATCGTGGGAGTGAACCCGGAAGACACGAAGCGGCTCGAGTCGCATGGCGAGGCGGGCAACCCTAAGATCGTCGCCGGCCGCGATCTCGTCCCCGAGGATCGCGGCAAGGACGTGGGCGTGATCGGGCAGGGCTATGCCCGGGTCGCGGGGATCACGCCGGAGACGCTCGAGCGGGCCACGCTGACGCTGGACCTCCGCCGGGCGCATCCCGCCATCTACGGGATCGATCGACCGTCACGGACACTGCGCATTGTCGGCATTTACGCAAGCGGCTACGTCTTCGGGGACCTGCAGCTCTTCATCCCGCTCGACACCTTCCGCGACATCTATGGTGTACCGAACCAGGTCTCCTGGGTGTTCGTCCGCGCCGACTCCGCCGACCACGTGCCGGCGGTGCGGCGGGACCTCTCCCGCCTCGTCGGCGACCTGGCCGACATCATCGCGCCCGAGACTGCGGCCGCTTTCGAGAGCACGACCACGCGAGCGGTCGTGCGCCTGGCCCGGGGTGGCACGGTGCTGGCCGCCGTGCTGGTGGCGGTCGTCGTGTTCTTCGTCATGCTCCTGGTGGTTCGCGAGCGCGCCTGGGAGATCGGCACGCTCAAGGCCCTCGGCGCGCCGAACGGGGGGATCGTGCTGGGCTTCCTCATCGAAGCGCTGGCCTTCTGCCTGCTGGGCGGGGCGGTCGCCATCGTGCTCTTCGGCGTGGCGGGTGGGTCGATCGCCCGCGGGTTGTTCACGCTGGGCATCGGCCCGTTCCTGGACGCCCGCTACAAGGACGCCCTGGTCGAGACGCTGAGCTGGTCAGGAGTCGGCCCGGCCATGCTCGCGATCCTCGTGATCGCGTGCGTCATCGTGGCCGTGGTCGGCAGCGCCTACGCCGTCCGGCAGATCGTCAGGCTGTCGCCCCTGGAGGCGATGCGCCATGAGTGAGGGTCCTTCGCTGATTGCTCTGCGCGGCGTGGTCAAGACGTACCGGAAGGGCCGGGAGACGATCCACGCGCTCGACGGCGTGGATCTCGACCTGGCCGCGCGGGGGATGGTGGCTATCGTGGGCCCGAGCGGCAGCGGGAAGTCCTCGCTCCTGCACGTCACTGGCGCGATGGATCGGCCGACGGCGGGCGACGTCACCGTCGCCGGCCAGCGTCTGAACGCGCTGGCCGAGCACGAGCTGACCCGGTTCCGCCGGCAGACCATTGGATTCGTGTTCCAGAGCTTCAACCTCATCCCGAACCTGACGGCGCTGGAAAACGTCATGCTGCCGATGGAATTCAACGGCGTGCCGGGCGACGAGCGGCGCCGCCGAGCGGCCACGCTGCTCGAGCGCGTCGTCCTGCGCCCGCGACAGGCTCACCGGCCGGCCGAGCTGTCGGGCGGCGAGCAGCAGCGCGTCGCCATCGCCCGAGCGCTTGCCAACGACCCGCCCCTGGTACTCGCCGACGAGCCCACCGGCAACCTCGACTCGGGGACCGGCCAGCTGATCTATGAGCTGCTGAAGGAGGTTGCGCAGGAACGGACTGTGCTCGTCGTCACTCACGCGGAGGCGCTGGCCCAGATGGCTGACCAGGTGCTCCACATCAAAGACGGCCGGCTGGACGGGGGCACGGTACCGCCTGGCCGAGCTAGCGCGTTTAAGGAAGGGGGAACTCGATGATCAGGAGTCTCATCTTCATCGCTGTGGCGACAGCCTTGTTGGCGCCAGCCTCGCCCTCGCTGGCCGAGAACCGGCTCGAAGGGACCGTCACCGCCACGACCATGACAGCGTGTGACCTGAAGCCAGGCAGCTGCGAGGGGACGCTGACGCTGGAAACCAAGGCGGGTGGCACGCCGGCCCAGGTCACCGTCCAGGTCCCTAAAGGGACGGCAATCAAGAAGGGCAACGAGCATCTGTTTCTCCCCGGGCTCAAGGGTCAGACCGTCGTGATCACGCACGTCGAGGACAAGGGCCAGAAGGTGGCGAAGTCGATCGAGGTCAAGGCCGCCAAGCCGTGAGGCCCGGGTTCGCGGCGGCCCTGCTCGTGGCCGGGCTGGCGGTGCCGCCGCTGGCGGCTGAGGGGGGCAGTCTCAGCGCCGATGTCGGAGGGATCCGGGTTGAGTTGGTCAGCGAGCCAGCCCGCCCGGGGACGCGGCAGCCGACAATCTACCGCGTTCGCCTCGCGCAAGGGGACGGCCGGCCGGTCAGCGGGATGCGACTCACGTTGCGCGGCCGGATGGCCGACGGCATGACGGTCCTGGCGCCCCTTGCTCCGGCTCAGGAGCCGGGAATCTATGCGGGCCGCGTCCTGTTTACAATGGAGGGACCGTGGGACCTGACGCTGCGCATCGCGGGGAAGGACCACACCTTCGAGCTGCCGCTGACGGAACACGTCGGCCGGTAGGCCGCGGCTGGATCGTCGCCGGGGCGCTCCTCGGCGCGGCGGCGCTGGCGGCAGTAGGGTCGATCGCCTGGCGCGAGGGGGCGCTGGTCGGCCTCCGCTGGGTCGAGTTCGACGCGCCCCTGGCCATGGCGGGGCTCGGCTTCCTGGCTGGAATCGGCGGATTCTTCGCTCCGTGCGCCTTCGCGCTCTTCCCCGCATACCTCTCCTACTATCTGACGATGTCCGGCGAGGAGGCGGGCGTCCCGCGCGCCCTGGGGCTCGGCCTTGTGTGCGCGGCAGGCGCGGTGTTCTTCTTCGCCCTCGTCGGGGCGGTCATCACGCTGGTCGGGGGCGCGATCGGGCCGTACCTGATCGCCACCAAACCGTTCGTCGCGCTTGCCGTGATCGGGCTCGGCGTGGTCCAGGTGCTCGACGTGCGTCTGCCAGCTGTCGCAGTGCCGCGCTCCGTGGCGCTTGGCGGTAGAGTGCCGGCCGCAGCGGCGGTCTTCGTGTACGGCTTCGGCTATGCGCTGGCCTCCACCGGCTGCACGCTGCCGCTCTACGTCTCGATCACCGTGTTGCCGCTCACGAGCGGCTTCTCGGGGGCGGCGTTCGTAACCTTCGCGGCGTTCGCGGCGGCGATGGCCCTCTTGATGCTACTCACGACGGTGCTGATCGGGCTGGCCAAGCAGAACCTTGTCCGATCCATGCAGCGCTCGACGGTCTGGATCAAGCGCATGAGCGGCCTCGTCCTGATCCTGGCCGGGCTCTACCTCGGCTATTACTACATCCGCGCCGGCATGTGAGCCGGAGCCAAGGAGACTATGATGGCGCGTCCACTCCTCTGGACCCTCGGCCTGGTGCTCATGCCCGCCTTGCTCGCGACCGCCCTCGTCGCTCAGGCGGCGCCGAAGCTAGCGACGATCGAAGTCAAGGGGATGGTCTGCAGCGCCTGACCCGCCTCGGTGGCGACAGCCTTGGAAAGGCTGCCGGGGGTCACGCGGGCGGAGGTGAGCCTGGAGAAAGCCACCGCGCGCATCGAGTTCGATGACGCAAAGATTTCGCCGGACAAGCTGGTCACGGCGATCGACCGGCTTGGGTTCAAGGCGAAGCTGCTCGCCGTTGAGCCGGCCGGCTGAGCGGGCAGCACAGGGAGTAGGGCTACGCGCGAGCCAACTCGTCTTTGAACTTCACGGCCTCGCGCCGCACATGGTCGGCCAGGGCCGGATCGATGATGCTCTTGATTTTGCCCTCTCGGATGCCCTTTTCGGCGGTGGTCTTGAACGCGACCATCGCGGTGGCCTCAGCCGTCGCCTTGACCTTGGCTTCGGGATCCTTCCGGAGGTTACGGAACAGGTCCGCGCTCTTGTCAGCCGCCTTGATCAACACTCTCTCCGTGGGATCGAGCAGGTGGGCGATGAACTCGGCATGCTCCTCCATGATCTGGGCCCAGAAGTTCACGACCTCGCCACGTTCAAACTCGGCGCCGCCGCCGTTGAGCTGCGAGAGTCGGCGCACAAAGCGCTCGGCCTCGCGCGCGGTGTGGTCGAAGAAGAGCGGCCAGACGAGACTCCTTAGCTTTCCGGACCCCTGCGCCTCCTGCATTCGTCTCTTGAACTCGATGAACGGCTTGACCAAGTCCATGGTGGCCTGGTTGAACGCCCGGTAGTTGCTCTGATCCACCTGCATGGTGCGCGCCCGGTCGAACTGCTCGGCGAACCGGGCCTGGTACTGTTCGGCCTGGGCGCGATGCGGAGCCAGTTCGGCTCCCGGCATCAGCATTACGAAGAACTTTGCATGCTCCAGGAAAAGGTCGTTCCAGAACAGGTTGTCCGCAATGGAGTGAGACGCCGGGTCTTTCGCGCCGGACTCCGGGACGAAGACCGGCTTGGTGCCGTTCTGGACGGCCATCGCGCGGGCGGCCTCGGGTCCAGTGCGCGGACTGGCGGCGACCGGCGTCTGTGCCGCAGTGACCGGAACACGTCCGGTGCGGCAGCCGGCGGCGATGGTGGCGGCGATGACAGTGGCGCCCCCTGAAAGCAGGACGCGCCGCCGTGTGACCACGGAGTCGATGTTCGTGGGACTCTTCGGGCCGTCAACGTGCTGCATTGCGTTACCTCCGTCTTCCTCGCGATTTGCGGGACGCGCGTGCGTTCTGCACGCAAATTCGGTGCCATGGAGGGTGTAAGCAATGTGCGGCCGGCCCGCTCGGGCTCGAGTCCCGGCCGAGGTACTGCCCAGGATAGGATCCGAGGAGCTTCACCACCAACGGGTGGCTGCGACCGATCGCCGCCGTCAGGGCGCGGTCGCTGCCGGACGTGGCCGTGATGCTGAACTCTGCGCGAGTGCTGCGCAGCCGCCAGCCGAAGCGCCTCGATCGTGTGGTCCTCGCGCTGCTCAGGCTCGGCATCGCGGCGGTCCCGGCGTAGCGCTCCTCGGGCATGGCGATTCCGCGCGGCTCAGGCGGCGAGGTCTCGCCGCCTGGCCTCGAACTCCTCGCGCGTGATGTCGCCGCGCGCGTAGCGCTCGCGCAGCGCCTCGAGCGCGCGGTCCTGGCGGGTGCCGCGCGCCGCGCGGACGAGCCACCAGCCGCCAATCGCAATGGCGCTGACTAGGACCAGCCAGAAGACGACCATCGCGAGCATCATGCCGCCCATTCCCCACATCGGGTCCACGTCGTCGCTCAGCCGGCCCGGCGCTCGAGTGCCGAGACGCGCTGCTCCAGCTGCTGGATTCCCTGCAGGATACGGCCTTCAAGGTCACCGCGGTCGCCGCTCACGCCACGCATCATCTGCTCGCATATGGGGCACATCATCGGCCGTTCCTCGTGCATCGTTCCGCACAGCGGACAATTCCGCTGCATCGTGCCCTTCAGGGTGAGTGATCCTCTCTGCACAGCAGGTGCCAACAAGTTCTCTGCACGAGCAGGTGCCAACAAGTTGTCATCGCGTCGCCTGGGGCGCTGGGGACGGGAACCGATAGGTCACGCCAAAGACCGGGGTATTGGCCGGGACGTCGGTCAGGAGCAGATACTCCGAGACGAACTCCTCGGTCTGGCGCGGCTCGAGCGTGACGGGCACGAAAAGCAGGAGCGGCACGCCACAGACGATCGCGACGGCAAGGACTCGCGCAATTGACCGGCGTGACATCATCACCTGAGAGCGGTCTGCTGGACCCGCCAGACGCTACGCGTACGAACGGAGCTGCCAGACGCCAAGGTCGATGGGGATGGGATGCACGGCTATCCGGTGATCTTTGCCAGCACGATCATGCCGCCCATCATGTGCATCGGCTTGTGGCAGTGGAAGAACCAGTCGCCGGGGTTGTGAGCAGTGAGCTCGACGACGACCGAGCCCATGTGGGCCGCGACGTCGACGCTGTCCTTCACGACGGGAGCCGCATAGCGGGCGCCGTTGACCGCGAGCACGCGGAACGACTGGCCGTGCAGGTGCATGGGATGGGCCTCGGGGCTCATGTTGGCGAACCGCACCACCGCGCGGTCGCCGCGCCGGAGCGGCAGCGGGTCGGTCCTGGGGTACACCTTCCGGTTGATGGTCCAGACGTCGCTGCCCATCATGCCGCCGCTCAGGGTGAGGTCGAACGTGCGGGTTTGGCCGCGCGGCGGCGGCAGTACAGCTCGCCCACGGCCGAGGCCGTAGTGCCAGAGGTCGAGCGCGCCTAAAGGCTCCTCGGGCGCGGTCGATGTCCCTGTCTCGTGGCCTTCGTAGAGCACGGCCAGACGCTCGCCGGCGGCGGCGTGGCCCGGCTGCAGGCACTGGAGGAACCACGATCCCGGCCGATCGGCGACGATGACGGCGTCGTAGCGCTCGCTCGGCGCGATCGGGATCGCGTCCACCTCGACGGGCGCCTCGAGTGGGTTGCCGTCGGTGTGGGTAACGTGCAGGCGATGGCCGTTGACCCTCGTTGGCGAACCCACACGAGGTCGGTCATGAGGCGACTCGTCGTTGCGCTCGCGCTCCTGAGCCTCGGCAGCTCCATGCCGGCCACGGCGCACCACGTGGGCACCTTCATTCCCAGGGACGACGACATCACCAAGAACGTGAAGGACATCAGGGCCGCCACCGCCGCCGGGCGTTTCGACCTCGCCGTCCGGCTCTTCGACGACGGCATCGTGCACGCGACCATGGAAAAGCAGGAGAAACGTCTGCCGCGAGGGCTCGAGGACGGCCTGCGGGCGGCGCTCCGACGGGGCAACCTGCCCGGCGTGGACTTACGGCTCGCGATCTTCCTCGCCTTCCTGACCGAGGAGCGCTTGGCCGACACCCTGGCCCGCCTCGCCGCGGCCGACGTGCCCGCCGAGCGGCGGCGCGACCAGGCACGAAAACTCATCAACGCGGCGTGGCGCTATTACAACCTCGCCGACTTCGTCGTCTCGGCGCACGACGCGCGGACGGGGGTGGCGCTGCGCATGGGCTTCGAGGACGCCCAGACGTTCCTCGGGGGCATGATGGTCGACCCGATGTGGGCTACGGCGGCCAAGCGCAACCCGGTGCCGCCGGACGAGGCCCGGGCCGCACGGGTCGTGAGCAGTATGCGCGGAACGCTGCGGCGGTTCGTTGCCGCTGCCGCCGCCGTCGCCGCGTCGGGCGGGGCCCGGAACTTCCTGCCGGGGCGATAGAGGGGAATTCGCCGAGCGCCGTGTGGCAGGCCTCGAGCTCAGCCGGTACACCATGATTCAGCTTGAGTGGCCGCAGGTTCGTGACGTTCTCGACCTTTACACCGGGAATCCGTGCTGACGCAGGTGCCCCACCCACGCCGCGCAACAGCCTCAGGTGGGACTCTTGTAGACCGTCACCCCTGGAGGGGGTCTGGATTCCGCATGAGATCGAATCCGCGTCGTAAGAGTGAGCGCCAGCGCTGCACCTCCCGCCAGCAACCTGATCCGCAACCTCTCGACGCTCACGCGCTCCCTCATTTCCCGACGGATAGTGCTCCCCCAACACGAAATGGTCAAGGAGCTTGCGGCAGGCGTTCCTTGGGCCAGTGGCAGAAGTCGCACTGATCGACGTGAGCAGGCGGCCGGAGCCCCTACGCCACCGCGGTGATACGCGGCGGGAGGAGCCAAGTCGGCTGAAGACGTACAACGGCCGTTGATGTCCGCTGGTGGCACGTCGCTTGCTCAGCTGGTGGCACGTCGCTTGCTCAAGGGAAGGTCGTTATGCGGTTGGCCGAGCGGGTAGCGAGTCGCCTGATCGCCGCGTTGGTGTTCGCGGTGCTCGTCGCGCCATGTACGGCCAGCGCGGCCCGTCCCCTGTCGGCGAAGCCGGGTGGGCCGGACGTGTGCATCGAGACCGCGGCGGCCCTGGCTACACCGAATTCCGCGAGTTCACAGTCCCTGTCGAACTCGGTGGAGTCCTCAGTCGCGCCGTTGCCAGAGTCGGCAGCATCCGCCATCCCGATGCCTCGGCACTCGCGGCCTGCTACGTCGAGTTCGACTCGCACGTTTGCCTTGACCCTCGGTTCCGTCTGCCCTCGCTCGCCACCCGGCTCGGAGTAGTCCACCGCGCGCGGAACGGGCGCCGGCCGGCCTCGCGGGCGATCCGAAACCCGTTCGCAAGATCGGCGTGAGACGTACGCAAGATCTGTGACGAGAGATCTCAGAAGGAGGAGCGACATGAGAAGGAGGAGGGACGTGAGAATGTGGCTCGGCACGATGGTGTCCGCGGTCGCGGTATCGGCCGTGCTCGCTGGAACCGGAGTGAGCGCCGAGCAGGCGCGGCCGGGGGACGCGACCACGCGAACCGACGGGGCACAGAGAGCATGTCTCGACGTCGCGGGAATGAGCGAGCAGGACCGAAACGCGATGGGCGAGTTCATGCGGTCCGATCGCGCTCCCGAGATGATGGGACGCATGATGCAGATGGCGCGCGGCATGGGGAACGGCGACGTCATGGCCGGCATGACGCGGATGATGGACATGATGGGCTCGAGTGGTCGCGACGGCATGATGGGTGGACGCGGCGGCATGATGGGCGGGCAGGGCGGCATGATGGGTCCCGCGCCGGCGTCGAAGTGACATGGCGACGATGAGGGGCGAACACGCACCGCGGTCGCCGCATTGCGCGTACTGCGGTCAGCCGATCGCCACCGACCAACCGGCGATCGAGCGATTCGGCGAGCCGCTCTGCTCCGCGCGGCACGCCGAAGAATTCACCGCCGGCGTGCGGGCCGCGCGTGTCGACGTGGCCGTGGGGCGGCCTGTTCACAGCCACGCCGATGCGCGCCCGACACGTCGGCTCGGCCTTCGCTGGGGCGGATGGATCGCCGGCGCGGTCGCTCTCGGTCTTCTGGGAGTCGCGTTCGTAGGGGGCACCTCCGGGGTCAACCCGATCGTCCCGGTCGGCGGGTTTCTCCTTACCGCCCTCCTGCTGCTCGCGTGCCCGCTCGCGATGTACTTCATGATGCGCGGCATGGGCGGCATGCACCACGATGACACCACGCGCCCGCGCCCTGGCGGCGGCGCCACGAGGGAGCGCGGCGCGACCGACTCCACTGACCGCAGGACGCGCTGAGTGAGTCGGACAGCGGAGACGTGGGAAGGAAAGGTGAGCGGGCCGAGCGAGGTCGTTGTCATCACGGGTAGCAGCGGGCTGATCGGCTCTGCGCTGAGCACGCGGCTATCCGAGCGCTTCGACGTCGTCGGGCTCGACCGCCAGGGGCCGCCGCATCCGCCACGGGGAGTCGACTGCGTCGAGGTTGATCTCACCTCCGACGAGAGCGTCCAGACGGCGTTGGACTCGGTTCGGGACCGTCACAGCGAGCGGATCGCCTCCGTCATCCACCTCGCTGCCTACTATGACTTCTCCGGTGAACCGAGTCCCAGGTACGAGGAGATCACCGTCCGCGGCACCGAGCGTCTGCTCCGGCGATTGCACGCTTTCCGGGTAGAGCAGTTCGTGTTCTCGAGCACCATGCTCGTGCACGGTCCCTGCGAGCCCGGCCAGCGGATCGACGAGAACTGGCCGATGGACCCGAAGTGGGATTACCCGAAGTCGAAGGTGCGGACGGAACGGCTCATCCGCGAGCAACGGGCGAGCATTCCGGCGGTCCTGTTGCGGATTGCCGGCGTGTACGACGACCGGTGCCACTCCATTCCGCTCGCGCATCAGATCCAGCGGATCTACGAACGAAAACTCACCAGTCACGTGTTCCCCGGTGACACGGCGCACGGCCAGGCCTTCGTGCATCTCGACGACGTCGTCGAGGCGTTCGCGCGAACGATCGAGCGCCGGCGGCACGTGGCGCCGGAGTTGACGTTGCTCATCGGCGAACCGGAGACGCTCAGTTACGACGAGCTCCAGCACACGCTCGGTCGCCTCCTTCATGGCGAGCCGTGGGAGACGCGCGAGATCCCGAAGGCGGTGGCCAAGACCGGCGCGTGGCTCCACGACCAGATGCCGATCGGCGAAGAGGCGTTCATCAAGCCGTGGATGATCGACCTGGCTGACGACCACTACGCGCTCGATATTTCGCGCGCCCGGGCCGTTCTCGGATGGCAGCCGACGCGGTCGCTCCGCGAGACACTGCCGAAGATTGTCGCCGCCCTGAAGGCCGACCCGATCGGCTGGTATCGAGACAACAAGCTCGAGCCACCGGCGTCGCTGCGCCACGCGGCGGCGTAGCCGACGGCGCCGCCGGAGGAAGCATGAGATTCGGGATCGTCGGTCTCGGGCGGATGGGCGGAGACCTCGGATTACAGGCCATCGAGAAGGGCCATCGGGTCGTCGGTTACAACCGGAGCCCCGAGCGGACCCGTGAACTCGCGAAGGCGGGATTCGAGGCGGCCTTCTCGCTCGACGAGCTGACCAGCAAGCTCGAGCCGCCTCGAGCCATCCTCGTGTACGTCCCGCACGGCGAGCCGACGGAGAGCGTCATCACCGAGCTCGCGCGGCGGCTCCAACGCGGCGATCTCGTGGCGGACGGTGGCAACTCGCACAGGCGGGTGTCGGTTCGCCATTACGACGAGCTCAAAAGGCATGGCATCGCGTTTCTCGACGTCGGGACGAGCGGAGGAGTGGAAGGCGCCCGCCACGGCGCGTGTTTCATGGTCGGCGGCGACGTAGACGCCTTCGCGACGGTGGAATCGCTCCTGCGTGACCTGGCCGTCGCCGAAGGCGTCGTCTACGCGGGACCCGCGGGCGCCGGCCACTTCGTGAAGCTGATTCACAACGCGATCGAGTTCGGCATGGTGCAGGCCATCGCCGAGGGCGTCGACCTGCTCGTCCGCTCGGACTACGACCTGGATCTGCCGGCGCTCTTCCACAACTGGAACCACGGGTCGGTCATCCGCGGGTGGCTCGTGGAGCTCATGGAACGCGGTCTCCGCACACAGAAACTCCAGGAGCTCAGCGGTTTCGTCGAGGACACGCGCGAGGTCCGGTGGGCGCTCGAGTACGCGCTGGAGAAAGAGGCGTGGATTCCCGTCATCGCGCAATCGGAGCTCGCCTTGTATCGGTACCGCGATCCGGAAAGCGTCGCGGGCAAGGCCGTCGCCATGCTCCGGCACGAATTCGGGGGACACCCCGTCCATCGGAAACCGGGCGCGCTGACGTGAGGCGATCGGAATGCGCGACGTGAAGGAGAACCCGGCCCACGAGCACTCCGGGGGACATGAGCGGCGCCAGCGGACGAGCGTTCATGACCATCTCGCGATGGTCCGGCAGATGCGCGAGAAATGGCTGTGGACCCACGCGACCGTCATGATGCTCGGGCTGTGGCTCGTCACGAGCCCGTTCACGTTCGCGTACACCAGCCCCGCGATGCGGTGCAGCGACATCGCGAGCGGCGCATTGCTCGTGCTGGCGGCCGGGGCGGCGGCGTGGCCGCGCTTCGACTTCGCGGGGCGATGGGGCGCGGCGTTCGTCGGGCTGTGGCTGCAGTTGGCTCCGCTCGCGTTCTGGGCGCCGGAGCCGGTCGCGTACGCGAACGATACGCTCGTCGGCGCGCTCGTCATCGCGCTCACGATCCTCGTGCCGATGATGCCCGGCATGGCCCACCACATGGCCATGATGAAGCCCGGCCCCGACATTCCGCCCGGATGGTCGTACAACCCGTCGTCGTGGCACCAACGCGCGCCGATGATCGTGCTGGCCTTCATCTCCTTGCTGATGTCGCGGCACCTCGCGGCCTTCCAGCTCGGTTACATCGACACCATCTGGGAGCCATTTTTCGGTGAGGGCACCGTGCGCGTCCTGACGTCGGACGTGTCACGCGCCTGGCCGGTATCGGACGCAGGACTCGGCGCCCTGGCCTACACGCTCGAGATGCTGATGGCCTGGATGGGCGGCAAGGCGCGCTGGCGCACCATGCCGTGGATGGTGACCTTTTTCTTCATCCTCGTGGTCCCGCTAGGGATCACGAGCATCGTGCTGGTCATCCTCCAGCCGATCGCCGTCGGCTACTGGTGCACGCTGTGCCTCGGCACGGCCGCCCTCATGCTGGTGATGATTCCGTTCACGGTCGACGAGGTCGTTGCGATGGGTCAGTTTCTCGCGCAGAGCGTTCGGGACGACAAACCGCTCTGGCGCACGTTCTGGGTGGGCGACACGATCGAGGGCGGCTCGGCCGATCTGCGCACACCGCGCTATGGTGTGCCGGCCGGCCGCGTGATCGGGCCGACGGCCTGGGGCGTCACGGCGCCCTGGACTCTCGTGGTGAGCGCGATGCTCGGCGTCTGGCTGATGTTCGCGCCGGCCGCGCTGGGCAGCGCGGCGACGTCCGCGCACAGCGACCGTCTCGTCGGCGCGCTGGTCGTCAGCGTCGCGGTGACCGTCATGGCCGAAGTCATCCGGGCCGGCCGGTTCGTCAACGTTCTTTTCGGGGCATGGATCGTGGTGGCGCCCTGGCTTCTAACGGGTGCTTCCTCGGCCGCTCGGTGGAATGCCGCGGTCGTCGGCGTCGCCCTCATCGTGCTGAGCATCCCGCGCGGCCGCGTCACCGAGCGTTATGGACGCTGGGATCGCTACGTCGTCTGGCCGCACATGGCGCCGGCCGCTGTCGCCGCGGTGCGGCCCGCGCGCACCGCCGGAAGGCCGAAGTGATGGCAGCCGCCGCACGACGACCGGTCGTCGTGGTGACCGGCGCGTCCGCGGGCGTCGGCCGGGCGACCGCGCGTGCCTTCGCCCGGCGTGGGTATGCCGTGGGATTGCTCGCCCGCGGGCTCGACGGTCTCGAGGGAGCCAGGCATGACGTCGTCGCGGCCGGCGGTGACGCCCTCGTCGTGCCGACCGACGTCGCACACCCCGACCAGGTGGAGGCCGCCGCCGTCGCGGTCGAGCGGGACCTCGGGCCGATCGACGTTTGGGTCAACAACGCGATGGTCTCCGTGTTTTCGCCGGTGACGCGGATGACGGAAGACGAGTTCCGCCGCGTCACCGAAGTGACGTACCTCGGTGCGGTGCACGGCACGCTGGCCGCGCTCCGACGGATGGTTCCGCGGAACCGTGGGAGCATCGTGCAGGTCGGATCCGCGCTCGCCTATCGCGCGATCCCGCTGCAGTCGGCGTACTGTGCAGCCAAGCACGCGCTGGCGGGATTCACCGAGTCCTTGTGGACCGAGTTGCGGCACGACGGTAGCGCGGTCCGTCTCACGATCGTCCAGCTGCCCGCGCTCAATACGCCGCAGTTCGACTGGAGCCGGAGCCGCATGCCACGACAGCCGCAGCCCGTGCCCCCGATCTTCCAGCCCGAGGTCGCGGCCGACGCGGTGGTGTGGGCGGCGACGCATCGCCGCCGCGAGCTGTACGTGGGCTGGCCCACGGTCCGGGCGATCTGGGGGGACAAGCTCGCTCCCCGGCTGCTCGATCGGTATCTCTCCCGCACTGGCTACGACGCTCAGCAGACGGACGAGCCGACCCCGCCGGACCGCGCCGACAATCTCTGGACTCCGGTGGCGGGCGACCACGGCGCTCACGGCCGGTTCGGCGCGCGCTCGCGCCCATACAGCTGGCAACTGTGGATGACCACGCATCGGTGGCTGACGCTGGTCGCCCTCACCGGGGCCGGCGCGCTCGGATGGGCGATTCGACGCCGGCACGCTGCCGCGGCGTGAGGCGCCACGGGCGCAGTCGGTCACGGCGATCGACGACCATGCGTGACCAGGAGCAGCGATATCGGCCGATCGGCGATTACGCCATCATCGGCGACGCCCACGCGGCCGCCCTCGTGTCGACCGACGGCTCCATCGACTGGTGCTGCTGGCCGCACCTCGACAGCCCGGCGGTGTTCTGCCGTCTCCTCGACCTTCGCCAGGGCGGCTGGTTCCGCGTGGGTCCGAGCGTGCCCTCCCGCGTCTCCCGGAGCTACGTCGGAACGACAAACGTGCTCGCCACGACGTTCTTCACGGATGATGGCCAGGCACGGCTGACGGACTTCATGCCGGCCGAGCGCCGGCGAGCCGGCGGGCGCGGCGAGGACATCGAGCACAGCCACCGCATCATGCGACTCGTCGAGGGCCTCACCGGAGACATCGAGCTCGAGGTCAGCTTCCGGCCCACGTTCGACTACGCGCGAGCGCCGACCACGATGACCGTGTCGGACGAGCACGTCGTCGCCCGCGGAGGCGCCCAGACTCTTGTGCTCGCGAGCCCGGTTCGTCTGCGGACGAACGACGCGGGGACGGCCGAAGGTCGCGTCCGGGTCAGCGCGGGCGACCGACTCTGGCTGGTGATGACGGACGGGGTCGGCCGCGATGTCGGCGATCCGGAGGGCGCCCTGGAGCGAACGCTGGCGTACTGGACCGACTGGGCGGCGACCTGCACGTATCGCGGGCCCTACGAAGCCATGGTGCGGCGCAGCGCGCTGGTCCTCAAGCTGCTCACGTTCGAACCCACTGGCGCGCTCGTCGCGGCGCCCACGACATCGCTGCCCGAGGAGATCGGCGGCGTCCGGAACTGGGACTACCGCTATACCTGGCTCCGCGACTCGGCGCTGATCCTCTACGCGCTCCAGAGTATCGGCTATCACGCGGAGGCGATGGACTTCTTCGACTGGCTGGAGTCGCTCTGCCTGGCGTGCCGCGACCGGCTGCAGATCATGTACACGCTGGACGGCAGCCGCGACCTTCCCGAGCAGATCCTCGAGCCTCTGGAGGGATACCGGCGGTCGCGTCCCGTGCGGATCGGGAATGCGGCGGCGGCTCAGACCCAGCTCGATGTGTACGGCGAGGTGCTGGACGCCGCGCATCTCTGTATCGAGAACATGCGCCGACCGCACCCAGAGCTGTGGAGCGTCCTCGGCCTCATGGCGGATCGTGCGGCTGCGCGCTGGCCGGAACCCGATCACGGCATCTGGGAGGTTCGATCGGGTCCCGGGCATTTCCTGTACTCCAAGCTGCTCTGCTGGGTCGCGCTCGATCGAGCCGTCCGGCTCGCTTACGACGCCGGGATGCCGGCTGACGTGGCGCGCTGGCGCCGCGCGCGTGACGAGATCCGCGCGGCGATCCTGACGCGCGGCTATGACCGAACGCTCCAGGCGTTCACCCAGGCGTTCGACAGGCCGGCGCTCGACGCGAGTGCTCTCGTCATCCCGCTGGTCGGCTTTCTTCCCCCGACCGATCCGCGCGTCCGCTCCACGGTTCGCCGATTCAAGACGAGCTCACGTCGAACGGTCTCGTGTACCGGTACCTCACTGACGATGGCGTATCGGGTGGAGAGGGGACGTTTGCGCTCTGCACCTTCTGGCTCGTCGACAACCTCGCGCTCGCCGGGCACGTCCGGGAAGCGCGAGAGCTGTTCGAGCGGTTGCTGGGCTACGCGAACGATCTCGGACTGCTCTCGGAGGAAATCAACCCCATCTCCGGTGAGTTGCTCGGCAACTACCCGCAAGGGTTCACCCACCTGGCCCTGATCCGGTCGGCGCTGAACATCGCGAAGGCCGAGGCGCGCGGGCCGGAGCAGCGAGCCGAGAGGCCAGCGGAGCGGGCACGACGGCTGCCGAACGCACAGGGCGATGCCATGAGCAGACCGGACGGGCGAGGGGCTGACTTGGCGGTCTCTCGCTTGCACAAACCAGATCGAAGGTTCGTTACCGAGGAGGACGCAACCATGGCGAAGGACCCCGTGTGCGGCATGGACATCAAGGAGCGCGACGCAGCGACGACGGCGGAGCACGGAGGGCGCACGTACTACTTCTGTTCCGCAGACTGCAAGCGGAAGTTCGACCAGAATCCCGAACAGTACGCGCGCCAGTCGGCCTGACGCGGACGCCGTCCGGCCGAGGGCTCTCCTGCGCGAGCGCTACGCTCGCGGCGACATCAGCCGCGAGGAATTCGAGGCTCGCCGCCGAGATCTGACGACGTGAGCACACGGCCGGGGCGTAAGACCATCAGAAGGTTACGCCCGAGCAGGTCGACGCAGGCGGCGCATCGATCGCGACAGGGTGAAGCGGCTCGGCTTCGCGCGCGTCCATGGTCTCGTCCCGTGGGAGCGGATCGAGGTAGACGGGGTGACGATCACGGCCGTTCCGGCGGTGCATCTCGGCGAGACGCTCGCGTACGTGATCGAGAAGGGCGACTGGACGCGTACGTGATCGCGAAAGGCGACTGGACGCTGTCCTACGCCGCCGAGACAGTTCTGTTCGACGGCTTCGCGCATTGCCGAACGCTTTCGACGCATCCGGGAGACATCATGCGTCGCTGCGCCGAGGCGTGCCGGCGGTGCGCGAACACGTGCTACGCGCCGCGGCCTGAAATCCGTAATTCGCTCGTCACCGCTCGGCCTGGCGCTGCGTGGATGGGAACCGATACGTCACCGCGAACTGCTTGGCCTCGGGCGGGACGTCGGCCAGGAGCAGGTACTCCGAGACGAACTCCTCCGTCTGACCCGGCTTGAGCGTGACGGGCACGAAGAGCGGACACTGCAAGAGCGCCAGGTGGTTGGCCTGGGTCTCCGGCGCGATTCGGTGCCCCACGCGGGTGATCACCTCGCGGCTGCCGGTGTTCGTGGCGCGGACCGTGACGCGCAGGCGCTCGCGGGGAGCGAGGACGGTGGCGTGCGGAGTGACGGTGACCTGAAGAGGCACGCCGGGATCCACGGCGGCGTCGAAGCGCACGCTCACGCCGCCGGCCCAGTTGCGGAAGACCCGCCAGTGTCCGTCTTCTCGGACCAGCTCGAAGGTCTCGTCGCCGTCCACCGTTGGCACTTCCCCGCGGCGGTGCAGCTCGTCCAGCCGTCCGTGGATGCGGGCGCGCTCGGCCTCGGCCAGGCCGTTGAGCCGGTCTTCGGCCCAGTCGAGCACCAGCGCGCGGATGGCCGGAGCGTTGGCGTCGGGCAGCCGGAACTTCAGCGTGACGCTGGCGCGGTCCCCGCTGACCGAGACCGTGACCGGCGTCGCCCCAATGTGCCGGGACAAGCGCTCGACCACCTCCTGCGCGAAGCCCTTCAGCTGGTGGTGTTGCCGGCGAAACGTCGCTTCGTCCTTGTGGCGCCGGTCGGCCTCGGAGATCAGCCGCCACAGCGTGTCGGCGTCATTGGCGTAGAGCGCGCGGCCGTAGGCGAGGGCCATCTCCTCGGGACCCGGGGTCCGGGAGCAACCGGCCACGATCAGGATGGCGGCAACCCCGAGGTGCAGAGCCCACGGCCTCATCGCGCCGGCGCCAGGGCCACGCCCCGGTACAGGTACGCCATGGGCTTCGGGCCGCTCGCGTACCCTCGGTCGAGCGTCAACGGACTGAAGCCGGCGTCCTCGATCAGCGTGTCGATCGGGCGGTTCAGGTGGCAGCCCCCGGAGATCCGGGCCCACAGCGGTGTGAGCCGGTCCTGCCACGCGCGCACCCGAGCGATCCGGCGCACGCCCGTGCTCGATGAAGACGAAGCGACCGCCGGGCCTGAGCACCCGCCGCATCTCGCGTAGCGCCCTGCTGACATCTGGAATGGCGCAGAGCGTCCAGGTGGACACCACGGTATCCATACTCCCCGCCGCGACCGGGAGTCGTTCTGCCGAACCCATGAGGTACCGGATGGGAAACGGTTGAGGCCCGAGGCGTCGACGGCCGATCCGCCAGAGCTCCAGCGACGGGTCCACGCCGTAGAGCGCGCGGACATCACGGCCATAATGCGGGACGTTGAGGGCCGAACCGATGCCGACCTCCAGCACGTTGCCGGAGGCCACCGGCACCAGTTTCGCCCGCTCCGCCGCGTCGGCCTTGGTGCGCATGACCAGGTCGATGAGCCGGGGCAGGATGACGCGGCCGTAGAAGGACACGCCGACCTCAGCCGATCTTGACGAGCGTGATCATGCCGCCTTCCATGTGCATCGGCTTGTGGCAGTGAAAGAACCAGTCGCCTGGATTGTGGGCGGTGAGCTCGATGATGACCGCGCCCATGTGGGCGTCCACGTCGACGCTGTCCTTCACGATGGGCGTCGCATAGCGGGCGCCGTTGACGGCCAGCACGCGGAACGACTGGCCGTGCAGGTGCATGGGGTGCGCCTCGGGGCTCATGTTGCCGAGCCGCACCACCACGCGGTCACCCCGCCGGACCGTGAGCGGGTCCGTCTTGGGGTAGACCTTGCGGTTGATGGTCCAGACATCGCTGCCCATCATGCCGCCGCTGAGCGTGAGGTCGAACGTACGGGTTTGCCCGTGCGCCGGCGGCAGCACAGGCCGGCCCCGGCCGAGACCGTAGTGCCAGAGGTCGAGCGCGCTCAGCGGGTCCTCGGGAGCGGTCGGCGTCGCCGTCTCGTGGCCTTCGTAGAGCACGGCCAGGCGCTCGCCGGCGGCGGCGTGGCCCGGCTGCAGGCACTGGAAGAACCAGGCGCCCGGCCGGTCGGCGACGAGGACGGCGTCGTAGCGCTCGCTGGGCGCGATCGGAATGGCGTCCACTTCAACCGGCGCCGCCAGAGGGTTGCCGTCGGTGTGGGTGACGTGCAGGCGGTGGCCGGCCAGGCGCGCAACGTGTGTATGCTCGGCGCTGGCGTTGATCAGACGCAGGCGCACCCGCTCGCCCTTCTTCAAGCGGAGCGGCTCGGTCGCCGGGTACGCCTTGCCGTTGATCGTCATCGTGTCGTACGCGGGCGTCTGGCCTCCGCCCATCATGCCGCGGCCCATCATCTCGCCCATCCCGCGCATCATGCCGCCCATGCCGCGGCCACCCATCATCCCGCCCATCCCGCCACGCCCACCGGCGATGCCTTCAGCGGTGGAAGGCACGGGCGCGGCCGCACCCGTCACCCAGTCGTCGAGCACCAGCGTCACCTCGCGGTCGTAAGCCAGGGGCTCGGGGCTCTGGGGCTCGATGATGAGCGGCGCCACCAGGCCGAGGTCCATCTGCCGGTGCTCCTGAAAATGTGTGTGGTACCACCGCGTGCCCGCCGGGCGCGCCTCGAACTCGTACACGAAGCTCTCTCCCGGTTGGACCGGAGATTGCGTGATGCCGGGCACGCCGTCCATCGCGTTGGGCACGTCCACTCCGTGCCAGTGGATGGTGGTCGGCTCGGCGAGCGAGTTCTTGAGCACCACGCGAAGCCGCTCGCCCTCGCGAGCGCGGATCTCGGGCCCGGGGACGCGACCGTTATAGGCCATCGCCTTGACGCTCCGGCCCGGCGCCAGTTCCCATGTGACCTCGCGGGTCTCGAGGACGATCGTGCGCGGCATGCTGCCGGCGGCTGACTCGTGGGACCGGGCCAGAAGGTCGCCGACACTGAGGCTCGCGGCACCGAGACCCAGCCGGCCGGCGGCGGCCAGAAAATCGCGCCGAGTGGTCATCGTTCCGTTCCCTCACAGCGTTCGACGAGGAAGCGCTTGAGGTCGTCGAGGCTGCTGAAAATGAGCTGCGCGCGGTCGCCCTGCATGCCGGCCGGCAGGAGCACAGGCCGCCCGCGCTCGGGGCCAGAGGCGCTCGTGTCCGTCTTGAAGCGAAGGAGGATTTCTGGCAACCTGCGTTCCTGACCGCTTGCCATCGTCAGCCGGTACTCCCCTTTGCAGTAGTCGATCCGCTGGACGACTTGATCAGCCACGACGTTCCTTAGAGGCGTCCGCGGCTGGGCGTGGCCGACCGCGGCCCCGGCAAGCGTGGTGCTGATGAGAGCGGCAGTGAAGACGCGTCTCCGGATCATCGGTCGTGGCCCTGGCTCTGCGAAGAGCTGGTGGAGGTTGGTGCGAAGCGCCTTCATGGACTCAGGCTCCGTCGTAAGGTGGTAGGGGCGGATGCGCCCGTTCGGTCCACGAGCACGGCGCCGAGACCGAGCTCAGGTATAGGCCTGAGCGTGGCCCAGAGTTCCGTGCCAGCCCGATCGCGTCGGTCTTTCCGCGCGCGCAATCCTGGCGCGATGTCGGCACGCCCGCCAGTGCACCTGAAGAAGCGAAAAGTAGAACCAATGCCAGCAACGGCACTATGCATCGGACCCAGCGCATGGGAGGACGCTAGCACATCGTGGATGCTTCCCTCAATCAGGAAGGTGTTTTGCTGCACCGCGTGAGAAGAAGCCGCACGCCTGCCCGAGTGGATTCCGAGCACAGCCCGGCACCGCGTCCTCGCGTGAAGGCGCGACCTTCGGCTGCTGGCACGCGCCTCGCATGGAAGCAAGCCCGACTGGTGGTCGTAAGCAAAGTCTGGGCTCGACAGATGAAGGAGGAACGGTATGAAGCGGTTGCCGGTTGTAAGGTTGCTGGCGTTGATCGTCCCGATGCTGTTTGCCGGGACGGTCGTCCAAGCCCACCAGACCGAACAGTCGTCCAATACGAAACGCGATGCCGCGGCGGCCTGCACCGAGATGATGCGCAGCCAGGGAATGTCCGAGGAAGACCGGAAGGCGATGGGCGAATTCATGCGATCCGAGCGCGCGCCGCAGATGATGGCGCGGATGATGGAGATGGCGCGGAAGATGGGCAACGGCGACGTGATGGCCGGCATGACCCGGATGCTGGACACGATGGGCTCGATGGGCCGCGGCGGGATGATGGGCGGCATGATGGAGGGCCAGGGTGACAGGATGCAGCCCGGTGGCCGGCAGCCCACGGAGTGACTGTGCAGCCGGCGGAGTCCCGCCCTCTTCCACTCGAGATGGTCGCTTGACGCAGCGCTCGCGTTGCTCTGGCCGGCCCTCTGTGATAGCGTAAAGCACGGTATGACCCGCCGGAGTCGCGCTCTGGTCGTCTTCGTCGCGGCGGTGCTTGTCGTCGTCGCCTGCGGTGTGTCGTTCGCCCAGGCGGCGGATAGGGCCACGGACGTATGCGGCCCTTCGAAGGGGTGGGGGCCGGTCAAGACTGACAGCCAGAGCTCGTCAGCCTCCTCCGTTCTCGATCTGGCCGCGACTCCGGTTGGGTTCGTCAAGTGGACTGTCCCGCAGATGCTGTCGTTTACACCACCCGATCGGGCTGAGGGCGCCGCCGCCGACACGCTCGCTCAGCCGCGGGTTCCTCGCGCTCCTCCCCTCGTCTAGTCCTCCTCCCCAAGCGTTCAAGGTCCGGTAGCTCTAAGCGTCAACTGGCCGCTTGACGTCCACCCTGGGAGTGCTTGACGTCCACCCTGGGAGTGGACGTCGGGCGGCGCCGGCCGAGTGACTCGATCACGTAGGGCCGGATGTCGAAGTGCCAGGGGGAGACGATGGCGATACAAACCACTGAGCGTTATTGCCCGATGTGCGGAAAGCCCGTGGCCGATGGGACCTACAACCGTTTCGGTGAGTGGTGCTGCTCCGAAGCCCATGCCGAGGAGTACGTCGCCGAGGTTCGAGCCGCCAAGCAGCGGCGGCTCGCCGCCGCAGGATCGGCGACATCCGAGCCGCGGCGAGAACGCCACCGGGGGTGCTGCTAGAGGTCCTAGGGAGGCCGGCGCCCGTGTGGTGTCACCTCCTGTTGCTCGTACCAGTGGCGGGGCTCGGTCTCTTCTTTGTCCTGCCCTGGCCGGTGGCCCTCGGTGTCAATGCGTTACTGACCGCGATGGCTGCCGGCATCGCGGTGCCGGCGATGCGCGCACTGGGCCAGCCGGTGGTCACGGGGCGCGAGGCGCTGGAGGGGCAGGTGGCCGAGGCCGCCAGCGACATCGAGCGTGAGGGACTGGTCCGATACCGGGGCGAGCTGTGGACGGCCACGGCGACCGGCGCCCGAATCCCGAAAGGGACGCGCGTCACGATTCATGGCGTCCAGAGCGCGAAGCTGATCGTCAAGGTGCTGAAGGAACCGGCGGTCGACGCGGGAGTAGGGCGACCGTGAGGAATCGATACGAGACTTGATGGAGGGGGACGGCAATGGCAGTCGACGCGAAGGAGCGCTTCTGTCCGATTTGTGGCATGGAGGCCGCGGATCCCACCTTCAAGCGATTTGGCGAATGGGCCTGCTCGGAGGAACACGCCGAACAGTACGTCAAGGAGGTCCGCGCGCAACGGCTCGGGGGCCCCGGCGGCCGGCGGGCGGTCGGCCCGCCAATGGAACAGGTGGATGAGGAGTACGAGCCGCGATACGCGCCCCGGTACGAGCCACGGCTGTGGTGGAGCCGGTTCGGCCGGCGGGGCGGCTGCTGAGGGCATGGACTCGTCAGCGGAAACGAGGTCAGGCGGGCCTCAGGGGCGCGGGCTCATCCGTCTGGGGCTCTCGATCGGACGGTGGGTCGCGTCTCTCGCTCCCGTGGCCGGGCTCATTCTGTTCTGGTCGCTGCCGTTCAAGCCGGCGGTGACGCTCTATGTCGTCGTCGTCGGACTCGGAATCGTGCTCTTGGAGGTCGTGGAGTCGGCCCGGGTGTCGCTGGAGATGGAGGACATCGTGAGGAGACAGATGGATGAGTACTACGCGCGTTGACCTCTCCGTGCGCGGCATGAGCTGCGCGAGCTGCGTGGCCAAGATCGAGAAGGCACTCCACGCGGTACCGGGGGTCGCTCGGGCGAGCGTCAACCTCGGAACGGAAAAGGCGACCGTGGAGACGCTGCCCGGAGTCCGGTTCGAGGACCTCGGGAGGGCGGTGGAGGCGATCGGTTACACGGCGGCCCCGCTGGCGGGCCCGGCCGAGGCCGTTGGTGTCGACCGCGAGAAGGCGGCCCGAGAGCAGGAGATCCGGCGGCTGAGGATCAAGGTGCTCGTCGGCGCCGCCCTGAGCGTGCCGCTCATGTTGGGGAGCTTCCCGGAGTGGTTCCCCTGGATGCCCCGGATCCTCACCGAGCACGTGGCGCTCTTCCTCCTGGCCACCCCCGTGCACTTCTGGGTCGGCTGGCAGTTCCACCGCGGGGCCTGGGCCGCGCTTCGCCACCGCACGGCCGATATGAACACGCTGGTGTCGGTCGGGACGTCGGCAGGCTACCTGTACAGCGTCCTGCTGACGTTCGCGCCCGGCCTGTTCGCCGCTGGCGGCCTCCGGACCGGGGTCTACTTCGAGACCGTGGCGATCCTGCACACTCTCATCATCCTCGGCCGCCACCTCGAGGCGCGGGCGAAAGGCCGGACCTCGGAGGCGATCAAGAAGCTGATGGGGCTTCAGGCCAACACCGCGCGCGTCGTGCGCGGCGGCCGCGAGGTCGACATCTCGATCGAGGAGGTAAAGGTCGGGGATCTGGTGGTGGTCCGCCCGGGTGAGAAGATCCCGGTCGACGGCATCGTGCGCGAGGGCGCCTCCGCGGTCGACGAGTCGATGCTCACCGGCGAGAGCCTGCCGTTGGAGAAGCGCTCGGGCGCCGGGGTCTTCGGTGCGACGCTCAACAAGACCGGCACCTTCGTCTTCGAGGCGACGAAGGTGGGCGCCGAGACCGCCCTCGCCCAGATCATCAAGCTGGTCGACGAGGCCCAGAGCTCCAAGCCCCCGATCCAGCAGCTGGCGGACAGGATCGCCGAGGTCTTCGTCCCGGCCGTCATCGGGATCGCGATCGTCAGCTCCGGCGTGTGGCTGGGCTTTGGTCCCGCCCCAGCGCTGCTCCTCGCGCTGTCGACCTTCATGGCGGTCCTCCTCATCGCCTGCCCGTGCGCGATCGGACTGGCCGCGCCGACCGCGGTGATGGTGGGGATCGGCAAAGGCGCCGAGCACGGCATCCTCTTCCGCGGCGCCGAGGCGCTCGAGATGGCCTCGAAGCTCACGACCATCGTCCTCGACAAGACGGGCACGCTGACGAAGGGCGAGCCTTCCGTGACGGACCTCCTACCCGTCAACGGGATGAGCCCCGAGCGGCTCCTGCGCTTCGCGGCGAGCGCGGAATGGGGCTCCGAGCATCCGCTCGGCGAGGCGATCGTTAAACGGGCGACCGGGCAAGGGCTGGAGTTGGCGCGGGCCCAGGAGTTCTCGGCCATTCCGGGCCACGGGATCCGCGCGAAGGTCGAGGAACGGGGGATGCTCGTCGAGGTCCTGCTCGGCAACTTGAAGCTGATGACGGACGAGGGCGTCGAGGTCGATGACCTTGCCAAGGAGGCCGAGCGGCTCGCCGACGAGGGCAAGACCCCGATGTTCGTGGCCGTGAGCCGAAAGGCGGCCGGCCTCGTCGCGGTAGCGGACACCCTCAAGCCCGAGTCGCGCGAGGCGGTCCGCGCGTTCCACCGGCTCGGCCTCGAGGTCGCTATGATCACCGGCGACAACCGGCGGACGGCGGGCGCCATCGCCCGCCAGCTCGGGATCGAGCGCGTGCTCGCCGAGGTCCTGCCCCAGGCCAAGGCCGAGGAGGTCAAGCGGCTCCAGGCCGAAGCCAAGGTCGTCGCCATGGTCGGCGACGGCATCAACGACGCCCCCGCGCTCGCGCAGGCCGACGTCGGCATCGCCATCGGCACCGGGACGGACGTGGCCATGGAGGCGTCCGACGTCACGCTGATCACCGGGGACCTCCGAGGGGTGGTCACGGCGATCGCCCTGTCGAAGCGGACGATGCGGACGATCAAGCAGAACTTCTTCTGGGCCTTCGTCTACAACACGGTCTTGATCCCGGTGGCGGCCGGCGCGCTGTACCCGATCGCGGGGATCCTGCTGAGCCCGGTTCTCGCGGGCGGAGCCATGGCGTTCAGCTCGGTGTCGGTCGTCACCAACAGCCTGAGGCTCCGGCGATTCCGAGCCGGGGCTCGATGAGGATGGGGGAGCGAATGCTCAAACTGATCTCGGTTGTCGCGGCGCTCGCTGCAGTTCTCGCGCTCGCGCCGGGCCCGGCGCCTTCAGCCCAGGACAAGCCTTCGTTCGAGCACGTGCACGCGCTCGCGGTCGCGGCCGATGGGCGGGCCCTCTTCCTGGGCGCCCACACCGGACTCTTCCGTAGCGAGGACGGGGGCCGGTCCTGGCAGGCGGTCGCGCTTCCGGCGAAGCACCCCCACGTCGATGTGATGGCGGTCACCGCGCACCCGGAGGAGGCGAGGACACTCTACGCGGCGACTCACGAGGCCGGAGTCTTCAAGAGCACCGACAGCGGCAAGACGTGGCGCGAGGTGAACGCCGGGCTCGGCGGCCTCGATGTCCACGGGCTCGCCACGGACCCGCGCGAGCCGCAGAAGCTGCACGCGGCGGTCCGGGACAAGGGCGAGGGGATCTACCGCAGCACCGATGGGGGCGACAAGTGGGTCCGGGTGGACGACGGCCCGGGCGGCGAAGTGAAGGTGCTCACGTCGGTGAACATCCCAACGGGCATGGGCGGGATCTTCCTTTATGCAGGCACCGCGGCCGGCCTCCAGCGAAACCCCGATTGCTTCTGAGGGTGGAAAACGGTGGGCGGTCTGCCCACGAGCACGGTGAACGGCCTCGCGGTGCATCCCGGGAACCCGAAGGTGATGTACGTCGGCACGCGGGAGGGGATCTTCCGCACGGAGAACGCTGGTGAGACCTGGACGCGCGCGACCAATGGCCCCAGGAACGTGGCCGCGGTTGCGGTGAACCCGAAGAAGCCGACCGAGGTCTACGCCGTGACCGCAGACGGCCAGCTGTACCGCAGTGCCGACGGGGGCACTCAGTGGGGCCAGCAGTCCTGAAGCTGGATGGGATGTTGGGTTTCATGCTCGCACAGCAGTGCAGGAGGCGGGGCCATGAAGGAAATCAGAGCGTATATCCGACGTGACGTGGTGAACGAGGTTGTGCAAAAGCTCTACGATGCAGGCGCTCCCGGCGTGTTGATCATCGAGATCCATCCGGTGGGCTACGGCTACGAGGCCAATCCGTTCGAACGGTACCGGGCCGGTCTGGTCGAGCGATATCGGCATCTTGCGATCGTCAAGCTCGAGATCGTATGCGCCGACGTGCAGCTGGAGCGGCTCGTCGGGGTCATTGAAGCTCACTGCTGCACCGGCTCCGGGGGCGACGGGATGATCTTCGTGTCCGAGGTCATCGACGCCGTCAGGATTTGCGACGGCGCCCGACGCGAACCGGCGCTGATCGGATGCCGCTCACGGACGGAGGCAGGCGCCACCCATGCGACGACCGCCGCATAGATCAGGGCTACACATGACGCTTCAGCGGCAACGGCTTCAGCGGCCCCGGTGAGATGGAAGGATTCGTCGTCGCGTGGTACGGCTGGCTCAGCGGGCTGACGCAGGGGGCGGTGTTCTGGTTGCAGGACTGGGCCGACAGCGTTCGACTGCCGGTCGTCACCGCGGTCGTTTTCGGTCTGATCGGAGCGACTGCGCCCTGCCAGCTCACGACGAACCTGGGCGCGCTGGCCTACGCGTCGGCTCAGCCTGGCGGCGCGCGCCCTGTGAGCGTCGCGCTGGCCTACGTGGCGGGCAAGGTATCGGTCTACACGCTGGTCGGTGGGCTCGTTGTGCTCGCCGGGCTCCAGTTCCAGACGGCCTCGATCCCGGTCGCCATCGTCGCGCGCAAGGCGCTCGGACCCCTCATGCTCGCCGTCGGCCTGACCATGCTGGGCGCGCTGCGTCTCAGAGTCGGGTTCGGGCAACGGGTGGCGCTCTGGCTCCGGGCCCGGCTCGGGGGCCGGGGCCACCGGGGCGCGTACCTCCTCGGGGTGGCGTTCGCCTTCGCCTTCTGCCCGACGCTATTCTGGCTGTTCTTCGGCCTGACGCTCCCGCTCGCGCTCCGGAGTGCCGGGGGCTGGGCGTTTCCCGGGCTGTTCGCGGTCGGCTCGTCCCTTCCTCTGCTCGGGCTGACGGCGGCCGTCGCCCTGGGTCTGGGGACGGCGGGTCGGGTCGCCGGGGGGATCCGGCGTGTCGAACCGATCATCCGCGTGGCGGCGGGAGTCCTGCTGATCGCTGCTGGCCTGCACGACACGCTCATCTACTGGGTGCTGTGAACTCTCTCTTTACGGAAGGAGCAAGGTGATGACGAAGCGGTTTCGCTGGCGTGTCTTGGTTCTCGTGATGGGTTTCTCGATGATCGCCGTCGTGTCCTCGTCGCCTGCCGGTGAGGAAGGCCCCCGGAAGCAGCCGGGAACCTCGGACCCGATGGCGGAGATGATGCGCGGGATGGGGATGGGGCGGATGAGCGATCTCCTCGGCCGCGAGCACCCGCTCCTCAGCCTGGCGCTTCGGCATCGGCAGGAACTCGGATTGTCTGCCGACCAGGTCAAGACGCTCGAAGAGCTGATCCAGCGCTTCGGCAAGGACGCCGAGGCGCGGGTGAGCCGCATCGAGACGGCGGAGCAGGACCTCGCCGCTCTATTCAAGGCCGATTCCGTCGACCTCGGCAAGGTCGAGTCCAAGGTGCGGGAGATCGAAACTCTGCGCGCCGACCTCCGCATCGCGCGTATCAAGACGATCGTGGAGGGCCGGGCGGCGCTCACGCCCGAACAGCGCAAGAAGCTTGAGGGGATGGCGGCGGCCGGGCCAGGCCGCGTGGCGGAGGGCACGCGCGGGATGGAGGAGATGGAGCGTTTCATGAACTCCGAGCGCATGCCGCAGGCCATGGCCGCCATGATGGAGATGGCGCGCCGGATGGGCGACGGCGACACGATGCTCGGCATGGTCCGGATGATGGAGATGATGGGCTCGATGGGCGGCATGATGGGTGGCGGTGGCGGCACGATGGGTGAGCAGCCGCACCACGACATGCCGCGGGAGCAGAAGTAGGAGTCGGCATGCCGCTGTTCCCGGTCGCGCTGCGGCGGCCGTTGCTCCTGTCGGCCGCCGGCCTTCTCGTCGTGCTGGCCGCCGCGCTCCTGGCTGCCCCCAGGCTCCTGGGCTGGGCGCGCGGGCCCGCGTCGAGCGAGACGGTGCTCGAGAAACTGGATGTCTACGGGCAGGTGCCGGAGTTCTCGCTCGTCGAGCGCAGCGGCCGCCGCGTGGGGCGGGGCGACCTCCTGGGCAAGGTCTGGGCGGTGAACTTCATCTACACCAAGTGCACAGAGACCTGCCCTACCCAGAGCCTCCAGATCGCGCGCCTACAGGCGGAGTTCGCCGACGCGCGTGACCTGCAGCTGGTCTCGATCACAGTGGACCCCCAGAACGACACCCGCGAGGTCCTGGCGGCCTATGCGGAGCGGTACGGGGCGGCCGCCGAGCGGTGGTGGTTCCTCACCGGCGACAAGCGCGAGATCTACTGCCTGGCCAGGGGGCTCAACCTCAGCGCCGTCGATCTCGCAGACCCGACCCCGCCCGCGTGCGGCTCGGTCGGCGGTTCACTGGGGATGATCCTGGCTCGGCTTGCGCCACCTCCGGCGCGGGCGGCGCACGGCTCCGAGGGCCTCATCATGCACAGTGCGCGGCTGGTCCTCGTCGACCGCGCCGCCCGCATCAGGGCCTACCACCTCGCCACCGACGAGGCCTCGCTGAAGCGGCTGCGCCCGAACCTTCGGGCGCTATTGGGCGAACGCGGGGGGGCCAGCGGCTGATGGGAGGGCGCACATGAACGGCTGCCCGCTGAGCCGGCGACAACTACTCGAGGTGACGCTGCTCGGAGCGGCAGGCCTCCTGCTCGATCACGCCGGCGCCGGGGCCCAAAGCCTCGAGCGCGAGCATCGGCCGATCCTCGATACCCCGAATCTCGCCGAGAATCCGACGGCGGTGCCGGTTCGAGTCTCGGTCGACCACCCGATGGAGCCAGGCCACTTCATCGAGTCGGTGGAGATCGTCCTGGAGACTGACCCGGTCCCGCACAAGGGGACCTACCGATTCACGCCAGCCAATGGCCGGGCCTGGGTCTCGTTCCCGATGCGCTCGGGCGTTGGCGGGCCCTTGAAGGCGACCGCCGCGTGCAGCAGGCACGGCCGCTTCGTGGGGACGCGAGAGTTGCGGGTGGCCGGGGATGGCTGCGCCTCCGATCCGGACGTGGTGGCGAAGCAACAGCCGGGGAACCCAAGGCTCCGTGTGGTAGGGTCCGTTCGGGTCGGAGAGGTGGCCGAGGTCCTGGCGAAGATCGACCACGACTCCGACACCGGGCTGCGGTTGAAGGACGGAAGGTACGTGCGGCTGCGTCCCGAGTTCTTCGTGAAGGAGATGCGTGCGTACCTGGGCCGGCACCGGATCAGCGAGTTCCGGTTCACGTCGGCCTTGAGTCCGAACCCGATCATCCGATTCCCGCTGAGAGTGACCGGCGCGGAAGCGCTTCGGGTGGTCTTCGTCAACAGCGAGGGACGGCAGTGGGAAGTCACGGAACCCATACGGCCGGCGGCCTAGCCGGCCCGACTCGTGCCCGGGTGAAGGCGGAGCGCTGATGGAATACCTGGTCTGGCTCCTCCCGCTGGCCGTGCTGCTTCTCCTGTTCCGTCGTGGCCGTGGCGGTGGCTGAGGCCTGTCACGCCCTGCGGCGCAGGGCGGGAGTTGCGGCACGAGGACCCCGGATTCGGTCACGGCGACCTATTGCTCGGTCTGCGGCCGGCCCGCTCAGGCGGGGATCGGCCGGGGCAGCGAGGGCTTCTGCTCCGAGGCCCACGCCGAGGAGTTCGAGCGGGAGGTCGTGGCCGCCCGCGCCTCGAGGGAGGCCGGGAGGTGAAGTACGACTACGGGCTCTGGGCGCTCGTGGCGCTCCACGTCGTCTGGCTCACGGGCTTTGCGCTCGCGTTCCTCCGGCCCGGCCGGCGCCGGGAGTGGCGCTCGCTGGGGATTTTCACGGGGTTCGTCGTCGCGCTCTACGCGGAGATGTACGGATTCCCGCTCACGATCTACGTGCTGACCGCGCTCCTGGGCGGGTTCGGGGTCCCACAGCCCTTCGCGCACCTGAGCGGCAACCTCTGGGCGACCCTCGTGCTCGGTCGCTGGATGGCGGGGCCGCTGATGCTGGTCGGAGGGCTCCTGATCCTGGCCGGCGTCCTTGTACTTGCCCAGGCTTGGATGAGGCTCCACCGCGGGCAGGGAGCGCTCGTCACCCAGGGCCCGTATGCAGTCGTCCGCCATCCACAGTACAGCGCGCTGTTCCTCGTGATCCTGGGCGCCCTGATGCAGTGGCCGACGATCCTCACCCTGGTCATGGCGCCCGCGTTGGCCGTTGCGTACGTCCGGCTGGCGCGGCGCGAGGAGCGCGAGCTGGAGGCGCGGTTCGGCGAGGCGTACCGGAGCTACCGCCAGCGCGTGCCGGGCTTCATCCCGGCCTTGCCGGTGCCCCTGGGCGAGGCCGCCACCGCCTCGCGGGCTCCGAGGCGGAGAAAGGTCACGGAGGGATGACATGCAAACGGACATGACGTCGCTGCGAGTCTCGCGTCGCGGGTTCTTGAAGCGCTCCGGCCAGGTCGGACTCGGCGGCCTGGCTTTGGCGCTCGGCGGGCGGACGCTCCTGGCGGGGCCGAGCGGGGCGGCGCAGCGAGCAGCGTCCGGTGGGGCCAGGGGAATCCACCTGGAAGCCCACGAGGTGAGTTGGGAGCTCGCGCCCGGCAAGGTCCTCAAGGCCATGGCCTACAACGGACGGATCCCCGGGCCCGAGGTCCGCGTGAAGGAGGGCGAGCGCGTGCGTGTCGTCCTGAAGAACGCGCTGGGCGAGCCCACCACGATTCACTGGCACGGCGTGGACGTCCCGAACGCGATGGACGGAGTCCCGGGCGTCACGCAGAAGCCGGTTCAGCCCGGCGAGACGTTCGTCTACGAGTTCGAGGCCCACCCGGCCGGGACGCGCTGGTATCACACGCACTTCAGCGAGCACCGGCAACTCGACCTCGGCCTCTATGCGCCGCTGATCATCGAGCCCGCGGAGCCCGACCCCTTCCCATTCGATCGCGAGTACACGCTGGTCGTCGACGACTGGGCGACTGGGACCGGCGCCAGCGTGGCGCGAACGACCGAGGGCACCGCCGGTAGCCGCGGCGGCATGGGCGGCATGATGGGCTCGATGATGCGCGGGATGATGGGCGGCGGCATGGGCAGGATGATGGAGGGGATGATGGGCCGCGGGGGCATGGGCGGCATGATGGGCCCCGACCGCGAGCACGCCTACGACACCATGACCATCAACGGCAAGGCGTACCCGGCCACCCGGCCGCTGAAGGTCAAGAGAGGCGAGCGCGTCCGTCTCCGCCTCATCAATGCCAGCGCCGACCACACGCACGTCCTCCGGCTGGCCGGCCACGACCTGAGAGTGACCCACACCGACGGCAACCCGCTCGTGGCCCCCGTCGAGGTCGACGCCGTCCCGATTGCCCCGAGCGAGCGCTACGACGTCGTGTTCGTCGCCGACCGGCCGGGAGCCTGGCTGCTCTCCTGCGCCGTCTCCGGTCACGCCCACGCCGGCGAGCAGGTGATCGTCGTCTACGAGGGCCGCGAGGCCGACAAGCCCATCGCGCCTGAAGAGGGCATCGGGGGGCTGAGCCTCTGGCGCTACGACCTTGGCCGAGGGCGTGAGATTCTCCCGCGACCCACCGGGCGCGAGCGGAGCTTCGAGCTGACCCTGAGCGGCGGAATGATGGGCTCCGACGTCTGGACGATCAACGGCAAGCGCTACCCGGATACGGAGCCCCTGCGTGTGCAGAGGGGCGACCGGGTGCGAGTCGTGTTCAACAACATGAGCATGGAGGCCCACCCCATGCACCTCCACGGCCAGAGCTTCAAGGTCCTCGCCGTGAACGGGCGGCGGCTCGGTGCGCCGATCGTGAAGGACAGCGTGGACGTGGAGCCGCACATGGGATCCGTGGACGTGGAGTTCACGGCGCACAACCCCGGCGACTGGTTCCTGCACTGCCACAAGCCGATGCACATGGAGGGCGGCATGATCGTCCTCGCCAGGATCGCCGGGTAGCGATGTATCCGATCCTCCTGGACCTCGGCGTCTGGCAGCTCCGCTCGTACGGGCTCTTCGTCGCCCTCGCGGTCGTCGTCGGCGTGTGGTGGAGCGCACGGGAGGCCGAGCGGCGGGGCTTCGCGCGGCGGCTCGTCTACGACGCCGCGTGGGCGATCGCGCTCGCGGGTTTCGCCGGCGCCCGGCTCTGGTACGTGCTCGTCTCCGAACCGGGAACCTATCTCGCACACCCGTGGGAAATCGTCGCCATCTGGCACGGCGGGCTTTCGATGCATGGCGCGTTGATCGCCGGGGCCGTCGTCGGAGCCTGGTGGATCCACCGCCAGGGGCTGCCGTTCTGGCGGTTCGGGGACGCCGTCGCGCCCGGGCTAATCCTGGGCCAGTCGGTCGGTCAGATCGCCTGCCTGCTGAACGGGGACACCTACGGGACGCCCTCCGATCTGCCCTGGGCCATTGTGTTCACGCATCCGCAAGCGATGGCTCCGCTCGGCGTGCCGCTTCATCCGCTGCAGGTCTACGAGCTGCTCGCGTATTCGCTCGTCTTCCTGGTGGTGCATCGGGTCGCCCGGTCGGCGGCGCGTGACGGAGCCGTCCTGCTGACGTACGCCGCCCTCTACGGCGCCGTCCGTTTCGCGATGGAGTTCTTCCGCGGCGATCCGCCGGCGGTCGCGGGAATCATCGTTCCGCAAGTCGTCAGCGTGGCGCTTGTCGTCGCGGCCCTGACGACCCTGGTCGTCCTTCGTCGTAGCGTCTGGCGGGTCCAGCAGCCCGCTCTCAGGTGATGAGGTCGCCCCGGTCAGTTGCGCGAGTCCTTGCCGTCGCGATCGTCTGTGGCGTGCCGCTCCTGCTGCTCGCGGTCCTCGTGGGCGCCGGGCCGCTCTACGTACTCACGGTTCCCGCGTCTGCCGTCCATGGCGCCCCTGCTGTGGAACTCGGGATCGGGGAACTCGAGATGGGGCCGGACTTCGGGCGGCCGGCGATGACGCCACAAAGGGGCCCTGTCGCGACGGCCCTCCTGTATGGCCTGCTCCTTCTATGCCCGGCGAAGTTCGTCCTGCTGTGGGTGCTGCAACGCGGGGAATCAAGGGAAATGGGCACGCCGGCTGGCGCGCCGGCGTCCGGTGACGCATGACGTCCACGGAGACCGGCATGGTCGAGCACGTGGAGACGCCTACGGTTGCGCCGGCACGGCGCACCGCGCGGAGGCGTCTCCTGATCGCCACCGCGATCCTCGGGCCCGCGCTCGCGATCCTCGGGCTCCTCGCCTATGGGTTCACGACGGAGCCGAAGTACATTCCGACCCCGCTCCTGGCCAAGCCCGCGCCCCTGTTCACCCTGACGCTGTTCGACGGCGGGGCGCTCCGCCTCGAAGACCTGCGCGGCAAGGTCGTCTTCCTCAACTTCTGGGCCTCCTGGTGTCCGCCCTGCCGGGCCGAAGCTCGCACCCTGGAGGCCGCCTGGCAGAAGTACAAGGACCAGGGGATGGTCTTCGTCGGCGTCAACATTCAGGACCAGGAGGAGAACGCCCGCGCCTTCATCGACGAGTTCGGCATCACGTACCCCAACGGCATCGATCGGGGGAGCCGGATCGCCATCGACTACGGCGTCTGGGGGCTGCCCGAGACGTTCTTCATCGATCGCGTCGGGCGCATCACCTACAAGCACATCGGTGCCCTCGGGTGGACGACGATCACGGCGAAGCTCGACGAGGCCATGCGGGGCGTCGCCGCCACCACCGAGGGGCGCGGCGACTATCAGCCGATCCGATGAACCCGCCCCGCTTACCGGGAGGGAGAATCGTGAGGCGCCGGGTGGTCGGGCCACTGCTGGCGCTGATGATCGCCCTGCCCGCCGAGGCGCGCGCGGGCGATGCCTTCCACGCGCTCAACCTGCTCCGGCCAAGCCGCCCGACGGTCGCCGCCGACTTTACGGTCCCCGCGCTCGGCGGGAAGCCACTCCGGCTGCGTGACTTCAAAGGGAAAGTGGTCTTCGTGAACTTCTGGGCCACGTGGTGTCCTCCGTGCAAGGAAGAGATGCCTTCGATGGAGCGGCTCTACCGCCGCTACAAGGACAGGGGGTTCACGATCCTCGCGGTCTCGATCGACGCCGGTGGCGCCGCCCCGGTCGCGACGTTCGCGAAGCGGTTCGGCCTGACGTTCCCGATCGGGCTCGACCCGGCGCTCGCCGTGGCCAACCAGTACGTGGTGCGCGGCCTGCCCGCCACCTTCCTGGTCGACCGAGCGGGGAACATCGCCGCCGTCGCGCTGGGCCCGCGCGACTGGGACGGCAAGGACGCCCACGCGGTGATCGAGGCGCTGCTGAAACACCCTGCTCAACGAGGAGGAATGCATTGATGGAGCCTTCAAGCGAACGAAAGACCGGCGACATCGCGATCTCGGGTAATGGAGCGGCCGCCGAGCCGGCGGCGGCACCTCTCTACTGCGGGTACTGCGGCGGGGAAGTCGACCGCCGCGCTGCCCCCATCGAGCGGTTCGGCGAGCTGTTCCGCTCGGACGGTCACGCCGACGAGTTCGTGAAGGGCGTGCGGGCCGCGCGCGTCCAGACGGCGGCAACGGCCGAGGTGGCCCCGGCGGTGACGCCGGATGTCCAGGCCCAGCCGGGCGCGGCGCCGAAGCCGTGGAACTGGAAGCACGCCCTCAAGATGGCCGCCTGCTGCGGCGCGCCGCTGCTGGCGCTTGTCCTGCTCGCGGGAGGTGGGGGCGCTCTGCTCGGCGCGGCCGGGGCGGCGCTGCCTCTGCTGCTCGCGCTCGCCTGCCCGCTCGGGATGTTCTTCATGATGCGAGGGATGATGAAGGGAGGCCAGGGAAACAAGCCCGACGGCCGAGACGTGGAGAAGTGAGGCGTGCGTCGCGCTCCTTAAGGAGTGAGGGATATGTTGGTGCGAGGGCTCGTGACTGTGATCGTCGCGCTGGTGATCGTCGGCGCCTCGGTGGCGCCCCGCGGCCCGGCAGCCGGGGCGGAGGCGCTCTTCGCGGAGCTGGACGTGCAGCGGCCGCCGAGGCTGGCGCCGGCACCGGAGCTGGCGCTGCCCGACCTGAATGGCCGCGTCGTGCGCCTGAACGACCTCCGGGGCCGGGTCGTCCTCCTCGGCTTCTTCACGACGACCTGACCCAGGTGTCTGCGGGAGGCTCCCGCAAAGGCGGCGCTGCACCGGGAGTTCAGCAAGGCCGGGCTCGAGGTGATCGGGGTGAACCTCGGCGAGCCTCGGGAGATGGTGGAGAAGTGGGCGCGGAAGCTTGAGATCCCGTTTCCGCTCCTGCTCGACGACCTGGGTGATACGCCTCGCCTCTTCGGGCTGTGGGCTCACCCGAACAGCGTGCTCATCGACCGCCAAGGCCGGGTCGTGGGGCTGGCGCGAGGCGAGCGGGACTGGCAGAGCCCGGCGGCCCGGCGCCTCGTGAAGCATCTGCTGGAGAGCGGCCGGTAGGGAGCACGACGGCGGGGAGCAGGAAAGGATGGTTTATGGGACGGAAGTCGAGAGCGAAGGTTGAGCGTCGCGGCCGGGGGGCACTGGAGCCAACCCGGCCGCGATCGGCATGGAAGCGGTGGTCGCGATGGATCGTCGGCGGAGTCGGCGCGGTCCTGCTGGTCGCCGGCGGCGTCGGTGCCTGGCAGCAGTGGAACGGTGGGCGCCTGGCCTTCCCCTTCGCAGCAGCGACGCCCCAGCTAGCACCGCGCTTCAACCTGATGGCCGCCAGCGGGCCGGTGATCACCCTCGACGACTACGTGGGTAAGCAGGAGGTGGTGCTGATCTTCTATATGGGCGCGGGGTGAGGGATGTGTCGCGAGCAGCTCGGGAAGCTGCAGCCGAAGGTCAACGAGTTGACGTCAGAGGGCGCGGCCGTGCTCGGGATCAGCAATGACACGCCGCAGGCGGCGACCAAGATGGCGCTGGAACTGGGACTCACGTTTCCCATTCTGACTGACGTTCGGATGGAGGTGATCCGCGCCTTCCAAATGAAGGGCGAGGGAATGGATATGGCCGACATGGGTTACGTGGTCATCGACAAGCAGGGACGGATCCGGAGGCGCCAGATCGACCGCCGGTTCGGCGAGAACGCCGGAGCGATCGTCCAGGCGCTCCGCGACGCCCGGGAGCCGGCGTGAGGGCCGAGATGAGGGTGGGGGCGGGGTTGTGGTGGCGCACCTGGCGAGTCGGCCGCTGGCTACTCGCGGCGCTCGTGCTGGCCTTCGTCTGGAGGACCGTGCTCCTCGTCATCCGGGGTGCCCCCGGGGCTCACAACATGCCGTTCGAGTTCTGGTACGGGGACTGGCAGGCGGTCCTGCGCGCGACGGCCATCTTCCTGGTCTTCATGCTGGGGTTTGCCAGGCCGCGACGCCGGGTCGAGTGGCGCAACGCCGGGCTTTACTCGGCCTTCCTCATCTCGCTCTTCATCGAGATGTTCGGGATCCCGCTCACCATCTACCTGCTGGCGCCTGCGCTAGGCCTGTCGGTGGGAGCCTTCGGGATGAACGAGAGCCACCTCTGGGCCTTCGCCCTCGACCGGCTCGGGCTGCTCCCGCTCAGCGTCGGGGTGCACCTGGTGATGACGGTGAGCGTCCTGCTCATCGCGACCGGCATGACGCTGGTGGCCGTCGGCTGGGTGACCGTCTACCGGGGCGGCCATCGCCTGGTCACCGAGGGGATCTACCGCTTCGTGCGGCACCCACAATACCTGGGGCTGATCCTGATCATCCTCGGCTTCAACGTCATGTGGCCGACCGTCCTCACGCTCCTCATGGCCCCGGTCCTCATCGTGATGTATGTCCGGCTGGCGCAGAGGGAAGACGTGGAGCTGGCGACCGTGTTCGGCGAGGAGTACTTACGCTACGCCGACCGGACACACACCCTCGTCCCGTGGGGGCGGAGGGGGATCCGCCGGGAGGCCCGAACGCGCGCGGCCGTCGCTGCGGGCGCTCAAGATCCGCCGCGTCCGTTGGGGCGAGATGTGAGATGACCGCCCGGAGGCCACCGCTCGAGCCAGGATCATGAGCGCGGGGACCGTGCGCCGGGCTCCCGATTGGCTGCTGGCGGCGCTCTCCGGCGCGCTCCTGGGCCTTTCGTTCCCGGGGAGCGGGGACCAGGGGTGGCTCGCATTCGTGGCGCTGGTGCCCCTGCTCAGAGCGGTCCAAGGCGCGGGCTGGCGTCGCGCGGGCGAACTCGGGTTCGTCGCTGGCCTCGTATTCTGGCTCGCGAGCATCCCGTGGGTCGCCCAGACGATGGTGAGCTACGGCGGCCTCGCCTGGCCGCTCGCGGCGCTGGTTCTTGCAGGTTTCGCCGCCTACCTCGCCCTCTACTGGGCGGCCTTCTGCGCCCTCCTCTCCCGGATCTCCCTCGGCAGCGGGGGGCTCTTCGTCGTCGTCTCGGCGAGCCTGTGGGTGAGCCTGGAGCTCCTCCGGACCTACCTCTTCACGGGATTCCCCTGGAACCTCCTGGGCTATTCCCAGTGGCGCAACGTCCCCCTGATCCAGTTCGCGGCGGTCACCGGTGTGTACGGGGTGTCTTTCGTGGTCGTCGCGGTCAACGCTGCGCTCTGGCGGGCGCTCGAGCGGGGGCAAGACTGGCGGCGAGGGGTCGGCGCGCTCGCCACCGCGGCCCTGATCGTGGCCGTCGCGCTGGCGTCCGGCTGGCTTCCCCCGCGCGATGGGGCGAGCCCGTCTGTCCAGATCGCGCTCGCGCAGGGCAGCATCGACCAGGGCGTGAAGTGGCAGCCCGCGTATCAGGACGCGACGCTGGAGGTCTACCGGGACCTCACGCTCGAGGCGGCGGGCCGGGGCGCCCGTCTCGTCGTGTGGCCCGAGACGGCGATGCCCTTTTTCCTGCAGGAGGACCCGCGCCGTCTTCAGGTCGAGCGCCTCGCTCGCGAGACCGGGACCTACCTCCTGGTGGGCGCGCCCGACCGCACCTCCGGGCGGCCCCGCAACAGCGCATTCCTGCTCGGGCCCGACGGCCGGCTTCTGGGACGCTACGACAAGCGCCACCTCGTGCCCTTCGGGGAGTACGTGCCGCTCAAGCCTCTGCTCGGCTTCGTCGACGTCCTGGGCGGCGGAGCCATCGGCGACTTCGCGCCAGGGACGGAGACGACTGTCCTGGCGACGCCCGCGGGCCGCCTGGCCGTCGTCATCTGCTATGAAGCCATCTTCCCGGCCGAGGTCCGAGACTTCTTCCTCGCTGGTGCGGACGTGCTCGTCAACATCACCAACGATGCCTGGTTCGGGCAGAGCGCCGCCCCGGTGCAGCACCTCGCCATGGCGGCGTTCCGCGCGGTCGAGAACCGGGCCTACCTCGTCCGCGCCGCCAACAGCGGCATCTCGGCCATCGTGGCGCCGGACGGTCGGATCGAGCAGACGTCTGGGCTCTTCAGGCGCGAGGTGCTCTCCGGACTCGTCGCACCTCGTGCCGGAGTGAGCCTCTACACGAGACACGGCGATCTCTTCGCCTGGGCGACCGTCGCGGTCGTCCTGGCCGCGCTCTCACCCGTGACCTTCAACGTGAGGAGGCGGACCGGAGTGCCGCGGCTCGATCGAGGAGCCCACGCCTTCGAGAACCAGGACGGAAACATCCGGAGCCGGCGTGGGCTTCTGGCCTCACTGGTGGGCGGAGCGGCCGCGGTGACGGCGGCCTCGGCTTGGCTCTTCCGGCCCGAGCCCGCCGACGGTCGTGGCTACCAGGAGGTGGTGCGCTGGCGGATGCCGGGCGGCGAGGGCCGGTTCATCGCGGTGGGGCCCACCCCGACCGCCGAGGAGCTGCGAGCTCTCGGCGACCGTCTGCGCGGCGAATCCCGGCGTATGGAGAACGCTGTGGTGATGGTCTTCGACGACGCCGAGGCGGCGCGGGAGGTCCGCAAGGGCTCCCGAACCATCGGGGAGGAGCGCTTCCAGGCGGCGCTCCGGCACCAGCGGGCGATGTACGTGAAGCAGCCCGCCCGCGGCGAGGAACGCCTTGTCATCTACGCGACCTACCCCGCCGCCCATGAGGTGATCCGCTACTGACGGAGTCGTGTGTGACTTCGCGACGACAAGGAGAGGCGAAACGATGGCACGCGGACGGGGAGCGAGGCTGGCGACGGCTTTTCTGATTGTCTCCGCAGTCCTGGCCGGGTGTGCGAAGCGGCCAGCGACAACGGTCGCGACCGCGCCCGCCCCGACAGGGGGAGCCACCACAACAGTTCCAGCTGGGCCCGCCCCGGCCCCGGGCACGGCCTTCGCTCCGGGCGCGGCCCCCCGTGTACCGGACGGCCCAACGGCGTCGGGCCAGGCCGCGCCGGGACCTACCGTCGCCCCTGGACCGGCGGCGAGAGCACCGGCCCCGCAGGAGTTCCTGTCGATCGACGCGCTCAAGGACATCCACTTCGACTTCGACCGGTACGACATCCGCCCCGCGGACACCCGGATCCTCGACGAGAACGCGCGGTGGATGACGGCGAATCCGGACTCTCCACTCCTCGTCGAGGGTCACGCCGACGACCGCGGGACGAACGAGTACAACCTCGCGCTCGGTGAGCGCCGGGCCAAGGCGGTCATGAACTACCTGGTCGCTCAGCGCGTGCAGGCCAGTCGGATCACGGTGATCAGCTACGGTGAGGAGCGACCGCTGTGCTCGGAGAGGAACGAGGACTGCTGGGCCGCGAACCGGCGGGCGCACTTCCTGGTGAAGGCGAGGTAGGCCGGTCATGCTTCGGCACGCCCCGGCGGCGATCGCGATGCTGTCGGCGAACTTCGCAGCGGGGTGCGTGGGTCTGTTCGCCCCGGCGGGTGTCGCGATCAGCGCGCTGGGGCTCGACTGGCTCCACGTGTGGGACGTGCAGGCGCCCATCCTCTACACCGCCTCGTCGCTCACCCTGGCGAGCCTGGCGCTCACCGCGTGGCGGCTCCAGCGACCCCTCCCATTCACGGTCGCCACGGCGAGCGTCGCGGCCCTGCTCTACCCGCTCCACGAGGCGCTCGATGTGACGACGTTCCGGGTCCTGATGAACGGGGGCGCGGCCGGGCTGCTCGCGGCCTCCGGCTGGGGCGCGCTGCTCCTGAGGCGCCAGAGGGCGCGATGACGTGAATCTCGGCGGGCGGGGGAGCCCGGCGTTCAGGACGTTCTGGCGCTCTGGCCCATCGAGCCGGGGGGCCGAGACCCGAAGGCCGGGCAGACGCCGAACAAAGGGAACGTTCACCGTGCGGGCACGCGCGCGGTGGAGGAGGTGGCCGGTGAGATGCTCAGGCGGACGAGTGCGCCGGGGGAAGTGGTTCTTCGGTGCGTCCTTGATTTTCATGATCCCCATGACCGGGGGGAGGTCTCCCGCGCCCGGGCTTGAGCACCACCACCCGCAAACCCGGGCCGTGGCGGTGGACGGCGGCGGAGCCTACACCGACGTGAACGCCGCGGGACTCGCGGACATGCTGCGGGAGAAGACGTTTCCGTTGATCAACGTGCACATCCCCTACGAGGGCGAGATCGAAGGAACCGACCTCGTCATCCCCTTCGATCAGGTGGCGGCCAACGTGGGCAAGCTGCCGTCCGACAAGAACGCGAAGATCGTCCTCTCCTGCCGCAGCGGCGCCATGAGCGCGACCGCGGCGAGCGCCCTCGTGAGGGCCGGCTACACGAACGTGTGGAACCTGGGGGGCGGGATGCTCGCCTGGACACAGGCGGGCTACCGGCTGATCCACAAGAGCCGATGAGGCTGGCCCACAGGCGGCGCTCACGGCGAGCTGACCCCGGCCGAGCAGGTGACCTCGAGGGGCAGCATAACGTCGAGATCGTCTTGGACAAGGTCGACTGAAGGGGAGAGGCTTCTCAATGGCCAATGTTGGCGAAGCGGGGCACGCAGGCGGCTCGAGGGGGCTTCGTCGGAAGCGGTGGCTGGGTCGGCTGCTCCTGTTCCTAGGGTTGTTGCTCCTGGCGATCGGTCTCATGAATGCGTCGTGGCTTTTGGCGAGTCCCCTGGAGGGGCAGGGCGGATACCTGGCCCGAACCGTGTTCCCGCTGGTCGTCGGCCTGTGGCTCGTTGTGAGCGGCATCTACACTCTCGGGCATTGAGGCGCCCGAGTTGGGAAGGGCGAGTCCTTGACGGCGGCACGCGGGGAAATGGCAGCCTCGACGATCCTGTGGCGGGCGCTCCGTGTTCGGGTGCAGCAGCCGGACTGCCAGCCTGTCTCGGGTTCTGGAGCTGTGACGCGGAAGATGACGTCCGGAAGTATCCTGTTGTTTGCCTTGTCACTAGCCATCATCGCCCTTGGCCATGATCAGGTCTGGGGGGAGCAAACCCGGATCGCGCGCGAGATGTTGGTCGCCCAAGCCGAGCGTGCGCCGGGACCCACGAAGGGCCGCGAAGACGCGCCGATCACCATCGTGGAGTTCTCGGACTTCCAGTGCAACTTCTGCCGGAAGTTCTGGAAAGAGACGTTGCCGCATATCGAGGCCGAATACATCAACGCGGGGAAGGTGCGGTTCGTTTACCGCCACCTCGTTGTGCTGGGTCCATTCTCGGAACGAGCTGCCGAGGCAGCGGAGTGTGCGCGAGAGCAGGGGAAGTTCTGGGCATACCATGACCGGCTCTTCGAGAACGCGGGACGACTGGCCTTCACGGACGCGCGGCTCATGGATGAGTTGCGGTTGGATCCAACGGCGTTCGATGCTTGCATGGCATCTGGCCGGCATATAGACCGGATTCGCGGTGAGTCGGCAGTGGCCCGCCGGCTGGGAGCGACGGGGACGCCGGCGTTTCTGATCAACGGCAAGCTCCTGATCGGGGCGCACCCCTTCGCGACTTTCAAGCGGATCCTGGACGCGATAGGGAAGGAATCCTCGGTTCCCGCAACCCCAGGTCCGGCCCCGGCTCGACAGCCGTGAAGGAGGACGCGATGGAGTTGTGGCGGGAGCGCTTGCCGTCGACGCGACGGCGTCACGCACCTCACGCCCGGACGAAACGGGGGAGCGCACTATGCATAGGAAATCGGAGCGGAGCGGTGGATGGGCATGGGCGACGGCGGTGGCGGGCCTCACGCTGCTCGCCGTCGTCACGGGAATCGCGGGAGGCGCCCGGGCCCAAGACGCACGGGCCCAGGCGCTGCTCGACAAGGTCATCGCCGCTCACGGGGGGATGCAGGCCTGGGACGGTCTCACGAACATGACGTTCACGTTGAGCCGGATCGTCCTCGGTCCCCAGGGCGAGGAAACCGCCGCCAGCAAGAGCCTCTACTACCTCAAGCGGCACGGCCAGGCGCGGGTCGAAAGCATCACGGGCAAGGGCGTCCAGGTCGAGGGTTTCGAAGGAGAGAAGCCGTGGGTGACGGTGAACGGCAAGCCGGAGACGGGCGAGGAGGCCCTCCGGCGCGCGCACTTCCAGGCCGTGAACTGGTGGTACTGGATGGGGGTGCCGTTCAAGCTGAAGGACCCCGGCGTCATCCTCACCCACAAGGGGACAGGGTCGTTCCGCGGCAAGCCGGTGGAGCTTCTCGAGGCCACGTTCCAGCTCGGCATCGGCCGCACGAGCGACCGCTACACGTATTCGATCGACCCGGAGACCGGGCACGTCCTCTTCGTCGAGTTCCAGCTCCAGCCTGGCGTGTGGCCGGGCATCGGTGGTCCGGCGCCGCTGCGGTCGGCGTGGCTCGACTACAAGAAGGTCGGGCCGTTCACCATGCACACCCGGCGGATCTTCTACCGGGACGCCGAGCTGAACACCCGGGCCTTCATCCTCCTGTTCGGTGACTTCCAGGTCAATAGCGGCCTGCCCGACACGCTCTTCAGAGCCCCGTAGCGACGTGGGCCGGCCGCAGGGGTCGGGATGACGCGCTCCGAGTCGAAAAGGCCCGAACCAGGGTAGCCGCGTGGTCCGGCGCCCTGGCCGGCCCCGCCGACGGACGCCGGGGGCGGGGACTCGGCGGCCTCCTGGCCTCGGCGCCCGGGCTCCTCACGGGCTTCACCTGCTGCGTGCCCACCGCCGTGCTCACGCTGGGCTCCCTGGCGGCGGGCTTCACGGTCGCCGTCACCGCGGTGCGCCCGTACTTCCTCCCCGCGGCGGCGCTGGCACTGGCCGCCACTCTGTTCTGGGGCGCCCGCCGCCTGCGCTGCGAGCTGGCGGCAGCCGGCACCGAAGGCCAAGCGGATTGAGGGACCGGGACGGTGCGGCGTGGATCAGACGGCGCATCTCGGTCCTCGCGGCCGCATCGGTGGCTGGCTTCGTGCTGGTCGCCGGCCAGCTCTGGTACCTCCAGGTTCTCGAGGGACCGAGGCTCAGCGAGCTCTCGGAACGAAACCGCATCCGGGTCCGTCCGGTGCTCGCGCCGCGGGGCACACTCTACGATCGGCACCACATCCCTCTTGTCGACACGCGGCCCGGCTTCACACTCTTGGTCATCCCGCGCGAGCTGGAGAGCCGCGACGTCGTCCTCGCCCGGCTCTCGATCCTGCTCAAAGTCCCAGTGACGGAGCTCGAGGCGGCACTCACCAGCGCGCCTGCTAACTCGCCCAAGTCGGTCCCGCTCCGGCGCGGCCTCACGTTCGAGGACGCCGGGCGTGTCGAGGAGTGGCGCGCCGAGCTTCCTGGCATGGTGGTCGAGGTCGAGCCACAACGCGGCTATCCCTTGGGTTCCTCTGGCGCGGGCGTCCTTGGCTATGTGCGGGAAGCCAGCGCCGAGCAGGTGCGGGAGGGGCGCCACCCTCCGGGCGCGCTGGTGGGCCAGAGCGGGCTCGAGCGCCTCCTGGACGATTTCCTCCGTGGCCGCGACGGCGGCGAGCACGTCGAGACCGACCCTCGGGGGCGGCCGCTCCGCGTCCTCCGCCGAGAGGAGCCGCAGCCGGGCTCGAATGTGATCACAACGCTCGACCGGCGCCTGCAGGAGGCGGCGGAGCAGGCGCTAGGGGCGGCAGCGGGCGCGGTCGTCGTCGTGGATCCCCGGAACGGCGAGGTTCTCACCATGGTCTCGTCGCCGGCGTTCGACCTGACCCGATTCGCGGGGCCGATGGAGCGCGACGAGTGGCTTCGCCTCGTGCGGGATCCGCAGCACCCGCTCCTGAATCGAGGGTTTCAGGCGGAATATCCCGCCGGCTCGATCTTCAAGCTCGTGGTCGCCGCGGCGGCGCTCCAGGAAGGCGTCATCACCCCCTTCGACACCCTCCCGTGCCCAGCCAGCGTCACGATCGGCAGCCGGCCGTTCCGGAACTGGCAGGACGAGGAGCTCGGGCCGATGACCCTGGAGCGCGCGATCGCGCTCTCGTGCAACACCTTCTTCTACCACCTCGGCCTGCGCGTGGGGATCGAGCGCATCGCGCGCTATGCCGAAGCTTTCGGCTTCGGTCGCCCGACAGGGGTCGCGCTGCCCGGCGAGCGGCGCGGCCTGATTCCGTATCCCAACCGGCCGGGCGGCTTGCTGCGGAGGTCGTGGTTTCCGGGTGACACAGCGAACGTCGCCATCGGGCAAGGCCACGTGCTCGTCACGCCGCTCCAGGTCGCGACGTTCATGGCCGCGATTGCCAATGGCGGGATCCTCTGGCGCCCGAGGCTGGTCCAGCGGCTGGAGGCGCCGGGCAGGGCGATTATGCCTTTCCCGGCGGAGGTGGCCAGTCGCGTGACGTTCTCGCCCGCGGCGCTCACCGTCCTCCGGAAGGCCCTCTGGGGCGCCGTCAACGAGGGTGGCACGGGAGCCGCAGCGCGGGTCCACGGGCTCGAGGTCGCCGGGAAGACCGGCACGGCGCAGATCGGACGCGCCGGTGGTGGTCCGGATCACGCGTGGTTCGCGGGCTACGCTCAGGCCGGGGATCCCGAGGTCGTCGTCGTGGTCCTGGTGGAGCGTGGCGGGACCGGCGGCCAGGTCGCGGCGCCGATCGCGAGGCGGATCTTCGAGGAGATCTTCCGCAGCTCGCTGACTCCCGAGCATCCTGCGTGACGATCCTTCTTCACGCGGCCCCCGGCCTCGCGCTTGACGCCGACGTCCACATGATTCTGGGGCTGTGGCACTGGCGGCCCGACGTCGTCGCCGTGCTCGTCGCGCTGGGGAGCACCTATGTCGCCGGCTGGGCGAGGTTGAGAGGGCGGCATCGAGCCGCCGCGCGGCCCGGAGTCCTGGCCCTATGTCTCACGGGGCTCGCGACCGTCGCGCTTGCGTTGCTCTCCCCGATCGATGCCCTGGCCGACCGCCTGCTGGCCGCCCACATGCTGCAGCACGAACTGCTCACGATGGCGGCGGCGCCCGTGCTCCTCCTAGCCAACCCTCTGCGGGCGGTCGTCTGGGCTCTGCCCCACGCCCTCCGCCGCCGGATCGTGGGGTTGCTCGGACGGCGCGGCCATCGTCGCCGCCGCCCGCGAACGTGGCTTGGCGCTCGCCACCGCCCAGGAGTTCGAGGCGATCAGCGGCCACGGGGTACGCGCGACGATCGACGGGGCTGCCGTGCTTGTGGGCCGGCCGTCCTTCGTCGCCGAGCGAGTCGGCCACCTCGGTCGGCTCGCCGAGCGTGTGGCCGAGCTCGAGGAGGCCGGGCGGACCGTGGTGGCCGTCAGCCGCGACGGCGAGCTACTGGGGCTGATCGCGCTGGGCGACCAGATCCGCGCCGAGGCCCGCGCCGCGGTGGACGAGATGAAGCGCCAGGGCATCACACCGGTGCTGCTGACCGGCGACAACCGCCGCGCGCGCAACGCGTCGCCCGCGAACTCGGGATCGACGACGTCCGTGCGGAAGTCCTGCCGGACGGCAAGGCCGAGATCGTTCGCGATCTACAGCGTCAGGGGCGCGTGGCGATGGTCGGCGACGGCATCAACGACGCGCCCGCGCTTACGCAGGCCGACGTCGGCGTGGCCATGGGCACGGGCACCGACATCGCGATCGAGTCCTCCGACGTCATCATTGTCGGCAACAGGCTCAACGCCGTGCTCACCGCGCGCGACATCGGTCGGCGCAGCTACCGGCGGACGCAGCAGAACGTCGTCCTGGCGTTCGTGTTCAACGCCGTCGGCGTGCCGCTCGCGGCGACCGGGCTGTTCTATCCCATCTGGGCGATGGTGGTGATGATCGTGAGCGTCACGGCGGTATTGGCCAACTCGATGAGGGGCAAGTGGTCGATGATGTTTTCGACCCTCCGCGACGTCGCGAAGCGGCAAGTCTACCACACGTCATCAACGGCAAGCGCTTGAGCACGCCCGGGCCCAAGACGATGACGATAGGCGGGATGAGCGGCCTCATTGTGGGCAACAGCACGCACATCGACCGGGGCCTGCCGGTCGCCGAGCGGTTCGGGGTCACGAGCATCCCGACGATCCTGGTTTCCTGGGTGGCAAGGAAGTGGCGCGGCTGGACGGCCTCATCACCGACCGGGACCTTGTCGCCGCCTTCGACCGCGAGGCTCCGTGAGCAACCGAAAAGAGCGCTTGACATTCCCCTAAGGGGAAAGGTTTAGGCTGTCGAGCGACATGACGGGCGGTCTGAAGATCGGCGCGCTGGCCCAGCGGGCGGGCGTCACGGCCAAGGCGATCCGCTTCTACGAGCGGAAGCAGGTCCTGCCGCCTGCGACACGCACCGCGAACGGCTATCGCCTCTACGGCGACGAGGCGGTCGAGATGCTCCGCTTCGTCAAGCAAGCGACCGGCCTTGGCCTGACGCTGGCCGAGATCAAGGACATCATCGCAATCCGCCAGGGCGGCCGGCCACCGTGCACGCATGTTCACCAGCTGCTGCGTGAGAAGGCGGACGAGCTCGACCGCAAACTGAAGGACCTCGTCGACGTCCGCCAGCGCATCCGGCGGAGCCTGACCGCGTGGGCGCGGCGGCCCCGAACAGGAGCGTCCGTCTGACCGCACATCGAGACGCCCGCGGATCGCGGGCGGAGACGCGAGGCGTAGGCATGGCCCTCGAGAAGCTGCAGGTCAAGATCGGCGGCATGGCGTGCTCGTTCTGCGTCGAGACCATTAAGAAGGGCCTCGGACGGACAGAGGGCGTGAGCGAAGTCAACGTCAGCCTCGCTCACGAAGAGGCGTTGATCAACTACGACCCCGCCCAGGTTACGCCGGCTCAGCTCACCGACATGCTGCGCAGTCTCGGCTACACCGTGCGGGACCCGAACAAGATCCGTACCTTCGAGGAGGAAGAAGCCGAGCTCGCGCGCGAGCGCGACCGCCTGATCATCGCGGGCGCGGCAGCGTGGATCGGTTTCATGGTCATGCTGCTCATGTGGATCGGCCGGCACCATCCGCTCGCCCACTGGTTCATGGCGGCGCTCGCGGTCCTCATGGTGTTTGGCCCGGGCCTCTACATCCTCCGCATGGCCTGGGCGTCGGTGCGGCGGCGGATCCTGAACCAGCACGTGCTCATGGAAGTCTCCGCCTTCGGCGGCTTGCTCGGCGGCGTTATCGGCCTCGTCAATCCCGTCTTCAAGAGCTACGAGTTCTTCGGGGTCGCCGTGTTCGTGACGGCGTATCACATCCTCGGCGGCTACACCTCTCTGCTGGTCCGCACACGCGCCTCGCAGGCGGTGAAGAAGCTCCTGTCGCTGCGTCCGCCCACGGCGCGGGTCGTGAGAGACGGTGCCGAGGTCGAGATCGCGATCGCGGACGTCCGCAAGGGTGAGCTGGTTCGCATCCGCCCTGGCGAGCAGGTCCCGGTGGACGGCGTCGTCGTCGAAGGCGCGTCGGCCGTCAACGAGAGCCTCGTCACCGGCGAACCGCTGCCGCGGGAAAAGGTGCCGGGCCACGAGGTCATCGGCGGCTCGGTGAACCAGTCCGGGTCGCTCCTCGTCCGCGTCACGCGCGTCGGCGAGGAGAGCTTCCTCGAGCAGGTGGCGCGCCACATCCAGGAGGCGCGGGCGCTCAAGCCCGGGATCCTGCTGCTGCTCGACCGCATTCTCAAGTATTTCGTCCCCGGCGTCCTCACGGTGGCGGTACTCGCGTTCGTCTTCTGGACGCTCGGCGCCCGGCTCGTCTGGGGCGCGCCCGACTGGGAGCGCGCCGTCCTGGCCGCCCTTGCTGTGCTGGTGATGGGCTACCCCTGCGCGCTCGGGATGGCGACCCCGCTGGCCATGATCCGTGGGGGCGGTGAAGCGGCTCGACAGGGCATCCTCATGCGGAGCGCGGCGTCGTTCCAGACTTACAAGGACGTGTCCGTCGTCGTCATGGACAAGACCGGCACCATCACCCATGGTGAGCCGCGCGTTGTCGAGGTCGTGGCCACCCATGGGTTCACGGTGGAGGGCCTCTTGGCGCTGACGGCGTCGGCCGAGCAAGTCTCGGAGCACCCGCTCGGACAGGCTGTCGTCAAAGCCGCGCAGCTGAAGGGACTTCCGCTCGAGCGAGTGGAGGACTTCGACGCGATCTCGGGCAAGGGCGTGCGCGCCCGGGTGGCGGGCAAGCCGGTCCTCGTCGGCACGCTGCGCTTCCTGGAGGAGTCGGGCATTGAGACTGACCTGGCGCAGACTGTGGCCACGCGCGAGGAGCGGGCCCAGACGGTCATCGTGGTCGGCATCGACGGCCGGGCGGCCGGCTTCATCGCCCTGGCCGACACGGTGAAGCCCGACGCGGCGGAGGCGATCGCCCGCTTCCGGGCCTCTGGCATCGAACCCGTCATGATCACCGGCGACAACGAGCGCACGGCACGCGCTGTGGCTGAACAGGTCGGGATCACCGAGGTCCTGGCGCAGGTGCTCCCCCAGGACAAAGCGGCTCGCGTGCGGGAGCTGCAGCGCCAGGGCAAGCGCGTGGCGATGGTGGGCGACGGCATCAACGACGCGCCGGCGCTGATGCAGGCTGACGTGGGGATCGCCATCGGGGCGGGCACCGACATCGCCATCGAGTCCGCTGACGTGGTCCTCGTCGGCGAGCGGCTGTCGGCCGCTGTGGACGCCTACCACATCGCGCGGCGGACGTACGGCAAGACGGTCCAGAACCTGACGCTCGCGTTTTCGTTCAACGGCATCGGTGTCCCGCTGGCCACGACGGGGCTCGTCATGCCCGTCTGGGCCATGATCGCCATGGCCGCGAGCGTGACGACGGTGCTCCTGAACTCGTTCTGGGGACGGCTGATTCCGCGGCGCACGCGACCTGAACCGAAACTGGAGCAGGTGACGCTGACGGTGCCGAGCATCCACTGCACCGGGTGCGTGACGAAGATCCGGGACGAGCTGTCGAAGCTGCCCGTCGTCGTGGCGGTGGACGGAGATCCCCACAGCAAGCACGTTGTGGTCACGATGCGGAACGGAGATGGCGGGCGAGCGACCGTCGAAGAGGCGCTCACCCGCATCGGTCACGTCGTCGGGGAAGAGTGAGGCGGGCATGAACGAGGAGCCAAGGCCGTCGCCGAACGAGACGCCGTGCTGACCCACCTCGATGCTGGCCCTTCTCGTGTGGAAGGGGATGGAAGCGGTGGGCGGTCTGGGGCAGAAGGGGTGGTGGATGGTCCGCGGAAGACTGAGCCCGCGGAAGCCCGAAGCCGCAGGGTCCAGCGGCCAGGCGCTGAAGGAGCAGTCACATGAAGAAGTGGGTCTGGGTCGCGGTCATCGTCGCCTCGCTGTTCACCGGGTACGCCGTGGCGTACGCCCTCAAGCCGGCGGTGCCGAGCGTCAAGGCGTACCTCGACGGGCGGGAGATCCTGTTCCAGCACACCGAGGTGTCGGACCCGAAGGTTGCCGAGGTCTTGACCGACATGATGAAGTCGCCGGTGCTCGTGGTACCGGCCCTGGCCCAGGCGCCGCCGGCCCTCGTCGCTAACGTCTACGTGTTCACGAACGGCGTGCGGGGAGACGGCCCGTTCAAGTTCCAGCCGGACGTCTTCGACAACCCCCCCGGCACTGAGGGGTATCGGCCTCTGCGGTCGATCCACCTGATCAGGTGGAAGAACGAGCGGGCGGCGCGCCTTCTCAAGTCGGTGGATGAGGTCAAGGCAGCCGAGAAGGCCGGGGAGATCGCGATCGAGCGCCCCGGCGTCGTCGCGAACATGCCGCTGGTGACATGGCCGGGCGGCAGCCGATGATCCGCGTTGAGCTCCTGACGGCCTCGGGCTGAAGCAAGTGTCACACGGCCAAGGCATTGGTCGCCGCGTTGATCGAGAAGGCGAAGAGCCAACTCCCTGACCTCCAGGTCGAGGAGATCGATGTGGCTGCGAACCCGACGGTCGGGGTGAAGTACCGCGTGATGTCGACGCCCGCCATCGCGATCGACGGGAAGCTCGAGTTCACGGGTGTCCCGCGGGAGGACGCGCTCCTCGCGCGTCTGCGGTCCGCGGCCGGTATCCCGAAGGAGGATTCGGCGTGACCGGGGCTGCGGTGAGAGGACTGCGTAATCCGTTCCGCAGCCGGACCCGCGCCGCGGTCGTCGTGCTCCTGCTCGCGCTGGTCACCGGCTTTCTCGGGCTCATGGTGCAAGCGGCGCTAGCCAGCCGCCAACAGATCGCCCGGCTCGATGCGCGGGTTCGCACCCTCATCGAGCTGCGGGAGGCGGGCGCCTTCGGCACGGGCGGCTTCGGCGGCGACAAGCCGATTGGCGAGCACGATTTCACCGTCGACACGCTTGGGCGCGTCCGCCGCATTCCGCACGCGGCGCACCTCGCCAGGGTCGACGAGTACGTCTATACGCCGCAGATCGACACCGCGCGACCCAACGCCTACGCGATGATCATCGGTCTGCGACCGGGCGCCGCCATGCGGGCAATCGGCGAGGTGGACTACGAGAACGCCCGGATCGTCGCGGGCCGCGGGCTCGCGGCCGTGGACTCGGAGTCGCGGGTCGCGGTGGTCGGCCGTCTCTACGCGAGGCAGCGGCTCGGAATCGAGGCGGCGTCGGGCCACGCGCTCGCCGGCCAACAGATCACCCTGAATGGTCGGCCGTTCGCCGTGGTGGGCATCTACACGACCGAGAACGACTTCGGCGACAACCACGTGTTCATCCCGATCGAGGCGTTTCGGGCGTCGTTCACGCCGGGCCGGAAGCTCACGAAGATCTTCGTGACCGTCGACTCCGTGGCCAACGTCGAGCGTGTCGTCGCCGACCTCAAGGACCGCACGCGGTTCCCTGAGGTCGACGTGGTGAACGCCCCCGAGGCCGTCTCCACCGCGCGCACGACGCTCGGCAGCCTGGCCGCCGCCAGCGCGTACGGGGCGGTGTTGCTGTTCGCCATCGGAGCGATCCTCGTCGTGTTCGTCATGATCCTGAGCACCCGGGAGCGGGTCCGGGAGATCGGGACGCTCAAGGCCCTCGGCGCCGGGAACCGAGAAGTGGTCGTGCAGCTCCTCGCCGAGGCGGTGGCGCTGAGCGGGCTTGGCGGCGTCGGCGCCCTGGTCGTGGCCGCGCTGTCCGGGCAGGTCTTTGAACGCGTCTTCGGGCTGCCTCTCGCGTTCGACGGGGGGGTCTTCCTTGTCATCCTCCTTGCGTCGGTGATGTTTGCCGGCCTCGGGAGCCTCTATCCGATCATCCGCGGTGTGCGCCTGAGCCCGGTGGAGGCCATGCGGGGCGCGTGATGGGCATGGCACGATTCGGGCTCCGGAACGTCGGACGGAGCAAGGTCCGCCTCGCGGTGGTGGTGCTGCTGATCGGAGGCCCGTTCTTCCTCCTGCTGGTCATGCAGCAGATCGGGGAGGCCGTCCAGCACCAGACCGAGCTCCTCAAGCGCACCGTGAACAATACCCTCCAGCTGCGCGCCCGGGGCTCGATGGGCCACGTCAACATGGTTGGGAGCTCCGATGTGCTTCCCGGGCAGGTTCTCGACACGGTCACGTCGGTCGAGCACGTCGCCACGGTGGAGCCGTACCTCCTCGCGATGAGCCCGACCGAAGGCCACAACTTCGCGATGCACGTCGGCGTCAACCCCGGGGACACGTTGCGGCTCGAGTCGCACGGGGAAGCCGGCAATCCGCGCATCATTGCGGGTCGGGGCCTCACGCCCGACGATCGGGGCAGGGACGTGGGTGTGATCGGCCAGGGCTATGCGCGCTTTGCCGGCGTCACGCCCGACACCCTGGACCGCGCGGTGCTGCCCGTCGACACGACGCGTACGCACCCGGCGATCTTCGCCCTGAACCGACCCACGCGGACCCTGCGCATCGTCGGCATCTATGCGAGCGGCTACGTCTTCGGTGACATGCAGGTGTTCATGCCGCTCGACACGTTCCGCGACATCTACGGGGTCCCGTCGGCGATCTCCTGGCTCTTCGTGACGGTGGATTCCGCCGAGCATCTGCCGGCGGTCGAGCGGACGCTGCGGACGCTCGTGGGCGACCTTGCGGACATCATCGCGCCGACCAACGCGGCGGCGTTCGAGCAGACGACGACGCTTGCGGTCACCCGGCTCACCCGATGGGGAGTCCTTCTGGCCGCGGGCCTCATGGTGGTCGTGGTCTTCTTCGTCACGCTGCTGATCGTGCGTGAGCGCGCCTGGGAGATCGGAACCCTGAAGGCGATCGGCGCCTCGAACCGCGGCATCGTGACGAGCTTTCTCACCGAGGCGGTTTCCCTGTGCGCGCTCGGGGCGCTGCTCGGAGCCGCGCTGTTCATGCTCGGGGGAGGCCCGCTGGCCCGTCGGGTTTTCGCGCTCGGTGTGACGCCGTTCCTGCCGCCCCACTACAAGGATTCACTCGGCGAGGCGTTGAGCATCTCCTCGACGCTCGGGCCAACGGCCATGGGCCTGCTGCTCGCGATCGCGGTCATGGTCGCAGCTGCCGGGAGCGCCTATGCCCTGCGCCAGATCGTGCGGCTCTCGCCGCTGGAGGCCATCCGGAATGAATGACCGTGGGCTCATTCGGTTGCGGGCCGTGAGCAAGGTCTACCGCAAGGGGCGCGAGATCGTCCGCGCGCTCGACGGAATCGACGTTGACATCGCCGAACGGGGAATGGTCGCTGTCGTCGGGCCCAGCGGCAGCGGCAAGTCCTCCTTCCTCCACGTCATGGGGGCCATGGACCGGCCCACCTCCGGGGACGTCCTGGTCGCCGGTCAGCCGTTGAATACCCTCCCGGAAGAGGCGCTCACGCGGTTCCGTCGACAGACCGTGGGGTTCGTCTTCCAGAGCTTCAACCTGATCCCGAACCTCACCGCCCTGGAAAACGTGATGTTGCCCATGGAGTTCAACGGCGTGCCGGCCGAGGAGCGTCGGCGGCGGGCCCGGGCGCTGCTCGAGCGGGTCGGGCTCGACCAGCGGCTGGATCACCGGCCTCGGGAACTGTCGGGCGGCGAGCAGCAGCGGGTGGCGATCGCCCGCGCCCTGGCGAACGATCCGCCGTTAATTCTCGCCGACGAGCCGACGGGCAACCTGGACTCGAAGACGGGCCAACTCATTTACGAGCTGCTGAAGACCATCGCCGCGGAGCGCACCGTGGTGGTGGTCACCCACGCCGAAGTCCTCGCGCAGATGGCCGATCGGATCATCCACATCAAGGACGGGAAGCTCGAGGACCTTGCCGCTGGGCGTCGCTGACGTTGGAAGAAAGGAGCGACACGCGTGAGGACCATCGCGTTCACTCTGGGCCTGACAGGACTGCTCGTTGCTGCCCTGGCGTCCCCGGCCCTCGAGGCCGCCGAGGAGCGGATCGAGGGCACCGTGGTTAGCACTGCGCTGACCGCCTGCGACTTCAAGCCTGGCACCTGCGAGGGCAGCCTCGTCCTCGACACGAAGGCCAAGGAGGGACACGTCACCGTCAAAGTCCCCAAAGGGACCCAGATCAAGAAGGGTAACGATCACATGTTCCTGCCGGGACTGAAGGGCAGCCAGGTCTCGATCGCGTACGTGAATGACAAGGGAACGCGGGTTGCGAAATCGATCCAGGTGAAGTCGGCGAAGCCGTGAGACAGGCACGCCTGCTGGCGCTTGTTACGGCCGGCCTCCTGCTATCCGCGGCCTCGATGCTGCCCGCGGGCGCGCTGACCAACGAGGTGGACGGCATCCGCGTGGAGCTGACCAGCAGCCCGAGCCGCCCAGGGACCGCCGACCAGACCGTATACGTCGTGCGGCTGGTGGACGGCACCGGCCAGCCGGTGATCGGCGCCCAGGTGACGCTTCGGGGCGGCATGGCCGACGGGATGAGCGTCGTGGCGCCACTGCGGCCAGCCGGGGAGGCGGGAATCTACCGCGGTCGCGTGCTCTTCACGATGGAGGGGAGATGGGACTTGACGTTGCGCGTCGCCCGCGAGGGCAAGCGGTTCGAGCTTCCGCTGACCGAGCACGTCGGGCGCTGAGCCCGGGCGCGCTCGTTGCCGCGTCGCTCGGGGCGGTGGGCCTGCTCGGCGTGGTGGGCTGGCTCGTCTGGACTCGTGGGGCCCAGGTCGGCCTCCGCTTCGTCGAGTTCGACTCGCCGGGGTCCCTCGCCGCCCTGGGGTTTCTGGCCGGCATCGGCGGCTTCTTCGCGCCCTGCGCCTTCGCACTGTTCCCCGGGTACGTCTCGTGCTACCTCACGGCCTCCGGGGACGCCGGCTCCGTGCGTCGGTCATTGGGGCTCGGGCTCGCCTGTGCCGCCGGCAGCGTGTTGTTCTTCGCGCTGGTCGGCATCGCCATTACGGTCGTCGGCGGCGCCATCTCGCCCTACCTCATCACCGCGAAGCCGGCGATCGCTCTGGCCGTCGTCGCGCTCGGCGTGGTCCAGGTGCTGGACGTCCGCCTGCCGTCGCTCGCACTGCCGCTCGGCGTGAGCGCTCCCCGGGGCGTGCCGGTTGCCGTGGCAGTGTTCCTCTACGGCTTCGGGTACGCGCTCGCCTCGACGGGCTGTACGCTGCCGCTCTATGTCTCCATCACGGTGCTCCCGCTGACGAGCGGCTTCTCCGGCGCGGCCCTTCTCACCTTCCTCGCCTTTGCCACGGCGATGGCGATCTTGATGCTGGTCACGACGCTCCTTGTCGGCCTCGCGAAACAACAGCTCGTCGCGACGTTCCAGCGGTGGACGGGCTGGGTCAAGCGCGCGAGCGGGGTCGTCCTGATCCTGGCCGGGCTGTACCTCGGCTATTACTACGTGGCCGCGGGAATGTGACGCGGCAAGGGGAGGAGTCGATGCGACCTCGTCATCTGGCGCTCGTGCTGGCACTCGCGGTCACCGGCTGGCTCGGGCCTGGACTCGCGCATGCCGATTTCAAGCTCGCCACCATCACCGTCAAGGGCATGGTCTGCCAGGCCTGACCCGCGAACATCGCCACAGCCTTGGAGAGGCTGCCGGGAGTGAAGCGGGCGGACGTGCGGTTGGAGACGGGCGAGGCGAAGGTCGTCTACGACGACACGAAGCAGACACCGGAGAAGCTCGCCGCCGCCATCGACAAGCTCGGGTTCCAGGCGTCGGTGCACACCGTGAGCGCGGCCCCGAAGCCAACGCTTCTGGTCGACGGGCTGAAGGACACGAACGCCGTGCGGAAGGTGGAGCGCACGCTGAAGAGCGTCAACGGCGTGAGAAGCGTGACGGTCGATCCGGGCCTCGGCGAGGTCTTCGTGGACTACGACCCGCAGACGGTGAGGCCGCAGGAACTGATTGCCGCGCTGGAAGCTGCCGGGTTCAAGGCGCGGCCAGCGGGGCCGTGAGAAAGGACGAAGGGGGTCTATGCCGAAGCAGGTGATCCTCTACTCCCAGCCCGGCTGATTCTTCTGCGGCAAGGTGAAGGAGTTCCTTTCACGAAAGGCCATCGCATACGTCGAGCGAGACATTTCGCGCGACGAGCAGGCCCTCGACGAGCTCTCCAGGCTCGGCTATATGACGACGCCGGTCACCAAGATCGACGGCGACGTCGTCGTCGGTTTCGACCAGAAGCGCCTGGAGGCCCTGCTCGGCCCGTAAGCACGCGATCCGATTCAGAACATCCGCGTTCGATCGGGCGCGAGTGACGGGGCCGGCCCCGGTACCGGTCGCCGTGCGGCCACAAGCGCCGTGCTGGTCCGAAGCCGTCGCGTGCGACTTACAGAGCTCAAAGGGCGTCGCGCGGCGAGGAGCCGCCGCCAACCCAGGCGCCCGATCGGAAGGGAGTACGCAACGCTTGACTCTCCCCCTGAGGGGAGGGTCTACCATGAGCGGGTACGGAGCCCGGTCGCGGACAACCGCGAACGAGGAGGCCTCGATGGAGCGTCAAGCGCGACGCAACGCGCGCAGCGCGACCGACGGAGAGCGGGACGAGAGAATCGAATCAGGCGCGAGTAGCGGGCGGGGGCCGTCCGCGCCGCCGCTGACGATCGGCGAGGCCGCCCAGCGCTCGGGATTCAGCATCAAGGCCCTGCGCTTCTACGAGCGTCGGGGGCTCCTGCCGCCCTCCGGCCGGAGCGCGGGCGGGTTCCGGCTCTACAGCGAGGCCGATCTTCACCGGCTGGAGTTCATCCGGCAGGCGAAGACGCTCGGGCTCTCGCTGGATCAGATCCGCGAACTGCTCGCGAGCGCGCGCACCCAGACGTGCTCGATGACCCGGCCTCGGCTGCTCGGTGTGCTGGACGAACGGATCCGCCAGACGGCCCGGCAGATCGAGACGCTGAGCCGCCTGAAGAAGGAACTGGAGCGCCGGCGCCGAATACTGGCTCGCCGTCCTCCCACCGACCACGCTCGCGGCTACTGCGCGTGCTTCGAGGGCTCGGGCGGCGTCGCCCTCATCCCGCGCATCCTCCCCAAGCGAGCGGACGCACGCACCCGCGCGTCCGCGAACGACACGAGGTGAGGAACGAGGGGCGGGGCGCCGAGTGAACCGCACGGCAGCTTCCGCATCGAACGAGAGCGCGCCGAGCCGCGTTCGCCGGAACTTCGCATGGGCCGCGCTGAACGGCGCGCTGTTTGAGTTCGGCGCGTCCTTCGCCGATCCCGGCACCGTGGTCGCCACGTTCCTCGGCCGCCTGACCCCGAGCCCGGTGGCCGTCGGCGCCGCGACGACGATTCTGCGTTTCGGCTGGCTCGTGCCGCAACTCTTCGCAGCCAACTACGCCCAGGGCTTGCGCCGTCGCAAGCCGATCTATCTCCTCGGCGGCTGGGGCCGCGCGTTCTGTCTCGGCGCGCTCGCCATGGCGCTCCTCGGGGCGATCCCGCTCGAGGACCCGCCGACGGCTGCGCTCGTCACGTTCTTCGTCCTCTGGACGGCGTTTTCATTCGTCTCGGGCCTGGCCGGCGCGCCGTACAACGACGTCATCGCCAGGACGATTCCGTCCAGCGCCCGCAGCCGGTTGCTCGCGACGCGGCTGTTCGTCGGTGGCGCGCTCGCCGCCGGCGCCGGCCTGATGATCCGGACCATCCTGCTGGACGCCTCGACTTCGTCGCTTCGGCCGTACGCCGTGATCTTTGGCACGGGCGCGGTCGTGCTCGCGCTCTCGACCCTCTGCTTCGCAATGATCCGGGAGCCACCCGTGCCGGTCACTGCCGGCCGCCCGAGCTTCGCTCGGTTCCTCGGGGACGGCGCGCATGTCGTCCGGCGTGATTCGCGCTTCCGCCTGTTCGTCTACGTCCAGCTCATCGAGGGCGTCACCCGGATGGCGCTGCCCTTCTACATTGTTCAGGCGCGCGCGCAGAGCGGCGTCGCCGAAGCGGAGGTCGGCACGTTGCTGGCGGCCCAGGCAGTTGGAGGCATCGCGCTGAACCCGCTGTGGGGATGGTGGGGCGACCGGCGCGGCAAGCTGAGCCTGCTGCGACTACTCGCCGTCCTCAGCGGGATCAGTCCGGTCCTTGCCATCGCGCTCGTGGCCGTCCCGGACATCTCGGCGGCGATCGCGCTCGCCACGTACGTTGTCATCTTCTTCTGGGCCGGCGCCGTGACGAGCGGCGAGACGATCGCGGACCTCAGCTACCTCATGGAGATCTCACCCGACGGCCGGCGGCCCGAGTACAGCGGGTACATGAACGCGCTCGTCGCGCCGAGCCGCCTGCTGCCCTTCGCCGGCGGCGTTCTCCTCGCGATCGCCTCCTTCTACGTTGTCTTCGCCATCGCGGCCCTCGCCGTGCTCGCACGGTTGGCCATGCTCGCCAAGCTCAGCAGACCATGGCCGAGGGCCGCGGATCTCGCGGCCGCAGGCGGGCGACCATGACTGCGCAGGGGCCGAAACGGATTCTCGCGCTCGTCGCGCATCCCGACGACGCCGACGTCCACGCGGGCGGCACGCTCGCGCGCTGGGTCGACGAGGGCCACGACGTCCGCGTGCTCACCCTGACGAGCGGCGACAAGGGCCACGACGATCCGGCGATGACGCGCCAGAAGCTCGTCACCCTCCGTCAAGCCGAGCAGCGCGCGGCTGCCCGATCGCTCGGCGTGCAGCAGGTGACCTTCCTCGACTTCGAGGACGGTGAGCTCGCGTCGGCCGGGCCTCGACTCGCGGAAGAGCTCACCCGCTGGATCCGCACGGAGCGACCGGACAGTGTCCTCACCCTCGATCCCTACGCGGGCGCGCCTCGCTATGCGACGTATCAGCTCCATCCCGACCACCGCGCGGTGGGGTTCGCGGTGCTCGACGCGGTGTACTTCCGCGCCCCTGGGCCGCTCTACTACCCGGCGCACCGCGCGGACCGACTCGTTCCCCACCGCGTCCGCGAAGTCTGGTTGATCATGGGGGACCACCACGACGAGGTCGTCGACATCACGCGCACATTCGAGCGGAAGCTCGAGGCCGTGCGCGCGCACGCCAGCCAGTGGGGCAAGCATCCGGACCTCGAAGGGTTCCTCCGTCACCGCGCCGAAGAGATCGGTCGACCCCACGGGATTCCCCTGGGCGAGGCCTTCAAGCGCCTCGTCCCGGCTTGAGAAAAGGGCTTGACTCTCCCCTCGACGACAGGGTTTAGGCTCTCGACCGGACTTGGGACGACGGGGCGGGCATCCCGGCCCGGGGGGAGCACGCGCCGCACGGCGGTCTCTGAGTGCGGGGACGGGAGCTGCGGCTGCGGGTGCGGGCTGCCGATCAGCCGGTGACAGCGGCCACCGATCGGTCATCGATGGCGAGGCCCGAGGGGTGGAGGATGAAGACGATGAGCAAGCGTCGAGGAGCGGCGACTGTGTGGAGGACCGCCTCAGGGCTCGCGGTCCTGCTCGGGCTGGTCGGGGCTGGCGCGGTCGAGGCGGCGGTGCTGGAGGTGAAGCCCGCCGGTGCCGAGACGTTCGCCCAGGACACAGCGACGAAGGCCAGGGCCATCAAGGGTGTCAAGGGGGTCGACCGGTACCTCGTCATCAAGACCCAGCCTCACGACGTGATCGGCGTCGACACTGACGCGCCGCTGCGCGTCCTCACGCCGGAGGGCGCCCCGATCGAGGCCGGGCTCGAGAGCGGCAAGAGGTTCCGGAAAGAGGACGACGGCAAGAACGTCGCGATCGTCGGCAACAAGGTCTACGCCGAAGACTACGGCTACCGGGGGAGCATGGGCCAGATGGCGAGGATGAAGCACCTCCTCGAGGGCGGCCAGACCTTCAAGCTGACCGGGGAGGCGGGACCCCGGTTCCGCGTGCTCGGGACGTTCTCCGCCAAGCCCGAGGCGTCGGCTCAGAAGGTCTTCCTCCCGCTGACGACGGCCCAGAAGGTCTTTGACCGGCCGGGCCAGCTCTCGCACCTGTTCGTCGTGGTCGAGGGCGACGCGGAGGCGGTCGCCAAGGCGCTCGAGTCAGCGTTGGGAGCGGGCGTGCAGGTCAGGGTGGTCTCCCGGTAAGGCGGCTGGCCTGGCACCGGACGAAACAGCTCCCTCCATGCGGGCGGTCATCCGTGGGCTGCGGAACGTCTATCGCAACAAGATCCGGTTCGCCCTCGTCATGGTGATCCTCGGGCTCGCGGCGGGGGTGTCGATCACGATGGCGCAGGTGAGCGCCGGGATCGCGGAGAACCTCGACGTCGTGGCTGCGGACTACCTAGCGCTGCTCGAGGTGCGGAAGGCCGGCGCCGACGGCATGGGGGTGGGGGCCGACGCGCTGCCCGAGGAGGTCTTCGAGAAGGCCAGGACCGTGGCGCATGTGGTCAAGACCGAGAAGTACCTCTTCCAGCGGATGATCTACCCCCAGCGTGCGGCGTCGATCTCGGTCGCGGTCGGGCTCGAGCCCGGGGCGGCGCCGCGGCTGGCGCTCCATGGCGAGCTCAACCGGCCACGCATCGTGGCGGGCCGGTGGCTCTCGGCCGAGGATCGGGGCCACCCGCGCATCGTCGTGGGCCAGGCCTTCGCCCGGTTCTTCGGCCTCGGTCCCGGCTCCCGCTTCGCCCTCCGCGGTGAGAACGTCGCTGTGCAAGACCGCCCAGGCCGCGACGTCGCGATCGAGGACCTGGAGGTCGAGGTGGTCGGTGTCTTCGAGGCGGGCTTCGTCTTCGGCGACAACCAGCTCTTCATCCCGCTCGACGTGGCGCAGCGGTTCTCGAAACAGGAGGGGAGGATCACGCACATCTACGCGACCGCGGCGTCCGTCGACAAGGTCGAGGCCGCGGAGGAGGGGCTCCGGGCGGCCTTCGGCGATGAGGCGGACGTGATCTCGGGCCAGGCCCTCGCCGCGTCGTGGGGCAAGACGCTGAGAGCGATCCGGGCGAACAGCCTGACGGCCGGCGGCGTCGCCCTCGCCGCCGCGGCTCTCGTCGTGCTCTTCACCATGATCCTGGTCACCGGTGAGCGTACCCGGGAGATCGGGATCCTCAAGGCCCTGGGCGCGGACGATGCCAACGTCGCCCGCCAGTTCCTCGCCGAGTCGTTGGGCGTCGCGGTCGTTGGGGGCGGCCTCGGCCTGCTGCTCTTCGCCGTCGGCGGGCCCCGCATCGCCAACGTCCTGCTCGGGCTGGCCACCTCGAGCCTGACGCCCGCGACGGCCATGGGCGGCGAGACTCCGACGCAGAGCCTCGTCCTCCGGTACGACCTGTCCTGGATCTCCCTCGCCTCCGCGTTCGGGATCGTCCTGCTCCTCACGGTGGTGGGGAGCCTCTATGCCGTGACCAGGGCCGTCCGCCTGCGCCCGGTCGAGGCGATGCGGTCCGCGTAGATGCGCCTCCTGCTGCTTGGGGTGCGGAACGTCTATCGGAACCACACGCGAGCCCTGCTGGTGGTCGGAGTCGTGGCGCTCAGTGTCGCGCTCTTCGTCACCATGAGCCGAACCGGCGCCGCCACGGCGCGAGAGGCGCGGGAGCTCAAGGCCCGGGCGGCGACGCGGATCGAGGTGAACGAGGAGGGCAACACCTCGGGCTACGCCGGGACGGTGACCGCCGAGCTCCTGCCCGCCGACGTCTCGCGCGTGCAGGCGCTCCCCCACGTCGTGAAGGTCGAGCGCTACGTCAAACGCCAGTTCGTCGACAATCGGCGCACGCCGCCGACCGGCGTGCTCATCGGCGTCGAGCCTGGGGCGACCCTGCGGCTCCAATCGATGGGCGGCTTCGTCGGCAGCCCGCGGCTGCTCGAAGGCCGCGCCTTCGCGCCCGACGATGCGGGCAAGCCCGTAGCGATCGTCGGGACCGCGTTCGCCCGAAGCCGCGGCGTCCGGCTCGGGGACGAGCTCGCGCTGCCCGGCGCGGAGGTCCAGCGCGGCAAGTGGATCTACCCGCACTCAATCCAGGATCTCCGGGCGCGCGTCATCGGGATCTTCGAGGTGCGCGTCGTCTACGCCGACAACCAGGTCTTCGTCCCTCTCGACGTCGCCCAGGGCGTGATGGCGCTTGGCCCCGGCCGCGTGAGCCAGTACATCGTCACCGTCGACTCCGCGGAGAACGTGCCCGCCGTCGCCGCGGCGCTCAAGGCCACGCTCGGACCTGCCGCGGACGTCATCAGCCAGGACCAGACCGCCGTCCAGACGGCCGGCGCGCTCGAAGCCGTGAGCCGCGCCAGTCGGGTGGGCGCCGCCGTCGCGGCGGCCGCCGGGATGCTCGTCGTGCTGTTCACGATGGCGCTGGTCACGCGCGAGCGCACGCGCGAGATCGGGATCCTCAAGGCGATCGGGGCCTCGAACCGGAACGTGGCGCAGCTCTTCACCGCGGAAACGCTCGCCCTGGCCGTGTTGGCCGGGGTGCTCGGCTCGCTGCTGTACGCCGTCGCTGGCCGCCTGCTGGGGGCGGTGTTCCTGGGCCTCGTTGGCGGGGAGCGGACCGGGGGCATCCGCTATGTGCCCGAGCCGGAGGCGCTCGCGCAGGGGCTGGGGCTGGCCGTGGTCTTCGGGCTGATCGGGAGCCTCTACGCCGTGACGCGCGCCGTCCGCCTGCGGCCCTCCGACGCCATGCGAGTCCAGTAGGGGTCCGGTCATGGCTGAGCACGTCGTGGTGCTGGAGGGTGTGGTCAAGCAGTACCGGATGGGCGGCCACGTGGTGGACGCCCTCCGAGGGGTGGACCTGACGATTCCGTCGGGGGTCATGGCCGCCATCATCGGCCCGAGCGGCAGCGGCAAGACCACGCTGCTCAACGTGCTCGGGGCCCTCGACCAGCCGACGTCGGGGAAGGTGATCGTGGCCGGCACAGAGCTCGGGTCGCTCACCGAGGCCGAGCTGACGGCGCATCGGCGTCGAACAGTGGGGTTCGTCTTCCAGGACTACGGGCTCATCCCTAACCTCACGGCGCTCGAGAATGTGATGCTCCCGATGGAGTTTGCGCGGGTGCCGGTTGCCGAAGCGACGCGGCGCGCGCGGCAGCGCCTCGAAGCCGTCGGACTCGGGCATCGCCTCGGCCATCGCCCATCCCGGCTGTCCGGCGGTGAGCAGCAACGGGTCGCCATCGCCCGCGCGCTGGCCAACGATCCGGCCATCGTCCTGGCCGACGAGCCGACCGGGAACCTGGACACGACGGCGGGCCGCGAGATCGTCGAGGTGCTGCGGCGCCTGGTCAAAGAGCGAGGCAAGACGGCCGTCGTCGTGACCCACGACGCCCAGATCGCGGAGGCGGCCGACGTGCGGTTTCATATCCAGGACGGGAAGATCAGCCAGACGCGCTGACGACGGAGGCATAGGGAGAGCGATCATGGACATCTACGAGGAGGCGGCACGGTACGTCGCCGAACTTCGGAGCCTACCGCACTTTCTCGACCGTGCCGGGCGCAAGGGGCGCTTTCTGCGCCAGGGCCCGTTCGAGTTCGTCGGCACCCGCTGAGGCAAGCTGGTCTCCGGCGAAGATGCAGGCGGTCGAGCGGATCGCGGCCGCATACGGTTTGACCACCGAGTCGGGCAACTCTGCGCACCTCCTGCGGGATGGTCTCGGGATCGCCTCCATTCACGACACGGTGCTGGAGAACGAGATCACCGTGAGCCCGGTCTTCGAGCGTGGCCGTGACCTCTTCTTCGATCTCGCGCGGGCCCTCGTCGGGACGGTTCCTGCCGGCCCTGTCGAGTGGCTGACGGTCGGAGGTGCGCCCAGCGCTCGCGGGTGATCGAGTGGGAGCTCAGCAGCATTGAACGCCGGGCGGCGCGGGGGAGGAACAGTCATGCGGACGCTCCGAACCATTCTCACACTCGTGACGGTCCTCGTCCTGGCAGCGACGGCGCCGAGCGTTGACCGCGCAAGGGGTCAGGGCACGACGCTCACGCTCGCCACGGGCCCGGGAATCTCGACGATGGTCGGCTTCGCCATGCAGTCGATGGTCAACGACTTTGTCTCGGGCGTCCGGGCTTCGACGGAGACCGCGGACAGCGAGCAGCAGGTGCTCGGGTGGGTCAGCTCGGGCCGGGTCACGCTCGGGCTCGCCACCATCCCCGAGATCGCCCGCGCGTTTCCAACACCCGAGGAGCGCCATCGCTCGGGCTTGAGCTTCGTGATGGGAGGACACGCGGCGATGGTCGCCCACGTCTTCGTGCGCCACGATCTCCCCACCCCCGGAATCGCTGGCCTCCAGGGCCGGCGAGTGGCGCTTCCCGAGCCCGGGACGCCGAGCGAGGCGCTCGCGCGGGCCGTCCTCGAGGTCCACGGCCTCACTGGGCGGGCGATCAAGCCCGTGTTCGCGCGCGTCGAGGAGCAGGTGAAGGCGTTCGAGGCGGGCTTTGTCGACGCCGTGATCCTCGCCGTCTCGATCCCGTCGCCCGTGGTCCCCTCGCCCGCGCCGACGGCCCTGGCGGCCGGCGGCAAGGCGCGCCTCGTCTCGTTGGACCCGGGCGCGGTGGCCTCGCTGCTCGAGAAGTTCCCCGGCTACAGTCGGCACCGGATCCAGCCGGGGACCTACGCAGGCCAGGCGGGCCTCGTCCTCACCGTGGCGAGCAAGAACGCGATCGTGGCGCGGAACGACGTCGACCTGGCGCTGGTCTACCGCTTCGCCAAGGTCATCCTCGAGAACCCGGGCGAGTTCGCAAAGCGCTGTCCGCTGGCGGTCGCGTATACGCCCCACAACATCCTGCCCGAGAGTCCGGTGCTGCCTCTTCATCCCGGCGCTGACCGGTACTACCGCGAGCAGGGCCTCCATTGAGGGCAGGTATGGTCGTGCGGCATCCAGTGATCGCGCTCGGGATTGCCCTCGTGGCGCTTGCCGTCCGCGTGGCTGCCGTCTCTGCCCAGATGGGTTCCGTCGACAGGCCCGTCGACCCGCGCCTGAACCCCTTTGTCCTCACCGGGTCGCTGGCTCCTGCCGGCCCGGGTCCCGGCGAAACCGTGGAGATCGCGGCGGAGATCCGGAGCCGCGTGCATCCCCACATCCGGGTCGTCGTCGCGTTCTGGATCAATGGCCAGAAGCGCGAGGAGCAGGCCTACGTCATCGCGCCGTTCGCCGAATCCGTCGTCGTCCACGAGTGGACGGCGGATCCGGGGGAGCACACGATTCGGATCGATGTTGCCTCCCCCGCGGGCGTCCGCTACACCTCATGGGAGCACCGGGTCACCGTGAAGGGGAGGTGATGGGAGTGAGTCGCGTGCCTCGACGTTGGCGCGTGGCGGCAGTCCCGGCCGTGCTGATCGCGAGCCTCGGCATCGCTCGGGCGAGCGGCCAGGAAGGCCTGAGCCCTGTGCCCGCGCCGGCGGCGGTCGCGACGGTCGAGGTGAGCGCCGGACATTCCTACCCGTTTCCCTGGAGCGGCCTGGCGACCTGCTCGCGATCGTTCCAGCCCGGCTGCTTCGTGGTGAGAGAGGTTCGTCCTGCGGAGGTGGTCCTTGCCTATCCGCGTGTCGAGCTTCAGGCAGGAGTGCTCAAGCCTCAGGGGTTCCGCTACGTCACGCCGGTCACGTCGGCCGGCAGCGGCTACGAACTGTTTGTCATCAAGCAGGGCGGCGGCCGCGAGGATTGGGTGTACGCGGTCCTGGAGGGCGTCGAGCAGCAGCGCGCCCGCGTACGGTTTCTGAGCCTGCCCGCGTTCGTCACGGACCGCGCGAGGCTCGCCGTCAGCATCGCGGTCGACCAGGGCCGCCAACGCCTCGAGGAGCGCTACACGGTCGAGGCGGACGAGCCCTTGACGCTGATCGGGCTCGGGCAGGTCGAGCGAGTGTACCCGTCGGGGCGTCTCGAGGCGCTCGAGATCAACGGGAAGCCGGTGCAGCTCCCGTACGCCGACATCGTTCACCTGAACCTCCCGCCGGGACGGCACGAGATCCGCGTCGCCGTCAGCCTCGCGGGACCCGAACCGGCGAGCTGACCATCCAGGGGACCCTGCTCGAGCCCCGCAGGATGTCGCTGATCCGCTCGCTCGAGCTGGGCGTCGTGTCCGGGCCCGGATCCCCCTCACCGCAGATCGAGGTCTGGACCGTCGGGCTCCCGCCCGAGGTGTGGGAGCGTTTCAAGGGCACGCTCGTCATCGCGCCGGCTCCGGTCGGAGAGATGTCGGACGCGCTCGCCGTTCGCTATCGCTTCGGCCCGAGTGACGCGATCACGCTCGAGGCCCGCCCCCGTATCCCGGTCGGCCCCAACAACTATCCGGTGATGATCAGGGTAACGACGCGCGGCCGCTGACGCTCGCCGCGGCGGCGGTTCGAGGCAGTGATGCGGCCGCTGCGGCGCGTGGCGTGCGCCAACGCTGCAGGCCCGCAAAAAGGGAGGCCGCCATGGGCATCATGGAGGTCGTTTGTGAGCGGAAAACCGAGGAGGCCCAACTGGCCATGACCTGTGCCTGCGGCCCCTGCCATCCGACGGCAACGACTTACCGCGATGACCCGCAGTACGGGTGGCACGATCCACGGCTCGCCGAGGGCCCGTGTTGCTGCGGCCGCTTCTTTGCCATTGGCCACGACACCGAGACCGCGAACAGACGCGCCGAAGCCATGGCCGAGCAACTGCGGCGCGAGGGCAGGGCGCCGAAGGGATACGACTTCAAAGCCCAGCAGATCGCCCTCCCGTGGGGCGGCACGGTGGTGGCCGTCTCCGCCGACCTGCGGGGGTAGGCCGCAGGTGTTCGACCGCAACGTGCGCCAAGGTTGAGAGAGGGGAAAGGTGGCGAGCAGCGCCCTGCGGGGCAGCCACGAGATCCCGGGTCCGATTCTGGTGGTCGCGGCCCACCCGGACGACATCGAGGTGCACTGCGGCGGCACCGTGGCGCAGCTCGTCGCACAAGGAAAGCCGGTGACCTGCGTCTTGTGCACGAGCGGGAACCGTGGCACCGACAACCCCGACGTCACGATGGAGGAGATCGGGACCACCCGGGAACGCGAGCAGCAGGCGGCGTCCGAAATCCTGGGCGTGCGGGAGCCGCGATTCCTGCGCCATGACGACGGAGACCTCGCGTTCATCGTCCCCCGACTGCGCGAGGAGATCGTGAGGCTCCTCAGGGAGGTCAGGCCGCGCACCGTCATCACCCACGACCCGTATCCGGGGGACGGCGGTCAGGACAGTTGCTCTATCTATCCGGACCACACGACGGTCGGCCTCGTGACCTTCCAGGCTGCCTTCGTGTGCGCGCCCGGGCCGCTCTTCTATCCGGAACACGTGCGGGCCGGCCTCCGACCCCACAAGCCGGAGAGCCTGTACCTCATTATGAGCGCCAATCCCAGCGTCTTCGTCGACATCACCCAGACGTGGCCCACGAAGCAGGCGGCGATCCGCCAGCACAAGAGCCAGGGGCGCGCGACCCCGGAATGCGACCGCGAGATGGCGCGGATCAACAAGGAGAACGGGCGCCGCGCAGGGGTCGAGTTTGCCGAGGCGTTCCGGATCCTGCTGCCGTCGTAGCGGTGACAGTGCCGTTCGGTGACTTGGAGTGTGAGGACCAGCGAGAGCGCCTCGTTCGCGTCTTAGCAGCCGCCGCGTTCCTCGTCTTCTTCCAGGCGAACATGATCGCGCCGCTCATCCCGCGCCTGTCGATTGGCTTCGGCGTTTCGAACCAGACAACGGGGCTGCTCGTCCCCGCGTACATGATCCCGTACGGCATCGCGGCGCTCTTCTACAACCTGCTCTCGGACCACGTCGGACGTCGGCGCATCATGATCGCTTCGCTCTCGGCCTTCGTCGTCCTCACGATCCTGACGGCGACAGCGCAGTCCGCCTCGCAGATGATCGCGTGGCGCCTCCTGACCGGGCTCGGCGCCAGCGGTGTCGTGCCGCTCGCGCTGGCCCTGATGGGCACGTTGTTTCCGTATGAGCAGCGCGGCCGCCCGCTCGGCTGGTTGTTCGGCGCCATCGCTGGCGGCGTGGCCTTTGGCTCCACGGTGGGCGTCGTTCTCGAGCCGTTCATTGGCTGGCGCATGCTGTTCATCGGTGTGGGAGGAGCGGCCGCGGGGGTTCTGGGTCTCTTGCTCCCGTACCGCTCGCTGCTTGGTGCGCAAGCCGCAGGCCCGCTCCTGTCGTTCGGCGCCGTCCTCACGGGCTACCGCAGCCTTCTGGAGAAGCGAGGGAGTCTCAAGACCTACGGATACATCCTGGTCAAGCATCTTCGCCTCGGCCGTGTACACGTGGCTCGGCCTCTATTTCGCTCGCACGCACGGGCTGGGGGAGGTCGGTATCGGCCTGGCGCTTCTCGGCTATGGCGTCCCAGGTTTCCTGTTCGGTCCCGTCATCGGTCGAGCGGCCGATCGGTGGGGGAGGAGGTGGCTGATCCCGGCGGGCCTCGGGATCAGCGCACTCGGCGCCGGCCTCCTGATCCTGGAGACGCCACTCGTGGTCGCCGCCCTGGCGGTGACGATCCTGTCGCTAGGCTATGACATGACACAGCCCCTGCTGGCAGGAATCGTCACGACCCTCGGCGGTCAGCGCATGGGACAGGTGATGGGGCTCAATGTGTTCACGATCTTCATCGGGTCTGGGATCGGCAGTTTCCTGTTCGGCGAGACGCTTCGGCTGGGCTTCCCCCTGGCGTTGGCGATCTTCGCCAGCGCCGAACTCGCTGCTGCGATCGCTGCGATCCCGTTGTTCCGCTCCGAGACACCTCCGGTCGCAAAGGCTGCGACGGTCAGGTGAGAAGCCGTTCGACCTTCCCCGTCGGGTATGTCGAGGGCTCTCTGGGAAGTCAGCCGTCCTCACACCTCCCCCGCGCCCCACCCCGCGTCTCGAACGGCGTGTGAGATGCGTTCGTCGGGTGGAGCGTCACCCCCTGGCTACTACCGGTCCCTCGCCGACGTGAGCGTCGCGACGGCGACGAACGACTCCCCGCCCCCGTTGCCGCTGGCCTCGTCTGCCCGTAAGCAGGGCCGGGTCCCGCAGCTACCACGCCGACGACAGTCTCTACACGCGAATCGGACTTGCCCTCAGTGTGCAGGTGGACGAATCCGAGGCTGCCTGGCGCGTAGCCATACGGCTCTCGGCTTACCTGCGCGCGCAGCGCCTGGGCTGTTTCCCGCCGCTGCGGGTTGACGGCACCTTGTCCCCGCGTCGGAGCAGCTCGACGTCCGCCTCGTGGTAGACCCGGAACCCACCGATCCGGGCTGCCTGGGGATAGAGGGTTCCCTCCCTGCGGAGTAGCGTCGTGACACCGATCCCGAGCGCCCTGGCCACCTCCGATGTCGTCAGGTAGCCGGCCTCCAGCAGCTGGAGCACCAGCCAGTGGCCACGGCGGTTCTGGTGTCCGTGGACGTGCCGCGGCGCCCCCCGCCAATAGTGGCGAGGCTGGAGCCGAATCACCTCTCCACAGCCGCACTGGCAGCGGAGCTTCCCCTGGTTCTCTCGGAGCCATCGGACCGAGGCAGGGGCCAACGATTCCAAGGGGATGCAGGATCGATGTACGACTCGTCGGCCTATGTGATCGGGCTGGCCACAGCCCGGGGGAATAGGCCGACCGTGGGACATTGAATCATCCTCGTCGGAGGGCTCGATTTCCCCTTCGAACTCGAGCGTCGCCTCGACGAGATCCTTGGCGAGAACCGCGACTCGGAGGCGGTGATGCTGTTGGAGCGCCTCGTAGAGGCTCTCCTCGTAGCGGGGCCGAGAGCGGAAGAAGCGCGCGAGGGTCCGGAGGTAGCGCCGCGCACGAACGGCATCGAGGTCTCGATCGCTGCTCGGGACCTGTTGCGACTCGAATTCGGCGATCTCGGCCTTGAGCGCAGTCTCCTGCTCTCGCAACTCCTTGATGCGCTCGCAGGCGAGATCCTCCTCGCCTGCGTTTGCGGCCCGCTCGAACCGCTCGTGGTAGCGGGCCAACCGCGCTTTCACATCCGTGAGCGCCTGTTTCTTTTCGGCGAGCGCCAGTCGGCCCGCGGGCAGCTGCTCGCGAAGCCGCTCGCTCGCCTCGCGCACGTAGTCGATCACCGCCGCCGGTTCCCGAGGAGGCCGCGGAGGAAGTTCCACACGGCGGCCTCGACGACGGGCTTCTTGAGGACGGGGCGGTTGCATCGCTCCGGGCCGAAGTGCTTCCGGTCGCTACAGATGTAGTAGGCGGGCCGGCCGGCGCCGGAGGCCTTGCCTTTCATAGGCTTGCCGCAGCCGCAGACGAGGATATTGCGGAGCGGGTACGCTATCGTCGCCGTACTCTTCGTCCGCTTCACGGTCGTGTTTTCGGTCTTGATCCGCTGCGCCTCTCGCCACACGTCGAGCGTGATGATTGGCTCGTAGCTCGCGGGATAGAGGACCTGCCGGTGCTTCGGCGCCCGGCTCGGGACGTTGGCGCTGAAGGCTGCCTCGTCGTAGAAGAGGTGACCAGCCACCGCCGGATTGTTGACGATCCCGCGAACCTTGTCGGGGTGCCAGAGGAGGCCCGAGCGGCGGCGATAGCCGTGGCGATTCAGGTACGCGGTGATCCGCCGCACGCCCCAGCGGTGTCCGGGGTCGGTGAAGAGCCGGAAGATGAGCCGCACGATCTCGGCCTCGCGCTCGTCGACGACCCAGCTCTTTCCCACCGGGATGATCTCGCACGCCTCCGGTAGGCCTCGTCCTCCGGAAGGCCCTCTTTCACGCGATCGGCCTTCACCCTCGACTGCGAGGTGTAGCCAAAGGGCGGGGGCCGCCGGCCGGGCGCCCTTCATGATGAGCGAGCGCTTCACCTTTCGAATGCGCTCGCCAGTGATGTTCTTCTCGAACTCGGCGGTGGCTCCCGTGATCTGGAGGACGAGCTTGCCATGCGCGGTCTTGTAGTCGAGCTGGCCCCGGAACGCCCAGAGCTCGACCTCGTGGCGGCGGAGGATCTCCCTCGCGAAACAACAGCTCGTCGCGACGTTCCAGCGGTGGACAGGCTGGGTCAAGCGCGCCAGCGGTGTAGTCTTGATTCTGGCCGGGTTGTACCTGGGCTACTACTACGTCGCCGCAGGCGTGTGACCCGGAATGGAGGGTTCGATGCGACCTCTTCGCCTGGCGCTCGTGCTGGCGCTCGCGGTTACCGGGTGGCTCGTGCCTGGATTCGCGCACGCCGATCTCAAGCTGGCAACGATCAATGTGGAGGGCATGGTCTGCCAGGCCTGACCCGCGAACATCGCTACAGCCTTGGAAAGGCTGCCGGGAGTGAAGCGAGCGGACGTGAAGCTCGAGACCGAACAGGCCAGAGTGATTTACGACGACGCCAAGCAGACGCCGGAGAAGCTCGCCGCGGCAATCGACAAGCTTGGCTTCAAGGCGTCGGTGGTCGGCGTGGCGGCGGTACCGGAGGGCGAAGCGTCCACCAGGCGCTGACGGGGAACGAGAAATGGCGAAGACGATCGTGCTGTACTTCCCAGCCCGGCTGATTCTTCTGCGGCAAGGTGAAAGAGTTTCTTTCACGGAGGGGTGTCGCCTACACGGAGCGCGCAGCTCGCGACAGGCGCCTACCAGATGCACTTCTGGACGCCGTTTGCGCTGATTCCCTATCCCTGGCGCCTCTCGTCGATGGCGAAGTTCCGTTTCGGGTACACCTACACGCTCCTGCTAGCCCTCAAGCTGGGCCTGGCCGGCATGGCCGCTCTGGGGACTGCCGGACTGGCCATGGCGGCGCGCGAAGGGCCTGGCGGGCGGCGGCGCAGCGGATGGATTCGCGCGCTCGGATGGCTTAACCTCGCGGTTGGTCTCGGGCTCGCGTATGTCGCCGTCGCGCTCCTGCTGGTGCACGAGGGGGTGGACCATGCCCTCTAGCCCCAACATCGCCGAGTGCGACGACTGATCAAGAGGGCTAAGAACGATGACCAAAAGGCGCTCCGCCCGCCGAGACATCGAGCGCACCTATCCCGTTGCCAGGTTCGTGAAGAGCTCTTGGAAGACGGGTGGCGAATCAATAACTCTCGAAACGGATTCCCTGGGAGGCCCGCGTGACACTTGAACGACGACTCGCCCTGGCGGCGTTTTGGCTGATCGGAATTCTCTTCACTCCGGCCGTTCGCGCGCAGGAGCGAGAGGGACCAATCGAGGTCCATCACGTGCACGGGTTGGCGATCGATCGCGACGATCCTGAGATCATCCTCGTGGCGACCCACACGGGGCTGGTCCGGTTCCGACCGCGGGTACGGCCCGAGTGGGTTGGTGAGCATCGATTCGACTTGATGGGGTTCACGGCCGACTCCAATGACGCGAAGTCCTACTACGCGAGTGGACATCCCGACGTGGGAACCTATGCCCGTGAAGCGGTCGGCAATCTCGGTCTACTGGTGAGCCGCGATGGCGGCAGAACCTGGCAGTCGGTGGCGCTGAAGGGCCACGCGGACTTCCACGCACTGACCTACAGTCCGGGCGGTAGCCGGCTCTATGGCTGGAATGTCGCCGGGCAAGCTGGCTTGTACCGCATCTCAACGAAGACATGGACGGTGGAGCGGCTGCGGGCCGAGGGCCTCACTGGCGTTCTCGCCCTGTCGGCCAGCCCCGATGAGAGCGGTGTGCTGCTGGCGGGGGCGATGCACGGGCTGTCGATCAGCCGGGACGGCGGCCAGGTCTGGCGATCGGTGGACGCTCTTCCGGCGGGAGCCCCCGTGACGGCCGTCAGCTACCATCTCACCGATCCGCGCCTGATCTATGCCTACGTCCACGCGCCCGGTAAGGGACTGATGCGGAGCTCCGACGGCGGCACGGCGTGGGAGCCGACAGGATTCTCTTCAGGACCAAAGACACCCGTCATCGCACTCGCCGTCGGTCCGAAAGATCACGTGGTGGTCGCTACGACCGGCAGTGACCTCCTGCGATCCTACGACGGCGGCCGAAGCTGGAAGAAGGTGCTCGAGCAGGGCCGGACTGGCGCGGGCGGTCGCTAGGCCGCTGACGACGCGTTGTCATCGGGAATGAGTCCCGCGTGGGCCCGATGAGGCCGACACGCCGACCGGGCAGGCGAGCACTCCCAGCACGCTCAGGAGGGACCTCTGACCGCGCCGGCGGCGCTGCCGTCTGCGGCTCGTGGCCGGCCACCTCTTCTCGCGGCGGGGACCCTCGGCGAACTCCTTGGCGTAGCCCCGGGCCGCGCTGTCGAACGGCGCTCGGGTCCACTGCGGTGAACCCAATCGCCGTCGGCCAGTGTCCAATCGGACGCGTGTTGAGCGCCGGGCGGTGCCGCTTATCTGGCAATAGAGCCAGCGAATCCAAGCCGCAGGGTCGCGTGTTATAGTAAGCGAGGTATGAACATCAGCCGTGCGGTTGTCGCCGTCCTGGCCGTCATCATATCGGTGCTGTCTGCGCCGCTCGCCATGGCGTCCGGAGATTGCCTGGCCATGGGGGCCGCCTGCGAAGGACCGTGCGGCGTCTCATCCTGCGCCAACTCAGGATGTGTTGCAGAGGTTATCGTTCCGGTAGAGGCCGGCGTCACGACCGGCGCGGTCGCACGGTTCCCCAGCGCTTCGCTCGCACTACCCGAACCACCCCCTAGAAGCACTCTCTTCTCTGCGTAGCCCGTAGTCTGTCCGCAACGCACGCAGGGCCTCCGCCCAGGCTCCCGTCAGCGACGGCCGCCTGCGTGTGACGTCATGCGCGAGAAGGAGGATCACATGCGACCTATAAGAGCCGGCCTCGTGCCGGTGTCGGTGACCGCGGGCGATCTGGACGACGCGCTCAGACAGCGGTACACGCTGTCACGGATCGAGAGCGACAAGGAGTCATCGAGCCGGCGGCGGTAACGGCATGCGCCAGTGGCTCGCGCTGAGCGTCGGTATGCTGATCGCGGACGCTTCCCCCGCGCTCGCGGGCCCCTGCGCCGAGGAACTCGCGCGCGCGCTTCAGCAGCGCTTTCAACCTTCGCGTATCGAGGTCCGAGATCCCGGCCGGGCCGGCGCGGTAACTCGCACGGGCCGGGGGGTCGTGCTGGCCGTTGATGCGGTGCCTGCGCGTCCGTTACAGGTAAGGGACGGTCGGCACGTGCTCGATTCCGCTCGCGTGGTCGTCGCGAGGGACGGCGCGGTTCGGAAGGAGGCCGCGCCGCTCACGTTGCCCCGCGGAACAAAGTGGCCGTGACGGACGAGGAGATCCGGATGCTGACGCACACCGCGGAACCCCTGGCCGGCGTCCCGGGCGCCGTGCCGACCTACGGCTGCCTGGAGTTCGTCTTCCGCGTTGGGCGCAGCCCGGCGGCAGAGCACGCCGAGCGCGTCGTCAGCCGCATCGAGCAGTGGCTCGAGTGGACGCCGGTAGAGCGCCTCTGCGCCGCGGGCATCGATCCGTTGTGCACGGAGCCATGACGCGCCCAGGGACGGCCTGCAGATGATCAACTGGCTGATCGAGGTTGCACTGCGGAATCGTTTCATCGTGATCGCACTCTTTCTGTTGATCGGCGCCTGGGGGTACTGGGCGCTTCTGACCACGCCGATCGACGCGATCCCCGATCTCTCCGACAATCAAGTCATCGTGTTTTCTGACTGGTCGGGCCGATCCCCACAGGAAGTCGAGGATCAGATCACGTATCCGTTGACGGTCAGCCTGCAGGGGCTTCCCGGTGTGCGCGTGGTGCGCTCCGCGTCCGCATTCGGCTTCTCGATGATCAACGTGATCTTCGAGGATTGGATTGACCTCTACTTTGCCCGCTCCCGGGTGCTCGAGCGGCTCCAGCTGCTGTCAAAGTCGCTCCCACCGGGCGTCGTGCCCACCCTCGGGCCCGACGCCACGGGCGTGGGCCACGTCTTCTGGTACACGGTGGAAGGCCAGGGCCAGTCGCTCCGCGACCTGCGCTCGATTCAGGACTGGTTCGTCCGCTACCAGCTCAACGCCGTGCCCGGCGTCGCCGAGGTGGCGAGCATCGGCGGCGAGGTGAGGCAGTACCAGATCGACGTCGACCCCAACCGTCTGCGCGCGTTCAAGATCCCGCTCTCGGCCGTCGTCGACGCCGTGATGCGGAGCAATCGTAACGTCGGCGGCAACGTCGTGGAGGCGAGCGGCGCCTGGGCGGTAATCCGCGGCCTTGGGTTGATCGAGGGCGTCAAGGACATCGAGCGAATCGTGGTGGGCGCCGAGGGTGGCGTGCCGATCTTCGTCCGCCAGGTGGCCGACGTGAAGGTCGGCGACGCCTTCCGCGTCAGTGCCCTGATCAAGGGCAGGGACGAAGCAGTCGGTGGCGTCATCGTCGCCCGCTACGGCGTCAGCACGGTCGACGTGATCAACCGGGTGAAGGAGCGGATCACGGAGCTCGAAGCCGGGCTCCCGCCGGGGGTGAAGATCGTCGCATTCTACGACCGCTCCGTGCTCATCGAGCGTTCGGTGAGCACGCTCAAGCGAGCCCTCATCGAGGAGGCGGTCGTCGTCACGCTCGTCAACGTCATCTTCCTGCTCAACCTGCGCTCGATCCTGATCGTGACGATCCCGCTCCCCCTCGCGGTGCTGGTCGCTTTCCTGTTCATGCGGTACCTTGGCATCAGCTCCAACATCATGTCGCTGGCGGGGATCGCCATCGCGATCGGCGTCCTCGTCGACGCGGCCATCGTGGTCACGGAGAACGCCTACCGCTTCATGGAGAAGCGCGGCATCAACCCCCGGAACCGTCGCCGGGTGACGGAGACGGTGCTCGAGGCCACCCGTCTCGTGGGGCGGCCGATCTTCTTCGCGATGGTCATCATCATCCTGGCCTTCATCCCCGTGTTCGCGCTCACGGGCCAGGAGGGCAAGCTCTTCCACCCCTTGGCTTACACCAAGACGTTCTCGATGATGGGCGCCACGCTCCTCTCCGTTACGCTCGTCCCGGTGCTGTGCAGCCTGCTGATCGGCGGTAAGATCCGCGGCGAAGAGGCGAATCCCGTCATGCGCGCGCTGGTCTGGGTCTATCGCCCGATTCTCGGCTTGGCGCTGCGCCACCGGGCATTGACACTCGGCGTGGCCGTGCTGGTGGTCGCCGGGGCGGCAGCGTTGGTGCCACGCATCGGTAAGGAATTCATGCCACCGCTGAACGAAGGCGACCTGATGTTCATGCCCGTCTCGGACCCGGCGATTTCGCTGCCGCAGGCGCTCGAGGTCACGAGAAAGCAGAACGAGGCGATCCAGAAGGTCCCGGAGGTGGCCTCGGTGGTGGCGAAGATCTCCCGGGCCGACACCTCCACGGACCCGGCACCGGTCAACATGACCGAGACGATCGTGAGCCTCAAGCCGGAGTCCGCGTGGCGGCCGGGGATGACGCGCGAGAAGCTCATTGCCGAGCTGGACCAAGCCACCACGATGCCCGGCGTGTCGAACATCTGGACCCAGCCAATCATCAACCGGATCAACATGCTGACGACCGGCATCCGCTCCGAGGTCGGGGTAAAGATCTTCGGCCACGACCTCAACGTGCTCCAGGAACGCGCACAGGCGGTCGCCGAGGCCCTCAAGAAGATCCCGGGCGCAGCGGACGTCTACCCCGAGCAGGTGACGGGAGCGCCCTACCTCGACATCCGCGTGAACCGCGAGACAGCCGCCCGGTATGGGATCACCGTAGGCGCCGTGCAGGACGTGATCGAGACCGCCGTCGGTGAGACGAACCTCACGCTCACGATCGAGGGCCGGCAGCGGTTCCCGGTGCGCGTGCGCTACGCGCCGCAGTACCGCGCCGACGCACACACGCTCGGCGGCGTGCTGGTGACCGCGCCGAACGGCCTCCAGGTGCCGCTCGGCCAGCTCGCGGAGATCCGCCCCGTCTCCGGCCCGGCGATGATCTCCAGCGAGAACGGCCTGCTCGTGGTGACGGTGCTCCTCAACGTGCGCGGGCGCGACGTCGGGAGCTTCGTTGATCAGGCCCGGCAGATCATCGCCGACACCGTGAAGCTTCCCCAGGGGTCCTACATCCAGTGGAGCGGTCAGTACGAGAACGAGGTCCGCGCCAAGAGGCGGCTCCAGATCGTGATGCCCATCGTCCTGATCGTCATCTATGTGCTGCTGTATCTGACCTATCGGTCGTTCTTGGAGGCGGCGCACGTGCTCCTGGCGGTGCCGTTCGGGCTGGCAGGCGGGATCTACCTGCTCTACGCCCTGGGCTACAATTTCTCGGTCGCCGTCTGGGTCGGGTTCATCGCGCTTTTCGGTACGGCGGTCCAGACGGCGGTCGTGATGGTCATCTACCTCGGTGAGGCGGTGAGCCGCAAGCGCGAGGAGATGGAAGGGCGACTCACCCGGGCGGCGCTCCTTGAGGCGGTGAACGAAGGGGCCCTGCTCCGGCTGCGACCGCTGGTCATGACGGCGTCGACGGTCGTGGCGAGCCTCCTGCCGATCATGTGGAGCCACTCCACGGGCGCCGAGGTGATGAAGCCCCTGGCCACGCCCGTGCTCGGCGGCATGGTCAGCTCGCTCGCGCTCGTGCTCATCGTCACGCCGGTCATCTTCTACTGGCTACGGGAGCGCGAACTGCGGCGGGCCGAGCGCGAAGAGCGCCTAGCGCAGCGTGGGCACCAGACGCGGCCGGCGCTGGAGTCGGCCGAGTAACGAATACCAACGGAGGGACAGAAGACATGACGCAATTCGGTGCAGTCCTCATTGCGGGGCTCGTGATGGCAGTGGGCGGTGTTGGCATCGCCACCGGCGCCGAGAAGACCATCGCCACTCAGAAGACGAAGGACGTGGTGGTGGTCCTCAAGAGCGAGTCCGGACAGTGGACCAAGGGCAAGAACACGTTCGTGCTCGAGTTCACGTCCGCCAAGGACAAGCAGCCGGTGAATGCTGGGACCGTCACGCTGAACACCAGCATGACGATGTCCGGCATGTCCCCCATGGTGGCGGGCGCGACGTTCACGCCTGACAAGACGCCGGGTCGGTATGTCGGTACGATCGAGTTCGCTGACACCGGCACGCGTCAAGTCACCGTGACCTGGGACGGACTGGCGGGGAAGGGCTCGACGAAGTTGTCCGTACCCGTCCGGTAACGCCATGCGGGCCGTGGGGCGGTTGTTCATCCTCGGCGCAGTCATCGTCATGGCCCACACCCCGGGCGTGGTCCGTGGCCAACCGGCGACCGCCGGGATCGACCTGACGTTGGAAGAGCTGGTGGCCCGCGCGATCACCGAGAACCCCGACCTTCACGCCGCGCGGGCGGAGGTCGACGCCGCCATGGGGCGGGTGCAGCAGGCGGGCCTGCGCCCGAACCCGATGCTCGACCTCGGCGGCCAGAAGGCGCTCGGCCCGGACAACAACGTGATGATAGGCGTCACGGTCCCGCTCGACCGCGGCGGCCGGAAGGAGGCGCGTGTCGCGGTCGCCGAGCGCGAGCTGCAGATGAAGCGGGCCCAGGTTCTCGACCGCGAGCGGCGGCTGGCCGCCGAGGTCCGCCTGAAGGCCGGCGAGTACTTCGCGGGCACACGGAACCTCGCCGTGACCGACGAACTGCTGCGCGCGAATCGCGATGCTCTCAGGCTCGTGCAAGAGCGGGTCCGACAGGGCGCGACACCGCCGCTCGAGGAGAACCTGATGCTGGTCGAGGTCAACCGGCTCGAGGCGGCCCGCGAGGTGCAGGCGAGCCGGATCGAGGTCGCCGCGTTGCAGCTCAAGGCGATGGCCGGCATGGCGCCCGACGTGGCCTTCTCACTGAGGGGCGAACTGGCGCCACCAAGGAGCGTGCCTGAACGGACCGAGGCGCTGCGGCGGACGCTTGAGGCGAGGCCCGACCTGGTGGCGTCGAGAGCGGAAGCGGCCACTTCGGGGGCAAGGATCAGGAAGGAGCAGGCCGAAGGCCGGTGGGACGCGAGCGTCAACGTGGGCTACCAGCGCCAGGACTTCGGGTTCATGCTGAGCGGACTCACCGACAGCGGCGCGACGCGGCCGATCCAGGACGTGTTCCACTACTTTGGAGCCGGCGTGACCATCACCCTACCGGTCCGCAACCGGAACCAGGGCAACATCGCCGCCGCCGAGGCCGAGGCGCGCGCGGCCGAGCGGCGGCTGGAGTTCATGGAGCTGATGGCCCGGCAGGAGGGCGGCGCCGCCTTCACACAGTACGAGGCGGCGCAGCGGTCGTTGCAGATCTACGAGCGCGGCGTCCGCGACGTGGCCCGCCGCAACCTGGACATTGTCCGCCGGACGTACGAGCTGGGGCGAACGACGCTGCTCGACGTCATCGCCGAGCAGCGTCGGTACATCGAGATCGAGAATGGCTACACCGAGGCGCTGAGGCAGGTCTACGACGCCGCTGTCGAGATCGAGCGCGCGGTCGGGACACCGAGCCGCTGACGCAGGAGACGTCATGGTACAGGATGACGAGTTCATCGAGGAGCCCCGGGCGGGGAGCAAGCCGCGACGACGCATGATGCGGATCGGCGGAAGTGTTCTGGCTGGCCTCGCCCTACTTGCCCTTGGCTTGGTTGGGGGAGCGATCTGGGGCGAGCGTCGCGCCTCGAACGGCATGAGCGGCGGGACGGGCGCCGCCAGCAGCCGGAGTGGGGAGACGAAGTCGGCCGGAGAGAATCAAGCAGGCTCGATGCCATCCATGCCTGGCATGCCAGGTGGTGGCTCTGGCGGCGAGCAAGCTGGCGCGACGAGCAACGAACCGGTCGAGGTGTCGTTGACGCCGGAGGCCCTGGAACGCGCCGGCATCAAGGTCACCGAGGTCCGCAGCCAGGCGGCCGGGGCCGTGATCACGGTCCCGGGAACGGTGATGTCCAACGCGTACCGCGACACGAAGGTCAACGCGCTGGTGGGTGGCATCGTTCGCCAGGTGTCAGCCGAGCTGGGCAACGCGGTCGAGCGGGGACAGCCGCTGGCCGTGATCTTCAGCGCCGATCTCGCGGACGCCCAGATGAAGTATCTGTCGATGCGGGCGATGGTCCAAGCAGACGTGCAGAAACTCCAGCGCACGAAGAACCTCGCCGATCTCGGCGCGGCGAGCCGGCAGGAGCTCGAAGAGGTGACCGCCACGCATGCCGCCCGGGAGACGGAGCTCGCGGCGGCTCGCCAGCGTCTGTTGCTGCTCGGCCTTTCCCCGGACCGCGTCGCGACGCTCGACAATGCCTCGCAGGTCGTCTCGGAGGTCACGGTGCCAGCTCCTGCGAACGGCGTCGTCATCGCGCGCGCGGTGAACCCGGGCCAGGTGGTGGGTGCCGGGCAGGAGCTGTTCGTCGTGACCGATCTCAGCTCCGTCTGGGTCATCGGCGACCTCTACGAGAAGGACTTTGCCTCTGTGCGGGTTGGGACGGGCGCGACCGTCACCATCCCGTCGGCACCGAATGCGCCGCTGCGCGGGCGCGTCGCATACATCGACCCGCGGGTCGAGCCGGCCACGCGGACGGCCAAGGTCCGGGTCGAGGTCCCCAACCGGACCGGTAACCTCAGGCTCGGCATGTTCGTGACAGTCGGCTTCGAGACCGGGGGGGCTCAGCGGATGACGGTGGTACCGAGGGCCGCCATTCAGGCCGTGGGCGACCGTACGGTCGTGTACGTGCCGGTCGACGGTGAGGAGGCGAAGTTCACCGAGCGGCCCGTCAAGCTCGGCGAGCGCAGAGGCGACTTTATCCATGTGATGGAGGGACTGAAGCCTGGCGACAAGGTCGTGACTGACGGCAGCTTCTTCCTCCGTGCCGAGGCGACCAGGGCACGGTAGGCGTGTTCTCGAAACGATCGATGGTGCCGCCGGCGCGTGTCACGCTGGCCCTGCTGGTCATCCTCGTCATGACCGTCGCGCTTGCGGCGGCGGCTGAGCGCGGCTGCGGTACGGCGGGCAGTTCACTCTGTGACCACGTGTGCGGTTTCGACGTGTGCGCCGTCCTGACGGCTCCATCGGGTGAGGGATTCGACGCTCGTTCGTCCGCATCATACAGAGCCGATGGCACATCCGTCGGGACCACAGCTGGCCCGGATGATCCGGGCGAAGGCGCATTCCTCGGCTTCCTTGAGCGTCGGCTCGGGGACCGGGCGACCGCAGAGGACCTGCTCCAAATTGCGTTCCTGCGCCTGGTGGAACGGCGCGTGTCCGCGCGGGACGACGAGAGCCTCCTACCGTGGTTTACCCGGTCCTGAGGAACTTCCTAATTGACCACTACCGCCGTCGCGCGGCGGCGGACTGTACCTGCTCTACTGGGGTTGGCGCGGCCGGCACTGTAATCTCCGGCCGGGCTGTGCGTCTCCCCTGTGAGGATCGCACAGGAGGAGTCCGATGAACCACGACCGGCACCTGCACAACCGGAGCGAGCGCAAGGACCAGGTCAACAGCGCGCCGAGGAGCGCGAGCCGCGATATGGCCGCGCCGGCCCGAACCCTCTACACCTGCCCGATGCATCCCGAGATCCGCCAAGCCGGCCCCGGCACCTGTCCGAAATGCGGGATGGCATTGGAGCCCGAGCGTCCAGCCGCGCCCGGCGCGGTCGAGTACGTCTGCCCTATGCACCCGCAAATCGTTCGTCCCGCGCCGGGCACGTGTCCCATCTGCGGCATGGCCCTGGAGCCCCGCACGCCGTCGGCGACCGAGGAGAATGCCGAGCTCACCGACATGACGCGGCGGTTCTGGGTGAGCACCGTACTCAGCGTGCCGCTGCTCGCGTTCGTCATGGGCGACATGATCCCTGGCGAGCCGCTGCGTCACTGGATCCGGCCCCGGGCGAGCGCCTGGCTCCAGCTGGTCCTCGCCACGCCGGTCGTCCTCTGGGGCGGCTGGCCGTTCTTCGTGCGCGGTTGGCTCTCGATCGTGAACCGGAGCCTCAACATGTTCACGTTGATCGCGCTGGGCACCGGGATGGCGTGGGCCTACAGCCTGGTGGCCACACTGGCGCCCGGGCTTTTCCCGGCGTCCTTCCGGAGTCACGGCGGCGAGGTCGGGCTCTACTTCGAGGCGGCCGCCGTCATCACGGTGCTGGTGCTGCTCGGGCAAGTGCTCGAGCTGCGCGCCCGCAGCCAGACGAGCAGCGCGATCAAGGCCCTGCTCGGGTTGGCGCCCCGAACTGCCCGGCGCCTCGGCGCCGCCGGTGCCGAGGAGGACGTTGCGCTCGACCAGATCGAGCCTGGCGACCGACTACGCGTGCGGCCGGGCGAGAAGGTGCCGGTGGACGGCGTCGTTCTCGAGGGCGCCAGCGCGGTGGACGAGTCGATGGTCACGGGGGAGTCCATCCCGGTCGAGAAGACGCCGGGCAGCCGCATGATCGGCGGGACCGTCAACGGCACGGGCGGCTTCGTCATGCGCGCCGAGCGCGTCGGCAGCGAGACGCTGCTCGCCCAGATCGTTCACATGGTCAGCGAAGCCCAGCGCAGCCGCGCGCCCATCCAGCGCCTGGCCGATCAGGTGTCGGCATGGTTTGTTCCCTCCGTCGTCGCCGTGGCCGTCGTCTCCGCGATCGCCTGGGCCACGATCGGCCCCCAGCCCCGGGCCGCGTACGCCATCGTCAACGCGGTGGCCGTCCTCATCATCGCCTGCCCGTGCGCGCTCGGGCTGGCCACGCCGATGTCGATCATGGTCGGCACCGGCCGCGGGGCCACCGCTGGCGTCCTGATCAAGAACGCCGAGGCGCTCGAGGTCCTCGAGAAGGTGGACACGTTGGTCGTGGACAAGACGGGCACCCTCACCGAGGGCAAGCCCCGCCTGGTGAGCGTGGTGGCCGCGCCCGGCTTTCGGGACGACGAGGTCCTGCGGCTGGCGGCGGGCCTGGAGCGCGGCAGCGAGCACCCGCTGGCGGCGGCCATCGTCAGCGGTGCCCAGGAGCGGGGCATGACGCCGGGCACCGCCGAGGATTTCCGGTCCGTGACGGGCAAGGGCGTGATGGGCCGCGTGGAGGGCCGGGGGGTGGCGCTCGGGAACCTTCGGCTGATGGAGGCCGCGCGCGTTGCTGTCGGCGACTTGGTGGCACGGGCGGACGAGTTCCGGCGCGATGGCCAGACGGTCATGTTCGTCGCCATCGATGGCCGTCCGGCCGGCCTCATCGGCGTGGCCGACCCCATCAAGGCCTCTACCCCGGAGGCGCTCCGCCTGCTGCGGGAGTCCGGCCTGCGCATCGTCATGCTGACCGGTGACAGCCGGGCTACCGCCGAGGCGGTCGCGCGGAAGCTCGGCATCACCGAAGTCGAGGCCGAGGTGCTGCCGGAGCGGAAGAGTGAGGTCGTCAAGCGCTTTCAGGCCGAGGGCCGGAAGGTGGCGATGGCCGGCGACGGGGTGAACGACGCGCCCGCGCTGGCCCAGGCCGAGGTCGGCATCGCCATGGGCACGGGCACCGACGTGGCGATGGAGAGCGCCGGCGTCACGCTGGTGCGCGGCGACCTGCGGGGGATCGCCCGCGCCCGCCGCCTGAGCGGGGGCACCATGCGCAATATCCGCCAGAACCTCTTCTTCGCGTTCATCTACAATGCCCTCGGCGTCCCTATTGCCGCGGGCGTCCTCTATCCGGTTGTCGGTATCCTCCTGAGCCCGATCATCGCCAGCGCGGCGATGAGCTTCAGCTCGGTCTCCGTCATCGCCAACGCCCTGCGGCTGCGGCGACTTGCACTCTAGCCCGACTTCCGCGGTCGCCAAGGTCGAACCGGCCCATTCGCGCCGTCCGCGCGTCGTAAGTGCGCGTGGTTCCGGGGGTGACCGATCCGCCGGGCCGAAATAGTGACTAATTCTCTGGCCGATTTTCCTTGACGCGTCGATCGCGATAGTGACACGCTGCCGGTGGCATGTATCTCCGCCGCACCACCCGGCGCGTCGGCGGCAAGACCTACCACAACACTCTGCTCGTCGAATCGGTCGCGACCCCCAAGGGCCCCCGCCAGCGCGTCATCTGCTCGCTCGGCGCGCTGGCGCCGGGGCCGAAGGACGCGTGGCTCGGCACGGCGCGGCGGCTCCATGCGGCGCTCGCCGGGCAGACGGCCCTCGTGCCCGATGCCGCGGTCGATGCGCTCGCCGCCCGCGTGCGTTCCCCGCGTCCCCGCCCCGCCGGCTCGGGCCCCGGCGTCAGGATCGACCCCGACCGCGTGACGTTCGAAGACGAACGAGAAGCCGGGCCCGTGCACGTGGGGCACCAGATGTGGCGCCTGCTGCAGCTCGACAGGATCCTCGCCGACGCGGGGTTGAGTCGGCGAGCGCAGCGGCTGACCGAAGTGATGACCCTGAACCGGCTGGTGCACCCGGCGTCGGAATATGCGATGCCGGACTGGATTCGGCGCACCGCGCTGGCCGACATCCTGGGGATGGACTTCGCGTCGCTCGCGGATGATGCGTTGTATCGCAACCTCGATCGGCTGCACCCCCAGCGGGTCGCGATCGAGCAGGCCCTGGCCGCCCGGGAGCGCATGCTGTTCAACCTGGACGACACCATCTACCTCTACGACCTGACGTCGACGTACTTCGAAGGCCAGTGCCCGCGCAACCCGCAGGCCAAGCGGGGCTATTCGCGCGACCACCGCCCGGACTGCACGCAGGTGGTGATCGGACTGGTGCTGGACCGCGACGGCTTCCCCAAGGCCCACGAAGTCTTCGACGGCAATCGCCAAGACCAGACGACCGTGGCCGACATGCTCACGCGCCTGGAGGAGCGCACCGGGCGCGGGGGCGGGGCGACCGTCGTGGTGGATCGGGGGATGGCCTTCGCGGAGAACCTGGCCCAGATCCGGGCGCGCGGCCATCACTACCTCGTGGCGGCGCGCTACCCGGAGCGCGGCGCCCACTAGGACGCATTCGCCACCGACGCGGACTGGACCGAGGTGGTCCGGGTGCCCTCCCCGCGCAATCCGGGCCAGAAGAAGACGCGCGTGCTCATCCAGCGGCAGACGGTCGGCGACGAGGTGCACATCCTCTGCCGCAGCGAGGCGCGGGTGGAGAAGGATCGCGCGATCCGCGACAAGCACGAGCAGCGGCTGCTGGCCGATCTCCGCAAGCTCCAGGCGCGCGTCGCGCAGGGGCGCCTGCGCGACCCCGCCAAGGTCCAGGAGGCGATCGGGCGGCTCACGGAGCGCTACCCTCGGGTGGCGCGGTACTACGCCATCACGTACGACACGGCGACCCAGACGGTGCGCTGGACGGAACAGACGGAGAAAAAGACCGCGGCCAGCACCCTCGATGGGACCTACCTGCTCAAGACCGATCGGCAGGATCTCGCCGACGACGAGATCTGGCACCTCTACATCCTACTCACGCGCGTCGAAGCCGCCTTCCGGGCCCTGAAGAGCCCGCTGATGGAGCGCCCGATCTTCCACCACCTCGAGCACCGCGTGCAGACGCACATCTTCCTCTGCGTGCTCGCCTACCATCTGCTCGTCGCCATCGAGAAGCGGTGTCTCGACTACGGGTGGCATACCTCGTGGGCGACACTACGGGAGCAACTGTCGACCCACCAGGTGGCGACCGTGCTCCTGCCCACGATCGACGGCCGGATCCTGAAGATCCGCAGGGCGTCCACCCCGGACGAGGTCCACCGAGAGATCTATCGCGTCCTGCAGCTCCCCCACGAGGTCATGAAGCCGGTGAAGACCTGGACGGCCAGTCGTAGTGACGCAACGCGCCTGTAACTCCCCGAAATCCCAGCACTCCGCTTCCGGAAGCGCGGAAGTCGGGCTAGGAAGACCTCCGCCAGGGCCCGACCAGCGCACCCTCCTGAGCTGGGGCTGGGCTGGGTCACAGCCGGTAGCGTCGAGACGTGTGAGTATTCAGGCCTTGACTCTCCCCCTTAGGGGAGGGTTTAGTCTGATGGGCAGCACTGGCATGCGTGCGCGGTATCCCGCCACGCGAAAGGGAGGCTGCCATGAAGCGTCTAGTCGAGACCCCCCCGGCTCGGAACACTCCGGACGGAAAGCTGCCACTGCTGCCGCAGGCGGCTGCGCCCAAGTCCGACTGCAGCGACGGCAGTTGCGGGTGCGGTTGTGGTCTTCCGATCACGCGCCGGTAACTCGAATCGGAACACGCTGGCCCGGCCGCTGACGATCGGCGAGGTCGCCCGACGCTCGGGATTCAGTATCAAGGCCCTGCGCTTCTATGAGCGTCGTGGTCTGCTACCGCCGTCGGGGCGGAGTCCGAGCGGCTATCGCCTGTACAGCGAGGCGGACCTCCGTAGGCTGGACTTCATCCGCCAGGCGAAGGCGCTCGGGCTGGCGCTGAACCAAGTCCGCGATCTCGTCTCGGCGGCCCGGGAGCAGAGTTGCTCGATGACGCGCCCTCGTCTGCTGAGCGTTCTGGACGAGCGGCTTGGCCAGACCGCCCGTCAGATCGAGACGCTTACGCGCCTGAAGAAGGAGCTTGAGCGGCGGCGCGGGGTGCTCGCTCGCAAGCCGCCGACCGATCATCGTCTCGGCTACTGCGAGTGCTTTGCCGACGCGGCGCTCATCCAGGTGTCGGGAATCCACCCAAGGGTGGAGCGGTCGGCGGGGGCAAGTGCGAAAAGTGGAGCTTCTTCGCCTTTGGCGCCTCGCTCCCCTCGAGCCTGAGCGAGTGGTAAAGGCCTTCAGCTGTGGGACGAGCCCTCTCACGAAGTTGATCGGCACGCGAATCGCCAGCGCGGTCATGAGCCTCAGCTCGGTCTCCGTCGTTGCAGTCTCAGGACCCGCGGCCGCGGTTGCTCGCCTTGACCGGCGAGCTGCGGATGGTCCGCGAGATCTGCGATCAGAGCTCGGGTGATGGCTCGCAGCCCTGGGCCTCCGCCTCATCGAGCGTAAACCATGCGGATGAAATTGCACCAAGCTTCACGCCATTCATCTCCGTGGACCTGGCGCCAGGGCTTCAGCGGCGAGTGAATGCACAGTGGCGTCGGTGGCGAAGTGAACATGGAAGATCGATACAGACGCTGCTCGGCGACGATCGTCGCCACGACCACGTTCGCCATATGCGTCGAGTGATGGGGATCGAGCCGGTAATCACAGTGCAGGTCGTTGGCGGCGAGCAGGGCGACATTATCGGGCGCAGCCCCGAGCTCACGCTGAACGATCATCCGGGCGGCGACGGGGCCGTCAGTTCCGCAGAGCGTTGACGGCTGCGGGGCTGCCCGCCCGGCCGCCGCCCCGAGACCGCCGAGCACCCCGACCAGCAGCGTGACGTCATGTTGAGAGGGTCTGCCAGGGCACACCGTGGCGTGTCCACGCTCTGGTCTAGCGGCTCTGGCGGGTCGGGCGGAACGAGCGCTGAGCGACCCATTCAACCGGAAACCTGACAGTCCTCGCGGGGGATGGGGAGCCTGAGCCACGGGTCCTCGTCCCTGGTCGGCACTTGGCCTGCGCTGGGCGCTGTTCATCGCATCGGTACTGCTGGTCATCGCGCATGTCTGCGATCTGCCCGCGGGCGGGCATCTCGGTGCCGCCGAGGCCCCGTCCTCGCATAGCCACGATCCCCAGGAGCCGCACTGGTCTTGCGAGGCTACGGCAAGTGAGTCCAGCTATGACATTGCCGATGCCTCCGCTCCAGCCTCGACCCCAAGCGTCATCGCGACCCAGATCACTCCGCTCGCCGGGACCGACGCTGACAGCATCCTGGTCCTTCGCCCGCCGAGATACCTGCTGCACGCCACCCTGCTGATCGAGACTCCTCGCTCGCTCCCTTCGCGCTCGCTTCGCATAAGGTAATCGAGTTCGCTCGTGAGAGGAGGAGGCATGCTCCGTCGTTGGCTCATGCCGGTGGCCTCGCTGCCACTGCCGTCGGTTGGGTTGCCGTCGGGCCTGTAGAAGCGGTCCCCGCGTTTGCGCGGCAGTACGATCTCCAGTGCAACGTCTGCCACACGCGGGCGACGCGCCTGAATCGCTTCGACGAGCAGTTCCAGATGATGGGCTTGGTGGAAAAAACTAGGCGGAGCTCGGGCTGATGCCCGGTTAACATGAACGCGACGGGGTCGCCTTAGACCAGGAAGGCCGTTCAGGAGCTCCGCCAGAGTCCTTCGGGACAAATGAGAGCGCGGGTGCTCGATGCCGGCCGTGAGGGAGACTCGATGCGCGGAATCCGTTCGAGAGCCGCATTGTTACTTGCCTGCGCCGTCGTCGTTGTGGTCGGTGCCACCCCTGCGGTGCCGTCACACGCGCGCGCCCACCGAGCCGACCGCATCCCCCTAGCGATCACCCGCATACTTCCGGCAGTCGTGAGCGTGAACACGGTGACGACCATACGCGACGACGCCGGGCAAGCGTCGCAGAGCCGGGGTCTGGGCTCCGGCGTCATCGTCGACCGACGTGGGTACGTGCTCACGAACCACCACGTGGTGGCCGGCGCGGGGGAGGTGACGGTGACGTCGGCGAACCGTCGCGTCTTCGGGGCAAGAGTCGTTGGCGTCGACGCTGATAACGACATCGCCGTGCTGAAGATCGATGGCCGCGGCGACTTTCCCGTCGCGCTCCTCGGCGACTCGTCCCGGCTGGCCCTAGGCGAGACGGTGATCGCGATCGGGACACCCATGTGGATCGAAGACGGCCCGACGGTCACCGTCGGCGTGGTCAGCGGTCTGGGCCGGTCGATGGAGGAGCCCGGACTGCCGATGCTGCACGACCTCATCCAGACGGATGCGGCGCTCAACCCGGGGAACTCCGGCGGACCGCTGGTGAACCTGGCTGGCCAGGTCGTTGCAATCAACACCGTCATCATACCCACCGCGCATGGTATCGGCTTCGCGATCCCGGTCAACGGGATCAAGCCGAGCGTTCGGGAACTCGTCGGCTCCGGCCGTCTCGTACGGCCATCGCTGGGCGTCATGGCGATCAGCGTGACGCCACAACTGCGCTCCGCGAACGACCTTTCCGTACGGCACGGAGTGCTCGTGCTGCAGGTGGAGGGTGATGTGCCGGAGCAACCAGAGGGTGTCAGACCTGGAGATGTGATCCTGGGAGTGACCGGACGGTCGGTGAGAAGCCTTCGCGACCTTCGCCACGTGGTCTCGCACCATCGGATTGGCGACACGATTGCTGTGACCGTGTGGCGCGACGGCCAGCCGATCACGGTGAAGGCGGTCGTGCGATGAGAGCTGTGGGCAGGGCAGCATTGCTCGCCGTACTGCTGGCAGCGCTACCGGCTCCAGCACGCGGCGCGGCCATCGTAGTGGTCGACGCGGCAGAGCTCCTGCCGCAGCAGGTCACGACCTCGGCGGGGCAACCCGTGGTCTTCGTGAACCGATCGGGCAGGAGCCTGCACCTCGAGTTCATCGGCGCCCCGGAGGAGCATCGGATCCTCCCCGTCAACGGGTCCGTGAGCGCCATCGCCCTGCGCCCGGGGCGCCATCCGTTCGTCGTGCGCTTCGCGGAAAATCCGCGTCGCCACCTCCACGGTGTGGTGGAAGCGCGAAACTCGGCGACCCCGGACGACACGGACGACGACATGGACGTCTGTGACGGTTCGCATCCGACGCGGATTTGCATCGAACGGTAGGTCGGCCGGTTTCGCAGCTCCGGCTCGCCCTATCCCTCGCCGCCTTGGGCCTGACGTATCCGCGCGTAAGGGTACGGCGATCCGACGTCCCGGATTAAGGGAGGGGCTGGGGGTGTTCGGTCGGCTCCCAGGCAGGCTTCCGCGTCCGGTGCGATGCGCCGGCCTCCCGCAAGCGGATCCCCGCGGCCGTCGCCACCTCCCGGTTCCCGCCTTCCACGTTCGACCGCACGAACCGCCGCACCGTGGCGCAGTGCCACGCGGAAGCGGCTGAGCGTCACGGCGCGAACATCCGGCCGGGCTCCGCACGGCGGCCTGGCCGCGGGCCAGGACGTGCGTGTCGATCATCGTAATGGTCACGTCCCGGTACCCAGGAGTTCCTGTACGGTGCGGATGTCGTGGCCGTCCTCGAGCAGGTGAGTGGCGAACGAGTGCCGGAGGGTGTGGGGACTGCCACACTTGACGATGCTCAAGCCGCCGGTTGAGCACCCCGACCGCCCCAGTGACTGGACAATCCCGGTTAGCAGCGAGGCGAGGCTCAACGGGACGAGGACGAACCAGCCGGTCAACTCCATCGTGAGATAGGCGGCACGCACCATCTGAGCATCCTGGCTGGTCAGACCGGCGGCGGCGAGAGCTAGGAAGCCAGCGACCGCGCCGAACCAGCCGACCGAGGAAGTGACATGCGCGGTGAGCGCGCTTGCGGAGGCGGGGTGTCATGGTCATCGGCGGCCACCCTCGGGTGGTGTGTGGTCTTCTCTGACGCTGGAGGGCGGTGTTTGGCCACCAGGGCCACCTGTATGGCGACCAGGGCCGTGGCCACCACCGATGACGAGCAGGACGACAGACAGCAGGACCACGACGAGGGCGATGATCCCAAACGCCTTCACCCAGGGTGGTGTGCTGGTGGTCGATCCGCGGTCGGGCCCCACGCCGGTACGCTGCTCGTGCTGCCTACGCCGCCCGTACGGGGTCATGCCCCGCGGCTTGTACACCGCCAGCACCGTGGCCACGAGCAACACCAGCAGGGCGAGCGAGGCGTGGAGCCTGGGGGATGCGTTCCGCACCACGCCGAGATCGGCACTCGGATCTGCCGCCACGCCGGCCATGAAGCTAAAGGTCTCCATGTAAATCAGCAGAACGATGATGGCAACGACGGTTATCAGGAGTTTGAAGAGGACCCAATAGTGCCGGAACAAGCCCCACGTGGTGCCCAACGACTGGACAATCCCGGTTAGCAGCGAGGCGAGGCTCAACGGGATGAGGACGAACCAGGCGGCTGGCTCCATCACGAGATAGGTGCCACGCACCGTCTGAGCATCCTGGCTGGTCAAGCCAATGACGGCGAGGGCCAGGAAGACAACGACCGCGCCGAGCCAGCCGACCGTGCTCGTGACATGCGCGGTGAGCGCGACCTTGCGGAGGCGGGGTGGCATGATCATGGGTGTTGCACGCCGTGTTCTGCGACGCTGGAGGGCGATGTGTGGCCACCAGGGCTACCGGTGTGGCGACCAGGGTCGTGGCCACCACCGATGAGGAGCAGGACGACAAACAGCAGGACCACGACGACAAACAGCAGGACCACGACGACAAACAGCAGGACCACGACGAGGGCGATGATCCCCAACACTTTCACCCGGCGTGGTGTGCTGGTGGTGGGTCCGCGGTCAGGCCTCACGCGGGTGTCGTCGCCGGTGTCGCTGTTGGAGTCGGGGGGAGGGGGGGCGGGTCAGCCATGTGCGTGTCCTCCTTTGTCGCGCGTCGTAATATTGGCGACAGCGTAGGCAGGCGCGGCTGAACGGAACGTGAACGCGCCGTTCAGGTGCCGTTCAGCTTCGAGTGCGCGATAAACGGGCTGAGGCAGGATGCGAATTCTTGTCGTTGAGGACGAGGCGTCGCTCGCGAAGCAGCTCACATCGTCCATCGCGGAGGCCGGGTATGCCGTTGATCACGCCGCCGATGGCGAGCGCGCGGATTTTCTGGCGCAAACGGAGCAGTACGACGCGATGGTCCTCGATCTGGGGCTGCCGAAGATTGACGGCCTCACACTGTTGCGGAAGTGGCGCGATGCGGGCCTTGCGACACCGGTGCTCGTGCTCACAGCTCGCGGCAGCTGGCACGAGAAGGTGCGGGGGATCGACGGCGGCGCCGACGACTACGTGTCAAAGCCGTTTCGCATCGAGGAAGTGCTCGCGCGCCTGCGCGCGCTGATGCGCCGGGCCAGCGGCCATGTCACGCCGGAGCTTCGCGCGGGCAGCGTCACGCTGGATCCGCGGCTGTCGCGTGTCACGCTAGACGGCGCGCCGGTGAAGCTCACGAGCCACGAGTTCCGCGTGCTCTCTTACCTGATGCACCATCGCGGGCGCGTCGTCTCTCAGGGGGAACTCACTGAGCACATTTACGCGCAGGCGTTCGATCGCGACTCGAACACGGTTGAGGTGTTCATCGCGCGCCTGCGTCGCAAGCTTGGCGCGTCGTTCATTGAAACCGTGCGCGGTCTCGGCTACCGAATCGAATGAGCCTCCTTTCGCTCAAAGCGCGCATCCTGCTCGGGGCCATCCTCTGGACGATCGGCCTGTTCACGATCGCGGGCGTCTTCCTCCACTCCGTGATGTTTCATCACCTGTTCGATCCGGTCGTGTTTCACTCGACGTTCCGGCATGCGCCGGCGACGGCTCTGGTCGCAGTGCTCTGCATGCTCTTCGGATTTCTGCAGGTCCGGCGCGGCATGTCGCCGATCAATCAGCTGCGCAACCGCCTCGCGGCCGTGCACAAAGGCGTCGACGCGCGGGTCGGCGGCAGCTATCCGGCGGAGGTGCAGCCGCTGGTCGACGACCTGAACGCGCTGCTCGACGAGCGCCAGCGGCGCGTCGCGCGCGCTGTCGCAAAGGCCGGCGACCTCGCGCATGGCCTGAAGACGCCGCTGGCGGTGCTGACGCACGAGGCGCAGCAGGCGCGAGCGGCAGGACACGGGCAGCTTGCCGCGGAGATCGATCAGCAGATCGATCGCATGCGGCGGCAGATCGACTATCACCTGGCCCACGCGCCGCCTCCTCCGCGTCGCCTGCGGCGCGCGCCTCGATTGCCGCATCTGCCGAAGGACTTGTCCGCGCGCTTCAGCCGCTGCATGCCGAACGAGGCCTTCGCATCGAGATCGATGCGCCCGCGCCGCATGCCTTCCGGGGACAGCGAGAAAATCTCGACGAGATGCTCGGCAACCTGCTCGACAATGCCTGCAAGTGGGCTCGCACCCAGGTCAGGCTCACCTGCTCGAAAGAAGGCGAACACATCGTGATTACGGTTGACGACGACGGCCCTGGAATAGGGCCTTCGATGCGAGAGGCCGTCATGCAGCGCGGCGTTCGAGCAGACGAAGCGGCGCCGGGCTCCGGCCTCGGTCTCGCGATCGTTCGCGATCTCGCCGAGATTTACGGTGGATCGATTTCGCTTGACGAATCTCCGATGGCAGGCGCCCGCGCGCGACTAACGCTGCCGGCTCAGGACGTGGTCTAGCGGCAAAAGCGAGCGAACTCTCCCTGTTCGAGAGCCGTCACACGCCACGGCAAGGCGCCTCTACAAATGAGCGACGAGAAGCCAGCGGCTCCAGCGAGCACCGGTCGCGGCGCAGGGTGAAGATGGGTCGAGGCCGCCAGCGCGAGGACGCCGGCCCCGTGAGCATGTACGGCCACGACACGACAGCCTCGCCGGGCTGGCCCCGCCGGGCGGCGCAATCTCTCAGGCCCGAGATCGCTGGACACGATCTTGTAGGCCATGGGTCCCAATGGCCGCGATGGTGACGACCGGGTTGGCGGTCCTGCTCCTGGTGGCGGGCGAGCTCGCTCCAGCGTGGGGTCAGGCGCGGGCCGGGGTCGAGCTACGCGGGCAGGTCGTGGAGATCACCGATAGCGAGTTGATTGTCCGCGGCGAGGACGGTCGCCTTCACTTTATCAACACGGCGGCGATCCCGACCGAGGAGCTGGGTGCGCTCGAGCCGGGTGACGAGGTCACGATCACGACCAAAGGCGAAAGCCCCCGCGGCCCGATCGGCAGCTCAGCCCGTCGGCACCCACGCGCTCCCCATTGATTTCCCCGTGCATACGCAATCAGGGGCGCCGCTGCCGCACGCGGCTGCAGCGCGGCACAGGGAGACCAACGGATCATTCGATCCCATTCGCCCGTTGGAGCTCGCGCACATAGCGGGTGATCTTCTCGATCTCGGTCGGCGGCATCCCAGGCTGTGAGGCATGTCGCCGAACCGCCAGTGGTGAGCCAGGACCCCGCGCCCCACCGCCAGCACGAACGCCCCGTCGGCGTGGTGCGCGCTGCGATAGACGGGGTGCACCAGCGGCGGCCCGACCGCGGTTCCGGCGGCGTGCCGCCCGTGACACTCGGCGCATCGGCGGTCGAAAGCCTCGCGCCCCTCGCGCGCGGCCGGGGACAGCTCAGGTACCGTCACGGCGATGTTCTCCGCCGGCGGTCCCCCCTCCCAGAGCCCGCGACTCGCGTAGCCGACCACGACAAGCAGCGCAGCGTGGACGAGCAGAACGATCATGAACGCCCGCCTCATGCGCTTCACGCTCATCAGGTCGCCCAGTCCAGAACGATCCGGACGCCGCGTTGCCCAGCGCGAACGGCGCCCGTCACCTGACCTTCGAGATCGCCCGGGACCGGAGGCCCGGCGGCGCCATCGCGCTTGAGGCGCGCGAGGAACGTCATTCCCTCTCGTCGAGGCGGTCGAGCCTCCTCGCGGACTACCTGCAGCTGGCGGCGCTCAAAGCGCTCGAATCGCGGCGGCGGTCGCGCGCCGCGATCGACAGACGATGCTTGCGTACGCGCTGAGTGTCCAGGCCGAGCACGTTCCACCGTAAGCAGGGCACACGCGGCTAGCACGACGGAAGCCACTGGCCACCGGCGGGCGAATCGGAGCGCACTCATGCCGGCCGAGGAGTATCGCATCCGAAGCTGGCGATCAAGTCGAGAGTCAGTCAAGCGAAGGTCCGGGCTTTCCACCGCCGAATCGCCGGAAATCGGACTCCTGTAATGCCGGGCCGCCAGTCACTGCGACCGCGAGATCTGTGATCAGAGCTCGGGTGATGGCTCGCAGCCCTGAGTATCCGCCTCAGCGGCATAGACCATACTGATGAAATGGCACCAAGCTTCACGCCATTCATCTCCGTGGACCTGGCGCCAGGGCTTCAGCGCCGCGAGTGAATGCACAGTGCCGTCGGTGGCGAAGTGAACATGAAAGATCCGATAGAGACGCTGCTCGGCGACGATCGTGGCCACGACGATGTTCGCCATATGCGTCGTATGATGGGGATCTAACCGGGAATCACAGACCACGTCATTGACGGCGAGCAGGGCCACATTGTCGGGCGCAGCCCCGAGCTCCCGTTGGACGATCATCCGGGCGACGAGGGGGCCATCGATTCCGCAGAGCGTCGGCGACTGCGCTGTTGCCCGTCCGGCCGCCGACCAGAGGAGGACGAGCACCCCGACCAGCGGCCCGACCGTCATGCTGGAGAGTCTGGCAGGACACACGGGGACAGTCTACGCCCTGGTCCAGCGGCGCTGCGAGATCGGTGGAACGACTGCTGGGGGCCCATTCAACCGAAAACTTGACAGTCCCGACGCGGGCTGGGTAGCCTGAGCCTCGTATGGGTCCTCGTCCGCGGCCGGTGATTAGCCTCCGCTGGGTTCTGTTCATCGCATCGCTACTGCTCGTCGTCGCGCATGTCTGCGTTCTGCCCACGGGCGGGCATCTCGGTGCGGCCGAGGCCGGGACCTCGCACAGCCACGATCCCCAGGAACCACACCGCGGCTACGGTGGTTCTTGCGATGCGACCGCAAAAGAACCCACCCACGACATCGTCGATGCCTCCACTCCGGTCTCGGCTCCTAGCGTCATCGCCACCGAAACCACCCCGCTCGCCGGAACGGATGCTTACAGCATCATCGTAGTCCTTCGCCCGCCCAGATTTCTGCTGCACGCCGCCCTGCTGATCTAGCCTCTCGCTCGTGCCCTAACCGCTCGCTTCGAATCAGGTTGCACGAGTTTGCTCTTGAGAGGAGGAGGCATGTCCCGCCGTTGGCTCATGTCGGTGGCGCTCGCTGCCACTGCAGTCGGTTGGCTTGCCGTCGGGCCTGTGGAAGCGGTCCCCGCGTTTGCGCGGCAGTACGATCTCCAGTGCAACGTCTGCCACACGCGGCCGCCGCGCTTGAATCGGTTCGGCGAGCAGTTCCACATGATGGGCTTTCAGATCCCCAGCGCGGCCTGCCCCCAGGGGTTGGTCGGAAGCATCAAGGAGGATGGGCCGGTCAAGACGCTGATCGACAGCCTGGCCCTGCGCATCGTGGGCGGGCTGTTCGAGTACTCGGAGTCGCCGCGCGAGACCGAGACAAAGTTCGAGCCGCCGCACGAGGTCGAGCTGTTCATCACGCGGCCGATCACGCCGGACGTCAGCATCTACGTGGAGCTGGAGTACGAGCCGAAGACGATCGAGTTCACCCGGCGGAGAGGATTCTTCGAAGACGAACACCACTTCGGGCTCGGCAAGGAAGCCTTCTTCATGTGGAACCTGGGGCGCCTCGTCGGCGCGCTCGGTGCGCCGACCATGGAGATGGGCGGCCAGACGATGATCGGCCGTCATGGCGGATTCACGATGCACGGCCCCATGCTCATGGCCGGCAAGATCGACCCCAACACCAACTTCTCGTACCCGACGAACCGTCAGATGCTCGAGGACACCGAGGTAGAGGTGGAAGAGGAGGAGGGGGAGCCGGGCGAAGTTCACCGATTGCCTGTGGTGCCGTACGCCTTCGTGTCGAAGTTCTTCGGGCTCTTCAAAAACCGCGAGGACCGAGAACCCCAGCTGGTGACCGACCAGGTCATGTACAACACGACGGGCACGCCGGGCGCCGACTTCCACGCCATGATCAACGACGTCCTGCTGGCCCAGGCGGGGTTCCTTGGCGAGAACGAGGGCTTCAACACGTATGGCATGCTGCGGTACGACATCCTCGACCGCCGGGAGATCACCTTCAACGTGTCGGCCCTGCTCAACTGGGGGTTCGGCGTCGTGCGCGCTCCTGACCCCGATGACCATGACCACCCCGGCGACACGCGACTGGACCGTCTGCGCTACGGCATCGCCGCCAACGTCCGCTGGAAGGCATTGGACGTGTATGGGGCCCTGATCTTCGACCGCCTCTATGGCCTGCCCGCAGAGCTCCGGCGTGAGTTCGATCGCACGGCGGCCGGCCTGACGTTGGAGGTGGACTACCTCGTCCACGAAAAGGTGCTGCTTTCGACGCGTTTCGATCAGTTGTGGGCTGGTGGCCTGAAGGACGACAAGCGAGACGGCACGGTGCTGTCGCTCCAGGCCAAATTCTATCCCCGGCAGAACATCGCCTTCTTCGTCAGGGACAGCGTCAACCTCCGGAGCTTCGTCGAGGACAACGCGCTCCGAAGCTGGCGCAACCAGCTCTTCGTCGGGCATCGACTGGGACTTTTGAGGAGGATCCCCCGATGAGCCGAAAGACCTACAGCGCGCTCGCGACGGCGGGACTGCTGGCGCTGGGCCTCTGGATCTGGAACCCACCCTTGATCCGCGCCAACGGCGAGAAGCACGAGGAGGAGGCCGGAGGCCACGCCCACGTCCCGGCTCCCCTCGAATACGCCGACGCGCACGTCCCCCCGGACGTCTGGACCGACGCAGCGATGATCGCCCGGGGCAAGGAGATCTACGCGGCGAAGTGTGCTGTCTGCCACGGAGACACGGGCGACGGCAAGGGACCGGCCGGCGCGGCGCTGCCGCTGAAGCCGCCGGACTTCCGCGATAAAGCCGGCGTGGCCGAGATGCGTGACAACTATTGGTTCTGGCGGATCAGCGAGGGCGGCCTGGTTGAGCCGTTCAAGGGCAAGGGATCGGCGATGCCGCCCTGGAAGGGGGAGCTGTCCGCCCGGGACCGCTGGGCGGTGATGGCCTACCAGCACACGTTCTCAGGCCATCAGGGGCCGCACGTGCCCTGGGAACACCGCGAGAGCGTGGTTGTGGGTCGTGACATTTTCGTCATGTCCTGTGGGCAGTGCCACGGGGCCCAGGGGCGAGGCGACGGCACGGTCGGCGCGACCCTGGCACCACGGCGCGCGCCGCAGCCACGGAACTTCACCAGCGAGGAGTTCAAACTCCGCTCGACGCCTTCGGGCCAGCTGCCGACGACAGGCGATCTTTTCCGCACGGTGACGGAGGGAATCAGCGGCCAGGGCGGCGCGCTGACGTTCGGGCTGCGTAATCACCGGATCATGCCGAGCTTCCGGCACATGCCCGAGGAGCAGCGCCTGGAACTGCTCGAGTACGTCAAGAGCCTGAACCCGAAGTTCTGGGAGCGGCAGGAGATCAAGACGGTCGCCATCCCGCCGGTGCCTGCGGTCAGCGGAGAGCGCATGGCCCGGGGCCGCCAGCTCTACGCCGATGCCGAGTGCCTGGCCTGCCACGGCGAGCGCGGCCGGGGTGACGGCCCCTCGGCGCCGACGCTGCGGGACGGTCGGGACCTGCCGATCGCTGCGACTGACCTCACGCGCTCGGAACGATTCAAGAATGGGGCGCGGCCCGAGGACGTCTACCGTACGCTCGCCACAGGCCTGGCCGGCACACCGATGCCGTCCTATGCCGACTCGCTCGAGCCCGATCAAGTGTGGGACCTGGTGTTCTACGTGCTGTCGCTCTCGAACGATCGCCGCCGCTCGGCCGAGATGCCGCGTTGAGCGCGGTGTGACGACGGAGGACCCGATGAAGAGAACTGTCGTGCTCATGCTGGCCGTCCTGCTTGTCGCCAGCGTCGCTCTCGCCGATGAGGCGCCAATCTCCGGCACCGTTAAATCGGTCGATCCAACCGCCCACACCCTGACCCTCGAGGTGGCGGCAAAGGGCAAGACGCGTGAGGTCGTCGTTCACGTCAAGCCGGGAGCCCGGATCGTGCGGTTCGCCCGCTCGACGGATCCAGACAAGGCCGGCTTCGTCGAGCACGAGGTCCCGCTGGCGGCCATCAAGCCGGGCTGGATCGTGAGCGCGACGACCAAACACGAGGGCGACCGCGAGGTCGCCGAGAACGTGAAGATCGTCCTCGAACGCTGACCGTGACGCCCGGCCGGGGCGGCGCGCGTTGGCCGGAGCGCCCGGAGGGCCCGGAGGGTGGGGGCCTTGTGGTCGCCCGCCAAAGGTGGCAGGATACCTCCGGTTGGATGACGTCCCGTCTCCGGGGGGAGGTGCGCGGCCCTGGACGGGGAATCCACACAGATAGACCCCGGACGTCACGGCCCGCGCGATGTTCCCTCCAAGCGCGGTCCTCCTGATCACTCCGCCTTCCTCACGTCGGTCCCCACTGAAAGATGTGGTCGGTCCCACCTATGGAGGGCTCCGCCATGAACGTGCACTCTCCCTCGTGGATGAGTCGAGGGCTCGTCGCCGCACTTCTCGCCGGGCTGCTCATCGTCGCGGCCATCCTGGCCTGGCCGGCCGGCGGTGCGCAGGGCGAGTTCCGATCCGATGCGCTCGTCCTCGCCGGGTGCGGTTCAAACGCGCCGGCGCTGCGCGTGCTCGCCGAGGCATTTCGCGTGCGACACCCTGAGCTCATCGTGCAGATCCAATCCATTGGCTCGACCAACGGAATCTGGATGGCGGCGAGGGGCGCGGTCCCGGCTGGCCTGGTCTCCCGCGCACTCAGGGAAGAGGAGCTGGGGCTGGGCCTGACCATCGCCCCCTACGCACGCACCCCCCTCGTCTTGGCCGGCCACCCGACCGTTCCCGACGACGGCATCAGCACACGAGAGTTGCTTGCGCTCTACCAGGGCGCTCATCACCGCTGGCGCACTGGCGAACAGGTCGCCCTTCTCACCCGCGAGGAAGGGGACTCCTCCGTCCAACTGCTGCGCCGCGCCCTACCAGGGTTCAGGCGAGCGTACCGGCAAGGCATCGTGAGAGGGTGGGGGACGGTCGTCTACAGCGAACAGCAGATGCACCGCGCGCTGACGACCACACCATTCGCCCTCGGGCTCTCCGACCTCGGAACGCTGACCGTCGAGCGCCCACCGCTGAAGGCCCTCAACGTCAACGGTGTGGCCCCGACGCTCGAGAACCTGGCCAGCGGGCGCTACCCCTTCGCCAAGACGCTTGCCTTCGTGTTCCGGCCGGAGAAGGTTCCGGCGGAACTGCAGCGCTTCTTCGCGTTCGTGCAGTCTCCCCAGGGTCATGGGGTCCTCAGAGCCCACGGCTATCTACCTCTGGGGTCCGAGCGACCTTGATGGGCGAGGCCGGTCGTCAGGTGGCGCGCAGCTGAGTCGTCCTTTCATCAGTCTGCGACGAACGCCGCACGAGGGACGTTCTTTGCCCCATGCCCCGGCTCGCCAGCGCTGAGGGCCCGGCCGTAGCGCCGGTTTCAGGCCGGTGCTACCCTCCGCTCGACACCAGGACCTGACGATCTCATCTCAAGGAGGAACAAGCCATGACGCTTCTCCGCCGGATCGATCGCCTCTTGCGCCTCGCGCTGGCCGTGGCCCTCGCTTCGGTGGCGCTTCTGGGGCCCGGTCCGCTTGCCCGAGATTCAGCGGCCCAGCAGGCGGGGAGCGTCAAGGTGGAATGGCTCGGGTGGTCGTTCTTCCGCTTCACCTCCCCCACTGGCAAGGTGATCCTGACGAACCCCTTCATTACCGGCAACGCCGACGCTGCCGTCAGGCTGGACGAGATCACCAAGGCGGACTTGGTCCTGGTACCCAACGGGCACCGTGACGAGATCGGCGACACCGTCGCTATCGCCAAGAAGACCGGCGCGCGCACCGTGTCGCCGTTCGAGCTCGGCACCTGGTTCATCGGCAAGGGCGTCTCGGAGGCCCAGGTGATGCGTCGCAACCCGGGGAGCCGCCTGCTGTGGGAAGGGATCACGATCCGGGTGGTGGGCTCTGTCCACGGGTCCGGCTCCGGCCAAGGTACCGATTCCGACGTGGCGCCGATCTACGGCGGGGCCGCAGCCGGGTTCATCATCACGTTCGAGAACGCCTGGACGGTGTACTTCCCAGGGAGCTCTGCCGCCACCCAGGACATGGCGTTGTGGGGTGCAGCGTATAAACCGGACGCCATGATCTTCCTGATGCATCCTACGCAGGAGCCTCGGGACATCGGCATGGCCGTCAAGCTGGTCATGACGGAGAACCCGAATCTCAAGACCCTCCTTCCGCACCACCATCGCGTGAGTCCGCCCCCTGGAGCGCCAACGGTCACCGAGGTGCGCGCCGTGTTGGACGCGATGAACATCCGCATCCCGATCACCGAGCCGGTCCGGAAGCAGGTCTACGAGTTCACGAAGTAGGCACGGGGGAACAGGGGGACTGGAGGAGCAACGTGGCAAACATGACCTCGCGTCGACACTTCCTGAAAATCTCCGTCGGAATGCCTGCCGCGCTCGCGCTGGGCGCCGCGCCGGACGCGATAGCGCAGTCGCAGCCGCTGCGACCGACGCCGGCCTGCCCGGAGGACGCCGGGCCGACGCCGCGGCAGACCGCAGGGCCGTTCTTCAAGCCGAACTCGCCGCGGAGGGTGTCGCTCCTCGAGCCCGGGATCACCGGGACGAAGATCGTCGTCACGGGGGCCGTCCTGTCCACCGACTGCAAGCCTGTCGCGCGCGCCCTGGTCGACTTCTGGCACGCGGACGACATGGGTGACTACGACAACGCCGGCTACAAGCTGCGCGGCCACCTGTTCACCGATGATCATGGCCGCTACCGTGTCGAGACCATCGTGCCGGGGCTCTATCCGGGCCGGACCCGCCACTTCCACGTGAAGGTGCAGGCCCCGAACCGGCCGGTCCTCACGACCCAGCTCTATTTCCCCGGCGAGTCGGCGAACCAGCGGGACTTCATCTTCAGTCCCGACCTTCTCGTGAAGATACAGGACGGCGCGGACACTAAGGTCGCGTCGTTCGACTTCGTCCTCGATCTGAGCGGCCGCGGCCGCGCGACAGGGGGATGAGCGCCAGGCCCGACTCCGTTCGCGACCCGGTTGGCGGGTGGTGCGCCCGCCCCGTCCCGAGCGACCGACACGTGGTCCGCCGGCCGGTCGAGCTTGGGACCGGCCCGCGGCGCACCCCGAGCAGCCTCACATGTCCAGAAAGAGCCCTCAGCCTTGACTTCGGCGCCGGGTTGCGCCTACTGTAACGCGCAACGATGAAGCCGTCGGTTGCGCTCGTCGCTCTCGCCTTGCTCGTACTCATGGCTGTCGTCACCGGGCTGTGCGTGACGGGCGAAGTGCTCCGCGCAGTGCATACCGACGCCTCTGAGGGCTGCTGTGGTCTCGCCCACTGTACAGTGCTCGTGCTCACCGTGTACGCGGTCGGGCCGTTCGTCGCCGCCGCGACCGCGTGCGTCCTCGTCGCTTCCGCCGCCCGCTCCAGCATCATCCCGCCGATCGCCCCTCCGCCCGAACTCCGAGTCCTGCGCTTCGCGTAGCCCCGTTCCCGAAGTTCCGGGGAACGGTGGGTCTCGCCGTCTTCGGGCTCGGCCTGGTTTCCCTCCATCAGCCATGAGGACGGAAAGGAGTTCTGAGATGAAGTGTGTTCGGGTCAGGGTCGCGATTCCGGCGCTGGTCGTGCTGGTCGGCGTGCTTGCTGGGTGCGCCAAACGGCCGGCCACGATAGCAGTGACAGCGCCTGCATCCCCGTCCGGCGCGTCAGCTCCGAGCGTCACGGCGCCGCCCCGCGTCGGTCCCGCCCCGAGTGCTCCTGCCCCGAGTGCTCCGGCCCCGAGCGCTCCAGCCCCTAGCGCTCCGGCGCCCAGTGCCGCGGCCCCGCCTTCGAGCGCTGCGACGCCGCCTGGCGCGTCTGCGCCGGCGACCCGCTCAGCACCGGCGGAGTTCAGCGCCATCGACGCGCTCAGGGACATTCACTTCGACTTCGACAAGGACGACATCCGTCCGACCGATGCAAAGATCCTCGACGAGAACGCCGCGTGGATGAAAGGAAACGCGAATCACCTGATCCTCATCGAGGGGCACGCCGACGAGCGGGGAACCAACGAGTACAACCTGGCGCTGGGCGAGCGACGCGCCAAGGCCGCCATGAACGATCTGGTGAGCCAGGGCATTCCGGCGCGCCGGATGACGGTCGTCAGCTACGGCGAGGAGCGGCCGGTCTGTGCGGAGAAGACCGAGGCGTGCTGGGCCCAAAACCGCCGCGCCCACTTTCTCGTGAAGCCCGGAGTGAGGCAGCCTCGGTGACAAGCCTCGTGGGCAACGCCGCCATTCTCGCCGCCCTGGGATTCGCCCTGTACGCGGCGATCGCCCTGCTCGCCGGCGCTCGGCGCGGCAGCCTCCCGCTCATCGAGAGCGCGGCGCGGGCCGTGGTGGCTCACTTCGTCCTCGTGACCCTGGCGTTCCTGGCTCTCGAGTATGCCCTGGTGACGAGCGATTTCAGCCTTAAGTACGTGGCCCTCAACTCCTCACGAGCCTACGCCCTCTGGTATCGCATGGCCGGCCTGTGGGCAGCGCTCGAAGGGTCGCTGGTCCTCTGGGAGTGGATTCAGGCCGGCCTGGCGGTGGTGATCGTCCTTCGCTACCGGCGGCGTGAGCCGGAGTTGTTCCCGGTGGCTCAGTCGGTCCTGATGGCGGTATCGGCGTTCTTCCTGGTGATTCTCGCCTTCGCCGCGAATCCCTTCACACCGATGACGCCGGTCCCCGCAGACGGCCGGGGCATGAACCCACTGCTGGAAGACACCAGCATGCTCGTCCACCCGCTTCTCCTTTATGCGGGATGGACCGGCTTCACGGTGCCCTACGCGTTCGCCATGGCCGCCCTCGTCACGGGTCAGCTCTCCGACCGGTGGGTCGTCGCCACCCGCCGCTGGGCCGTCGGGGCGTGGTTCTTCATGACCGCGGGGATCGTCTACGGTGGCTGGTGGTCGTACCACGTCCTCGGTTGGGGCGGCTACTGGGCGTGGGACCCGGTGGAGAACGCCTCGTTCCTGCCCTGGCTCACGGCGACAGCCTACATCCACTCGATCATGGTCCAGGAGCGCCGGCGGATGCTGCGGGTTTGGAATCTGGTGCTCCTGATCCTGACCTACTCTCTCATCGTCTTTGGGACCTTCCTCACGCGGAGCGGCGTCATCGCGTCGGTCCACAGCTTCACCCAGTCCCCGGTGGGCTACTTCTTTCTGGTCTATCTCGCGCTAGTGCTGTTCTTCTCGCTCGGCTGGGTGGCAGCGCGCGCCTACCGGCTGCGCGACCAGCCCCAGTTCGACGAGCTGGTGTCGCGGGAGTCGGCCTTCCTCCTGAACAACGTCGCTTTCGTGGGCATCTGCTTCACGGTGTTCTTCGGGACGATCTTCCCGTTGCTGGCCGAGGCGGTGCGCGGGGTCAAGATGAGTGTGGGGGCTCCCTACTTCAACCAGGTCATGGTGCCGTTCGGCCTGGGGCTTCTCCTCCTGATGGGGATGGGCCCAATGATCCCCTGGCGCCGAGCGGAGTGGGCGGCGCTGGGCGGCCGGCTGCTCGCGCCGGTATCGGCGGCGGTGATGATCGGGCTGATCCTCGCGGGGTTTGGAGTTCGCCAACTCGCGCCACTCCTGGGCTTCACGGCGGCCGCCTTCGTGGCAGCCTGCGTCGTTGCCGAGTTCGTGCGGGGCGTCCGGCTTCGTGGACGGCTCGCGGGTGAGGGCCCTCTGGGGGCGGCGGTCTCGCTGTTCCGCATGAACCGCCGGCGCTACGGCGGCTATCTCGTGCACTTCGGCGTTGCGGTCCTGACCGTCGGCCTGATCGCCTCGTCAAGCTACCAGCAAATGCGCGAGAGCCAGCTCCAGCGGGGCGAGAGTCTCGAGATCGGCCGCTACCGGTTGGCTTACGACGCTGTCTCCGCCGTCGATGGGCCGACCCACGTGAAGGTGCTCGCCCAGTTCACGGTCTTTCAGGGCGACCGCGTCGTCGGGCGCATGGAGCCGGCCCTGAGGTTCTACCCGACTGAGCAGAGCCCGATCGCGGAAGTGGACTACTGGGTCGGGTTCCGCGAGGATCTCTACCTCATTCTCGGCAGCTTCGATCGGAATGGTGCGTGGGTCACGGTGAAGGCCCAGGTCACGCCGGTCATTTCGTGGCTGTGGATCGGCGGCGTCATCATGGCGCTGGGAACCGCCCTCGCCCTGATCCCCGAGTCCTGGGTGGGGCAGCCGACCAGGAGCGTGCGCGAGGTTACCGTTGGCTAGCATGTTCGTCCTCCTGGCGACTGCGGCCGCAGCGGGCACTGCGATCGTGGCTGTCTACGCACCGGGCATTCCGCTCCGCGGATACGTGGGGCTTGCCGCACTTGCCGGAGGGGCCGCCCTGGCCTTCACCCGGCCTTTTCTGCTGGTGTTCGTTCCGTACTTGGCGGTTCTCCTCGTAGGACGTGCGCGCGACCTCATCGGTCCTGCCCTCTACCTCGGCGCTTTCGCCCTGGCGTTCGTCGTCACCATCAGCGGGGCGCCGGCGGCAGTCGCGACCTCGATTCATCGCTCCGAACGCCTCGTGCATGGGGCGGGCGGTCTGATCTTTCTCGTCGCCGGTGCGGTGGCAACTGCGGGTGCACGGCGGGCCAGACCCCTCGTGTGGCGGCCGCCTGGCCGATGGGCCTTCTCCGCCGTACTGGGTGCCACCGCCGGCCTCCTCATGTATCACGAACTCGACCCCGTGTACGACTCCGTCTTCTTCGCCACGGCCAATGCGGTCCCCGCCTCCCATGCCCCGCACACGGTGGCGCTCTTCGCGGTTGGACTCGGTGCCGTCTACCTCATCGCTGGCAGTGCGACCCGGAGACTGGTAGCACCGCTTCGCGGAGGAGACACGACTCTCAGGGCCGGGCGAGCGCTCTCGGGGCTGGTCACGGCACTGCTCGGGCTTGCCATCCTGACGGGCCGCTTCTACGTGGTCCGCACGCTGCTCTTTTGAGGCGATGGACGCGACCCTGAGCCTCTCAGCGATGGTGGCGGCGGGCGCCGGGCTCCTCTCCTTTCTGTCGCCTTGCGTGCTTCCGCTGGTGCCGTCATACCTCGCCTATATCGCGGGGGTGTCGTTCGCCGAACTGCGCGACCGCCCCAGCGCCGGGGTCCGGTTGGCGGTGGTCCTGAACGCCCTCGCGTTCGTGGCGGGATTTTCCCTGGTCTTCGTGGCGATGGGAGCGTCGGTGACGCTCCTCGGGGGTTGGCTGATCACGTACCGGCGCCTGCTCCAGCAGATCGGTGGCGCCCTGATCATCGTCTTCGGGTTACACCTCCTCGGCGTGTTGCGGCTGTCCTTCCTGCTGCGATCGGCTCAGCCCTCGTTGGCCCGCCGGCCTGGAGGCGTACTCGGTTCGGCCGTGGTCGGCGTGACGTTCGCCTCGGGGTGGATGCCGTGCGTGGGGCCGGTGCTCGGGTCGCTTCTGACGCTGGCCGGGTCGAGCCAGACCGTTGATCGGGGGGCGATGCTGCTGGCCGCATACTCGGCCGGGCTCGCCCTGCCGTTTCTGGTGAGCGCTCTGGCCTTCGGACACTTCCTGCGCTTCTTCGCCCGGTTCAGGCGCTTCCTCCCACTCGTGGACCGCGTGGCCGGCCTGATGCTCATCGGCGTTGGAGTGCTCCTGTTGCTGAACTACATGTCATATCTCAACGCCTACTTCATCAGCCTGACGCCCCAGTGGCTCCTCGAGCGCCTGTGAACGCGACGGATCGGTTCCTGACCAGGCTCGGTCGCCGACGTGACGAGTTCCTGCGAGAGCACTTCGGTGCAGCGTGGGGGTGGTACGAGCGTCTGACGGCGGTCTGCACGGCGGGACTGGTACATCGGTGGCGAGAGCGATGCCTGCGGGCCTGCGGCGTGCGCCCGGGAGCGCGTGTCCTCGACGTGGGGACGGGGACCGGCAGCCTGCTGCTCCTGGCGCTTCCGCGCCTGGGCCCCACCGGGCTCGGAGTTGGACTCGACGTGTCGCGCGAGGGGCTTCTGGCCGGGCGGACAGTGGCCGCCGCGACGGGAACGCCGACTCGATGGGTCCAGGCGAGCGCGCTGCCATTGCCGTTCCGCGACGGGAGCTTCGACGTCGTGTTCGTCGGCTTCGCGTTGCGCCACCTCGGCGCGCCCGGGGCAGTGCTGCCCGAATTCCGGCGCGTCCTGGGGCCTGGAGGGCGCCTGGGGATCCTCGATTTCCTCCGCCCCCGTCCAGGCCTGCTCGGCTGGGCGGGGCTCGCCTACCTCTTCTGGATCGTCCCGGTCATCTGTCTCGCCCTGAGCCGCCGCCGGGCGGTGTACCGGCTGGCCCGGTACCTTCCGCATTCGATTCTGGACGCCCTCAAGTCCGACCAGCTCAGCGACGAACTCCGGGCGGCGGAGTTGGCCATCGAAGAGGAGCGGTCACTCTGCGCCGGAATCGTCTGGCTCTTCGCCGCGCGCGTACCCGACGCGAAGCCGGCGCCCACGGCAGGCGATCGAGCCGAGTGGCAGGGGGAACGACCGGAGATGCTTTCCGCCTCGACCGCGGCATGCAGACGGCGATGATGCGCCGGCTACTCCCGAGACTCGTCGCGACGATACTCACTGGCGTCGCGGCTGCGATCCGGGCCAGGCCCGGCGCCTTCGGGCTGGTCGCTCTCGGCGTCTTCGTGCTCAACCTGTTCCTGCCGCTCGCGGTACTCTCGCTCGCGCGGAAGCCGGCCGACTACTTCACGTTCAACCCGTGGCTGTCGCGACTGCCTGAGTACCTCACCTCGCACCCCCATCCGGTGACGAGAAAGCTCGACTTCCTCGCCAACCTGGCGCTGGCGTGGTTCATCGCCGACAGCCCCGTCGAAGGCGTGGAATGGGGCTTCATCATCGATGTGCCGTCGGTGGGCCGGTTCGCGTTGACCTCCTTCCTGTTCGGAGCCTTCGCCGTCCTGTGGTTCTACCGCCGTGATCAGGCACGGACCCAGGGATGGCAGAGCACCGCCGTCCGCTACGGGGGTACGGCCGGAGCGCTGACGAGCGTGCTCGGTTTCTCGACCGGGGCCTGCAGCGTCATGGGATGTGGCGTCCCTGTCCTCCCCGTCGTCGGTCTGGCGGTGACGGGCGTGTCGAGCGGCACGCTCACGTTCTTTATGCAGTTGTCCCGAGTGGCCACCGCCACAGTGCTCATCGCGATGACCGCGGCGGTGGCGTGGTTCGGCTGGCTCGTCATCGCCAGGCCGCCAGCGACTTCGGCTCCGGGCCTGGTGAGGCCCATCCCGTGACGCGGCTCTGGGTAATGAAAGGAGATCGGGTATTTCGTGTGGGAACCGACGCGGATGATGCAACCACGCCGCGGGAGAGGAGGTGACTACAATGCGACTTGCTCGAGCAGGCTTTGTGATAGCGCTGGCGATCGGGCTGATGCCCGTGGCCCCGTGGGAGGCGTTGGCCGCGTCTCACCAGGCCAAGGGGCAGGAGAAGAAGGCGGAAAAGGCTGCGGCTCCCGCGGCCCGACGGCACGTCGGGACCGTGAAGGCGGTCGATCCGGCCGCCGGGTCGCTGACGGTGGCGGAGAAGCAGGGCGAGGCCGAAGTGAGCGTCACCGAGAAGACGACGATCAAAAAGGGGAAAGAGAGCCTGAAGCTCTCAGACCTCAAGCCGGGTGATGCGGTGAGCGTTGTCTACGTCCAACAGGACGGCAAGGACGTGGCGCGCTCCGTCACCGTCACGAGTAAGTAGGAGAGCCGGGGCCGAGCGAGATGCGGGCCACCGAGGCGCATCTCGCTCGCGCCCAGGCTCGTGCAGAGCGAGGAGGCGCATGAGGGGATCTCCGTGGGTGACCGGCAGACGAGTGGTCTGGTCCCTGGTTGCCTGCATCCTGCTGACCGCGCTCCCCAAGGCGAGGCCGGCTGAGGCCGCGCATGCGGTGGACCACCGGTATGTGGTGCTTGGCTACGTCCGTGACCGGGAGGGCCGACCGGTACCGCGCACTCCGGTCCTGCTCGTGCGGGAGAAGACCGGCCTGCCCTATCACGTGGAAACGGACGCTCGTGGCTTCTTCGTCCTCATCGTCCATCTCCACGACGAGGACCTTCGGGACGCGTTGCACATTGTGACCGAATGGGCGGGGGCCCACATCGAAGCGCGGTTCAATCCACTCAATCCGGAGCGCCCTCGAGGGACACGCGTCGATTTCGCGGGAGCCCAGGTCCGGGAGCGCCAGGAGATGTTCGAAGAGACGCTGCGGGAGTATCTCAGGTGATGAGAGGGCTCCGCGGCCAGGGGGCGTTCGTGCTCCTTCTTGCCTATGCGACCGCGACGCCGGTGCTGGCCATCGCGGCCGGCGTGTGGTTCCTCCCGTCCATCGTCGCGCTGTTCGATCACGCCGCCGCATGGGCCGTCCCGCTTTTCGTCGTCGTGACCGCCGGCCCTCTGGCGCTGGCGGTGATGCCCGCCACCGCGATGGCGATCCTGGCGGGCGCCCTGTTCGGCCTGCTCGGTCTCGTCCCCGCCGTGGCGTCATACCTTCTCGCCTGTCTCGTCGTTTTCGAGGCACTCCGACGGTCCTTTCAGGAGGACGTACAAGCCGCCGTGCGGCGGTCGCCGCGGCTTCTGGCCGTGCAGGCCGAGCTGGAGCAGGCAAACCTCAGGATCGTCATCCTGAGCCGCCTCTCGGTCGTGCTTCCCTTCGCGCTGATGAACGTGCTCTTGAGCGTTTCCCCCGTCAGGCGGCGGACGTACCTCTGGGGGAGTCTGGTGGGCATGCTTCCGCGGACACTCGTCGCCGTCGCCGTCGGCAGCGTGGCCGAGACGGCGCTCACCGCCTTGAGAGCGGGGCGGGTGCCGGCCGCGGCCGAGGGCGGGCTCGGTTCGGCGCTGGGGCTGCTCGCCGCCGCCGGGACGGTAGGGCTGGCCTGGTTTCTCGGGAAGGCATTCTGGAAGGTATTCCTCAACCCCCGGGCTCAACGATCTGCGTCATCGCCCTTTGCGCGGCGGGATTCTTCCTCATGACTCGTCGCGCTGCCGTCGTCGCGGGCTCTTCGACCTCCTGGCCGAATTCCTGCACATGGAGCCGAGCCCCACGGCCAGCTATCGACCGCCCACTCCGTACCGCTGCGCCATCGAGGTTCGGGCTGGGTTCTTCGGCGACCGGGCCATGGCCCCCCGGCGATACCGTGCGGCCGCAGGGACCGCGGTGAGCCGGGCACGGAGGAAGCGGTGAACGATGCGCCGGGCCCACCCGCCGACCGTTTGTCGCGGCGCCAACGGCGGCGGCTCAGGACGCAGGAGAGGGGTGCCGCCGAACGTCGTCGCCACCGCCGGTCCCGGCTGGTCCGAAGGGCGATGCGATGGGGGCTGCTCGCTCTGCTGGCGGCCGGCGGGCTGGGCTGGCTCGGCTACTCGATGGCCACGGCCAAGCGCCTTCCGCCCACGTCAATGGCCGACCATACCGAGGAGGTCCCTCCGGGCCACATCCTCACGACGCCGATGCCGCTCAAGATCCAAAAGCACATGCTGGAGCACGCCGACGGCGGGGGCCGCCCCGGGGTCATCATCAACTACAACTGCGTGAAGTTTCGCTGCCCGGAGGGCATGGTCGAACGGCTGACGAGCGTTGTGCGGGCGTATCCCGACTTCGTGTATCTCGCCCCGTACCCGGACATGGACGTGAAGATCGCCGTCACACGGCTGGATACGATCCTCGTGCTGGATGAGCTCGACGAGCGGCAGATTCGCGACTTCATCGCGCGCGCGCCCAGATGATCACCGATGCGACCGGCGGCCACGAGTTCCGTCAGGCCCTGGCCATGGACGACAAGGCGCCGCCCCCGTCGCTCGACCCGCGCGCGCCCCTCGGGTTGGGCATGAAATACCCGGGAAGGGATGGGAGGACTGGCATGAGCAGAACGCAGGCCCTCGCCTCGCTGGTGTTCCCTCTGGCGCTTGCCGGGTGCGCGAGCGCTCCTGTGGCACGCGCGGCGCAAAGAGGTCCTACGGGGGGTCAGGCCATGACGATCGAGATGTCTGGCTTCAACTTCATTCCGAATGTCATCATCCTCCAGGCCGGGGTGCCGGTCACGATCACGGCGGTGAGCAGATCGCGCATCCCCCACAACATCACCATCCTCGCCCTCGACGGCCGGGAGGTGAAGAGCGTGAACATCAAGGCCAGGGAGACGGTGACGTTCGATGCGACCGTACCGGTCGCCGGACGCTATGTCTTCTACTGTGACGTGTTCCTCCATCGCTGGCCGTTCGGCATGGAAGGGACGCTGGTGGCGAAATGACCGGAATCGCGAGAACCTCAATACCGTCCGCCGTGCGACCGCTCGTCGCCCTCCTCGCTGTGGCCGCCATGCTGTGCCCCACCTTGGCACCGGCGGCGGAAAAGGATGTCCGGCCACTCCTTGAGGCGCTCTCGATCGACATCCCAACCCAGTCCCTCCTCGCGCCTCTGTTCTCACTGCCAGACCTCAAGGGGACGCCGGTGCGCCTGGCCGATCTCCGAGGGCGCAGCGTGATGCTGTATTTCTGGACCACCTGGTGACCACACTGCACGAGGGAGTTGCCCTCGATAAACGCGCTGTACGAGGAATTCAAAGGACGGGGCTTCGTCCTGCTTCTTGTCAACCTCGGCGAGGATCCGCAGCTCGTGGGCAAGACCGCTCAAGCCCGCGGCTACACGGCACCCGTCCTGCTCGACCGCGATGGCGCCGTGTCGACGGCCTACCTCGTCACCGGGACCCCGACGGTGTACCTCGTGGACCGGCAGTCGCGGGTCATCGGGCGGGCGATCGGCCGGCGCGAGTGGGCCGGGGAACACGGCCGGCGTCTGATCGAGGCGCTCCTCACGCCATGATTCGCTCGGCGCCGTCGGTCCTGATCACCGAGCTGACGTTCTGGCTGATGCTGGGATCGGCGGCCGGTGCGAGCGCCCATGGGGTCTTGCTGGAATCGAGGCCGGGAGCCGGGGAAACCGTGACGGCGACGTCGCGCCTCGACCTGAGATTCAACAGCCGGATCGAGCCGGCTTTCTCGGGGGTCCGCCTGACAGCACCTCCGGGAGAAGCGATGCGGCTCCACACCATGGTCTCCGAGGCGGCGGGCCCGGCCCGGCTGACGGCCCCGCTGCCTCCGCTCGAGCCGGGGCTCTACACGGTGGACTGGCGGGTCTTCACTGTCGACGGACACCTAAGCCACGGCCGCTGTTCGTTTCGAGTGAGTGAGCCCCGCCACTCCCAACAGTGAGCCCCACGGTCCTCGGCGCCCTTCCCACCGTCAACGCGCTGCTGAATGGGGCGAGCGCGCTGCTGCTGCTCAGCGGGTATCTGTGCATCCGGCGTCGCCGGCTGACCGCCCACAAGATTTGCATGCTGGCGGCCTTTGGCACCTCGACAGTCTTTCTCCTCAGCTATCTCACGTTGAGGTATTTCGCAGGCTTTACCACGTTTACCGGCGAGGGCTGGATCCGGCCGCTCTACTTCAGCATCCTCACCTCCCACACGGTGCTGGCCGCCGGCATCCTTCCGCTTGCGATGACGACGCTCTACCGGGCGTGGCGGGAGCAGTTCGGGAAACACCGGTGGATTGCTCGCTGGACGCTGCCGGTGTGGTTCTACGTCTCCGTCACCGGAGTGATCGTCTACTTGATGCTCTACCGACTCTATCCCGCGGGGTGACAGCCAATGACGTCCGGCGGAGCCGACAAGGGTGCCGCTTACCTTCCGGCGCTGCGCTTTGACTGGCTGACGCGGTTCTATGACCCGATCCTCCGGGCCACGCTCAAGGAGGAGAAGTTCAAGCGGCGCCTGCTCGAGCACGCGGGCCTGCGGGCCGGGCACCGGGTGCTCGACCTCGGCGGCGGCACGGCGACGCTGACGATCTTGATCAAACAGGCCTGCCCGGAGGTAGAAGCGCCACCCTTCGGGCCGGCTTCATTCGATCGAGTCGTCTCGAGCCTTGTCTTTCATCACCTGACGACGGACCGCCAACGGCGGACCCTCGAGCAGGCGCGGGCGTTGCTCTCCCCGGGCGGGGAGCTGCACGTGGCTGACTGGGGGCAGGCCGGGGACCTGCTCATGCGGGCCGCCTCTCTTGGCGTCCAGCTACTCGACGGCTTCGAGACCACGTCCGACAACGTCCGGGGACGGCTGCTGTCCATGATGCGAGACGCTGGCTTCGTGTCCGTCGCCGAAACGCACCGCGAGCGGACCATGCTGGGCACCCTGTCGCTCTATCGAGCTATGAGGCCCTGATCTGAGCGTGATAATCATCACGTCGCGCGAAGGCACTCATGAACTCGCGCCCCCGCAACAGAGCGTCGCGATGCCTCGAAATCTCCGGCGCGAGCTGTGGAACTTCTTCTTGCACCTGCGGTGGCACTACCAGCTCACCGTTGGGTCAGGCGCCTACCTGTTGGGTGGTCTCTATCAGACCGAGCTCGACCTCCGGTCCTTCGTCGTCCAGTTCGCCAACGTGCACCTGCTCCTCCTTGGCGGCGCGACGGTCTACAACTCGTTCTGCGACCGGGACGAGGGCCCGATCGGCGGCCTCCGGCATCCGCCGCCGCTGGCGGGCTGGACCCGCGCGGCGTCGTGGGGCGTGCAGCTTGTCGGTCTTCTCGTCGCGTTCCTCGCCGGGCTCGCGTTCGTCGCGGTTTACCTCCTCGCCATGGTGTTGTTCTGGCTCTACAGTGCGCCCTGGAGCCGCTGGAAGGGGCACCCGCACAAGAGCCTGTTCGTCATCGGTGTGGGCAACGGCCTAGCGCTCTTCTTGCTCGGTTACTTGGCCGCTGGAGGGCGAGCACCGCGCCTCGAGATCCTGGCTGCGGGGGCGGGAGTTGCGCTGGTCCTGCTCAGCCTGTACCCCGCCTCGCAAGTCTTCCAGCTGGCCGAGGATGCCCGGCGTGGCGACCGGACCTTTGCACGGCGCTATGGCCTGGTAGGCATCCGGCGGTTTTTTGTTCCGTGCTACGCCGCAGGCGTGCTCCTGATCGCCGCGACGCTCGCGCCGCAGGACGGTTGGATGGGGGCCGGCATGCTGCTGACCGCCACCGTCGCCAGCGCGTTCATCTGGCGAGTGCTCACCCGCCTCCAGGGCGTTCCGTCCGACTACGCCTCTGTGATGCGCCTCAAGTACGTGACGTCGGGGCTCTTTGTGGCCTTCATCGCGGCGTGCCTGATGTTCACCCACTTCCTGCCGCTACCTTGACTTCGATTCGACCTTCTGCCTACTGTACGCCCGGGAAATGAAAGTGTCGGGTTCCCTTCCCGCGCTGGCGGTGCTCGCCCTGTTAGTCACCGTGGCGTTTCTCTGTGCGACCCACGACGGACTCGTTGGCCCGCACACTGAAGCATCCGACGAGTGCTGCAGTTTGGCCCACTGCTCGGTGGTGACGATCGACAGGGCCGGCTTGACCCCGTGGGTAGTCATTGTTGCCCTGGGAGTCACCGAGGCCGCCACCGCTCGTTCTACGGCGCCGCCCCCCGTTTCGCCTCCCCCCGAGCTACCGCTCTCCCGCTCCGCGTAGCGCGGGCTTTCACCGCCTGGTCGGCGGCTTGGCCTTTGAACCGGCTGATGACCGATGCTCACCAGGCTCTGCCCGCTGTCGCGGAGCCGTTGGCGTATCAGGCTGAAGGGACGCTCGGCCACGTGCGCCACGGTCGACCGGTTTCGGGCGCCGCGGTCGCTCGCCGTGCGTCGGGTCGTCATGACCTGGCGGCATGAGTCGTGAGAACAAAAGACAGGAGTCGGAAAGTCATGAAGCGTTACCTGCTCGGAACTGCGCTGTTCACGCTGATCGCTCTGCTCGTCGCCCATGCCTTTCCGGCCACCGGCCAGTGGGTGAGCCGGGATCACCGATGGCCGCCGCGGGGGCCCTGGAACTGGGCCGTTCCGCGAGAGTTGCCGACGCTCTTCCGCGAGTTCAACGGGATCGACTTTGGCCATGCGCACCTGGCCGAGACGCTGCTGCGTACGCAGGACCCCGAGCGCGTCGAGCGAGCGCGCGTGGAGATCCTCGACTTCATCTTCAGCTCGCCGTCGGTGCCGCCGGACGAAGAGCAGGTGGCGCCCACCCTGGTCAAGCTCGTCTGGGAAACCCAGCGGGCCTTCACCTGGGCCCACACCTTCCACCGTAGTCTCTACGACCTCTTCGCCAGCGACCGGGTCCCGGACAAGGACCGAGTCTACCGACAGCTCTTGGCCAACTACCTCGACAAGCCGGAGGCCATCACGTCTCATGGCCTGGACCACCACGGCAAGCTCTGGAGCTTTCCGGAGTCCAAGGCATTCCGCGACAAGTTCCGGACGTTCAACACTCAGATCTGGGCCTACCATTGGCTGCAGGCGGCGACCTACGACCTCCAGCTCATGGGCGACGCGGCCCGGCAGCGGGAGCTGCTGCCCAAGCTCATCGCCCACTATCACGGCTACCTGCGGCAGCCGCCCGTCGAGTGGGAGTTCATGCCGATGATGACCGAGGGCGCGCCCGAGTTCAGCGCGCGGTTCGCGGAGGCCGCGGCCATCTTCGACAACCTCCACATGCTCCACGACAATATCGATGATGTTCTGAGTCGGCCCGACCTCTATCCGACGCTCGAGGCCAAGCGGACGGCGATTCTAAAGATCCTGCCCATTTATCTACACCGTAATCACATGCCCGAGGACCGCTACGCCGAATATCACGCGGCCTCCGGGATGGGCCATGGCGGCCACGGCGCCATGCCCGGCGGGCCCCGCCCGCCGTCGGCTCGGGACGTCCTCGAGGGCAAGCCTGCCGGCGGCCACCAACGGGGACGCTGAGGCCTATCATGCGGAACGTCTTGATCGTCGCGACCGTACTGCTGATGACCGCGGCGCCTTCCCCGACGTGGGCCATCGACCACAAGAATCTGGACGAGGGGCGGCCTCTCCGACTGGAGGACGCGTACCCCATCGCGGCCGGCGAATGGGCCATCGAAGCGGGCGCCGGCGCCACCTTCCAGCGGCGAAGCGCGAATCGCGGTCTGTTCCCACTGGAAATCCTGTACGGCGCGTGGCCCAACTTGCAATTGGGCGTCGGGACCACGCTCTCCACGGATCCTCACGAGATCGACGAGCAGCGGAAGTCGGGGGATCTCGAACTCAGCGCCCTCTACAACTTCAATCAGGAGACGTTGACGCTGCCCGCCCTCGGTGCCCGCGTCGAACTCAACCTTCCGACCGGCGTGGATTCATCAGGCGTTGATGTTGCGCTGAAGGCGATCGCGACGAAGTCGTTCGATCGTCTGGCCGTCCATTTCAACGCCGCCTACGAGTTCCTCACCGGAACGACCGGGGATGAGCGGGACGGGCGCTACCAGCTCGTCCTCGGAGCGAGCTACCCCGTCGGCGCGCCGCGCTACACCCGGACGACGCTGGTGGGCGACATCTTCACGGAACAGTCCGTCCACCGCGGCGAGTCGAACATCGTCGGAGCCGAGATCGGCTTCCGCCATCAACTGACGCCACGGATCGTGCTGGATGCGGGTCTGGGCACCGAGTTCGCGGGCCCGGCTGACCGCGCGGAGTTTTTCTTCACCACGGGCGTCTCGGTGGGGTTCTAGAAGATGCCGGGGCCGGTTGGCCCGCCTCGTCGGCGGGCATTGAGCTGACGGCTCATGGCGGAGGAGCGGGATCTCGTATTCTGCATCGCCGACCTCTCCGGCTACACCGCGCTGACGGAGGCGCACGGAAGCCGGGAGGCGGCGAAGATCGTCGCGCGGTACGTGGAGCTGGCCGAGACCACGCTCAGTCCGGCTGTCCGACTCGTCGAGCGCGTTGGTGACGAGCTCCTTATCGTCGCGCCCGATCCGGCCGTGGCGGTGGAGGCCGCGATTTGCCTGCGGGCGGCGGTCGAATATGAGCCGCTCTTCCCCGCCGTGCGGGCCGGTCTGCACGCCGGGCCCGTGCTCGAGCAGGGCGGACGGTACTTCGGCGCGCCCATCAACCTCACCGCACGCGTGGCCGCCCATGCCCGAGCCGGCCAGATTGTCTGCACGAGCGCCATCGCCGAGGCGGCGGAAGGACTGGCTGGCGTCATCTACCGGCCACTCGGCCAGGCGCGTTTCAAGAACGTCACCCATCCGGTCGCGCTCTTCGAGGTCCTTGTCGGTCGCGCCGTCGTCGAGGTGGCCTTCGTCGACCCGGTCTGCCGGATGCAGGTCCGGCCCGAGGAAGCCGCCGGGCAGCTTGCCCACGCCGGCCGGGCCCACTACTTCTGCTCGCTGGACTGCATGCGGGCCTTCGCCGGGAACCCCGAGGCCTACGCGAGCGGGACTGGCGACCATGCGCCGTAAGCGGCGGGCGGCCCTGACCGCCTGGGCGACGGCGCTGGCCGCCGTGGCGGAACGCGGGGCTTCTTGCCAGCCATGACGGCGGCGTGTCGTGGGCTCCTGTTGCAAGGCTCGCCGGCGCGCCGGTAACGGTCGCCTATCACACCGGCGACCCGCGCTTGGTCTACGCGTACCTGCACCCGCGGCGGCCTGATGCGGAGTCGCGACGACGGCGAGACATGGCAGGCGGTGGGCCTGGCGCCCCGCCAGGAGCAGGGGGCGGTGGCTCTCGCGGCTGGCCCTGGCGAGCACGTGGCCGTGGCGCTGAGCGATGGCGACATCATGCGTTCGCGCGACGGAGGAAGGACTTGGCAGAAGCAACTCGATCGCGGGCGGCCGGTAGTAGCACGCTGACGGCGCATCCGCTCATCCGCGCGGCCACGGAATATCTTTCGTGGCGATTGCATGCTCGAGCCCGGCGGTCCGTCAAACCGGGCAGGAGGACCCGGCCGTGGTATACATTCACCGGGTGGGTTTGATCGTCGCCGTCGTCGTCACAGCAATGGTCGCGGTCACCGGGCCGGCTTGGGCCGCGCCGAGCCTCGATGAGGTGGTGCGCGGTCTGGAGTCGACCTACGCGCGCTTGACCGATCTCAAGGCCGAGTTCTCGCAGACCTCCTTCAACAAGAGCCTCAACTCGACCATTCCGGCTCAGGGCGCCGTCTATCTCAAGAAGGGCGGCAAGCTCCGCTGGGAGTACAGCGAGCCCACGAAGCAGGAGATCGTCTCCGACGGCAAAACGCTCTGGGTCTACACCCCGACGCTGAACCAGGTGAACACCGGTCCCGCTCCCGAGGCGCTCGCCGGCCCCGCCGGGTCCTTCCTGGCCGGCCTGGGCCGCCTGCGCGAGCACTTTCAGGTGCGCTTCCTGAACCCGGCCCAACCCACCGATGCCGATGGGAGCGTCGTGCTGGACCTCACCCCCAAGGAGCCGTTGCCCACGCTCACCCGGCTCGTCCTCTCGGTCGATCCGCGCTCCTGGGAGCCTCGCCGGGCCGTCGTCTACGACCAGTTCGACAACACGGTGACGATGCGGTTCACCAAGGTCGCCCTCAACAGCGGGATCCCCGATCGCCTGTTCACCTTCGTGCCCCCGCCCGGCGTGGCGACAGTGCCGCTCCGGTGAGCATGGGCCCGAATGGCCTCGTCTTCGCGAAAGAAAATCATCGGCGGCCTGACGCAGCCAGAATACGGTGCTGAAAGCTCTAACGGATGGCATGGCGCTGGATGCGCCGACACTTGAAGGAGCAGCTAACGAAGTGATCCACGACCGCCTTGCATTGGCGAGCGGTCTGTTGCAAGCGGCACACGCGCTCGCTGACAACCCTCAACCCATCGCCAGACGGAGTTCAGTTTCGAGGGCTTACTATGCTGCATATCACGCGGCTCGCGCTGTCGTGTTTGCCGTTCGTCGCCGCGACGAAGACGATCACGAGAAACTCCCTCGCGCGATTGATGATGTTCTCGAGGGACAACATCAAATCGGTGACGGGCTGAAGGAACTCCGGCGACTCAGGAACGAAATGGACTACTCACCATATCCAGGCCCAACGCGTTCAGTCAATACGACGACCAAGAATTCGCTGACTTGATTGCGCAGAGTCTGCAGCGGGCGACACAGATGCTTGGTACCCTCGAAGCGTTCTTACAGCAGAGGGGGTGGAGTCGCGTGTGTCCGCTCATGCAGGCTGACGCTAGGGAAATCAAGGCGTTTATCTTTCAGCGCCTCTCCTCGGATCCGCGATTCCGCACAATTATTGCTGTCTCCGTCGACCGTTATCCGACTGAGTTCGCCGCGACCGTCTGGCTTGGTCAGGAACCCGACCCCGAGATGCGGCAATACGTCTATGGACTAGAGTCTGAGCTCGAGAACCTCGGCATATCCTGTAGTATTCTGCTGAAGAGCGATCGGCAGTTGCCGTTTGGCGGGCGACATGACCTCCGGACGGCAAAGGGCGCATTTTCTTACCGTTTCCATAGGATCGATCCGGCAAAGGGACGAAGATCTCGTCTACGTCTTCTCGCTGTATCAAACCGACCGGGTGTACCGGTTCAGACTCTCGCTTACCGGCACTCTATCGTCGATGCTTCGCGGCCGCAATCGCGCAGATGAGGATAGGATTCTTGGCGTTTATCTGAATTGGATTCGCGAGCAAATCGATGCTGATCGCGCAGGCGCTGAGATACTCAACGAGAAAATGTTCAACTCAAAGGATCACCGACTCTTCTTAGCGGAATAGAATGGCCGCCGAAAACTCGTTCGACATGGTCTGCAAGATCGACATGCAGGAGGTGGCCAACGCGCTCGATCAGGCGCGCCGGGAGATCGAGACGCGCTACGACCTCAAGGGCACCAAGAACGAGGTGACGCTGGACAAGCAGGACCTCGTCGTCACCGCCACCGACGAGATGAAGCTCAAGGCGGTGGTGGACATCCTCCAGTCGCGGCTGCACCGCCGGGGGGTGCCGCTGAAGGCGCTCAGCTACGGCAAGGTGGAGGACGCCGCCGGCGGCCTCAAGCGCCAGCGCATCGCGCTTCAGCAGGGGATCCCCATCGAGAAGGCGCGGGAGATCGTCCGCCTCATCAAGGACACCAAGCTGAAGGTGCAGGCCGCCATCCAGGAGGACCAGGTCCGGGTCTCCGCCAAGAGCCGGGACGACCTGCAGCGCGTCATCGCCCTGGTCAAGGAGCGCGATCTCGGGATCGCCGTGCAGTTCACCAACTACCGCAACGTCTGACCGCCGCCGCGCTAAAATTGGCGCCGGCCATGGCGGTGTCCCCCAACGACCTGCGGCGGTACCTGGAGGGTCATCGGGCGGCGGATGCCCGCCTGCGCGAGGAGACGCTCCGTCGGCTGTCCCTGCTTACGGTTGACAGGGCGCGCCAGGAGTACGACAGTCTCTGCCAGGTGTGGGCGATCTCCCGGAATTTCGGGGGCCAGGCCGCTCTCGATCGCCGCGCGATCGACGACCGGGTGGCGCTCCGGCGACGTTTGAACGCTCTGGCCGTCCGTCGTGAACGCCCAGTTTGAGGCAGCCTGGCGTCTTCATCTCTTCTTCAGTGAGCGCCGAGTTCCCTACGCCATCATCGGCGGTCTCGCTGTCCAGCGCTGGGGCCAGCCGCGGTTGACCCGGGACGTGGACGTGACGGTGCTGCTGCCGCCCGGCCGTGAGGAGCCGGTCCTCCGGGAGATCGTGGCGGTCTTCCCTCCGCGCTTGAAAGACGCCGTCGCTTTCGCGCTCGAGCACCGCGTGCTCCCGGTCGAGGTGCCCGAGGCCAGCGAGGTGGACATCAGCCTGGGGCTCCCCGGCTACGAGGAGCACGTGATGGCGCGCGCCGTCGCCTATGACCTCGGCGACGGCCGCGAGGTCCGTCTCTGTTCGGCCGAGGACCTGATCGTTCACAAGGCGCTGGCCGGCCGTCCCCAGGACGTGCTCGACCTCGAAGGCGTCGTCGCGCGCCAGGGAGCCGCGCTCGATGTCGCCTACATCCGGCGGTGGCTTGGTGAGCTGACCCGCGCCGCTGACGACCCCGAGATCAGCGTGCGCTTCGAGCGCGTCTGGGCCGCCCGCGGCTCGGGCCCCTGACGACTGCTATACTGACGCGCCGGCCGATGAAGATCCATCTCACCACCCTGGGGTGCCCCAAGAACCAGGTCGACTCCGAGCTGATGCTGGGCACGCTGGCCGCCGCCGGCTTCGCCATCGCCGAGCGCCCGGAGGAGGCCGACTGCCTGATCGTCAACACCTGCGCCTTCATCGACCGTGCGCGGCAGGAGTCGGTGGAGACGATTCTGGAGCTGGCCCGGCTCAAGGAGGGCGGGCGCGCCACCTCGCTCATCGTCACCGGCTGTCTCACTCAGCGCTACGGCGGCGAGATCATGCGCGAGCTGCCGGAGGTCGACGCCATTCTCGGCACCTCCGGGCTGGAGCGCATCGTCGACGTCGTCCGCCAGGCCGCCAACCGGCGGGACTGGGCCACCGCCGCGCCGCCCGGCTATCTCTACGATGCGGGGACGCCGCGCCTGCTCATGGGACGTGTGCCCTACGCCTACGTGAAGATCGCCGAGGGCTGCGACATGGGCTGCACCTTCTGCGCGATCCCCCAGTTCCGGGGCCGGCATCGCAGCCGCCCCCTCGCTGATATCGTGGCCGAGGTGGAAGGGCTGGCCCGCCGCGGCATCCAGGAGGCCATCCTGGTCTCTCAGGACACACTGGCCTACGGGTGTGATCTGCCGGGCAACGGGGACGTCGGCGACCTCCTGCTCGCGCTGTCGGATACGCGCATGCCGTGGATCCGGCCGATGTACCTGCACCCGGCCCACGTCAACGACCGCCTGCTCGACCGGTGGCGGCGAGCCCGCGTCGTGCCCTACGTCGACCTGCCCGTGCAGCACGGCGACGACACGATCCTGCGCGCCATGCGCCGCGCGGTGACGGCCCGGCGGATGAAGGAGATCGTGGCCGCGTTCCGAGAGGCGGTGCCCGGCGTGACGGTGCGCACCACGGTGCTCGTCGGCTTCCCCGGCGAGAGCACAGCCGCCGTCGAGAACCTGCTCCGCTTCGTCGAGGACGTCCGCTTCGAGCGCCTGGGCGTCTTCACCTATTCGCCCGAGGAGGGGACGCCCTCGCCCGGCTTCCCCGATCAGGTCCCGGCCGAGGTCGCCGCCGAGCGGGCCGCGCTGGTTCAGGAGGCTCAGGACCGGATCGCCTGGGAGAGGAACCAGGCGCTGGTGGGCAGCGTGCAGGACGTCCTCGTGGACGGGCCGAGCGAGGATCCGGCGTTCCCCTGGGAGGCGCGCACCGCTGGCCAGGCACCGGAGATCGACGGCGTCGTCTACCTCCGGGGCTCGTTCGAGCCCGGGAAGTTTGCCCGCGTCAGCATCGTCGAGGTCGAGGGTTACGAGCTGGTCGGCGAGCGGGCCTGAGCGGGCGGCGCCGCGCGCGGTCTCCTTCGCCGATCGCCTGGCCCTGATCCTCGCCACGGTCGGCGGCACCGGGAGGGCCCCGGTGGCGCCGGGCACCGTGGCTAGCGCGCTGGCGGCGCTTGCCCTCTGGGCGATTCCCTTCTCGGCTGGAGGCCTCGTGGTCTTCTTCCTGGCCGTGACGCTCGTCGGCGCCTGGGCCGCTCACCGCACCGAGCAGCTTCTCGGCGGCAAAGACCCCGGCGCCATCGTCATCGACGAGATAGCGGGAATGACGCTCGCCGTGCTGGCGCTGCCTCGCACGCCGGGAGTTCTGGCCGTGTCCTTCCTGCTTTTCCGATTGTTCGACATCACCAAGCCGTTTCCCGCGCGGGTGAGCCAGCGGCTGCCGGGCGGGGCCGGGGTGATGATCGACGACCTCGTCGCCGGTCTGTATGCCCTGGCGACGCTCGCCCTGCTCCGCGCGGTGGCGGGATGGCCGTGACGTCGAGCGCCCAGATCGTGAGCGTGGGCGTGGCGGGCGTGCCCGCGGGCGATCAGCTCGCGAAGGTGGCCGACGCGCTGGCCGCGGCCGGGCTATCGACCGTGGCCCGCGTTCTGATCGAGGACGACGAGGCGGCGTTGGAACGGGCGCTCGCCGCGGACGTCGCGCTCACGATCGTCGTGGCCGGGCCCGGCGGCTCCACGGGGGACGTCGTGCGCCGGACGCTGGCCCGGCTGGCCGGCGTGCGGCTGGTCCTCAGCGCCCGCATGCTCGCGGCGCTGGAGTCGGCGGCCCGGCGGCGCGATCGTCCGCTGCCGCGTCGCGACGACCGCCGGGCGCTCCTGCCTCAAGGGGCCGTGTTGTGGACGGCGCCGGACGCCGAGCCGGCGTGGATGCTCGAGGTCGCCGGCAGGGCCTTCGTCGTCTTGCCGCGCGGCGATGTCTCCGAGGCGATCGAGGCTCAGCTCGCCGGCTACGCCCAGGCGCGGCTCGGCACCCGGGGGGAAGCCACGCGCACGCTGAGGGTGGCCGGACCCGGTGTCGCCGAGGTCGAGGAGCGGCTGGCCGACTGGCTCGGCCCCGCGTCCGGCGGTGGGCTCGAGGTGACGACGATGTCGGCCGACGGCGAGGTGTGGGTCAGGCTGCGCGCGCGGGGCGCCAGCCCGACCGCGGCTGCCGAGGCGCTGGGCGCCGCCGAGGGCAAGATCCGCGCGCGGCTCGGCGACGACTGCTACGGGCGCGACGACGAGTCGCTGGAGCGCGTGGTGGGTCGTCTCCTCGTCGAGCGGCAGGTGACCGTTGCCGTCGCCGAATCCTGCACGGGTGGCCTGCTGGGCCACCGGCTCACTGGCGTGGCGGGATCGTCCCGGTACTTCGATCGGGGGGTGGTGGTGTACTCCAACCAGGCCAAGCAGGAGCTGCTCGGCGTGCCGGCGGACGTGCTGAGCGCCCACGGCGCGGTGAGCGGGCCATGCGCGGCGGCGATGGCGGCCGGCGTCCGGCAGATGAGCCGGAGCGACTGCGCGCTGGCCGTCACCGGGATCGCCGGCCCCGACGGCGGCACGCCGACCAAGCCGGTGGGGACGGTCTTCGTGGGCGTCGCCGTGGGTGCCGAGGTGACCTCCCACCGCTTCCACTTCCCGGGCGATCGGGCGACCATCAAGTGGCAGGCCGCCCAGGCTGCGCTCGATCTCCTCCGCCGTCGCCTCCTGGGGGGAGCCCGATAGGGCCGATCCGCTCCTTCGTCGCCATCCTGCTTCCCGACGACCTCCGCGCCGCGCTCGGCGGCGAGGTCGAGCGGCTGCGGGCCGGGGCCCGTGGCGTCGGCTGGGTCGCTCCCGACAACCTCCACCTCACCCTCAAGTTCCTCGGCGGCGTGGAGGCGGCCCGCCTGGAGCAGGTCGCCGCCGCCCTGGCTACCACGGCCGCCGGTGGCGCGTCCTTCGACCTCGCTCTGCGCGGGCTCGGTGCGTTTCCGTCGCCCACGCGTCCGCGCGTGATCTGGGCCGGAGTGGCCCGCGGAGGGGCCGAGCTCGCGGCGCTGGCCGCGGGCGTGGAGGACGCGCTGGCCCGCCTTGCCTTCGCCCGCGAGGAACGTCCGTTCTCGGCTCACGTGACGCTCGGGCGCGTCCGGGAGCCGCGACGGGATCCGGCGCTGGCCGCCGCGCTCGGTGCCGCGGCCGAGCGCGAGCTCGGCGGGTTCCGGGTGGAGCGCCTGGCCCTGATGCGCAGCGATCTCTCGCCTCGGGGGGCGCGCTATAGCGTGCTCGACTCCTGGGCGCTGGGCCGTTAACGACGACTCTGCCTCCGGGACCGTGCGTGAGGGGTCTCGACGGTCGGTGGGCCACCCGCCGGGGGGTCCGCCACCGCCGGGTTCCAGCGCCGTCTTCGTCCTCAGACATTGACGCCCCCCGGCGCCGACTCCTAGAATGCTCGAGACGCTTCATCGTCAGCGTGGTGCGCAGCCGACCGTCGGCGCCGGAGCCCCGGCGAAGGCGCCTGACGCAGAGGAGAGGTCCATGGCAGAGGTGAAGAACGACCGGCGGCAGGCGCTGGAGCTGGCCATCGCCCAGATCGAGCGGCAGTTCGGTAAGGGCGCCGTCATGCGCCTGGGCTCGGGCGCTCCGCTCGAGGAAATCGCCATCGTCCCCACCGGCGCGCTCAGCCTCGACGTCGCGCTCGGCACCGGCGGGCTGCCCCGGGGGCGCGTCACCGAGATCTACGGGCCGGAGTCGTCGGGCAAGACGACGTTGGCGCTGCACGTGGTGGCCGAGGCCCAGCGTCTGGGCGGGATCGCGGCCTTCATCGACGCCGAGCATGCGCTCGATCCGGGTTATGCCCGCAAAGTCGGCGTCAACATCGACGAGCTGCTCATCGCCCAGCCGGACACCGGCGAACAAGCGCTGGAGATTGCCGAGACGCTCATCCGCTCCAACGCCGTGGACGTGATCGTGGTGGACTCCGTCGCCGCCCTGGTGCCGCGGGCCGAGCTGGACGGCGACATGGGGGACTCGCTGCCCGGGCTGCAGGCCCGGCTCATGTCCCAGGCCCTGCGCAAGCTCACCGCGGCCATCTCCCGCTCGGGCGCGGTGATGATCTTCATCAACCAGATCCGCGAGAAGATAGGCGTAATGTTTGGGTGCATGCATTACACCACCCGCGTGACCCTGGCCGACGGGCGCAGCATGAAGATCGGCAAGATCGTGAACCAGCAGCTACCTCTTGAAGTTCTCTCCTGGGACCCGGCAACGGACAAGATCGAACCTCGACGCATCGTCAACTGGTTCGACAACGGGCGCGCCGATCACTTCCTGCAGTTCGAGGTCGAAGGCGGGCCCAGCGGCCGCCGCCACTTCGCCGCGACCGAAAACCACATCATCTTTACTCCCGACGGGCCGGTGCGGGCGGGCGACCTTCAGGTAGGTAGCGAGGTACTCACGGCGGTCACGGACTATGTCCTGACGGACGATCAGTGGCAGCTGATCCTCGGCGGCACCTTCGGCGACGGTTCACTCCGGAAGATGGGCACTCACTCCGCGATGTTCCGCGTCGGCCACGGCCAGGCGCAGAAGGATTACCTCCAGTGGAAGCACGCGATGCTGGCCCCGCTGGCTTCCTCGGTCCGACGGACGGGCCGAGGGTTCGGCTTCGACTCGGTGGCCATGCCGTGCCTCTCCGAACTGTGTAACGAGTATTACGGCGCCGACCGATGCCGTATCGCCACTGAGAGGGTCCTGGATCGTCTCGACGCTCGCGGCCTCGCGGTTTGGTATGGCGACGACGGCTCGTACGGTGGGTCCTACTCTCGCTGGGGTAAGGGGAAGGCCGTCCTCTACAATACGTCCCTCACCGGGGATTCCCGTCAACGAGTGTTAGCTGTGTTCGAGCAGCTCGGAGCGGGCAGGCCCCGTGACGACGGTCGTGGCTTCTGGTTCAACTCGGAGGAGACGCTGCGTTTCCACGCACTGATCGCCCCGTACCTGCATCCCTCGATGGACTACAAGCTTCATCCGAGCCTGCGAGGACGCTTCACGTGGCATCCGGATCTGGACAGTGTCGGCGCGACGCGGTCGAGTCGTCGGCGTCTCCGGGCGGTGCCGGCACGGGTGGTGCGCCGGTACGTCAAGCCGGGGCGGCAACACAAGCAGCGCTTCGACCTTGAGATCGAGGGTCATCACACGTATCTCGTGGACGGAGTGGTGGTGCACAACTCCCCCGAAACGCAACCAGGCGGGCGCGCGCTGAAGTTCTACGCCTCGGTGCGCATCGACGTGCGCCGCATCGAGGTCCTCAAGCAAGGAACCGAGTCGCTCGGGGTGCGCACGAAGGCCAAGGTGGTCAAGAACAAGCTGGCGCCGCCGTTCCGCGAGGCGGAGTTCGACATGATCTACGGCGAGGGGATCTCCAAGGCGGGAACGATCCTCGACGCCGGCGTCGAGCAGGGCGTCATCGAGAAGTCCGGCACCTGGTACACCTACAAGAGCGAGCGGATCGGGCAGGGCCGCGAGAACGCCCGGAAGTGGCTGCAGGAAAACGCGGCGGTTCTCGCCGACCTGGAGGCGAAGATCCGCGAGACTCTGGGGCTCCGCGCGCCGGCGCCCCTCAAATAAGGGAGGACCATGGATCTGGATCGGCTCCTCGTCGCCACCGTCACCGAGGGTGCCTCCGACCTCCACCTCAAGCCCAACTCCCCGCCCATCTTCCGGGTCCACGGGCGGCTCGTGCCCCGTCCGGAGTTCGGCGTCGTCACCGGCCCCGAGATGGAAGAGTGCGCCCGGCGCGTGCTGCCCGAGCGGTTCCTCAACCAGCTCCGGGACGGGCGCGAGGTCGACGTCGCCTACGCCGTGCGCGACCACGGCCGCTTCCGGGTCAACATGTTCCTGGCCACCGGCCAGGTCCGCGCCGTCATGCGGGCCATTCCCTCCAAGAAGCCGCGCTTCGACGAGCTGAGCCTGCCCCCGGTCCTCGAGAAGCTTTCCATGGAGCGCCGGGGCATGATCCTGGTCACCGGCATCACCGGCTCCGGCAAGTCCACCACGCTGGCGGCGATGATCGACTTCATCAACCGCAGCCGGAACGACCACATCATCACCATCGAAGACCCGATCGAGTTCTCCCACGAGGACATCAACTGCGTCATCAGCCAGCGGGAGATCGGCCACGACTCGCCGAACTTCGCCACCGCCCTTCGGGCCGCCCTGCGCGAGGATCCCGACGTGATCCTGGTGGGCGAGATGCGGGACCCGGAGACGATGGCGGTGGCGCTGCACGCCGCCGAGACCGGTCACCTCGTGCTCTCCACCCTGCACACCCTGAACGCCACCGAGACCGTCAACCGCATCATCGGCACCTTTCCGCCCCACCAGGAGCAGCAGATCCGCGACCAGCTGGCGGCGGTGATCGTGGGCGTCGTCTCCCAGCGGCTGGTGCCCCGGATCGGCGGCGACGGACGAGTGCCGGCCGTGGAAGTGATGATCGGCACCGCGCTCATCAGGGACTGCATCCGGGAGGCCAAACGGACGGCGGAGATCCCGCCCTACATCGCCCAGGGCACCACGCAGTACGGGATGCAGACGTTCGACCAGTGCCTGCTCAAGCTCTACCGGGACGGCGTCATTTCGTACGAGACGGCCCGCGAGGCGGCTACCAACGCGGACGACTTCGACCTCAAGGTCCGCGGCATCTTCTCCACGGCCGAGATGAGCCACGAGGAAGAGAAAAAGTCTGCTCCCGGGCCGGTCGGAGGACCGCCGCCGGCCAGCCCGTTCTTCAAGAAGAAATAGACGACGAGGTCGCCGCGCCCCGCCGCGCTCCCCGCCGGCCGCTGGATTTGCGCGCCGCTCGCCTGGCCGCCGGCGACCTGCTCTCCCGCCACGCCTGGACGCGGGCCGATTTGCGGCGGCGGCTGGTCCGACGCGGGGCGACGGCCGCGATCGCCGGCGAGGTCGTGGCCGACCTCGCCGCCCGGGGCTACCTGGACGACGCCGCCTTCGCCCGCCGCTGGGTGGAAGCCCGCACCGCCCGCGGCTACGGGGCCGGCCGCTTGCGCGCCGAGCTCAAAGCCCGGGGCGTCGAGCCCGCGCTGATCGACGCCGCGCTGACCGTGCTCGCGCCGGAGGCGACGCTGGAGCGGGCGCGCGCGCTGGCCCGGCGCCGGCTCCCCGCGCTGGCTCGCGCTCGCCCGGAGCGGGTCGCCGCGCGCCTGGCCGCGTACCTCCTGCGCCGCGGCTATCCGGCTGACGCCGTCGTCCGCGTCGTGGCCGAGCACGTGCCCGGCACCCGAGGCCCGGTCCGTGACTGAGGCCGTCGTGCTGGCCACGCCCCGCCTCCGGCTGCGCGAGTACGCCGACGACGACTTCGCGGCGGTGCATGCCTATGCGTCCGATCCTGACGTCTCGCGGTACATGCGCTGGGGGCCGAACCGCGAGGACGACACGCGCGCGTTTCTGCGGCGCAGCGCCGCTCACCGCGGTGAGCGGCCCCGCCGGGACTTCGAGCTCGCCATCACCCTCGGGGCCGACGATCGACTCATCGGCGGCTGCGGCCTGCACGTCGCCGAGCCCGAGCATCGGAGCGCGTTCATAGGCTACGTGCTGCACCGGAGCCACTGGGGCCGCGGCTACGCGTCCGAAGCGGCGCGGGCGCTGCTCGCCTTCGGCTTCGAGCGGCTCGCGCTGCACCGGATCTACGCGGTCTGCGATCCCGCCAACGCGACCTCGGCCCACGTGCTGGAGAAGCTCGGGATGCGCCAGGAAGGGCATCTGCGCGAGCACCGCTGGGAGAAGGGCCGATGGGTCGACGAGCTGCTCTACGCGGTGCTCGAGCGGGAATGGCGCTCCAAGCCGGATGATACAATGAGCGTCTCATGACCGGCGACCAGCTGCGCGAAGCGTTTCTCCGCTACTTCGAGCGTCAGAACCACACGCGCGTGCGCTCGTCGTCGCTGGTGCCCGGCGACGATCCCACGCTGCTCTTCACCAACGCCGGGATGGTCCAGTTCAAGGGGGTGTTCCTCGGCGAGGAGCGTCGCGAGTACCGGCGAGCCACCACCGGCCAGAAGTGCGTGCGCGCCGGCGGCAAGCACAACGACCTCGAGAACGTGGGGCGAACCGCGCGGCATCACACGTTCTTCGAGATGCTGGGCAACTTCTCCTTCGGCGACTACTTCAAGGCCGACGCCATCGCCTTCGCCTGGGAGTTCCTGACCCGCGACCTCGGTCTGGATCGGGCGCGGCTGGCCGCCACCGTCTACACCGACGACGACGAGGCGGCCGTCCTCTGGAAGAAGGTGGCCGGCTTCGGTGACGACCGCGTCCTGCGCCTGGGCGAGAAGGACAACTTCTGGGCAATGGGCGACACCGGCCCCTGCGGGCCCTGCTCGGAGGTCCACGTCCACCAGGGCGACCATCTGCCCTGCGCCGAGGCGGCGGCGGGGCGATCCTGCCTGGGACCGGCCTGCGAATGCGACCGCTGGCTGGAGATCTGGAACCTGGTCTTCATGCAGTTCAACCGCGATGCCGGCGGCGCGCTCACGCCGCTGCCCCGTCCGTCCATCGACACCGGCATGGGGCTCGAGCGGACCGCGGCCGTGGTGCAGGGCAAACTGTCCAACTTCGAGACCGACTTGCTGTGGCCGCTCATCACCCAGGTCTCCCGGCTGGCCGCCAAGTCGTACGGCGCCCGCGAGGACGACGACGTCTCGCTCCGTGTCATCGCCGACCACGCGCGGGCCGCCACGTTCCTGATCGGCGACGGCGTCACGCCGTCCAACGAGTGGCGCGGCTACGTGCTTCGCCGGATTATGCGCCGGGCCATGCGCCACGGCCGGCTGCTGGGCCTGCCCGAGCCTTTCCTCTACCGGACGGTGGAGGGGGTGGCGAGCCTCATGCGCGGCGCCTATCCGGAATTGGCCGCCGAGCGCACCCGCATCCAGGAGGTCGTGCGCGGTGAGGAGGAGCGCTTCGCCGAGACGCTCGACATGGGCATGCGCCTCATCGAGGAGTACGCCGAGGTGCACCAGCGCAAGGGAGTTCCGTCCGTCACGACCCCGCTGGTGCTCGACGGGCGCTTTCTCTTCAGGCTCTACGACACCTACGGGTTCCCCAGGGACCTCGCCGAGGAAATCTTCCGGGACAAGGGCTGGGTGGCGACAGAGGAGACGGAGCTGGCTTATAACGCTGAGATGAACGCCCAGCGCGAGCGGGCGCGGGCCAGCGCCTCGTTCGGCACCGCCGGCGACACGGACGCGGCCCGTCTCTACCAGCAGCTGTCCGCCGAGATCCCGAGCGTCGAGTTCGTCGGCTACGACAGCCTCGCCTCGCCGGCGCGCATCCTGGCCCTGATCGACCTGGCGTCAGGGGGCCTTCGCCGCGTGCGGGAAGCGACGGAGGGCGACGAGGTGGAGGCGATCCTGGATCGCACCCCGGCCTACGCCGAGTCCGGCGGGCAGGTCGGCGACACCGGCACCCTGGTGGGCCGGTCGGGGCGCGGTGAGATCGTCGACACCTACTATCGCGGCTCGAAGCTCATCGTCCACCGTGTCCGCGTGCAGAGCGGGGGCTTCCGGGAGGGCGAAGACGTCGCCGTCACTGTGGAGTCGCCACGGCGCCTGGGCCTCCGCCAGCACCACACCGGCACGCACCTGCTGCACGCCGCCCTCCGCAAGGTTCTGGGCTCCCACGTAACCCAGGCCGGCTCGCTGGTCGCGCCCGACCACTTGCGCTTCGACTTCTCGCACGGCGCCGGGCTCCGCGACCCCGAGGTCGAGGAGGTCGAGGCGCTGGTCAACGACCAGGTCCAGGCCAACGTGACGGTGGACCGCGTGGAGATGGACCTGGACGAGGCGCTGCGGGCGGGGGCACTGGCTCTGTTCGGCGAGAAGTATGGCCAGCGCGTGCGCGTCATCAGGATCGGCGACTTCTCGACCGAGCTGTGCGGGGGAACGCATCTGGACCAGACGGGCCAGCTCGGCTTCTTCAAGGTCGCCAGCGAAGGGGCGGTGGCCTCCGGCGTGCGGCGGGTGGAGGCCGTCGCCGGGCCGTCAGCCCTCGAGGCGGTGAACCGCCAGCAACGCGCGCTGCGCGAGGCCGCCGAGATCCTCAAGGCTGCGCCCGGTGAGGTGCCGCAGCGCCTCCGCCAGCTCCTGGAGAACCAGCGAACCCTGGAAAAGCAGCTGGCCGAGCTGGAGGCGCGGCTGGCGCGCTCGCGGGCCGACGAGCTGGTCGAGAGCGCGCAGGTCGTCAACGGCGTTCCCGTCGTGGCGAAGCGGCTGGACGGGCTGGATGCCGACGGGCTCCGGGCGGTGGTGGACCGGGTCCGCGAGCGGCTCGGCTCGGGTGTGGTGTTCGTCGGCGGGGTGGCCGGAGGCAAGCTGAGCCTGGTGTCCGGCGTTACCAAAGACCTGACCGCGCGGATCCACGCCGGAAAGCTCATGCAGGAGGCGGCCCAGGCAGCGGGAGGGACCGGCGGCGGCCGCCCCGACCTCGCCCAAGGGGGGGCCAAGGACGCCAGCCGGTTCGATCAGGCCCTGGACCGGGTCCTCGCATACGTATCGCATCGGTCCAGCGCCTGACCGGCTAGAATAGTTTTCCATGAGCATGGACGCGGCGGGCCCGCGGTATGCCGCGCCGAGCGCAGGGCCGGCCACCGAGTCTGGCGCCGGACTGGCGCGGATGGCGGCCGGAGTCGCCCACGAGCTGCGGAACCCGCTGGCCGTCATCCTGGCCCGGGTCCAGCTCCTGCAGCTCGGCCTGAAGAACGGCAAACTCCCCGATGTCTCCAAGCTCACCCGTACCCTCACGACGATCGAGGAGCAGACGCTGCGGGCCTCGAAGGTGATCGAGAACCTCTCGGTCTTCGCCCGGCCACGGGTGCCGGAGCTTCAGTCGCTGGATCTCACCGAAACAATGCATCACGTCCTCGACCAGCTGGGGACTCGGACCGTCGAGGGCTCGAGCATCGTGACCGACCTCGACATCCCGACCGAGGCGGCCACCGTGGTGGCCGACGGCGGCCAGCTGCGGACCGCGCTGGGCGAGCTGATGGCCAATGCGGTCGATGCGATGCCGGATGGCGGCAACCTTCGCATTCGGGCCCGGCGCACCGACCACGCCCTGGAAATCAGCGTGGCCGACACCGGGCCGGGGGTGGCCCCCCACGATGCGCCCCGCATCTTCGAACCGTTCTTCTCTACGCGGCCCGGGGCGGCCGGCCTGGGGCTCGCCGTCGTTCAGACCATCGCCGCGTCCCACCACGGCACCGTGCGTCTGGTCCAGGGGGGCGGGGCCGGCGCCGAATTCGTGCTGAGCCTGCCGGCGCGGAGCTGAGTCCGTGATGGCGGCCTCGCTGGGACGGATCCTCATCGTGGACGACGAGCAGCCGGTACTCGAGGTGCTCAGCGAGTACTTTGCCGGTCAGGGGTACGAGGTCAAGACCGCCCCCAGCGGCGCGGCTGCGCTGGCTGCCGTCCAACGGGCCCGCCCCGACCTCGTTTTGCTGGACGTCCGCATGCCCGGCATGGACGGCATGGAAGTCCTGCGGCGGCTGCGCGCCGCCGACGGGAACCTGGCCGTGGTCATGGTCACCGCCAACGAGGACGTGGCTCTGGCCCGCGAGACACTGAAGATCGGCGCCTTCGACTACGTCGCCAAGCCGTTCGACTTCCAGTACCTCGACCGGGTGGTCGCAGCCGGCCTGCTCCACGGCGGCGCGCCGATGATGGCGGCCAGCGACACCGACGACGTGTGGCGGCGGCTGGTCCTGGCCGTGTTCCGGGCGGTCCGCTCGATGTCACCGGCCGCCCGCCCGTCGACCGGCGACCGGCTGGAGGCGGCGGCCGTGCAGGCGGCGCGCGAGGCCGGGGCCGGCCGTGCCGCCGCGGCCCGGTGGTTGGGCGAGATCGAGCTTCTCCTCGGCATCGCGACCGAGCTGGGCGACCTGAGCGCGCAGGCCCGGACGACGGTAGACGCCGCCCTGGACGCCGCCGGCAAGGCGCTGCCCGAGAGCTGAGGCGCGGCCGTCGACCCGTACTTCGCGATCCTGCACACGGTCGCTGAGACGGTCAGCCGCAGCCTCAACGCCGCCGACGTCCTGCGCACCGCGCTCGAGGCGCTGACCCACGTCACCGGCCACGAGATCTCCAGCCTCCACCTGGTCTCCGACGACGGTCAGTGGCTGGTGCTCCACGGCGATCGCGGGCTCTCGCCCCGGTTGCGCGAGGTCAACCGCCGCCTGCCGGTGGGCCAGGGCCTCATCGGCCGCGTGGCGGCCACCGGCGAAACGGCCTGCCTGGAGAATGTCACCGCGGCGTTGGACCTTTTTCCCCCGGCCCGCTCCGCCGTGCGCATGGCCCAGATCCGCGGGTTCGTCTGTGTCCCGATTCAGAGCCGCGGGCGCATCCTGGGCACGTTGTCGCTGGGCCGGCAGACGGCCGAGGGCTTCGACGAGCGCGAGGTGGCGCTGGTCCGGGCGACGGCCCACCACATCGGCATCGCCCTGGACAACGCGCGGCTCTACTCGGAGACCCTCCGCCAGCTCGAGGAGCTGCGCCGCACTCAGGAGCAGCTGGTCCGCGCCGAGAAGCTGTCGGCCGTGGGCGAGCTGGCCTCGGGGGTGGCCCACGAGATCAACAACCCGTTGACGACGATCCTGGGCCAGGCCCACCTGCTGCTGGGCGACGGCGAGCTGCCCTCCCCGGTGCGCGAGCGGGTGACCATCATCGCCGAGGAGACGACGCGGGCCGCCCGGATCGTCCAGAATCTCCTGATGTTCGCGCGGCATTACACGCCGGAGCGGCGGGCGTGCTCGCTGGCCGACCAGGTGCGCCGCGTGCTCGACCTCAAGGGCTACCAGCTCGAGCAGGACGACGTGCGGATCGAGACCGACTTCGGCGAGTGCCCGCCCGTGTATGCTGACGAGAACCAGATCCAACAGGTGTTGCTCAACCTCGTGCAGAACGCCCACCGGGCGATGGTCGAGCACGGCGGAGAACGAGTGTTGACGCTGCGCATCGGCGCCACCGAGGAGCACGCCGTGATCGAAGTCGCGGACACCGGCCCCGGCATCCGGCCCGACATCCTGCCGAAGATCTTCGACCCCTTCTTCACCACCAAGCCTCCCGGCCACGGCAGCGGGCTCGGGCTCAGCGTCTCCTACGGCATCGTGAGCGAGCATCGGGGCCGGTTCCGGGCGGAGAACCGGCCCGGTGGCGGTGCCGCCTTCATCGTCGAGCTGCCGCTCGGCCAGCCGGACGACTGAGTGGGGGCCCCGACATGGCCCCCACACCCCCAGCGCTCGGAGCCGTCCCGGGAAACCCTGGACGGCCCTCGATGACGCGATTCGTTCACGGGCTCTGAGCCCTGCGCGTGCGTCGCTTGGTGCTCGGCCTGCTGCTGGCCGCCCTGCTCGGCGCGGGCTGCGCGGGAGTGGGCGCCCCGGTGCCCGGAGCGCCGGCCCATCACCGCGAGCACGGGTTCGCCAACACGAATCCCGACTACGTCCCGGCCGGCCGGTGGGTGCGCACGCGCTTCTTCCTGGCCCGCATCTGGTCTTCGACGGTCCACCCCCGCACCATCGACCTGCCGAGGGTGGCCAACGACGGCGCGGCCCTGCGCGCCACCAGGGGCGAAGCGACGGTGACCTGGGTCGGGCACGCCACCCTGCTCCTGCAGCTCGACGGCGTGAACGTGCTGACCGATCCGCAATGGTCCGAGCGGGCCAGCCCGGTCATGTTCGCCGGGCCGCGGCGGGTGACGCCGCCGGGCCTGCGCTTCGAGGACCTGCCGCCCATCCACCTCGTCCTCATCTCACACGATCACTACGATCACCTCGACGTGGCGACGGTCCGGCGGCTGCACGCCGCCCATCGACCTCGGTTCGTCGTGCCGCTGGGGCTCAAGGCGTGGTTCGCCGATCTCGGGATCACGGACGTCGAGGAGCTGGACTGGTGGCAGCCCCGCTCCGAGCACGGACTGATCGTGGTCTGCCTGCCGGCTCAGCACTTCTCCGGCCGCACGCTCTGGGACCGCAACCGGCGGTTGTGGAGCGGCTGGGCGGTGCTGGGGCGCAGCAAGCGCTTCTTCTTCGCCGGAGACACCGCCTACTACGACGCCATTGCCGAGATCGGGCGCCGCCTGGGGCCGTTCGACCTCGCCGCCGTGCCCATCGGCGCGTACCTGCCGCCGATCATCATGAAATCGGGCCACACCACGCCGGAGGAGGCGCTGCAGGTTCTCCAGGACGTGCGTGGGCGCGCCCTCGTGCCCATTCACTGGGGGACATTCGATCTCGCCGACGAGCCCCTGGACGAGCCGCCGCAGCGCCTGGAAGCCGAGACGCGCCGACGCGGTCTCGGGCCCGACCGCGTCTGGGTACTCAAGCACGGCGAGACTCGCCGGTGGTGACTGCGACGGGGTGAGGTGGGGGAGGGGTGAGGTCTGCGAGACCCGTTCGCGCGCCAGGCCCGAGGCGTGCCCGAGGGCATCAGACAGCCTGGAGCAGCAGTCCCTTCAGGTAATGGGTCTCCGGGACTGTCAGGATCACGGGGTGATCGGTGGACTGGGTAAGGGTCTGTACGACTCGCAATGCCACGCCGGCGTCAGCCGCCGCATCCCGGCAGATCTCCTCGAACAGGCCGGCCGAGACGTGGTGAGAGCAGGAGAACGTCGCCAGGAACCCGCCCGGCTCCACCAGGCGAATGGCCCGGAGGTTGATCTCCTTGTAGCCTCGGGCCGCGGCCTCCAGCGCGTCTCGGCGTGGGGCGAAGGGCGGCGGGTCGAGGACCACGAGGCCGAAGCGGACGCCGGCGCGGTCCAGACGGCGTAGCTCGTCGAACGCGTTGCCGGCCACGATCTCCGCCTGATCGGCCACGCCGTTGAGGGCGAGGTTGTCCCGGGCGCCGGCGATGGCGTCGGGAGACGACTCGATGCAGAGGGCGCGCTGGGCCCCGCCGACGAGCGCGTGGCAGGCGAAGGCCCCGGTGTAGGCGAAGGCGTCCAGGACCGCGCGCCCGACGGCGAGGGCTTCGACGCGCATCCGGTTGTCGCGTTGGTCGAGGTAGAGACCGGTCTTCTGCCCCGCGCCGAGAGACACGTCGAGCCGGACCCTTCCCTCCTCGACGACCACTCGGGCCGGCCCAGCCTCGTCGAACCACCCCCGAACCGGCTCGAAACCTTCAAGCCGGGCCGGGGTCGGGTCGTCGATGGAAAAAACGGGCAACGAGCCCACGGCGGCCCGGACCGCGGCGACCAGCCCGGAGCGCCGGGTCGCCATGCCGAGCGTCAGGCACTGGATGGCGAGCACCGGCCCATATCGGTCGGCAACAAAGCCCGGCAGGCCGTCGGCCTCGCTCCAGACCAGCCGCCCGAGGTCGGGAGGCGGGCCACCGCCGCTCCGGAGTGCGACGGCGTCGGCGACGCGCCGGTGGAAGAGGGCGCGGTCGACGGGTTCGTCCCGGCGGGTGAGGAGCCGGCAGCAAAGCGCCGGGCGCGGATTGTAGAGCCCCCGGCCCAGGAACCGCCCGGTCGCATCGATCACCGTGACGACGGCGCCGGGCTCGGCCGCGGCATCAGCCACGTCACCCTTGAAGATCCACGGGTGAGTGCGGGCGCGCGCCTCGCGCCCCTTCTTCAGCCGGAGCACCGCCTCGCGCATGGTCGCGAGCTTACCCGATGCGACACGGGCCAGCCGCGGTTCGAGCGCCGGCTTCGCCGGCGCAAATCCATTTCTGGGGGAGGTTTCGGAGGGGGCCATCGAGGCCCCCTCCGACGAGGATGAGGGGCGAAGCCCCCCGCCGAGGAATCTAGCGCTTGCGGAGGACGACGACCATCAAGAGCGGGTGCTTGGACCGCTCCAGCACCTGATGGGGCTTGAACCCGAAAAACCACTGGACGAACTCGAACCCACCGGCCGAGTCGATCAGCGCCCGCAGCTCCTGGGGAAACACCATGCGGGAGAGGTGAGTCTGCCGGTAGACGCGCCGGGTGCCGTTTTCGACGGCCTCCAGGATGAGCCGCTCCCGGAAGACCTGGGTCACCGGGTCGACGTCGTGGAGCGCCGAGAACGAGGCCCGGACCACGAGCTGCCCCCGCCGGCGCGACCACGACCAGCTCCTCGCCGGGTCCGTCCAGGACGACGCCATGTAGCGGTCGAAGACGTACAGGCCGCCGGACCGCAGTGCGCGGCCGACGCAGCGCAGGTGGGCCAGGAGCTGGTCGTTGGTCAGCAGGTGCCCCTGGGAGTCCTGCATGCAGATGGCCGCGTCCACTGGTCGGGCCAGCCGGAAGTCGGTCATGTCGCCGACGATCAACTCGGTCTGCTGACCTTTGGCCGCCAGGCGTCGCTTCAGGAACTGGATGTTCTGGGTCGAGAGATCCAGCCCGACCATCCGATAGCCGTGGTCGGCCAGCCGGCAGAGGTGGGGGCCGGTACCGCAGGCGATGTCGAGCACGCGCCGCACCGGCCGCCGCCGGGTGTAGCGCTTGAAGCAGTGGACGAGGAAGTCCACCTCGCCCTTGCGATTCATGTCGAAGGCGATCTCGTAGAGGCGGGGCGCGCTGTACATGGTCAGCGCAGGTCGCCCCACCAGGTCAGCAGGGCCTCGCGGATCACCCAGGACGCGGCGATGCCGGTCCGCCCGCTGGGATCCCAGGCGTGGGCCACCTCGACGAGGTCGGCGCCGACGATGCGACAGCCACCCAGGAGCCGGACGATCTCGATCAACTCGGCGACCCGGAGGCCGCAGGGCTCGGGCGAGCCCGTGCCGGGCGCCTCGGAGGGATCGAGCACGTCTACGTCGATCGTCACGTAGAGCGGGTGCGGCCGGACCTGAGGCAGGAGCCGGCGGACGGCCTCCAGCGGATGAGTCTGGTGAGCCGGGTAGAAATGCGGGCCAGGTTTCTCCAGCTCCTCTCGCGACCCCGTCCGCATGCCGACCTGGTAGACGCGCTCCCGCGCCACCACGTCCATCACCCGCGCCATGGCCGAGGCGTAGTTGTAACGCTCGCCGAGGAACTCCTCGCGGGCGTCGGGGTGGGCGTCGAGCTGGACGATTCGTAGGTCGGGAATGGCCGGAGCCAGGACCTCGATCACGGGTACGGTGGCGGTGTGGTCCCCTCCGAGCATGAACGGGCGGAGTCCGGGGTGCCACCAGGCGGCGATCTCGGCTCGCGCCGCGTCAAGTTGCTCCCGCGGGGGGGCGCCGTGAGGCAGCTCGCAGTCGCCGATGTCGGCCAGCGGCAGGTCTTCGAGGTCACGCCCCAGGACGGGCGAGTACGTTTCGATCGAGTCGGAGGCCAGGCGGAGATCTCGAGGGCCCCCATCGGCGCCCTTTCGGAGGTTCACGCGGCCCTCGAAGGGGATTCCGTACAGGACGATCTTCGCGTCGGAGAGCGGCCGGTGACAGGCGATGAAACGCGGCGAAACAGGTCGCATGGTGGGCCGCGACCGCCGACAGGCGCGCTAGACCAGGTCCTCTTCGGCGAGCAGGATCATGGCGGCCAGCGCGCAGCCGCCGCGCTCCACCGTGTGCTCGACGGCGAAGACCTTCATCTCCCGGATCGGCTCGCCCCGGACACGAAAGGCCTCGTCCAGCATGGCCCGGATGGCCTGCTCGGCCTCCGCCCGGCCGCCGTGGCCGTGGAACTCCATGATCACGCCGTTCTTGGCGGGGTCATCGGGCACCGCGTAGCCGACGGCCGCGGCGATGGTCTCACCGGGGATCTCGCTGGTGATGGCCGCATACGCGGTGGGGATGAGAGCCCCAGGCTTGATCTTCGGCAGATCGATGACCGGGACCTCGGGCGGAAGGATGCTGGAGACCTTGACGAGGTTGATGTTGCCGATGCCGGCCGCGAGCAGCGCGTTGTCGAAGGCGTTGAGAGGAGTGCCGCCCTCCGCGTGACCCACGGTTGCCGCCGCCATCGTGATCTGCTTCGTCATCCGCTCGGTCCTCCCGTCTCGCGCGTTCGCCTCCCTCGCGACGGCACACTCGCGCCGCGCATTCTCGTCCACTCTACGGTCCGCGCCGACGAATGCAAGCGAAAAGTTGCGTGAGGAGCGCTGGCGGTGGAGGGTGGGGTGGCTCGACCACGCAGTCGGCGGCGATGGTCGCGCTCCTCATCTCCACCGCAGCGACGCTTCGCTGTCACCACACCCTCCACCGCCAGCGCGTGCCGCAAACATCAGGAACGGGTCTCGTGGCCTCCGCCCCACCGGCGCCGCGGCGCAGGCATCGGCGGGCGCGGACGCGACCACGGGCGCGTCGGCCTAGCGCTGGCCGCAGGCATCGGCGAGCGGCACGGAGTCGCCTCGCATGCGGGCGGCGCGCGCGCCACGGCCCACCAGTGCCGGGCGCCCGAGCTTCCGGGCGCAGGAGGCCGGCGGAAGCGAGCGCGGGGCGCCCGCGGCGGAGAGCGCGCGTCTCCGCGGCGCGGTCCGACGTCGCCGCCGACGCTCGCGTCGCCGACGCCCGCCGAGCGGCTCCGAGAGCGTTTTTTTCTTGCAATCCCCTACACCCGACCCTACAGTGAATCAGAATTTGGAATCAGTGAACGATTTCGACCAGTAACAGCGACGGCTCGCGAGCGCGTCGCAGGAGACGTGCGGTAGATGGACGAGAAGGAGAAAGGAGGGCCCCTGGATTGAACGCGCTGGGACGACACATGCTGCTCGAGTTGTTCGATTGCGACTCGGACGCCATCAACAACCTCGAGGCCGTCAAGGGCGCACTCATCGAGGCGGCGAAGCGGGCGCAGGCGACGATCGTTGATGTCGTCTTCCATGAGTTCAACCCCTTCGGCATCAGCGGCGTGGTCGTCATCGCCGAGTCCCACCTGTCCATCCACACGTGGCCGGAGTATCGGTACGCCGCCGTCGACATCTTCTCCTGCGGCGATGTCCTGCAGCCGGAGATCGCGGCCAGCTACCTGATCGAGCAGTTCGGCGCCGAGCGCACCTCGGTGGTCGAGATGCAGCGGGGGATGTTCCTCAACGCTGCCGTTCCGGTCGCCAACAAGAGCGCGGTCGCGCTGCGGTGATCAGCCCGCAGTCCTACAAGTGGTTCTTCGAGACGACGACGCCCGTCGAGGGCCACATGCATGCCATCGTGCGGACGATCGTGCAGACCCAGACGAAATTCCAGCTCGTGGAGATCATGCAGACGGCCTCCTACGGCAAGGCCCTGGTCCTGGACGGCCGTATCCAGTCCAGCCAGGCTGACGAGTTCGTCTACCACGAGGCCCTGGTCCACCCGGGGCTGCTGGCCGTCGAAGGCGCTCCACGGAGCGCCCTGGTCATCGGCGGCGGGGAGGGCGCCACTCTTCGGGAGATCCTGCGCTATCCCTCGATCACCCGGGCGGTCATGGTCGACATCGACGACGAGGTCGTGGAGATCTGCAAGCGACATCTTCCCGAGATGCACCAGGGGGCCTTCGACGACCCACGCACGGAAGTCCGGCACGAGGACGCCCGGGGCTACCTGGAGCGGACGGCGGACCGGTTCGACCTGATCATCAGCGACCTGGTCGAGCCCCTCGAGGAGGGGCCGGCCTGCCTGCTGTACAGCAAGGAGTTCTACCGGATCGTCCACGATCGGCTCACCCCGGCCGGGACGTTCACCATGCAGGCCGGCATGACGAAGATCGGCGAGTTGGGATTCTTCACCGCCGTCCACCGCACCCTGCGCGAGGTCTTCCCGGTGGTTACCGGCTATCAGGCCGCCATCTCCTGCTTCGGCACCTCGTGGGGGTTCATCCTGGCCGGGAAGAAGATCGATCCCCGGCGACAGGACGCTGCCACCGTCGACCGGCTGATCAGCGATCGCGTGAAGGGCGAACTCGCGTACTGGGACGGCGTCACCCACCAGCACTCGTTCGCCCTGCCCAAACACATCCGCCAGGCGCTCGCCGCGGAGACCCGAGTCGCCACCGACGCGCATCCCCTGATCGTGGCCTGACCAGGAGCGTGGCGACCCAGCGAGGCATCGGCCTCATCGTCCTGGTGGTCGTGGTCGGCCTGGTGGTCGGCTCCCTCCTCGGCGAGTTCCTCGGCCACCTGCTGCCGGCCGGCCGGGTGCAGGACTTTCTGATCCGGGGACCCATCATCGGTCTGACGCCGCCCGCCACGCTCGATCTGCGGGTGGTCTCGCTCACCGTCGGCTTCGCCTTCAAGGTCAACGTCGTCGGGGTTCTCGGCGTCGCCCTCTCGGTCCTCACGCTCCGGCGCGTCTGAGCCCCCGTGGTGGTGTTGGCCTCGGCGTCGCCCCGGCGGCGCGAGTTGCTCGGCCAACTGCTCTCCGACTTCCAGGTGATTCCGAGCGAGGTGGACGAGACCCTGGACAAGGCGGTGGGCCCGGAGGCCATCGCCGGCCTGGCGCTGAGGAAGGCCCGCGCCGTCGCCGACCGACTGGGCTCGGGAATCGTGCTGGGCGCAGACACGGTCGTCGTCCTCGACGGCCAGGCTCTCGGCAAGCCGTCCGACGCCGAGGAGGCTCAGGCCATGCTGCGCCGGCTCCGCGGGCGCGCCCACGAGGTGATCACCGGGGTGGCCGTCGTGGACGCCGCCACCGGCCGGGCTGAAACCATGGCGGTCGTGAGCCGGGTTCTGATGCGCGCCTATCCGGACAGCACCATCGACGCCTACGTCGCCAGCGGCGAACCGTTCGACAAGGCCGGAGGCTACGCCATCCAGGGGATGGGCGGCGCGCTGGTGGGGGGGTGGGTGGGGTCCTACAGCAACGTCGTCGGGCTGCCGCTCGCGGCGGTCGCCGGCCTGCTGATCGGGTTCTCCGTTCCGCTTAGTTCCGGCTCTGGATCGCGCGCCTGAGGGGCGCTGTGTGAAGCATGTCGTCAGCCCGTGGAACGCGGAGCGTGACGGGCAGCGGCTGGTGGGCGCGGATGAGTGCAATGCTCTCGCTAAGCTGCTCGGCCTCGACCCAGCCGTCCGGCAAGTACATCCCCCGGGTGGCTTCGATGCGCCGCGCGAACTCGTCACCGAGACCGACCACCGTGCGAGGAAGGCGGGCGGCGATGGCGTCGGGGCTGCTCCGGGCGATGACGTCGACGGCGGCCAGCACCGCGCGGGCGAAGGCGACCAGGTTGCGGTCGCGGGGCTGGCGGTCGGCACGGGCAAACACCGCCGCGTTCACCGTGACGACGCCGAGGGCCTCCTTCACGGCCTCCGGCACCCGCGCGTCGGCGAGGACGGCGGCGCGCCCTTCCCTCACCAGCCGGCTGACGTGCGGTTCCTCGAGGAGTCCGGCCTGGACATCTCCGTTCTCGATGGCGCTCACGAGCCCCCGGCTGCCCAGGCTCACCAACTCGACCTGGGCGACGCGCACGCCGGCGCGGGCCAGGAGCCGGCTGAACCATGCCTGTTCCGGGGCTCCGGGAACGGTGACGCCCACCCGGCGGCCGGCGAGGTCCTCGACCGAACGCACGGTGCCGGCGAAGGCCGTGGGGACTACGAGTGCCACCGGCGGCGCCGCAGTGAGCGCGAGCACCAGCCGGGCGGCCTGGTTGCGCGGCCGGGGACCGAAGCGCAGCATGGCTTCGAGCGATGTGGCCGCCAGGTCCGCCTCGCCCTGAGCGAGCGCCTCCGCCGCCCCCACCTCCGCGCGCGTGGTCTTGAGGGTGACGGTCAGCCCCTCCCGCTGGAAGTAGCCCTCCGCGACGGCGACGCGCAAGGGCAGGTACGCCGGTGACGTGGGAGGGCCGCTCACGGCGACGGTCAGAGCCTGCAGCAGAAGGACGAGGCCGAGCATGACCTCAGCCTCCCGCCTTCCCGGGCCGCCGCGCGATCCCGTGAAGACCCGGCTCCTGCGCCTGTACGCCGCGCTTCTTCAGCGTTTCGGGAGTCAGCTCTGGTGGCCGGGCCGGACGCCCTACGAGATCGCCGTGGGGGCGGTGCTCACGCAGCACACCGCGTGGACGAACGCGGCCCGCGCCGTGGCGGCGCTGGGCAACCGCGGGCTGCTCCGGCCCGAGCGGGTGGCGGCGCTGGACGAAGCGATTCTGGCGGCGATCATTCGCGCCTCGGGCACCTACCGGCTCAAGGCCCGGCGGCTGCAGAGCTTCACCCGCTGGTTCCTCGACCGCTTCGGAGGCCGATGGCTGGCCGTCCGCCGGGCGCCGCTGGGCCCCCTGCGCCACGAGCTGCTGGCGGTGCCGGGCCTCGGGCCAGAGACTGTCGACGCGATCCTGCTCTACGCCGCTGGCCGGCCGGTGTTCGTCGCCGACGCCTATGCCCGGCGGGTGCTGGCCCGGCACCGTTTGCTTTCCGCCCGCGCCGGTTACGAGGAGGCCCGGGCGTTCGTCGAGGCTCACCTGCCGTCCGACCCGGCGCTCTTCAACGAGCTCCACGCGCTGCTCGTCGCTGTGGGCAAGACGCACTGTCGCGCGATCCCGCGGTGCGAGGATTGCCCCCTCGCCTTCGATCTCCGCGGCCGCCCCCCCGCAGCCGTAGGGTGACGTGCCCGGGGCCGGGGGGAGCGTTGCGAGACCCGTTCCCGCCGAGCAGGACGGCGCGGCGGCGGGAAGGTGGAGACCACGCGGCGGGTACCTGCGCCGGCGAGCGCGTGGTCGAGCAACGCTTCCCGGCCCCGGGCGCGTCACCCGGCGATCCTCAGGAGCAGATCCACGAGGCGCTCAGCGGCATCGGGAACCGCCACGGCGCGGGCGCGCTCGCCCATGTCCTTGAGAGCGGCCGGATCGGCCAGCAGGCCCCGCACGCGCTCGAGCAGGCCCTCGGGCGTCAGCGCGGACTGGGCCAGCACGGCGCATCCGCCGGCGCGCTCGACGTGGCGCGCATTGGCGGTCTGCTCGTCGCCGCTGGTTCCGGGCAGAGGGATGTAGAGGGCGGGCACTCCCAGTTGGCAGCACTCGTTGACGGTGCCGGCTCCCGCCCGGCTCACCACCAGAGTGGCCGCCGCGTACACGCCGGCGAGCTCCGATCCGATATACGGCACGACTGTGTAACGTCGGGCCAGCCGCGCGGGCAGAGCCGCGCGGCGTTCCTCCAGCCACTGGCGATCGCCCGTCACCGGATTGTCGCCGCACTGATGGATCACCTGGGCGTGCTCGAGGAGGCCGTGCAGGATCTCGCCGACGGTTCGATTGATGCGCTGCGCGCCCTGAGCGCCGCCGGTGACGTAGATCAGCGGCCGGGCCGGGTCGAGCCCGAACCTCGTGATGCCCTCGGCCCGCGATCCTCCTCGAAGCTCGGGTCGCACCGGGTTGCCCGTGAGCACGACCTTGGCGGGCGGGAAGATCCCGGACGTGTCGGGGAAGGTCACGGCGACCCGCCGAGCCAGCCGAGCGGCGATACGGTTGGCCAGCCCCGGCACGGTCGTCTGCTCGTGGATGACGATGGGCACGCGCGCCAGCCCGGCGGCGAGCACGACGGGCAGACCCACAAAGCCGCCGGTCGAGAAGACGACGCGGGGCCGAAGGCGCCGGAGCAACCGCCAGGCCGCGCCGATCCCCAGCGGCACGTTCACCACGACGTCAGCGACGTTCTGCCAGGACCAGTAGCGGCGCAGCTTGCCGGTGGGGATGGCGAAGTAGGCGATGCCACGCTCGGGCGCGAGGCGCGCCTCTATGCCCGTGCGGCTGCCCACCCAGGCACCGTCGATCCCGCGCCGGCGGAGCAGGTCGGCGACGGCGAGGCCGGGGCTGGTGTGGCCGCCGGTCCCACCGCCGGCGATCAGGATCACGGGGTCTTCTCGCGGTGGCGCTCGAGGGCGAGACGAAGCAGGCGGTCGACCAGGCTCACGTAATCGAGGCCGGAGGCCTCCCACATGCGGGCGTAGGCGCTGGTGGTCGTGAATCCCGGGATCGTGTTGATCTCGTTCACGATGACCCGGTCGCCCTCCAGGAAGAAGTCCACGCGGGCCATGCCGGCGCAATCGATGGCCTTGAAGGCGGCGACGGCCAGCGCCTGGACGCGCCGGGTCAGCTCCGGCGAGAGCGGCGCCGGAACGACGAGTTCCGCCTGGCCTTCGGCGTACTTGGTGGCGTAGTCGTACCATTCGCCCCGGTACCGGATCTCGCCGGGTAACGAGGCCACGGGCTCGTCGTTGCCGAGCACGCTCACCTCGATCTCGCGCCCGCGCACCGCGCGCTCGACGAGGATTTTTCGGTCGTAGCGCGCCGCCTCGGCCAGCGCCGGGGTCAGGGCCCCGGCCTCCCGCACCTTGCTGATCCCGACACTCGAGCCAAGGTTCGACGGCTTGACGAAGCACGGAAAGCCGATCGTCTCGGCGACTCGCCGCGCGACCGCCCGGGGAACGGCCTGCCACTCGTGGCGGAAGATCACGAGGTGCTCTACGACCGGAAGTCCGTGGGCCTGGAAGATCCTCTTCATGGTCGCCTTGTCCATGCCCACGGCGGAGGCGAGCACGCCGGCGCCGACGTAGGGCAGGTCGGCCAGCTCCAGGACGCCCTGGATGGTGCCGTCCTCGCCATAGGGCCCGTGGAGCATGATGACGACCACGTCGAGGGTCTGGCGCAGCTCGGCGGGCAGCCCACCCGCCGGCTCGGTCCGCGCCAGCGCCGTCTCGCCCGTGGCCAGCGCGGCCTCGGCGCGGTCGGCGAGGGCCTTCTTCACGTCACCGGTGGCGTCGCCGGCGGGCAGCGCGATCCGGGCCTCGGCGGCCAGCGCGCGCAGCGGATCGCCACCGACGACCCAGCGTCCGTCGCGGGCGATGCCGATGGGCACCACGGTGTGCCCGGCCCGCTCGAGGGCCGCGATGACCGACGCCGCCGAGGCCAGCGAGACCTCGTGCTCGCCTGAGCGCCCGCCGAAAACGACGCCCACCCGCAGTGGGGACATACGGCGATTCTAGCAGGCGAGGGGCGGGCTTCCGTGCTGTTGGCTGCGCTGGCGTTCAGCTCAGCCCATCGCGATGAGGAAGGCGCGGGCCACGAGCTGGCCGACCCACTGGGCCCAGGGCCACCACTCGTTCGCCTTGATGCCGGCCACCGCGACGAAGATCAGCCAGACGACCAGGGTGGTCAACCCTATCGGCATGCCGGTGGCCCGGTTGAGATAGGTGGCGGCGAGGGCGGACAGGAACATCGGGACGGAGGCCACGACGATCACCACGACGGGAGTGAGGAGGAGGAAGCCGAGGACGATGAAGAGCGCCTCGGCCCGGCCGGTGTCCTTCTCGAAGAGTACGGCAGTGGCCTCGGGGTTGCCGGCCAGGCGCTCCAGCCCGAACTCGACACGCCCCAGGGAGATGAGACCGAAATAGGAGGCCAGGGCGAAGAGCCCTAGACCGAACAACACCCACTGCGGCCACCGCCAGGACGACACGTTGAACACGGCCGCGCCCCCTTCCATCTACTTATACTCCTGAACCCGGCTCGGCCCCGCGTTGCTTCTGCGCGGCCCGCCAGCGCCGCCAGTCGGCCAGCCGGCGGGCCAACTCCGCTTCCAGCCCGCGGTCGGCCGGCCGGTAGTACTCGCGCCCGCTGAGCGCCAGGGGCAGGTGCTCCTGCTCGACGCGGGCGTCGGGGGCGTCGTGGGCGTACTGGTAGCCGCGCCCGTAGCCCAGATCGCGCATGAGTCCTGTAGGCGCGTTTCGAAGGTGCAGAGGGACGGGCTCGGCCGGACGCGCCCGCACGTCTTCCCGGGCGGCGTCGAACGCCAGATACGCCGCGTTGGACTTGGGGGCCAGGGCCAGATACAACGTCGCCTGGGCCAGGGCCAGCTCACCCTCCGGCGAGCCCAGGAAGTCGTAGGCGTCCTTGGCCGCCAGCGTGAGGGTCAACGCCGTCGGGTCGGCGTTCCCGATGTCTTCCGAGGCGAAGCGCACCAGGCGCCGCGCGATGTACAGCGGATCCTCCCCCGACTCCAGCATGCGGGTCATCCAGTAGAGGGCTCCGTCGGGATTGGAGTCCCGCAGCGACTTGTGCAGCGCCGAGATGAGATTGAAGTGCTCCTCGCCGGCCTTGTCGTAGAGCAGCGTCTTGCGCTGCGCGGCATCCTGGACGGCCTGAGCGGTCACCCGCGGCCGCCCGCCCTGACGGCCGGCCAGCCCGACGGCCAGCTCCAGGATATTGAGCGCGCCGCGCGCGTCGCCGTCGGCCAGCCCGGCGAGGAGGCGAAACGCGCTGTCATCGACTTCGGGCCGGAGGCCACCGAACCCGCGCTCGCTGTCGGTCAGGGCCCGGCGGAGGATGGCGAGCAGATCGTCCTCGCTCAGCCGGTGCAGGACGTAGACCCGGCAGCGCGAGAGCAGCGCCGCGTTCACCTCGAACGACGGGTTCTCGGTGGTCGCGCCCACCAGCACGATCACCCCTTTTTCGACGTGAGGCAGGAAGCCGTCCTGCTGGGCCCGGTTGAACCGGTGGATTTCGTCCACGAAGAGGATGGTCCGTCGTCCCCGTCGCCGGCGCTCTTCGGCCGCCTCGGCGATCACCTGGCGGATCTCCTTGACGCCCGACAGCACCGCCGAGAAGGCGACGAAGTAGGCGCCGCTCACCTGCGCCATCAGCGAGGCCAGCGTGGTCTTGCCCGAGCCTGGCGGGCCCCAGAGGATCATCGAGTGCAACTCCCCGCTCTCCAGGGCCACGCGCAGCACGCGCCCGGGTCCCAGCAGGTGGTCCTGGCCGACCACCTCGTCGAGCGTGCGCGGCCGCATGCGGTCGGCCAGCGGGACGGGGGCGCGATCCGAGGGGGCGCCGCGCTCGGCCGGCGTGGGCTCGAAGAGGCTCATGGCGTCGCCCCGCCGTTCCCATCCAACCCATAGGTGATGAGCCAGGCCGGCAGGGCGGCCAGGTCGGTCAGGGCCACCAGCGGCGTGACCCGCCAGCGGGCGAGATCGGCGGGGTTCGAGCGGTACGCGACGAAGGGCACGCCGGCCGCGGCCGCGGCGAGGCCGTCGACCCAGGAGTCGCCCACCACCACCGCCGGGCAGGCCCCGAAGCGCGCGGCGATGACCCGCCAGCCGTCGGGATCCGGCTTGAGCGCGCTCATGTCGTCGCGGGTCACCACGAGGTCGAGGTGCGACAGCAACCCGAACCGTTCGAGCGCCGTCAGCGTGATCTCCCGGGCGTTGTTGGTCCAGAGCGCGGTGTGCCAGCCGGCGGCGCGGGCCCCGGTCAGGGCCTGGGCGGCGCCCGGCTCGAGCGCGGCCTCGGCCAGCGCGCGGCGCTCGTGATCGAGGGCGATGGTCCACAACGCCGCTTCCAGCGCCGGCGCCTGGCGGCGGCAATAGGTGATGAGTTCCCCTACGCGGTAGCGCTCCGGGCGCGCCGGCAGGGGGCCGTGGCCCGTCTCCAGCGCCCCGCGCATGTCGAGGGCCATGGCGGCGAGGTCCAGGGGCGAGCGCACCAGAGTGTGATCGAGGTCGAACACGCACAGGCGCACGGTGTCGGTAGCTTACCATCGAAGGCATCGCGCATCCTTCCGCGCTGCCCAGTCCGAGCGTGGCCCTCTGAGTGTTCAAGGAGACGCGCACGACCCGGCGCGGCACATGGTCGGCCTCACGACCGACGACATCACGACGGACGGGAAGCGATTGAAGGACGCCGGGGACCGTACGAGCCGAGGCGCCCCGTTCCGATGAAGGCCGCACCGACCTGTACAATGACAGCGCATGGCCGTGCCCGCCGTCGAGCTCCAGCACGTCAGCAGGATCTATCGAGAGGGCGACGCCGAGCGGGTCGTCCTGCGTGACGTGTCGGTCGTCATCCGCCCGGGCGAGATCGCCGTCCTCCTCGGCCGCAGCGGCTCGGGGAAGTCGACGCTGCTGAACCTGATCGCCGGCATCGACCGTCCCACGTCGGGACGTGTGCTGGTCGGCTCCACCGACCTGACCGCGCTCGACGAGCAGAGCCGCACCCTCTTCCGCCGGCGCCACATCGGCTTCGTCTTCCAATTCTTCAACCTGATCCCGCTTCTCACCGTCGAGGAGAACCTGACCCTGCCCCTCGACCTCAACGATCGCGCCGACGCCAAGAACGTCGAGCGCGTCCGCGCACTCCTGGAGCGGGTGGGTCTGGCCGGCCGCGGCGGGAGCTATCCCGACCGCCTGTCCGGCGGCGAGCAGCAGCGCGTCGCCATCGCCCGCGCGCTGAGCCACGCTCCAGAGCTCGTCCTGGCCGACGAGCCGACGGGCAACCTCGATGCCGAGACGGCGGCGGGTGTGCTCGACCTGCTGGACACGCTCGCGCGGGAATCGGGCACCACGGTCGTGATGGTCACGCACAGCCGCGAGGTCATCGGCGTCGCCGACCGGATCTTCACGATCCAGCGCGGCCAGCTGCTCGAGCCGGCCGACGACCGGCATTCTGGATGAGACGTCAGATCGCCCGCCTCGTTGGCCGGCATCTGGGACGGCATCCCTGGCAGGTCGGCCTGGCCGTGCTCGGCATCGCGCTCGGCGTGGCGGTGGCCGTGTCGGTCGACCTCGCCAACGAGAGCACCCGGCGGGCCTTCGCGCTGGCCACCGAAGCCGTCACCGGCCGGGCCACCCACCAGATCGTCGGCGGTCCCTCGGGGGTGCCGGAGGACTTTTATCGCGCCCTCCGCCTCGAGTTGGGCACGCGGCCCAGCGTGCCGGTGGTCGCGGGCGACGTCGCCGCCGCCGACTACGGCCGGACCTTCCACGTCCTGGGCGTCGATCCGTTCGCCGAGGCCCCGTTCCGATCCTATCTCGGCGAGGCCGCGCGGGAGCCCCGCGGCGCGCGAGAGCGGCTCTCCCTCCTCGCCGGGCTCGTGACACGGCCGGGAGCGGCGGTCATGGCCGCGCCCACCGCGCGCGATCTCGGGCTGTCGGTCGGCGATACCCTCACCCTCCGCGTGGCGGGGCACCGGCGCCGCGTGACGCTGGTCGGCCTGCTCGATCCCGTCGATCGGCTCAGCGCCCGCGCGCTCGAGAGCGTGCTGATCACCGACATCGCGAGCGCCCAGGAGCTGTTCGGCGCCGCCGGCCGCCTCAGCCGCATCGATCTCATCGTTGCCGAGGACGCCGAGGGCCGGGCCCTGCTCGCCCGCATCGGCGCCGCCCTGCCCGCCGGCGCCGAGCTGGTCGTCGCCGGCGCGCGCGCCGGCGCCACGGCGCAGATGATCCGGGCGTTCCAGTGGAATCTCACGGCGCTGTCGCTCCTGGCGCTGGTCGTCGGAATGTTCCTGATCTACCAGACCATGACCTTCTCGGTGGTCCAGCGCCGGCCCCTCATCGGTGCACTGCGGGCCATCGGCGTGACCCGGCGCGAGATCTTCGCGCTCGTGATGGGCGAGGCCCTCGCGATCGGTCTGGTCGGCACCCTGGTCGGGCTCGTCCTCGGCCTCGGCATGGCGCAAGGGCTTCTGCGGCTCGTCACGCGCACCGTCAACGATCTTTACTTCGTGCTGTCGGTCCGCGACGTCGCGCTCGACCCGGTCTCGCTCGCCAAGGGCATCCTGCTCGGGGTCGGCGCCACCGCCGTGGCCGCCTTGGCCCCGGCCGTCGAGGCGACGGCCGCGCCGCCACGCGCGGTGATGAGCCGGGCCGCGCTCGAGACGCGCGCCCGCCGGACGCTCGGCCGCGCCCCCTGGCTGGGGCTCGGGGTGATCGGCGCCGGCGCCGCGGTGCTCGCCTGGCCCGCGGCCGGGATCGCCGGCGGCTTCGCCGGTCTCTTCCTGGTAGTGGTCGGCTACGCGCTCGTCACGCCCGGCGCCGCCGTCCTGCTGCTGCGCGGTCTCCATCCCGCCGCCTCGGCCGGCTTCGGGATGCTGGGGCGCCTGGCCACCCGCGGCATCGTCGCCGCACTGTCACGCACGTCGGTGGCCGTTGCGGCGCTCACGGTCGCGGTCGCCGCGGCCATCGGCGTCGGCGTGATGGTCGCGAGCTTTCGCGAGGCGGTGACCCGATGGCTGGAAGGCACGCTCCACGCCGACATCTATATATCCGCCCCCAGCCTGGTGGGAAACCGTCCAGACGTCACGTTGGATCCTGCGCTGGCCGCGCGCCTGGCCGCCACGCCCGGCGTCGGCCGCGTCAGCACCTCGCGCGGTGTGCTGGTGCCGGGCCCGCGGGGCCCCGTCCAGGTCGTTGCGCTCGACCTGGACCCCGCCCGACGCCCGCGCTGGCGCTTCCGCGAGGGCGGTGCGGACACCGTCTGGACAGGTGACGGTGACGCGGTCGTCGTCTCCGAGCCCTACGCCAACCGCTACGGGACGCGCGTCGGCAGCGCCGTCCGCCTGCGCACCGACCGGGGTGAGCGCGACTTCCCCGTGGCCGGTGTTTTCTACGACTACGGCTCCAGCGCCGGCGTCGTGCTCATGAGCCGCCGGACCTACGCCCGGTACTGGGACGACCGGAAGATCTCGAGCCTCGCCATCGACGCCGCTCCCGACGTGAGCCCGGAGACGCTGATGACGGCGCTCCGGGAGCGCGCGGCGGGCGCGCAGGACGTGGTTATCCGATCCAATCGCGCGCTACGCGAGGCCTCGCTCGAGATCTTCGACCGCACCTTCGCCATCACCAACCTCGTTCGTGTCCTCACCATCGCCGTCGCCTTCATCGGCATGCTGGCCGCGCTCATGGCGCTGCAATTGGAGCGCACCCGCGAGATCGGCGTGCTGCGTGCGCTCGGCGTCACGCCGCGCGAGGTGTGGGGGCTCGTCACGGCCCAGACCGGCCTCATGGGGCTGCTCGCCGGCGTGCTGGCCGTGCCCTGCGGCCTGGCCCTGGCCGGCGTCCTCATCTTCGTGATCAACCGCCGCTCGTTCGGCTGGACCATGCCGCTCGATCCCTCGCCGGCCATCCTGCTCCAGGCCGTGGCGCTCTCCGTCGCGGCCGCGCTGCTCGCCGGTCTGTACCCCGCGTGGCGGATGGCCACCGCCCTGACTGCCGAGGCCCTGCGCGATGAGTGACGCGTCAGGGGAGGCCGCGTGAGCCGGCGGCGCGCCGCTGCGACGTTCGTGATCGTCTTCGCCCTCGGCGCCGGTGCGCTCGCCGTCGCGCGGCTGGGCCGCGGCGATGGAGCCGCGCCGGGCATTCAGGCGACGATCGCGGTGAGGGAAGCGCTCGGCGGCGCCGACGCCGGCTTCGCCCGCGCCCTGGCGCCGCGGCCGTTCGCGTTCCCGGAGGACCACGGCCCACACCCGGACTTCCGCACCGAGTGGTGGTACTACACCGGCAATCTCCAGACGTCGGCCGGACGGCACTTCGGCTTCCAGCTGACGTTCTTTCGGAACGCGCTGGCGCCGCTCCCCGCGGGCGGGCGCGACGGCAGCGCCTCAGCGTGGGCGACGCGCCAGCTCTTCCTGGCCCACTTCGCGCTGACCGACACTGCCGCCGGCCGCTTCCCCACTGCGAGCCGGCTCACGCGTCAGGCCCTGGGCCTGGCCGGCGCGCAGGCGCGGCCGTTTCGGGTGTGGGTGGAAGACTGGTCGGTCGAGGGCGAGCCGCCCGACGGCCTGCCGATGCGACTGCGCGCGGCGGAGGGCGACGTCGCGATCGACCTGCTGCTCTCCGCCGAGAAACGGCCGGTGCTTCAGGGCGACCGAGGGCTCAGCCGCAAGGGCCCGGAGCCCGGCAACGCGTCGTACTACTACTCCTTCACGCGGATGGCGGCGCGCGGCACCGTCCGCCAGGGCGGCGAGTCGCTTCCGGTCTCGGGCCAGGCGTGGATGGACCGTGAGTGGAGCACGAGCGCGCTGGGCCCCGACCTCGTCGGCTGGGACTGGTTCGCCTTCCAGCTCGACGACGGGCGCGATCTGATGTTCTACGTCCTGCGGCGCCACGACGGCGGGGCCGCCCCATTCAGCGCCGGCACCCTCGTCGCCACCGACGGTCAAACGCAGCGGCTGGGCGTGAGGGACGTGGGGATCGAGGTGCTCCTGCACTGGACGAGCCCCCGGAGCCGCGTGCGCTATCCCGCACGCTGGCGCATTACGGTGCCCTCGGCCGGCCTGCGGCTCGAGGTCGCTCCGCGCCTGGCCGACCAAGAGCTGATTGTTGGGACGCGGTACTGGGAAGGCGCCGTGGCCGTGGAGGGATCAGCCGGGGGCCGGCCGATCTCGGGGAAGGGCTACGTCGAGCTCGTCGGGTACGGGGAGTAAGGTGGCATCCCGTGCTACGATAGGCCCGTCATCATGAAGCGCCGCTCGCTGATGCTCACGGCGTTCGCTTCGCTTCTGCTCGTCGCCGTCCTGGCCGCTCCCACCCACGCCCTCGACGAGGCCGATCGCCTCTGGCTCGTGGGGGAGCGCGCCTTCGCCGACGGGCTTCACGCCCTGGCCCGGCGCACGCTCGAACGGTTCGTCGAGCGGCACCCGCGGGACCAGCGCGTGCCCGACGCCGTGCTGCTGCTGGGGCGCGCGCGGCTGAGCCTCGGTGACACCGCTGCTGCGCTCGAGGCCTTCCGGCGTGCCCAGACCATCCAGCCGCCGCCCGGGCGCCCTCTGGAGGTCCGCTTCTGGGAGGCCGAGGCGCTGTTCCGCCTGCGGCGCTTCGCCGAGGCGCGGACCGCCTACGACGCCGTGATCAGCGCCGACGCCGCCTCCCCGCTGGCGCCCCACGCGCTCTACGGGTTCGCCTGGACGGAGCAGGAGCTGGGCCGTCCCGAGGGCGCGGCCAGGGCGTTCGGCGACTTTCTCAACGCGTGGCCGGACCACGCGCTGGCGCCGTCGGCGACCTTTTACCTCGCCCGCGCGCTGGTGGATCTGAAGCGATTCCCGGAGGCCCTGCCGCTGCTGGAATCCTTCACGCGAAAGCATTCCGGGCACCAGCTCGTTCCCGAGGCCAGGTATCTCCTGGGCTGGACGGAGCAGGAGCTGGGCCGTCCCGAGGGCGCGGCCAGGGCGTTCGGCGACTTTCTCAACGCGCGGCCGGACCACGCGCTGGCGCCGTCGGCGACCTTTTACCTCGCCCGCGCGCTGGTGGATCTGAAGCGATTCCCGGAGGCCCTGCCGCTGCTGGAATCCTTCACCCGAAAGCATTCGGGGCACCAGTTCGT
>Ga0187892_10000064_pt1 | contig 232721 bp, 193 predicted proteins | sample MA1701073metaG_FD_139345 | JGI IMG/M metagenome (GOLD analysis project Ga0187892, IMG submission 139345) | Bio-ooze microbial communities from a basaltic lava cave in the Kipuka Kanohina Cave System on the Island of Hawaii, USA - MA170107-3 metaG ... | reverse complement strand
ATCGTCGCGGCGTTCGACACCGAGGCCTCCGTTGACGGAAAGAGCGGCTCGCACCTGCTCAGTACGCATCGGAGGCCTTCGTGTTTCTACGAAACGCTCAGCTTCGTGAATAATCCGGGCTAGCCACTGCCCGGCGCCGACACGGACGTGACCCCCGTCCGGTCCAGCGCAATCGTCAGGAGGTCCTCGCCCCAGACGACGCGGCCGGCGAACCGCTGCTCGGTCTCGCGCATGATCCGATCGCGGGCGGCGGGCGTGTCGAGATCGGGCGGGACATGCGTGAGAACCAGCATGCCCACGCCCGCGCGCGCGGCGAGCGCCGCGTTGGCCAGGTGGTTGCCGCCCACGTCCCTGAAGGCGTCGGCGGCGGGCGTGCCGGCCAGATAGTGATTCATGTGGATGAGCACGTCGCAGCCGCGTGCGAGCTCAACGAGCGCCTCGCACTCGCCCGAGTCGCCCGAGTAGCAGATCGACCCTTCGCGGCTGTCGAGCCGAAACGCGACGCATTCGAGATAGGGCTGCACGTGCGCCGCCTGTCCCACCGTCACCGTCCAGTCGGGACCGTTCACCACCGATCCGGCGCGCACCTCGGTCACGTGCGGCGCCGGCGGCCGGCGCGGCGGCGTGCCGCCCCGCGCCATGAAGACGTCGAGGCTGCTCGGGTGGAGCACCCGCGCCCGGATGTCCGGCGCGTACACGCCGCCCTCGCCGAAGAGCGCTTCGGTCATCCGGGCGATCGGCGGCGGGCCGTAGACCTGGAGCTCGGGAATCCGGCCGGCGCCCTGATCCCAGCGTTGCAGCACGAGGCGGGGAAAGTCGAGGCAGTGGTCGTAGTGCAGGTGGCTGAAGCACGCGTGCGTCACGTCGACGACTCGACGACCGCTTTCGACGAGCCGGTGATGCGCCCCCGGCCCGTGGTCGAAGACGATGGTGGTGGCGCCGATCTCGACGAGATACCCTGAGCCCTGCCGGCTCCGCGAAGGAGCCGGCGTGCCGGTTCCGAGAAGGGTCAGTCGCATCCCGATGCCTCACATCCAGGCGCCGGCCGCCCGTGGACGGTCAGACGCCTGGCAGCACGAAGACCAGCCACGTCACTACCGGCGCGGTCACGACCATCACGGCGCCCCAGGCCAGCAAGCCGCGAAAGACCTCCTGGCGCTCCGCCTCGCTGGCGTTGGCGACGACGAGCGCGCCGACGGTTGAAAACGGCGTGGCGTCGACCAGCGTGGCCGAAATCGCCACGGCGGTCGCCATGCCCGTGACGCCAATCTGTCCCTGCGCCATGAACGGGACGGCCAGCGGGATCATCGCGCCGAGGATTCCGGCGCTCGACGCGAACGCCGACGTGACGGCGGCCACGGCCGCGATGAGGAGCGCCGTCGTGAGCGGACTCTCAAGACCGGCGATCGCCTCGCCCACAGCGTCCACCGTGCCATAGCGCTGCAGCGCGCCGACGTAGGTGACGACCCCGCAGACGAGCAGAATGACGGTCCAGGCGATGTGCCGCTCGGCCCCCGCGCTCGACGCGGGAAAGAGGAGGTGCAGGATGACGGCCGCCGACAGCGCGACAAAGCCGATGCTCAGGCCCAGTCCGAGCGACACGACGGCCACGGCGCCAATCGCGACGAGCGTCGAGAACTGGTCGACGGTCAGGCGCGCCGTCGGAAGGCCCGTGGCCGGCCGCGGCGCTTCGGGCAGCGCCGCCGCGGGTGCGCCTCCTGGACGCCGCCGTCGGCCAAAGAGGGCCACGATGACGGCGCCGAGCGCGACGTTGCAGGCGAGATTGCCGGCAAAGAGCACCGCCATCGACATCTCGAGGCCGCGGCTGGTCACGGCCTGGTGCACGATGGCGCCCAGCACATTCAACGGCGAAAAGTTGCCGGCGGCTGCGCCGTGCACGACCATGAGTCCCATCAGCCGGCGGTCGATGTCGCTCCGTTCGGCCAGACGCATCGCGAGGGGCGCCAGAAGCGCGACACCCGCCGATCCAATGGCGCCGGCCATCGCGGGCAGCGCGGCCACGACGAACACGACCCACGGCACGAGGCGGCGCCGCCCTCGGGCGGCGCGGACGGCCGCGTCCACGACACGTTCCACCGTGCCGTTCCGGGACGCGATGCCGAACAGGTAGGTCACGCCGGCGAGGAGCACGAAGAGATCGACGGGAAAGCCGGCGTACATCGCCCGGGGCGCCTCGCCGACGACGAACGTGCCGACGAGGAAGGTCATGGCGAGCGACACCACGCCCAGGTTGATCGGCCGCGCCGTGCCGACCACGAAGATGACGATGAGGCCGAGGATGCCGGCGGCGTGGATGGACAGGCGGGCATCCTCCGCCGGCGCGGCCGGACGTGTCAACCGGCCAGCGTTTCGAGGATCAGAATGGCATCTTCACACGCTGGGCATCCACCTTGGCGGCGAACTTCATCCCGTCCCGCTCCGCGCTGGCGTCGCCCTTGAGGTGCCCGTCGGCGTACGTCAGGACGAACTTCACGAGCGGGCCGTCGCTCTGGACCTCGAAGGTCAGGGTCGTGCCGTCCACGGTGCCTTTGAGCGGCCACTGCCGCTCGGCGTTGGGGCCGGCGGTGCCGGTGAGTTCCTTGCCCTTCTGCGTCAGATTCAGGTAGATGAAGTCGTCATTCTGCTCCGGGGCCGTGATCACGAACGCCCCGGACCATTTCCCGGAAAAGTCCTGGGCCGCACCAACCGGCAGGGCGACCAGGAGCGCCCAAGCGACCAATGCCAGACGAGTCATCAGACGAGCCATGTCAGACGTCCTCCCTCACAGGCTAATACGCAGGAGCGGGCTTCGAGGCTCCCCCTACTTCATCGCGTTGAAGGCGTTCAGGATCTCGAGGAGATCCGCGTGCGCGAAGCGGGACTCGCCCGGCCCGGTGCGCGTGGCCCCGGCATAGAGCGGCTTGTCCGCGCGTACTTTGAGGACCATCGTGTAGGGCGGTGTGAGCTTGTACGGGCGAACCTCGCCGCGGCGTTTGAGGCCGCGCTCCACGCCGGCGCGAATGGCCGTCTGCGCCGCGGCGGGCGACAGGCTGTCCACCGATCCGGCCGTCTCGAACTTCGTGGCCACGGCCTCGACCGGCCCCAGCATCCCGCGCGCCTGTTCGACGAAGGCCCGGTCGCCCGCGATGAACACGACCGGCACCTCGTAGAGGCCGGCGACGAGCGCGTTGTAGCCGGCCTCGGGCATCGACACGCCGTTGATGGCGAAATCGGTGACGTTGCCGTTCGACGTGTGGGCAAGGATGGCGTTCGGCGTGCCGGCCCGCGCGTGATACCCGATGAAGATGGCCGCGTCGAACGACTGGTCGATGCCCTCCATCATGTTCTTGGGGCCGGGCGTCGCGCCGCGGATGAGCCGGGCGCGCGGATCGACGTCGAGCGGCAGGAGGTTCTGCTTGGCGCCGTGCGAGTCGCGGACGGTGAACGCCGTCGCGCCGGCTGCCGCGGCGCCCTCGATCGCGGCGTTGGTTTCGCCCGCCATGACCTTGCGGAAGTGACCGTAGTCGGGCCCGTTCGGACTGACGTCACTGCCCGTCGCGACGCCCGCCAGGCCCTCCATGTCCACCGAGATGAACACCTTCAGGCCTCGCGGCTGGCCGGCCTGATCGCTGGCACCCGTCTCGCCCGAGACGCACAGCGCGAGGGCGAGCCCGATCGTGCCGAAGAGGCGGACCGCCCCGAGCGATCTCCCTGAACGTGCGATTCGCATCGTGCCCCTCTCGTCCGACTCGTCTAGAACGCGAAGAGATATGTCAGTTTGGCCACGACCGCGCGATCGATGAGGTCCCCGGTGACCGTATGGCGCCGCTCGTTGTAGACAAGGAAGACATCACTGAGCGGCCGGTGGATGACGTTGAGCCGCACATTCGAGCTCCACTGTCGCGCCTCCGCGTTGTACTGGATGAACGCGTTCACGAAGATCCGCGTGCTGACATAGTAGTTCACCCGCGTCGTGACCAGCGTCGTGTGGAAGACGCCGGTGGGCAGCTCGACGTCGTTGATCGAGGCGCTCACGGACCAGTTGAACTGCGCGCTCGGACGGATCGTGGCGCCGAGCGAGTACGAGCGCCGGTGGCCGTCGTAGAACCCGCCCGTGCCGACGCGCGTGTTCACGGACAGGGGCCGCGACTGGTCGCTGTTCCAGAGCGCGAAGAACTCATTGAACTCGTACCGGCCGGGCTGGATGTGGATGCCGCGCCTGCGGTTGACCGGGAACGCCTCGCGGATGACCTCCACGTTCGGGTTGACGCCAATTTCAAGAAACGAGCTGTTCTGGAAGGTGAACGGCAAATGCCAGTCCGTGTAGCGTGACTCGAGCCCGGCGCCGTGCTGGCGCGAGAAGTTCTCGACCTGCCAGTGCGGAAAGACCTCTCGCAGCCAGCGGCTCGTCCGGCCGGGGCGCAGCCTGAAGCCGACGAACAGCTCGGCGTTGTCCACGCCGCGGCGCGGCACGAAGCCCATCTCGTTGTTGAAGCGCTCGCCGATCGACTGGTGCGCACCCCGCACGTCGAGCCACGTCGTGCGGTAGCTGAATCCCGCCTTGGTGTACCAGTCGCGGCCGCTCCCCGGCGCGACCGCCGCGGGGGAGGCCGTGCGCGCCGCGGCCAGGTTGATCTGCAGGTCGTTCAGGAACCGGAAGTTGGCGTCGGCGCCCACGGCCCGGTTGGTCGCAGCGCCGTCCTTGTTCAACGCCATGATGCCGACGTCGGACGCGGCCCAGACGTCGCGCCGCAGGCGCAGCACCGTGAAGTTGGTGGCCGGCACGGCGTCCGTCCGGCGCTGCTGCACGTTGAGCACGCCGACGGAGTACGGGCCGGCCCGGCCCGACAGCCGCACGCCGGCCAGAATCGGCAGCGGGAGCGCCTCGGCCGACAGGCCGATCTGCCGGCTGAAGAAGAGCACCATGTCCTGGGACACGTTCTGGCGGCCGCCGCCCCCGCCACCCCCGCCGCCGCCCCCGCCGCCGCCCCCACCGCCGCCCCCACCGCGCTGGTTACCGGCGCCGAACTGGAAAACGCCGGAGTTCTCCAGGAAGAACTCGCGCTTCTCGGGAAAGAACAGGTTGAAGCGTGTGAGGTTGATCTGCTGCTCGTCGGCTTCCACCTGCGAGAAGTCCGTGTTGACCGTGGCGTCGAAGGTGAGCCCGCTCGTGAGGCCGAGCTTGACGTCGAACCCGGCATCGGCATCGCCCGACGTGCGGCCGGGCACGCCGGTGGCGCTTGCCAGCGCGTACGGCTTCACGCGGACGTTGCGGCCGGATCGCACGTCGCGCAGGCCTTCCAGCGTGCCTGCGAGCGAGACGCGCGAGAGCGAGTGGATGCGCGGAATCGGCGACCAGTAGCTGTTCTCGTTCAGACGCCGATTGCGGCGCTGGAAGTTGATCCCCCACGTCTGCGGATCCTCGGTGCCGAACTTCAGCGTGCGGAACGGAAGGCGAAACTCGGCGTACCAGCCGTCCGGGCCGATCCGCGCGGCGACATCCCAGATGCCGTCCCAGCTCGAATTGGTCTCGCGGCCCTCGTTCGACATCTGCGCGTCCCACTTGGCGCCGGCCGGGTTGGTCGCGAACTGATAGCCGTTGCGCCCGTCCTTGAAGCTGTCGATGACGACCTGAAAGGCATCGCCGCTGGTCGTGTTGAAGTCCTTGCGCAGCTCGTTGACGATGAGCGCGGCCGGATCGTCGTCTCGCGCGAACACGCCAATGTACAAGGCGTCGCCGTCGTAGAGCAGCCTGACCTCGGTGTCGAACGTGGCGGGCGCGCCTTCGCGCGGGTCGCTCTGGATGAACCCGCTTGCCACGGCGGCCGTGGCCCAGACAGCTTCGTCGAGCCGGCCGTCGAGCGCGATCGGGACGCTGATGCGGCGGGCGTCGAGACGACGCGACTCGCGCGCCCGGTCGTAGTCGATCGGCCCGTTGCTGGCGGTCTGGGCCGCCGCGGGCGCCGCGATGGCGACAAGGGCCGCCGCAAGCCGCAGGGCGACGAGGGCGGAGACCCGAGTCAGCACGCGTGCACGATCATAAGCGACCTTCCGGTCGCGCGACCGGCTAGACTGGACCTCTTTCAGGAGCACGCTCGATGCACAAGGGGATGGCCGGCCTGATTGGTCTGCTGATGGCCGCGACGCTGCCGGCCGCGGGCGCTCGCGACGGACGAGGCGAGGCCGCCGCCCTCGCGCAAGGGCCGGGGCGCGCGCCGGACACGGCGCTCCTCGCTCGTTTCGACCTGGACAAGAACGGATGGCTGAGCCGCCCGGAGCGCGACGCCGCGCGCGCCTTTCTGGCCGACAACGCGGCCGCCGGCCGCGGCCGCGGGGGCCGCGGCCGCGGGGGCGCGGCCGAGCCGGTCACGCCGGGGCGCCGCCTGACGCCCGCCGAGGTCCCGTCGCACCCGGGCGTCCCGCTCTACGACCCGGGCACGCTCCGAACGCTCTTCCTCGAGTTCGAGCACGACGACTGGGAGGACGAACTCGCGGCCTTCTATCACACCGACGTGGAACTCCCCGCCACGCTCCGCGTGGACGGACGCACCTACGCGAACGTCGGCATCCAGTTCCGCGGCAACAGCTCCTATTCGTCCGTCCCCAGGGGCCGGAAGCGTTCCATGAGCGTGACGCTCGACCACGTCAACACGAAGCAGCGCCTCGAAGGCTCCCGCGGCCTGACGCTCCTCAACGCCCATTCCGATCCGACGTTCCTCCATTCCGTCCTGTACCTGGACATCGCGCGCGCGTACATGCGCACGCTCAAGGCCAACTTCGTCCGCGTGGTGATCAATGGCGAGTCCTGGGGCGTGTACGTCAACCAGCAGCGGTTCAACCGGGACTTCCTCCGCGACGCGTACCGCACGGAAGACGGCATCCGCTTCAAGTCCTCGAACCGGTCGCGCGGCGGCGGGCTCTCGTACCTCGGCGACCGGATCGACGACTATCGCCTGTGGTACGAAATCCAGAGCCCCGATCGGGACGCGGCGTGGAAGCCGTTGATGGACGTGACGCGCCTGCTCCACGAGACGCCGCCCGAGCGGCTCCGCGCGGCGCTCGAGCCGGTCTTCGACATCGACAACGCGCTCCGCTTCCTCGCGCTCGACATCGTCATGATGAGCGGCGACGGCTACTGGCTCTACGGCAGCGACTTCAATCTGTACGTGGACCCGAAGGGCGCCCTGCACGTCCTGCACCACGACGCGAACGAGGCGTTCACGGCCCAGGGCGGCGGGCGCGGCGGCGGCGTCCGGGACGCGAAGGCGGATCCGCTCGCCTCGATGGACGACCCCAACAAGGCGCTTCGCCGGAAGCTGCTCGCCGTGCCCGAGCTGCGCACGAAGTACCTCGAGTACGTGCGGAATATCGCGCGCGACGCGCTCGACTGGGCGACGATCGGCCCGACGATCGACGCCTACCGGCGGCTCATCGCCGCCGACGTCGAGGCCGACACGCGCAAGCTCTACTCGACGGCGGAGTTCACGTCGGCGACCTTCGGCGCGGGCGACGACCCGCCGCCGGCCACGACGCTCAAGGGCTTCATCCTGGAACGCCGGGAGTTCCTGCTGAACCACCCGGCGATCAAGGCGCTCGACGGACGGACCGCGGCAGGACGATAGCGCCCTCGCGCCGGACGAGCTCGACCAACGCCGCCGTCTTCCCGAGCGGCACGACGACGCCGCCGCGTTCCGCCTCGTAGGCGCGCGCCGGGCGGTACGTGCCCGTGCCGAGCGCCGCCGGCTGGTCGATCCGCAGGAGGGCCGTCGACGTGAACGCCGCGGCGGGCGCGAGCGTCACACGCACGGCGCCGGTGGACGGGTTGATCGCGACCGTCTCGAACGCGCCGCGGTCGAGCGTAAGGAACAGCCCGAGCGGCGCGATGTAGATCCGGCGGCGGAACGAATCGCGCGCCTCCACCGTCACCCAGGTTCCGGCGGATCGGACGTTGCCCCCGAAGGCCTGCCAGCCGTAGCTGGGGTGATTGACGATGTAGGTGCCGGTATTCACGGCGTGGCCGAAGAAGTTGGGTCCGTAGTCGCCCGTGTAGGCGTCCCACCGGAGATTCTGCGGAAACGAGTGGAACGCGGCCGAGGGGAAGCCCTCCCGGTCGATGTTCGACAAGGCGCCCATCGCGCCGCCGTAGCCGATGCGGAGGAGATAGAAGTCGTCGGGGTGCTCGCGGTAGTGCGCAAGCGCGGGAATCGCGTTCAGGCCGGATCCGTAGTGGTGGATCTGGCGTTCGGTGGTGCCGCCCGGCGCCGCGCCGTAGAAGAAGTCCCAGTACCGGCGTGCGTTGCCGTTGTAGCCCCAGTGCGGCACGGTCGGCATGTAGCCGAGGATCGAACTCAGCGACACGAGCGCCTTGTCCCTGTAGCCGAAGAAGCTCGTCCACGCGTAGATCTCCTCCTGCCCCGTCGAGTCCCAGGCCATCTCCGATCCGAACGGATAGGCGTCGCTCTGCCAGCGATCCGCCCGCCGCTTCATCGCGGCCTCCAGGTACTCCGACTGCTCCTTCCAGCCCTCGCGCTTGAGGTCCTCGAGCAGCATCAGGAAGATGTCGCCGTTCATCAGCCCGACGTTCACGTAGCCGACGCCCGGCTTCTGGCCGGGCTGCGCGAAGCCGCCCGTCATGAACTTCACGGTGCTGAACGCCTTCTCGAGGTACCACTGCCAGGTCTGGCGGGTGACCAGCCCCGGGTGGTTCCGCGCCAGCCGGTACATCACCCAGTAGGCCGAGACGACGTGCGGGTAGTCGTAGGCGCGATTGACCGCGTCGGCCTGTTCCTTGTTCCAGGACGTCCACGTGGTCCAGTTGCCCGGCTGGTACGGGTAGTTCGGCAGAAGGTCCGGCTGGTAGTAGAACAGGCTTTTCTTCACGCCGTAGCTTAGCGGCCCGTCGCTGTACTGGAGCCGGCCCCAGACGACCGTGTCGACAAACTCGGCGAGCTTGTCGACCTCGGCCTTGTCCGGCTGTCCGTAGACCTTCATGATGGCGGCCAGCCAGGCGCCGACGCCGCCTTCATCGGAGAGACCCGCAATCCACACGCGCGTGTCCTGCAGCACGATGCGATCATTCGCGCGGTCGTACGTCATGACGGACGGCGCGCGCTTGAACGGATCCGTCTCGTCCGTGTACCAGGCCCGCGTCGTGAGAAAGCGGCCCATGTCCGCGACGACCTCGTCGGCCGATTTCGTCACGTAGTAATGAATCGTCTGCGACGTCCCGTCGTCATACCTCACGGTCAGGCGGGCGCGGCCCCACTGGCGGCCGCGGACGACGTAGGCCAGCTCGCCACCTCGGGCCGTGCCGGCGGTCGTGACACCCAGCGCCCCTTCCGGATCCGAACGGAGACTCGTGACCTTGCGGCCGCCGGGCTTCAGAAACAGGCGCGCCTCGAGGTCCATCGGCACGATGTAGCCGGGGATGCCGACGGCCACCGGTCGATCGTGGGCCGCGAGCGTGGCTTCGATGGCGCGGATGTCCGGCGCGACGAGGAACCGCAGGCCGTACGCGCGCCGCTCGCCGGGCTGAAGCGTGGCCGACGTCGGCGAGTTCCACGGATCCGCGCCTTTCCATTCGTGGTCGGCATAGGCCTGGCTGTGCGTCGTCCACTCGAACGCGCCTTCGAACGTCTGGCCGCGCCGCGAGGCGTCGTTCAGGGGCCGGAACGCCTCGAACGGCGTCCGCGTGCCGGGTTCGGGCACGACCACGAGCGCGGGGCCGGCGCCCGAAAGGCGCGTGACCTGCAGGTAACCGGCGTCCATTCCGACGTACGGATCGAAGAACGAGCAGATCTCGTGCGCCTGCGGCAGCGTGCGCGCGCGGTTCGTCGTGAAGTTCTGGATCATGTTGTTGAACACGACAGGGAAGCCGAGCCCGCCGACGGTCACGGGCGCCGCGCTGGTGTTCCTGAGGTTGAATCGCAGGACCAGCCGGCCGGCCTCGTCCACGGTCCACGCGCGGGTCACTTCAATCGGCGAGTCGGCTACGGGACTGGGCGGCGGTCCGCCACCGCCGGCCCGGCCCTCGCGGCCGGCCTCCAACGGGGCGCGCGCGCCTGCGAGCGTCGGCGTCAGGTCTGCTGCGGCGAGAACTCGCGCACCCGCTGGGGCCCGGTACGTCGCGATCGGCGTCACGGGTTTGCGCGCGTGGCTCGACGCCAGGTCCACCCACGCGCCGTCCTGCCAGCCGGCCTGCTGCAGCCGGATGTGGATGTCACCGACGTGGTTGAACCGGTCGCCCTGACGCGCGGCGAGCTGATCGGCCGGCGTGAAGTCGAAGGGCGTGTCGGCGTCCATGCCCTTCGCGCCCTTGGGCTGAAGGGCCGCAATGGTCTGCGACGCGCGCACGAGCTTCAGCGTGAAGTCCGGCGTGTCGAAGTCGATCGTGCCACTCTCGAGGCCGAGTGTCGGCGGCGGAGGCGCCGGCTGGCCCCGGCCCTGCTGCCAGGCAAGCACGCGCATCGTCAACGGGGCCGTGCCGGCGGCGAGCGCGGCAGCCAGGACCAGCGATCGTCGCGCGGTCATGTTCATGATCTCTACGTCCTCCCCTTCGCGTACGCCATCGCCACGCCGCTCAACCCGACGAGCCCGACGACGTTCGGAAACACCTGCAGCGCATTCATGAGATCGCCCCACGCCCACACCACGTCGGGCCGGATCACGGCGCCAAACGGAATGAGCAGACAGTAGATCCACCGGTACGGCAGCGTGACCTTCCGCCCGAGGATGTACTCGAGGAACTGCTCGCCGTAGTACGCCCAGCCGATGAGCGTGGTGTAGCCGAAGAGGAACGCCGAGAAGGCGACGATCCAGCCGCCTACCGTCGGCACCGCTGCATTGAACGCGCTCGCCACGGCGGCCGTGCTCGTGAGGAATTCGCCGCCGGCCTGCCGCGCGATGATCGACGTCTCGGCGACGCCCGTGACCAGGATGGTCATCGCGCTGATCGTGGACGTCACGAACGAGATGATGAACACTTCCATCACCGCCTGCAGGCCCTGCTGTGACGGCCGCGTCGTGCGGGCCGTCCCGTACGCGACGGCCGCCGTGCCGTAGCCGGCTTCGTTCGCGTAGATGCCGCGCGCGATGCCGTAGCGCATCGCCACGAAGACGCCGAATCCCATCACCGAGCGCGTGGTCAGCGCCTCGCTGAAGATCAGCGAGAACACGTGCGGCAGCCGGTCGGCAAACGCGCCGATTACCACGAGACCGCCGGCCAGATACAGGCCCACCTTGAGCGGCGCCAGCTTCTCGGCCGCCTTGCCGATGGATCCAATGCCGCCGATGATGACGGCCCAGGTGAGCACGGCCACGACGACGCCAACGACCCAGGTCGGGACGCCGAGGCCGGCATGGACGGCCAGCGCGATCGAATTCGGCTGGGTGAATGGCGTCGTGGTGAGCGCCGCGACGCCGGCGACGAGCGCGTAGATCCACGCGAGCCCCGGCGACTTCAGGCCGTCGCGCAGGTAGTACATCGGCCCGGATTCTGTCAGCCCATCACCCGTCTGCCGATAGCGCACGCCGAGCACCGCCTCGGCGAACTTGATCGACGTGGCGAGGAATCCGTAGACCCAGATCCAGAAGAGCGCACCCGGCCCGCCCGAGATGATCGCCGTCGCCACGCCGGCGATGTTGCCGGTGCCGATCGACGCGGCCAAGGCCGTCATGAACGCCTGAAACGGCGTGAGCGCGCCCGGCGCGCCGGCCTGCTGTCCCGCCACCATCGCGCGGAAGGCCTCCGGCAACCGACGAAGCTGCACGACGCCGGACCGAATCGTCAGGAAGAGCCCCACGCCGAGGAGGACCCCGACGACGTAGGGCATGAACAACCAGTCGGCTACGGTCTGGATGGCGTCCGCCATGCGCACATCCTAGTCGGCAACCGCCGATCCGACATCGGAAATCGCCCGCCCGAAAGCGCGCGTCCGAGCGGCGTTACAGATGTGTGGTGCGTCGGAAACGGGCGCGGCCCGAGCTGGCCGGCCCTGGCACGGGCGTTGCTTCTGGTCGGAGGAAGGTCTCTGCCGAATCCAGGAGTCATCACATGAGCATCAAGCAGACGTCGCACCTGTCGGTGCGATACGCGGTTCCACTGATTCTCGTCTTCGGTGTGTGTGCAGCGATTGCGGCCCAGGGTCTCACCGGTGCCATCTTCACGACCAACAGCACCGGCACGTTCGTGAACGCCAACGTCTACGACGACCCGAGCGGACCGTACCTGAACGGCGGGCCCCGGCCCAATTCGGGCAGCTGCACGTCGGCCGGTCTGCCGAACGGCGACTACTACTTTCAGGTAACCGATCCGTCGGGGTCGCAGCTCCTCTCGAGCGACGACATCACCAACCGGCGCTTCACGGTCCTGAACGGCGTCGTCGCGGCGTACGCCGGCACGCACACGCAGGGCACGGGCCGCTGCGCGGACGTGACGATTCAGCTCGCCCCGTTCGGAACGACGTCGAACCCTGGCGGCGAACACAAGGTGTGGGTGACGCCCGTCGATCGGTACCTTGCCGGCAGCGGATCGTTCGGGTTCCTGCCGCGATCGAGCAAGACCGACAACTTCAAGGTCGCGTCGCTTGTCGACAGCGACGGCGACGGCATCCCCGATGCCGACGACAACTGCCCGTTCTTCTACGACCCCACCAACCTGTGCTACACCGTGCGGTAGATGCCTGATGCCAAGGCCGGGATGGGACGTCCGTCCTATCCCGGCCCTTCGTCGTGGACGGTCGCCGCGGTCCAGATGACGGCGGGCGCCGTCCTGATGAGTCTGTACCTCGGCGAAAAGGGCCTCTGGCTGGATGAGGCGCTGAGCGTCGCGCGCGCCAGCGCCGATCTCGGACCGCTCTGGCAGGAAATCACCGCGTCGCAGGCCAACATGGGCCTGTACTACCTCGCCCTCCACGTCTGGCTGGCCCTCGGCACGACCGAGGCCGCCGTGAGGAGCTTGTCGGTGGTTTTTGCCGTGCTGACGATTCTCATCGTGTACCGGCTGACAGCCAGGCTGTTTGGCGAAACGGCGGGCCGGATTGCGGGCGTTCTCTTGGCGTTCAATCCGTTCTTCATCCGGTACGCGCAGGAGGCGCGCGGCTACAGCCTGGCGGTGCTCCTGGTGTGTGCCGCCTCCTATTGCCTGGTGCGCGGCCTCGACCAGCCGTCGCGGCGGACCTGGGCGGCCTGCGTGCTGCTCAGCGTGCTCGCCGTCTACGCGCATTTCTTCAGCGCGCTCGTCCTCCTGGCCCATCTGACGGCCGTGGTCGCTCTCGGCCGGGCGCGCGTGCTGCGGGCGCCGCTCGTGGCCACCGGCGCGGCTATCGGTCTTGGCATCGCGCCGGCCGCGGCATTCGTACTCTTCCGGGACGCCGGTCAGATCGACTGGGTGCCCGCGCCACGCGTCGTCGATCTCTACCACCTCGTCGCAGCCTTTGCGGGCGGCAGCTCGGTTCTTCTCGGCGGCTACGCGATCGCAACGGGAGCCGCGCTGTCCGTCGCTCTCCGCCGCACGGCCGCCTTTCGAAGCGAGAGGTGGCCGGCGCTCTTTGTCGCCACGTGGCTCGTCGTGCCAATCGCCGTCGCGTTTGGCGTGTCGCAGGCCAAGCCCATCTTCCAGAGCCGCTTTCTGATCGTCGTCCTGCCGGCGTTCGTCATGCTCGCCGGCGCCGGCCTGTCGCGCCTCCGGCGGCCCGCCGGGCAGGCGACGGTCGCAGGGTTGGTCGTGCTGCTGTCAGCTGCAAGCGTGCGCGATTTCTACCAGGAACCCGAGCGGCAGTACTGGCGCCGGGCGGCACGCGACGTCCTGACTGACGCGCGGCCTGGCGACGCCATCACGTTCTACGTCTACTCGGGACGCGTGCCGTTCGAGTACTACCTGGACCGGCTGAATCTCAGGAAGCCCGGCGTGGATCTGGTGGACGTGGCGTCGGGCCCGTGGATGGCGGGCAATCGTCAGCCGGAGCCGTCGGAGGCACGCCTCGACGCGCTTGCGGGACGGCACGCGCGGGTCTGGCTCGTTCGCCTGCAGGACGGTGGCCCGCCCGGCCATCCGCTCGGACGGCACGAGCAGAGCCAGCGCATCCGGAGCGCGCTCGCCTCGCAGTACGATCTGGCGCACAGCCTGTCGTATCCGGGAGGCATTACGGTCGAGCTTTACGACCGCTAGAAGCGTGCCGCGCAGGCCGAGCCGGCAGGCCTGGACTGAACGTGGTCCTGTCGGTCGGGTGTAGCATGGGCCGGTGATCGGCGAGACGGTTTCCCACTACCGCATCGTCGCAGAGATCGGCGCGGGCGGCATGGGAGTGGTTTACAAGGCCGAGGATTTGCGCCTCGGCCGGTTTGTCGCGCTCAAGTTCCTGCCGCCGCAGCTCGTCCGGGACGAGGAGGCCAAGCAGCGCCTGTTCGCGGAAGCGCGCGCGGCGTCGGTCCTGGATCACGCCAACGTCTGCACGATCTACGACGTCGAGGAACTGCCGGACGGGCGCGCGTTTCTGGCGATGGCGTTCTGCGACGGCGAGACGCTGAAGGCGCGGCTCGAGCGCGGGCCCCTGCCTGCCGTCGAGGCCGCGCGCATCGCGGCCCAGGTGGCGCGCGGCCTGGCGCGCGCGCATCAGGCCGGCATCATCCATCGCGACGTGAAGCCGGGCAACATCATGATCACGGGCGGCGGCGAGGCCAAGCTGCTCGACTTCGGCATCGCCAAGGCGACCGGCGGCCTCGACCTGACGCGCACGGGGACGACGCTCGGGACGGTGGCGTACATGGCGCCGGAGCACGTGCACGGCGGGCTGGCCGACGAGCGGAGCGACGTCTGGGCGCTCGGCGTTGTGCTGTACGAAATGCTGGCCGGCGGGCGGCCGTTCACGGGCGCCGACGACTACGAGCTGCTGCAGGCCATCGTGGATCGTCCGGCGCCACCGCTCTCAGGGCCTGGCATCACGCCGGAACTCTCCGGTGTCGTGTCGCGCGCGCTCGAGCGCGACCGCGCGCGCCGATACCCGAGCGCCGGTGAGATGGCGGTGGCGCTTGACGAGAGGCTCAGGCCCGCCACAACCGCGCCGGTGGCGGCCGCCGGCACCGGGGCGCGCGCTCGCCGATCCCGGACGCTCGTGGCGGCCGCCGTCCTGATCGTTCTGGGCGGCCTTGGCGGACTGTGGGCCTGGCGATCGAGCGGCGCGCGCGGCGCGCGCAACGTCCATCTGCCGGAAGCGCTGCGGCTCGCGGACCTCGATCGGTTCGGCGAGGCGTTCGTGCTCGCCACACGCGTCGAACGCGCCATTGGCGACGATCCGGTGCTCGCGAGTCTCTGGCCCCGGATCTCGCGGAACCTGGACGTCACCACGGTGCCGGACGACGCCGAGGTGGCGTTCAGCGTGATCGGCGGCGACGGCTCGTGGCACCCCCTGGGCCGCACGCCCCTCGTGAACGCCCGCGCGCCGCGCGGGGTCTTCCGATGGCGCGTCGAGAAGCCGGGATTCGACACGCTCGATCTCGTGCGCTCGACCGAGCTGACCGTGCTGCTCCCCGGCCTCACGGAGCCGTTCACGTTGACGCCGGCCGGGATCCTTCCCTCCGGGATGGCCTCCGTTCCGGTTCCGCCTGAAGGGCTGCGACTGACCATCACGGGCTTCGACTACAACTCGGCCGTGCCCGCACCAGGCTTCCTCATCGATCGGCGGGAAGTCACGAACGCCGAGTTCAGGGCGTTCGTGAACGCCGGCGGCTATGAGAAGCGCGAGTACTGGACGGAGCCTTTCGTCCGCAGCGGCGAGCGGCTCGACTGGTCGGCGGCCATGGCCATGTTCCGCGATCGGACGGGGCGCCCGGGACCCGCCACCTGGCAGGGCGGGGCGCCGCCGACCGGACAGGATCAGCACCCCGTGACCGGCGTGAGCTGGTACGAAGCGGCGGCGTACGCGGCGTTCCGAGGCAAGCGGCTGCCGACGATCTATCACTGGGCGCACGCCGCGCGCCCCGATCTGGGCGACGCGGTGACGCGGACGAGCAACTTCGGCGGCGCGGGTCCACTGCCCGCGACACCCTCGCGCGGCCTCGGTCCGTACGGCACCGTCGACATGGCCGGTAACGTCAAGGAATGGGTGTGGAACGACACCGGCAGCGGCACGCGCTACCTTCTCGGCGGCGCCTGGAACGAGCCCGACTATCAGTTCCTGTACTCCGACTCCCGATCGCCGTTCGACCGATCGGACACCAACGGCTTCCGCTGCATGAAGGACGGCGAGACGCCGGCCCCGGCGGCGCTCGCGGCCGCCCTCGCGCCGCCCTCGCGCGACTACGCCGCCGACCGGCCCGTGCCCGACGCGGCGTACCGGATCTACGCGGCCCAGTACGCCTACGACCGGACGCCACTCGACGCGCGCGTCGTGGCGACCGGCGATCAGTCGCCCCACTGGCGGCATGAAGTCGTGTCCATCGCCGCGGCCTACGGCGGCGAGCGGCTGCCGATTCACCTGTTCGTGCCGAAGAACGTCAAGCCCCCGTTCCAGGCCGTCCTGTACTTTCCGGGCTCAGGCGTAATCCGGGCGCCGAGCAGCGCGAACCTGGCGCCCGAGGCGTACACCATCGACTTCGTCCTGCTGAGCGGCCGTGCCGTGGCGTTTCCTGTCTACAAGTTCACGTTCGAGCGCCGCGATCCGAACGTCACGTCGTCGTGGCCGGTGCCGACCCGGGCCTATAAGACCTGGGTGCAGCAGCTCGTGATGGACGCGCGGCGGACGCTCGACTACCTCGAGACCCGCCCGGACATCGACGGCAGCCGCCTGGCGTACTACGGAGTCTCGTGGGGTGCGCGGCTGGGCCCGATCACGCTGGCCCTCGACGACCGGCTCAAGGCCGGCATCCTGCTCATGGGCGGCCTCGGCAGCGCGGCGCCGGCGCCCGAGGCCGACACGTTCAACTTTCTCCCGCGGGTGCGCGTCCCGGTTCTCATGTTGAACGGCGACCAGGACTTCATCTTTCCGCTGCAGACGCTGCAACGGCCGCTCTTCAACGGGCTGGGCACGCCGTCCGCCGACAAGCGCCACGTGCTGTACCCCGGGGGCCACGAGATCGGGACGACCAAGCGGAGCCAGATTGTCGCGGAGATCGTGACCTGGCTCGACAAGTACCTCGGCCGGATCCAATAGGACACGCGCCCGCCGGCGCGGGTCAGATGTTGCTGCGGCTCTGACCGCCGTCCACCGTGATGCAGGCGCCGCTCACCCAGCTCGCCCGGGGCGAGGCGAGGAACGCGACGACGGCGCCGACCTCCTCGGCGGTGCCGAAGCGGCCGAACGGCAGCTCGCGCCTGATGAAATCGCGGATGCCGTCGGGATCCTCCTGCTGGCGGCGCCACCAGGATCCGCCCTCGAACATGATCGACCCGGGCGCCAGGCTGTTCACGCGAATGTTGTCCCGCGCGAGTTCCTGTGCCATCGCCTTGGCGAGGCTGATCTCGGCCGCCTTGACGGCGTTGTAGGTCATGCGCCCGCCCGATTCACGCCCCCAGATGGACGCGATGAAGAGAATCACGCCGCCGCCGGCGCGGCGGAGGTGCGGGACGGCCAGGCGCGAGGCGCGAATGGCGGGAAAGAGCGTCTGGTCGAGCGCGTCGCGCCACTCCGCATCCGTCGCAGCCACGATGCCGCCGCCGCCCGCGCGGCCGACGTTATTGACCAGAAGGTCGAGACGACCGAACCGCGCGACCGTACCGGCCACCACCGCTTCGACGCCCGCCTCGGTCGAGACATCCGCCTCGATCGCGTGGATGGCGTCGCTTCGTCCCGCGGCGCGCTCGAGGTCGGCCGACGCCGTCCGCAGGGCGTCCGGGCCTCGGGCGCAAATGACCACGCGGGCGCCTTCTTCGACCAGCGCCCGCGCCGACGCGAAGCCGAGGCCCTTGCTCGAACCCGTAATGAGCGCGACCTTGTCGGAGAGACCGAGATCCATGTCCAAAGAGCTTTTACCATGAAGAACGTGAAGAACATGAAGGACATGAGGGCGCCCGGCCCGGGGCTAGGCCGGCAGCGTCGAATACAGGGCCGCGTTGAACCCGCGGGGGTCTTCGAGGTTGCCCAGGTGGCCGACGTGTGGCAGCACGACGAGTCTCGATCCCGCGATCGCCCGGTGCATCGCTTCCGCCTCGGCCCGCGGCACGATGGCGTCCTCCCCGCCGGCCACCACGACGGTCGGGCAGGCGATTCCTGGCAGGAGCAGCGTCGAGTCGGGACGGTCCCGTAGGGCCCCGAGCGCCCCGGCGATGGCGTCGGCTGTATTCGCGCGGATCATGCGATCGACGACCTCTTCGAGGTCGGGCTGCTCCCGGCGCGTCGTCTCGCCCAGGAGCTTCGGCGCCATGGAGGCCGCGACGCTCCCGGGGCCTTCGCGCCGCACGAGGTCGATCGTCCGATCCCGGTTCGCGCGGCCCTCGGCGGTGTCCGCCGACGCGCGCGTGTGGGCCAGGACGAGCGCGGCCGCCCGTGCGGGCGCGATCCGCATCAGACCGAATGCGACGTACCCGCCCATCGACACGCCGCCGATGACGGCGCGCCGGATGTCGAGGTGATCCATCATCGCCACGACATCGGCCGCGTAGTCGTCCATCGTGAACCCTGCCGGCACGGGCTCGGCGGGCGTCGCGGCATCCGGCCGGAATCCCCGGAGGTCTGGCGCGACCACGCGCCAGCCGGGCGGCGCGCGGTGGAGCTGCGGCAGCCACTGATCGGCCGACAGGGGGAACGCGTGAATCAGGATGAGCGTTTTCCGCTCGGGCCCGCGCCGGTCGGGGCCGGCCGGACGTCCGTCGCGGCCCGTGTCACCGCCGGCGTCGAGGTACCGGACAGATCGGCCGGCGAGGTGCGCGACGCGGCTCGTCACGGCGCGATTGTACCGGCGGGAGCGGACGTGCGATGATCGGCTCCATCATGCCCACCCGCCTCGGCCGCGTCGGACTCGTCTCACTCCTGACCCTCATCCTCGTACCGCTCACCGCCTGCGAGCTCAAGGAGGAGCCCCCGCCCGCGCGTGCCGAGCTCACGCCGATTCCAGCGCCTGCCGACGTCGCCGCGCCACCCTCCGACGCGCTCAAGACGGCATCAGGCCTGGCCTCCAAGGTGTTGCGCGTCGGTCTCGGCGAGATCAAGCCGACGCTCCGGTCGTCAGTGACCGTCCACTACACGGGCTGGACGCCGGACGGGAAGATGTTCGACAGCTCGGTCTCACGCGGCGAGCCGGCCCAGTTTCAACTGCACCAGGTCATTCCCGGGTGGACCGAGGCCCTGCAGCTCATGCGCGTCGGCGAGAAGCGGCGTGTGTGGATCCCCGGGCCCCTCGCCTACGACAACATCAAGGGCATGCCGGACGCGCCGAAGGGCATGCTCGTGTTCGATATCGAGCTGCTCAGTATCAGGTAGGCAGGACGAATGGCGGGAGTCTTGAGCCTCAAGGATCTCCCTAGAAGTCTTGAACCAAAGAACTCTGACTGATTGAGTCAAGTTTTTCAGGCGGCAAGTTGGACCTCCTTCAGGAACGTGGCAAGCGCCACATCGAGACGGTCGACGGCGCGGCGACTGCGGGCGGTCCCGTGGGGCGGCAGGGACGCGACCGGACGCACTGCGCGCGTGTAGAGCCGGACGTATAGCATCGCCATGTGGGCGCCGTGCGTGGTGATGCGATAGCGATGGGTCTTCGGGACGCGTTCGATGAGGCCGTGCAGCCGCAAGCGCCGCAGGTCGTACGTCAGCTGGCCGGGCGTGTAGTGGCCCGGATCCCGAGCCAGTAACTGCCCGACATGCGCTCGGACCTCACGCTGGCGGAAGCCCGTTGGCAGGACGGCAAAGAGACAGAGCGTATGCAGCAACGCGTGGACACGGCGGTCGCCGAACCGCAGGCCGGCGGCGCGTTGGTCGTCGACGACGATGGGCTTCGTGAGGCGGTCGATGTGGTCTTCGCCAATCAAACAGTCGTGGCTCAGGGATTCGACGTGTAATAACCGTCGGTTGGCGGCAAAGCCGATCTCCCGCAGGGCGGGCAGATTGTGGAGCGCACGACCGATCGCGAAATCGTACGTGTCGTTGATGGTGGTTTCGGTCCGGAGCGCCTGGTGTTCCTTGTGGTACTGCTTGATCTTGGATTTCTTGTAGTGCACGTGCAGCGAGGGCACGACGCCCTCGGTGAGGACGCGGGTCCGGAAGCTCCCCGGCGTCCGGCGGGTGACGCGTCGCTCGAAGATCAATTGCATCTGATCGGGTCGGCCCAGGTCGAGATTCTCGCGAATGACTTCCTCGAAGAAACAGCGCCCGGTGGCGGGCCGGTCGAGCACTTGGGTCAACGCGAATTCACTCTGCAGCATCGAGAGGTGATACCGGTAGCCGGCCCGCCGGTGCGCAGGGGCGAAGGGATGTGGCAGGCGGCGCAGCCACTTGCGAACGACCGCGTCGATCTTGGCGGCGTCCAGCGTGTCCGCGATCCGTTGCACGCGCGGGGCCGCCTCGGTCGACCGAATGCCGTTGTCGAGCGGTTCGAAGGCGATGCCGCGCTGTGTCAATTGCCGCTTCAGCCACTCATGCCCGTTCAGGCAGAGTTTGGCGGGATACGGGAAATACGAACAGAACTTGATGAAGAGTGGGCCAAAGTCGCGGTCGAGAATGTAGAAGTAGAAATGATTGACCATGGCCGTCGAGTGGATGATCCAGGGGTAGCGAAGGCCCTGCGCATCCCGCCGTTTCTCGGTGCGGAACACGCGCGCCTTCTCTTGGGCCTTGCCGACGAACAGCACGCCCTCGTCCCGCTCGAACCTCTCAAGGTACGCCTTCGCCACATCGTCCTTCCGCTGCCCTTTCTCAAACGGCACCAGGTCGAGACCTTCGGCCTCGACGAACGGGTCGATGGCCTGCACGAATCGCTCGCTCATCGGCGCCACCACGTGCGTGGAGGGCACGCGCGCGCCGAGCTGGGTCTTCACGAACCAGACGAACCCGCCGCCGGTCTGGAGCGACGGCACGTAGGCATTGAGATACATTCGATCGATCGCTTCCAGCTCGAAGGTCACGTGATTCTGGAGGATCTCAGCGATGTTTTTGCGTACCATGATGACGGAGCTCCCGGCGAGCGCGGCCTCCATTGGCCACCGACCCACAGGGTCTATAACTTAGGCGCAGGGTGCAACCCTGCCATGCTCCCGGGGCTCCACTTTGCTCACGAGGCTCCGCCTCAGACCGGCCATCGCCTTCGTTTTCTCACATGCTCGACGGTCTGAGGCGGAGCCTCGTTAGAACTGAAAATAGATAAACTGCGCGCCCTCGAAGCTGCCGAAGACCAGCACCAGCAGGAACACCGCCGCATACAGCGCGTAGCGCGCGGCGAGCGGCAGCGTCATGGGCGCAAGCTCCGAGCCGCGCCAGGCCTGATAGAGGTGCACGACGACGAACGGCACGGCGATCCCGACCAGCGGCACGACGAGCGCCGCCCACGTCTCGGCCGAGCCTCGCACGTCGGTGACGAGCGCCCGCGTGAACCGCCCGATCTGCCCGAGGGACTCGGCGCGAAAAATGAGCCAGCCGTAGCAGGTGACGTGAAACATGAAGAGGCCCACGGCAAGGCGCCGCCAGCCCAAGCCTGCCGCCGGCACGAGGCCGGCCAGCCCGGGCGCGGCCCGCATCGCGCGCGCCACGGCCAGCACCACGCCCTGATAGACGCCCCACAGGACGAACGTCCACGCCGCCCCGTGCCAGAGCCCGCCGAGCACCATCGTGATCAGCAGATTCCGGTACGTCGCCAGCCGCGTACCGCGGTTCCCGCCCAGCGGGATGTAGAGATAGTCGCGGAGCCAGGTGGACAGGCTGATGTGCCAGTGCCGCCAGAACGCCTGCGGCGACGTGACGAAATACGGGAACAGGAAGTTGATGTTCAGCTCGATGCCCAGGAGCTTGGACGTGCCGCGCGCGATGTTCGAGTAGCCCGCAAAGTCGCCGTAGATTTGGAGCGCGAAGGCATACGTCGAGAGGAGCACCTCGAGACCCGTCGGCCCGGCCGACGCGGCAAACACCCCGTCCACGAGCGGCGCGAGGTTGTCGGCCACGAACATCTTCTGAAAGCAGCCCCACCCGATGAGCCAGAGCCCTTCGCGCGACTGCGCCCACGTCATCCGGCGCGGCCGCTCGATCTGCGGCAGGAGAAGCGAGGCCCGGAGAATCGGCCCGGCGACGAGATGCGGAAAGTAGGCGACGAAGAGCGCGAAGTCGAGCGGGTGCGGCGTCGGCGCGATGTCCCGCCGGTAGATGTCGATGACGTAGCTCACCGACATGAACGTGTAGAACGAGATGCCGATCGGCAGGACGACGTGCAGCGTGACGGCGTCCATCGTCCAGCCGAACCAGCCGGCGAGCGCGACGAGGCTGTCGCGGAAGAAATTGAAGTACTTGAAGATGCCGAGCATCCCGAAGTTGAACGCGAGGCTCAGCACGAGCGCCGTGCGGCGGCGCGAGGCGGGCCGCGCCGGTCCGAGGTAGCGGCCGACGAAAAAGTCCACGACCGTCGATCCGACGAGCAGGCTGAGGAACCGCCAGTCCCAGGCGGCATAGAAGTAGTAGCTGGCCGCCAGCAGCATGACGTTCTGCGCGCGGTGCGGCAGCGCCCGGTACAGGGCGTAGACGACAATGAAGAACGCGACGAAATGGAGCGACGTGAAGACCATCAGCGCGCAGCGGCGAGGCCGCCCGACTGCAGGAACTCCGCGATCGCCCCGGCGACGACGTCGTGGCCGCGTGGCGTGAGATGCACGTTGCGCTGAAAGAAGAGGGCGACGCGGTCGGGCTGCCGCTCGAGCACCGGGAGGAGGTCGAGCATGGGGAGGCCCAGCGGCTCGAGCGCCCGGCGGAACCGCTCCGTGGCGGCCTGCCGCACCAGCCGGCCTCCCGACGCCCGCACGATCGCCGCCAGCCGGCCGTAGTCGGCGTCGTCGGTCTGAAAGCGCGCGGGCATGAGCACCAGGCCGGCGCGGGCGCCCACGGAGGCCGCCCGGTCGGCGATGAGCCGGACGATCCGGCCGGTCACCGCGAGGCCGTGGCCGACGAACTCGGGCGGATCCTCGAGATAACTGGCCAGGGGCCGCTCGGGGGCCGGCGACGTGAACCGGCTGCGCAGCTGGTCCCAGCGCACCCGGATGAGCTGCAGCACGTGACTGGACCGCACGATCCGGCGCACCGTGCCGAGCGCCGGTCCTTCGGCCGCAAGCGGCCTTCCGGCCTCGAGCCACGGCTCGAGGTCCTGCGCTTCGACGGCATCGTTGCCCACGAACACGACGACGAGCACGATGTCCGGCTCGAAGGCGGCCGCCACGCGATCGAAAAAGAACCACTCGTGCACCGGGCTGTAGCCCTGGACGCCGGCGTTGATCACGCGCCAGCGCCTGCCGGCGCGTGCGCCCTCCGCCGCGTTCAGGCGGCGCTCCAGCCCTTCGCAGAACGTCTGGGCCAGCGGCACCTGCACCGAGAACACGAGCGAGTCGCCGAGCACGACGACACGGCGCTCGCCCGGCGCTTTCGGGCCGATGGGCTCGTCGTCGCGCACGCCCTGGGCGTTGATGGCGATGTCGGTCGTGAACTCGGCCGTGGCGTATTCGGCGCGCGCGTTCGGCCTGAGCCGGTGGCCGACCGCCGCATCCTGCATGAAGAGCGATTGAAAGGCGGGCGACGCCTCCGTGCCGCCACGCCAGCGGAGACCCGCTTCGAGCACCGCCAGTTCGAGCGCGACGATGACCGCGGCGAGCAGGACGCGGCCGGGGATCGATACAATTGGCGGGGGTCGCGTGCGCACGATCAGCCTGCTGATTCTATCGCTGCCCGTCGCGGCGATCGGGGCGGGCGGCGGCTGGCTCGCCCAGCCGTCGTCGCGCGATCTCGTCGGCAGCTACCTCGTGGAACGCATGGGCTTCTCGCCCGCCGACGTCCGGGCGGTCGAGTCCGGCCACCCCGTGGCGCGCACGGTCGACGGCCACACGGCGGAGGACATCGCGGTGGTCGGCGCGGTGCACATCCGCACGACACCGGCGACGCTCGTGGCGCGCTTCCGCGACATCACCCGCTTCGAGCGCTCGGACAGCGTCCTCGCGATCGGCACGTTCGGGCCCACGCCGTCCGTCGGCGACCTCGCGGGCTTGACGCTCGAGCCGGGCGACCTGTCAGCGGTCAGGCGCTGCACGCCGGGGTCGTGCGACCTGCAGCTGTCGACGGACGCCATGTACCGGTTTCGCGCGGAGGTGGACTGGCAGTCGCCGAAGGCCTCGGACGAGGCGAATGCCGTGATGCGCACGCTGCTCCTCGAGATGCTGTCTGCCTACCGGATCGGGGGCAACGACGCGTTGGGCCAGTACGACGACCAGCGGCCGCCGGTGCGCGTGGCCGAGGAGTTCAGGCTGCTCGGCGCCTCGCGCGACATGCCCGTGCCGCTCGCGCCGCTGGCGGCGTACCTCACGGACTACCCGCGGGTGCGCCTCCGGAGCGCCGAGGACTTCTTCTACTGGAGCAAGGTCGACTTCGGCCTGAAGCCGACGATTCGCCTGAATCACGTGACCATCTATCCCGTGCCGGATCGCCGCGACGGCCTTCGGTACGCGATCGTGACCAAACAGCTCTACGCCAGCCACTACTTCAGCACGGCGCTCGAAATGCGGTTCCTGGTGGAGGATCCCGGGCGGCCGGGACAGGGCTTCGTGCTCCTGCTCGTCACCAAGTCGCGCGTGCCGGGCCTCTCCGGGCTCTTCGGCGGCGTGATCCGCCTGGTCGTGAAGGGCCGCGCCAGCGGCTCGATGGAGCGGCATCTCGACCACACCCGGCGGGCCGCCGAGGGCAAGTAGGGGACGTACCTCGGGCGAGGTACGTCCCCTACTTCAGCGCCAGCTCGAAGTCCTCCACGTGGATGGCGCGGAGGGCCGCCTCGGCGCGGTCGACGAGCCCGGCCTTGACGAGCCGGGCCAGGCACTCCTCGAGCGTGAACGAGCCAGCCTTGCGGGTGATCGTGATCTCCTGGTGGAGGTGGTGCAACGCGTTCCGGCGGATGTGCTGCCGCGCGCCATACTGCACCACGAGCAGCTCGGCCGCCGGCACGCGGCCGGCGCCCGCGCGGGGCAGGAGCGTCTGCACGAACACCGCCGACAGCGCGGCCGCAATCTCCTGCCGGATCGTCGGCTGCCGCTCGACGGGGAACGAGTCGGTCATGCGCGCAACCGTCGACATCACGTCCGTCGTGTGGAGCGTCGACAGGACGAGATGGCCCGTCTCGCCCGCCGCAAGCGCAATCTGCATCGTCTCCGGATCGCGCATCTCGCCGACGACGATCACGTCCGGCGCCTGGCGGAGGGCCGACCGCAGGGCCGTTGGAAAGTCCGGCACGTCGATGCCGACCTCCATCTGCTGGATGACAGACCGATGGTTGTGGTGCTCGTACTCGATGGGATCTTCGATCGTGATGATGTGTTTCTCGTCGCGGCGGTTGATCTCTTCGACCAGGGCGGCCACCGTCGTCGTCTTGCCGGATCCCGTGGCGCCACCGACGAGCACGAGCCCGCGCGGGAGCCGCGACAGCGCCTCGACGCCGGGCGGCAGGTCCAGCGTCGCGAGGAGCGGCACGCGGTGGGGCAGCATGCGAATGACGGCGGCCGACCGGCCGCGCTCGCGGTGGAGGTTGATCCGGAACCGGCCCACGCCCGGCACCTGGTGCGACGCGTCGGCGATGCCGCGCGTGCGGTAGGCCCGCTGGGCGTGGGGCGGCAGATCCGGCAGGACGATCTCCTCGACGTCCTGCCCGTCCAGCGGCGGTCCGTCCGAGCGGAGGACCCGGCCGTGGATGCGCATGGCCGGCGGCTCGCCGGCCAGAAGTAGCAGATCGCTCGCCTGCCGCTCGGCCACGGCCTGCAGCCACGCATCGAGGCGCGACGGGCCGGGACGCACCTCGACGCGCATGTTCTCGAGCTCGGTGACGAGGCGATCGAGATCCTCGATGGGCTCAGCCACGGGCGCTCCGGATCAAGGCACGCACCGACTCGGGTCCCAGGCGGCCAGGCCGCAGACCCGCAGGCGGTCGTGGCCAGACATCTTACCTCCGGGTCCGCCCGACGCTCGGCAGCCGCCCGAGGGGCCCGCTGGTACAATCGGCGTCCACCGCGCATGGGGCGCCGCTTCACCGGCCATCGCCTGATCTGCGGCGGCCTGTTCGTCCTCCTCTTCACTGCCTACAACGGGAACGGCCGTGAGATCGGGAGCATGGACTCGCAGCCGGCCAAGTTCGCCGCCCGCGCGCTGGCGCTCCGCGGCAATCTGAGACTGGACGACGACATCCGGCGCCTTCCGGAGCTGGCGGCGCGCCCGTCGTTCGTCCTGGACCGCGGCGGGCACTACCGATCGGCCTATTCGCCGGTTGGCCCGATGTTTGGCGCCGTCACCGGCGTAGCGCTTCGTGCCGTATCCGTCGACCTCAACGCGCCGCGCGGGCCCAACCTGATTGCCGCCCTGACCGCCTCAACGGTGACGGCCCTGGCCGTCTGCGTGGTGTTCCTCGCGCTCGTGCGCATCGGCTCGACCGCGCAGGCGGTCACCGTGGCGGCGGGTCTCGGCCTCGGCACGAATCTCTGGGCGCTGCACAGCCAGACGCTCGCGCAGCATGACGTCGTCCTTCTCGGCCTGTCGATCTGGTTGTTCAACTGGATGCGGCCGACCGCCGACCTGGCGTCCCGGCATCTCTGGGGCGGCGCCGTCGGACTGGCCCTGGCGGTCACGGCACGCCCGCAGGTCGGTCCACTCGTCGCCATGCTTGGCCTCGGGCTGATCGCGAGAGTCGGCGTGCGCCGCGCGGCCGGCCCGCTCACGCTCGCGGTGGCCACCCTCGTCCTGCTCCTCTTGGCCCAATGGCGGTGGTTCGGGCACCCGCTCGGAGCCATGCCGTTCCTGGAACTCCTTCATCCCGAGATTCACAGCGTCGGCGGCTCGCTCGGCTCCGCCCCCTGGATCGGCGCCTCCGGCCTCCTCGTCTCCCCAAGCCGCGGGCTCTTCATCTTCAGCCCGATCGTGCTCGTCGCGCTGGCCGGCGTGCCGCGAGCGTTGCGCGACCTTCGGGGCTACGGACTGGACTGGGCGTTTGGGGGCTGCCTCCTTCTGTTCGTCGGGTATGCCAGCTATTCGGTCTGGTGGGGCGGACACAGCTACGGACCACGGTACCTCCTGGACGGCCTCGTCGTTCTGACGCCGCCCGCCGTCGTGGCCCTGCGACGTCTCTCCGCCTCGAGGCCGGCGCGGGTCGTCATGACGCTGGCCCTCGCGTGGTCGGTCACGATCGCCGGGACGGGAGCGTTCTTCACGGACGTCTGGAACACCAAGCCGGATAACGTCGACCAGAATCACGCGCGCCTATGGGACTGGAGCGACCCGCAGTTCGTGCGGGCGTGGCAGTCGGGCCTGAGCCAGCAGAACTTCAACCTGTTCAACTGGACCTCGGTGCGCGCGGCCCCGCGGGGCCAGCCGCAAGACCGATGAGGCGGCATATCATGACCCCATGTGCCGCAACATTCGGCCGCTCTTCAACTTCACGCCGCCCGCCACGGACGAGGAGGTGAGGGCCTCGTCACTGCAGTTCGTCCGCAAGCTGTCCGGCTTCACCAAGCCGTCCCGAGCCAACGAGGTCGCGTTCAATCAGGCTGTCGAGGACGTCACGGCCGCCGCGCGCCGGCTGGTCGATTCCCTGACGACCTCGGCGGCGCCGCGGACGCGGGAGGGCGTCGCGCGTCGGGCCAAGGCCCGCGCCGCCGAGCGATTCGCCGCCAGGCCCTCGTAGGACCGAGCCCCCGGCCCGACCGGCCATGAGCCGCCGGTGTTAGATTAGGCGCCATGCCGATCTCGATCCGCAGGCTCGCCCTCGCGCTCGCCGCCACGGTCGTGACGAGCGGAACCGCCGCGCCGACCTACGAGGTCGTGCGCTCGACCGGCGACCACGCCTTCATGTTCTCGTTCCGCCAGGCGTCCCAGGCGGCCTTCACGGCACCGCAGGAGAACACGCTCTCGGCCTGGCAGACGCTGCCGTTTCCCTGGAAGTTCTTCGGCCAGGGCGTGGACGGTTACTTCATCAGCGACAACGGCTACCTCACGTTCGACCGCGCGGCCAAGACGAGCGTGGCGGCCAACCGCGCGCTGCCCGACCCGGCCGCGCCACGGGCGAGCATCTTCGCCTTCTGGACGGATCTCCGGCTCGAAGCGGGCCACGGGCCGTGGAGGAACACCGTACATACGGCGACGCTCGGCCAGGCGCCCGACCGCGTGCATGTCGTGTACTGGATGAGCGTCCTGCCGCCCGGCGGCGCGTTCGAGACGGCCGCGTTCAGCTTCGCGCTGGCCCTCTATGAGAACGGCGAGTTCGAGGTGATCTTCACGTCGGGCCGGCGGGGCGTGTCGGTCAAGGCGACGGTTGGCGCCACGAGCCCCGACGGCAAGATGGCGGTCCAGGCCGAAGGCCCGGCGTTCGACTTCCCCGCCGTCGGCTTCGGCGGCGACGACGACAGGAACTACCGGTTCAGGCCGGTGGACAAGGGCCCCGTGTCCGCTGGCGGACGCCGCAACCTTGGCCTCGTGCCGTTCGTCGAATAAGACTGTCCGGCACCCCGAAGGAGACCGCCATGCTGCGCTTTGCCGTACTCGCCGCCGCCCTCGCCACGTCCGGCCCGCTCCAGAACGCCCCACAGGCGCCGCCGGCCCCGACCTACGATGCCAGATTCACAGGCGCCGACGGCCAGGTCTACTCGGGCACGCTGACGTTCGCCGTGGACGCCAAGGGCGCCGTGAGCGGCAAGATGCGCCTGACCGACCCGCTCGAAATCCTGGCCACGCTCGCCGGCACGGTCAAGGACGGCAAATGGTCGTTCGAGTTCCCGTACGAGATCCCCGAGCAGGGCTGCACCGGTGTCGTCAAGGGCACGGCAACGGTGCCGGCCGACGGCAAGGTGATTCAGGGGACCGGCGTCGCCGGCGGCGGCTGCACGGAGCAGCCGATCGATCTCACGTTTGCGTTCACGAGGAAGTAGGACCCCGGCCGCCCGCGACCGGCGGTTCGTCCGCCCGAACCGCGCTACTTTGCCGCGGCGATGGCCTTCCGGATCGCGTCGGCCGTGATGGTCGCGCGGTACTCCACGATCGCGCGCCCGATCTCGAGCGCCTTGGCCAAGTCGGCGATCGACACACCGTTGATTGCCGCCTTACCGGCTTTCACGCGCTCTTCCCAGCGGACCGTCTTCGGGTCCGTGACCATCATGTTCATGGTGATGATGGGATCGTCGTGCAGGCCGTCGCCCTGACCTTCCTTCACGAGCCCGCGCGAGGCCATCTCCTTGCTCACCTGCCCGTAGGTGTAGTGCTCGGGGATGTGGGCGACGAGGGGCCTGCCGCCCCACTCGGCGTTGAGCTTGGAGGCCACCGCGGCCATGCCGCGCGTGTTCCCGCCGCTGTCGCCGATGAGCATGATGTGCTCGAACCCGTGCGCCTTGAAGCTCTTCACCATGTCGGTGAGGAGCGCCTGGAATGTCTCCTCCGTCACGCTGATGGTGCCGACCGTCGTCATGTGCCCGCTCTTCGGCTCGTGGTTGCCCTCGGGCACGAAGGGCACGATGGGCGCGCAGAGCGCGGTGCCGAGCTTGCGCGCGATGGCGTCGCAGTTGGCGCGGAGCACGTAGTTGTGCTTCCCGAGCGCGAGCCAGGGGCCGTTCGGCTCGACGCCGCCGGTCGCGATGATCATCGTCGTCCTGCCGGCCTTCATCGCGTCGCGGACGTCCATCCACGTCATCTCTTCGAGCCAGACGGTGTCCACCCTGGGCAGCGGGTTCGGCGTGTCGATGCAGTTGTAGGGATTGGCGCTGCACGGGCCGCCGCCGGCCGTGCGGGGATCGGCCTGGCCGCGGCCCCGACCCTGCGGCGGCTGCTGCTGGCCTTGTTGCCCCTGCTGCGCCTGCAGACCTTGCTGCCCCTGCTGGCCCTGCGGGCCCGCCTGTCCGGCGGCCATCGCCCAGCTCGTCGTGAAGAACACGCACAACAGCCCGACTCGTCGGTTCATGACCTTGCTCCTGGCGCCCCACTCTACTCCTCGCGGCCGGCCCCGTCCACGCCGGACGTAGAATCCCTCCGGGGGTGCCCATGCGTTGCGCGACGCGGCTGGCGGTGTGGACGGTGACGCTCGGAGGGCTGGCCGGGCTGCCCGGCTCCGGGGTGTCGGCGCAGGGCCGGGTCGCCGTGGCCGGCGTGTCGGCGATGCCGGGGACCCTGGCATCGGGCGCCATCGAAGTGGCGGCCGGGGCCGGTGATAGCGGAACGTCGATCCCGATCACGGTCATCAACGGCATCTCGGCCGGACCGACGCTCGCCCTGGTGGCGGGCACGCACGGCATGGAGTACGTCCCGATCGTGGCGCTCCAGCGGCTGCGGACCGGCATCGATCCCCGGACGCTTCGCGGGACGGTCATCCTCGTGCACGTCGCCAACATGCCGTCGTTTCTCGGGCGCACGATCTACTACTCGCCCGTGGATGGCAAGAACCTGAACCGGGTGTTTCCCGGCAAGGCGGACGGCACGATCTCGGAGCGGATCGCCTTCGCGATCACGCGCGAGGTCATCGCCCGGGCCACGCACGTCGTGGACCTTCACTGCGGGGACGGCAACGAGTCGCTTCGGCCGTACACCTACTGGATCACGTCGGGCGATCCCAACGTCGCCGGAGCGGCCCGCGACATGGCGCTCGCGTTCGGCCTCGAACGCATCGTCGTGGACGGCGGACGCCCGACGGATCCGGCCGCATCCGTCTACCTTTCGAACACCGCGATCACGCGCGGCAAGCCGGCGCTCACGACGGAGACGGGCGGCGTCGCGCGGGTCGACGAGGAGTCGGTCGCGCTCGTCGAGCGCGGCGTGGCGGGCCTCCTGGCGCACCTCGGCATGACGCGGCAGGGCCCGCCGCCGGTGGCCTCGCCCGTCTGGATCGAGCCGAGCGAAGTGTTGCGCGCGGGCGCCACCGGGTTGTTCTATCCTGCCGTGGAACGCGGCCAGATGGTCCGGAAGGGCGCGGCCGTCGGCCGGATCACGGACTTTCACGGCCAGACGCTCGAACGGATCATCGCCCCGTTCGACGGCGAGATCCTCTATGTCATTGCGACGCCGCCCATCACGAAGGGCGAACCGGTCGCGATGGTGGGGGCGCACAAGTGAGGAAGGAGACACCAATGAGAAGGCCGTCCGTTGTGATGCTGGTGCTGGCGCTGGCCGCCGTGCCGCTGCTGGCGCGGCAACTGCAGACCCCGACGGACTGGCGTTGGCGGACCGACGGGCCGGCGACGCTCGTGACCGGCCAGGACGTGCCCGCCGACGCCTGGCGGTTCGTGGCGATGCCGCCGGGCTGGCATGTCACAACGGGACCGGGCGCACTCCTCTACCCGGCCGGCCGCCGCGCTGAAGGGCTCTTCGTGCTGCAGGCCGAAATCTTCCTCTTCCCGGGCGAGAGCCAGCAGGAGTACGGCCTGTTTCTCGGCGGCCGCAATCTCGAGCCGGAGGGCGCCACACCGCAGTACCTGGCGTTCGTCGCCCGGCGCGACGGCCAGGCCGCGATCCTCAAGCGCGGCGCGTCGGGCGTCGAGCCCCTCGTGACCTGGAAGGCCAACGACGCCGTCCTGACCCACACTGGCGCGGGCACGGCCAAGAACGTGCTGCGCGTCGAAGTATCCGCAGCGGACATCGCGTTTGCCGCCAACGGCAAGGACATCGCGCGAATCCCGCGGGGCGAGCTCGTGACCGATGGCACGTTCGGCTTCCGCGTGGGAAAGGACGTCAACCTCCACATCTCAACGCTCGACGTTACGCACCGCCTCGCCCCGGTGCCGATCAAGGAATCGTAGGCGGGCCGCAGCCGGTCTTCGTGCGCGTCGACGGCAGGCCATCGACTTCGTGCTGATCAAAGAGCGGGCGGTGCCGGTGGTCAGGAGCGAACGGGCTACGCGCAGCCGCTCGTGGTGCCGCAGTTCGGGCACTTGTAGCAGGCGCCCGAGCGCACCATGATCGAGCCGCAGGTCGAGCAGGGCGGCGCGTCTTCCTGGTTCTGAATCGCGGCGAACGTGGGTTTCCCGCGCGGCTTCGCCAAGTCCGGCGAGCCGGCCTCGGCCGCCTCCGCCCGTGCCGCCGCCTTGACGTCCAGCACGAGCTGCTCGGGCGACGTCGTTTCGTCGCGGTTGTTCACGCCGGCCCGGTACTGCGCGTCCGGCGACAGGAACTTCACCGCCATCCAGCGGAAGATGTAGTCGACGATGGACTTGGCGAACCGGATGTCCGGGTTCTTGGTCACGCCGGACGGCTCGAACCGGACGTGGCTGAACTTGTCCACCAGGTCCTGGAGCGGCACGCCGTACTGGAGCGCGTAGCTCACGGCCTGCGCGAACGCGTCCGCGAACCCCGAGATCGTCGAGCCTTCCTTCGCCATCGTCAGAAACAGCTCGCCCGGCTGTCCGTCCTCGTACAGGCCCACGGTGATGTAGCCCTCGTGGCCGGCGATGTCGAACTTGTGCGTGATCGACTGGCGCTCTTCCGGCAGGCGCCGTCGGCGCGGCGCCGGGTCGGCGTCGGTGCCGGCTCGTCCGGCGGCATCTTTTGTCGTGTTGAGCGGCTGCGTGCGCTTGCTGCCGTCGCGGTAGATCGACACCGCCTTCGCGCCGATCCGCCACGCGTCGATGTAGGCCTGCTCGATCTCCTCGATCGTGGCGGCCTTCGGGACGTTGACGGTCTTGCTGATCGCGCCCGAGATGAACGGCTGCACGGCGCCCATCATCTTGATGTGGCCCATGTAGTGAATCGATCGCACGCCCTGCGCGGGCTTGAACGCGCAGTCGAAGACGGGCAGGTCCTTGTCGCGCAGGTGCGGCGCGCCCTCGATCGTCTCGTGCTCGTCGATGTACGTGACGATGTCCTTGATCTGCGCCTGCGTGTAGCCCAGACGGGACAGCGCCATGGGTACCGTTGTGTTGACGATCTTCATGAGGCCGCCGCCGACGAGCTTCTTGTACTTCACCAGCGCGATGTCCGGTTCGACGCCCGTCGTGTCGCAATCCATCATGAAGCCGATCGTGCCGGTGGGGGCGAGCACGGTGGCCTGCGCGTTGCGGTAGCCGTGTTTTTCGCCGAGCTCCACGCACTCGTCCCAGATGGCCTTGGCGGCCTCGAACAGGTCCTTCGGCACATGCGTGCGGTTGATGTCCTTCAGCGCGGCGCGGTGCTTGCGCATCACGCGGAGCATGGCCTCGCGATTGCGCTCGTAGCCGGGGAAGGGCCCGCCGTGATCGCGCGCGATGCGCGCCGACTGCGCGTAGGCGGCGCCGTGCATGACCGCCGTCAGCGCCGCCGCATAGTCGCGCCCCGCCTCGCTGTCGTACGGCAGGCCGCGCGACATGAGCAGCGCACCCAGGTTCGCGTAGCCCAGGCCGAGCGGCCGGTAGTCGTGGCTGTTCTTCTCGATGGCCTTCGTCGGATAGCTGGCGTTGTCGACCAGGATCTCCTGCGCGGTGATGAACACCTCGCAGGCGCGCGCGAACGCCCGCACGTCGAACGCGCCGTCCTCGCCCACGAACTTCATGAGGTTGATCGACGCCAGGTTGCACGCCGAGTCGTCGAGGAACATGTATTCCGAGCAGGGATTGCTGGCGTTGATGCGCGCCGTCTCAGGGCAGGTGTGCCAGTCGTTGACGGTCGTGTCGAACTGCATGCCCGGGTCGCCGCAGATCCAGGTGGCCTCGGCAATCTGCCGCATGAGATCCCGCGCCTTGTAGGTCTCCATCACCTCGCCCGACGTCACCGACCGCGTCTGCCAGTCGGCGTCGTCGAGGACGGCACGCATGAACTCGTCGGTCACCCGCACCGAGTTGTTCGAGTTCTGGAAGAACACCGAGGCGTACGCGGGACCGGTAAACGAGCCGTCGTACCCGGCGTCAATCAGCGCCCACGCCTTCTTCTCCTCCTCCACCTTGCAGGCGATGAACTCGACAATGTCGGGGTGATCCGCGTTCAGAATCACCATCTTGGCCGCCCGGCGCGTCTTGCCGCCGGACTTGATGACCCCGGCAAAGGCGTCGAACCCCTTCATGAAGGACACGGGTCCGGAGGCCGTGCCGCCGCCGGCCAGGATCTCCCGGGAAGAGCGGATGGCCGACAGGTTCGACCCCGTGCCGGACCCGAATTTGAAGAGCATCCCCTCGGTCTTGGCCAGCGTCAGAATCGACTCCATCGTGTCCTGCACAGAGTTGATGAAGCAGGCCGAGCACTGCGGCGTCTTTTCGAAGCCGCAGTTGAACCAGACGGGGCTGTTGAACGATCCCTTCTGAGAGAGGAGGAGGTGCTTCAGCTCGTCATGGAAGGCCTGGAGGTCGTCCTCGGACGCAAAGTAGCGCTGCTCGCGCGCCCAGCCCGTAATGGTGTCCACGACGCGGCCGATGAGCTGGCGGACCGACCGCTCGCGCTGCGGCGTGCCGATTTGCCCGCGAAAGTACTTGGAGACAACGATGTTGGTGGCCTGCTGGGACCAGAAGCGGGGAAACTCGACGTCCCGCTGCTCGAACACGACCTCGCCGCGTTCGTTGGTAATGACCGCGGCACGCAGGTCCCAATCAATCTCGTCGAATGGATCCACGCCGTCTTTCGTGAACCCGCGCTCGAACTCGAGACCCGCGACTTCGCGTCCCGGTCCGAACGTGCGCGTCGTCTGGCTGGCGCCCGATTCGACGTGTTGTCCCTGCTGCATGCCCGCCTCCGCTCCGCCCCGGTCACCCCGTGCCAGGCGATCCGCGTTCCTTCCATCAGTACACAACGCCGCGACGAATGGGACCCTGACGTCCCGGTTGCCCCGCGGCGTGCTTTCACGGACGCCCTCACCGGCCGCCCCGGCCCCGCCGGTCCGCGTCCGCCTCGATCGGGCGCGTCCGTGTCGGACAAGGCGGCGAGCTCAGACGAAACGCTGGGATGGCTCCGTCGTGTGCTGTCGCGCTGCCGGCGAACGAATATGCGCTTCGTAGACGCCGATGTCAAGACAGAAACCACATCATATTGTGCCCGGCTCCAGTGCTCACGCCAAGATATGGAGTTCCGGGCCGATCCTGCCGATAGTTCTTGCACGTGCCCTATTCGCGCGGTCCGCGGGCGCCGTTGGCGGCCTGATAGAGTGCTTCCGTGGACCCCTCCCCGGCCGCAGTGCCGCTTCAGCCGTCCACACCCCCCGTCGCATTGACCGAGGCCTGGCGCCTGCCGCGCTGGCTCGCGCTCGCCCAGGCGTTTGCCGTTTGCGGCATTCCGACACAGGTTGTCGTCTTCCTCACGCTCTGGCTCGGCGTCGGTCTCGAGCCGTTCGACAACGTCGAGAGTCTGACGTTGTCGTTCGAGTTCGTCGCGACGCTCCTGCTGGCCGACACGGCGCTCATCGCCATTCTGATTCGCGTGTTCCTCATCATGAGCGGCGAGGACTCGCGCGACGTGTTCCTCGGCCGGCGGCGCGTGGCGGGCGAAATCGTCGGCGGGCTCCTGCTCGTGCCGGTCGTCTTCGCCGCCGTGACCGGGATCGTCATGGCGTTCCGGCTCCTCGCGCCGTGGATGCACAACGTGCAGGAGAATCCGCTGGGCGCCTTCATGAAAACACCGTTCGACACGGCCATTTTCCTGGTCGTCGTGGTCCTCGCCGGCGGCGTGCGCGAGGAGCTCCAGCGGGCGTTTATCCTGCACCGCGCCGATCGCGTGCGTTTTCGCCTCACGCTCCTCGGGCGCCAGGTCGAGATTGGCGGCGTGCGCCAGGGGCTGGTGATCTTCAGCCTCACGTTCGGCGCGCTCCACCTCGATCAGGGTATGGACGTGGCGGCGGCGCTGGCTCTGCTGGGGTTCTTCTGGGGCGTCCTGTATCTCAGGCGCCGGTCCGTCGTCATGTCCATGGTGAATCACGCCTGCTTCAACGCGGCGCAGGTCGTGCAGGTGCTCGTCGCCAGAAGCCTGGGACTGTGACGCGGAAACTGCTGCCGCTGCTCTTCCTCTTGTCTCTGCCGCTCGTCACGACGCGGATCTACGCGTCGGATGAGGTGCAGTTCTTCGCCTGGCTGCGATCCTGGGCCTTCGACCGCGACGTCGATTTCGACAACGAATACCGCTACTTCCAGCAGGGCGACGCGGGCCGCTACCCGGGCTTCACGGCCACGCTCGTCGAGGGGGTGAACGAGAACGGCCGCCGGATCAACTTTGCGCCCATCGGCTGCGCGGTGCTCTGGGCGCCGTTCTACGCCGCGGGCCACGCCGTCGCGATCGTGACGGGCGCGCCCCGGGACGGCTACAGCCAGCCGTACGTCGCGGCCGTCGCTTACGCGTCGGCGTGTTACGGGCTTCTTGCCGTGCTGCTGTCGGCCGACATCGCCCGCCGGGTGGTCGGGCGTGGGACGAGCGCGGCCCTGGTGGTCCTCGTCGGCACGCCGCTCCTCTACTACGTGTACATCTCGCCCCCGTTCTCGCACGCGACATCGGCGTTTGCCGTGTCGCTCTTCGTCTGGGTCTGGCTCCGGGTCCGGCGTACCTGGTCGACGGCTGGCCTGGCTGGCCTGGCGGCGCTCGCCGCGCTCATGACCATGGTCCGGGAGCAGGATGCGTTCGTTCTGGCGGGGCCGGCGCTCGACTTCGGGCGGGCCGTCTGGCGGACCACGGCCTCGGCCGCTCCGGCCCGGCGGGGCCGCATCCTCATGGGCGGCCTCGTCATGGCCGCCATCGGGGCTCTCGCCTGGCTCGCGGCCTACCTGCCCCAGTTTCTGGCCTACCAGGCACTGAACGGCCATCCCGGCCAGACGACGCTGGTCACCCGGAAGCTGAGCTGGACGTCGCCCCATGCTCTTGGCGTTCTCTTCTCGCCCGAACACGGCCTGTTCGCGTGGACGCCGCTCGCGCTCGCCGGGATCGCCGGCCTGGCCTGGCTGGCGGTCCGACGGCCCGCGGTGTCGCCGCGCGATGCCCGCTGGATCGCGGTCTGTGCGCTGGTGATGGTCGCCGGCCAGGTGTACATCTCGGGCGCCGTCGAGTCGTGGACCGTGGCCGGGGCGTTCGGCCAGCGACGCTTCGTGGCGCTCACACCGCTCCTCACGCTTGGGCTTGCGACGGCGCTCGCCGCCGTGCGCCCGTGGCAGCTCGCGCGCGCCTCGCTCGCGGCCGTCGTCGTGCTCGCGGTCTGGTGGAACATCGGGCTGATGGCGCAGTTCGGGCTGCACCGCATGGATCGACAGCGGCTCACGCTGGCCGAGAACGCGCGCCAGACGTTTCAGGTGCTGCCGGCCGAGCTGCCGGGCCTCGTCTATCGCTATCTCACCGACCGCGAGTCGTTCTATCGTCTGCCGCGCCAGTAGTCGCGCGGTATGATGCCGGGACCGCGATGCCCCGACGCGTCCCCGTCGATCAGGAAGTGGAGACGTCCCGCCGCTACTTCAGCAGTTTTGCGGAAGACTACCATCGCGCGTTCGATGGCGGCGGGCGGGACCGGCTGCATCGGCTGATCAACCGGCTCTTTCGCCGCAAGACCTTTCAACGCCGGACCGACACCATCGCCCGGCTGCTCGAGTCGGCCGGCGTCGAGGGCAAGCAGGTCGTCGACCTCGGGAGCGGTTCCGGCGAGGTGTCGCTCGTCGCGGCGCGGCTCGGCGCCACGGTGACGGGCCTCGACATCGTCCCTGAGATGGTCGAGATCGCGCGACGTGAAGCGGAGCGCGCGGGCCTCGCCGACCGGGCGACGTTCCGCGTGCATGACATCGTGCGCGACGCGGTGCCGCCCGCCGACATCGCCCTGATGGTTGGCGTCATTGAGTATTACGGCGACCTCGATCCGATCCTCCGCGCCGTCTGCCGGGCGACGCGGGACCGGCTGATCATCTGCGACACACGCGGGCCGTGGTGGCGGCGGATGCTCCGCTACGGCCTGGCCCGCCTGAAGCGCTTCTATCTCCACTACCATTCGCCGGACGCCGTTGCGGCCATCGCCCGCGGGCACGGGTTCCACGAAACGTCGCGAATCGTCGGCCACTCGTTCACCGTGATGGTCTTCGAACGCCGCTGAGACGCCGTCGATGTCCGCACGCCCGCACCGGTTGGTCCTGTCGGTGGACCTCGACGAGTGGTTTCATTCGCGCCGGTGGACGGCCAGCGTGCAGACTGACACGATCCCGGACATGCCGGCCCTCCTCCGGCAGCTCTACGGCCGCGATCGGCCGGCGGGTGAGCTGGTGGCGCCGACGCGGACGCTCCTCGACCTGTTCGATCGGCACGGCGTGAAAGCCACGTTCTTCGTGCTAGGCGAAGTCGCCGAATGGTACCCGGACCTCGTGGTCGAGCTGGCGGCGCGAGGCCACGAAATCGGCTGTCACGGATTCCATCACGTCGACATGACGGTCCTCGGCCCGGAGGCGTTCGGCGCGGACCTCGACCGCGCCCTGGCGGTTCTCACGCCTCTCGCGGGCCGCCCGCCCGTCGGCTATCGCGCCCCGAATCTGGTCTACGCGCCGTGGGCCACGCGCGCGCTCGAAAGCCGCGGGTTTGCCTACGACACGACCGTGTGCGTGTCGCGGCCGATCGGCGGGAAGTACCACGGCTGGGCGCAGGCGCCGCATCACCCCTATCATCCGAGCTACGACGATGTGGGCCGGCCTGGAAACGCGCGTCTCGTCGAGCTGCCGCTGCCGTCCTTTCCGGTGTTCAACCTCTCGGCCGGGTCGGGCATCATGACGCGCGTGTTCGGCTTCCACTGGACGATGACGGCCCTGCGCCATCGCATCCGGACGGGCGACACCGGGTTCTATTTCCACCCGTGGGAAGTCGCGCCGCGTCCTCCGGCCGCCGGGCGGACCTGGCGCACGGCGCTCTTCTACCGGCGCACGGGCCGGTGGATGCTGGACGCCGTCGATCGCATCCTGACGCGATTCCGCGGGCGCGTCGTCACGGCCCGCGAGGCGGCCGGGGCGTGACGGTCCTCTGCTTCGCCGACACACGCTTTCCCATCGAGCGCGCCAACGGCGTGCAGACCATGGCCACCTGTCGGGCCCTGGCCGCTCGCGGGCACGACGTGCGGCTGGTCGTCCGCCCCGACACGGCGGCGGTGGCGCGCGATCCGTTCGAGTTCTACGGCGAGGCTCGGGCGCCGAGCCTCGCGATTACGGCCGTGCCCGCCTCGGGCGGCGCCCGCACGCGCCGCGTGCGGTTCCTTCTGTCCGCGTTGGCGCTGGCGCGCGCTCACCGGTCGGCCGTGATCTACACGCGCGACCTGGGCGTGGCGGCGCTCCTCCTCCAGGCGCCCCGGCCGGTCCGGCCCGCGGTGGTGTACGAAGCGCACGGCGTCTCGGCCGTCGTCCGGGCGGAGCTGCCGGCGCTGCTCGGACCACCGGCGGCCGCGGCATCGGATCGCAAGCTCCGGCGCCTGGACCGGCACGAGCGGCGCGTGTGGCGGCGCGCGCCCGCGGTCGTCGCCATCACGCACGCGCTGGCGGCCGAGCTCGCCCACCGGCACGGCCCGCGCGACCGGGTGTTCGTCGTGCCGGACGGCGCCCACCCGATGCCGCCGCTCGCGCCTCAGGGTCCCCGGCCGTCGCCTGTCGCCGGCTACGCCGGACACCTCTACCCCTGGAAGGGCGTGGAGGTGCTCATCCGGGCGCTGGCCCTGGCGCCGTCGTACCGCGCCCTGGTGGTCGGCGGGCACCCGCAGGAAGGCGATCGCGGACGCGTCGAACGGCTCGCCGGCGAGCTGGGCGTCTGCGATCGCGTCACGTTCGCCGGGCTCGTGCCGCCGCGCGAGGTCAGGCTCGCGCTCGAACCGGCCTCGGTCCTCGTGCTGCCCAACACGGCGACGGCCAGCTCCGAGCGGTACACCTCGCCGCTCAAGCTCTTCGAGTACCTCACGACGGGCCGGCCGATTGTCGCCTCGGATCTGCCGGCCATCCGCGAAGTGCTTCGCGACGGCGAGACGGCGCTGCTTGTGCCGCCCGGCGACGAACGCGCGCTGGCCGCTGCCCTCGGTCGGCTGGCAGGTGACCTGGCCCTGGCCGCCCGAATCGGCGCCGCCGCGCAGGCGCTCGCCGCGCGCTTCACGTGGGAGGCGCGCGCGGCGAGAATCGAAGCGGCGCTCGCCGCGGCGTCATGATCTCGCCGGCGCTCCTCGACATCGTCCGCTGTCCCGACTGCGCGGGCGCCCTGCGCGCGTCGGCGCCCGACGACGTCCGATGCGTGTCGTGCGGGCGGCCGTTCGACGCCGCCAGTGGCGTGCTGGATCTCCGGCCGCGCGAGGCCTTTGCGGAGCAGACAAAGTACCTCGACGCCGCGCTGCACGAGGACGCCCGCCATGAGTCGATCCTGCCGCCGCTGCTGGGATCGAAGATCCGGCTTGACGTGCTCCGGCGCTTCCTTCGACCGGCCGCAGGCGATCGGATCCTGGATCTCGGCTGCGGGAGCGGGCGAACGATGGCGTGGGTGGCCGGCACAGGCGCCTCCATGACGGGCATCGACATCGCGCCGTACTTCGCCCGCGAGGCGATCGATCGATTCGACCTCCTGCTGGCCGACCTCCGGCGGCTGCCGCTCCGGGACGGCGCGTTCACCAAGGCCTGGTCGCTCGACGTGCTGGAGCACCTCACGCGCCCGGCGCTCTCCGGCGTGCTGGAAGAGGCCAACCGGGTCTTGACGAAGGGCGGCGCCCTGTTCGTCTACACGCACGTGCGCCGGAACGGCTGGCCCGCCATCGGCGTGCGGGCGGCGAACGCCGTCGCGAGGGCCTGCGAGCGCGTGGGGCTCCTCGATCTCAGCCATCAACGGCTCCGCAAGTCGGACCATGTCAACCCGCTCGCCGACCACGACGACCTCGCGCGCGTGGTCGGGCGCTCTGGGTTCCGCATCGAGCGCCTGACCTACTACACGCCGGTGACCGGCGCATTCATCGAAAACGTTCTCGTGCGGATCGGCGAACGGGTGCTCGCCGGCCGCCGCCGGAGGGACGCCGCGGCGCCCGATCGGGACGCCACCCGCCGGCGCGCGGCGGCGACGAGTCGCGTGCGGCGTCGCGGCGTCACCTACGTCGTACTCCTCGCCCTCTCCGGCCTCATGACGATCGACCTCTGGCTCTTCGGCCGGATCCGATCGGGACCGTTCTTTGCGCTGCTGCGCAAGGTGGGGCCGCCCGCGGCTCTGCAGCCGGAGGCGGGAACAGCCGAGGCGCGGACGTGACGACCCGCCGCGTTCTGGACGCCACCGCAGGCGTGCTGTTCGTCGTCCCGCTCGCGTCGGTGTGGGGCGAGGCGGCGCTGCCTCTTGTTCCAAAGCTCCTGGCCGGCGTGATTGCCGTGGCGACGCTGGCACGCCCGATGGTGGGCCTGAGCGTCGTGGCGGGCCTTCTCTCGCTGACGCCGGCTCTGCAGGTGCTGACGCGATCGCCGGCCGGCGTGGCGGGCCTGGCCGAGGCGCTGATCCTCCCGCTTCTCGGGGCGGGGTTCCTGCGACTGGCGCTCGCGCCGGATGCCGGCGGCGGGCGGCTGGGCCGCCCGGCCTCGCTCCTCGCGCTGGTCGTGGCGGTCGGCGGCGCCGTGCTGACGGCTGCTGAGTTCGCGTACCTGCCGCTCTCGGGCGTCGCGATCCGCACCTGGCACTACGTCACCCGCGACTACTTCAGCGGCGAAGAGGTCTTCGGAGATTTCCACCGCGCCGCAGGATGGATCGTCGGGCTCGGGCTCGCCGTGCTGGCCGAGCGCGTGCTCGGCCGGGATCGCGCCGCGCTGCGATCGGTCACGCGGATGGCCGTCGTCGGCGCCGCGGCGGCCGCGCTGTTGTCCATCAACCGCGTGGCCGAAGTCGCGATTCGATCGCCGGACCCGTGGGTGGCCGTCGCGCGCGCGTTTGACGAGTACCGGTTCAGCCCGTTCTACAGTGACCTCAACGCCGCCGGATCGCTGCAGGTGCTGTTCCTGGTTCCCGCCATGTGGATCGCCGCGGTGCTTCGGGAGCGCTGGGCCTGGCTCGCGGTCGGCGCGATCGCGCCGGCTCTCTGGTTCACGGGATCGCGGGCCGCGCTCGTCGCGTTCTTCGCGGGGGCCGCACTGGCCTGGGGACTGGCCCGCCGGATTCCGCGACGCCGGTGGGTCGCCGCCGGCCTCGTCATCCTGGGCGCGTCGGCGTTTGTGACGTGGACGTCCCGTCCGGGACGGGCTGCGGTCAGTGAGGCGCTGGCAATCCGCTGGAGCCTGGCCGAGCTGGGGCTGCGAGTGGCGGCGACCGATCCCGTGCTCGGCGTCGGCGCGGACCGGCTGCGATCGGCCTCGGCGCCGCTCGTCGGTCCTGATCTCGTGCGCCGGTACCCGCCCGCGGCGGGCGGTGACAACGCGCACAACAACTTCGTGCAGGTCCTCGCCGAGTTTGGCGTCATCGGTTTCGCGGCGCTTTCGTGGCTGCTCGTGGCATCCCTTCGGCGTGGGTCGCGCGACCAGCCCGAGCCAGCCGGCCAGGGCGACCGCGCGGGCATTCTGGGCGGCCTGGTTGCTTTTCTCCTCACCGGCCTCGCCGGCCACCCGCTGCTCGACCCGAACGTCCGGCTGTGCTTTTTTCTCTGGGTCGGTCTGGCCGCCGCGAGCACGGCCGGGCAGAGGTGGCCCGCGGCCGGGCGCTGGTCCCGCGGCTCGATCGCGGCCGCGCTGGTCCTGGTCGCGGCGGTCCTGCCCGGCCGGATCGCCGTTGCTCGACACGCCGCGGATCTCAGAGGCATCGTGCTCGGCGCCGGCCCGGCGGTGCAGGGCCCCGACGGCCAGCCGTACCGGCCGGTCGAGCGCCGGTCGTCGTTCTTTGTCAGCGCTCGATCGACGGTTGTCGAGCTGCCGCTGCGCCACGACGCCGAGGACCCGGCGCCGTGCCGGGTCGAGGTGGGGGTCGACGGCCAGCCCGCGTGGGTGTTCGAGGTCGGCGCCGGCGCGTGGCACCCGGGGCGTCTGCTCCTGCCACCGGCCGCTCCCGGCCGGACCTCGCGGCGGATCGACCTGATGGTCGTCACCGACGACTGCCGCCTGCTCGTGGGATCGCTCACGGCTCGTTAGAGCGAGCCGGACGCAATCGACGGGCCGGGTTGCTATGCTGAGCGAGCGAGGTGCGCCCCCTGCGTCTTCTGTACGTTGCGCTCGACCAGACGGTGCCCGGCACGCTCGGCGGGTCGGTGCATGTGCAGGCGGTGGCGGAGGGTCTCGCACGGCTCGGACACGAGGTGCACGTCGCGACCGGTCAGGGCGGACCGTGGCCGGGCCGCCAGGTGACGTGGCATCGCCTGACGCCGCCGTTTGGTCTCAGGGCGCTCCGCTGGGCGCGACGCGCGGCGATCGCGCGCCTGGCGCGATCGATCCGGACAGACGTCGTCATGGAGCGGTACTACAACTTCGGCGGCGAGGGCGTGCTGGCCGCGCGGGCCCTCGGCGTGCCGGCGGTGCTGGAAGTCAACGCGCCGGTCGTGGACTACCCGGGCTCGCCCAAGGCGTGGCTGGATCGGCTCCTGCTCGTGCGACCGCTGGCGCGGTGGCGCAACCGCCTGTGCCGCCTGACCGATCTCTTCGTCACGCCGTCGGCCGCGATCCTGCCGGACTGGATCGAGCGCGGGCGCGTGCTGGAGATCGAATGGGGCGCCGACGTCGAGGCGTTTGCCCCGCGTCCGGCGAACGAGCGACGCGCCGAACGCGCGTCGGCCATCGTGTGTCTCTTCGCCGGCGCGTTTCGCGTCTGGCACGGCGCGCCGGCGCTCGCCCGGGCGCTCGCCGGGCGACATGAGGCCGGTGACACGCGGTTTGCCGGGCTGTTCGTCGGCGACGGCCCGGAGCGCGTCGCGACCGAGCGGGCCGCGGCGGGCGTGCCGCGCGTGACCTTCGCCGGACGCGTGCCGCACGCCAATCTGCCGACGCTCTTCGCGCGCGCCGACATCGGCGTGGCGCCGTTCGACGTCCGGCGTCACGGGCCGCTGGCTCTCGGCTTCTACTGGTCGCCGTTGAAGGTGTTCGAGTACATGGCGGCCGGCCTGCCTGTGGTGGCGCCCGCGCTGCCGCGCCTGACCCGGCTCATCGAGCACGGACGGGAGGGCTGGCTCTACGATCCGGACGACCCGTCCGGATTGGAGCGCGCCCTCGTCGCGCTGGCCGACCCGGACCTTCGCGGCCGGCTCGGTGCGGCCGCCCGCGCCAGGGCCGTCAACGACTACAGCTGGTCTGCGCACTGCGCGGCGCTCGACGCCAGGCTCCGCGCGCTGGTCGGGACATGAGCGCGCCGCTCCGGATCCTGCTCACCACCGACTCGTTCCCGCCGCTCTGCGGGGGATCGGGGTGGAGCACGTGGGAACTCGTGCGAGGGTTGGCGGCCCGCGGCCACCAGGTGGGTGTCGTCAAGGTCGACGTGCGGTCGCGCGCGGGCGTGTTCGAGCGCCAGTACGAGGGCCTGACGTTCACGCAGTTCTCCCGGAAGACCTCGGCCGTGCCGGTGGTTCGCAACGTCGCGAAGAACGAGCAGCTCTGGGCCGCGCTGGCGGAGTACCTGACCTCGCGCCTCCGCCGGGATCGCGTGGACATCGTTCACGCACAGCACGTGATGACGACGGTGCCGTCGATTCGGGCGGGGACCTCGACCGGCACGCCGGTGGTGGCGACCGTGCGTGACTACTGGCCCGTCTGCTACTGGTCGGATCTCATCTACGATCCGGCCGCCTCGGATCTCTGTCCGGCCTGCACGGTGGCCAACATGACGCGATGCGTGCGCCCGCGCGCGGGCGTCGTGCCGGTGGCCGCGTGGCCGGTCATCCCGTACATGCGCGCGAACTTGCGCACGAAGCGGCGCTCGCTCGCGCGCGCCAGCGCCATCATTGCCGTCAGTCACGCCCTCGGCCACGACCTGCGACACCGCGCGCCCGAACTGGCCGGCACGCCGCTCTACACGATTCCGAACCCGATCGATACGGCCCGCCTCGACGCCGCACACGATCACGCGCCGCGACCGGCCCCGGGTCCGTACATCCTGTTTGCCGGCAAGCTCGCGGTGAACAAGGGCGCGCAGTTTCTCGTCCGCGCCGTGAAGGCCTCGGGCCTCGGCTGGCCGGTCGTCGTCGCGGGCGACGGCCCGCTGCGGCGCCGTCTGGAGAGCGAGGCCGCCGAACAGGGCGTGGCCCTGCGCGTCCTCGGCTGGATCGGCCGTGACGACACCTGGGCCTGGATGCGCCATGCCGCCATGCTTGCGTTCCCGTCCTACGGCCCCGAGTCGCTCAGCCGCGTGCTGATCGAGGCGGCGGCGCTCGGCGTGCCCATCGCGGCCATGGACACGGGCGGCACCCGCGACATCATCCGGCACGAGGAAACGGGTCTCCTGTCCGCCGACCCCGCGGGCCTCGCGCGCGACCTGGCCAGGCTCGGCGCCGACGAGCGCCTGCGCGCGGCGCTTGGCGGCGCGGCCCGCGCGGACGCGCGTGCGAAGTTTTCGGCAGCCTCGGTGGTCGACCGCGTGGAGCAGGTCTACCGATCGCTCCTCCTGCCCGAGGCGGCCTGATGCCGGTCCCGAACGTATGGCGGGTGGCCGTGACCGCGCGCGCCGTGATGCCGCTGCACGGGGTCGGCGGCCTCGAGCGATCCGTGCGGGATCTCGTACGGCACCTCGGGCGGCGCGGCGTACAGGTGACGCTCATCACGCCGCCGCCGACGACCGAGCCGGCCCTCGCGCCGGCCGACTTTCAGTCGCCGATGGTCGAACTCCTACACGTGCCCTACCTCACGTTCCCGCTGGCGAACCGGCGCGGGACCACGATTCTCGATCGGAGCACGGCGTACCTCGTGTTCGGGCTGCGCGCGGGCCGGGCTGCGCTCGACCTCGTCCGGCAGGGTCGCGTCGACGTCGTGCATGGCTTCGGCGCAAGCGCGCTCGGGTACGCGCTCGGTCGGAGTGACGCCCGCGCGCCCCTCGTGCTCAACCCGCAGGGCCTCGAGGAGTTTGGCGCGACCGCCGCGAACCAGCCGGTCCTGAAGCGCCTGGCGTACACGCCGCTGCGGCGCGCCGTGCGGCTGACGGCCCGTGCCGCCGATTGCATCCTGGCCACGGACGCGTCGCTGGAAGCGACCGTGCGCCGGCACCTGCGCCCGCGCCCCGGCCAGGTGCGGGTCGTGCCGAATGGCATCGACTACGACGAGGTGACGACGCAGGCCGGCCCTGTTGACGGCGCCCGGCTGCGCCGGGCGCACGACATCGGCCCCGACGAGCTCGTGTGGCTGTCGGTGGGACGTCTCGAGGCCAACAAGGGCTTCGACGTGCTCGCCGCCGCGCTGGCGGCTGCCAGCGCGCCCGGCCGATCCCTGGCGGCGGTGAAATGGCGGTGGGTCGTGGTCGGCGCCGGCCCGCGCCGGCGGTCGCTCGAGCGCGCCGTCGGCCGCCGCGGCCTGAGCGGCCGCGTGCTCTTTACCGGTCGCGTGGGCGATCGCGATCTGCACGCGTGGTACGAAGCGGCGTCGGTGTTCGTGCACCCGACCCGGTACGAAGGCAGCTCGCTCGTCACGCTCGAAGCGATGGCGCACCGCCGGCCTGTCGTGGCCACGACGTCGGGTGGCCTGCCGGACAAGGTGCGCCCGGGCATCAACGGCTGGCTGGTGCCGCCCGACGATGCCGCGGCGCTCGCCCGCGCGCTCGAGGACGCGGCCGCCCACCGCGCCGCCCTCGATCGCCTGGGCGACGCGAGCGCCGAGATCGTGCGGCTGGAGTTCGCGTGGTCCGGGCTGGTGAACCGCCAGATCGCGATCTACGAAGAGCTGCTCGCCCGCCGGACGTAGAATCACGGAGCCCGATGCCACGCCGCCGTCTCACCGCCATCCTCGCCATTCTCGGGGTGGGCGCCGTGCTTCGCCTGTGGACCATCGGCGACGGGCTGCCCTACCTGGTCGGCTCCGATGAGCCCGTGATCTTCGAACGCGTCGCCGCGATGATGAAGACGGGCGACCTCAATCCGCGCATCTACGACTACCCGGGCTTCGTGTTCTATTTCCACCTGGCGCTGGCCAGCGTGCAGTTTCTCCTGGGCGCGGTCCGCGGCGCGTGGACGTCGCTCGACCAGGTCACCGCCAACGACTTCTACCTCTGGGGCCGCGTGGGCACGGCGCTCCTCGGCACGCTCACGATCTACGTCGTGTACCGGGCGGCGACGCGCTGGAGCGAGGCCGTGGCGCTCGTCGCGGCGGTCGCCACGGCCGTGCAGCCGCAGCTCGTCCGCGAGGCGCACTACGCGCTGACGGACACGCCCCTGACCTTCTTCGTCGCCTTGACGATGCTGCTGTCCCTGCGCGCGGCCGAGCAGGAAACGCTCAAGGCGTTTGCGATCGCCGGGCTGGCCGCCGGCCTCGCCACGGGCACCAAGTACAACGGCGTGGTGGCCGGCCTGATGCCCCTTGCCGCCCTGGTTTCCACTCTTCCGATGGCGCGCTGGCCTGGCGGCCTCGCCGCGATCGCGGCCGGGAGCGCGGCCGGCTTCTTTGCCGTGGCGCCGTATTCGCTCCTCGACCTGCCAGGGTTCCTGAACGGCTTTGCCGTGCTCGCCCAGTCGTACAACCGGGAGATGTCCGCGTTCGCGAACGCCGACGTCTACCGGAAGTACGTGCAGGACTGGTTTGGCATGCCAGGCACGCTCCCCCGGGCGGCCACCTGGCCGGCGTTCCTGGTGATGCTGGCCGGGTTCGGGAGCGTGGCCGTCGGATTCCGCCGGCGCGGCACGCGCCCGAACGCGGCCATTCTGCTGGTGTTTCCCGTCGTGTACTTCTGGATCCTGGCCAACCAGTCGCTGCCGTTCGGCCGCTACGCCATGCCGCTCGTCCCGGCCATCGCCATCGGCCTCGCCGTGGGCATCATGGGCATCCACGGGCTCGCCGCGCGCCGGGCGCCCGGCGCCGCGCCTCTCGCCCTGGCAGCGCTGCTCCTCCTCGTGCCCCCGGCGCTGACGGCCGTGTCATTCAACCGCGATCGCGCGCGTGACGACACGCTCGAGCTGACCGCCCGATGGATCGACCGGTCGGTGAAGCCGACCGAGCCGATCGTGCTCGAAGGGCGCTATCGGATGTTCTGGCTGCCGGCCCGCACGTTCACGGCCATTCAGGTCCAGCAGCTGATTGACGCGCCGCTCGACGAATACCGGTTCAAGAACGCGGTCTACCTCGTCGCCGTGCTCTGGGAACGCGACGGGTACTTCCAGAATCCGGAAAAGTTTCCGGACCAGGTACGCGCCTACACCGAAATCTTCCGGCAGACCGAACTGGTGCAGCACTTCACGCCGTCGCGGGAGCACCCCGGACCCGAGATCCGCATCCTCCGCCTCACGAAGCCGGGCGCGCCCTAGAACATCTGGCCGAGGCTGAAGTGCCATTCCCAGCGGGATTCGCGGCGCCCGGCGAAGGTCGACTGCGAGAGCTTGCGGCCGAGGTCGAGGCGAAGCGGGCCGATCGGGGAATCCCACCGCGCCCCGAGGCCAATCGATCCGCGGAGCCGCCCGAGGTCCAGGTCGCTGACGCGACGGAAGACATTGCCGCTGTCGGCGAAGAGCACCGCGGTGAAGGGGCGGCTGGCCAGGTTGCCGACCGTCAGCCGCAGCTCGGCGTTCAGGACGATCAGCGCGTTGCCGCCGTTCGACAGGCCGTTGGCGTTGAGGATGTCCGGCGCGCCCAGCCGGTCGATCCCGAACCCGCGCACGGTCGTGCCGCCGCCGGCGAAGAACCGCTGGCTCGCGGGCAGGTCGGCGACAACCTCGATGACCGGCTCCCCCGAGGGGCCGAGCACGGTCCGGCCCTCCGCATCCTGGCGGGGCACCTCGCGTTCGAATCCGCGCGCGAGCCCGAGCTGCGCCCGCAGCGCCAGGACGGCGCGCCGGCTCTCGGAGAGCGGGCGGAAGTACAGCCCCTGCGAAAATGTCTTCACGTACCCGACTTGCGACCCGATTTGCCGCATCGCGACGTCGACCGCGGTCGTCAGGAGCGTGCCGGTCGTCGAGGCAATCGGATCGTCGCGCCGATCGAACACGGCGCCACCCGACAGGATCGACAGCCGCACCTGCGGGAACAGCCGGTCGATGTCGGACCGCTCCTCGGGGCGGAACCGCTCGTCGAAGAGCTCGTTGAACTCCAGGGCGTAGCTGCCCGATAGGCTGACGCCGCGGCGGACCTGGTGCACGACGTCGCCGTTCAGGGCCTGCCGGATGAAGTTGAACGTGGTCCGCACGGCCTGTTCGGACGTGAATCCGACCAGCACGTCGGTGTCGGACTGAAACGCATAGCGCTCCCGGTACGTGCCTGACAGGCGGTACTCGCTGAACCCGAAGCCCTTGCCGTCCCGCTCGGGATCGCCGGGAGCGCTCGTGGGGCGCAAGCTCAGGCGCGAGAAAAAGCTGGCCGAGCGATTGCGGCCGCCCAGGTTCCGCCGGGTCAGCTCCACAAAGGCGCGCGGTGAGACCTCGATGCGGTCCTCCTCGCCGCCGCCCGCGACCGTTCGGGGCCGGCTGGCCACTTCGACGCCGCCGCCGCCGCCGATGGCGGTGGCCGGCGCCTCGACGACCGTGATGGTGACGGGCTGCGTCGTTTCGTCCGCCCCCCGGGGGTCCGGCGTAATCCGCACGTTGCGGACGCCGCCCAGAAGCAGCAGCCGCTGCTGGCTCTCGATGCGCGCGGCCTCGCTGTACGGGTCGCCAGGCTTCAAGGTGATCTCGCGGAGAATGACGGCCGCGTCCAGGTTCGTGTTGCCGACGACCGTGACCGCGCCCACGCGGATGCGCGACCCCTCCTCCACGTTGATCGTGAGATCGACGGCCGTTTCATCCGGACTGAAGGTCGCCTCGATGCCGGCCGCGGCTTCGAATCCCTGGTTGGCGTAGAAGGCGAGAATGGCCGCGCGATCGGCGAACGCCGTGCTGGCCACGTAGGGCGCGCCGGCCTTCGATTGCATCAGGTTGCGGAGCCGGGCCTCGCCGACGGTCGGGGACGGCCCCAGGTCGAACCGGATCTCGCGAATGGTCGCTCGCGGGCCCTCGGTGATCTTCGGATGGATGACGACCCGGCCGTCAGCCGTCGGGCGGCCGGGCGGGGCCTCGAGCTCCTGGATCTCCGGCTCGGCGGTGGCCCGGAAGTAGCCCTGCAGCCAATAGTGGCGCGCGACCACCCGGCGCAGGGCCGCGCGCACGCGTTCCTCGCTGAACCACGCTCCGGGCTTCAGGGCCGGCTCGGCCTCGATCTCCGTCCGCGTCACCTGCAGACCGGCCGGGAGTTCCACCCGGTCCACGCGATACCGACGTCCGCGCGCGATCTCGAACGTGACGATGAGCTCGCCGGGCCTCGGCGTCTCCTGGAAGTGGCGTGCCGAGGCCTTCCAGTACCCGTCCCGCCGCAGCCCGTCCTCGATGGCGCGCACCGCGTCGTCCAGAAGGTCGTCTTCGACTGAGTGCTCCTGGGCAATCGGAATGAAGTCCTCGATGTTCCCGCGCGGCAGGTGCCTGCGGCTGGGCAGGTACCGGATCGAAACGCGCGGTCCGGCGTCCACGTGCAGGGCCAGGCTGACCTCGGTGGGACTGACGTCGTCCGGGCGCGGAATCGCGACGGCCTTGTAATAGCCGCTCCGCCGCAGCTCCGCGCGGAGGTCGGCCAGTCGCGCCGAGATGTCGCGCTCGCGGAAAGGCGTGCCGACACGGGCGCCGGTGCGAGCCAGGATCGCCTCGCGCGCGACGGGTGACGTGCCGGTCACGTCGACGCTGGCAATCGTGGTCCGGACGCCGGCTTGCACCTGGACGGTCAGCACGGATCGATCGGATCCCGTCGCCGGCCCGATCTCAGCGGTGGCGGACGCCTGACGGAACCCCTCGCCTCTCAGGATCCGCACGACCGTGCCGGGCACGTCGGCGATGCGCGCGACCGGCGGCAGCCCGCCGTAGTGGCCGAGCACCAGCTGCTTCAGATCAGTCTCGAGGAGTCCCAGGTCGCCGCGGAGGACGAGATCCTCGATGGCCGGCCGAACGGCCTGCGCGGCGGCCATACCAGCCAAGCACAGGACCAGCCCTGCCGCGCCGGCCAGGCGAGCGAGACTCGGGCCCATTAGAAGACGCGCCGGATGCGAACGTCGAGCGAGAAGGTCCGATCTTCGTTGCGCGTGAGCACCCACGTGAGGCGGTCGCTCTGATCGTATTCGATGCGAATCACCTCCTGCTCGTCGGCGCGGAACGTGCGGGCGTAGGTGAGAAAGACCTGGCTCGAAATCGCCTTGGTCAGCGTCAGCCGTCCCGTCGGGCTGAGCTGCTGCAGCGACGCCTCGCGGCCGAGCACGGGCGTGAGCTGCACGGTGTCGATCAGGGGGTTCTGCACGACGCCGACCACGCGGGACGAGATCGCGCTCGTGAGCAGCGTGGCCGTCGCCGAGCGCAGGGCCTGCATCTGCAGGTCCTGTCGCGACCGCTGATTGCTGATCTCCGCGTTGCCGATGTCGGGCGATTCGCCGAGGAGCAGCGAAATCAGCTGGAAGTCCGGCAGCCACGGGTCCGAGCTGAACGACGGCGTCAGTTTGGACAGCGTTCCGCTGACCCGGATGTCCACGTTGAACGTCTGGCTCTGCACGCTGGCATCGCCGCTCTGCGCGCGAACGCGCGTGTTGGCGTCAATGCTGAACACCGGATCGAACCGCTGCGGGTTGCTGAAGTCGATCCGGGAGCCGCTCCGGATCGTGTAGCGGTTGCCGAAGAGCGTGACGAGTCCCCGCTCGATGTCCACCGAGCCGGTGACGATCGGCTTGTCGAACGTGCCGCTGATATGGGCGCTCGCGCTGCCGTCGATCGTCGCCTGGCGGTTCTCGATGAACGGCATGATGGGCGCGTACACGTCGATGTCGTAGAGGAGCGTCACGCCCGACGCGGGTACGGCCGGGCCCGGCGGCGGCTCCTCGGCGCCGCCGCCGGCCGCGAGCGTGAAGATGTCGGTCACGGCTTCGATGGGCGGCCGGTAGGAGGCCGTCAGGACGTCGACGTCCCCGGCCAGCACGGGCGCCGACGCGGGCCCCGTCAGCGTGAGTTCAGCATCCACGGTCGACAGGAGGCCGCGGGGCACGCGCAGGTGCATCGACTGGCCCCGGGCGGTGAGATCGTACCGTTCGATCGCGTACGCGTCGTTGAGCGTGACGCTGCCGCTGAAGGTCACCGGGCCCTCGCCCATCACGCCCACGAGCCGGCGCGCGACGGGATCTCCGGGCAGACCGCCGACAATGAGGCGGTTCGCCTCGACGCGGATGGGGCCGTTGATGTCGCTGAAGCCGTGCGGCAGGGCGTGCGGCTTGAGCCGGCCGCCGGTGATGTCCGCCGTACCGGTGAGCGAGGTCTTGCCGAACGGACCCGAGAGGGAGGCCCCGATGGTCGCCGCCCCGCCGGCGCTGATGTCGGGGTTGAAGAGCTGAACGATCGCGAGGTTGGCCTGACCGCTGGCGCGCAGATCCACCAGACGCTGCCCCGCGTCCACGTGCCCCGTCACTTCGAGCTTCGTGTCCTGTCCTTGCAGCTTCAGCCGGACAATCCGGAACACGTCGCCTTCGTACACGAAGCTGACGGGCTCGTCGTTGGTCAGATCGTAGTCGAAGAGCGTCAGCGTCGCGTCGTCGACAGTGGCCTCGATGACCATGTCCTTCCGGTTCGCGAGAGGCCCGATCACGCTGATGGACCCGGACGTCACGGCGCGCGTGAACTCGGACACCCGGACCGGGGCGACGAGCCGCAGGTACGGGTCGAGCGAGGTGTTGTCGAAGCGCAGGAAGAGCCGGGCGTCGAGATGCTCGTTCAGCGCGATGCTGCCCGAGCCGAACGCCGTGAGACGACCGGACACGGCGTCAAGGCTGGCGATGGTCAGCATGCGCTCGCGCACGACCAGGCGGGCCCGCACCTCGCCGACGCCCTCATCGCCCGCGTACAGGTCGGCGATGCGTCCGTCCACCTCGTAGCTGGGATCATCGAAGGCGCCCTGGCCGTGGGCCTTGAACTGGAGTCGCCCCGTGAGCGGCGCCGGATCGAACTTGAACGTGTCGAGCGTTTCCACCGGAATCCGGCCGTCGGGCGGCGTCGCCGCGTCGAACACATACGTGCCTTCGTGCCAGTCCAGAAACGCCTCGGCCTCGATGCGGCCCTGGCCCTTGGCCATCGTGATGTCGCGGATGCGCAGGCCGCGGCCCTCGAACACGAGCCCGCCGCCGGCCCGCTCGAACGACTCGCCCCACGCCCGGCCGTCGACGAGCCGCATCGGGCCGCCGCCGGTGGGCTCGCGATAGGGACCGCGCAGCGTCAGATCGGCCGACTGGACCGTGCCCTCGACCGGCCAGTCCTCCAGATCGAACGCACGCCGGAAATCCTCCAGCGGCCAGTCGCTCACGGCGACCGTGGCGCGGATCTCCTCGCCGCCCCGGTACCCGAGCGCATAGCGCCCGGTCGTCCGGATGGTCCCGCCCGCGCCATTCGAGATCTCGCCGTTCGTGATGTCCATGAAACCCTTTTCCATCACGATGTCGCCCGCGGCCCGGCCCCAGCGCACCTTCCAGGCCCCCATGCCGTCGCCGGCGAAGCGGCCGGCGATCTTCGGGTCGCGGAACGACTCGGTGAGGGCACCGTCGAACGTGCCGCGGCCGCTGACCTCGATGGCGCCGGTCGGTGTGGCGCTGAACTGATTCATGATCGCGACAAACAGCCGATCGCTCCCCTGCCAGTCGTGGCTGGTCACGTGAAACGCCATCGCCGTGGGACCGCCGAGCGCCTTGCCGTTGAACGTCACGTAGGTGTCGGCCGTCGCGGCCCAGCTCGGCGAGAAGCTGAGCGCGCCCGCGTCGAACTGATACGTCACGTCTCCGCCGAACGGCACCCGGCCGATGGGGACGTCGGCGGCGTCCTGGCTCGACAGCGGCGGTGCGGTGGCGCCTTCGGGCAGCGTCGCCTGCGCGAGGCGCGACCCGGCGGGCGCGGTGATGATCGCTTTGCCCTGTCCCTTCACGCCCGTGCCGAATCTGCCGTTCGGCCAGGTCACGGCCAAGTCCCCGCGGAGGCGTCCGTCGGGTTCGAGCACCTGCCAGCCGAGCTGGCGCGTGAAACCGTGGAGATCGACGTCCTCGAAATCGGCGCTCAGCGTTGCCGTGGCTCCCTGCTTCGTGCCGAGCGGCGCCAGTGCGTAGGCGAGCCTCAAGGTGCCCTGTTCGAAGCGGGAGTCGGCGTGCGTGACGGCAAACCGGCTCGGCGTCCATTCGAGCGCGCCGTCCAAGTCGGGAAACCGCCAGCGGTCGAATCGCAATTCGTCGCTCGAGAAGCTGCCCGACAGGTTGAACGGCCCGTCCTTGACGATTCGAAAGATGCCCTTGAAGCGGCCCTGCCCGTCGAGGGCCCAGTCCTCCTGCGCGAAAAAGATCTGCCGCATGCGGGGGAAGTCGACGGTGGAGTCGATGTGGTACTGCTGATTGGGCCAGAGATCGCCGAAGCCGACCGTGCCGTTGATGTGCGACATGGCGCCGTCGGTCTGCAGGTCGATGTGCTGCAGGCGGACGAGCGGGCCGTCGAGCGTGAACCGCGTGGACAGGTCCGCCTGCATCGGCAGGAAATCCTGAATGCGGACGGTGCCGCCCGTGAACCGCGCGACACCCACGTAGGCCTTGAGCGGCGCGGCCCGGACCAGCGAGAAGTTCAGGTTGGGTGCCACCACCGACCACGGCGCGACGTGATCGTGGTAGGTGAACCGTCCGCTGCGCGCGTGCACGTACGGCACGGTCGTCGTCAAGCGCCTCGGACCTTCAGGCGCCCGCGATCGAGGCGTGAGCCTGGGGATGTTGTGGACGCCGCCGGCCCACGTCTCGACCACCATCTCCCAGTCGTCGAGTTCAACCTGCACGACGAGTTCTTTTCTGAAGAGCGTCCACCAGGGCACTTCAATCGTGATGCGCCTGGCGGCAAAGAACGGCGCCGCATCGGCCGTGCGTCCTTCGATGCGCAGACCCTCGACCGCGAACTTTCCCGGCCAGAGATACGCGCGGATGCGGCCAATGTGTGCGCGCCGCTCGAGGAACCGGCTGGCTTCGCGTTCCGCCACGGCCGTCAGGCCGGGCACGCGGCCGAGGTCGATGGACAGAAACGAGATGACGAACGCCGCGACCCACCCGGCCGCGACGAGCGACAACCGCCGCGTCCAGCGCCAGGCGAACCGGCGCTTTCGGCCGCGCGGGCGCGCGGGCGGCGCCGTCGGCTCCGGTGCGGTGGGTTGCGCGTCAGTCACCAGTCCAGCTTACCGCTTCACTCCACTATGACGAGCAGACGGCCGGATTCGACGGACGTGCCCTCGGCGACGGCGACCTCTTTCACCCGGCCGGCCTTGGACGCCTTCAGCTCGTTCTCCATCTTCATGGCCTCGACGACGACCAGGCCCTGACGGGCGGCGACGTCGTCGCCGACCTTGACGAGGACGCGGACCACCCGCCCGGGCATGGGGGCGGTCACCCGCTGCTCGCCCGCGGCCGGGGCCGGACCGCCCGCCGCCCGGCGAAACCGGCGGCCGTCCACGACGGCGGTCAGGGCCACGCGCGGGAGCTGCAGGAGCCACTCGCCGGCGCCGCGGTCGGTGACGGCGACATCGATGGACCGGCCGGACTCATCGGTGAGGAGCAGGCCGAGGTCGGTGGCACGCGCGTCGACGGTGCGCGGCTGGCCGTCGACACGAACCCGAAAGCGGCCGCCACCCGGCCCGACCGCACCGACGCTTTCCACCGAAACCGTGCGCGTCCGCCCGCCGAGGTCCACTTCGAACGTCATGGCGACCGCAGCGCCTCGCGCCTGGCGGCGCGCCGCCAGGCGTCGCCGGCCGGCTCGGCCGCGCCTGCCGCGGCGGCGCGGTGTGCGCGGAACCACGACGCCAGCGCGGCGGCCAGGGCCGCCCCTTCCTCATCGGCGGCGGTCGGCTGCACGAACGGCTGGCCGTTCCGGTCGGCCAGCACCCGATCGAGGTACGTCGTGTCGAACGCCGCGTCGGCGAACGCGGGCTGCCGGACCAGCCACTGGAAAAACGGCATGGTCGTCTTCACGCCGACGACGCGGTATTCGTCGAGGGCGCGGGTCAGGCGTCCGACGCATTCGGCCCGCGTCGATCCCCACACGGCCAGCTTGGCAATCATCGAATCGTAGAACACGGGCACTTCGAATCCCGGCGCGACGCCCCGGTCGTCGCGCACGCCCGGGCCGCCCGGCACCGCGAGCGCGCGGACGAGACCCGGCGACGGCAGGAAACCCTGGTCCGGGTCCTCGGCATAGATGCGGCACTCGATCGCGTGGCCATGCGGCGAGAGCGCCTGTTCGGGCGGCACGTCCAGACGCGCGCCCTGGGCGATCCGAAGCTGCCACTGCACGAGGTCCACGCCGGTCACGAGTTCCGTGACCGGGTGTTCCACCTGCAGCCGCGTGTTCATCTCGAGGAAGTAGAACCGACCGTCGCGATCGAGCAGGAACTCGATCGTGCCCGCATTGGTGTATCGCGCGGCGCGCGCCACGCGCGCCGCGGCCTCCGCCATCCGATGGCGGACGTCGGCCGTGAGCGCCGGTGACGGCGACTCCTCCACGACCTTCTGATGACGTCGCTGGATCGAACACTCGCGCTCGACGAAGGGCAGCACCGTGCCGTGCTCGTCCGCAAGAAGCTGGATTTCGACGTGGCGCGGCGCCACGAGGCGCCGCTCGAAGTAGATGCCGGCGTCGCCGAACGACGACTGGGCCTCCGAGCGGGCGGCGCGAATCGCGGCCGCGAGGTCCGCGCGAGCCATGACGGTCCGCATCCCCTTGCCCCCGCCGCCGGCGACGGCCTTGACGAGGAGCGGGAACCCGACACGGTCCGCTTCGGCGAGGATCGCGGCGTCGGAGGCATCGGCGGGGAGCGGGCTAACCGTGCCGGGCACGACCGGCACGCCCACGCTCGTGGCGGCCTCGCGCGCGGCGGTCTTGCTGCCCATGAGCGCCACCGCCGCCGGCCGCGGGCCGACGAACGTCAGACCGGCGTCCTCGCAGGCCCTGGCGAACGCCGCGTTCTCGGCGAGAAACCCGTAGCCCGGGTGCACGAGCGTCGCGCCGGCGCGCCTAGCCGCGTCGACGATCGCGTCGATGCGCAGATAGCTCTCGGAGGCCGGGCTCGGGCCGACATGGTACGCCTCGTCGGCCAGGCGAACGTGAAGGGCGTTCCGGTCGCAGTCCGAGTACACGGCCACCGCGCCCAGTCCCAGCTCCCGGCAGGCGCGAATAACGCGCACGGCGATCTCACCGCGGTTGGCGATGAGGACCTTCGACGGCACAGGCCGGGTAGTATCGCACGCCATACACGGGGCCTCGGACCTGCGGCCGGCCGGCAGGGCGGTCCTCGACCAGCCCGGTCCGTCCAGAGGCGCGGTAAGCTCGTCGTACGCCCATGGCCGGTACCCGAACCGTCAGGTTGGCTCTGCCGTCCTGCGGCTGGACGCTCGCGGTCGGCATCCTGCTGGCGGCCGCCACCACCGGACCGCACGCGGAGCCGGCGCCCGGCGACCGCGTTTTCGGCCTCACGAAACTGCACCAGATTCACGTCTCGCTGACACCGGCCGAATGGGCCGTTCTGCAGACGAGCACCGCACGCGGCGGCGGCAGCCGGGGGACCGACCACACGCAGCCGGACGGGCGGCGGGTCCACATCGGCAGCGGATTCGGGGGGTACTTCCCCTGGGCGCATGCGGACGTTCGGGTGGACGGCATGCGGCTCGAGAACGTCGGCCTGCGCTACAAAGGCAACTTCAGTTTCTCGGCCTCCTCGGCCGCGGCGCCGCTCCACGCGAACTTCAAGCTGAAGACCGACGTCTACGGCGCCCGAGGCAGCTGGGACGGCGTGGAGACCCTGAACTTCCACGCGGGCGTGCTGGACGCCTCGCGCATGCGCGAAGCGATCGGCTTCGCCGTCTTCCGGGCGGCGGGCGTCCTCGCGCCGCGGACCGCGTATGCGGAACTGATCTTCACCGTGCCAGGTGTTTACCAGGACACGTCGGCCGGCCTGTTCACGATCATCGAGGACGTCAACAGGACCTTGCTCCGGCGCGTGCGGCCCGACGGCGCCGGCCTGCTCTTCAAGCCTGAGGGGTTGCGCGGCGGCATCCAGTCGCTCGGGAACTCCTGGAGCGCCTATGTGTCCGCGCTCCGGCCGGAGCGCGAGGCGACGTCCGCCGAAGCGCAGCGCGTCATGGAGTTTGCGCAGCTCATCTCGCAGACCGACGTGGCGCTCTTCCGCGCGAGGATCGGAAGCTTCCTCGACGTCGACCAGTTCCTGCGCTTCATCGCCGTCAACGCGCTCATCGAGAACACGGACAGCTACCTGGGCGGCGTGCACAACTTCTATCTCTACCTCGACCCGAGCGACGACAAGTTCCGGTTCATCCCCTGGGACCTGGACCTGTCGATGGGGGGACGGATGGTCGGGTCCGGTGGCGTGGATGTGATGAAGCCCTACCGGGGCGATCAGCCTTTGATCTACTGGCTCCTGGACGATCCGGCGGTTGCCGCGAAGTACCGAGCCGTTTTGCGCGAACTGGCGGCCTCGGTGTTCACGCGCGCGGCGCTGGTGAGCATGGTGGACGAGCTGGAGCGCGTCGGGACGGGACGCGGCGCGTCGCCGCGGGCCTACCTCGAGAGTCGAGCGGCCTACCTGGAGCGGCTCGTGGCCGGCTGGGGCGGCGGCTGACGCGCGCAGGACCGGCCCGCCAGCAACCTATCCGCCAAAGTACCCCCGCCGGGAGCGCAGCGTGTAGCGCCGGCCGAGCGCCTTCGTCAGGTTGACCGTCAGGTCGTGCCAGCCGCGGCGATCGACGCCCGCCAACGTGTACTGCAGCACGTAGCTCTGGCGGAAGTCGTCGAAGACGGAGCGGAACGCTTCGGTCACATCCGCGAACTCCGCACGCGTGTACAGTTCCCCGCCGCTCACCTCGGCGGCCGCGCGAAGCGACCGCATGGTCGGCGGCAGGCCCACGCCGCCGGCGAGCACGATGTGCAACGCGGCGTCGGACCGGCTTGCGGCGGCCACCAGCCCCTGGCCCGGGAGGATGCTGGTGGTGTCGAAGCCATCGGTGAAGGCGATGACCAGTTGGCGGCGTCCCTCGGGCGACGGGCGCGCCAGCGACAGGAGGAGCGCGTCGTGGAGCGACGTCGTGCCCCGCGCCTGCAGACCTTCAACCGGCAGCGGCAGGCCCGCCGGCGTCAGCCCGAAGATCTCCACCACCATCGTCGAGACGCTGATGAGCCGCACGCGATCGCGTGGACGCAGCATCGCGGACAGCCCGTGCGCGCCGGCTTTGAAGCGATCGATGACGGCGGCGGTGCTGCCGCTCGTGTCGAGGACCAACGTGAGGTCGATCGGAATCTCCTCGATCGAGATCGCGTCGATCGTCTGGCGGACGCCGTTGTCGAGCAGCTCGAAGTCCGCCGACGTGAGCCCCCGCACCGGCGAGCGGCCCGCGCGGACGGTGACGTTGACCGACACCACATCGGTCGACGTCCGGAAGACCTGGGCTGAACCCGGCGCCGACGCCAGGACGATCAGCGCGACGCTCGCGAGGCGGCTCACTTGATCTCCGCCCGCAGCCGCGCCAGGAGCGCCGTCGGCAGCTCCGCATTGCCCCAGCGGTAGGCGAGCCACGGATCGGCGGGCGGCGCGCCGCCATCGAAGAACGTGTCGGCCAGCGCGGCCGCCTCGCCGTGGCGCCCGGCCGACAAGAGACGCGCCGCGAGGAGCGTCGTGGCCGCCTGGGCCCGCGGCACGGCGTCCAGGGCCGCACGATATGCCGCGATGGCATCGGCATCGCGGCCCTGACGCTCGCGAATCGCACCGGTAAGGAGGTGCGCCAGGTGTCGAAGCGACGTGTCAGTCGTGGCCTCGAGAACCGCCCGGAGATGGGTCAGGGCCGCGTCGCGCTCGGCCAGGCGGAATCGCACCAGGGCGGCCCGGAGGTGGGCCTCGGCCCCCAGGTCCACGTCCGGGGTGAGCGCCTCGTAACGCTCAGCCACCGCCAGCAGGCCGGGCAGGCGCAGCACGTCGCGGGCCTCGAGTTGGGCGGCACTGGACGGATCGACCTCGCCGGCCATGAGTCCGCCGCGGAGGTTCGGGTCGCCGCCGAAGCCACCCACCTCCCAGTGCCTCGCGTCGGCGGCCATCGCTTCGGCCAGGGCAAATCGCGCCTCCGTGGGAAACCGGGCCGTTGCATGCGCGAGATGGCCCTGCGCCAGCTCGCGCTCCGTCCGGCTGCCGCCGCCACCGGGCGCCCGTCCGATGGCTGTCAGGCGCCCGGCCAGGAGCAACCAGTCGCCGACACTCTGCATCGTCGCAATGGCCGTGAGGTGCCAGAGGCGCTCCGCGGGCGCCGGGCTAGGGGTTCTCCGCAGCTCCAGGCACGACCAGGCGAGCAGCTCGCGGGCGGCCGGCCAGTCCGCATCCGACCGCCAGCGTTGCGCGATCTCAAGGGCAAAGGTGGCTGCCACGAGGCGGCGCCGGTCGGACGTCGCTCGGTCGGCGCCGATCCAGCGCCGGGCGGCGTCCTCGATGTCGCCGACCACGCGACGTTTGTCCGGCCACTCCGCCAGCGGCGTGACGGCGGCGACATTGCCCTGCGCGTACCGATCGAGGAGCGGCAGCACGGATGGCGCCTGCGCGAGCGCGACCCGCGCGTCGGGCCGACCGGTCAGCACGCTCACGACAAGCAACGGGATCGCGACCGACCCGCGGATGATCTTCATGGCCTGCGACGAGCCGCCATTATGCCAGACGCTTCGTCAGGTCAGCTCGCCGGAGGGACATACTCCACTGGAGCCACTTCGACGCCCCCGCGAGAGAACCGGCCGTTCAGGGCCGGTGTCTATCCTGTAAACCGGACCGCTCGTTCGGGCGTCCTAAGACACGGTCGCCACGTGTGCTGCTGGAGTAACCACCGCATGCGACACGGATGTTCGGCCTGCCTCGTCTTCGCGCTGCTCGTCGCGTGCGGTGCCTGTCGCGCCTCCGACACGCGGTCGGCCAGCATCGAGGCACCCGGATCCGCAGCCGCCCCTGAATCAACGATTCGGCTCACCGGCACCGTTGAGGCTGTTCGCTCGCGGACAGTATCGGTGCCTCGCCTGTCTGGTCCTTCGACCTCGATGATCATCACGTCGCTTGCGCCGCCGGGCACACGCGTCGAGGCGGGCGACCTGCTCGTGCAGTTCGACCCTCAGGACCAGCAACGTATCGCGTTCGACCGGCGCGCCGAGGTCGTCGATCTCGACAGCCAGATCGAGAAAAAGCGGGCCGAACTCGCGGCGGCGGAGGCCAAGGATCGCACGGCGCTGGTGGCGGCTGAGAATGACGTGGAGCGCGCGAAACTTGCCGTCCAGACCAACGATCTCATCGCCAAGGTCGCCGCCGAGAAGAACGTGCTGACGCTCGAGCAGAACGAGGCGCGGCTCGCCCAGCTCCGGACCACGTTCGATCTCAAGCGGGAGGCGGCGGCCGCCGACATCCGCATTCTCGAAATCCGCCGCGAGCGATCGGAGCGGGCGCTGCGGTACGCCGAGGAGAACGTTCGACGGATGACGATCTATGCGCCCTTTCCGGGGCTCGTCGTCGTGAAGCGCACGTGGCGGCCTGGGCGCGAGGGTCAGGTGGAGATCATGGAAGGCGATGAAGTCCGACCCGGTCTGCCCATCATCGATATCGTCGATACCTCGGCCATGCAGGTGCGGGCGCGCGTCAATCAGGCCGACGCCGAGCGGGTGCGCGCCGGTCAGCCGGCGACCGTCCGGCTGGACGGCTTCCCGGACCTGAACTTCAAGGGACACGTGGACGTCCTGACGCCGCTCGCCGTGGGCGGCATGTCCATGACCGTTCGCAGCTTCATCGCCGTCGTCGCCATCAACGGCACGCACCCGCAGCTCCTGCCGGACCTAACCGCGTCCGTCGAGCTTGGGGCCGAGAAGTGACCCGATCGCGGCGGGCCATCACGGCCGGTGTGGGACTTCTGGGCACGGTCGTGGCCGCCTGGGCCTACAGCGCGCGTCGGGCCGGAGAGCCCGCGCTGCCCACCACGACGGTCGCGCGAGGCACCTTCACGGACATTGTCGAGATTCGGGGCGAGGTGCGTCCTGTCCGCTCCACGCTCGTGATGGCGCCGGCCAACGCTGGGGAGCTCCTGATCCTCAAGATCGCCAAGAACGGCACGGCCGTGAAGGCCGGTGAGGTCGTCGCCGAGTTCGACGCCGTGACGATGCGCCGGACCATTCAGGAGAAGCAGTCGGAGCTGCGGGGCGCGCTGGCGGAGCTGCAGCAAGCGAAAGCGCAGCTCACCATCACGCTCGAAGAGCGCAACCGGGCCGTGCGGCGCGCCCAGTTCGACGTCGAGAAGGCACAGTTGTCGCTTGGCGACGTGGAGCTCGTGGGATCGATCGAGGTCGAACGGAGCAGGCTCGCGCTGTCGGATGCCGAGCAGCGGCTGCGCGAGGCCGAAGCGGCGGAAACGGCGGCCAAGGTGGCCGCAGCCTCGGACTTCGCGGCACGCGACCGACGCATCGAGAAGATCAAGGGCGACCTCGCGCGCGCGGAACATGCCGTGACGTCGCTGGTCGCGACAGCACCGGTGGACGGCACCATCAACATCCTGCCCAACTACCGGAGCGCGAGCATGATGGGCATGCCGGCCGAATTCCGGCCGGGCGACAGGACCTACGCCGGAGCGCCGGTCCTCGAACTGCCGGACCTGTCTTCCGTCTTCCTCATAACGCGCCTGGACGAGGCCGACCGCGGACGGCTGCGCGTCGGCCAGACGGCCAGCATTCGCGCCGACGCCGTGGCGGATCAGGAGTATGAAGCGAGCCTCACGGAGATCTCACTCCTCGCCCGCGTGGATTTCTCCGGCGGCTGGCCGCCCACGAAGCAGTTCGACATGCGAATCACGTTCACCAACCCCGACGCGCGGCTGCGACCGGGCATGAGCGCCGTCGCCCGGATCGGCGTCGGCCAGATTCCGGATGTCCTGATCGTCCCGGCCAAGGCCATCTTCATGGAAGGCGGGCGCCCCTCCGTCTATCGCTTCTCCGGGCGGCAGTTTGCCGCCGTGCCCGTCGAGGTCATCCGCCGCGACCGCGAACAGGCCGCGGTCAAGGGCGACCTCCAGCCGGGCGATCGAATCGCCCTCGTCTCACCCGTCGAGTCCGGCAAGCGGGGCGCCTCGTGAGGTGGCCCCGGGTTGCGCTGATCGCGCCAGGTCTCGCGCTGGTCGCGCTCGCGGGCGTCGTCGGCGTCCGGTCGCTCGGATCGGCAACGGCCGTGGCCGACGGCGCCGGCCCCGCGATACCCACGGCCCGGGTCACGCGCGGATCGCTGACGCTGTCTACCCACCTCCAGGGCGAGCTCCGCGCAACGAAGCAGGCCAACCTCACGGTGCCGTCGGTTGGCGGCGCACTGCGAATCCTGACGCTCGTCGACACCGGAACGTCGGTGGTCAAGGACCAGGTCGTGATGGAGCTGGATCCGGCCGACCAGCAGTACGCGCTCGAACAGGCCGAGTCGGAGCTGCAGGAAGCCGAGCAGGAGATCATCAAGCGGCGCGCGGAGATCCGGGCGCAGGAGTCGCAGGACCAGATCAACCTGCTCACGGCGCGCTTCGACGTGCGCCGCGCGGAGCTGGACGCCGCCGTGGACGCCGATCTCATCTCAGGCAACGACCACCGGATCCGTCAGGCGGAGCTGCGCGAGGCCCGGCGCAATCTGGAAAAGGTCGAGCAGGACGGGCAGGCGCGGCAGGTGACGAACAAGGCGTCGCTCCAGGTGCTCGAGGAACGCCGCACCCGCGCGGACATGGCCGCCGCGCGGGCGCGGCAGAACATGGACAACCTGGTGCTGCGCGCGCCCATCGCCGGCGTCGTCTCCGTGCGCGAGAACCATGACGCGGCCGGCGGCTATTTCTATGAGGGGATGTCGCTGCCGTCCTACCGCGCGGGCGACACCGTGTTTTCCGGCCGGCCGGTGATCGACGTTTTCGACCTCGACACCATGGAGGTCCGCGCCCGCGTGAACGAACAGGAGCGCGCCAACGTCAAGGTCGGCCAGAAGGCTGCGATCGAGGCTGACGCCGCGCCCGGACTCGCGCCGACGGCGGTCGTCTCCGCCATCGCCGACATGGGCCGGTCGGACAACCGGAGCGGTCCGTTCCGGCTCTTCGACGTCACGCTCGAACTGAAAGGCGCCGACCCGCGCCTCAGGCCGGGCACCACCGTTCGCCTGAGGGTGGAGGGTGACGTCGTCAGGAACGTGCTGCTCATCCCGAGGCAGGCCCTGTTCCAGGTTGACGGCAAGCCCACGGTCTACGTCCGCGGCGACGGCGCCGACACTTACGCCCCGCGGGTCGTGAAGGTGCTGCACCGTGGTGAAGATCGGGTGGCCGTGGACGGCCTTGCCGAAGGGGTGGAGGTGTCGCTCGTCGATCCGGTCGCCGCCATCAAGCTGGCGGCGCCGGGCGCCGCCGGCGGGCCCCTGGGCGGCACGAAGTGACCGCGCCGCCCGGTGCGCCCGCCCCGCGCGCGGGCCGCGCCTTCTCGATTCTTCCGGAACTGCTCCAGGGGCTCGACAACCTGCGCGCCCACAAGCTCCGGTCGGTTCTGACGATGCTGGGCATGATCTTTGGCGTCGCCGCCGTGATTGCGATGCTCTCGATCGGCGCGGGCGCGCAGCAGCAGGTGATCGCCTTCATTCAGCAGCTCGGCGTGCGCAACGTCATCGTCGAAGCGCGGGAGGCCGCCGACAGCACCTCCCTGACCAAGGTGCGGAAGCTTTCGGCGGGGCTGTCGTTCCGCGACGTGCGGCTGATTGAATCGAGCCTGCCCGACATCGCCGCCCTTTCCGCGCGCAAGCGCTTCGTGCCGGCGAAGATGCTCCCGAAGCCCTACGGCGACCTGCCGGTCGTGTACGGTGTGGCCCCCTCCTACCAGGGGATTGCGGCGGTGCGGGTGGCGCACGGGCGCTTCTTCACCGCCGAGGAAGCGGAAGCGGCCGCGCCGGTCGCGGTGCTCGGACAGGCGGCGGCGGCCGGCTTGTTCGGTCCCGACGATCCGATCGACCAGTTCGTCAAGGTCAATGATTCGTGGTTCCGTGTCATCGGCGTCGCCGGTCCGCAGATTGCCGGCCAGGACGACGTGGCCGGGCTGCCCGTGCAGGATCAGAACAACCTGATCTACGTGCCGCTCATGTCGGCCATTCTCCGGATCGAGGACTCGCGCTGGTGGTACCGGGATGAGATCGACGGCATCTACATCAGCATGACGAACGACGACCGCGTCGCCCCGGCGGGCACGCTCGTACGCGGCCTGCTCGAGGCCACGCATCAGGGCGCCGGCGACTACAGCATCATCGTGCCGGCCGAGCTGCTCGCGCAGCAGCAGCGCACGAAGCGTCTCTTCGAGTTCGTCATGGTCGCCATCGCGTCGATCTCGCTGCTCGTCGGCGGCATCGGCATCATGAACATCATGCTGGCAAGCGTGATGGAGCGCACGCGCGAGATCGGCGTGCGCCGCGCCATTGGCGCGCGCCGGCTCGACATCATCCGTCAGTTCCTGATCGAAACGACGCTGATCACCGTCAGCGGCGGCTTTGCCGGCACGCTGGTCGGCGTCGGCCTCTCGCGGCTCGTGGCCTACGCCGCCGGCTGGTCGACGATCGTCACGGTCTCGTCAGTCGTCGTGGCGACGCTCGTGTCGGTCACAGTCGGCATCGTCTTCGGTCTGTATCCGGCCGTTCGGGCGGCACGTCTCGATCCCGTGTACGCGCTGCATTACGAGTAGCCGGGCGGCCCGGTCCAGGGGCGTCGGCCGGTTGCGCTACAGCGGAATGTTGCCGTGCTTGCGGGGCGGGTTGCGGTCGCGCTTGTTCGCCGCGCTCGCCAGCGCGGCGATGAGCTTGGCGCGCGTCGCGCGCGGCTGGATGATCTCGTCGATGAAACCCCGCGAGGCGGCCACGAACGGGTTCGCCAGCTTCGCGCGGAACTCGGCCACGAGGCGCGCCCGCTCGGCGGCCGGGTCCTTGGCCGCGGCCAATTCGCGGCGGTAGAGGATGTTCACGGCGCCCTCGGGTCCCATGACCGCAATCTCGGCCGTCGGATACGCGTAGTTGAAGTCGGTGCGGATGTGCTTGCTCGCCATCACGCAGTAGGCGCCGCCGTAGGCTTTGCGCGTGATGACCGTGATCTTCGGCACGGTCGCCTCGGCGAACGCGTAGAGCAGCTTCGCACCGGCACGAATGATGCCGCCGTGCTCCTGCTCGACGCCGGGCAGGAAGCCCGGCACGTCCTCGAACGTGACGAGCGGGATGTTGAAGGCGTCGCAGAACCGCACGAAGCGCGCGCCCTTGACCGACGCGTCGATGTCCAGACAGCCGGCGAGCACCGCCGGCTGGTTGGCGACGACCCCCACCGTGCGGCCTCCCAGCCGCGCGAACCCGACGACGAGGTTCTGCGCAAACAGCCGGTGGACCTCCAGAAACGCGCCGTCGTCCACCACCGCGTGAATGAGGTCGTGCATGTCGTAGGGCTGGTTGGGCTGCTCGGGCACGAGCGCGTCGAGCCGCTCGTCCTCGCGGTCGATCGGGTCCGAACTGGCACGCACCGGCGGATCGTCGAGGTTGTTCGACGGCAGGTAGCCGAGCAGCTCGCCGATGAGCCGCAGGCACTCGCGGTCGTCCGCGACGGCAAAGTGCGCGACGCCGCTCTTGGCGTTGTGCGCGTGCGCGCCGCCCAGCGCCTCCTTGGTCACGTCCTCGTGCGTGACGGTCTTGATGACGTCCGGCCCGGTCACGAACATGTAGCTCGTGCCCTCGACCATGATGTTGAAGTCCGTGATCGCCGGCGAGTACACGGCGCCGCCGGCGCACGGGCCCATGATCGCGGAAATCTGCGGCACGACCCCGGAGGCGAGCGTGTTGCGCAGGAAGATGTCGGCGTAGCCGCCGAGCGACAGCACGCCCTCCTGAATGCGCGCGCCGCCCGAGTCGTTCAGGCCGACGATGGGCGCGCCCATTTTGACGGCCAGGTCCATCACCTTCACGATCTTGGCGGCGTTGGTCTCGGACAACGACCCGCCGAACACGGTGAAGTCCTGCGCGAACGCATAGACCGGCCGCCCCTCCACGCGGCCGTGCCCGGCCACCACGCCGTCGCCCGGCACGACCTCGTCGGCCATGCCGAAATCCCGGCACCGGTGTGTCACGAGCTTGTCGAGTTCTTCGAACGTGCCGGCATCGAACAGGAGGTCGATACGCTCGCGCGCCGTGAGCTTGCCGCCCTCGTGCTGCCGGCGCAGCCGCGCTTCCCCGCCGCCCAGCTCGGCCAGGCGTTCGAGGTCGGCGAGGCGGTCCGCCGGGTGACTCACCGGCCGACCCGGGCGCCCTGGGCCTGTTCCCAGTCCTTCAGGAACTTCTCGAGGCCAATGTCGGTCAGCGGATGCTTGAAGCAGGCCTCGATCACGGCCGGCGGGCACGTGCACACGTCCGCGCCCATGCGCGCGGCCTCCACGATGTGCATCGGATGGCGGACGCTCGCCACGAGGATCTCGGTCGGGAACTCGTAGTGCCCGAAGACGTCGACGATCTGCCGGATGAGCCCCATGCCATCCGAGGCGATGTCATCCAGACGGCCGACGAACGGGCTGACGTAGGCGGCGCCGACCTTGGCCGCCAAGAGGGCCTGCGTCGCCGAAAAGACGAGCGTCACGTTGACGCGGATGCCCTCGGACGACAACGCCTTCGTGGCCTTCACGCCCTCGCGCGTGAACGGCACCTTGACCACGACGTGCTCGTCGATCCGGGCGAGCTCGCGCCCCTCGGCCATCATGGCGCCGGCCTCGGTGGCCACGACTTCGGCGCTGACCGGCCCCTGGACCAGACGGCAGATCTCACGAACGATGGCGCGCGGGTCGCCGCTTTGCCTGGCGAGGAGCGACGGATTCGTCGTGACCCCGTCGATGATGCCGAGCGGCACGAGCGTCTGGATCTCGCGGACGCTGCCCGAGTCGATAAAGAGCTTCATGCCTCATCCTCCCGCGCGACGACCGGGTTGGTGAGCGCGCCGACGCCTTCCACGTGAACCGTCACCTGGTCCCCGGGCACGATCGGACCAATGCCGGACGGCGTGCCCGTGGAAATGATATCGCCGGGAAGGAGGGTCATGACCGAGGAGACGAACTCCACGAGCTCCGGAATGGTGAAGATCAGCTCGCGCGTGCGGGAGTTCTGGCGCAGGCTGCCGTTCACGTAGGCTCGCACCTCGAGGTCGCGCCCGTCGAGGCCGACGGCGAGACAGGGCCCGATCGGGGCGAACGTGTCGAAGCCCTTGCTGCGCGTGTACTGCCCGTCCTTGTGCTGCAGCTCTCGAGCCGTGACGTCGTTCACCGCGACGAGACCGAGGATGTGCTTGTGCGCATCTGCCGCCCGCACCTTGAACGCCTGGCGCCCGATGACGAGGCCCAGTTCCGCTTCGTGGTCGACGCGGCCGGCCCACGCCGGCACCTCGATGGCCTGTCCCGGCCCGATGACGGCCGTGGAGGGTTTGATGAAGATCAGGGGCTCCTCGGGGAGCGGCTTGTGCTGCTCGGCGGCATGGTCCTTGTAGTTCAACCCGATGCAGACGATCTTGGACGGCACGACGGGCGGGAGCAGGTCGAGGCCGTCCGGCGCCAGGTCGGCGCCTTCCGAAAAGCGATCGAAGATGTCGCCCTCGACGAGCCGGACGCGGCCCTCGCGCTCGGCGGCGTAGCGCGGCTCGCCGTCATGACGAATGCGGTACAGACGAAGCATGCCGCGGAAGTGTCTCACCGCGCGGCGCGGCGTGCAAGGCGCGCGGGGGCGCGCGCGAGCGGCACCGACACCACGCGCGACGGGTCGCCTCGTCGCCGGCCGGCGACGCCGATCGCGACGTAGTGGCGAGTGGGCGCGCCGGCCACATCGATCGTGCGGCCGGTCAGAACATCGACGAACTGGGCCGGCTCGCCCGCGCCCGGCCGCCGATCCGGCGGGTCGCCCGGCGCGCGCATCGCGTCGGGCGGACGCACGTCCACGCTGGTCAGCAGCCGATTGCCCGCCACCACCTGCGCGGGGGTCGGCGCCGGGTCGGTCGCGGCGGCCTCGAGCACATAGATCTCAATCGCCTGCACGGCCGATGGCGACGTCCCGTCGCGATTGGCCTTGGGCACGGTAAACGTCAGCGTGATTCGATCGTCGTCTCGCGAGGCGGCCAGGTCCGCAATCGGGCCGGGCACGGGCCGGAGCGGCGGAAGCGGCGGCCCCTTTCGGCCGCAACCGGCTGCCGCCAGGATCAGCAGCAGCGCCCCGGCGGCCGCCGGGCGCAGAGCCGCGGTCACAGGATGTACCGCGACAGATCGTCGCTGCGGACGATATCGACGAGCATCCGATTCACGTAGGCCGCGTCGATCCGGACGACCTGGCCGCCGATTTCCGGCGCGTGGAACGACACCTCGTCGAGTAGCCGTTCGAGGACGGTGTGCAGCCGGCGCGCGCCGATGTTCTCGGTGCGGTCGTTCACAATGGTCGCCAGCTCGGCGATGCGTTCGACGGCGTCGGCCGAGAACTCGAGCGTCACGCCCTCGGTTCCCATCAGTGCCACGTACTGCTTGACCAGCGCGTGCTGGGGCTCGGTCAGGATGCGGACGAAGTCGTCGCGGCCGAGCGCCTCGAGCTCGACCCGGATCGGAAACCGGCCCTGCAGCTCGGGGATGAGATCCGACGGCTTCGAGACGTGAAACGCGCCGGCGGCAATGAACAGGATGTGGTCCGTGCGTACCATCCCGTGCTTGGTATTCACCGTCGTGCCTTCGACGATGGGCAGGATGTCGCGCTGCACGCCCTCGCGGCTGACGTCGGGACCGTGGCTGCCCTCGCGACCGGCAATCTTGTCGATTTCGTCCACGAAGATGATGCCCGAGTTCTCGACGCGGCCGATCGCCGCCTTGGCAACGCCCTCCATGTCGATGAGCTTCTGCGCCTCCTCCTCGGTCAGCACGTCCAACGCGTCGGACACCGGCAGGCTGCGCCGCCTCGTGCGGCCGGGAAAAAACCCGGGCAGCATGTCGCGGAGGTTGATGCCGATTTCCTCGACCGACGAACCGGCGATGACCTCGAACGACGGCATCGTCCGGTCGCGCGTGTCCACCTCGACGGTCTTGGTGTCCAGCCGCCCGGCGCGCAACTGCTCGCGCAGCCGCTCGCGCGTGGACTGAGCGTGCTCCCGGGTCATCGCGGCATCCGCGGACGTCTCGCCGAGCGGCGAGACGGGCGCCGGCGGCAGCAGCAGGTCGAGCAGCCGCTCCTCAGCCGCGTGCCGCGCCTTCTCGCGCACCTCGACCTCGCGCTCTTCGCGGACCATCTTCACGGCAATTTCCACGAGGTCCCTCACCATGGACTCCACGTCGCGGCCCACGTAGCCGACCTCGGTGAACTTCGACGCCTCGACCTTGATGAACGGCGATTGTGCCAGCCGTGCGAGCCGCCGCGCGATCTCGGTCTTGCCGACCCCCGTGGGCCCGATCATCAGGATGTTCTTCGGCGCGACCTCCTCGGCCATCTCGGGCGAGAGGCGCTGGCGCCGGTAGCGGTTGCGGAGGGCGATGGCCACCGCCCGCTTGGCGGCCTTCTGGCCGACGACGTACTTGTCGAGCTCGGCGACAATCTCGCGTGGAGTCAGCGAGGCCGCGGACGTGTCCAGGCTTGCCGGCAGGAGGATGGGGGCCATCTCAGAGTTCTTCCAGCACGATCCGACTGTTGGTATAGACGCAGATGTCGGCCGCGATGGCCATGGCCCGCTCGACAATCGCGCGGGCCTCGAGCCCGCCGTGCGCCACGAGCGCGCGCGCCGCGGCCATCGCATAGGGACCGCCCGACCCGATTCCCATCACGCCGTCGTCCGGCTCGATGAGATCGCCGGTCCCCGACAGCAGGTACATGGCCTTCGCGTCGGCCACGAGCATCATGGCCTCGAGCCGGCGCAGGATGCGGTCGGTGCGCCACTCGCGCGCCAGCTCGACGGACGCCCGCTCGAGATTGCCGCGGTGCTCCTCGAGCTTGGCTTCGAACCGGCCAAAGAGCGCGAAGCCGTCCGCGGCCGTCCCGGCAAACCCCGCGAGCACGCGATCCTGGTAGAGACGACGGACCTTGCGCGCCCGATGCTTGACGACCGTCTGGCCCACGGTGACCTGGCCGTCGCTCGCGAGCACGACCTTCCCCTGGTGGCGGACACCGAGCACGGTCGTGGCGCGCAGCGGAGGCATCTGTCGAAACCCCTTGGGAACAGGCCGAAAAGGCATCGTAGTGCCGTCCGCGGACGAGGGCAAGGCCGGAGGACAGCTCGACGGCCTGGACGCGCCGAGGGGCCTAGAAACCGGGCGTTTGCAGCCACCCGAAAGTGGCAGTAGAGTTGCACCGAGAGCCCCTGGAGAGGTCCGCGGGACGGACCTCGGGAGTTGACGCCATGGCCCGCTTCCCACGCCTTGCCATCTCGTTCATCGTCGGCTTCGCGCTCGCAGTGCCTGCCGTGGCCGCGGCGCAGGCGGTGGGTCGTCCCGGGTCGTCGGGGTCGTCTTCAGGATCGGCCGGTTCGGGCTCAGGCGGTTCGAGCTCCTCGGGCTCGTCGGGCGGCAGCGTGTCGTCGGGTCCGAGCTCCTCACCGGCCCCGAGTCGGATTGGCCCCAGCTCCTCGTCGTCCTCCTCGTCGCGAACCGGCAGCGCCGCTCCGCGATCGGCTCCGCCTCCGGGCGGCGTGATCGGCACGGGCTCGTCCCGCTCGGGTTCCGACGCGCCGCGTGGCGGTGGCACCACGGGTGGCGGCTCGGTCCCCGACCTGCAAACGGCACGCACCCGCGGCGACCGGGGGTTGCGCGGCGAGGCCGTCCCGCGGCCGGCAACCGACGTGCGGTACATCTCGTTCCCGTTCTTCGGGCCGTGGGGCCGCTGGTATCCGTGGTTCGGATCCGGCTTCGGCTGGTATCCGGGCTTCGTCACCTACAACCCGTACCGGTACGGCGGCACGCGCTGGACCTGGGGTCGGTACGGCATGTGGTACGACCCGTTCGCGTATATGTACGACCCGCTGTACTCGGGCTACGGCTACTACAGCGGCTCGCGTGAGACAAAGACGAAGAGCACGATCGGATCGATTCGGCTCCGGGTGAGCCCGAGCTTCGCGAAGGTGTATGTCGACGGCGTTCTGCACGGCCTCGTGAGCGATTTCGACGGCTTGACGAATCACCTGCGGCTCGAAGCCGGCCATCACACGCTCGAGCTGCGAGCCGACGGCTACGAGACGCTCCGGCGCGAGATCACGGTCGAAGTCGGTCGGACCCTGACGGAGCGCGCAACACTCAAGAAGCTGTGAGTCCCGGCCGGATGCTCGCGGTCGTCGCGGGCATCTCGCTCCTGTACGACGTGTCGATTGGCGTCGCGCTCGCGGCGGCGCCGGGCACGCTCGCCTCCTGGTTCGGCGCGCCCCTTCCAAGCCCCCTGCTCTTTGTGCGGCTGAACGCCATCTTCCTGATTGCCGTGGGCCTCGGGTACCTGCAACCGCTTCGCAACGCCGAGGCCCATCGGCCGTACATGTGGGTGTTCGGCGTCCTGCTCAAGGGCGCCGGCGCGGTGGTGTTCCTCATCAGCTACGCGAGCGGCGACGTCCCGGCCTCGTTTCTCGTGTTTGCCGTGAGCGACGGTGCGTTGGCGGTGGCGACCCTCGTCGCGCTGGTCCGGCGCGTCTGACACCGGCCGGCCCGTCTAGCTCCGCCTGCGCGCGAAGATGAAGTACAGCGGCAGTCCCGCCGCGATAACGGCGAGGCCGTACCGCTCGCCGAAATTGTTCATGTAGAGACTGTAGCCCACCATGACGAGGCTCGCGGCGACGAAAACGGCGGGCGCCACGGGATAGCCCCACGCGCTGAAGGGCCGCGCCGCCGCCGGCTCCCGCCACCGGAGCACGAACAGCGCCAAGACGGCGGCACCGGCAAACAGCATGACGGCAAAGCCCGTGTAGTTGACCAGGCCCGCCAGCGTGCCCGACAGGACCAGGACGGAGCTCCAGGCCGCCTGCGTCGCAATGGCGATCGCCGGCGTGCGGAAGCGCGCATGGACGCGCGCCACGGCTGAGGGGAACACGCCGTCGCGCGCCATCGCGTAGTACACGCGCGGCCCCGCCAGGACCATCGCGCTGATGCTCGCCGCGATGCTGAAGATCGTCAGCAGCGCGAGGAGCGTGCCGGCGGCGGCGCCGAAGAGCCGCTGCGCGACGACGTCGGTCAGACCCTTCGACTGACCGAGCAGCTCAGCCAGATCGGCGGGCGGCAGCGCGTAGAGGTAGAGCACGTTCAGCCCGAGATAGATGACCACCACCGCACCCGTGCCGAGCGCGAGCGCAATCGGCACGTTGCGGCCCGGATCCCGGATCTCTTCAGCGACGTAGGCCGCGGCGTTCCAGCCCGAATAGCTGAACATGATGGGAATCAGGGCCAGCAGCCAGCCCGTCGCCGGCGAGGGCACCGTGTGACCGGCAGAAAGATTGCCGAACGAGCCGGTGCCAATCGACAGGCCGATGGCGACGAACACGACGAGCGCCAGGACCTTGAGCGAGGCCAGCACGTTGTGCACCAGCCTGCCGGGCCCGAGGCCGCTCATGTGGATGAGCGACAGGCCGACGATCGTCGTGATCGCGACAATCGCCTGTGGCGTGACGACGAGCGGCGCGTACGGAATCGGCACGGTGAACAGCGCCGTCCGATCGGCGGCCGCCGGGATGAACCGGCCGATGTAGTCGCTGATGAGCACGGCGTTGGCGGCAATCGCGCCCGAGAAGCCGGCGACGAACGACGTCCATCCGGTGAGAAAGGCGGCAATCGGGCCGAAGGCGTCGCGCAGGTACACGTACTCGCCGCCGGCGCGGGGGCGAAGGGCGGCCAGCTCGGCGTAGGCCATCGCGCCCGCGAACGCGAGGAGCCCGCCCAGGAGCCAGACCAGCAGGATGCCGGGCGAGGTGGGGACCATGCCCGCCACCAGAATCGGCACAAAGAAGATCCCGGTGCCGATCACGTTCGACACGACGATGGCGGCCGAGTCGAGCGGGCCAAGACGTCGCTCGAGCGTCGCGGCGCCGGGTGCGGCGGTGGGCGATCCGGCCGGCTCGCTCACGGACGGCCGGGGTCTTTCATGTGAGGAATGATGCGTCGCTCGACCTTGAACTCACCCAGCGCGTAGATGTTGCCGGCCCGACGGGCGAACATCCGGACGGTCCAGTCCTTGAAGCCGCTGTGCGTGAAGAGCTCCGCCCGGGGCTGGTCGAGCGTGTAGCCCACCGTCGCCCGTACGGTAAGCGGCTCCGTCGATTGGCCCGGCTGGATCGGCGTGCCGCCGATGCCGGTGATCAACCGTGAGTCACTCTCGCCGTCGGCGCCTTCGATCCAGTAGGACACCGTGAGCTGCACGCCGCCAATCGCCCGGGCGCTGGCGTTCTTCAGTCGAAACGTGATGCTCGGCAGCAGGTGGTTCTGGCCGTTCTTGATGCCGTTGTCGTACCAGCCCGACAGGACGTCCGTGACGGACAGGGCCGTCCCGAGATCGGGGGTGCCGCCGCACGCGGCTCCACCCGCGCACGCCACCAGGGCGACGAGGGCGACAATCGCGACACGCGCGCGCGGCATCGCCCGGATTGTAGATCAGAACCGCCGCTCGATAATCCGCTGCTTCGCTTCCTCGCGCGTGAGCGCGCCCTTGCGATAGGACAGGAGATCCTCGCCCTTGATGGTCAGCACCAGTTTCCTCGAGAGGTTCTTGTACAGCGGATCCCGGATGGCCACATCGACCGGATCGCAGGCCACGGTCAGCGTCTGGCCTTCCTTCAGCAGGAGCACGCCGGAGCTGTCCAGTACGGTGTCAATCAGGGCCTCATAGACCAGGGCGGTGTAGTACTGGTCTGGTGTCATGTTGCCGGGCGCCAGACCTGGCGCACCCGGACCCATCGGATCGGCCACGGGCAGACCCGCGGCACCAACGCGGGCGGGTCCGGGCTTCGACGCCAGCGGCGCCACTGGCGCTCCGCGCTTCAGCGCGGCAAACTCGGCCCAGAGGTCGAGCGAGGTCGGCATGATCTCGGCGACCTCGACGTGGAAGACCAGGCTGTTGTCGAGGAGCGGCACGCTCCGCACGGTCGGCTCCTGCGCGAAGGCCATCGTCACATTGGGCGCCACCTGCCCGGCCCACTGCGCCACCTTCGCGCCGGCCCGGACGACGGCGTCCTTCAGCGCCATCTCGAACGTGCGCACGTTGTTCTTGAGCGCGTTCTCCTGCGTCGGTGACGCGACCGGCGCCGGCTGCTGCGCCCCGATCGGCGCGACCAGAATGAGCGCCAGCGCGAATCCGGTCGCCTTGACCGTCCCGCGGTCGCGATGGTGCATCCTCACTGGCCACCCCCTTGCCGTTCAAGCGTGATCTTCAACTCTTCCAACTCCTGCCGCAGCCGGCGGACCTCACGGTCCGACCCCTGCTTCAGCCGGTAGAAATCCGACCAGAGCTGGCTGACTCGATCCAGCGCCTTGCGGTCGGCGTCTTCGAGCCTCGCCATCACGCGGCGCTCGAGGCCCTCGTCCGACGACACGGCTACGACTTCCGGTGCCCGACTCTGGCTGGCCTGCTGGACGCGGGCCAGCTCGCTCCGCATGAGCGACAGAATCTGCTGTTCGACGGCGTCGAGTTCGGCCGCGGTGACGCCGGCCGGGGCCGCGCTCTCGCGCGGCTGGAATATCTGCGTCGCCGCACCGCCGGCCAGTCCGGCCACCAGCACGACGGCAGCCGCCGTTGCCAGCGCCCGGGCCGGCGAGTATCGCCACCACGGCGCGGGCGCGACGATCGGCGCGGGCCGCCACACAGGCGCGTGGTCCGGCACGCTCCAGGCCAGTAGGTCGTCGCGCACGCCCCGGAGCCCGGCGATCTCCGTCCGGCAGGTCGCGCAGGATTCGAGATGGCTCTCGATCGCGCGGCGCTCCTGGGTCTCGCACTCGTCGTAGACGTACCCGATCAATCGCTCACGTTCGTCGCACATGGCTGGCATCCCTCGTTCGTGCTACCAGGAACTTCCCTCCCACGTCGCCCGCCTGAGGCTGGCCTCTTCCGCCTGCCGTCGCTCCAGTCGCCGGCGCAGCACGGACAAGCCCTGGTACAGGCGCGTCTTCACGGTACTCAACGGACAATCGAGCATCTCGGCGATTTCCTGAAACGTCAGGCCGTGGTACTCCTTCAGCAGGATGGCCGTCCGCTGCTCTTCCGGCAATTCGGCCATCGCCTTGGCCACCGCGGCGGACATCTCGCGCCGCGCCACCAGGTCCTCCACCGATTCGTCCGGCGGCAGACGCTGGTCGGCCAGGTCCACGGGATCCGTGCCCTCGGGAACCGCGACGATCGGCGTGCGGCGTTCCCGCCGAATCCAGTCGCGACAGAGATTCAGCGTGATGCGATACAGCCACGACGAAAACTTCGCCTGCCCCTTGAACCCCTTCAGGCCGCGATAGGCGCGGAGGAAGGCCTCCTGCACCACGTCGCGGGCGTCCTCTTCCCGCCCGAGCGTCCGGTAGGCCAATGCGTAGATCGGCCGCTCCCAGCGCGTGACCAGCTGGTTGAAGCTGTCCACGTCGCCGGCGGTCGCCCGGGCCACCAGCTCCTCATCCGTCCGGGTCATCAAGGCGCCTGAACGCACGGTCGTCGAGTGCCGGCCTCCGCGTGCGTCCTGCTGGTTAGACGGCCCCCGACGGGCGCCAGTCGGTACGGCACGAAACAGGCCGGAAAACGCCAGTATAGCCCCGCGTGCGGCGCTCCGGCCGGACGCCGCCGCATCGGACATGCACCACCTGCCGTCTGGTCCCGCCTTCGACCTGGTGGTACACTTCCGCCTACCGGACCCCGGCTCACATGGGCGACGACCAGTTTCTCACCACCGACGAAGTCCTCGATTACCTGCAGATCAACCTCCGTACGATCTACCGCCTGATCAAGGCGCGGCAGATTCCGGCCGTGCGCGTGGGTCGCCAGTGGCGCTTTCGGAGGACGGATCTCGACGCGTGGCTCGCCGCGCGAACCGCGGGCGACCGCGACGTGGTGAGCCGGCCTCGCATCCTGGTCGTCGACGATGAACCGGCCGTACGCGAACTGCTGGGCAAGTCCCTGACGCTGTCGGAATACGAGGTGGACCTCGTCGGCGACGGACCGACGGCGCTCGATCGACTGAGCGGCGCCGAGTACGACCTGCTCATCATCGACCTGAAAATGCCGGGTATGGACGGGCTGTCGGTGATCCGGGAGGCCCGGCGGCGCAATCTGGACCTGCCGGTCATCATCGTCACTGGCTTCTCGACCGAGGCGAACGCGATCGAAGCGATCAACCTCGGCGTGTCCGGCTATCTGACGAAGCCGTTCCGCATTCCGCGTCTCCTCAACGTGGCGGCGCGCGCGCTGGGAGAACCCGCGGAAACCGTCGACGTCTAGAACGCCGGCCCGCTCCTGCCGCGCCTGCGCCACTCCATGATCCAGCTGTCGGGTCTCACCAGGAGGTTCGGCGACCGCGTCCTGCTCGACGAAGTCACCTGGCAGGTCGAGGACGGCGATCGCATCGGCCTCGCCGGTCCCAACGGCGCCGGCAAGACCACGCTCCTGCGCATGCTGGCCGGCCTCGACGAGGCCGACCGCGGCAGCATCATCCGTCCCGCGGGCCTCACGGTGGGCTACTTGCCGCAGGACGGCCTGGAACATGCGGGCCGCACGCTCGTGGACGAAGCGTCGCTGCCGTTCCAGCCCCTGCTCGAAGCCCGCGCCGAGATCGAACGGATCGAGCACGACCTGGCCAATCCGGCCCTGCCTGACGGCGAACACGAGACTCTCCTCGTCCGCTACCACGAACTCGTCGAGCGTTTTCGGCACGAGGACGGGCACAGCATCGACCTGCGGGTGACGCAGGTGCTCGAGGGCCTCGGCTTCGCGCGACGCGACTTCGAGAAGCTGACCGAGACGTTCTCCGGCGGCTGGCAGATGCGAATCGCCCTGGCCAAACTGCTGCTCACGCGGCCCACGCTCCTCCTTCTCGACGAGCCCACCAACCACCTCGACCTGGACGCTCGCAACTGGCTCGAAGGCTACCTGGCCGACTATCCCCACGCGGTGATCCTGGTCTCGCACGACCGGTTCTTCCTCGATACGGTCGTCACCCGAATCGCCGAGATCTCGCTCCGGACCATCACGGACTACACCGGTACCTACTCCCAGTTCCTGGTCGAACGCGACGCCAGGCTCGAGCGGCTGCGGCAGGCCAAGAAGGAGCAGGACGACGAGATGGCCCGCATGCGGGCGTTTATCGACCGCTTCCGATACCAGGCCACCAAGGCCGCCCAGGTGCAGAGCCGCATCAAGATGCTGGACCGGATCGTGCCGATTGAAGTGCCGCCCGAACGCAAACGGGTGCGTTTCACGTTCCCGGCCTGCCCCAAGAGCGGCCGAATGGTCATAGAGCTGAAAGACCTCCACAAGGCGTACGGCAAAAACGTCGTGTTCGAACGCGCCAGCCTGCTCGTCGAGCGCGGCGATCGCGTGGCGCTGGTGGCGCCCAACGGCGCCGGCAAGTCGACCTTGATGCGGATGATCGCCGGCGCCGAGGCCCCAGACATGGGCACCCGGCGGGAGGGACACCAGGTCGTCATGCAGTACTTCGCCCAGGACGAGGCGTCGCAGCTCGACCCGACGCGGACGGTCTACGAGGTCATGGAGGCGGACTCGCCGGTGGCGATGGTCCCGGCCATCCGCAACATTCTTGGCGGCTTCCTGTTCTCGGGCGACGACATCTACAAGCACGCTGGAGTCCTGTCCGGCGGGGAGCGAACGCGGCTGGCCGTCGCACGAATGCTCCTTCGGCCTGCCAACACGCTCGTACTCGACGAGCCGACCAACCACCTCGACCTCGATTCCAAAGATGTGCTGCTCAATGCGCTCGAGGACTTCGGAGGCACGCTGGTGTTCGTCTCGCACGACCGCTACTTCCTGGACAAGCTGGCCACCAGAATCGTGTCCGTGGGCCACGGCGCTCTCGAGATTTACCCCGGCGGCTACGAGGAGTTCCTCTGGAGCCGGACTCAGCGGCCGGCCGCCCGACCTGCCCCAACCAGGCAGGATTCAGCCCCCGTTCATGGGAACAGGCGTACCCAGCCGCGACCGGCCAAGGGAACGCCCGACCCCGGAGGGGCCGCAACCTACGAGCAGAAGAAGAGGCAGGACGCCACCGCGCGGCGTCGCCAGAAGGCCGCCAGCGAGCGGGCGGCCCGCGTGCGGGACCTGGAGGCCAGGATCGCCGAACGCGAGCAGATGATCCGGGACCTGGAGGCCCGAATGGCCGCGCCCGGCTTCTATGAGGAGCGGGAAACGGCCGATGCCGTCATCCATCGGCACCAGGCGCTCATGTGGGAGGTCGGCGACCTCATGAACCAGTGGGAGAGCCTCCAGGCGTCCGAAAACCACCCGGAATAACGGCCTGGATTACACTTCTGTTACGTTTCTGTAATCTCAGATCAATACTGTAAGCGCTCCGGAGGACTCCCGAGCGGCCGATAACAGGGTGGCGCACACTTTTCGTGTGAAACGCGCCACGTCGGCGGGTACAGGCCTTGCCTCTGTACTCGCCGCCCGCAGGAGCGGACCTAGCTGATGGCACGCCCGTTGAGCACCGCCAGCCCCTCGCCCGTCGAGTCTCCGACCGTTCGGGGACCGCAACCCATCCGCCGAGCCGAGGCGGGGCGGGTTGACGACACCCTGGGGGACGACCGCTTCTTCCGGCATCTGGTCTTCACGTTGCGGACCGGGGTGCTGGCCATCACGCGGGACGGCCGCATTGCCGCGATGAACGACATGGCCTACCGCCTGCTCGGGCTGTCGAGCCGGGCCGGCGACGTGGGCCGCCCGTTCCGGGAAGTCCTGACGGATCTGCCCGAGGTCACGAGCGTGCTGCAGGACGCGTTCGGCAGCGACGACCTGCCCAACCGCGCCGAGATGCGGCTGCGCAAGACGGGTCGGGCCATGGGCTACACCCTGTCGCACATCCACGACGACGACGGCCGGTGCGTGGGCGCCACGATGTTCTTCAAGGACCTGACACGAGTCGAACAGATCGAAGAGCGCGAGCGGCTGCGCGATCGGCTGGCGGCGCTTGGCGAGATGGCGGCGGCGATTGCTCACGAGGTGAAGAACCCGCTCGCGAGCATCGAGGTGATGGCGGGCGTCCTCAAGCGCCAGCTCACGGACCGTGACGAGGCGCTGGACATTCTGAACGATGTCATCAAGGAAGCCAAGCTGGCCAACGCCATCGTCGTCGAGGTGCTCGAGTTCGTGCGGCCGCTCCAGCTGCAGGTCGATCGCGCATCCCTCGACGAGATCATCAAGGATTCGATCACGCTGGCCGAAGGCAAGCTGCGCCGCGGCGCGGTCACGATTGACACCGAGATCGGGTCCGACGTGCCGGAGCTGCTGGCCGATCCGCACCAGCTACGCCTGCTCTTCTCCAACCTGCTGGCCAATGCCTTCGACGCGCTGGGTGGCGAAGGGCACGTGGACATCCGGGCGGAGCTGATTCCTGGCGAGCCGGAGCCTGTCGGCACGCTCGACCCGCAGCCGCCGCGCGTCGTCGTCGAAGTGCGCGACTCGGGTCCCGGCATCGGGGCGGAGGACCTCGAACGGATTTTCAGTCCGTTTTTCACCACCAAGCCGCAGGGCACGGGCCTCGGCCTGGCCATCGTGCGTAAGGTCGTTGACGCGCACGACGGACGTATTGACGCCGTGTCGGCGCCCGGTCGCGGGGCGGCCTTCCGCGTGACGCTGCCGGTCGTGCCCACTGAACGCAGTCTGGGGAGATGAGGGATGGGACGCATTCTGGTCGTTGACGATCACGATTCTCTGCGGAAGGGCCTGGTCCGGGCCCTGACCAACGCGGGCCACGACGTCGAAGAGGCGGCCAACGGCACGCTCGCCATCGAGCGGCTGCAGGACAGCCAGTTCGACGTGGTGCTGACCGACCTGCGCATGGGCGGAGCCGACGGCATGGACGTGCTCCGCACGACGCGATCGCTCCAGCCGAGTGCGGCGGTCATTCTGATGACGGCGTTCGGCTCGATCCACACGGCGGTCGAAGCCATGAAGATCGGCGCGTTCGACTTCGTGCAGAAACCGTTCGAGATCGAGGAAATGGAGCTCAAGATCGAGAAGGCCGTCGAGCTCCGGCACCTGAAGTACCAGGTCGAGTACCTCCGCCACGAGCAGCAGGACATCTACGACTTCGACCGCATCGTCGGCGCGAGCGGCGCCCTGCAGCAGGTCCTGTCCATCGTCAAGAAAGTGGCCCGGAGCAATTCGACCGTGCTGATCAAGGGCGAAACCGGCACGGGCAAGGAGCTCATCGCGGGCGCGATTCACCACAACTCGAACCGCGCGAATCGGGCGTTCGTCAAGGTGAACTGCGCGGCCCTCCAGGAGAACCTGCTCGAGTCGGAGCTCTTCGGCCACGAGAAGGGCGCGTTCACCAGCGCCGACAAGCAGCGCATCGGACGCTTCGAGCAGGCCGACGGTGGCACGCTGTTCCTCGACGAAGTGGGCGACATGAGCGCCTCGACCCAGGCGAAGATCCTGCGCGTCCTCCAGGAGCACGAGTTCGAACGGCTGGGCGGCACGCGCACGCTGCGCGTGGATGTGCGCATTATCGCCGCCACCAACCGCAACCTGATGCAGATGGTACAGGAAGGCCGCTTCCGCGAGGACCTCTTCTACCGCCTGAACGTCGTCTCGGTCGAGACGCCGCCGCTCCGTGAGCGCAAGGACGACATCCCGGCCCTGGCGGAGTTCTTCGTCAAGCGCTTCTCCGGCGAGCTGAAGAAGAAGGTCGAAGGCGTGCACGCCGACGCGTTGAAGGTGCTGATGCGCCACAACTGGCCGGGCAACATCCGCGAGCTGGAGAACGTCGTGGAGCGCGCGGTGCTGCTGGCCGAGAGCGGCATGGTGGGCGTCGACGACCTGCAAATCGGCGATCAGGCGGCGCCGACCTCTTCGAACGAGCGCGCCACCGTCGTCAAGATCCCGCCGACCGGCATTCCCCTCGAGGAAATCGAGCGCCAGGCCGTCGTCGAGGCGCTGAAGATGTCGAACTGGGTGCAGAAAGACGCGGCCGAGCTCCTGGGGATCAGCCCGCGCGTGATGAATTACAAGATCAAGATCCTCGCGATCGAGATCCCGCGAAGCCGGCGCGTCATCGCCGAGCCGGTGACGCCCCTCACGAGCTAGCCCCGCGGACCGGCCGGCACCCGGGCGCGCGGATGCGCGCGGCGATAGACCTCGAGCAGCCGTCCTACATCGAGGTGCGTGTACCGCTGGGTCGTGCCGAGCCGCGCGTGGCCGAGCAGTTCCTGAATCGCCCTCAGATCGGCGCCAGCCTGCAGCAGGTGCGTCGCAAACGTATGCCGCAACGCGTGCGGGCTGATGCCGCGCTGGATCGCGGCCTGACGGACGTACCGGCGCACGATCCGATCCACGCTGCGAGAGGTGAGGCAGCCGCCCCGGAGGTTGAGAAACAGCGCGTGCCGGAGACGCCCATGGCGCGACGCCCCGGTCGGCCGGCCCGCCTCGGGCGCGACCGCGTCGGCCAGCATCGCGCGCAACGCGCCGAGGGCGGTGCGGTTGAACGGCACCAGGCGCTCCCGGCCGCCCTTGCCTCGCACGCGGACGATCCGGCTCGACAGGTTGACGTCATCGAGATCCAGGCCGACCAGCTCGCTCAGGCGGAGGCCTGACGCGTAGAGGAGCTCCAGAATCGCTCGATCGCGACGCCCGCCCACGGACGTCGTGTCCGGCGCCTCCACGAGTCGAGCCACTTCATCGGCGCCCAGATGCGCCGGGAGCGTCTGTTCCTTGCGCGGCGAGCCGACGAGCGCGGTCGGATCATCGGCCAGGCATTCCTCGCGAACCAGGAACCGTGCAAACGTGCGCAAGGCCGCCAGCCGGCGGCCGGCTGACGCGCGGCTGTTGCCGCGTTCGTGCAGGTCGGCGAGAAACCCGCGCACGGCGTCGGCGTTGAACGCCTCCACGCCCACGTCGCTCGGCCTGCACGGGCGGCGGCGCGCCACATGGTCCAGGAACTGCTCGAGATCCGACCGGTAGGCCCGCAGGGTATGCGGCGACACGTTCCGATTGTGCGCGAGGAATCCGAGAAACGCCTTGAGTGACGCGTGGAGCGTCATCCCGCCCTCCAGGCCGCGCCCGTCTCCGCGTCCCCGCCATCGCCGTACCACGCCGCCAGGTCGTCGAGCGCGCGGCGGCTCGTCGCGAGCGCCCGGGCCTGACGGTTCCGGGGCGGGGCCGGCAGCGGCGCCATGATGCCGAACGTGATGTTCGTCGGATCGTAGTGACGTGCGTCGGCGTGCGAGACGTAGTAGCCGAGCGCGCCGAGCGCCGTCGTGCGCGGCGGCGCCAGCGGGACGCGCCCCCGGGCCCGCCGCGCGGCATTCCGTCCGGCGATCAGGCCTGACGCCGCCGACTCCACGTAGCCCTCCACGCCCGACAGCTGCCCGGCAAAGAAGAGGCCGGGGCGTGTTCTGGCCTCCCAGGTCTCGGCGAGCACCATGGGCGCGTTGATGTAGGTGTTGCGGTGGATCATGCCGAAACGGACGAATTCGGCGCGCTCGAGCCCGGGAATGCGTCGCAGCACACGCGCTTGATCGCCCCACTTGATCTGCGTCTGGAAGCCGACGAGGCTGTAGTGATCGCCGGCGAGGTTGTCCTGCCGAAGCTGCACGACGGCGTATGGGCGACGGCCGGTGCGGGGATCGCGCAGGCCGGCCGGCTTCATGGGCCCGAATCGCAGCGTGTCGACGCCGCGGTGCGCCATCACCTCCACCGGCAGGCAGCCCTCGAAGAACGGCGTGCGATCGAAGTCGTGCACGGCCGCCTTCTCGGCCAACACGAGAGCGCGGTGAAACTGCCGGTACTCGTCCTCCGTCAGTGGACAATTGAGATAGTCGCCCGCTACCACGTCCGGAACAGCGGTCGGGCGGGCGGGCGGCGCGTCGCCCAGACTGCGATCCCAGCGCGACTGCCGAAAGACCTTCGACATGTCGATGGTCCCGGCCAGCACGATGGGGCTGATGGCGTCGAAGAAGGCCAGATGGTCGGCGCCCACAAACGCGCGGATCGACTCCGACAGGGAGGCTGACGTCAGCGGTCCGGTCGCCATGATGACAGGCGAGCCGGGCGCGGGATCCGGAATCGCCTCGACCTCGCGCCGCTCGACTCGAATGAGCGGCTGCGCCTGAATCGCCGCCGTGACCTCGGTGGCGAACGCCTCACGATCGACCGCGAGGGCGGCGCCGGCCGGCACCCGCACGCGGTCCGCGATCCGCATGATCAGCGAATCCAGGCGCCGCATTTCCTCCTTCAGGAGGCCGACGGCATTGTCCAGCTTGTCGCCGCGGAAGGAGTTGCTGCAGACGAGTTCGGCCAGCCGGTCCGTCTGGTGCACCGGCGTGCGCCGGGCGGGGCGCATTTCCACCAGCGTGACGGGCACGCCCATCGAGGCCGCCTGCCAGGCGGCCTCGGTGCCCGCGAGACCGCCGCCAACGATGCGAACCATCGTGGCGATGATACCGCCGACCGGCGCGGGAGGCCTCAGGTTCCGGCGGCGGCGGCGAGCTCCTCCGTACGGACGAAGTCGCAGTCCTCGTTGCTGCAGATCAGCTGGCGGCCGTGGCGCTTCGTCACCTTCTCCGTCAGGAACTCTCGCCCGCATTTCGGGCACGGCTCGGCCACCGGCCGGTTCCAGAGCGTAAACTCACACTTGGGATAGTTGGCGCACCCGAAGAACACTTTCCCACGGCGCGACTTGCGCTCTACCACGTCGCCGCCGTCGAGCGGACACCGCACACCGGTGGACTTGAGCTTCACGTAGCGGCATTCGGGATAGCCCGTGCACGCCGTGAACTCGCCATACCGGCCGTGCTTGACGACGAGGTTCTTGCCGCAGTGGGGGCAGGTCTCGTCCAGCACTTGGTCCGGCCGGGCGGCCGCGACGCCTTGCTTCGTCGAGATGATCTTCCGCGTGGTTCGGCATTCCGGGTAGCCGGTGCAGGCGAGGAACATGCCGAAGCGACCGCGCTTGACCACCATCGGCCGGCCGCAGTTCTCGCAGGTCTCATCGAGCTCCTCCGTCGACTGGTCGGCCGGTTCGAGCTCCTTGGTGTTGTCGCAGTCCGGGTACCGGCTGCAGGCGAGGAAGATGCCGAAGCGACCGGCCTTCTCGACCATCTCGCCGACGCCGCACTTGTCGCAGGACACGCCGGTCGGTTGTCCCTCCTTGAAGTTGGGCATCTCCCTGGCGGCGCGCTTCAGGTCTTTCTTGAACTTCTGATAGAAGTCGCCCAGCGTGCCGGCGTAGTCAGCCTTGCCTTTCTCGATGTCGTCGAGCTGCTCTTCCATGCGCGCGGTGTACTCGACGTCGAGGATGTCGTCGAACGAGGGGTGCAGCAGCTTGTCGACCAGCCGCCGGCCGAGGATGGTCGGTCGGAACTTGCCGTCGGCCTTGTTGACGTATTCGCGCGCCTGCAGCACGGAGATGATCGACGCGTAGGTGCTGGGCCGGCCGATGCCGTCCTCCTCCAGCGCCTTGACGAGCGACGCTTCCGTGTACCGGGGTGGCGGCTGCGTGAACTTCTGATCGGGCGAGATCGCCTTGACGTCGAGCGCCTGCCCCTCGCTGAGGGCCGGCAGCACGCCGCTCGCCGGTTCCTCCTCCGAGTCGGCCGGCGCCGGGCCTCCCGCCGGCCGCTCCGTTCGTTCGCTCTCCTCGGCTTCGGCGGTCCCCTGCCCGTACACGGCCATCCAGCCAGCAAACTTCGGCACGGAGCCCTTGGCCCGGAATACGTAGTCGCCCGCGGAGATCTCCACGGTCGTGTCGTCGAACGTGGCCGGGAGCATCTGGGACGCCACAAACCGGTTCCAAATCAGGCGATACAGGTAGTACTGATCCGCCGTCAGCTGCCCCCGGATGTCGTCCGGGGCGTACTTGAGGGACGTCGGCCGGATCGCCTCGTGCGCGTCCTGTGCCGTCGCCTTGAGGCGGTACCGGTTCGCTTCCTCGGGCAGGTAGTGCTCGCCGTGCTGCGTCCGAATGTGGGCGCGTACCTCGTCCAGCGCCTGCTCGGCCACGCGCACGGAATCGGTACGCATGTAGGTGATGAGCCCGACGGGCGCGTCCTCGCCCGGCAGCTCGATCCCCTCGTAGAGCTGCTGGGCCACCATCATGGTTTTCTTCACCGGGAATCGCGACGCCTGCTGCAGCTTGCTCGTAATGAACGGCGGGACCGCGTGCTTCCGGCGTTCTTTGGTGGTCACGGCCGTTACGACAAACGCCGCCTGCTCGAGATCGGCCAGAACGGCCTGCGCCTCGGCCTCATTCCGGATCTTGGCCGCGGCGTCGCCGCGCCGGACGAGTCGCGCGTCGAACTCCGGCGGGTCGGTCGCGGCGAGTCTCGCGGTGATGTGCCAGTACTCTTCCGGCACGAACGCCTCGATCTCGCGCTCGCGGTCGCAGATGATCTTCAACGCCACCGACTGCACGCGGCCGGCGCTCAGCCCGCGGCGCACCTTGTCCCAGAGGATCGGGCTGATCTTGTAGCCCACCAGGCGGTCGAGGACGCGGCGCGCCTGCTGCGCATCCACCATCCGCATGTCGATCTCGCCCGGGTGTTTCACGGCCTCGAGCACCGCTTTCTTCGTGATCTCGTTGAACATCAGGCGGCGGACCTTCTTGCGGGCCGCGCCGAGCTCGGCCGCCAGGTGCCAGCCGATCGCCTCGCCTTCCCGGTTCGGGTCGGTCGCGACGAAGATATCCGTCGCGGTCTTGGCCGCCTCTCTCAGTTCCTTGATCACCTTGGCGCGATCCGGAATCACGACGTACTCGGGTTGGAAGTCGGCCTCCACGTCCACGCCCAGCTTGCTCTTGGGCAGGTCACGTACGTGGCCCATCGACGCGATCACCTTGAAGTCGCGCCCGAGGTATTTGTTGATGGTCTTGGCTTTGGCGGGAGACTCGACAACGACCAGCGCTTTTGCCATTGACACCTTTCAATAACGATTCATAGCAGACGCGTCAAGTCTTCGTGAAGGCGCCCCCCGCGACGCGCGTGATCCGGCCGCCGAGTTCCAGCTCGCCAAGATCGGCGAGCAGGTCCTGGGCGGGTCGCCCCGTCTCGGCCACCAGATCATCGAGTGTGTACGACTCACCCGCCGCCATTGTTTCCTCCAAGGCGTTCGATTGCAATGGCTTCGTGCGATCCGGCTCGCGCGCGACCGGCGCCGGCCACCCGAGCTCGTCGAGCACGTCCGCGGCCGACTCCACCAGTCGCGCGCCATCCCGAATGAGCGCATGACACCCCCGGGATCGACCCGACAGGACGCCGCCAGGCACCGCCAGCACGTCGCGACCCTGGTCGAGCGCCGCCCGCGCCGTGATGAGCGAGCCGCTTCGCTCGTTCGCCTCGATGACCACCACCGCGCGGACGAGACCGCTGATGATCCGGTTGCGCAGCGGGAAGTGGTGTGGGAGCGGCCGCGCGCCGGGTGGAAGCTCCGCGACCACCGCCCCGTCGTGCGCGATGCGCCGGGCCAGCGGGCCGTGCTCGCGTGGATACGCCACATCGACGCCGCACCCGAGGACGGCCACGGTGCGGCCTCCGGCGTCGAGTGCGCCGGCATGCGCCGCGGCGTCGACCCCACGCGCGAGCCCGCTCGTGATGACCAGGCCGGCCTCGGTTAGATCACGGCCGAGCTGCCGCGACACCGAAAGGGCGGCGGGCGTGGCCGCCCGCGAGCCCACGATAGCGACCTGGGCCTCCGACAGGCAGCGCGGATCACCCTTCACCCACAACACGATTGGGGGATCCGGAATCTGTCGGACCTGTTCCGGATAGTCGGGATGCGAGTCGTCCAGGATCGACAGATCGAGGGCGCGGGCTCGCGCGAGGGCCCGCCGGGCCGCGGCGACGGCTTGCTCGATGCGTGCGGCGGCCTCGCCGGGCGGCACGCCCAGCTCGTGCAGCACCCGATCCAGACGGCTTCGGTCCGTCGCCGACTCCCGCAGGTCCTTGAACAACCGCTCAACCCGGGTCCCGCCCCAACCTGAAAGGTGCCGCGCCGCGACGGCGACTTCGAGGGCAGAAAGCGGGGGCGGCTTGTGTCCTCTCGGGGTCACAGCGGACGGGCGAGTGCACTCGACGTGCCAGGGCGACGAGGCCCGCCAACCCGCCGTGAGCGGCCGTTTGCTTGCGAAATCTGCCAGGTGCCGGCGGCAGCGGTCTTGCAAAAGCTGACACGCGGACCCTGGCCGGGCGGAATGGGGTGCGTCCGCGCCGGTACGGCGGTATAGTGGGGCTGAGATCACTCATGAGAACGCGAATCTGGCTGGTCGCGGCTCTGGCCGTCGGCCTGACGGTTCCCGTAATGGCGGACCGCCGGGGCGAGGCCAAGTCGCGTGTGGAATTCGGGATCAACGTCGCGCAGAAGGGCCTGTGGAAGGAAGCGACCTCGCTCTGGGAGCGCGCCGTGCAGATCGACGACACCTACGGCGCCGCCTGGAACAACCTCGGCGTCGGCTATGAGCAGCTCGGCCGGTTCGACGACGCCCGCAAGGCCTACGAGAAGGCGCTCGAACTGGAGCCGAAGAACACCTTCATTCGCAACAACTACGACCAGTTCCGAGAAATTTATGACCGTCAGAACCGCCGCCGGGATCGCTAGCCTCGCCGTCGCGTTCGCGGCGCTCGGCTGCCTGAAGTTCTACGAGGTGGCGGTCGAAACGCCGATTCACGCCAAGCTCGATGTCACGCCGTTCCAGCGCGTGCTGGTCGCCGGCTTCCTGGCCGGCGGCTCCAAAGCCATCGATCCGAACACGGAGACCGCCCGGCTCCTGCGCAGCCAGCTCCGGACCAAGTCGCAGCTGCGGGTGATTGACGCTGACGCCATCGCCCTCGTCGACGAAATGGACAAGCGCCTCGGCACGGCCGGGCCCCAGCCGACCGAGGAGCCCCGCATTCAGTCGGAACGGGATCTCGAGCCCTACGAGGCGATCTTCTCCGATGCGGAGTACTGGAAGAAGCTCGGCGACGAGTACCAGGGCCCGCTCATCGTCACCGGTTCCGTGCTGTTCACCGAAGTCTCCAAGAGCGGCATGGGATCGCGCCTGGTGCAGGGCGTGGATCAGTTCGGCCGACCGACGTTCAACGAAGTGCGGGCTTACAACAGCATGAAGGGCTTCGCGCTCATTCCGAAGTTCATCTTCATCGACGGGCGAACCGGTGCCGTGCTCTACTCGGAGTCGTTCCATGAGGAGGCGCTCTATCAGGAGAGCCAGACGACGCCGGCGCTCTCGTCGTACTTCGAACTCATGGACAAGCTGCTGCCGGGCTTCCTCAACACGCTGAGCAGCCAGAAAATCCGGGGCACGCGCATCCTCTTGAAGTAGGCATTTGCCACGTTTTCGGTCCAGGTGCTAGTGTTATAGGTTCTGACACGGCGCCGCGAGGGCGCTATCTGTTTGCGCCAGCGGGCGCGGAAGAGCCGGGCATGTTCGCGATAGTGGAAGCAGGTGGACGGCAGGAGAAGGTGACGCCGGGCGCGGTCGTCGTGATCCAGCGACTGGCAGCGCAGCCCGGCGCAGAGGTGACGTTCAACCGGGTCCTGCTGGTGGAACGCGAGGACGGCACCGTTGTCGCGGGCAAGCCGTACGTCAAGGGTGTGTCGGTCGTCGGCGTCGTCCTGGAGCAGACGCGGGGACCCAAGATCCGGGTCTTCAAGACCAAGCGCCGGAAGCAGTACCGTCGCACGCGCGGGCACCGCACGGATCAGACGCGGATTCGCGTGAAGGCAATCAACAGCTGACGTCGGGCGAGAATTCCAGATGGCTCACAAGAAAGGTCAAGGCTCTTCCCGCAACGGTCGCGACAGCCACTCGCAGCGGCTCGGTGTCAAACGCTTCGATGGCAACCTGGTCCCGGGCGGCACCATTCTCGTCCGCCAGCGTGGCCGCCGCTTCCGGCCCGGCCTGAACGTCGGCCGCGGCAAGGACGACACGCTCTTCGCCAAGGTGGCTGGCCGCGTGCAGTTCGCCGATCGCGGCGCGCACGGCCGCGTGATCAGCATCGTTCCGGTGGACCAAGGCTGATCCGCCGGCACGCGCGGCTGCTCCGCCCATGTTTGTCGACGAAGTCGACATTCGAGTTCAAGCCGGCGACGGCGGCAGGGGGTGCCTGAGCTTCAGGCGCGAGACCCGCGTCCCGCGCGGCGGTCCGAACGGCGGCGACGGCGGCGACGGCGGCTCCATCTACCTCACGGCGAGCGAGCACCAGAACACCCTCATCACCTACCGCTTCCACCCGGAATTCAAGGCGGAACGGGGCGCGCATGGAATGGGATCGAATTGCGCCGGCCGGCACGGCGCCGATCTCCTGCTCGAGGTACCGCCGGGCACCGTCGTGTACGAACTGGCCGGTGACGACCTCGTGCCAATGGCGGACCTGACGCGCGTCGGCGATCGCGTGCTGGTCGCGCGGGGCGGGCGGGGCGGGCGGGGCAACGCGGCGTTTGCGACGGCCACGAACCGGGCGCCCCGTCGGACGGAGCCGGGTCAGCTCGGCGAGGCGCGGGCGCTGCGGCTGAGGCTCAAGCTCCTCGCGGACGTCGGCCTCGTCGGGTTCCCCAACGCGGGCAAGAGCACGCTCATCGCGCGGATCTCGGCCGCGAGACCGAAGATTGCCGATTACCCGTTCACGACGCTCACGCCGAATCTGGGCGTGGTGCACCTCGACGACGACCGGTCCTTTGTCGTCGCCGACGTGCCGGGGCTCGTCGAGGGCGCGCACCGCGGCCAGGGCCTGGGCACGCGATTCCTGGCGCATCTCGAGCGCACGAAGGTGCTCGTCCACGTCATCGACGTGTCGCCGACGACCGGCCGGGACCCGATCGAGGATTTCACCGTCATCAGCCGCGAGCTGGAACTGTTCGCCGGCGCGGGCGACACCGCCGCTGCCGTGCTAGCCGACAAGCCACGGATCGCGGCGGCGAACAAGGTCGATGTGCTGGACAACCCAGAACGGCTCGGCCGGCTGACCCGGCACTTGAACCGGCTGAAGGTCCCCCTCTACCCGATCTCCGCCACCACCGGCGAAGGGGTGCGGGATCTCGTCGAGGCGATGTGGAGTGCGGTCGCCCGGCACGCCACGTCGAGCGTGGCTTGATGCGGCACGGGATCCTGGGTGGCACGTTCGACCCCGTGCACCACGGGCATCTCGACGTTGCCACAGCGGCCCGGCGCGCGCTGGCCCTCGACGAGGTGGAGCTGGTGCCGGCCGGCGTGCCGCCGCATCGAGGAACGCCTCGCGCCGCGATCGGCCACCGGCTGGCGATGGCGCGCCTGGCCGTTGCCGATGTGGACGGCCTGACCGTGTCCGATCTCGAATCCGAGGGAACCGGACCCTCATATACGTCGTCCACCCTCGACAGACTGTCAAAGCGGGGGATGGACCTCGGCGCCGTGTTTCTCGTCACCGGCGCGGACGCCTTTCGAGAAATCGCAACGTGGAAGGACTATCCAGGGCTGCTCGAACGATGCCATTTCGTAGCGGTCTCGAGACCCGGGTGTCCGGCCTCGTCGCTGCCGGCCGCCTTGCCGGACCTTGCGCCGCGGATGCGGACGGCACCCGGCCAGATCCCGGCCCGACCCGGCATCTTCCTGGTGCATGCCGACACGGCCGCCGTGTCGTCAACCGAAGTGAGGCGGCGGGTGGCCGCCGGTGAGCCGATCGACGGACTGGTCCCTGCCGCGGTCGCCCGCTATATCAGGAACCATGGTCTGTACGCATGAGAAAACCCGCTAAGCGTCCGCGCCGCCGCGGGCCGGCGCGCAAACTCTCGGCTGACCTGACCGCGGGCATCGCCGCGGCGCTCGACAAGAAGGCGCAGGAGGTTCTCGTCCTGGATCTCACGCGCGGGTCGGCCTTCACCGATTTCTTCGTGATCTGCACCGGCACGAACGTGCGGCAGGTGCAGGCCATCGCGGACGCCGTTGAAGACGCGCTCCGAAGGCGGGGAACGAAGCCGTCGCTCGTCGAGGGCTACGAGCGCGGCGAGTGGATCCTGATTGACTGCTTCGACTTCATCTTTCACATCTTTCTGCCGGCCACACGGGAGTTCTATGCGCTCGAGCGTCTGTGGGGAGACGCCGAGCGCGTTGAAGTTTCTGCATAATGACCTCTGAGGTCGAACTGCAGATTCTGCAACCCGCCGCGCGGCTCCGGCGTGGCGCCGGCGGCTGGTCGCTGGCCTTGAGCTTGCACCGGGATCGTCGCCGTGCTGACCGCGGCGCTGAACGGACTGGTCCGGCTGTGCCTGGCGCCCGTCTGCGCGGCCTGCGGGTCGCTCCTCGGCGAGCCGTTGCGGAACCCGGTCTGTGCTGACTGCTGGCAGGCCGTTCGGACGGTGTCGCCGCCGTGGTGCGCCCGTTGCGGCGACGCCCTGCCGGGCTGGCGCGCGGCCGATCCGCTGTGCGCGCGGTGCCGGCGACTGACGCCGCTCTTCGTGCTGGCCAGGAGTGCTGGTCTCTACGAGGGGTCGCTCCGAGCGATCGTGCACGCCTTCAAGTACGGCGGCCGGCGCGCGCTGGCGGCACCGCTCGGGCGGCTGATGCGGGACGCGGGAGCGGACGTCCTAGCGGGCGCGGACGTCGCCATCCCGGTCCCGCTGCACCCCTATCGGGCCTGGCAGCGCGGGTTCAACCAGGCCGACGACCTTGCGTGCCAGCTCCGGCTCCCCGTCGCGCGGGTCCTTCGACGGCGCCGGCACGGGCCCCCGCAGGCCAGTCTGCCGGCCGCGCGGCGGCACCGCAACGTGCGCGGCGCGTTTGCGGTGCGGGCCTGGGCGCCGCCCGCGAGCCTGCGGAACGCCGCCATTGTCCTGGTCGACGACGTGCTGACCACGGGGGCGACGGTTCAGGCGTGTGCCGGCGTCCTGCTCGAGGCGGGCGTCAGGAGCGTCCGCGTGCTGACGGCGGCGAGAGCCGTGCCAGGACCGTCCGCTCCACGGCCTCGGCCACCGCGTCCTTCGGCTGCTCGCCATCAATGAGCGCCCAGCTGCGGTGCCTGGCTTGGCGGCGGTAGCTCTCGCGCACACGCGCGAGCAGCGCGAGATCGCGCTCGAAGCGGTCGCGGCCTACCGCCTTGCGGCGCACCGCCGTCTCGGGCGTGATGTCGAGCAGGATCGTCACGACGGGCGCGGGCAGATGCTTCTGCACGTCCTCGAGCCACCCGGCCTCGAGGCCGTGTGCTTCGCCATAGGCGACGCTCGACGCCCGGTATCGATCGCAAATGACCACATCGTGGGCGCCCAGCCACAGTTCCAGCCGCGGCTTGTGCTCGTAGCGATTGGCGATGTAAAGCAGCTGCAGCACATCGGGGCCAAAATCACGCTCGCCCGCGAGCGCCTTGGCGATTTCCTGTCCGATGGGCGTCTCGTAGTCCGGAAATGACAGCGACCGCACTTTCAGGCCATCGGACTCGAGCCGCGCGCGGAGCGTGCGGGCCTGGGTCTCCTTGCCGCTCTGATCCAACCCCTCGAACGCGATGAGCATTCACACATCCCACTGCAGCATGTCATCAACGGTCTGTCGCCGGCGGGCGATCTGCCAGCGACCCTCGTCGACCAGCACCTCAGCTGCCATCGGCCGTCGATTGTAGTTCGAAGCCATGACCGCGCCGTAGGCGCCAGCGTCGCGGATCGCCAGCCAATCGCCCACCTGCACGGGCGGCAGCTGCCGGCGCCGCCCGATTGTATCGGTGGTTTCGCACACGGGCCCGACCACTTCCGCGGGAATCGGCCGGCCCTCGCGCGGACGGACAGCCTCGACGGCATGCCAGGCGTCATAGAGGGCCGGACGCAGGAAATCGGTCATGCCGGCATCGACGACGACGAACCACCCGCCATGCGGGTGGCGCTTCAAGTCGACCACCTCCGTAAGCAGCACGCCGGCTGGTCCGACGATCCACCGGCCGGGTTCAAGGACGAGCGTGAGACCGGTCGGCCGGACCACGGCGGCGATCGCGACGGCGTAGTCGTCGACCGAGACGACGGGTTCGCCCGGTTCGTACGCGATGCCCAGGCCGCCCCCGAGATCCAGGTGCTCCAGCTGGACGCCCTCGGCGGCGAGGTCGCCCGCCATGGTCACGAGCATCCGGGCCGCTCGAACGAACGGCTCCAGCGTTGCGATTTGGGACCCCACATGGACGTGGAGTCCCACCACCGAGAGGCCGCGCCGGCCGGTCATGTCCCGAATCGTCCGCCGGGCATCTTCGGCTGGCACGCCGAACTTGGTCACGCCAAGGCCGGTGGAGATGTGCGGGTGACTGCCGGCGTCCACGTCCGGATTGATGCGGACGGCCACGCGCGCCGTCGTGCCGCGCTGAGCCGCTATGGCTCTGATCCGCTCGGCTTCGCCCGGCGACTCCACGTTGATCGCCGCCACCCCCAGCTCGATCGCGCGCGTGAGTTCCGCGGCGGTCTTGCCGACGCCGGTGAACACGAGGTCGTCCGGCCTGAACCCGGCGCGCAGCGCCACCTCGATTTCGCCGCCGGAGTTCGCGTCGGCCGCCGCGCCAAGCGCGCGCAGGCGTCGCACCACCGCCAGCGTCGAATTCGCCTTCAGCGCGAAGTGGAGCCGGTGCTGGCAGTCGGCCAGCACGTGATCGAGCCTGCGGTAGCGTGCGTCGATCGTCGCCGCGCTGTACACGTGAACGGGCGTCCCGACCGCGCTGGCGATGTCGGCCAGCCGGACGCCGTCGCAGCAGAGTTCGACCCCGTCACGGTGAAACCCTGTCATCGAACGGCACATTGTAGCTGGCGACGACCGGCGCTGCGGGCGAGCTGAGGCCCTCGAAGGTCTTTGTTATGATGCCCACGCCGTTCCCTGCCCGATGACGAGTGAGTCTCACGCCGTCCCGGCCCCGAATGTCGACGACCTCATCGAGCGCTGCCTGGCCGGCGATCAGAGGGCCTGGGACCACATCGTGCGGCTGCACTGGCGCAAGGTCTTCAACCTCGCGTACAAGTTCGTCGGTCGGCACGACGAAGCCGAAGACCTCGCGCAGGACATCTTCCTCAAGATTTTCAAGGCGCTGCACACGTTCGATCGCCGCGCGAACTTTCAGACCTGGCTCATCAGCATCAGCCGCAACCTCTGCATCGATCACTACCGCAGCGTCCGGAAGGAGCGCGAGACGATGGCGCGCGACGTGAACGCCGCCGATCTAACACCCGTCTCGCGCGGCCGCGGCCCCCATGCCGAGCTCGAACAGCTCGACCTCAGACAGCTCATCCGCCAGGCCCTGGCCGAACTGCCGCCCGCGCTCCGCGAAGCCGTCGTGCTGCGGGATCTGCAGGAGTTCTCGTATCAGGAAATCGCCGACAAGCTGGACCTGCCCGAAGGCACTGTCAAGTCGCGGATCAACCGCGGCCGCCTTGAACTGGCCCGGCAGCTCCGCCGTCTTCAGTCTCGGGGACCGGCACCCGCGCCGGCTCCGCGTGGAGGAACCGAATGAACGTCACGACCTCGCATGCCGGCACCGTGGTGGTGCTGCACGTGCAAGAAGAGCGGCTCACCTATCCGATCCTGGCCGACTTCGCCACGGCCGCCTCCGGCCTCATCACGGCCGGCGAACGGAAGATCCTGATTGACCTGTCGCGCGTGACCTACGTCGACAGCGCCACGATTGGCTGTCTGATGGATCTCTATCGGCAGGCGACGGCGGCCGGCGGCGTGCTCAAGCTCGCCGGTCTGCAGAAACGCGTGGAGACGATGTTAACGATGACCGGCGCGCACCACTTCCTCGAGGCCCACGCCGACGAAGCGTCGGCGCTCGCCAGCTTCGGAGGCTAGCCATGCGGACGATCAAGACCACCTCGGGCACGAGCGTCGATCTGGACGGCGATGTCCTTGCCGTGATCGAAGCGGTGTTCCGGGACCTGCGTCGCACGAAAGAGCTGGACTACGGGTTCGAGGACGTCGACCGGGAGTTTCAGCATCTGGTCAACCAGATGTCAGCGGACGAGCTGCGCGCCTACCTCAAGGAAAGTCTGTTCATGAGCTTCACGCGGTTCGAGAACGACCGCTTGATGACGATCGTGCGAAAAGCGAATCGGGCGACGGAGGACTGACGGGAGGCCGCCGGTCAGCGTGCGGCGCGGGCCGGGACGGTCGCGGGCGCAGGCGCCAGCCCGTCGGGCGCCGGCGCGTCGACCAGCTGCCAGGCGTCCCGCTGTCGGAGAAGCTCGGACGCCAGCGCCGTGTGGAGGGCATGGCCGCCGCGATGGACGACGAGATGCCCCCGAATGGGATGCCCGACGAGCGCCAGGTCGCCAACCGCATCGAGAATCTTGTGCCGGACGAACTCGTCCTCGAACCGGAGCGGGTTGAGCACGCCGGTCTCGCCGAGGACCACGGCGTTTTCGAGCGACCCGCCCAGCGCCAAGCCGCGCTGACGCAGGATTTCCACTTCCTTCAGGAAGCCAAATGTCCGGGCCGGCGCAATCTCGTCAATGAACTGCTGCTCGGTCAGCTCGAGCGTCTTCTGCTGATGTCGCAAGAGCGGGTGATCGAAGCTGATCGTGTAGCTCACCTTGAAGCGGTCGGCCGGATAGAGGGAAATGCGCTTGTCGCCCTGCTGCACCTGAACCGCCCGGAGCACCTGCATCGTCTTGAGCGGCGCCGCCAGGTCCTTCACGCCAGCGTCCTGGATCATGTAGACCCACGGCGCCGAGCTGCCGTCCATGATCGGCACCTCGCGGTGATTCAGATCCACCCAGACGTTGTCGACGCCGAGGCTGCGAAGCGCTGCCAGCAGGTGCTCGACGGTCTCAACCGCGGCCGTGCCCGACACGAGGCCGGTCTGCAGCTGCGGCCGGCCGGCGAGATACGGCGCGAGCGCGGGAATCTCGACGCCGCCGAGATCGGTGCGTCGAAACCGAATGCCGGTGTCCGCGGGAGCGGGGCGAAGGGCGACCGTCACCTTCTGGCCCGAGTGCAGGCCGATCCCCGCGCACTGGACCGAACGACGAAGGGTTCGCTGCTGCAGTTGCATGCCGCCAGCCGGGCCTATAGCAATCGCGCTGCCAGAGGCGACGGGCCGTGTCACTGTACACACAAACTACTTGTTGTCAACGGTTTACAGACCAAACGTGGCCGCTGGCACCTGCCCCTGGCCGGCTGGATCGTGTCAATGCTGCCACACTGATGTAGAGATGTCCGTGTCATGTCGGCCACAGGCGTCACGAGGCCGCCGCGGCCGACGACAACCCGAGGGCGCGGGCCAAGAAGCCCCCCGTGGCTGACCGCGCCGCGCGGGCAATCTCCTCCGGCGGCCCCACGGCGACGACGCGTCCCCCGTCCGCGCCGCCTTCGGGTCCAAGGTCGATGACCCAGTCAGCCGCCTTGATGACGTCCAGGTTGTGCTCGATCACCACGATCGTATTGCCCTGATCCACCAGCTTGCCGAGCACGTCAAGGAGCCGACGGACGTCCTCGAAGTGCAGGCCCGTCGTCGGCTCGTCCAGGATGTAGAGCGTGCGCCCCGTGCCGCGCCGGGACAGTTCCCGCGCGAGCTTCACGCGCTGCGCTTCGCCCCCTGACAGCGTCGTGGCCGACTGGCCGAGCTTCACGTACCCGAGCCCGACGGCCTGCAGGGTGCGGAGGCGGGCGGCGATCGGCGGAAAGTGTTCGACGAGCTCCAGGGCCTGATCCACGGTCAGGTCGAGCACTTCCGCGATCGACTTGCCGCGGTACTTGATCTCCAGCGTCTCGCGGTTGTACCGGCGGCCCTTGCACTCCTCGCAGGTCACATAGACGTCCGGCAGAAAGTGCATTTCGATCGCGATGACGCCATCGCCCTGGCACGTTTCGCACCGCCCGCCCTTGACATTGAACGAGAAGCGGCCGGCCTTGTACCCGCGCGCGCGCGCGTCGGGCAGCATGGCGAAGAGCTCGCGGATGAACGTAAACAGCCCGGTGTAGGTGGCCGGGTTCGAGCGCGGCGTGCGTCCGATCGGCGACTGGTCGATCTGGATGACCTTGTCCACCAGCTCGACGCCCTCTATCGTTTCGTGCGGACCGGGTTCATCCGCGGCCCGGTAGAGCGTCCGCGCCAGGGCCCGGTAGAGGATGTCGTTGACCAGGGTCGACTTGCCCGACCCGCTCACCCCGGTGACTGCGATGAACGTGCCGAGCGGAAATGCGACATCGAGGTTCTTGAGGTTGTGGGCGCGCGCGCCGCGCACGACGATGCGGTCGCCCGCCGCCGAACGACGCATGGCGGGTACCTCCAGTCTGCGGTGTCCGGCCAGGTACTGGCCCGTCAGCGACTCGCCGGGCGACGCGAGAAGCTGGGACGGCCGACCCTGGAACATGACGCGCCCGCCGTGCTCGCCCGCTCCGGGACCGAGGTCCACGAGAAAGTCCGCCGTTCGAATCGTTTCCTCGTCGTGCTCGACGACCAGCACCGTGTTACCGAGGTTGCGCAGCTTGCCGAGCGTCGCGAGCAGCCGCCGGTTGTCGCGTTGATGGAGGCCGATGGATGGCTCATCCAGTACATAGAGCACGCCGGTCAGCCGCGATCCGATCTGCGTCGCCAGACGGATTCGCTGGCCCTCCCCGCCCGAGAGCGTGGCCGCGCTTCGGCCGAGGGTTAGGTACCCCACACCGACCTCCGTCAGGAACGTGAGCCGATCGCGGATCTCGCGCAGCACGCGGCCGGCCACGATGTGCTCGCGCTCGGTGAGCGCCATGGTCTCCACCATCGGCAGGGTGTCGGAGATGGGCAGGTTCACGTAGTCTTCCACACGTCGGCCCTTGACCTTGACGGCCCGGCTTTCCGGCCGCAGCCGGACGCCCCCGCAGGCCGGGCACGCCTGCAGCGCTCGATACGGCTCGAGCGCTTCCTGGTCGGTCCACGTGCCTTCCTCGAATCGACGCCGCACGTTCGGAATCACGCCCTCGAAGTCGCTGCCGAAGGGGTCCGTCGGGCTCCGCGACGCGGCCCGCCGCCCGGGCGCGCCGTAGAGCACGATGTCCCTCAGCTTGCGGGGCAGCCGTTCGAAGGCGACCTGCGGATCGATGCCAAAGGCGCGCTGCAACCCGCCGAGCATCTCGTCCACCAGCGCACGATCCCCGCGAGCCCATGGCACGACGGCGCCGCCGGCCAGCGTCAGGGACGGGTCGGGCACCAGCCGCCCCGGATCGAAGTCATAGATCGATCCGAGCCCCTGACACGCCGGACAGGCGCCGTGCGGTGAGTTGAACGAAAAGGCCCGCGGTGTCATTTCCGGAATGCTGACGTCGCAGACGGGGCACGCCAGGCGGCGCGAGAAGAGCCGGTCTCCGCTCCCGAGCGTGTTGATCACCACGATGTCATCAGCGAGCTTGAGCGCGAGATCGATGGACTCGGCGAGGCGCGGTTCAATGCCCGCCTTCACGATCAGTCGATCCACGAGCACGTCGATGGTGTGATTGCGGCGCCGATCCAGGCGCACGTCGTTGTCAAGGGCCACGAACACGCCGTCAATCCTCGCCCGCGTGAACCCACGGGCACGCAGCGCGGCGAGATCCCGCTTGAATTCGCCCTTCCGTCCTCGGACCACCGGCGCAAGCACGTTGATCCGCTCGTCGGGTGGATAGAGCAGCACCTGGTCCAGGATCCGATCGGGCGACTGCGACGAGATCTCCCGATCGCAGTTCGGGCAGTGCGGCACGCCGATGTGCGCGAAGAGCAGCCGCAGATAGTCGTAGACCTCGGTGACTGTCCCGACCGTGGAACGGGGGTTCGACCCGGTGGTTTTCTGCTCGATGGAAATCGCCGGTGACAGGCCGGTGATGAGATCGACGTCAGGCTTCTCCATCTGCTCGAGGAACTGGCGGGCATAGGCGGAGAGCGACTCCACGTACCGCCGCTGTCCCTCGGCGTAGAGCGTGTCAAACGCCAGCGACGACTTGCCGGATCCCGACAGACCCGTGATGACCGCGAGCGCGTCTCGCGGCAGATCGACGTCGATGTTTTTCAGGTTGTGGACGCGCGCGCCGCGGATTGTGATCCAGTCGTGGGCCATCGGGCCGACACCAAACGCCCATTCTACCAGTCCGCCTCAGGTCGGGCCGAGGGCCCGGAGGATCTCGGCCGTATGGGCGCCGACGGCGGGCGCCGGCGCCAGCGGCGGGATTTGGCGCGCGAACGGCGGGCGAATGGCGTGCAGGCCGTGGCCTCGCACGAGCGCGCCCCGCGCCCGCACGTGCGGATCGACGAGCGCCTCGGCCGGCCGGTTCACCGGCGTCAGGCAGAGATCCGGCGTCAGGGAGGCCAGCCACTCGGCCCGCGTCCTCGACGCAAAGAGCGCGCGGACCTCCGCGACGAGGTCAGCCTGGTCCGGCGGGTCGGCCAGCTGACGGGCGACCAGGTCGGGCCGTTCTGCGGCCTGGCAGAACGCGGCCCAGAACTTCGGTTCGAGCGCCCCAAGGGCCACGCGCTCGCCGTCTTTCGTGCGATACACGTTGTAGCAGGCGTGCCGGCCGAAAGTCGGCAGTTCGCCCGACGCCTGGTCCCCGCCGTCGACGAGCTCGCGAGCGGCCGGCAGCATCAGCCAGTAGAGCGACGCCTCGTGCATCGAGATGTCGAGCGCCGCGCCGTCGCCGCTCCGGTGCCGGCCCACGAGCGCCGCCAGAATGCCGATCACGGCCGCCATCGCGCCGCCGCCGACATCGGCCATGAACATCTTCGGCAGGTCGGTCGCGTCGGGCCGATCGGCGACCAGAAGGCCCGACACGGCCACGTAGTTCAGGTCGTGTCCGGCGCGGTCCGCGTAGGGACCCGTCTGCCCGTAGCCCGTGACGGCGCAGTGAATCACAGCCGGCCGCCGCGCCCGGACCTGTTCTGCCGACAGGCCCAGCCGGCGCGCGGTCGCGGGCCGGAAGCTCTCCAGGACGACATCGGCCGTCGCGAGCAGCCGTTCGAGCACGGGCGCGGTCGCGGGCTCGTGCACGTCGAGTGCGACGCTCTTCTTGCCGCGGTCCAGAAGCAGATGGTAGATGCCGCGTCCGTCAATGCGCGGCGGCAGGTGCCGCATCGGGTCGCCGCGGCCCGGGGTCTCCACCTTGATCACCTCGGCGCCGAGTTCGGCCAGCATCAGCGACGCGAAGGCACCCGGCACCAGCCGCGTCAGATCGACGACGCGGACGCCTGAAAGTGGAAAGCTCATGTGTCGTGTGTCGAGAATGGGGGCCGGACGCTCTCTCGCCGCATGCTATCATCGGCGCCCGTTGGAGCCTTCATGATCGACAGCACGACACCCGCGCGTACGCCGACGCTCGGACAGTCGCTCCTTCCGGTCGGCGTGTTGATCGTGCAGCTGGCTGGATCGGTGGCGCTCTTCGGCGACGGCTCGTCCGGCGGTCCCAACCAGATCGCCCTGATTCTTTCCGCCGCAGCGGCGGCGATCATCGGCCTCCGTCTGGGCTTCTCGTGGGCGGAACTCGAGCGCGGCATCGTGCGAGGCATCTCGCTGTCGATGGGCGCCGTGCTCATCCTCCTGGTCGTGGGCTCGCTCATCGGCGCGTGGATCCTCGCGGGCATCGTGCCGACGATGATCGTGTACGGCCTGGATCTCCTGTCGCCGGCCGTGTTCTTCCCGAGCGCCTGCGTCCTCTGCTGCCTGGTCTCGCTCGCGACGGGCAGTTCCTGGACGACGGCCGGAACGGTCGGCGTCGCGCTCGTCGGCATCGCCGCCGCACAAGGCCTCAATCTTGGCCTCGCGGCTGGCGCCATCGTCTCGGGGGCGTACTTCGGCGACAAGATGTCGCCGCTGTCCGACACGACGAACCTCGCCCCCGCGATGACAGGCACCGATCTCTTCACGCATATCCGTCACATGCTCTGGACCACCATTCCGAGCATCACCATTGCCCTGCTCCTGTTCGCGCTGGTGGGCCTGACCTCCGCCAGGCCCCAGGACACGGCGGCCGTCGCCGCGATCCGCGACGCCATCGGCCGCGAGTTCCAGATTGGGCCCCACCTGCTGATCCCGGTCGCGCTGGTCTTGCTGCTGGTCGTGCGGCGGGTGCCCGCGTACCCCGCGCTCCTCGTCGGCACGCTCGTGGGCTGCGCGTTTGCGGCGGCGTTCCAACGCGACGCTGTGCTGCGGCTTGCCGACGCCGACGCCCTCCCGGCCTGGGCCGGCATCATCAAAGGCGTCTGGATGTCGCTGTTCAGCGGCTACGCTTTGACTTCAGGCAACACCGCACTCGACGATCTCCTGACGCGCGGCGGCATGGGCAACATGCTGAGCACGGTCTGGCTCGTCTTGTCCGCCATGATGTTTGGTGCGGTCATGGAAACGACCGGCATGCTCGCGCGGATCGCGGGCGCCATCCTCGGCGTCGTGCGCGGCACGGGCAGCCTGATCGCCGCCACACTCGGCACGGCGATCGGCATGAACATTATCGCGTCCGATCAGTACATTGCCATCGTGATTCCAGGACGGATGTACCGGGCCGAGTTCGCCCGCCGCGGCCTCGATCCGAAAAACCTGTCGCGATCGCTCGAGGACGCCGGCACGCTGACGTCGCCGCTCGTACCCTGGAACACGTGTGGCGCCTTCATGGCGCAAACGCTCGGCGTCGCCACGCTGGCGTACGCGCCATACGCCTTCTTCAACCTGATCAACCCGCTCGTCGCGGCCGCGTACGGCTTCACGGGGTTCTCGATTGCGAAGGCCGCGACATCGGGCGAGGAGCCCGCCTGAATCAGCCCGCGGGCGGCGCGGGCGGCCTGAGGGGCACGCCCAGGCGCCAGACCGTGTCGTTCGACGCCAGGACGACGCCACCGTCGGGATCGAACGCCACCCCGATCAACGCCGGCGCCGAGAGCACCGCTTCGACCGCACCCTGCCCGCCGTTGCGATCGACGCGATAGAGACCCGCCGCACCGGCCAGCGCATCGACCACGTACAACGCGCCCGTTCGATCGAAAGCCAGGCCCTGCGGTCGGCCCAGCCGATCGGTAACGACATCAACGAGCCGATCCGGCGTGATCCGGTAGACGGCGTCGTGCGTGGCCAGCGTCGGGACCGAGACATACAGACAGTCGTCCGGCCCGACGGCCAGGTGGAAGGCCGCGACGCTGGCCGGCAGCGTCGCAAAGGGCTCCACCTCACGGCCCGGCGTCACACGAAGGATCGCGCCCGAGCGGTCGCCGACGAACAGACTGCCGTCGGCCGCGAACGCCAAGCCGGTCGGCACCCCCAGCTCGGTCGCATACACCTCGACGCGATCGTCAGAGGTGATGCGATACACCTGCCCTTCAAACCGGCTGGACACGTACATCGCGTCGTCCGGTCCGAGCGCGAGCGACGTGGGATTGCTGATCTCGGCGGGAAACGCCTCGCGCGAACCATCGCGGTTCATCCGGATCAGGGGCACCGCCGCCTTCGAGCCACGGCTCCCGCTGTGGGTCAGCCAGAGGCGTCCGATCCGATCGAACGTCGGGTTGTCGACCTGGTGGACGTCGGTGGCGATCGATCGGGCGACTTCCACGAAGGCGGATTCGCCCGGCACGTCGTCAATACGAATGGCTGCCGTGCCGCCCTCGGCATTGGGCGGAATGACAATCCGCAGCGCACGCGCGGAGGCGCCGACGACGTGCGCGTCAAGCGCGCCGACCAGGACGCGAGGCGGACCGTCGGCCGGCACGGGCAGCTGCGTCCCTTCCACGGTAACCCGCGCGCCGGGAACGACCCAGCCGGGGCGGACCGAAGCAATGACGTGCGCCATGACGGTCCCTAGGTGTCGTCGAGCTCGACGTTCCAGTAGAGGTAGTCTCGCCAGCTCTCGGGCGCCTGCCGGAGGCCGAAGGTCACCCGCACGGCCGGCACGCGATCCGGTCGGCGGGGATGACGGACCAGCCGCATGCACGCCTGTTCCGGCGTGCGGCCACCCTTGCGACGATTGCACGTGATACAGCAGGTGACGATGTTCTCCCAGTCCTTCCGGCCGCCCTGGGCGACCGGCACGACATGGTCGAAGGTCAGCTCCGTCGTCCCGAACCGGTCACCGCAGTACTGGCAGACATGCTGGTCTCGGGCGTAGATGTTGGCGCGCGAAAACGGGACGTACTCCACCGTCCGCCGCATCCGGATCCGCCGGAGCAGCCGAATCACCGACGGCAGTCGGATGCTGAACGTGACAGCGCGAACCTCGCGGTCGTACTCGGCGACGATTTCCACCTTGCCCTGGCACCAGAGCGTGATGGCCTTGCGCCAGTGCACGACGCGGAGCGGCTCGTAGGTCGCGTTCAGCAGGAGCGTCTGTTCCATACCGAATGAGTGCCATTCTCACTACAACGTCTGCGGCTTGTCAAGAATCGGCGGTCGTAACACTCCTGCTGTCAGACAGTTAGAGCGACCGGTCCCGCACTTCCCGCCCTGAGGTTCCCGGCCGCCGCGGCCGATAAAAGTCCATGGAAGCCCCGATGTCGAGCCGTCATCGCGCGTGCGGGCTGGCCCTGTCGATCGCCGTCTCGGCGGGCGCAGCGTCCGCCTGCGCGACGGGCCGTGCCGCGGCCACACCGACGCCGTTCCCCTCCGCGCACGGACCGCTCGTGACGCCGGCGGCGTCGACGTCGGCCGTCGACCAAGTCGTTCGGACCGCGTTGGCGCTGCGGGGGACCCGCTATCGCCTCGGCGGTCAGGACCCGAACCGTGGCCTGGACTGCAGCGGTCTCGTCCAGTACGTGTTCGGGCAGTTTAGTATCCCGGTCCCTAGAACGGTGGACGAGCAGTTCGGCGCCGGACACGTGATTGACTTCGCCCAAATCCGGGCCGGCGACCTGCTGTTCTTCGCAACGACGAGGGCCGGCCTCGAATCGGGGTCGGCGACGCACGTCGGCATCGCCATCGGACCGCCAAGCCTCGGCGAGTTCGTGCACGCACCGGGGTCAGGCGGCGCCGTGCGCATCGACCGGTTCGACGCGCCGTACTGGCGGGCCCGATGGGTCGGCGCCCGCCGGCTGTTCTGATACCGCTCACGGCTGACCGCCGCCGGCTGTTCCCATTCGAGCCAGGATCCGCTGTTGCCGGCGCAGGAGCGCCGTGCTCGGACGGGCCGGGCTGTACAGCCGCGGGTTGCTGATCGCCGCGGCGAGAAGCGCGGCTTGCTCCGGCGACAGATCGGCCGCCGACACGCCAAAGTACACCTGCGCCGCGGCCTCGGCGCCCCAGATGCCGTCGCCCCACTCGATCAGGTTCAGGTAGAGCTCGAGGATCCGCGTCTTCGTCAGCTCCGCCTCGAGAAGACGGGTAATGTACAGCTCCGAAACCTTCCGGTACGGACTGCGTGACGGCGAGAGGTACAGGTTCTTGGCCAGCTGTTGGGTAATGGTCGACGCGCCCCGCAGCCGGCTGCCCTTCGTCAGCTTGTCCTGGATCGACGCGCGAATCTCGTCGAGATCGATGCCGTCGTGATCCCAGAACGCGGCGTCTTCGGCCAGCCTCACCGCCTGGACGAGCGCCGGGCTCACCCGAGCGTAAGCGACCCATCGCTGTTGTTGTCGGTAGGGCCGCCCGGCCGCCACGGCTTCGGCCGCTCTGAGCCGCATGAACGCCGTCGAAACCGGGCGCTCGCGACGGAGCGGCCGGACGTCCGGCAGGGTGACCCAGGTGTACGCGAGCGTGGCGAATCCAACCGCCGCTCCGCCGAGAAGCACGCGGCCGACACGCGCCCAGCCGATGCGGCGCGCCACGCTCTCACCCGCCGAGGACGATACGGATTCGCTCGCCCGGGCGTGGAGCCGTCTCCGGTTCGCGCCCATTCATGATCGCCAGCGTGGACGCCTTCACGGTCCCGTCCGCCACGGTCGCCGCAATGGACGCCCACGTGTCGCCGGCCCGAACAGGGTGGAACCCAATGCGATTCGGCTGGATGCGATCGGCTTCCTGCTGTGAGAGCGGGCGGAAGGAATTGATGGATCGGCCGAGTACTCCGTCGAACGTCGGGTATTGGTCGGCGAGCGCCAAGCCAACCAGCCGGTAGAACTGGGCGGGACGCCCGCCGTGCCTGATGAACGCCGCGCGCGCGATGACCCGGCGGCCGTTCGCGGTGCCTTCGTACATGCCGGTGAACGCCTGCAGGCCGTTGATCGACGTGCGCGTGCCGCTCGTCTGGCGGAACCCCGCCTCGTTCATGCTGGCCTCCGAAGCCTGCGCGATGCTGTCGGACACGCCCTCGACGATCTGGAGGACGAAGGCGACATGGCTGCCGCCGGGCGGCTCGGCGGATACCTGATCATCCGAATTCGTGACCTCCCATCCGTCCGGGAGTTCGACGGCAAACCGGAGAATCGGGTGAAAGAAGTCATTGCCGCGGACGATGCCCTTCTCGCGGCTGTCGCCGAAGACCACGCCGTCGATCGCCCGCTCGTATTCCGGGCGGTTGGTGGTGGTGGCGCCGCGCCCGGCCGCGGCCACGGCTTCCTGCACTTTCATCACGCGATCCGCGGCCGGCGGATGCGTCAGCGCCCAGTTCGGCACGCCCCGGCGCGATCCCTGCGCTTCGTCGAGCCGGGCCAGCGTGCTGAGCAGCCCCTGCATGGCCGCGGGCTGCCAGCCGCCAGCCGCCGCGTAGCCAACGCCCAGGCGGTCGGACTCGAGCTCCGCATCTCGGCCGAACTTCAGAAAGGCAAACCCGAGGCCTATCCCGGCTGCGCCGACCACGGCCTTTCCCCGAGGCCAGAGGACGCCGCCGAGCGCAAGCGTGCCACCGGCCAGCTGCTGCTTGGAATAAGCCTCGGCTGAGTGCCTGGCGTCGATGTGTCCCACTTCGTGGCCGAGCACCGCGGCCATCTCTGCTTCATCTCGCAGGAAGGGCAGGATGCCGCGGGAGAGGTACACGAACCCGCCCGGAAGCGCGAAGGCGTTGACGGCCGACTCGTCGACGATGGCGAACGTCCAGGGAAGGTTGGGCCGCTTCGACGCTCGCGCGAGGGGCAGGCCGATTCGCTCGACGTACTGCTGCAGCGCCGGATTGTTGTACACGCCCATCTGCTGCCTGATCTCCGCGTCCGATTGCCGGCCGAGCTGGATCTCCTGCGCCTCGGACATCAGGATCAACTGACGCCGGCCTGTCGCCGGATTCGTGGCGCACGCCGCCACGACCAGGACAAGGCCGATCCACGACACTCTCACTGAGGACACCGTCATGGAATTGGCAACGCGTGCTTCGCGCCTGCGATGGCTTCCGGCAGGGCCTGCATGAGGCGCGCGACATTCGCCGACGTCGATCCCGATCCCATCAGGCCGACGCGCCAGATCTTGCCCACGAGCGGCCCCAGTCCGCCGCCGATTTCGATGCCGTGTGCTCCAAGGAGCGCCGACCGCACGGCCGCATCGTCGACGCCGGGTGGAATTCGCACGGCATTCAGGCTCCAGAGTCGATCGGCGGCATCGGGCAGCAGCGACAGCCCTGCCTCGGCCAGCGCCGCGACGAGCTCGCGATGGGCGCGTTCATGTCTGGTCCAGCGACGCTCCAGGCCCTCGTCTTCCACTTCCACCAAAGCCGTGTCCAGCGCGTAGATGAGCGGCGCCGAAACGGTGTGGTGGTATCGGCGGCGCGTCCAGTAGTCGTCCAGCAGCCCGAGATCGAAGTAGAAGCTCCGGCAGGTTACCCGGCGCTCGAGCGCGCGAGGCGACAACATGACCGGCGCCAGGCCCGACGGCGCGCCCAGTCCTTTTTGCGAGCACGAACAGCACGCGTCGATGCCCCAGACCGCGGCATCAACGGGCACGGCCCCGAGCGTGGTGACGGCATCGACGAGCATCAGCGCACCGTGGTCGCGTGCGAGGGGCGCAATCCGGGCGACGGGATTGCACACACCGGTGGACGTCTCGCCATGGACCACGGCGACGAGATCGAACCGCCCGTTCGCCAGGCGACGCGCGACGTCGTCCGGGTCCACGGCCCGACCCCACTCGACGTCGAGCCGATCCACGGTCGCGCCATACCGGGTGAGGATGACGGCCATCCGCTCGCCGAAGTAGCCCGTGACGACCACGAGCGCGCGCCGCCCGGGTTCCACGAGATTGGCGACGATCGTTTCCATGCCCGACGTGCCCGTCCCGGAGACGGCGAGGGTCAGGGCGCCTTCGGGAGCTCGAAACACCCGGCCGAGGCGGGCGCGCACGTCGTCCAGCAGGGCGACGAGTTCTGGATCGAGGTGGGATCGGGGCGGCGCGGCGAGGGCGGCCAGCACGCGGGCGGACACCGGCGACGGGCCCGGTCCGAGCAACAGACGGTCGGTCGTGGGTAGCATGATCGCTACTCCATCATCGATCCAAACGGCGCCAGGGCCTGGGCGATCGCGGTCCGAGCGGCCTCCGGCGGCGGCAGGAGCGGGCCACGGACCGGCCCGCCCGCGAAACCAGCGAGCTCGAGAGCCAGCTTCAGGCCGGCGACGCCATAGACGCTCGTCACCAGCTGGGCCAGGGGCGTGAGCCGGCGCTGCAGGGCCAGCGCCTCCACATGCCGCCCGGCACGCACCAGGTCGAAGAGCGTGACACAGGCGTCTGGGACGACATTCGCCACCGCCAGGATCGCGCCGACCGCGCCGGAAGCGAGCGCAGGATAGGCGACGGGAGCCCAGCCGCAAAGAACCGCAAACATCCCGCCCCGAAGCTGGACGCACTCCCCCAGGCGTTCGAGCTCGGGACTCGTTTCTTTCATGCCGATGATGTTGCCGTGCTCGGCAAGCGCAGAGACCAGGGGCACGCTCAAGGTGACGCCTGTCGCGGCGGGCAAGTTGTACAGGAGCACCGGCACGGGCGCGGCATCGGCCACGGCGCGAAAATGCGCGGCCAGGGCCTCGACGGTCATGTGCGCCCCGAAGTACGACGGCGTGCGGACGAGCACCGCATCGGCGCCACGGGCGGCCGCCCGCTCTGAGGCACGGATGGTCGCCCGCGTCGATTCACGTCCCGTCCCCACAATCAACACGCGGCCGGCCGGCAGGGCGGCGCGCACGACCGCGACAACGCGATCGCACTCGCCTTCGTCGAGGGCGCCGGTTTCCCCGTTCGATCCCAGAGCCAAGACGCCCGTCAGGCCCGAGGTCATCCATCGGGCGACGTTGGCCGACAGCGCGCGCTCGTCGAGGTCGCCGGTTGATCTATCAAACGGAGTCGGAATCGGCGGGAACACTCCGCGCAGGCGATCGAGCATGCTCTCGCCGGCAGGCTATCTGCCGGCGGCGCCGCCTGTCAACGGAAGCGGCCGGACCCGCCGGACTCCGACGAGCAGTTCGATCGCCGGCGCCGATCGCCAGACCAGAAGCTGCACGCCCAGCATGACCAGGAACAGCACGAGTGCGGGCGCCAGGAGCCAGGGCGCTTCGCGCATCATCCGCACGTTCGCGGCGTCCTGCAGCATCGTCCCGAGGCTGGCTGTCGGCACGGGGAAGCCCAGCCCCAGGTACGACACGGTCGCCTCGCCGACGAGCAGAGCCGGAATCAGCAGCATGACCTCGACGCCGAGAAAGCCGCGCGCCGCCGGCAGCAACTGGCAGGCAAGGCGCCACGATGTGGCTCCAGAGGCCCGTGCGGCCATCGCGTAGTCGCGCTGGCGCTCGGTCGCGACAATCGCGCGCACGCCGCGGGCGGCATGAGGCCAGGCCGCCAGGGCAAACAGCGCCGAAAACAGGACGAACACGTCCCGCGTCGAGAGGACGAGCGGCAGCGCGCCGCGAAGTACGAGCACCAGGTACGTGCCCGGAAGGACCAGGAGGAAATCGGCGGCAAGCATGAGGACGGTCTCGATGGATCCGCCGGCGCTGCCGGCCAGGCTTCCGACGAGCGCGCCCATCAGAAGCGCGCCGGCCACGCCGAGCGCCGTGACGCCAAGCGACAGGCGGGCGCCATGCACCAGCCTGGAGAACACATCGCGGCCCAGAGCATCCGCGCCAAGCAGGAGCAGCGGGCCCGAGCCGGCGTCGAGCGACACCACGGAGCCTCCCGTAAACCACCGCAGCGGCAGGGGCGTCGTGACGTCATCCCGGTATCGACGCGTCAGGCGATCGTCGAGCACCTGCCGGTACACGAACGGCGCGCGGAATCCGTTCGCGTCCCGAATGCGCAACGGCATGGGCGGCGCGTACGCCCGATCCGGAAACTGATCGCCCGGCGCGTTCGGCGCCACGGCCGGCGCCGCCACGGCCACCAGTGTCACCCCACCGAGGAGTACGGTTCCGGCGATGATGCGCCACTCTGCCGGCTGCCGGCGTCTCACGGAACGTCCCTCACACGAGGGTCGACGACCGCCCGCACCACGTCGGCGGCGAGATTGCCAAGCGCAATCAGCATGGCGCCGACGAGCGCGCACCCGGCCACGAGAAACAGGTCGCGGCCCGTGACAGCGTCGAGCAGCAGCCGCCCGAGGCCGGGCCACGACGTCACGAGCTCGACGGCCAGTGAGCCGCTGAACAGGCTGCCGACGACCGCACCGGCCACGCCGAGCACCGGCCGCAGCGATTGGCGCGCGGCATGTACCCACACCAGACGCGCGCGTGGCACGCCGCGCGCGGCCGCAGCCACGAGATCGGGCGAGGCGAGCGCCTCCGACGTCGCCTGCGCCTGCAGGCGCTCGAGCATCGCCGCCACCGGGAGCGCGAGAGCCAGCGTGGGCACGGCGTAGCTTCCTGGGGCCGTCGACAGCCAGCCGGTTTGGACCGCCACAAGCAGCAACCCAAGCACGGCCACGATGGGCGGGCAGGCGACGAGGGCCAGCGACACCGGCGCGACGAGTGCGGCGAACCCGGGGCGCGAGGCCGACAGCACGCCGGCGGGCAGGCCCAGCGCGGCCGCAAGCACGAGGGCCAGCGCGGCCAGCCGAGCCGTCGCGGCCGCGCGCTCTCGCACGAGATCTCCCACGGGTCTGCCGAAGACCGCCGACTGCCCGAAGTCAAACGTCGCCAGGCCCGTCAGGAACTGGCCGAAATGCATCAGAAAGGGCTGATCCAGGCCGAGCCGGCTGCGCGCTTCAGCAAGAGCGGCGGGGTCTCCACGGGCGAGGAACAACTCAGACGTGGCGTCGCCCGGCGCCAGGCGAATCAGGGCGAACGCTCCGGATGAAACCAACAGGACAAAAAGCAGGGCGGCCAGCATCCGCCGGCCGACGAAAGCCGCCAGATTCGAGATCACTTTCCCGCAGCGCCGGCGGGCGCCGGCACGAGCCAGAGCATCTCGGCATTCCAGAGCACCGTCGGCGCCAGCACGGAGGGCATGGCCCCGCCGACACGGCCGCTCGTGGCAACAACGACCCGCGGGGCGGCGAAATAGATCACTGGAAGGTGAGCGGCAAAGAGGCGCTGCACGTCGCCAAAGAGCCGGCGGCGCTCCGCCGAGTCGAGCGACGTCGATTGCTTGAGCATCAAGGCGTCAATCTCGGCTTCCCAGTCGGTCGCTGGCGTCGCCTGGCTCGGGTGCCAGAGGTGAAACGCGCCGTTGCTCATCCAGAAATCGAGGTGTCCACCCGGGTCGAACGAGTCGAACACAATGGAGAAAAAAGCCGCTTCGTACCTGCCGCCCATCAGCTGCGCGATGAGCGCGGTGGTTTCCATCGGCACCACATCGAGCACCAGGCCGACCGCCGCCAGTTGTTCCTGGATAATCGCACAGGTGCGCTCCCGAATCGTGTGACCCTTCGTGGTCAGAAGCGTCAAACGCGCCGTCTGGCCGCGGTCATCGTCGAGTTTGCCGTCTCCAGTGCGATCGACCAGGCCGATCGACTCGAGGAGCGATTTGGCGCGCGCAGGGTCGTACCCGGTCCTGGGCAAGTCGGGCAGATACCAGTCGCCGTGACCGGGGGTCATCGGTCCATATGCCGGTTCCGCCGTGCCGAGGTAGACGGTGTCGACGATCCGGCGCCGGTCGACGGCGTGGGAGATCGCCTGGCGAAGCTCGAGCCGCTGAAGCCAGGACCGCGCCTGTGCGGAAACGGAGGCGGGATCGAGGTTGAGCCACAACATTTCCGGATTGGTGGCCACGCCCGCCTCATTGAGCGTGACGGTCCCCTGGGCCTGCAACGCCTGGAGAGCGGCCAGGTCTTCGGGACGGACCTGATCGGTGATGAGGTCGACGGCGCCGGTCTCGAGGCGGAGCACTTCCGCGTTCTGCTCGGGCACGATCTGGAGCTCGATCGCATCGAGGTATGGCAGGGGCCGGCCCTGGTCGTCGGTTCGCCAGAATCGCGGGTTCCGTTCGTAGACCAGACGCTGGCCCGGCACGAACTCGCGCAGCACGAATGGACCAAGGCCGGCGAGTTGGGCTGGCGGCGTGGTCACAGGCCAGGCCTGCCGGAATGTCCCGGCATCGAGGGATGCCTTCAGTTTGTGCGCCGGGAGGATGGGCACGTTTTCGAGCAGCGCGAGGCCCGGGCCGTACGACGCGGGAAAGGTCACTTCCACCGTGTGACTGTCGTGAGCCCGAAGGACCAGCGGCTGGCCGCCGACCTGGATGCTCGACGCGATCGGACTCTTGACTCGCTCGTCGTAGAGCGCCTGAAAGCTGAACACCACGTCAGCAGAGGTGAACGGCGTGCCATCTGAGAAGGTCACGTCTTCACGCAGGAGGATCGTCCAGGTCAGTCCATCTGGCGAAGCCGACCACTCACGGGCCAGTCGCGGTTCAAGCACGCCGGTCGCCCGATTGGTGCGAACGAGCGTAGCCTGTGTCAGTAGGGAAAACAGTTGGTCTGCGACGCGGGCGGACACATATCTATTGAAGGACTGTGGCTCCGTCCGAAACGTCGCGACGAGCGTGCCCCCCCGTGTGACGCCTTCGGGGACCCGGCCGCCCTCACCCGAACGGACCGACTGCAGCCAGTAGACGAGGCCGGCGGCCGCGGCGAGGCCGATGAGTATCGTCGTGACGCGCTGGCTTCTCAAATCGGATACTCCGCGATCACATTATTGCAAGGCAGTTTCCATTCCAGGGAGCCCTTCGTGTCCATTCAGGCCCTGACACGAGGGTCAAGCTGTCCACGGAGTCGCAAACTCGTCATTGGCGCGACGGAACTGTAATCGCACGTTCGGTTTTGAGTTCCGATTCGTAAGCAACCGGGCAGAAATGCGCGGATCATGGCAGTTTTGTTTGACAGTTCTGTTGGTACGGTACATGCGTAACAGTTCTGGGGGCTGGCGTACATCTTTGTGCGCCCCAGCAATCAGGACCGTAACTTTATGCTGCCGTATTCCTCGAAAACCCGCCTTCAGGCCGCTCCGCTGATCACAGTTATCGGCCTTACCTCGCTTCTCCTTGCGGTCCCCGGCTTTGCCGCAGCTCAGCATCGGGCCGAGCTTTCCCGGGCCCTGGACCGGCAGCTCCGGGCGGGCAGCCCGCAAGTGAGCGTCATCTATGAGGGTCCCCAGGCCGAGGTCGATCGCCTTGCGGCCACCTACGGCGTGCGGGTGGCGAAGCGCCTGTCAGCCGGCGCGGTACTGACCGGCACCAGTCAACAGTTTGACGCACTGGCAGGCGATTCCGGGGTGGGTTCGCTCAGTCGGGACGAGATGGTGATGGGCACCAGCCTGGTCACCCAGTCCACGGGCGCCAGCCAACTCTTCAGGACGATCGGCCGGGCTGGCAACTTTGGCGGGGTGGTCGGGCGCGGGATTGGCGTGGCCGTAATCGATTCGGGGATCGCCTCGCATCCCGACCTGCGCAACCGCCTGCTGTATTCGGTCAACTTCACGGACGAGGCTCAGGGCGACCTGTACGGCCACGGCACGCATGTGGCGGGCCTGATTGCCGGCAGCGGGGCGGGCAGCCGCATCGGTCGCGACAGCCAGTACGTGGGCATGGCCCCGGCTGCTGCGCTGGTCAGCCTGAAGGTGCTTGGTTCGAATGGTACGGGCTACGTGTCGGACGTCATCCAGGCCATCGACTGGACGATCAACAACCGCGAGCGCTACGGCATTCGCGTGATCAATCTCTCGCTGGGCCACCCGGCCTCTGGCTCGTACGCCACCGATCCGATGGCTCGGGCCGTCGAGCGTGCGGTGCAGGCGGGCCTCGTCGTCGTGGCGTCTGCTGGGAACTTCGGCAAGCTGCCGGACGGGACTCCGCTCGTCGGCGCCGTGGTATCGCCGGGGTACACGCCGGGCGCGCTTACGGTTGGCGCTCTGAACACCCGTGGCACTGTCGCGCGGTCGGACGATGTGGTGGCGACGTACAGCTCGCGAGGTCCGGTGGGCGACCCGGATGAGCCGTCGACCTGGGAGCTGAAGCCGGATCTGGTCGCGCCGGGCAATGCCGTCGTGTCGACGAGCGCGGAAGGCAGCTATCTCTGGAACACGTTCCCGGAGCGGCGCGTGTACGGCGCGACGAACGGCACGTATCTGACGCTCTCGGGCTCGAGCATGGCCGCGGCGGTCGTGTCGGGGGCGGTGGCGCAGCTGCTTCAAGCGCAGCCGAAGCTGACGCCGGCCCAGGTGAAGTTTGCGATGCAGTACTCGGCCGAGCCCGTCCGCGGGTTTGGGTTGATTGAACAGGGCGCGGGCAGTCTGAACATCGCGTTGGCCGTCAGGGTTGCGCTCAGTCGGAATCTGCTGGCGGCACCACGCAGCGTTGTGATTGGCGGCGAGGCGATTGAGGCCGGCCGGATTGCGTTCGGCAACGCGATTATTTGGAACAACATGGTGCGCGAGTTCGCCATCATCTGGAACAACGCGATCATCTGGAACAACGCGATCATCTGGAACAACGCGATCATCTGGAATAACGCGATCATCTGGAATAACGCAATCATTTGGAACAACGCACATGTCCGCGGAGACGCGATCATCTGGAACAATTCCGTAATCTGGTCGAACGCGATCATCTGGAATAACGCAGCCTGGCCAGAAGGCACTCCGACTGGCAACGCGATTATTTGGAACAACTCAACTGCGCAGCTCGGTCACCTGGTGTGGGGCGAAGCAATCATCTGGAACAACGCCATCATCTGGAATAACGCCATCATCTGGAATAACGCCATCATCTGGAACAACGCGACGCTTGGTCGGGTTGGAGGCTGAAGCACAATGTCTAGCGCGCGCATCATCATCTGGACCTGAGATTTCGAAACTGTAATCGGTCCACGGTCCCGCCGGGAATTACCAACACCTGTGGTCCATAGCCCCAGCTTCGAGTTGGAACTGGGTTTGCACTAGGAGCAAGCCAGAGCTGACTTCGAATGGCCGTTCTTCTCGCACGGCAAGCCGGCGTTTCAATGTCTGTTGCGCAGATCATCATTTGGGGCTAGAGGCCGCCCGAGGATGTTGGTGCGCCGAACTTGGCTAGTAAGCGACTAGATCCGCCGATAAGAAGGGGGTCGGCGGTGCGGCCGAGTGTGGCCCACTTGCCAGCCCCCGTATGGCGAAGCAGGGTCGTCAGGCATTCTCCCGCGTCACCCTTCTCTATGTACTCGCCGTCCTGGCGTTCGGGCTGGCGGTTATCGCAACTAGCATTCTTGAACTAAGTCGCCAACCTTGGGAATGGCAACTTGACTGGCTAAAGCTGGCGGCCCTTACGCTCATTAGCGGGTGGCTTTCTGTAAAGCTGCCTTCAGGCCTAGCCACCATCTCAATCTCCGAGACGTTCGTTTTGGCGGGTACCGTCCTTCTGGGACCCGCCGTAGGCACTGTTCTCGTCGCACTTGACTCGCTTGTCCTGTGCCTAAAAGAGTCCCTGCTCGGACGCGGGCTCCGGTCCGAACAGATCGCGTTCAACATGGCGGCGCCGGCCGTGTCCATCTGGACGGCTGCCATCGCTGCTGGAATAACGCCAGCGGCCGCTGCCGCCGGCCTAACGCCGGAGTTTGTCCTTCGATTGGCCCTATTCACCGCTCTTCATTTTCTTTTCAGCAGCTGGTTAGTGACATTCGCCATCGCCATGGAGCATGGCCAGCGTGCGTTTGCGGTTTGGTGGGGAAATTTTCGGGAGCTCTGGATCAACTTCGCCGCGGGAGCATCAATCGCCGCGTTTGCGGCGAGCACCAAGACTTTTGACCTCGCATTCATCGGCGTGATCGTTCCGTTGCTGGTAGTGATCTACTTCACCTACAGCTGGTCATCGCGACGCCTTCGTGCCGAACGCGAGAAGAACCTGGAGCTTAACCGCGTCTTCATGTCCACTATCGAGGCTCTTGCACTGGCGATCGACGCGAAGGATCAAGTAACCCACGGGCACATTCGAAGGGTGCAGCGTTACACGATGGCCCTAGCAGAAGCTCTCGGTGTTCGAGACGAGAAGGAACTCGACGCTATCAGAGCGGCAGCCCTATTGCATGACACGGGCAAGCTTGCCGTCCCGGAGTACATCTTGAACAAGCCTGGCCCACTGACCGCTTCGGAATTCGAACGCATGAAAGTACACGCCGCTGTTGGTGCGGATATCCTCAAGTCGATCAGTTTTCCCTATCCTGTCGAGCCAATCGTTAGGTACCATCACGAAGCTTGGGACGGGTCTGGATACCCCAAAGGCCTCAAGGGCCAGGACATTCCGCTCGGTGCCCGGATACTTTCCGTTGTCGATTGCTATGATGCCCTGACTTCGGACAGACCATATCGGCCGCGAATGACTCGGCAGCAAGCCGAGCAGGAGCTGCGCGACCGCCGTGGTCGTACATACGATCCGTGGGTCGTCGACAAGTTCCTTGAGATCCTTGACGGGCTCGAGGAGTCTGAGGCCGCGGAACAGAAGCAAGGGACGTCTGATGGGCCAGTGTCTGCCACGGTGGGGGGAGCCCAGCTAGATGTGATCAGTGCAACCAATGCCGAGGAACGTGAGTTCAACGAACTTCGCCGGGATCTCCCCCGGGCCAGTGATTTGGTCGAATCAACGGACGTGCTCTACAGGCACCTTCGCCGTGTCCTTCCTCTTGCGGCATTGGCACTGTACCGCCCAAGAACTGATGCTAGCGAACTGTGCGTAGTTGCGGCCTGCGGTGTAGGGGCCTCGGCAATGGACGGTCTTACAGTTCCAGTCGCTGAGCGCATATCCGGCTGGGTTTTCGCGAACGCGCAGCCGGTCCTCAATTCAGATGCCACACTCGAACTGGGACCCGTTGCCCGAACTCTCTCTGTGCCCCTCCGATATACGGCGGCGGTCCCCGTGGTCGACGGCGAGGTTGTGGGAGTCCTGGCCGTTTTTGGCAGTGAGCCTTTCGACAAGGATCATCGTCGACTCCTCGAAAATGCGGCTACCTTGTTTGTGTCATCGCTATCTCACCCTCTAGGTGGAGACCAGGCGCGCGGCTCAGTATCCCAGTCTCCGAGCGTGCCGAAGCCGAGCGTGCATTAGAGGCAGGCTTTTTCGCTTGGCATCTCGGCCAAGCGGTAATTGTCGATGTAGTGGTGTATCCTCTGCACCTTAACCATGTGTCGGCCCGCCTAGCTTGGGACGAGTTGGCTCGATCCTGATTCATGAAAAAACTTGAAACGAATCTCAGCTCGCTGGCTAGCACGCTGACCGCGGAGAGTGTTGAGTCCGCTCTGCACTTGGCGGAAGCCGAGCTAAGAGCTGGGCGTGTAGACCACGTTTCAGGATTTGCATCTAGAGTCGATCTGTCAGTCCTGAATGACACGTCGTTCGTTAGGCTTTGGAGCCTGTTTGGAGCTTCCCTTTTTGAACAGGGAGATGTGACCGGATCAGTTGCCAGGCTCCGGGAGGCAGCGGAACGCCCTGGGCAAGTGGCTCCAACGCTCAGATTCGCAGCCGCCCTCTCACTCTTCAGCAGGGAATCCCAATTCCAGAGTCCGGATGAAACGCTTGGTACACTCGGCGACCTGAGGCAGCTCGCCGCTGCAAGCGGAGATGCGAGTTCGCTTGGAGGTCTGCACCTTGTCGTTGCGCGGCTTGAAGCGTGCCGCGGGCACTGCGTCAATGCGAGACGGCACGTTGAGCTGGCAAGACGGCTCTTCTCGCAGTCCCGCCAGCCCCTGCAGTACTGCGTTGTAGAACTTGTCGACTCAGGACTCGAGATGTATGCAGGGAATCTGGCGAGGTCGGCGCGGTCCGCCAGGACAGGTTTCGACGAGGCAAACCTAGCAGGCTTCACGATCCCGATGGTGGGATCTCTGACGAACCTGGGTCTTGTCTCTACACTGGTCGGAAATCTCCAACGCGCTCGGACATGCCTGCAGCAAGCCAAGGCACTGTCCGAGAAACTTCACTTGGTTCGGTTATCGGTCCTGGACAGCTTGGCCCAACTGGAGTACTTCGCGGGCAACCTGCAAGCGGTCAGGTTGTTGCTTGCGGAGTGGCAGGAGGCCGCCCGTAATCACTCCCTCCCCGCGCGCTCCTGGTACGACCTCGCTCACCAAATCACGCGCGCGGCCTATTACGAACACCTCGAGGACTGGGACGCCATCCTCGCACTCGTCGAAGACGCCGACCCGGAACTCGTGCGCCGCCAGTACAAGGCCCTGCGCACCTCCCTGCTCTGCGCCAAGGCCCGGGCGCTCGCCCGCCTCGGCCGCCGCGGCCAGGCCGACCACACACTCGCCGCCGCGGTCCGCACCTGCCCCCGCGGCGCCGTCGACCCCCTCATCGTCCTCGAAGCGTCCAAGGCCCTCTGTGCGAGTCTCGGCGGCGACGTCGCGCGCGGCACCGTCCACTACGATCGTGCGCTCGCCGCCTGCCGCGCCATCGGCCACCGCTACCACGAATGGTGGATCGATCGGCACCGCACCGACGTCCTTCGCCACACCACCGAGAGCATCGCCGTGCCGCGCGACCGGGACCTGACCGAGACGACGCTCCTCCTCGCCGACGTGTCCGCCATCCTCGGCGCGGGCCACTCGATCGACCTCCTCGCGCAGCGCACCGCCGCCATCCTCCGCAACACGAGTCTGGCCCCGCGCGTCGAGGTGGTCAGCGAGTCCGACCAGCCGTATCGTGCCGAGCCGACCGCCTCCTCCGACACCGAGCCGGACGGCACCACCATCATCCGGCTCCGCGGCTCCGATCGCCGCGTTACGGTCCGCATTCGCCGCGTCGAATCCCTGGAAGAGATCTCCCTCCTCAAGAACCTGACCGACATCGTGCAGGCCGCCGTCAACCGGACCGTGCACACGGAAACCGAGGACGACGACCTCAGCCTGTGGCCGCGCCTTACGCACGACGGCGAGGACACCATCTTCCGCTCGCCCCGCATGGTCGAACTCGTCCGCGTCGCCGAGCGCCTGGCCGCCACCAACCTGCCGATCCTGATCACGGGCGAAACCGGCACCGGCAAGGAGGTCATGGCGCGGCTGATCCACGACCGGAGCCTCGTGAAGCGCGGCCCGTTCGTGGCCTTCAACTGTTCGGCTATGCCTCGAGAGCTGGTCGAAAGCCAGCTCTTCGGCCACCGCCGGGGCGCGTTCACGGGCGCGCTCGACTCGTTTCCCGGCGTCATCCGCGCCGCCGAGCGCGGGTCGCTGTTCCTCGACGAGATCGCCGACCTCGATCCCGCCACCCAGCCCAAACTGCTCCGCTTCCTCGAAAGCGGCGAGATCCAGCCGGTCGGCGACCTGCGATCGCAGCGCGTGCCCGTCCGCATCATCGCCGCCACGAACAGCAGCCTGGAGCGGCTCGCCGACGAAGGCCGTTTCCGGCGCGACTTGTTCTACCGCGTGGGCGTCGCCCGGCTCGAAATGCCGCCGCTTCGCGAGCGGAAGGACGAAATCCCCGCCCTGGCCTCGCTCTTCCTCGCGCGCTACGCGCGCGAGTGCGGGCGCAGCCACCTGCGCCTGGGCGACGACTTGATTGCCGCGCTCCTGCTCTACGACTGGCCCGGGAACATCCGGCAGCTGGCCAACGAGATCCGGCGGGCTGCCGCCATGGCGGCCGACGGACAGACACTCGGCGCCGTTGATCTGTCTCCCGAAGTCGCCGCGGCCTGGAACACTCGGCCGATGGCCGCGTCGCCGCCTGGCGGCCCGACCGTCGCGATTCGCCTGGATCAGCCGCTCGCCCGGGCCGTCGCCGACCTCGAGCGGACGTTCATCGCACGCGCGCTCGAAGCCTCCGACGGCCGCGTGGCCGATGCCGCCGAGATGCTCGGCCTGTCACGGAAGGGCCTGTTTCTCAAACGCCGGCGTCGCGGGTTCCTGGCCGGATAGTCGCCCGGCCCGCCATGGTCACGCGCGAAACCACCCGACTGCTCCTGCGCCCGCCGGCCGCGACCGACATCGAGCCGTTCGTTGAGATCCACGAGCACCCCGACGTGGCCCGGTTCCTGAGCGGCATCGGCCAGTCGACCGGGCGCGTCGCGTCGTGGCGCCTGCTCGCCCTGCTCATCGGTCACTGGCACCTCCGCGGGTACGGCCAGTGGGCCGTTGTCGAGAAGGCGACGGGAGAACTCGTCGGTCGCGTCGGCCTGTGGTATCCGGAGGGCTGGCCCGGGCTCGAGCTCGGCTGGGTTATCCGCCGTTCGCACTGGAATCAGGGATTTGCGACCGAGGCCGCCCGCGCGGCTGCGGCCTTCGCGTTCGATGAAGTCGGCGCGGACCGGGTCATCAGCATGATCCAGCCGGACAACCCGCGCTCCATCCGCGTGGCCGTGAAGATCGGCGAGACGTTCGCGGAGGCCACGAGCTTCAACGGCCAGGACCTCCACGTGTACGCGATGCGCCACCCCGCCCGCGCTACTTGATCGTTCCGGCCTGGATGCCGCGGGCGACCGTTTCGACCTCGCCCCAGACGCGCAGCAGGTTGCCGCTCCAGATCTTGGCGATCTGGGCCTCCGCGTAGCCGCGCCGCACGAGTTCCAGCGTCACGTTGAACGTCTCGCCAGCGTGATTCCAGCCGTCGACGCCGCCACCGCCGTCGAAGTCCGACGAGATCCCCACGTGATCGATGCCGATGAGCTTCACGAGGTAGTCGATGTGATCGACGAAGTCCTTGACCGTCGCGCGGGCGGCCGGCGGGTACCGTCGCTCGATGTCCGCCAGGCGTCGCTCGAACTCGGCCCGGCGGTCGGCCGGCAAGGCCTGCACTGCGGGGTCCGGACCCCCGCGACCGCCCCCTCGTCCGGCCGCCGCGCCGAGCGGCACGCCGCGACCCGCGAGCGTGGCGGTCGTGGGTTCACCGGCCGCGCCGCCTGCCGGCGGCCCCGCCGCACCCCGACCGCCGCCGCGCGCGCCGCCGCCTCCCCCGCCGCCGCCGCGACCCGCCGCGGGCGGCAGGCCGAACTCCTGCCGCAACGCCGCAATCGCCTGATTGCGTTCCGGCGGCACCGGAGGACACTTCACGTAACTGGCGAACGCGACCGTCTGGATCACGCCCCCGTTCTTCTTCAGCGCCTGCAGCTGCTCGTCGTCCATGTTCCGCGAGTGATTGCACAGCGCGCGGGCTGCTGAATGCGAGGCGATGATCGGCGCCTTTGAGAGCGCCACCGTCTGCATCATCGATCCCTTCGACGGGTGCGAGACGTCCACCATGATGCCCCACCGGTTCATTTCGGCGATGACCTGCCGGCCCAGCTCGCTGAGGCCGTTGCCGTGCGCCCATTGATTGCTCGCCTCGCCCGTATTGGAATCCGACAGCTGGCTGTGTCCGTTGTGCGCGAGCGACATGTACCGTCCGCCCCGCTCCCAGAACTCTCGAACGCGGCCAAGATTGCGGCCAACGGGATAGCCGTTCTCGATGCCGATGACGGCAACCTTCTTGCCTGTCTTGGCAATACGCAAGACGTCGGCCGGCGTCAGCGCCAGCTCGATCTGGTCGGGCGCCAACGATCGGGTCAGGCGGTGGATCGCCTCGAACTTCTCGAGCGCCTGCTCGTAGGCGCGGTCGAAGCCGGCCGGTTCGAAGGCGTCAGCCGCCTGGCCCTGGCCGACGTAGACGATGAAGAAGGCCACGTCGAGCCCGCCTGCCTTCATCTTGGGCAGGTTGACCTGGTTGCCCAGGTCGATGGTGTAGTTGCGCGACCATTGGAAGTTCCCGGGACTGATGTCGTCATGCGTGTCGAGCGTGATCACGCGATCGTGAATGGCGCGCGCGCGCGCCACGAGCGCCGGATCCTCCGCCTGCGCGGCCTGCGGCTGAACGGGCGTCGGCGCGGCGGGCAGCGTCGCGACGCTATAGGCCGCAGCGCCGACAAGCGTGGCGGCAACGGCAACCAGTCGGGATGCGGACGTCAAGACCATGACGAGATGCCTCCGGGTGGAGGAATACTATCGCGGGGCGCCGCGCGCGGCTACGAGCCGCCGACGCGGACGTCCAGGGGTTCGAGGAGGCGCATTCGCAGGATCGTCCCGGCCGGCAGGTCGACGGACCGGCCGTCCGTGGCGGTGATGGTGCCGGTGGCGTCGACCAGGACGCCCGCCAGGGGAATGCGGTCCTTTGCCGTGCTCTCGGCTGGCGCCGGAACCGCCAGCCCGGCCCCGCGCTCCCGTTCTGGCCGGCCGCCGTACACCTGCAGGATGGCTGCACGCAGCCGCGCCGTCCGCTCGCCCGCACGCAGTTCGTGGAACGAGAGCGTGAGCGTGCTGCGCCCCTGGCCGGCCGGACGCACCGAGCTGACGAAGCCTCGTGCCGTCGCGCCTTCGAGCATCACGACCGTCCCGCGCACGAGTGCGTTGATCGTGGTCGCGTCGAATCGCTCGTCGACTTTGACGGTGGCGGCGTTCAAGCGGGTCTGCAGGCTCAGGTCGACGTCGGTGCCCGCCGGGAGCGTTCGTTGCGCGCCCGGCTCGTCGAGCACCGGGAGCGCGGTGACCGTCGGCGGCGAGGTGCGCTGCGCCGCGAGGCTCCCCGACACGCCGCCGGCAACCGCGATCGCGAACCAGACCAGAGAGCGTTGCGCCCGCATGTACCCAATCTTAGACCGTCCCAACGTATGATCGGCTGTGATGTCCGCTCCCGCCCGACTGCACCGCACGATTGGCGTGCGCGTCGGCTCCGTTCAGGTCGGCGGCGGCGCACCCGTCGTCGTCCAGAGCATGACGCTCACGGAGACGGCCGATGCCGCGGCCACGGCGCGCCAGTGCATCGAACTGGCGGAGGCCGGATCCGAAATGGTGCGCGTCACGGTGAACACGGCCGAAGCGGCCGCCGCCGTGCCCGAGATCCGACTGCGCATGCGGGACGCCGGCTGCACGGCGCCGCTCATCGGCGACTTTCACTACAACGGCCACCTGCTGTTGACCCGATTCCCGGACGCTGCGCGCGCGCTCGACAAGTACCGCATCAACCCCGGCAACGTCGGCACCGGCCGCCGGCGGGACGAGCACTTCACGACGATCTGCCGCGTCGCGGTGGACCACGGCAAGGCGATCCGCATCGGCGTGAACGGCGGCTCGCTGAACCAGGAGCTCGTGACCGCCAAAATGCAGGAGAACACCGACCGGCAGCTCGGCCGGAGCTCGGCTGAGGTCATCAACGAGTGCATGGTCCTGTCCGCGCTGCAGTCCACGGAGCTCGCGCTCGAAGCGGGACTCGGCCGCGATCGCATCATCCTCTCGTGCAAGGTCTCACGACCGCTCGACCTGATCGCGGTCTATCGCGACCTGGCGGCGAAGACGGACCAGCCGCTGCACCTCGGCCTGACGGAGGCCGGGATGGGCGTGAAGGGCGTCGCGTGGTCGGCCTCTGCGCTGGCGATCCTCCTGGCCGAGGGAATCGGGGACACCATTCGCGTGTCACTGACGCCGAGGCCCGGCGGGGATCGGCGCGAGGAAGTCTACGCGGCTTGCGAGATCCTTCAGGCGCTCGGCCTGCGGTCCTTCTCGCCGGCCATCACCGCGTGTCCGGGTTGCGGCCGCACGACGTCCACGACATTCCAGGAGCTGGCCGAGCGCATTGAGGGCTACGTCCGCGCGCAGATGCCGATGTGGAAGCGCTCGCACCCGGGCGTCGAGACGATGTCGGTCGCGGTCATGGGCTGCGTCGTGAACGGCCCGGGCGAGTCGAAGGCGGCCAACATCGGCATCTCGCTGCCCGGCACGGGAGAGGCGCCAAGCTGTCCCGTCTTCATCGACGGCGTGCACGCGACGACGCTGAGCGGCTCGTACGAGGAGCTGGCGACGGCCTTCCAGCGGCTGGTCGACCAGTACGTCGAACGGAAGTACCCCGCTAGCGGGCCACCTTCCGGAACGTCTTCGTGACCTGGCCTTCGGGCTGACCCTGCACGCTCACATAGGCGCGGATGACGTAGTCGCCTGGCGCGAGCGCGGCGATCGGAATCTCGGCCGTCAGGATGAACTTGTCGGGCTCGCTCGTGCCGGCGCCGCCCGGTTGAATCGTGGCGATGGCGGCGCCGTCGAGCGACGCGGCGACCTCCATGCGCGCGGACACCTGCCCGGTGATCTGGCCGTACATCTCGAGATACCCCACGAGCTTCTCGTCGTCGCGGAATTGCAGTCCCATGGCCATGGCGTTGTTTCGCAGCGCGCCGATGATCAACGACCCGAGCTTGAGCGGGCCGGCCGGGACCAGGTCGGCCACCACGTCGTAATCGGCCGCGCCGCCAACCTTCTGCGCATCAGTCGCCGCAAAGCGCATGCGGTACGTACCGGGCGGCACGACCGTCGCAATCGTCACCGGCGACGCCGACAGCTCCTTGTCGCTGGCAGTCGCCTGGGCGACCAGCCGACCCGATGCATCGACGAGCGCGACCGCCGCCGCCGCGAGCCTGGTCGACGAATCGGCCGCCTCACCCAGCACGATTACGGTCATCCGCCCTCCCGTGCCGCGTGACGCGTAGGCCACGGCGCGCACGGGGAGATCCCGAAACTGGCGGGCCTCGCGCAGCATCTGCTGAGGCGTGAGCGGCGTCGAGACCGGCTTGGTCGCGACGGGCGCGAAATCCTGCCGGGCCCGCGTCGTCACGCCGCCGCGCGACACGCGGACTTCGAGGCGCTGCACCTGCCCCGGCCGGTCGGACGTGTCGGGCGCCAGGGTGGCGACGTAGTGCGCCGACGTCTCGGTCAGCACGCGTCCCATGACATCGCCCGATCCCGCCAGGCGCAGCACCGGACCGCCGCTCGTCGAGGCGGACAGGTTCTCGAGGCCTTCGTTGAGGGCCGTCATCGTGTCGTCCTGTTGAATGACGTAGAACTGTGCCCGCGCCTCGGCCGCCGCCGCCCCGATGTCCTGATAGAGCTGTGCCGTGACGTCGCACTGCGTGCCGGACCTCGTCTGGCTCGTCGTGGGCGTCGACAGCTTCGACGAGAAGAACAGCACCGTCGACGGCGTGTCGCTGCCGGCCATGGATGCCAGCGTGCTTCGAATCACGGCCAGCGTCTCGCGCGTCCGGCAGGCGTCTTCGTCGCTCGTTGCCGCCGCACTGGCGCGGCTCTGGATCTGGCCAAGCGCCTCGCGCACCTTCGCGGGGCCGGCCCCGAGACTGATTCGTGCCGTATCGAGCGGCGCCATCGCCAGCGCCAGGCGATCGGCCGGGTCAAGACCGTCGAGCAGCTTGCCGAGTGCCTCGCGAACCAGCCGGTCGGTGCCTGCTCGGAGCGTCTGATCCTCGACGATGATCGCGACCTGCCGCCCGCCGCCGCTCCCCGCGACGTTCGTCCCGAACGGCGCGGGCAGACCGGAGCCGGCCTGCGGGCCCGACGCCAGTCGCACAAACTTCAAGGAGGTGATGGTGCGCGGCCGCCCCGCCACCCGAATCGACACGTCCTCGGGCTTGAGGTCGGCGACCGGCTGCCCGTCGGCAGCCAGGGCCTGGAAGTCCACGATCGCGGGCCTGCCCTGGCCGCGCCCGCTGACCGAGGCGGTCGTCAGACCAATCACGGCGCCGGCGGCAGTGGCGATGAACAGCACGTGAAGAGTTGGTCGCCGCATAGGGCAGAGCATAGTGGAAAATGACGCCTGTTGAGGTGCTTCATGCGACGGATGTTCATCGGGCTCTCGATCGCGGCGGGACTCGTCGTTGCCGCCAGCGCCCAGTCCAAACCCCCCGTTTCGCGGACCGATTACGGGCAGTGGGAGTCGCTGTCGCCGGCTGCGGCCCGTGGCGGCCTGTCGCCCGACGGCCAGTGGCTGGCCTTCACGATCACGCGCGCCAACCGCACGAGCGACCTCGTGCTCAAACGCCTCGCCGACGGCGTCACGAGGACGATTGCCAGCGGCACGCAGGCGACGTTCTCCGCCGACTCGCGGTGGGCCGCCTACAGCATCGGATACACCGAGGCCGAACAGGAGCGGATGCGCGCCGAGCGCCGGCCCATCCAGAACAAGCTCGGGCTGGCCGACCTCCGTTCGGCGGACACATCCACGCTCGACGGCATCCAGTCCTTCACCTTCAGCCCGACGGGCGCGTTCCTGGCCATGCGCCGCTACGCGCCGGCTCCCGCCACGACGCCGGCGGGCGGCGCACCGCCGGCGCCGGCGGGACGCGGCGGAGCGGCGGGCGCGCCAGCCGAAACCGAGCCGCTCGGAGTCACCGTCATCGTTCGAGATCTCGCGTCCGGTCGCGACTGGACGTTCGGTAACGTCGGCGAACTGGCGTGGCAGGATGCGCCAGCCGGCCGCCTGCTCGCGATGGCGATCAGCGCGGACGGCCAGGCGGGCAATGGCGTCCATCTGTTCGATCCGTCCACGGGCGTGCTCCGCGTGCTGGAGTCGGCCACCGCGGGATTCTCGAGCCTGGCCTGGCGGAAGGACACGGCGGACCTGGCCTACCTTCGATCGAAGACCGACGACCGTCGGGACGGACCCACCGAGATCGCCGTGGCCTGGCGGGGCCTCGCCATGTCGGCGGAGCGACGGGTCGAGTTCGACCCGACGAGCGCAGAGGGCTTTCCCGCGGGCATGCGCACCGTGACGTACCGTCGGCCGTCGTGGTCCGACCGCGGTACCGTCTTGTTCCTGGGCATCGCCCGTTGGGAGGAGAAGCCACCGGCGCCGACCGGACGCGGACGAGGCGCCGGCGCCACCCCTGGAGGCACCCAGACTCCGCCCCAGGAGGCCGATGAGCCTGCCGGTCTCGACATCTGGCACTGGAAGGACATCGACGTGCAGCCGCGCCAGAAGCTGTCCGCGGCGGCCGATCGCCGCCGCAGCCTCCTTGGCGCCTGGCATGTCGACACCGGCCGATTCGTGCAGATCGGGAACTCCTTCAACGAGCAGGTCCAGCCGATCCGTGGCGCGGACCTCGCGTACATCGAGGACTGGTCCGCCTACGCGATGGATCGCACGATCGGACGGCCGGCCGCCGACCTGTATCTGGCCGATCTCGCCACGGGCGCGCGCACCAGGATCAAAGAACGTGTGGACGATCGCTACGCCGGACCAAGCCCGAGCGGCCGGTACATCCTGTTCCTGGAAGCCGATCACATGTGGACGATCGACGTCGCCACGCGCGCCGTCCGCAACATCACCAGGGCGGCGCCGACCTCGTTCATCGACAAGGAATCGGACGCCACGATCCGGCAGAAGCCTGCGTTCGGCGTGGCCGGATGGACGAAAGACGACGCCTCGGTCGTGCTGAACGACAGGTTCGATCTCTGGGAGATCGCCGCGGACGGATCGCGCGCCACACGTCTGACCGATGGCGCGGCCGAACAGGTTCGCCATCGCGTCCTGCGCCTCGATCCCGAGGCCGAGCACATCGACTGGCAGAAGCCCCAGTACGTCAGCCTGTTCGGCCTGTGGTCCAAGAAGGCAGGCTACGGCCGGATCGCCGCGGCGGCGGACGGCGCGAAGCGGACAGTCGAACGGCTGATCTGGCTCGACAAGACCGTCAGCGGGCTCGCCAGGGCGAAGGACGCGGACGTCTTCGACTACTCCATCCAGGGACACGACGACTCGCCTGATCTGTTTGTCGGCGGCCCGGACCTCTCCGGTGCCCGCCAGGTCACGTCCACGAACCTCTTCCAAGACAAGTTCGCCTGGAGCCGGAGCGAAGTGATTGAGTACAAGACCGACAAGGGACTGCGGCTCCAAGGAGCCCTTTACTACCCGGCTGGCTACGAAGCGGGTAGGCGCTACCCGATGGTCGTCTATCTCTACGAACGCCTGTCGGACGGCGTGCATCGCTACGTTCCGCCGTCGGACCGCGACTACTACAACACGACCGTGTTCACGAGTCAGGGCTACTTCGTCCTGCAGTCCGACATCGTCTTCCGGCCGCGCGAGCCGGGGCTGTCGGTGGTCGAATGCGTCACGCCGGCCGTCCGGCGGGTGGCGGCGATGGGAGTCATCGACCCGGCCCGCGTGGGCGTCGTCGGTCACTCCTGGGGCGGGTTTGACGCGTCGTTCCTTGCGACGCACACGACGAACCTTTTTGCCGCCTCCGTCGCCGGAGCGCCCATCACCAACCTGGTCAGCAATTACGGCAACCACCACTGGAGCTCGGGCATCGCGGAAACCGATCACATCGAAACCGGCCAGCAGCGCATGGAAGTCCCGCTCTGGGAGGACTTTCAGGCCTACGTTCGCAATTCCGCCGTCTTCAACGTCCAGCACATGACGACGCCGCTCATGCTCATGACGGGAGATTCGGACGGCACCGTCTTCTGGCACCAGGCCGTGGAGCTCTACAACATTGCCCGGCGCGCCAGAAAGAACGTCGTCTTGCTCGTCTACAACGGGGAGGATCACGGCCTGCGCCAGAAAAAGAACCAGGTCGACTATCAGCGGCGGATTCTCGAGTGGTTCGGCCACTATCTGAAGGGCGAGGAACCCCCGGCATGGATCGTCAATGGCCAGAGCTTCCTCGACCGGGACGCGGAAGTGAGGCAGCAGACCATTCGTCGTTCGCCCTGAGCCGCGACTGACAGAATTGCGCTTGCAGAATTGCAACGTCGCTTCTGTAGCGGCGCGGTCAGATCCGTACGCCAACCGGCGCTGATCGACGGAGCGCGCGTCAAGAAACATCCGATGAACCGGGCGTGATCTCAATCACGCCATTCCGGTCTGAGTCTTGCAACAAGCCGGGAGGCTCCTGGTGTCGCAAGCCGCCCTCCCAGGACGAAGGAGACTCAGATGACGTCGCGCACTCGTGGCCGCCTGGTGGCCTGCCTTATCCTCGGTCTGATTGCGCTGCCCGTTGAAGCGCTCCTGCTGCCGGTCGCGGTGACGCCGGACCCGGCCGCTGCGGCCTTTGCGTACACGGCGTCCTTGTCGCCGGATGCTCTCCAGCGGGCTGCGGCCGACATCAACGCGTATCCGGCAATGTATCGCCGAGCGATCATGAGCGAGCTCACGCCCCAGGAACGCGCCGAAGTATGGCGCGCGCATCTCCTGCGCTATCTCGATTCGCACCCGGACCTGTCGCCGTCGCAGGCGGCGGTCGTTCGCGAGGCCATGACGATCGTGTCCGCGTCGGCCCTGGTGCCATCGGTGGCACCTGACCTGCGCGAGAAGATCGGCCGCGTGTTCAACGCCGCCGTTACGGAGCTCGGCCCGCGAGCGGCCAACGAGCTGTTCGTCACGCTCGGCCCGGCGATGCCCGCCGGTTCGAGCCCGCTGCCCCTCGTGCAGCGCCTCGCCGACCGCGTGCGGTCCTGGCGCGTCGCGTCGGCCGAGGTCCCCGACTGCAACTGCAACACGACCATGGACACGTGCGACCTCGTGCCGGATCCGTGGCTGCAGTGCTCGGAGCTCTACGACTGCAACATCGACACGTCGTGGCCGATGTGCGGACCCTTCTGGTCCTGGGCCTGCAACGGCTGGTGCCGGATCATCCGGTGGCCGGGCGGCGGGGGCGGTGGGATGGAGGGCATGTAAGCGGTGTCGTCGGCCGATCGTCTCGTCAACCGAATCTCTGTGGCGGCGAGCATCGTGCTCGCCGTCGTGCTTTTGGCGTCACTCGGCGTCGTGGTCTGGCCGCGTCTCGCGAACGCGCTGGGCATCGAGCCCTCGCGTCCGGCGCCCGCCTACGTCGCCGGCGACCGGGTTGACGTGCCGGCCGCGTGGTACCAGCGGGCGCCGCGCACCCTCATCCTCTTTGCCCGGGCAAGCTGCGGCGCGTGTCAAACCGCCCAGCCGTTTCTCCGTTCCCTTGCGTCCACCGTTCTCGAGCACGGGGCCGCGGTCATCGTCGCTGGCCACCGGGAGACCGTCGCGGAGGACGCTGCGTTCGCCCGCAGCCTCGGGCTGGGCGACGACGCGTTTGTGCCGTTCCCCGCCGGCCTGCGCGTGCGCGTGACCCCGACGCTCGTCCTGGTCGATCGGACCGGCGCGATCCTGCACGCGTGGGAGGCCGTGGGCCCGCCCGACCGACAGCAGGCGATCGCTCGGGCCGTCACGGCCGCGCTGAAATAGCTACCAGCCGATCGGCTTGCCCTTGATCCGGGCGTCGAGCCACGCCTTGAGCGGCGCAAAGTAATCCACGATCGCCGTCGCGTCCATCTGGCGCGATCCCGTGAGGGCCTCGAGCGCGTCCGGCCACGGCCGCGACTGCCCCATCTTCAACATGGCATCCAGCCGCTCGCCGGCGTCCTTGCTCTCGTAGATCGAGCACCGATGAAGGGCCGTCTTGCAGCCCGCGATCTTGGCCAGCTCACGATGGAACTGGAACTGCAGGATGTGCGCGACGAAGTACCTCGTATAGGAGTAGTTGGCCGGTACATGGTACTTCGCGCCAGGATCGAAGAACGTCTCGCCGCGCGGTGACGGCGGCGCAACGCCCTGGTATTTCAGGCGGCGCTCCCACCAGGCCTCGTTGTAGGCGGCGGGCGACACCTGCCCGGCGTACACCGCCCATCGCCACTGGTCGATGAGCAGGCCGAAGGGCAGGAACGCGATCTTCTCGAGCGCCCGTGACAGGAGAAGCCCGATGTCGCGCGACGCATCGGGCGCCCGGTCGAGCAGGCCGATGCGCACCAGGTACTCCGGCGTCACGGACAGGGCGATCGCGTCGCCAATCGCCTCGTGGAACGCCTGATTCGCGCTGTCCCGGAAGAGCACGGGCAGGTCCTTGTACGCGCGCTGGTAGTAGTTGTGGCCCAGCTCGTGATGGATGGTCGTGAAGTCCTCCTCGGTCGGATCGATGCACATCTTGATCCGCAGATCCTCGACGAAGTCGATGTTCCACGCGCTCGCGTGGCAGACGACGTCGCGGTCGGCGGGCTTCACGAACAGCGATCGATCCCAGAACGTGGCGGGCATCGGATCGAGGCCCAGAGAGGTGTAGAACCGCTCCCCCATCCGGACCATCTCGACCGCACCGGCCTTTCGGCGCTTGAGGATGTCCGTGAGGGAAAAGCCGGGATCGGCGCCCCCGGCCGACACGAGGTCGAAGATGTTGCCCCAGTCCTGCGCCCAGATGTTCCCCGTGAGGTGGGCGGGAATGGGACCGGCCGCCGGCACGATGTCACCGTACTTCTCGCGCAGCTTCATCCGCACGTAGGCATGGAGCGAGAGGTACAGCGGCCGGACCTGCTCCCAGAGTCGATCGACTTCCTTCGTGAACTCGTCGGCCGGCATGTCGTACTTCAAGCGCCAGAGCGCACCCGTGTCGGCAAAGCCCAGCTCGCGCGCGCCCTTGTTGGCCAGCTCGATGAAGCGCGCGTAGTCGTTCCGCATGGGCACGGCGATCGTGTGCCAGCCTTCCCACGCCTCGCGGATGCGGGCCTCGTCGCGCGACGTCGCCAGGATCTCGGTGATCTTCTCGATGTCCAGACAGGTATCAGGTTTGGCCGGGTCGCGGCACCACTTGCCCTTGCCGTAGGTGGCCTCCAGGCTGGCCCCGAGCCTGGCCAGCTCGGCCGATTCCTGCGGATCGCTCGGCGGCACAAGGTCCGCCGACAGTTTGAGGAGATCGAGCTGGCGCCGGTCATCTGGCGACACCGGCACGCCGTCGAACCGGGCCGCCTGCCGGGCGAAGCGGGCGAGCGTCGTCAGGAACACCTCGGTCGCGCGGGCGTTCATGGCCTCCGTGTCCGCGGTGATGTAGGTGGAGGAGACCCAGCCGGCCTGAGACGCCTCGACGCCGACCTTCAAGATGGTGGCGTTCACTTCATCCAGAAACTGCCTGGCGTCGGCCGCTGCGGGCGCGGCCGGCCCGCACGAACCCGCCATCGGTACCGCCGCCAGAACGAGCACGCCGAGTCGATCGCGCCATCTCACGTAAGAACCCTCCGACAAGATGGGGCGCGGGGGCAGCCGCACCGTCGATACGAGTCAGATCATACCGGTGGCCGCCGCCGCGCGGCTCTGATGGCGCCAGACGGCGAGCAGCGTCGACCCGATCAGAATCAGACCAAGGGCAAGTCCGGCCCACAGCCCCTGCACGCCCCAGCCCCGGTGAAAGCAGAGGACGTAGGCGACCGGCAGGCCGATGGCCCAGTGCCCGATCAGATTGACCACCATGGGCGTCTGCGTGTTGCCCAGGCCTCTCAGGGCCCCGGTCGTCACCGTCTGCACGCCGTCGAACAACTGGAACACGGCCGCGACCAGGAACAGGCCCACGCCCACCTCGATGACGCCCGTATCGGTCGTAAAACCGCTGAGCAGCGGGCGCGGGGCGGCGATGAAGAGCACGGCCGACACGGCCATGACGGCGGTGGCCAGCGCCAGCGCCGTCCAGCCTCCCGCCTGCACGCCGACGGCATCGCGTCGTCCGACCGCCTGGCCGACGCGAACCGCGGCGGCCGTGCCGAGCCCGTACGGAATCATGAAGACGAGGCCGACGATGTTCAGCACGATCTGGTGGGCGGCGGCCGCGGCGGGTGCAATCGTCGCGGCCAGCGCGGACGCGGCTGCGAAGATGCCGACCTCGAGGAGAATCTGGCCCGCGGCCGGCCACCCCAGATGTACCAGCCGCCGGATGCGCCCCCCATCCAGGACGAACGGGACGTCGTGCAGGCCCGAAGGTCGCTCGCGTTCGCGATACACGATCACCGCCAGCAAGAAGAGCGCAAGGACCAGCCGCGACGACACCGTCGCGTAGGCCGCGCCGACGACGCCAAGCGGCGGCACGCCGAACCGGCCGTAGATCAGAATCCAGTTGGCGGCCACGTTGGCCAGGTTGGCCAGCACGAGCGCCACCATGATCGGCCGTACGATGCTCATCGCCTGGAGGTACCGGCGGAACACCACGTAAGCCAGGAGCGGCGGCGTGGACCAGACCACGTGCGTCATGTACGGCGTGAGCTGGCCAAGGACGTCCGGGTGGAATCCGAAGAATGGCAGAAGCGCCACGGCGCCGAGCGCCGCCGCCGAGAGCACGACGGACAGGACCGCCGCGAGCTGCACGCCGGCGAAGAGCCAACGGTGGCACTCGTCGATGCGCCCCGCCCCGAAGCTCTGGGCGACGAACGTATCGAGCGCGAGCAGCATGCCGAACCCGATCATGACGACCGTCATGTACAGGATGGTTCCGGCGCCCACGGCCCCGATGGCCGCCGGACCGAGCGGGCCGACCATGACCGTGTCGACGACGCCCATGAGGAGCCAGCCGACCTCCGCGGCAATGACGGGACCGGCGAGCGACAGCATGGGCCTGAGCTCGCGACGCATCCGAGCATCTTACCGGCCGCCGCCAGCTGCGTCACACTAGGCGCCGTGGCTGGCTGGTACCTGAGTGCGTCGCCGCGGCGCTTGCTCCCGACGGCGTTCTTCAGCGACGCGGACCTCTCGGCGGTCCGGCATTTCTATCGGACCGCCCCGCGAACGTCCCTGTGCGCGCTGCCCGGTCTCGCGCGATCGCTCGGATTCGCGCGCCTGCTGGTCAAAGACGAGTCGGCGCGATCCGACCTTGGCGCATTCAAGATCGTAGGCGCGCGGTTCGCCATCGATCGCCTGCTCCGGTCGAGCGCCCGGCGGATCGGCCATCTTGCGTGTGCGACGGCCGGCAATCACGGGCGTGCGGTCGCCCGCGTGGCGCGCGAGGCCGGCCTGATGGCCCACGTCTACCTGCCGCGCGGCACGGCGACGGCCACGATCGAGGCCCTGCGCGCCGACAATGCCGACGTGGTCATCACGGACACCGGGTACGACGACACCGTGACGCGCATGGCCCGCGATGCCGGAGCCCGAGGCTGGACGATCGTGTCGGACACGGCCTGGCCGGGTCATGAAACGGTACCGCGGCTCATCATGGCCGGGTACACGCACATCGTCGAGGAAGCCGCGGTGGAGTGGGGCGATCGGCGTCCGGATCTGGTGATCGTGCAGGCCGGCGTCGGCAGCTTCGCCACAGCGGTCGCCGCCTGGCTGGCGGCCCGATATGGATCCGATCGGCCGGCCCTGATTGTGGCCGAACCCGATGGGTCGGCCTGTGTGCTGGCGTCGTTGCAGGCCGGACGTCAGGTCGCACTGGCCCAGGTCGCTCCGACGGCCATGGTCGGGTTGCGGTGCGCGGAGGTCAGCACCGTGGCCTGGCCGATCCTCGAGAGGCTCGCCGACGCGGCCATCGCCGTACCGGAAGCTCTGGCGCTCGAGACCCTCGCCGGGCTTGCGGCGCCGCTCCCCGGCGACCCGGCCATCGTCGCGGGCCCGTCGGGCGCTTGCGGGATCGCCGCGCTCATCCGGCTGGCGCAGGATCCCGCACTCGCGCCGGTTCGATCGGCGCTCGGTCTGAACCGATCGACGTCGGCGCTGGCGTTCGTGACCGAGGCCGCCCGCTAGCGCACCGCCCGCTAGCTAGCGCCCGGCCGCGGTCACCATCACCTCGATCAGTCCCGTTGCAGCGACGAGCCGTGTGCCCACGGCTGTCCGGGCCGGCGGGTCGCTCGGAAAGAACTCGCGGTACACGCCGTCCACGCGCCTTTCCTGCCAGAGGTCGGTCAGGTAGATCGTGGCATCGACGACATGTCGGAACGAGAGGCCGGCGGCATCAAGGGTGCGGCCGATGCGCGCCATCGTTTCCCGCGTCTGAGCGGCCAGGTCCGTGGCATTGGCTTCGGTGTTGCCGAGCACGCCGGACAGAAACACCAGGTCGCCGGCGCGGACGGCCGAGGACAGCGGCAGGCTCGGCGAGACGGTCGGGCCGAGCACGTTACGACGCGCCCTCGTGGCGATGAGCGTGATCTCCACGACGGCATCAAGGCCCGCGAGGCCCGTGACGGCCGTCGCACGGGCAGGCGGATCGTTCGGGAAGTACGTGCGGTACTCGTTGTTCATCGCCTCGAAGTACGTGTCGTCGGTGAGAAACACCCGCGCGGCGACCACGTCGGCGTACGACAGACCGGCGGTCTTCAACAGCACGCCGGCGTTGTCGAGGACGGTCCTCGTCTGGAGAGACGCCGGACCCGGCACGACCGAGTCGTCCTGGCCCCGCCGGCTGACCAAGCCGGCCAGAAACACAAAGTCGCCCGCCCGTACGATGAGCGAGTACGGACGGGCCGGCCGCGCCCACCCGGCCGGGTGCAGCGCTTCGCGTGAGACGCCCTTCGGAACGCCGATCGCGGACATGCCGACCAGCGCTCCACCAGCCAGGTCGGTCACGACGGTCGTCCGCGTCGGCGGATCGGTGGCAAACACCTGGCGGTAGACGTCGTTCAGCGCCTGGAAGTCGGACGCCCGCCGGAGGTAGACCTGCACCGACACGGCCTGGGCGAGCGACGACCCGGCCGCGTTGAGCGCCGCGCTCAGTCGCTCGATCGTGCGGCGCGTCTGCGACTCGATGTCCGGACCGACGAGCTTGCCGGCGGCGTCGGTCCCCGTGACGCCGGACACGAAGACCAGCCCGCCGGCCGACACGGCCGCGCTGTACGGCGCCCCGGCCGGCACGCCCTCGGTGACGAAACGGCGATCCTGCATGAACGACACCCCGCTCGCGGCCAGGAGGAGCGCGACCGCCACTGCCCATTTGCCCCGTTGCCACATGGCCCCATTAGAATAGCGTCACCATGAAGCCAGCTTCTCGTCGCAAGTTCCTTACCACGGTGCCGGCAGTCGTCGCGGGGGCGGTGGCGGGCAAGGCCTACGCCCAGGGTCAAGGCGCGCCAGGCGCGGGCGCGATCAAGCCGGAAACGGTGGACGCCGCCGAGGCGATTACGGGCATCGAGTTCCACCGTGAAGACGAAGCGGCCATTGCCAACGGGCTGAACAATCGCCTGCGCAACCTGCAGCAGCTTCGGCAGAGCGAGATTCCCGTCGAGACGGAGCCGGCCGTGATGTTCAAGCCGTCCCTGCCCGGGCGCGAGCCCAAGGGCGTGGCAACGCCGGGCGCGCCCCTCAAGCACACGAAGCCGCCGCTCTCGCTGAAACGCCCGGCGAACCTGGAGGACGTGGCCTTCTGGCCCGTCGCGCATCTGGCGGCGCTCGTGGAGCGGAAGCTCGTGTCGTCAACGGAGCTGACCGAGATGTACCTGGCCCGGCTCAAGCGCTTTCAGCCGAGCCTGAACTTCTACGTCACGCTGACCGAAGACCTCGCCCGCCGCCAGGCCGCCGACGCCGACCGCGAGATCAAGGCGGGGAAATACCGCGGCCCGCTGCACGGCCTGCCCTGGGGCGCGAAAGACCTGTTCGCCACCAGGGGCATCCGCACGACGTGGGGCGGCGAGCCGTACGTCGATCAGATCTTCGACTACGACGCGACCGTCGTCGAGCGGCTGCGCGACGCGGGCGCCGTGCTCGCGGCCAAACTCACGCTGGGCGCGCTGGCGCAGGGCGATCGCTGGTTCGGCGGCCGCACGAACAACCCCTGGAATCCACAACAGGGATCGAGCGGGTCGTCGGCCGGTCCGGGGTCCGCGACGGCCGCCGGGTGCGTGGCGTTCTCGATTGGCACGGAGACGCGCGGGTCGATTATCTCGCCCTCCGCGGCCAACGGCGTGGTCGGCCTCCGGCCGACGTACGGGCGCGTCAGCCGGTTCGGCGCCATGGCCCTCTCGAACACGATGGACAAGGCCGGACCCATGTGCCGCTACGTCGAGGACGCGGTGCTGGTGTTCAACGCCATCTACGGACCCGACCAGCGCGACGGGACGGTGGCCGACGCGCCGTTCCGCTGGAATCCGGACCAGCCGTTCTCGGATATTCGCATCGCGTACGCGCGAGCCGGCTTCGAGCAGGCGGCGGCCGCGCGTGGCGGCGGCCCGGCGCCGGCGGGCGCCGCGGGTGGGCGTGGCGGCCGGGGCGGTCTGACACCCGAGCAGGCGGCCGCGCAGGCGGAAGAGCGGCGCAGAATGTACCAGGACGTGCTCGAAACCTACCGCAAGCTGGGGGCGACACTCGAGCCGGTCGACCTGCCGGACCTCCCGCTCGCCGCGCAGATCGGGTTCATTCTCGAGGTGGAGTCAGCCGCCTCGTTCGACGAGCTCACGAGATCTGGTGACGTGGACCTCCTGCGGACGGGCACGTCGGCCAGCAGCTGGCCGAACACGTTCAAGACGGCGCGCTTCACGACGGCCGTCGACTACCTGCGCGCGCAGCGCGGGCGCACCGTTCTCATGCGCCAGATGGCCGACTTCATGAGCCGATTTGACGTGCTGCTCTCGGCGGGCAGCGACGCCACGCTTGGCGTCACGAACCTCACCGGCCATCCGGCCATCGCGGTGAAGTGCGGGTTCCAGGGCGGCATGCCTCGCATTCTGATGCTGACCGGCCAGCTCTATGACGAGGCGACGCTCTGCCGCGTCGCACTCGCCTACGAGCAGGCCACCGAGTGGAAGGACCGCCACCCGACGTTGAAGGCCTGACGGCGCCCGGGAATCTCCGCCGCAGTTAGCGCCCGGCGCCGCCCCGGGACCGCCGCAGCGTGACCTCGACCGTGACGCCAGCGTTGACCTTGGCGACCCGCTGGCTGATGGCGCCTGCGGCCTGCGCCGACGTCAGGCCCGCCACCTTGATCTCGCCGAGGAGCGGCAGACGAATGGCGCCGTCCGGCTGCACGGCGTATCCGCGCGACAGCTCCGGCTCGCCTTTGAACTCGACGGCCAGCACGTCTCCTGCCCGGATGAGCTCGTTCGGATCGGCAATCGGAACGGTGTCGCCAAGTCCGCGCGATTCGCGCGACCGTTCCTCGAGGAGAGCCCGGTCGCGCGCCCCGAGGATCGCCCGCTCACGAGCCTCCCGCGCATTCAACAAGGCTTCGCGCGTCTGCTCGAACGCCTGATCCGCTGATCGCCTCGTCTCTCGGAGGTGACGTTCGAGCTCGGCGAGGCGCCCGCGCGCCTCCTGGGCTTCGCGCGGATCGGCCATCCCCATCTCGGCACGCCGGCGGGCCTCGGCCTGGGCCAGCGCGTACTCGCGCAGGCGCGCCTCGTAGGCGGCCTCCACCTCCGAGTAGCGGGCGGCCACCGCGAGCTCGGCCATCCGGAGTTCGAGGTCGTGCCGGGCGGCTACCAGCTGCACCTCCGCCGCACGCATGCGCGCCTCGATCCCGGCGAGCGCGTCGCGGTTGATCACGCCGGCGTCAAACTGTTTTCTGGCGCGCTCGTGCTCGGCGCGGAGCGCCTGAAGTTCGGCCTCCGCGGCCACGATGCGCTGCCGGGCCTCCTCCTCGACCTTTCGGCGCTCCAGCCCAAGCCGTTCCTGTTCGACGCGGCGCAGGGCTTCGGCCGCCTGCTCGAGACGGGCCCGCCGCGCCTCGAGCTCGCGCTGCCGGGGCTCGTTCGACTGCGCGCCTTGCGCGTCGAGGTTCCCTCCAGGCTCGCCAGCACCGCTCGTGCCAACCGCGCCGCCGATCCCGCCCGGCACGGTCCCGGCGACCCGGCCGGTCGCGTCACCCACGACCCCGCCCACGACGCCGCCGACCACCCCACCCGCCGGGCCAGTTGGGACACCACCTGGCACGCCTGTGGCGACAGCCGCGCGCGGGTCCTGCGCCGGCGACGCCGACGGGTTCGCGCTGGCGCTCGTCGCCGGACCGACCGGAGCGCCGGCCGTCCGGGCGGGTGGCGACGAAGCCACGGCGAGCGCTACAACGCCCGCGACGAACGTCGCCGCGAGCACCGACAGCCAGGCGCCGCCAATCGTGGCGCGGCCATCGCCGGCACCAAGCAGTCGGCGGACGCGCCCGAGGAGCGAGCCGTCGGTGGAGGCCAGGACCGGGCGCGGCAGGCGCATGGCCGCCAGCTCGGACAGCGCGCTGACGTACACCAGTCGATCGCAGACGCTGACCGCGATGTCATCGCAGCAGTCTTCGCGGTCGGCGCGAACCTGCCGCGAGACCAGCCACACGGCCGGATGGTAGAACAGCAACGTCTCGACGGCGGCCTGCAGGAGATTCACCAGGTAGTCGTGCCGGCGCACGTGCGCCAGCTCATGGGCAATCAACGCCTCGATCTGCATGGGTGTCAGGCCGGACAACGCCGAGGCCGGCAGCAGCACGACTGGCCTGAGCCAGCCCACCATGATCGGCACAGCCACCCGTGACGACTCGACCAGCCGAACGACGCGATCGAGCGCCAGCCGGCCGGCCACGCGTTGCGCAATCGAGAGGATCTCCGTCGGCACGGGCCGCGCCGCCTTCGTCACGAGCCGCCGCGCGACCACCCAGCCGCCCGCCAGTCGCACGGAGAAGACCAGGACACCGAGGCACCAGACCACGAGCACCGTCGCCGCCATGGCCGACCGATCGGCCGGGCCGGCGTCCGGCGTGCTCGCGACTGCCTGGGTCTCGCCGTCCATCGTCACGTCAGAGGTGCTTGCTGTCCGCGTCGTGGCCGGCACCGACCGTGTTCCGATGTCGCCGGGCGCCTGTCGAGCCAGAAGCGCGCCCGTCAGGATGGGGGCCGCCAGCATCGCGGCGAGCGCGCCGACGCCCACGACATGGCGCGCGTGGGACGACGGCCGGCGCCAGCGCATCCAGAGAAACACGACCGCCGCGATCGCGGCGCCCTGCCACACGAAGTGCACCAGCGCCCGGGCTGCGGCGTCGGCCATCGGGTGAGTGAGGAGCGAGGCCAGCGAGTTCATGTCGACGACCTTTCCTTGTACGCCTTGATGAGGCGCTGAATCTCGGCCAGCTCGCCGGCCGACACGGGATGGGCATGGAGGGCCTGGAGCACGAGCGCCGTGGCGGAGCCGCCGAAGGCTCGATCGACGAGGTCGTTCACGAGCTGGCGCTGCGTGTCCTCACGGGAGACACGCGCCGCGTACACGTGCGTGCGCGCCGACGCGTCGCGGCGGACCAGGCCCTTGTCCGCCATGATCTGCAGGAGTTTCAGCGACGTCGTGTAGCCGGTGTCGCGCAAGCCGACGAGCGCGTCGTGGACCTGGCGCACCGTGGAGGGTCCGTTGGCCCAGAGCACGCCGAGAATCGCCAGCTCCGCTTCGGTCGGCCGGGGCCGTCGTCTGGCCATGGCCCGAGTATTACGAATCTATTCGTAGATGTCAACGAAGACCTTCGGAGACCCCCAGGAGCCGGGCCCGGCGGGCTACTCTGCCCGTTCGATGCGGACCTTGGTCATCACGACCGGCGTGACCGGCCGGTCGTTCCGGTCCGTCTGAACGCGTCCGATCTTCTCGACGACCTCCAGGCCTTTCACGACCGCGCCAAACACGGAGTGGCGCCGGTCGAGGTGCGGCGTCGGCCCCAGCGTGATGAAAAACTGGCTGCCGTTGGTGTTCGGACCGGCGTTGGCCATCGAGAGGATCCCGACGCGATCGTGCCGGAGATCCGGGTGGAACTCGTCCTCGAACTGGTAGCCGGGGCCGCCGAATCCCTGGCCGAGCGGGTCGCCGCCCTGAATGACGAACCCGCTGATGATGCGATGAAAGACGATGCCGTCGTAGTACGGCGTCGTGTGCCGCTGCCCTGTCTTGGGGTGCTTCCACTCCTTCGAGCCCTCCGCGAGGCCCGTGAAGTTGGCGACGGTCTTGGGCGCCTGCCGTTCGTAGAGCTCGGCGGTAAAGGTCCCGAGAGTCGTTTCGAAGTGCGCAAACACAGCCATATCGCCGACTATTCTCGCAGAAAAGGCCGACCGGCGAGCGATGGGGACGGCGGCGTCAGCCGCCGCCGAGGATCTTGCGGAGTTCCGCGACACGGTCGGCAAGCGCCGGATCCTTGGCCGCGATCTCGATCAGGACCTTGGCTTGCTGAAGGACGCCGCCCCTGGGCCATAGGCGATCTTCGCATCCAGGAGGTCGCGTGCCGCGGGCACGAGGTCGTCCTGATCGTGCTCGATGATGCCCGCAAGGGTGTGGATCTCCATGTTGGAGGCGCGGGCCTTCGCGGCGTCGATGTCCTGCCGCGCGGCCGGGGCGGCCGTCTCGAGCCACGCCATCTCCGCATCGACCCGCGACACGAACGCCGCCCGCGCCCGGCGGAACGCGGCGTCTTCGGCACGTGGCGATCCGATGTCGTCGGACGGGACGGCCTCGACCGCCTCCAGATAGCGCGCCGCGTCGACGGCCGCCGGCAGCTCGGACGCAAGCTCACGCGCGCGCGCGAGCGCGGCGCCGGCGTCCATCGCCAGCTCCGATCCCGGCTTAGCCGATGGCAGATGCCGCCGGCTCGGCCCGGCGTCCCCTCTCCGGCAGCGCGTCCAGCCCCTCGACGAGATCCGCCACCAGATCGCGCGGACTCTCGCAACCGGGCGAGAGCCGGATGAGCGTGTCCGACAACCCGAGCGTGCGCCGGGTCGCGGGCGGAATCGATGCATGCGTCATCCGGCACGGCAGGCAGACGAGCGCGCGCACGCCGCCCAGGCTTTCGCCCAGCGCGAAGAGCCGGCGCGACGATACGAACGCCGCGGCGTCCTCGGGCGTGCCGTCGACCTCGAACGACACCATCCCGCCGAAGCCCGTCATCTGGCGTCGGGCGATCTCATGACCCGGATGCGCCGGCAGGCCAGGAAAGTACACGCGCGCCACGCGCGGGTGCGCCAGGAGCGTGTCGGCCACGGCGGCGGCATTCCCGGCGTGGCGCTCCATCCTGAGCTCGAGCGTTTTCAACCCACGGAGCGTGAGCCAGCAGTCGAAGGGACTTGGCACGCCGCCCAGGGCGTTTTGCAGAAACGCCACCGGCTCGAAGACGCCGGCGTCACTCGCAATCACCGCGCCCTGGATGAGATCGGAATGTCCGGCCAGGTACTTCGTCACGCTGTGAATGACCAGGTCCGCGCCGAGATCGAACGGCTGCTGGAAGTACGGCGTGGCAAAGGTGTTGTCCACGACCACGAGCGCCCCGTGCGCGTGCGCGATGGCCGCGACTGCCGCGATGTCGTACACCAGCAGCCGCGGATTGGTCGGCGACTCGAGCCACACGATCCGCGTGCGCGACGTGACCGTCCGGCTGAGCGCCGGCAGGTCGGCGAAATCGACCCGCGTCACGACGCAGCCGAGCGGCTCGAAGACCCGGTGCAAGAGCCGGAACGTGCCCCCGTACACGTCGCCCGGCACCACGATTTCCTGGCCGGGCCTGAGGTGTGCCTGCAGGATGGCGTGCTCGGCTGCCAGGCCCGATCCGAAGACGGCGGCGTGACGCGCCCCCTCGAGATCCGCCAGCACCGCCTCCAGCCGCTTGCGTGTCGGATTGGACGTGCGCGTGTAGTCGAAGCCGCGGTGCTCTCCTGGGCCCGTTTGCTGATACGTGGTCGTCTGAAAGATCGGCGAGACAACGGCGCCGGTCTCCGGCTCGCAGGGCTGGCCGGCGTGAATCGTACGCGTGGCGAAATCCATAACGGTGTCCTTTCAGATCAGGCGTCCAATTGACTGGTGATCACGGTTCCGGGGCTGGTCAGGCTTCTGACGACGATGTCGAGGCCGGCGCGGGCGCCGGCGGCCAGCGCATCGCGCTGCACCAGCGGACAGCCGGCGTCGGCCATCTCGAGGGCCGCGCGGTAGCCGAGCCGCGGCACGAGCCGGGCCGCCGGGTCGGCCGCGGGATCCGCCGTGTAGTAGCCGTCCACGTCCTTCACGAGAACGGCGCGCCGGGCGCCAAGCCGTGCGGCAATGACCACGGCCGAGAGGTCCGATCCGCCCCGGCCGAGCGTGACCAGCCGCTGCCCGCGCGTCGCGAGGAAGCCCGGCACCACGACCACGGCGTGGTGTTCCAGCGCGGCCAGAATGGCTACGGGGTTGAGATCGAGCCGATCCGCGAGCGCGGTGATGCCGGCCTCGTGCGCGTTGAAGCCGGCGGCAGGCACGCCGGCCGCGCGGAGCAGCAGCGTAAGGAGCGCCACCGACCGGATCTCGCCCGTCGACCAGAGCAGATCCAGCGGCGCCTGCTCGGGCTCGTGCGCGCACGCCCGGGCCTCCTCGAGCAGGGCGTCGGTGTGCCCCTTCTCCGCCGACACCACCGCGACCAGCGTGGCGCCGAGTGCGGTGTACCCGGCCAGGAACACCGCCGCCTGTCGATACCCGGCCGGTCCCGTGAGGACCGACCCGCCGAGCTTCAACACATCGCACGGCACACGTCTCCCCTTCCCGCCTCAGTCCCTCTTGGGGGGGACCGATCTGGCGCGGCACGAAAGGCGCGCATCGCGGCCGATGCGGCGCCGCACAACGAGTTACCGTGGGAACGCGACCTCTTGTCGAACTGGGCTCAGTCGACCTGCGTTATCTTCCCCGGTATCGGGCAGGAATTAGCACCTGGGCGTTTGCCGCCTGGTTGCTGTGGCGTCGTCGGGCCTGTTCCCTCAGCCACTCGCGATAAAGGTCTGCGGCTCGCGCAGACTGGGATGGAACGGTAAGCGAAGAGGCGGCGCGCTGTCAAGCCAGCGCGCCTTGGTGTGTCAAAGCGCGCCCTTGGGCCGTTCAGTACCAGCGCCGGATCAGCACGACGAGGATGGACAACGCCGTGATGAGGAATGCGACGTACGCCGCCGGCTTGACGGCAGGCCGCACCGCCGCAAGCTTGAGGAGCGCGAGACCGGCGCCGAGCCCCGCGAGCCCGGCCGCCTCCACCCACGCGCCCTGAGACACACGAAGCCCGGCGGCCGCAAACGCCAGCGCGATGACGACGTACCGCGAGATCAACCCGGCCGACTACCGCGGCTGGCGATCGTACACGCGGATGATGTCGGCAGTCTGTACGCTACGCACCATCCGGCTGTCGGCCTTGAGCGTCACGATGAGCTGCCGGCCGTCCGGACTGAGGCTGTACTCCTCCACGAGGTGGAACGTGTCTTTCGTCTCGACCTCGCGGCGGATCTTCTTGCCGTCCCACTTGACCTTGAAGTCGGCGGGCCCGGCGGGCGTCACGAGCGACTGCTTCTTGTTGTCGGTCTTGTGCAGGAACCCGAGCTTCTTCTCGGGGTCGAGGAGCATCTTGAAGTCGGTGGCTGTCGCATCGAGCGCCATGATCGCCGGCGCCTTGAAGAACATCGCCTTGATGGCGTTGAACCGCGACATCTCTTCCTTGCCGAGCGCGCCGCCTTCGGCGCTGCGAACGACGCTGCTCGCGCCGCCTTCCTCGCCGCCGCCGCCACCACCACCGCCGCCGCCGCCGCTGCGCCCGCCGCCACTCCGCGGGGGTGCCTGGCTCACCTGCGCGGGCGGTCCGTCGGGATTCGTACTGGCCGCCACATTCAGCTTCCAGACGCCGCTCAGTTCCGGCACCGTGCCTTGCGCACCGAGATCCACGCCCGCCACGAGCATCAGAGCAGCCGTGAGTACGCCTCCCATCATCAGTATTCGGCCACGCTTGCCCATCACCAGCCCTCCGGTCTCCGGTTCTTATCGCACCCGATCGTATACCCGATTGACGCCCATGACCGGCACGTTCTTGGCCGCGGACTTGGCCGACTCGCCGATGCGAATGACGACAAACAGGCGACTTCCGTCCTCACTGAGGAAATAGGTCTCCGTCATCCTGAACCCGCCGACGGAATCGATTTCCTTCTTCAGGCGCGGCCCCTCCCAGTAGGTCTTGGCGTTGAAGACGGCCGAGCCGAGCTGGAACTTCCTCTTCTTGCCGTTGGTGGGATAGGTCCGCGCGCGCTCGAGGTCGTCCGTAAACGTGACGGCCTCACCCGTGACGTCGATCGTCAGCGCTTCGGGCACTTCCAGAAGATCGCGGGCGGCCGACCGGGACCATGCGGCGGCCCAACCGCGCGAAAACGCGCCCCAATCGTCCGGGCCGACGGCGCCGCCCGCACTGCCGCCGCCGGATCCAGGGCCTACGCCTGCGGGGTCGCGCGTGCCACCGGCTCCGCCCGGTCCCAGACCCACGCCAGCCGGACGGCGGGTGGTCGCGGTCGCACCAGCGGCCGGCTGGCGCCCGGCGCTTGCCGACCGTGCCGACGGGTTGCGCGGATCCTGTTCGGGCCGCCCCGTCGCGGCGTTCACGCTCTCGTCGGCGTTGTAGTCCCAGACACCGGCAAAGCCGGTCACGGACGTCGGCGGCCCCGCGGCGTCCTCCGACCCTGGCGAGGCCTGGCGCGACTGGAACGTCGCGCCCATCGCCAAGCTGAGCGCCAGTCCGAACGACGCGACCGCGCCGACCGACGTCATGCTGTCCCCCTTCGGACCGCTCCGAAGGCGATCATAACCCACCGCCGCCGGTTACGACGTTCGCGGCCGGCGGCGAAACGGGTAGGCCAGCTGCGCGAGGAGACCGTCCGGCACGGCCTCTCCGACAATGCCGAAGCGCTCGGGCTGGCGACCGGGCGGCATGTAGAACGTGCCGAAGATGAGGTCGATGAAGGGAAAGAGACCGGCGAAATTGCGGTCCAGTCCCTCGGCCTGAGACGTGTGATGCCAGCGGTGGAACACGGGGCTGGCGACCGCAAAGCGAAGCGGGCCGTACGACCAACTGACGTTCGCGTGCAGGAGGAGGGCGTAGAACGTCAGCAACGGCACCGCCGCGGCGAGCGCCCCGCCGTGGAAGCCCATCCAGTAGAGCGGCAGGACCTGGACGACGCGCGCGACGGCGTCGTTCACCGGATGCAGCCGGACCGACGAGAGCCAGTCGACCGTCTTCGAGGAATGGTGGATCGCGTGAAACGGCCAGAGCCACTTGGCGTGGAAGAGCCGGTGCGTCCCATACGCGAGGAGGTCGGCCAGCAGCAGGATCACCGGCGCCTGCACCCACAGCGGGAGCGACGCCGCCCACGTCTGTCGCGTGGTCAGCGTGGCGCGCAGATCCTCAATCGTGATGCCCTGTCCGACCGCAATCAGCACGAACACCGCACCGATCGCCAGGCGAGTCGTCGCCCGCGTGACAAGGGGCGTGAAGAACCAGTAGGCGAGGTCGACGCGCGTGTCGACGCCGCGGCGTCGCTGAGAGGCGAGCGCCGGACGCCAGCGCTCGATGGCCCAGAACACGGCGGAGAGGATGCAGAGCCCGACGACCAGGGAAACCAGGGTGGGCGTGCCCATGTCGCGTTAGACCCGAGGTCGTGGTGTGGGGTTACGACGCGGTCGTCGCAGGCGAGGGTCAGGTTGCCGGCGTGGTCTCGCCCGCCAGCCAGGCCGCGATCTGCTCGCGCGACCAGCGGTGATCGTCGTTCAGGTGCACGATGAGGGCGGCCAGGTACAACCGCTTCGTGCAGCGCTCGCCGGGACAGGCCTTGACCGTGTCGAGGCAATCAAAGAACCAGTCGAGGTCGCGCGTGGGGTGCTGGCCGCCGACGTCTCTCGGCAGGCGGTACATCGCCTCATAGGCCGCCCCGAGCGCGCAGGAGGCGGTGTGGCCCTCGTAGTAGTCGCCGAACGCCTGGTCGGGCCTCCGCTTCATGCCGTCGCGGATGAACTCGGCCAGCTCGCGCTCGTCGTGGTGCGGCCGCGGCGTCGAGTCGGCGGTCACGAGGGCAGTGTAGCAGGTTGAGCGTCGGCGCCGCGCGTCACGTCTGCTTCCGGACGACCTGTCCGGCGCCGGGCAGGGCGATGCTACGATGGCGCCACGCGGAGTCCAGGCCGGAGGCGCACATGATTCGGTGGCTCGTGCTGGCGGCGGCGCTCCTCATCCAGATGCAGGGCGCGCCGGCGCCTCGGCCGGGCGGCGCGGGCCCCAGCGTCGGCGGATCGATCGCGATTGACGCCGCGCGGCGCGGCGCGCGCATTCCGCCGACGCTCTACGGCATCTTCTACGAGGAAATCAATCACGCCGGTGACGGCGGGCTCTACGCCGAGCTCGTCAGGAACCGCGGTTTCGAGGACGCCAACCTGCCGCCGGCGTGCGTGCTCGAGGACGGGTTCATCGTGCCGCCGCGCACGCCGCATTTCGACACGGGACGCGCGAGCACCTGGCGGCTGCGCTGGGACACGTCCGATCCGCACCCGGGCTGGTCGCTCGACCTCTCTGGCGGCGGAGCCGGAACGGTCGATCTCGTCGTGGACGAGCCCTTGAACGACGCGACACCGCATTCGCTCCGCGTCACCATCACGGAGCCTGCGCGCGGCGGGCGCGGCCCCATGCTCGTGAACAGCGGCCATTGGGGCATGGCCTTCACGTCCGGCGAGCGATACCGCCTGTCGTTCTTCGCGCGCACGCAAGGCGTATCCGCGATGGACGCCACACTCCTCACCGAGCGCGGAGCGGTTGCCGGGACCACGTCGGTCCGAATCCAGCCCGGTCCGTGGCGCCGTTACGAGACGACGATCGCCGCGACCGTCACCGACCCCAGGGGCCGGCTCGGCCTGGCGTTCCGGCCCGCCGGCCGCATCGACCTCGACCTCGTCTCGCTCTTTCCAACCAGGACGTTCCGGAACCGTCCGAATGGACTGCGCCCTGATCTCGCCGACGCCATCGCCGCGCTCAGGCCGGGCTTCATCCGCGGCCCCGGCGGATGTTTCGCGGAGGGCATCACGGTGGAGAGCCGCCCGCAGTGGAAGCGCTCGCTCGGCCCCATCGAGACGCGCTCCGGCACCTACAGTCCGTGGGGCTACTGGAGCACGGACGGCTTCGGCTACCACGAGTTCCTGCAGTTCGCGGAAGACATCGGCGCGGATGCCCTCTGGGTGGCCAACGCCGGCGTGTCCTGCTCGTTCCGCAGCGGCACCTACCTGCCCGACGCCGAGGTGCCCGCCCTCATTCAGGACACGCTCGACGCGATCGAGTACGCCATTGGCCCGGCCACGTCGACATGGGGCGCGCGGCGCGCGGCCAACGGTCATCCGGCGCCGTTTCCCCTCAAGTACATCGAGATTGGCAACGAGCAGCAGGGCGCCCGCTACGGCGCGCGCGTGAAGCAGTTCGCGGCGGCGATCAAGGCGCGATATCCGCAGATCAAAGTGGCGCTGAGTTCCTGGATCGCCGGCATCGATCGGGCGGCGATCGCGGCGGCTGGCCCCATCGACATCGTGGACGAGCACGCCTACAAGGCCGTCAACTGGTCGGTGGAGCACTTCGACAGCTTTCGGACGTACCCGCGCGACGGCTGGGATCTCTACATCGGCGAGTTCGCCACGAACAGCGGCGTCGGGCGCGGCAACCTGCTGGCGGCGCTCCACGACGCCGTCTACATGATGAGCGCGGAAAAGAACTCCGACCTCGTGAAGATGGTGAGCTACGCGCCGCTCCTCGAGAACGTGAGCAAGCGCGACTGGGACGTGAACATGATTCACTTCGACAGCAGCCGCCTCGTCAGGCGCGCCACCTACCACGTGCAGCGGCTCTTCGCCGAGCACCTGCCGGCCGTGAACCTGCCGGCGGCCGTCACACTGGACGGCCGGGCGCCGCGGCCGATTGCCGGCCGAATCGGCGTCGGCACCTGGAACACGGCCGCAGAGTTCACGGACGTCCGCGTCGAGCGCGGCGGCCGGACCGTGTACCAGTCCGACTTTTCGCGGGGATCGCAAGGCTGGGCGCCCGTGACCGGCCGCGCCCAGGGCGGGCGCGGCACGTGGTCGGCCGTCGAGGGCGCCTACCGTCAGAGCGGCGAGGTCGTGGCGTTTGCCTACGTCGGCGAATCGGACTGGACCAACGTCACCATCACGATGCGGGCCCGCAAGCTGTCCGGCGCCGAAGGCTTCCTCATCCTGGCCGGCACGGCCGACGGTCGGCGCGTCCAGTGGAACGTCGGCGGATGGAACAACCGCCAGAGCGCCCTGCAGGCCGGCGATGCCATCATCGGACGCGCCGTCCCGCACCATGTCGAGGCGGGACGCTGGTACGACGTACGTGTCGAGGTGCGCGATCGCGCCGTGCGGGGCTATCTCGACGGAGCGCTGATCAACGAGGCCGAGTTTCCCCGAGTCGACACCGTGCTCGGCATCGCCGGCCGCGAGGAACGCACGGGCGACGTCATCGTGAAGGTCGTGAACACGATGAGCGAACCGGCCACGCTGGCGGTTCGGCTCGACGGCACGCGCGTGACGGGACGCGGGTCGGTCACCGTACTCACGTCCGCCAACCCGGCCGACGAGAACTCCTTCGATACGCCGAACAGAATTGTGCCGGCGGTCCGACCGCTGACGGAAATGGGATCACCGTTCCTGCACACCTTCCCGCCGTACTCGCTGTCAATCCTGAGACTCGCCACGAGGTAGCGCCGCCGCAGAACAGCTGGCGACCCGCCGTCCAAACGGCTGGCACACCTCTTGCCATAGCACCGACCGTCGGTTGTCTCGTCAGGTTGTGCAAGCAGAACTCCCCTGCGATCGCACCAACCAGCAGAGGAGGGTCTGCCCATGCGAGCCTCCGCGTTTTACTCCGGTGCCCGGCGCGCCATCGGTCGGGCGCTCCTCGTCGCGTGCCTGACGGCGCTGATCGTGGTCGGGCCGCTTCGCGCGAATACGGCCATGCGAGCGCCTCGATCGACGGCACAGCCGTCCTGGCTGAGGCCGACCGGCACGGCCTGGCAGGCCCGGCACGCCGCCTCCGTCCCCAACGGCACCTACACGCTCACGGCTCTGGCGCGCGATGCGGCGGGAAACGTGACGACGTCGGCCCCGATCACCGTGACGGTCATGAACCCGGGTCCGGTCGACACCACACCGCCCACGGTCGCCCTCACCACGCCGGCCGATGGAGCGGCCGTCAACACGGTCGTGACGCTTTCGGCCGCCGCGTCGGACAACGTCGGCGTCGCCGGCGTGCAGTTCAGGCTGAACGGCGCCGATCTCGGGCCGGAGGACACGACGAGTCCGTACTCGATCACGTGGAACACGGCGACGATCGGCAACGGCGTGCACACGCTCACCGCGACCGCCCGCGATGCGGCGGGCAACACGGCCACCTCGACGCCCCGCACCGTGACGGTCAGCAACCTGATGCCGCTCACCCAGCTGGTCGCGGCGTATGCGTTCGACGAGGGCGCGGGCCTTTCGGCGTTGGACTCCTCGCCGACGCAGAACCGCGCCGTGCTCGCCGGCGCCGGCTGGGGGGTCGGCCGATCCGGCTCCGCCCTGGCCGCCAACGGTGTCGGCTATGCCGAGGCTGCCGATCGATCGGCGCTCTCGCCGGGCCTCACGGCCACCTTCGAGGCCTGGGTGTTCCTGACCGGCGCGCCGACCGAACCGGCCTCAATCCTCAACAAGTGGAGCCAGTCGTCGGACGACGAGTACCTGTTTGGTCTCGACACGAGCCGCCGGGTGTACCTGGCCTGGCAGACCACGGGCGGCGCCATCTGGGGCACGCCGTCGTTCAACGACGCCGCCAGCGCGGGTCAGGTCCCGTTGAACGTCTGGACGCACGTGGCCGTCGTCCGCAACGGTCCGGTCGTCAGTTTCTACATCAACGGATCGCTCAGTTCGTCGGTTACCGCCATGGATGCGAATCCGTTCCGCAACGGCACGAACTCGCTGCGCGTCGGCAGTCAGAGCCGCGGCGGCCGGGTCCGGGCGTTCCCGGGCCGGATCGACGACGCGCGGCTCTACCGGCGCGCGCTCGCGCCGGCGGAAATCCAGCTGGACATGAATACGCCGATCAGCGCGCCTGGATCGCAGGACTGACGGACGGCCGTCACCGCTAGTCCGGCACGGCCAGGTCCGGCATGGGCGGGGCGAGGAACAGCCTGCGGCACAGGCGGCCGAACACGCGCGCCCAGCGCGCGGATCGATGGATGCGCGCGCTGTCGGTCGCAATCCCGGTGTTGGCGTACATCTGACGATAGAGCTTCGACACCAGCACGAAGGCCAGCCGCCCCCGGACCGACTGCACGACGCGCGACCGATGCCAGATGTTGGACAGGCTGTAGAACTGATCCCAGACGCGCTGCGTGCGCCCGCGAATCTCCTCGGCGCCGAGCGTCGGATGCGGGCTGAAGATCTTCGGACGCTTGTGCTCGGGGATGAGCCAGTGCTTGGTGATGGGCACGCCGTCGACGAGCTGGTGATCGCGCCCCTCGCTCTTCGCCCACTTGTCAAAGTCCACCGTGCCCGGAAAGGGCGTCAGCAGGACGAACTGCGCGAACGTGATGTCGGCGGCCTTCGCCAGCTCGAGCGTCGCGTCGAACGTGTCGGCGCGGTCGCTCGGCAACCCGAAGATGAACGAGCCGAGCACGTGCACGCCGTGTTTCCGGAATTCGCGCAGCCGCGTGACGAGGGCCTCGCCCGAGAGGTTGAAGCCCTTGTAGATGTCCTTCAAGCCCTCGGCCGTCACCGATTCGACGCCGACCAGCGCGCCGCGGATGCGGGCCCGGCGCATGGCGTCGAGAAATGCCGGATCCTCGGCGGCCTCCATCGTGATCTGCGTGTAGAACACGGTGTCGCTCGGCAGTCGGGCCAGCCGCTCCATGAGGTCGAAGCGCTCCTGCCGCATCGCCTCCAGCTCGCGCAGCCGGGTCTTGTCCTGCCGGCGGGCCGCGGCCGCCAGGTCAGCCAGGGCGACCGGGTAGAAATTGTCGTCGGCCAGGGCGATGAAGCGAAAGCCGCGGCGTCTGAGCTCGACGACTTCCTGGAGGACGGCCTCGACGAGTCGCATGCGCGGCGCCTGCCCGTCTGTCCTCCAGACCGAGCAGAACGAGCAGTGCTTCGGGCACCCGCGCACCGTCTGCACGGACGCCCACATATAGCTGTCGGGCGGCAGGAGATCCCAGCGGGCCGGCAGGAACTCGTCTCCCGAGACGCGCCCGCCTTCGTACACCCGGCGCGGACGGCCGGCTGCACAGTCGCCGACGACCTCGCGCCACACGACGTCGCCGTCGCCCTTGACGACCGCATGCGCGCCGCCGTGCGTGTGGGCCTCGTCGGGAAACAACGTCGCGTGGATGCCGCCGAACACGACCCACGCGCCGCGCGCGCGGAGCTCGCGTCCGATTTCGTAGCCCCGCCGGGCATTGCCCGTGTGAATGCCGATGCCGACAACGTCGCCGGGCCGGACCGACTGGGGATCAAGATGGCCGAGCGTCTCGTCCACGATCGTGGGATCGCCCCACTCAGTCCCGGTTGCGGCGGCGAGCACGTACAACCACCGCGGAGTGATCACCGCGACGCCGAATGACACTCGGCTGGGGTTAACGAGATGAACGTGCATGCCCTGCCATGTGCCTCAATCGTATCCCGAGCCGTGTTGGATTCCTTCCCTTTTCGAGTTTGACGGGGGGGCGGTGCGCGCCAGGCACGCCGGCCTGTGATCCGGCCGATGGTTTCTGCGTTTTCGCCCCTGCCCCCCCGGCCCTCCGGCCCGCGTGGTATACTCTGGCGGTCGCCGATCTGGCCTGCCGCTCGCACCTTCAAGAGCCGACCGAGTCGCGTTTCTCGTTCCCTCTCGTTTCTGCAGCAGTCGTGGACGGGCCACCTGGCTCAGTTGGCCACGCGCCGATTAAGGAGCGCACGTTCCGCACCCGCGGACGAAAAGAGGACCCGTGAATCAGAAGTTGTACGTTGGCAATCTCCCGTTTACCACCGATGAGCAGACACTCGAGGGGCTGTTCGCGCAAGCCGGGCCCGTCGAGTCCGTTCGCGTGATGCGCGACCAGGCCTCCGGTCGGGCGCGCGGATTTGCGTTCGTTGAAATGGCGACCGAAGAGGCCGCCCGCACGGCGATCGAACGGTTCCACGGCGCGGATCTCGGCGGCCGTCAGCTGACGGTCAACGAGGCTCGACCGCAGACCGCAGGTGCCGGCCGCGGGCGCGGCGACTTCGGCGGCGGCGGCGGCGGCCGGCGTCGCGAGCCGCGCTGGTAGCTGCGAACGAGGGGGTCGGAGCCGAGGCGCGAAAGCCGGCTCCGGCCCTCAACCATCCGCTTTCGCATTGGGGTCCCCGTCATGCGACTCTTCGCCGCCGGAAAGCGCGTCACGCAGCCGTCGTACGGCCCCGGCACGATTGTATCGACCGACGAGCGCTACACGATCATCGAGTTCGACGACCATGGGCGTCGGACCTTTGTCACCACCATGGTGTCACTGGAGCCGACGTCCACGCCGGCGCCGCCACGCGCCGCGGGCGCCGGTCGCCGACGCTCGGCCCGCAAGACGACCGGATCGAACCGACCCACGCCGTAGGCGACACGGGAGGAACCTGCTGTGCACAAGAGCCGGCCCACCCAGCACAAGCGGCAGCGCGAGCGCGTCCAGACCGATCGGAGGAAGCGGAAGGCGGAGCGTCGGCAGCAGTCGAAAGCCAGGCGGGCACTCACGCCACGCCCTGTCGGTGAGGACCCGGATATCGCAGGTATCCGGCCGGGTCCGCAGCCGTCGCCCTACGGCGACCTCCTGAACGAGGACTGAGGCGGCGGCGCGGCTGCGCCCAGGTCGACGACCGCCATGCGCCCGGGCCGAATCATTGTCGGCCTTGCCTCATCCCTGGCCGGGACGGCGCTCCTCGTCTGGTACATCAGCCGACTCGGCCTCGAGCAGATCCGGGCGAGCCTCGCGCCAGTGGGCGCCTGGTTCGCCGTCATTCTCGCCCTGTCCCTCCTCAGGTTTCTGACGCGGGCCGCCGCCTGGCGCGCGCTCATGACCACGCCAGTTGCCGTGTCGCGGGCGCTGGCGGCCACGATCGGCGGCGACGCCATGGGCCACGTCACGCCGTTCGGTCCGCTGGTCGGCGAGCCAGCCAAGGCGCTGTTCCTGTCGGGCGGTCAGGGGGCGAGCGGCGCGATGGCCGCCCTCGCCGCTGAGAACTTCTTCTACGGTGTCTCGATGGCCATCTACATCAGTCTTGGCGGCGCGGCCATGCTGGCCGCCTTTCCGCTCCCCGACGCGCTTCGGCTCATCGGCGCCGGATCGCTCGTCGCCGTCGCCATCCTGCTGTCGGGGGCCGCCTGGCTCGCCTGGCGCAAGCCCTCGCTCGTGAGCGCCGCGCTGACGTCGCTGCCGCTCCGTCGTCTCCAGGCCGCGGCGGTCCGCGTCCGCACCTTCGAGATCGCGACGTACGGCGCGGCCGGGGCTCCGTGCGGGCAACTCGCGCGCGTGGCCGTCGCGCAAGCGATGTTTCACCTCCTGAGCTTCCTCGAGGCGTGGTTCACATTGTGGCTCCTGGCCGGCGCGTCGCTCCCGCTCGACGCGCTCGTCCTCGACGCATTCGGTCGCGCCGTCAACATCGCGTTTCGCATCGTGCCGCTCCGGCTGGGGATCGATCAGGCCGGCGCCGGTGTCCTCGCGCAGGCGATCGGACTGGATCCGGTCACGGGCGTGGCTCTTTCACTGGTTCGTACCGCGCGCCTTCTCGTCTGGGCGGTGCTCGGAATCGGACTCGTCACGACGCGCGCACGAGCGTGAGGGCGTTACATCTTTGTTCATCCATCAAAAACCGAAGCGCCCGGTCCCCGCGGGTGCAGAATGGGGAACGACGCCGAGGAGGCGTACCATGACGCTCAGAAGCTCTCTCGGACGATGGGGAGTCGTGTTTGTGGGAATGGGAGTCATCCTGCCCGAGATCCTGATCGGCCAGCAGGCGCCCGTGGCGCCAATCAAGCCGCGCTATCAGGTGCTGCACGACGAGCCGCGCGTGGACAACTACTTCTGGCTGCGCGAGAAATCCAATCCCGAAGTCCTCAAGTACCTCGAAGCCGAAAACGCCTACACGGCGGCGCGGATGCGTCACACCGAAGCGCTGCAGGACACGCTCTACAAGGAACTCCTCGGCCGGATCAAGGAGACCGACGCCGCCGTGCCCTATCGGCGCGGCGGGTACTGGTATTACACGCGCACCGAACAGGGCAAGGCGTACCCGATCTTCTGCCGCAAGACGGGTTCGCTTGCGGCACCCGAAGAAATCGTCCTGGATCAGAACGAGCTGGCGCGCGACAAGAAGTTCCACGCGCTCGGCGGCATGGACGTCAGCCGGGACGGCACGCTGCTCCTCTACCTCGAGGACCTGACGGCGTTTCGCGAGTACACGCTGTACGTCAAGAACCTCGCCACCGGCCAGATCGTCGACACGATTCGGGACGTCTGGAACGGCACGGCCTGGGCCGACGACAACCGGACGTTCTTCTACATGCGGGCCGACGCCGCCAAGCGCGGGAACGCCGTCTGGCGTCACGTCGTCGGCACACCACCGGCCAAGGACGTCAAGGTCTTCCAGGAAGACGACGTGCTCCACAACGTCGGCGTCTTCCGGTCGCGGAGCGGCAAGTACGTCTTCATTACCAACGACAGCTTCACGACCTCTGAATGGCGGTTCGTGCCGACGGCCAAGCCGCTGGCCGAGCCGGTGATGATCGCGCCGCGCCGGCCGTTCGTGGAGTACAGCGTCGATCACTCGGGCGCCTTCTTCTATATCTACACGAACGACGCGGCGAAGAACTTCAAGGTGGTCCGCGCGCCTGAGGCCGACCCGTCGCCGGCTCAGTGGAAGGACTGGCTGCCGCACCGCGCGGCGGCGTTCGTCGAGGGCATCGATCTCTTCGACACGTTTGCCGTCGTCGTGGAGCGCCGCGACGGCCTGAGGCGTCTGCGGGTCGTGGATCTCGCGACACGGGCCGGGCACGACATCGCGATGCCGGAGGCGGCCTATGCCGTGTCGCCCTCGACGAACGAGGAGTTTGCGACGCGTCTCTACCGGTTCAACTACTCGTCACCCGTCACGCCGGCGTCGGTGTACGACTATTCCATCGGCACCCGGGAGCGCGTGCTCAAGAAGCGGCGGGAGATTCCGAGCGGCTTCGACGCCTCCAAGTACGAGGTCCGCCGCCGGATGGCGCCGGCGCGCGACGGCGTGCAGGTGCCGGTGTCCATCCTGCTCAGGCGCGGCACCCGCCTCGACGGATCCCATCCGCTGCTCCTGTACGCGTACGGCTCGTACGGCGCGACGATCGAGCCCGGGTTCAGCGCGAACGTCTTCAGCCTCGTGGATCGCGGATTCGTGTACGCGATCGCCCACATCCGCGGGGGCCAGGAGATGGGCCGCCAGTGGTACGACGACGGGAAGATGCTGCGCAAGATGAACACGTTCCACGACTTCATCGACGTGGCCCGGTATCTCGTCAGGGCCGGGTATACCCGTCCGGACAAGCTCATCGCCAACGGCGGCAGCGCGGGCGGCCTGCTCATGGGCGCCGTGGCCAACATGCAGCCGGACCTGTTCAAGGCGATCGTCGCCGAGGTGCCGTTCGTGGACATGATCAACACCATGTTCGACGACACGCTGCCGCTCACGGCGCAGGAATGGGAGCAGTGGGGCAACCCGCGCGACCCCGAACACTACGACTACATGCGGCGCTACTCGCCGTACGACAACGTCGAGCGCAAGGCGTACCCCTGGCTGCTCGTCACGACGTCGCTGAACGACTCGCAGGTCATGTACTGGGAGCCGGCCAAGTGGGTCGCAAAGCTGCGCGCGATGAAGACGGACGCCAATCCGCTGATCTTCAAGGTCAACCTCGCGGGCGGGCACGGGGGCAGCTCCGGTCGCTACGACCAGCTGCGCGAAGTCGCCTTCAAGTACGCGTTCATGCTCGACGCCGCGGGGCTCGTCAGGTAGACCGGCGGGGGATCGCAAGAATCGCGTTCAGCAGGTTGGCGACGCCGCGAGGCGATCGCAGCCGGTAGGCGGCGCCCTTCGGCCGGCGCCCGACGGCGACCGTCAGGCTGAGGCGCAGCGCAAACACCGGCTCGTCCGTGACGTCATCGCCGATGAACACGGCCGGCAGCGGGCCGGGGTGCCGGCGTTTCTCGGCGCGGAGAATCGCGCGGACGGCCACCGCCTTGTCCACGGGCACGCGAGGCAGGATCTCGAGGACCTTGCGCCCCGCCAGGACGCGCAGGCGGCGGCGCCCGCGCGTGACCTGACCGACGGCCCGCCGCGCGGCCCGGCGGCTGGCCGCCCGCGCGCCGCGATAGTGCACGGCGACGCTCGTCTCCTTGAACTCCAGGCTCACCCCGGCCACGCCGACCAGCCGGCGTTTGAGCGCCCGCCCCGCGCGCAGCACCTCCGCCCGATCCGGGGGCCGCACGAGGCTTCGCACGGCGCCGCCGGGCGACTGCAGGAAGAAGCCGTGGTCGCCGGCGTACCAGAGGCCGGGAAGCCCCACCCGACGCCGCAGGTCGCCGAGCGCGCGGCCGCTGATGATGCCGACGACGTGGCCGGCCGCGCGGAGACGCTCGAGGGTGCGACGGACGCTCGCCGGCAGCTCGACGGCTTCCTTGCGCCGGTGGATTGGGGCGAGCGTGCCGTCGAAGTCGGTCAGGACGGCCAGCCGGCCGGCGCGGGCCAGACGGGCGGCGATGTGCGGCCAGTGGGCCGCCAGCCGTCCGGTCATGCGTCGACGGCCGCCGACGGGCGGCCGGGCCGGCCGCTCGGGCGATCGGCTGACTCGATGCGGATCGCCGCAAGGCCACCGATCAGCCGGCCGGCCCAGCGAAAGACGTTGTGTTCGCGCACCGTCTCGCGCATGCGACGCATGCGCGCGCGCGCCTCCTCGTCCGACATGATGAGCGCCGTGTGGAGCGCCGCGGCCAGCTGCTCCGTGTCGTACGGATTCACGATCAGCGCGTCGTCCAGCTCGCCGCTCGCGCCGGCGAACTGGCTCAGGACGAGGACGCCGGTCTCGTCGTCGCGCGCCGCCACGAATTCCTTGGCCACCAGATTCATGCCGTCGTGCAGCGACGTCACGAGGCAGAGCGACGCCGCGCGATAGTACGGATCGATTTCATCGTGCCCGTGGTGGCGGACGACCAGCACGATCGGTTTCCAGACGGCCGTCTGGAACCGCCGGTTGATGCGGGCGGCCGCCGCCTCGATGTCGGTCAGGAGATCCTGATAGCGCTTGATGTCCGTGCGGCTCGGCGCGGCAATCTGGACGAACGTGAACTCGCCGACGAAGTCCGGCCAGCGCTCGAAGAAGCGCTCCACGCCGGCAAAGCGCTCCAGGAGGCCCTTCGTGTAATCGGCGCGATCGACGCCGATGCCGAACCGGTGTCCCTTGACGCCCAGCGCGCGCAGGAGGTTGGCGGCCGGCGGTGCCGCGGGCCGATCGCCCGGCGTGGACTCGTGGAACGCAACGCTGATCGGGAAGGGCTTCACGGCGGTGAGGTGCCCCTGGCGCCGGACGGCGAAGCGCTCCCACTCGATCTGCGACTCGAACGTGCGATCGACGGTGTCCAGGAAGTTGTTACAGTGCGCCTGCGTGTGGAAGCCGACGAGATCGGCGCCGAGCAGGCCGTCCAGGACGTCGGCCTGCCACGGGCAGATCCCGAAGGCCTCCGGGTTGGGCCAGGGAATGTGCCAGAACATCGCGACCTGCGCGTCGGGCCGCTCGCATTTGATGAGGCGCGGCAGGAGCGCGAAGTGATAGTCCTGCACGAGCACGATCGGGGCTTCGGTGCCGCGCATCTCCTCGAGCACGGCCGTCGCGAACTTGCGGTTGACGCGCTCGTAGCTCGCCCAGTCGGAGGCGCGGAAGATCGGGCGCGTGTGCGCGATGTGACAGAGCGGCCAGAGCCCCTCGTTCGAGAAACCGTAGTAGTAGCCCTGCTCGTCCTCCCGCGTGAGCCACACGCGCCGGAGCGTGTAGGCCGGATGGTCCGGCGGCACGCGCACGCGATGGCCGGCGTCGACGGTGTCGCGGTCGGCGTCGCCGGATCCGTGGGCCACCCACGTGCCGTCGCAGGCCCGCAGCACCGGCTCCAGCGCGGTCACGAGGCCGCTCGCCGGCACGACCACGGAGACGACGCCGTTCTGGCGCACGTGCATGTAGGGCTCGCGGTTGGACACGACAAAGAGCGGCCGGTCGGCCAGCTTGCTGCGGACGTAGGCGCGCAGCCGTTCGGCGGTCCAGAGCGATTCGGCCGCCTCGCGCAGCTTGGCCTCCTCGGCGGCCGCGGCCCGCGCCGTCTCCAGGCTCTTCACGAGATGCGTCACCTCCGAGACGAGCGGCTTGAACAGGCCCGAGGCCGCCGGCACGCCCCCGCCGCCCTTGCCGAGCCGGAGATCGCGGAGCCAGGCGGCGCTCCGGGCGATCGACCCGGACAGCGTCCAGCGGAGGATGAGGAGCGTCAGGCCGACAATGGCGACGAGCCGGACGCCGGCGCGGACGAGCGCGCGGGACCAGAGGTCGCGCTGGAGCTCAGCGGCGCGGGCGGCCGCCTGGTCGGCAGGCAGCGCCGCCGCGAATGCCGCTTCCTGGTCGCGGACCTGGAAGTGAATCTCGACGGCCGCCGTCGCCACGAGCACCACCGCGACGGCCAGCGTCAGCGAGATCACGAACCGGGAGGACACGGGCAGCGGCACCATCGGGCATCAAGGCGGCGGTCGACAAGGGAGCCCTGAGTATAGCGTAGGGCGGCCGCGGCTACGGCACGTACGCGATGCAGTCTATTTCCACGCGCAGGCCCGCGCCCGGCAGCGCCGCCGCCTCGATCGTCGTGCGGGCCGGCCGGTGCCCGCCGAACACCCGCGCGTACACGGCGTTCATGCGATCGAACTCCCCGATGTCGAGAAGAAACACGCCGCACCGGAGCACGTGGCCAAGATCGGACCCGGCCGTCCGCAGGATCGCGTCGAGGTTGCGCAGACACTGCTCGGTCTGCGTCTCGATGTCCGGCCCCGCCAGCCGGCCCGTCGCGGGATCCGTGGCGCCCTGACCCGAGACGAAGACCAGACGGTCGAGGATCTGGGCCGGCGAATAGGGGCCCACGGGCTTGGGCAGGCCCGCGGCATGAACGGCACGATGCAGGCTCATGGAGGCCATGATTCTACGATCTCCGGACGTATAATCCCGCGCATGAAACGCACACTCGGCCTCCTCGTCGCGGCGCTCGCGCTGCCCGCGCCGGCCTGGGCTACCTGGTCCATCGTGGCCGTCGACCTGGCCACGGGCCGCGTCGTCATCGCGTCGGCCACCTGCGTCAACCAGGACGACGAGTTCCTGAAGCGCGTGCAGGCGGTCGTCGTGCCCGGCGTGGGCGTCGCGGCGTGCCAGGCCAGCGTCGACGGCACGGGCAAGAATCAGACGCTGGTCTTCCAGGAGCTCACAAAGGGCACGCATCCCCGGCAGATCATCGAGATCCTCAGCGCGGACCCTGCCTTCCAGTCGCGGCAGTTCGGCATCGTCGACCTGAAGGGACGGAGCGCCGGGCACTCGGGCCTGTCGAATGGCTACGTCTCGCAGGACGCGCAGGGCCAGGTCCCCGGCACCCAGATCTACTACTCGATTCAGGGCAACATCCTGCGCCCGGGCCAGGTGGTGCCGGGCGCCGTCAAGGCGTTCCTGGACACGAAGGGCGCGCTGACCGATCGCGTCATGGCCGCGATGGAGGCAGCCGACGCGGCCGGCGGCGACAGCCGCTGCTCGTGCCCGCCGCCGCCGGCCGACGGATCGAAGCCGGCCAATGCCTGCGACGGCAAGACGTCGCACGTCGCCTACATCCTGATGGCCGAGCGGACCGACACGAACGGCGACTCGTACAACACCGGCAAGTACGCGATGTACATCACGGTCTCGCAGCCGGGAGACACACGCGGACCGAACCAGATCAAGCCGGGTGAGAATCTCAACCCCGTGACGACGCTGCGCATGCGGTACGACGTGTGGCGCAGGGCGCAGCCGGCGTCATACCGGTAGAGCCGATGCCGAGGATTGCAGGAACGACGCACGCGCGGGCGACGCTCGGTCTGGCCGCGCTCCTCGCCGGCGCGACGATCGCGGCGCAGAACCCGCCGCCGCCGCCGACCAACCCCGCCGTCCAGCAGCCGGCTCAGCCGGGCGGGCGTGGCGGCGGCCGCGGCCGTGGCGCCGTGCCCGTGATGTCGCTGTCGACAACGGCCTGGCCCGACGGCGGCCGGATTCCGGCGCGGCACGCGCAGGTCGGCGGCGAGATCTCGCCGCCCCTGACCTGGGACGGCGTGCCCGACGGCGTCGCGAGCTTCGTGCTCGTCGTGCGCGATCTGGATGCGATCACGGGCGGCGGCACGAGCGACGTGCTCCACTGGATGGTCTGGAACATCCCGGGCACGGCGCGCGGACTTGCCGAAGGCGTGCCACCGGGTCCCGAACGGCCGGACGGGTCGCGGCAGATCAGCGCGACCGGCCCCAACTACCGCGGGCCGGGCGCGCCGGCCGCGGGGCCCGCCCACCACTACGTGTTCGAGCTCTACGCCCTGGACACGTTGCTCGACGTTCCGGCCGTCGGTGCGTCGCCGGCCGACACGCGGGCAGCGGTGATGGCGGCCCTGGCCGGTCATCTTCGCGGCAAGGCCACGCTCGTCGGGCTGTTCAAGCGCGAGTAGCCCTCCGGCGCCGGGGCGACCGCGCCTACCTCGTCAGGCCGTAGATGATGTAGTTGATGCCGAACTTGTAGGCTTCGTTGGTCGGCGCCACGGCATAGAGCCCGGTCGCGGACCACTCCATGTAGTCGCCGATGTCCATGTTGTAGTTGATCACGACCGACAGGCGCTTCGTCAGGTCGTTGTCTTCGTGAATCCCGTAGAACTCCCCCATCAGGCCCATCTCGCCCAGCCGCCCGGGATAGGGCACGCGGAGCGTGTCGATCGCGAAAAACGTGTTGAAGATCGGGTGCGACACCGTCAGCCGCTCAATGCGGGCCGCGGGCAGCACGCGCCGCATCGCCACCTCGAACACGGCCCATTCGTCGGGAAAGTGGAAGTCGTCGACGATGAGGAACCCGCCCTTGGCGAGATAGAGACGGAGGCTCTGCACTTCTGGCTCTGTCGGGTACCAGTACCCCGGCTCAGACAGGTACGCGATCGGGTACTTGAACAGCTCGGGGTCGTCGAGCGCGTGGACGTTGCTGCCGTCGATGTGCGGCTGAATCGTGGTCAGCTCGCGCAGGATCAGCGTGAGGTTGCGCTCCATGTCCGGGTAGTCGAACCGCCAGCCGCCGAAGCCCGCATAGCGGACGCGCGCCACCGTGAAACGGCCGTCGTAGGACACGTTGGGCAGTTGATCGCCGCGGAAACGGCCGAAGAGGCCGCCGCGCTGGGCCGCCAGGCCGAGCGGCACGAGAGCCAGGATCGTGGCGACGAGGCCGGCGGCAGCCAGACGGCGCACTGAAGTTTAAGGGGACGTACCTCGATCTGTGGAAAACTCCCGGGACTTCGTCGAAGGGCGTGTCCCGGGAGTTTTCCACAGATCGAGGTACGTCCCCTTCCTTTTCTTGATGTACGCCGCGCGCAGCGCATCGACGAAGCGCGCGTCGACCAGCCCGGCGGGATTGCCCTGATACGTCAGGCCGTGGGCCGCGCGGAACTTGTCCACCGCGGCGATGGCCTCTTCGTCAAACAGCGAGAGCTCGCGCGGCGGCTGGTCCGGAAACACGGCCAGCTCCGGCCGCCAGAAGCCGAGCGCGTGCAGCATGCGCTTGAGCTCCAGGACGTCGGGACCTTCGACGCGCGAGAACGTGCGGTAGCCGAGCTTGCGCGCGGTGGTGTACGGGAGGCCCGTGCCTTCGGTGAATTCGAAGCTCGCGGCGACGGCGTCGACGACCTCGGGCCCGACCATGATGTTGGCCTGGACGGTGTAGTTCGGACCCTGCCTGCTGCCCGCCCAGTTGCCGTTCTGCTTGCCCGTGTGCGCGGCCGATCGACCCTGCATGTCAATCACGCCAACCTGGCGCGACTCGCGCTGCTGATCGTCGGCGAGCAATTGCTGCAGGACGTCGCGGGGCTCGACGCCCTTGGCGAGGAGGTCCAGTCCGCGCGGCCCGTACTCCACGCGCGTCGAGGCCTGCGTGCACACGGCGCCGACGCCGGCTCGCACGTGCGGCACCGCCCGCCCGACAAACGGCACGCGCGTGGTCACGGCGGCGCCCGATTGGCGCGTGACAGGATCGACCGCACAGAGCGAGAAGGTCGCGTACTGCGGATCGCCGTGGGCGTTGAGCAGCACGCCGTCGGCCGCCCGCTGTTGCGCGGCCTGCGGCGTGCCCAGCAGGAGGCACGCCGCCAGCATGGCGCCCGCCACCGCCCGCAAAGCGAACAGGCGCCGGACGGGCGACGCCTCTCGATGACCGGAGGCATTCGGAACCATTGCGACCGCCAGGTGGCCTGAGTTTTTCATACATCGACCCGTGCGCCCTGTTACCTTTTTTCTCCCGGCTTCCTTTCCCACAGCGCCTCGAGGAGCGCCCTGGCGTTGCGGCCGGGTCCCATCGCGTATTGCCACCAGGGATCGTCGCGCGCGTCGGGATCGAGGCCGGCAAGGTCGCGCGTGGGCGAAATGGCGCCCGCCCGGTCGCCTCGGACGAGCGCGAGATGACTATCGGCCACAAGCGCCGATTGCGCGCGCGGAAACAGCACCCGCGCCGCGCGCGTGTGCCCGGCTGCCGTCTCGAGCTGCCCGAGCGCGCGCGCCGCGCGTCCCGCGAAGAGATGTGCGTAGAACGCCGTGACGCGATCCGGCCCGGCCGCCAGGGCATGCGTGAGTTCGCGAAGCGCTTCGGCAGGCCGGCCCTGGTTGCTCTGGATCCGGGCCAGCCGCACGCGCGCTTCGACGAGCGCCGGATCGAGCGCGAGCGCGCGGCGGAACTGCCGCTCGGCTTCGGCCTCCTGCTTCAGGTGCTCGGGCGCTCGGCTGGCGGGCGGCGTCACCACGATGGTGCGCTCGCCAGGACCGAGCGGCGCGCCGCGTCCGCGCAGCACCTGTTTCGTACGCGGATCCTCGAGCGCCAGACGGGCGCGGGGCAGCGTGAGCCCCTCGAAGTACACGCCGCGGTCCATCGCGATGATCGCCACGTCGGGCAGGACCGCACTCGCCCGCTCGAGCTGGGGATTGGCTTCGCCGTAGTGACCCAACCACAGCAGTGCCGACGTCGTGGCGTGGTACCACTCGACGACGAACGGATCGCTCGCGGGCGAGGGCGGCCAGAACTCGAGGAGCCGCCGCGCGAACGGCCAGTTCCAGTCCGCGCCCACCATCCCCGCGTACTCGCCGTCCCTGGCGCGCGGGAAGCCGGACGGATCGCCCGACGGGTCAACCCCCGGCGGAGCGCCGGCGATGACCCCCGCCAGCGCGGCGTCGCTGTGCAGCATGGCGGCGCGCCGGAGAAACGCCTTCGGGCCTGGCGCCATGGCCTTGTCGCGGCCAAGCTCAACCAGCCGGCGAGCGTCCGGCGTGGAGGCTGTCGCGCCCCTGCCCGTCAGGGTACTGAGGAAGATCGAGACACCGGCGTTCAGATCCCCACGCTCGCGCGCTGACGCGGTTTGCGCCCACAGCAGGGCGTCGTCCGACAGGCCCGGCACGTGGGTCTCGACCGCCGCGATCCAGCGCTGAACGGCGACCACGCGCGGAGGCGGCGCCCCCCCGGACCGATCCTGCACGGCACCGGCGTGCACGGCCATCCAGACGCCGGCAGCAGCCAGAAGGTGACGCGTCACCGCGGGCTCTCCCCTCCGGCCACGTACCCGGGCCGGGCCCGCACGCTCAGGCCGCTCCGTTTGACGCGAACGTGCAGCCGGTGGTACCCGTCGCTCGTGACGCCGCGTGGCGTGTAGGTCAGCACATACCGGCTCCTGAACTCCTGGAGGACGCGGGCGAACTCCTGGCGCAGGTCGCCACGAGCGTCGATGTGAATCGTCCGACCGCCCGTGGCGTCCGCCAGATCGCTCAGGGCGGACCACTGACGCGCGCCGCCCGAAGCCACGGCGTAGATCACCGCGTTCGACCGGCGCGCGCTGTCGAGCACTTCGTCGGGCTGCAACCAGCTCATCGTGTCCCAGCCGTCGGTAAAGACCAGCACCAGCGATCGGCCGGGCTCGGCGAGCGTGGTCATAAGCGCGACGTGCACGCCGTCGAGAATCGACGTCTCGCCGGCCGGCGCCAGTCTGTCGAGCGCGGCGTCGACATCTGCGGCCCTCTCGGTGAGCGGGACGCGGGCCACGATGGCGTGCGTGAAGGTGGTGAGCGCGACGCGGTCGCGCGGCCGGAGGCCGGCCACGAAGGCGGCGGTGGCGGCCTTAAGATCGGCCAGGCGCCGCCCCTCCGTGCTGCCGCTGAGATCGAGCGCGAGCACCGCGTTCAGCGGCGCGTCGGACAGCTCGGCCCCGTCAACCGTTTGCAGCACACCGTTGTCGCGCAGCTCGAAGTCGGCCGCCGTCAGACCCGCGACCGGCCGGTTCCGTTCGGTCACCAGCACATCGACGAGGACGCCTTCGGTGGTCGACCGGAAGACGGCGACCTGGCCGCGCGGGTCCTGACCGGCCGCGACGGCGACTACGGCCACGGCCGTCAGGACGACGACCGCTGGCAACGCGACGGCGCGGGAGGCCATTCCGTCTCTCACCCCGCTTCGCGCTGCTTCTGCTGGAACCGCGCCACCCGCAGCGCCGCCTCCAGATGCTGCGGCTCGACGCGACCCTGAAACTCGGCGCCGTCGTCAAGAATGAAGCGCTTCGTGAGGATCTGCCCCGTCACGGCCGACTCGGATCGGAGGTCCACATACTCGGACGCGACGATCTTGCCCCTCACCCGACCGAACACCGTGACGTCGCGGCCGATGATGTCCCCACGCACCTCCGCCGACGCGCCCAGAACCAACGAGCCCGTTTCGCAGAAGACCGGCCCTTCGACCCGCCCCTCGACCATGAGGTCCTCGGACGAACGCAGCTCACCCTTCACCGAGATGGTCCTCCCGAGGGTCGTCATCTTCTCCCACCCACCTCAATAACCCAATAACTCAATACCCAACTAACTCAATACAATAAGCCACCCCGGAGGCCCCCATGTCACCACGCGTCGTCGCGGCCGGCCTTACGCTGGCCCTGGTACAGACGTCACCGGCCCCTCGGCTGATGAGCGCCAAGGACACCTTGAATCTGGCGAGCGTCGGCAGTCCGGCCATCTCACCCGACGGCCAATGGGTGCTCTACACCCGCACGGTGCGCGACTGGGACGACGCACAGTGGCGGACGCGGACCCATCTCTGGCGCGTGCGGATCGACGGCACGGACGCCCGGCAGCTCACGTTCGGCAATGACAACACGACGGCGCCGGCGTGGTTCCCCGACGGCGGCCGGATCGCGTTCCTCTCGTCGCGGGGCCAGCCAAGCGCCTCGGCCGCCGGGTCCGGCGGGCAGACACCGGGTCAGGAGGGCGGCGGCAACCAGATCTTCATCATGTACACGGACGGCGGCGAGGCCTGGCAGGCGACGCGGCACGAGACAGCCGTGTCGGGGTTCTCGATTTCCCCCGACGGCAGGAAGCTCCTGTTCACGGCGCAGGATCCGCTGACGGCGGAGGATCGCCGGCGCCAGCGCGAGCGCGACGACGCGGAAGTCGTCGACGAGACGGTCCGATGGACCCACGTCTGGATGTTCGACCTCGACGCCGGCAAGGAAAAACGGCTGACAGACGGCGCGTTCGTGGCGAGCGACGCCCAGTGGGCGCCCGATTCGACGCGCATCGCCTTCGTCGCCCGGCCGACGACAAAGGTGGACGACTCGTCCAGGAGCGATGTGTGGACGACCGACCTCGACGCCCGCGCGCGCAAGTTCTACGAGAACCCCGGCCCGGACACGAGCCCACGCTGGTCGCCGGACGGCCGGCTGCTGGCCATGGCGTCGAAGACGCAGGTCGGCAACACGCAGTGGTACGACAAGCTCTATCTGTTTCCGGCCGAGGGCGGCAAGCCGCGGGTCCTGCTGCAGGACTTCGACCTCGCCTTCTCGTCGCCGATCTGGTCGCGCGACGGCAGGATCATCTACTGGTCGACCGGCCAGGGCACGAAGATCGCGCTCTTCGGCGTGGACATCGCCTCGGGCGAGCTCACCACGACGAGCGCGCCGATGGGCGGCGCCAACGGCGCCTGGCAGCTCTCAAAGGACAACACGACCTGGGTGTTCACGCACAGCGACGGCACAAGCACGGGCGACCTCTGGGCGGTCCGACGCCAGGGCGCGGGCTACGCCACGCCAGGGCGGCTGACGCGGGCCAATCCCTGGATTGAGGCGGAGAAGCTTCAGCTCGGATCCGTCGAGACGATCCGGTGGACGAACAGCGAGGGCGGCGCCATCGAGGGCGTGCTCACGCGCCCGGTCGGCTACCGTGCCGGCACACGCTACCCGCTCATCGTCAATCCGCACGGCGGACCGAGCGGCGCGTCCATCGAGTCGTTCAGCGGCGCCAATCAGATGTTTGCCGCCAACGGCTTCCTCGTGCTCGAGATCAACTTCCGCGGCAGCAGCAACTACGGCCAGCGTCATCTGAACGCCAACCGGAACAACTGGGGCATCGGCGACTACGACGACATCATGACGGGCGTCGACTACCTCATCCGTCAGGGCTGGGCCAATCCCGACCGCATGGTGGCCTACGGGTGGAGCTACGGCGGGTACATGACGTTCTGGATGTCGACGCAGACCGATCGATTCAAGCTGATCTCGCCGGGCGCGGGGCTGACGAATCTCTACTCGATGTACTCGACGACCGACATTCCGGCCTACCTCGGCTGGTTCTTCGGCACGCCGTGGGACAACCCCGGCATCTACCAGAAGCTGTCGCCGATTCAGTACGCGAAGAACGTCAAGGCGAAGATCCTGATCATGCACGGCACCAACGACGCGCGCGTGCCGCCGACGCAGGCCGACGAGTTCTACAAGGCGCTGAAGGACCTCGGCAAGGACGTGACCTACGTCCGATATCCGCGCCAGGGTCACGGCATCACCGAACCGCGGCTCGCCCTGGATCGCCTCCGCCGGTACGTGTGCGCGTTCACCGACGCGATCCGGGCGACGCCGGTCACCGAACAGTGCAACGGCGCGGTGCCCGCCGTGACGCCTGCGAAAGCCGAGTCCCGGTTAATGGGGCAATGAAGCAATGGGGCAATGCGGCAATGGCCGCAATCGCCCCCCTGCGGACCATGACGCGATGAGGCGATCCGGCCGATGGAGCGCTGAATGACCGCTGACGAGCGGCGGGCCGCGGCCCGCGCGCTCGAGCGCGCGCTGGCCGGGGCGTCGGACGTCGAGAGCCGCATCCATCGCCTCTATCTGCCCGTGCTGGAATTCTGTCTCGACGGCCTCGCGCGGGCGGCCTCGCGCCCCCGTGTCGTCGGGCTGCAGGGACCGCAGGGATCGGGCAAGACCACCCTGGCGCGGCACGTTCTGTCGCTCCTGCCGGACCTCGGCCTGACGGGCGTCGCCCTGTCGATCGACGACTTCTACCTCACGCGCGACGAGCAGCTCCGCCTGGCCGACAGTCATCCGGGCAACCCGTACCTCGAGCATCGCGGCTATCCGGGCACGCACGACGTCGATCTCGGCGCCGCGACGCTCCAGGCGCTCAAGCGGCTGCGGGCGGGCGCGTGGGCGCGCGTGCCCGTGTACGACAAGTCGGCGCACGGCGGACGAGGAGACCGGGCGCCGGCGGCGGCGTGGCGCGACGTGGCCGGCCCGCTCGACCTCGTCATCGTCGAGGGATGGATGCTCGGCTTCGAGCCGGCGCCGGAGGCGCGGATTGCGGATGAGCGGCTCGTTGGGCCGAACCGTGCGCTCGCCGCCTACGACGGCTGGCACCAGGTGCTCGACGCGTTCGTCGTCCTGCGAGCCCTGGACCCTTCGGCGGTCGTGACGTGGCGGATCGAGGCCGAGGAGAACATGAAGGCCGAGGGCAGGCCGGGCCTCAGCCGTAAGGCCATCGAGGACTACGTGCGACGGTTTCTTCCGGCCTACGCCCTCTGGGCGGGACGGCCACCCGCGCGGTTCGCGCCGGCTGACACGCTCGTGATCGAGATCGACGCCCGGCGCCGCGCGGTCGGCCAGGCGGTCGCGGGCTGACCTACTTCACGACAGCCACGATCTGCCGGATGGCGTCGTCGCGCGGGACGGCGCCATCGATGTACGCCTTCCAGTGCGTCTCGATTGGCGCCTTGAACTGCGGCCACGCGCGATCGAAGAGGCCCGTTGAGTACAGATACGGCTGGTAGTCGATCTGGCGGGCGGCGAGCGCCTGGCGCACCACTTCGCCCGTGAGAAAGAAGAGCGCGACGTGCCACAGGTCGCGCGTGTTCTTGTTCTGCGCGCGCGACTCGGCCGCGAACGCCTCCATCAGGGGATGCGCCAGGGCGTGTGACGCCTCGTGCAGGAGCACTTCGACCGCGGTCCAGCCGGTGAGGATGGGACTGCCGGTCGACACCGTGATGTGCGCCGGCGCCGGATCGACGGATGTGTAGGCGCCCTCGCGCGCGCCGACGCGCACGAGATCGACGCGCACCGGCGCCGTGAACCACGGCGTGCCGTAGAGCCGCGCGAGACGGTCGGGCACGCCCGGCGAGATCGACGCCAGCTTCGACATCGGGTCGGCCACCCACGCCCGGTTGGCGTGATCGTGCGCCGGCCACCAGTGCCGCCGGTAGACGTCAGCGGCCGCCGCCAGCGTGCGCCGGTGGTCGGCCTCGAGGCCGGTTGCCGGGAGCGTGACGCCGGCGGCGATCATCACCTTGCGGACGGGCCCCAGTTCGAACAGCGGATGCAGATCCGCCAGCTCGTCGTCGTAATACTTCACGGCGGCGTCCCATGCGGCGCGTTCGCTCGCGGTGAGATCCGCGGCGAGCGGTTCGGGCAGCGATAAGGACGGCGGCGGGACGGGCGTCGGGGGCCGGCGCGTCCACGCTTCAGCCCAGAGCAGGTGGTGCAGGTTCGGCCAGAAGGCGGAATACAGCCGGAACGGCTTCGCCTGGAAGGCGAGCTCACCCGGCGCCTGGACAACCAGCGCCGGCAGCGCCACCAGCAGCCCGACAACAATGCGTGAAATCGCGGCGCTCCCCGGCCGGACGAGGATACGCCGACTCGGGCGCCCGGCCAAATCGGGCCGAAGTCGCGGTCGAATTGGGCCGATAATGACGCGTGTCATCCCCCACCCGAGGAGGCTGTTGTGTCGCATCCGGCTCGTCTGTTCCCGGCGCTTGCCATGGCTCTGGTCGCGGTGTCCTCCACGGGTCTCGCGCAGCGGGCGCTGCCCGTCGATCGACTGCCGGCCGACACCTACGCGTTCGCGGTGTGGCATGGCGCTGCCGCGCTGGCGAAGGCTCAGCCGACGAACAACCTGGTCCAGCTGTGGAACGACCCCGATTTCAGCGCCCTGCGCCGGACGCTCACCGACTGGCTCGTGGCGGTCAGCCAGACGGCGGCAGGAGAGGGCGCGCCGGCGCCTCCGCTGACTCAGGCCGACCTGGATGCCGCGATAGATCTCGGGAACTGCCCCGCCATCATCGGGTTTGCCGGGCGCCTGGATCTGTCGAGGCTGATCGACAGCCTCGATCAGACGACCGCGAAGCCGGCGGAGTCGGACCTCTTCGCGATCATGGACGCGACCGGCAAGGAGGAACAGTACCGTCGCTTCTCGGACGCGGTGGCAGCGCGTGCCGGCAGCAGGCAGGCCGTCACCACCGTCGCCATCAAGGGCGTGTCGGTGACGCGACGCACGCAACCGGACAGCGTGAGCTTCGAGGCCGCGCTCGGACCCTGGCGCATCTCAGCCGGTCGCCAGTCGGTCATCGAGGACCTCATCGGGCGCCTGCAGGCTTCCGGGGCCCCGCCTGACGCCGTCACGCAGACAGCCTTTTATCAGGCTGCGGGCACGTTCCGCGCGCCCAACCCGATCCTCGAGTACTACGTCCGCATGCCCGATCTCACGTCGATCAAGGCGCCGAGTGCCGGCCCGTTCAACGTCACGGCGCTGCTGCAGAACCTGCATCTCGATCGCATACAGGGGCTGGCGGGGTCGATCGGACTCTCGGGCGCCGGCGCGACCCTCCGAAACGCCATCCTCGGCAACACGTCGCCGGGCAGCCTGTTCGATCTGTTCGGCGCCAGCACGACGTCACTGGCCACGCTGCCGGCGGCGCCGGCCGGTTCTTCGTACAGCGCGTCGCGGCTCGACCTGGGCGCGTTCTACCGGACGGTGCGCGCAGCGCTGAAGAGCGCGCTGGCGGCAGACGCGTTCGCCAACGTGGAGATGGCCGAGCAGATGGTCTCTGCAGAAACCCAGATGACCCTGCCCGATCTCTTCGCGCTCATTGAAGAGGTGGCCACGGTCGTTCCCGTCGATCGCGCCGCCACGGACTTTGCCAGCCAGATGTTCGTGCTGAAGGTCCGGCGCCCCCAGGATCTCCTGGCCGTCCTGCGGCAGGCGGCGGGACCGCTGGTGTCGAGCGAGACGGCGGAAGGCGGTACCACCTTCATGAGCCTCAACCTCGACACCACCATGTTGCACCTGGCGGTGACGCCCCAGTTCTTCATCGTGGCGCCGACGCGCGACACGGCGCGCGAGGCGATCGCGCGCGCCGCCGCCCCATCGCCTCCGGCGGGATCGCTGGCCGCCGACGCCGGGTTCCAGCGCAGCCGCAAGGAGTTCCCCGCGTCGCTGACCTCGCTGGCGTACAGCGACATGAGCAAGTTCCCCTGGCAGACGTTCTTCGAGGCTTTCGACGCGGCGCTCAGCAGCCAGGCCGGGCGCGAGACGCCGCTGAAGAGCCCGCCGCCGTCTATCGGCCGCACGATCGCGGGACTGCTCCAGCGCCACCTGCGCACGTCCGCCTCGGCATCGTGGAAGGCGCCGGCGGGAGTGTTTTTCGACATGCGAGTCAACTGAACCCAAGCCACCCGCATCGCTGAGCACGCGCCGGCAAGGGCCTCATACTGCCGGCCAGTACGGCGACCAACCTACTGACCCCTGGTGGGGAAGAGCTACATACTTTCAGTGACTGTTGATCCAGCCATTCCAGGATCGTAGACTTCGAACGTCCGCCCTCTAGACAGGCGGGCTCGTGCCGGGCCGGCTGGCGACAACTATCTGTCGGGCTGGCATTTACGGGTCAGTGGCGGACGCCACTCGACCAGAATGAGGACGGTATGCAGAGAAGTGAACGGTCCTGGGGAGTTCCCCTGAGGGCGCTCCTGACGGTGTTCCTGCTGGCACTGGTCAGCGCGCCGGCATTTGCGCAGGGTGGCGGGGCCACCTCGGCGATTGCCGGCGTTGTCGTCGATACAAGCGGCGGCGTCATTCCTGGCGCCACGGTGACGGCCACGAACGTGGCCACCGCGGGCAATTTCACGGCCGTCACGGCCGGCAACGGCTCCTTTACCATTCCGGCGCTGAACGTCGGCAAGTACGACGTCACGGTCACACTGCAAGGCTTCAAGTCGGCTGTGCTCAAGGACGTGGAAGTCACGTCGGGCGGTCCGGCCACCCTGCGGGTGACGCTCGAGGTCGGCGGCCTGGCCGAAACGGTCACGGTCGAAGGCGCGACCGAAGTCGTGCAGACACAATCGGCGTCGGTCGCGACGACGATCAACACGAAGCAGATCATGAGTCTGCCGCTCAGCCGCGACCTGCTGAACGGCGGTCTCGTCACCTTCCTGCCGGGCGTCATGACCCCGGGCGGCACGCGCGACTCGATCATCAACGGGCTGCCGCAGAGCTCCATCAACATCACGCTCGACGGCGTGAGCATTCAGGACAACCACCTGAAGACCAGCGACGGATTCTTCGCCCGCGTGTCGCCGCGGCTCGACGCCATCGAGGAAGTGACGGTGACGACGGCGGCGAGCGGCACGGACGCGTCGGGCATGGGGGCGACCCAGATCAAGTTCACGACGCGGTCGGGCAGCAACCAGTTCAACGCCAGCAGCTACTACTACTTCCAGCACGAAAAACTGAATACGAACACCTACTTCAACAAGGTGCGCGGGCTGCCGAAAAACGCGGCGCTCCTGCACCAGCCGGGCACCCGCGTGGGCGGGCCGGTCGTGATTCCCGGGCTCTATGACGGGCGCGGTAAGATGTTCTTCTTCGTCAACTACGAGGAGAGCCGCTCGCCGCGGACGGCCGATCGCACGACCGACTTTCTGACCAGCGAGGCCTATTCGGGCCTCTTCCGGTATCAGACGGCGACGGGTGTCGTGACGCGGGATCTCTACGTGCTGGCGGCGGCCGCCGGCCACATTGCCACGCCGGATCCCGTCATCGCCAACCTCCTCGCCGTGATGCGCGGGGCCATCACCAGCAACTCGCTGAGGGTCGAAGACCTGGCCGGCAATTTCACGGCGCAGCGGTACCGCTGGCAGGACAAGACCAACAACAACACGTACTACCCGACCGTTCGGCTGGACTACAACCTGTCGACCGCGCACAAGCTGACCGGGTCGTGGAACTTCACGAACCTGAAGTCGCGTCCGGACACCACGAACACGCAGCAGCGGACGTATCCCGGGTTCCCGATCTGGGGCTCGCAGCTCTCCAAGCGCTACACGTTCCAGACGACCCTGCGCTCGACGCTGGGCGCGAACATCGTGAACGAGCTGCGCTACGGGATGAGCGGCGGGGCCACCAACTTCTCGCCCGACAAGGCGACGGGCATGTGGAGCGACCCGGCGGCGAACCAGAACGGCTTCGGCCTGTCGATGAGCGGCCTGGGCATCACCCCCGCGGGGTCGGGCACGACGACGAGCGCGCGCGAGGCGTCCACGAAGTTCGTCGAGAACAACCTGACCTGGCTGCAGGGCGCGCACACGGTGACGCTCGGCGGGCAGTTCACGTCGGCCGACGTCTGGCTGGCCAACCACTCGCGGGTGCCCGGCATGAACTTCGGCGTCGTGACCGGCGACCCGGCCTCGGGCATGTTCAACACGACCAACTTCCCGGGCAGCAGCTCCGCCCAGCGGACGGCGGCGCAGAACATGTATGCCACGCTCGTGGGCCGCATCTCGTCCATTACGGGGACGGCGCGGCTGGACCCGGCCACGCTGCAGTATGTCTACCTGGGCAGCAGCCTGCAGGAAGGCCGGCTGCCGGAGCTGGACTTCTACATCCAGGACAACTGGAAGGCGCGGCCCAACCTGACGGTGAGCGCCGGCCTGCGCTACGTGCTGCAGTTCCCGTTCCGGGCCAAGAACGGCAGCTACTCGACCGCGACGCTCGACGACGTCTGGGGCCTTTCGGGCAACGTGCCGGGCTGCAACCCCAGCGCGCCGACGGCGGCGACCTGCAACCTGTTCAAGCCGGGGACGACGCCGGGCGTGGTGTCGACCTACCAGAACCTGGGCAAGGGCGTGAAGGCCTACAACACCGACTGGGACAACGTGGCGCCGAGCATCGGCATCAACTGGACGCCGTCGGCCGAGACGGGCTGGCTGCGGACGCTGCTCGGCCGGCCGGGCGACTCGGCGCTGTCGGGCGGCTGGAGCCGGTCATATGAGCGGCACGGCATGTCGGACTTCACGGGCGTGTTCGGTTCGAATCCGGGGATCACGCAGGTGGGGGACCGGACGCTGAACAACGGCAACCTCCTGCCGGCGGGCAGCACGTTCGTGCTCTTCCGGAACGGGTATCTGGGGCCGCCGGCCTTCTGCAGCGCCGGCGTGACGCCGCCGGCCTGCATCCCGGAGGCGCCGATCTATCCGATCCCGTCGAACGTCACGGGCAGCGTGAACACGTTCGACCCGAACCTGCAGGTGCCCTTCTCCGACTCGTGGACGGTGGGCTTCCAGCGCGCGGTGAGCCGGACGTCGGCCATCGAGATCCGGTACGTCGGCACGCGCAACCGCGAGCAGTGGACGACCTACAACATGAATGAGACCAACATTCATGAGAACGGCTTCCTGCAGGAGTTCCGGAACGCCCAGGCCAACCTCTACGCGCACATCGCGCAGGGCTGCACGGTCGGCTCGACCTGCTCGTTTGCGTATCGGGGCGCGGGCACGGGCACGGTGCCGCTGCCGATCTACCTGGCGTATCTGGTGGGCAGCACGAACGCGACGAGCAGCGCCGCCTACAGCGGGACGAACTGGACGAACGCGACGTTCGTGAACCCGCTCAACCGCTTCAACCCGAACGTCTTCACGGCGGCAAGCGGGCTGAACGGGCAGGCGAGCTTCCGGGCCAACGCGCTTACGGCGGGGTTGCCGCGCAACTTCTTCGTGGCCAACCCGGACGCCTTGGGCGGCGCCAACGTGACCGGCTACGGCGGCTACACGAAGTACAACGGGCTGCAGCTGCAGTTCCGCCGCCGGCTCTCGGCCGGCCTCCAGTGGGACGCCAACTACGCCACCGGCAAGGCCTACGAGTCGTCGCGCTACTCCTTCCGCGTGGATCGTAAGCTCACGCGTCAGACCGGCACGGAAGGCGACGTCGCGCATGCCTTCAAGACGACGTTCGTCTACGAGCTGCCCTTCGGGCAGGGCCGCCGCTTCGCGAGCGGCGTCGGGCCGTGGATGGACCGCCTCGTCGGCGGCTGGCAGATGGCCGGCACGGCCCGCCTCCAGACCGGACGCCTCGTCGACCTCGGCAACATCCGGATCGTCGGCATGAGCGACGCCGAAGTGCGCAAGGCCTTCAGGCTCCGCCGCGTGGGACCGAACGAGATCTACATGTGGCCCGAGGACATCATCGACAACACGATCAAGGCCTACAGCCGCGACCTGACGGGCTACACGCTCGGCGAGCCGACCGGCCGCTACTTCGCGCCGGCCAATGGCATCGACTGCATGGAGACCATCTCGAACGGCTACGGCGACTGCGGCCTCCGCAGCTTCGTCATTCAGGCGCCGATCTTCCGGACGATGGACCTCAACATCGTCAAGATGATCCCGCTGGCGGGACGGCGCAGCCTCGAGATCCGCATCGACGCGTTGAACGTGTTCGACACGGTCAACTTCACGCCGGTGACGGGCATCGGATCGACGGTCCAGTCCGGCTACCAGATCACCGGCGCCACGTCGGGCCGCGTGGTCCAGCTCGTGACGCGCGTCAACTGGTAACCCCTCTCGAGGACGGCTCGGCCTCCGAGCTGTCCTGATTCATCGCGAAGGGCGGCTCCTCTCGAGCCGCCCTTCGTGTTTTCGGGCGCCTCAGGTCGGCAGGAGCGACGAGAACAGCGTTGCCAGGCCGAGGAAGCTGAAGAACCCGACCACGTCCGTCACCGTGGTCAGGATGATCGACGACGACTGGGCGGGGTCCTGTCCGGCCAGATCGAGCGCGAGCGGGACGCTGGCGCCGGCGATGCTGGCAATGGTCATCGACAGCACCATCGCGGTCGCAATCACGAGGCAGAGCCCCGGCGACCCGCTCCAGAGGTACACGCCCGCCGCCGTGACCGCGGCCACGGCCACGCCGTTGACGAGCCCCACGGCCGACTCCTTGCTGACCACGCGGAACCAGTTGCGGAGGCTGATCTCGCGGAGCGTCAGGCCGCGCATGGTCACGGCCAGCGACTGCGCCCCCGTGTTGCCGGACTGGCCGGCAACCACCGGCAGGAGCACCGCCAGCACCGAGAACTGCGCGATCGTGCTCTCGAACAGGCCGACGACAGCCGCGGCGAGAAACGCGGTGGCCAGGTTGATCTGCAGCCACGGCAGACGGCGTCGTACCGCGAACGGCACGCTCGACAGCGCGCGCTCCTCGCGGCTGGCGCCAACCATGCTCTGCATGTCGGCGGCGGCATCCATGGCGGCCACCTCGACGAGCGTGTGATGCCGCAGGACGCCGAGCGGCCGTCTCTCCAGGTCGACGACCGGCAGCGTGCCGAGACGATGAGCCGCCAGCATGCCGGCCACGTCGTCGCGATGGGCGACGGCGTCGATGGCTGGCGTCGCCGCGACGTTCAGCGCCTCGAGACGGGTGTGGGGTTCAGCGAGCAGCACGCCTGCGACCGGCAGCGTGCCGGTGAACCGCCCGTCGGCGTCGGTGACGAGCACGACTTCGTCATCGTTCCGGCCACTGTCGCGCAAGGCGCTCGCCACGGCGCCGGCCTCGGTGTCGCCGCGGAACACGGGCGCCTGTCGATCCATCAGGCTGCCGGCCGACGACTCGGGATAGCTCATGAAGCGGCGGAGTTCGGCGGCGCGCACCGCGGGCGCGGCGGCGAAGTACGCCTCGCGCGATCGCGGCGCCAGACGGGCGAGGATCGGACTGGCGATCTGCGGTTCGAGCTGGTGCAGCACGCGCGCGCGGCGGTCGGCGGCGAGACGCCGGAGGATGCGGGCCGCCACATCCGGGCCGGCATGGGCGAGCACGGCCGCGGCCGCGCCCGGATCCGCCGCCCCCATCCAGCCGGCCGCCTCGGGCGCCGCCAGGTTCTGGACGGCCCGGGCAGCCTCGCGAGGACGCCGCGTGAGGAAGCGGTGAACGAGCGTGTCGGTGCCAGTCATGGCCGCTCCTTTCCGCCGGCGGGCCGCGGGCGGTCCACGGCCGCGGCCAGGCCCTGCAGCAGGCCCGACAGGCCCAGCCAGTACACTTCGCCGAGCGCGACGAGCGTGCGCACGGCCCGCTCCTCGCCGCGCTCGGCCGGGCCGTCCTCGGCCACCTGCCGCAGGCGGCGGTGCCGCACGACGCCCACGAGCCGGCGTTCGCCATCGACGACGGGCATCATGTCGTACTGGTGCCAGCCGGGATGCGCGAGCGCGGCGCCGATCGGCATCTCGACGCGGACCCAGTCAACGGCGGCGCGCGTGACGGTTGACACCGGCGCGGTCGGGTCGGCCTCGGCCAGGGCGGCGACGCCGACGACGCCCACGAGCGCCTGGTCCGGATCGATCGCGTACACGTACTTGGGCACGCGGGCGGCGTCCCGGCCGACCTCGGCCCGCACCTCGCCGATCGCGGCCCGCGCCTGAACGGCGGGCGCGCCGGGATCCATGACGGCGCCGACGGTGCCATCCGGATACGCAAGCAGACGACGGACCGCCCCGGCCGTCTCGGGCTCCAGGCCGTCCAGGACGTGCTGTCCGCGGTCGCCGAGCCGCCGGACGACGGCCGCGAGGTGTTCGAGCGGCAGCTCGCGGCCGATGCCGGCGACCGCAGCGCCGTCAAGAGCGTCGAGGCAACGCGCGGCCGCGGCGGTCGACAGGTGCCGCACGAGCGTGGCCGCAGCCGCCGGGTCCATGTCGGCCAGGACGCGGGCCGCCTCGTCGGCCGGAAGCGCCGCGAGCGCGGAGGCGGCGTCGCCGGCATCGGTGGCCACGTAGGCATGCAGGAGATCGCGCGCGCCGGTCATGCGCGGCTCCCGGTGATGAGGAGCGACGCCTCGTCGGTGAACCGGCGGCCGGGTATGTGCAGCCGGCCCTCGGGCACGGCCAGGACCACGCCCGTCTGCGTGATCTCGACGATCTCGCCCTCGACATCGCCGACGCGGACGTGCTGGCCGACGTGGTAGGTCTTGAGCACGTAGAAGATCGAGATGATGTTGGCCACGGCCGGGCCCGACCCGAGCCCGAAGGCGAGCGTGGCCCCGCCGAGGAGCGCGCCGAGCGCGACGGCGACGACCACCGTGAGGAGCACGCTGTGGATGCCGAGCACATCGGCGGCCGTCACGCCGCCGAGCACGATCAAGACGATCTGCGTGGTGACGCCGAGCATGGCCGCCTGCGGCAGGCCCGCGGCCGATGCGGCGCGCGTGACGCCGGTCCGGGCAAACTGCCCGGCCACGATGGAGGCAAACACGATGGCGAGGCCGGCCAGGACCCGCGGGAGGTAGGCGGCCAGCCCGCTCACGAGCGCGGCCGCCAGCGGCAGCTCGAGCCGTTCGATGGCGGCCGCCGCAAAGAGCGTCAGCACGAGCCAGTAGATCACGCGGCTGGCGAGCCGCGCGAAGCCAGGCCCGAGATGCGAGCGCGTGAGCGCCGAGCCGATCCACGGCTGGCGCGCGAGCGCCGCGAGGAGGCCCCGCAGCACCGTCGCCGAAACGGCCCGCAAGACGACCGCGAGGAGCCAGCCGACGAAGAGCAGGCCGACGGCCCCGGCGACGCTGGGCAGGAACGCGACCGCCCGCTCCGCCAGCTCAGTGGCCGCCCGGCCTACGGCGGTATCCCAGATTCCTGAACCCATTCTGTCCTCCTTCCGCACCAGGCCGACCGTCCGATCGATCGAGGCGTGCTGGCTGTACGCGACGTCGAGCATTGTACCTTGCGCATTCTGCGGTCGCGCCGCGCACGGGCGGCAAGGCCTGAGATATTCTCAACGCTCCATCGCGCATGACCGCAACGATCGGCAACGACAACGACACGGGCGGACGTTTCGGATTGCGACGCGAGCGCGTTGCCGACTGGCTCGGCCTGAACCGCGCGACCCTGGCGGTGCTCGCCGTCATCGGCTGCCTGGGCCTCAGCGAGGAAATCTGGAGCAACTTCGTGGCGCTCCACCTGAAAGACCTCGCGGCCGAAGCGGGCCGGCCGCGGGCGGCCGCCGCCGCCGTGCTGTACGTGGGCGTCATCGCCTTCGCGAAGAACCTCCTTGAAGGCTTCGGCTACATCATCGGCGGCAGCATCGCCCACCGCATGGGCCCGCGCGTGGCGCTCGCCGTCTCGGCGGCGCCGATGGCCGCCGGCTTCGTCATCATGCTCGCCACGCGCGAGCCGTGGGCCGTCGTGGCCGGTGCGCTCCTCATGACGAACTGGGAGCCCCTGTCCGTGCCGGCGACCTTCGACGTCGTGGGCAGCGAGGTGAAGCCGAACCGGCGCACGATCGCGTTCGCGGTGCAGAGCATTCAGAAGCGCGTGCCGAAGATCGTCGGCCCGCTCGCCGGCGGCCTGGCGTTCGGGCTGGTCGGCTACTGGCTGAACCTGACGCTGGCCTTCGCCTTCGTCGGCCTGGCCGTCGTCCTGCAGCTCTTCCTCACGCGGCGGCTGCGGCCGCGGCCGGTACCTGCGCGCGTGCCGCTCGGACACATTCTTTCGGCGATGCCGGCCGAGCTTCGCCAGCTCCTCACGGCCGAGATCTTCATCCGATGGGGAGACTGGTTCGCCCGTGACTTCGCCGTGCTCTACGTCGTCATCCGGCTCACGGAGCGTTGGGGGTGGACCGACCAGGCGGCGGCCGCCTCGGCGGGGTGGCTCCTCGCGCTCATGGCGACGGTCGCGCTGGCGACGTACGTGCCGATTGCCAAATGGGCGGACCGGTCGCCCTCGCCGCGCCCCTTCATCGGCACGACGTTCCTCATGTTCTCGCTCTTCCCGATCGCGCTCGTCCTCCTGCCGCAGGCGTTTGCCGCGATGGGCTGGCCCGCCATTGGCGGGTTCGTCGTCGCGTACGTCGTCAACGGCCTGCGCGAGCTGGGCGAGCCGGCCCGAAAAGCCTTGATTTCCATGGGGTTCCCGCCCGAGGTCCGGGCGCGGGCGGTCGGCCTGTACTGGGGGCTCCGGTCCTTTGCGTTCTGTCCGGCGCCGCTCGTCGCGGCGTGGCTCTGGCCGCGGATCGGTCCGGACGCGACGTTCCTCATCGGCGGCGCCATCGGCCTCGCCGGCACGGTGTGGTACGGGAGGCCGAGACGCCTGCCCTGAAGCGCCGTTTTTCCGGCCTGTCGAGCCGGAGGGCGAACACGAAGCACCACGCGCACCGGGTACCGTCCGCTTTGTCAGCGCGACGCTGCGATGATCTCTCCGTACTGGCGGAACCGGCCGGCGGCAAAGCCCGACACAAGGTCGGCCATCGGCTGCGTCACGGACGCACTGTTGTAGCCCGGCTCGATGTGCGCGCCGCTGAAGACGCTCCGCACGATCAGGCCGTCCGGCGCGCGCGGCAGGCGTTCGAGATTGGCGACGAACCGCGCGAACGAACCCTGGCGGAAAAGATAGAACTCGACGTTCGACACGTAGAAGGCCGACACGCGCTCCCCGCGCGCCGCGAGGAAGTTCCCCACCGCCGCGACGGCCTTCGACCCGGCCAGGTCGCCGACGACGGGAATGACGAGGTCCCTGGCCTGGAGCGCCTTCACGAACGCGAACGCCTCGTCTGTGGCCAGAAAGCTTCGTCTGACGCCTGCCCGATCGGTTTCGAGCAGCAGATCGCGATAGGTCGGATAGTTGTACTGCGGCGGCCGGCCGGAGCTGTTGAACTGCAGGCCCAGGCCGGCGTCGATGAACCGGCTGTGCAAGCCGGCAATCGTCCGATGGTCGGCGGCTGACAGCGGCAGGCCGAAGCGATCGATGACGCCTGCGATGCGCGCCTGGAGCCCGGACCGTTCCGCCGGCGCGAGGGCGGGCGTGCGATCGACGTGCCGGACGATGGACTCGAGGTCGCCCGTCGCGCGGGCCGGGCCGGGAGGCGCGCGCCCGGTGAGGAGACCGAGGTAGGCCGCCCGCGTCGGCGCCATCTCGAACAGCGCTTTGAAGAGCAGTTGCAGCAGCAGGTTGTCGCGGCGAATGTCGATGACGATCGCGATCGACGGGCGAAGGTGCGCGATGTAGGAGAAGTTCTGGTCGGGTCCCACGCCCAGGTACGCCCCGCGCTGCTGCGAGAGCGCGCGGAGCGCCGGCACGACGTGCAGGTACGATCGCTCGTTCGAGATCAGGTTGTCGGTGTCGAAGTAGCCGCCCGGCTCGGAGAGCGCGGCGATGTCCGCGGCGAACGTTCGTGACGTCGCCGGCGTCTGGCCGGCCCAGACCAGGACGCCCACGACGATCGCGAGCGCCGGGACCAACCGTGATGTCACGACCGCCTCTTTCCAGGGCTGCGCGCGCGTGCCGCCTCAGCGAACGACCAGCAGCCGGTAGTTGGCCGGGTGCAGGAACTGCACGCCCTGCTCCATCAGGATCGCGTCGTCTTCGATGGGCACCCGAAGCTTCTTGCCGCCCCACTCCACGATGGGCGTGTACGCGAAGTACTCAAACGAGAACATGTGCTGGAGGTGGAGCGTGAACGTCTGCTGGAGCGGCTGCCAGGTGGTCATCGACGGGCCGATGTCGTGGCCGGTGTTGCCGACGGGATGGAAGCCGTAGGCCACGTCCGTCCGGTCGTCGGCGTTCGGGCGGTTGAACTCGATCACGCCGTACCCGGCCGCGCGAAGCGCCGCGTCCATGGCCTTCATCGTGTCCGCCGCGGTCCGGCCCGGCCGGATGGCCGGCTTCAGCACGTCGCGGACGGCCAGCGCCTTGTCGAAGGCGGCCTGAATGCTGGCCGGCGGCCGGCGCTCGCCGGGCTTCAGGACGTAGGCGACGCGCTTCACGTCCGTGCCGAAGTTCATCAGGCGCACGCCCCAGTCGATCATGATGACGTCACCCGGTTCGATGACGCGGCTGCTGGAAACGGCCACGATGCCATCAGGGCCGGTGACGTAGACGGAGGGCATGTCGAACTCAGACGCGAGGCCGCGCTCGAGCAGCCGGTCCTGCATCCACCACGCCACCTCTTCGAGCGACGTCCGGCCCGGCGCGATCACCTCGTTCGAGAGCGCCCGCTCGGCGATCTGAACGGCGATGCCGGCGGCTTCGCCAAACGCGACAATCTCCGAGGCGACGCGCCGCGACCGGAATTCGCTCACCAGCCGCTCGGCGCTGACCAGCCGATCGGCGTAGGGCGCGCCAAGCGTGCGCACGAGGTGCTGGTGCATCGTGTGGGTCAGGCCGTCGGCGGGGCCGATCTCCTGCGACATGTTCACGCCGATGCGCTTCGGGTCGCGCGCCTTCACGAAGGCGGGCAGCGTCGAAGCGGGGGCGAAGATGTCGTACGCGCCCGACTGCTCCACGAGGTAGCCGCTCGGCCCGAGCGCCGCGCGCTCGATGCGTCCTGTGCCCCGATCCGTAAAGACAAAGTAGCCGATGCCCGAGACGTAGCCGCGGCCGAGATCGTCCCACAAGGGATCCAGGTGGTTCTCCTTCATGGCGACGATCCACATGTCGACGCCCGCGTTCTTCATCACGACGGGCAGCACCTGCTCGAACTTGTCGAGGCGGATCTGGCGTTGGAGCTCCCAGCGCCGCCGGGCCTCCTGGGCCGAGGTGGCTGCGGGGGCGGCAAGCGTCAGGCACAGAAGGGCGGCGGCGCCATGGCGTGTGGCCATGGCGGGCATTGTAGCGGCGCGCCGCCGGCCCGCACGGGGGATCTCGCGGGCCGCCGGGGCGCGTTACGGCAGGCCGTGCCGGGCGAGGATCACCTGGCGATCGACGCCCCGGAGAATGTCGGCCATCAGCGCCTGGATCTTCGTCACCTCGAAGTAGGCCGAGTGCGTGTTCGGCATGCCCTTCGGCAGGTTCTTCAGGTACTTCGAGCAGTCGATGTCCCACACGTTGTCAGGCGGCGTTTCGTTCCGGTCGAGGCCGCTCCGGCCGAGCCGCCGCTTGCCGAAGTGCTTGAGACCGGCCGACACGCCAAGGACCGAGTCGAGACCGCTGTAGAGCGCCGTCACGCGGTAGGTCAGGTTGGTGATCGCGTCGCCGTCCGTCTTGTCCACGCCCTCGCCGCCCTTGAAGAGGTCGTTGTCCACGTCGGCCGCCACCATCAGGAGCTGGTTGATCATGCTCACGAGGAGCGGCTGGTTGCGGCGCGTCCACACGTGCTGCAGGGCCTTCTGCAGCACGAAGTTGCCCATGCTGTGCGCGATGACCGACACCTTGGCCCGGCAGGTCGGCTGCCCGGTGCGCATCGCGGCGTCCTGCTGGAGCACGAGGTAGTCGTAGAGCGTGGTCAGCACCTCGGCCAGCTCGTCGGCGCTCCGCCGCGCCTCCAGCCGGTCGGGGTAGTAGGCACTCTTGAGGCCATCTGACGGCCACGTGAAGAGGATGCAGAGGCCCAGACCGTCCCGGCCCGAGAACATGTCGTCGGCAATCTGCTGGTACCGCTCGACGGCGTCCGTCCACGAGTTGTTGTAGCCGTGGATGAAGAGCGTCACGTGCTTCTGCTCTTCCTGGTCGGCCGGGTCGGCAAACTCGGGGAACGCCTGCGCCGCGCCGATGAGCGCTTCGCGGAACGCCTTGGCCGAGACGTCGGTCCAGGCGCTGAGCTTCGTCAGGCCCGTCTGGCGGTCGGTCGTCCAGTACGTCAGGTCGCCCTCGCTCAGGCCGAGCGATCGATTCGCGCCTTTGCCGTTCACTTCGCGGTTCGAGATCATCCAGTAGGTCATGCCCACGCTCCCTGGCCCATGAGCCTAGCGCTTTTTTCAACGCCCGCGCCGGCCTGGCTGTGCAGAAACTGCGACCCGGTGCCTGGCGCGCCGATTCCCGGGCCCAGCCCTGCTGCCGGGCCCCTGGCATGGCGGTTGCTTCTGTTCCCCCTTGCGCCCGGACGATGCTATCGTCGTCGTCCCCTGCGCAGGGCGAAGGGCTGGAGGCGGTGGGTTCCAGGGGCGGCGAGGCGCGACTGGCGCGGATCGAGACGAGGCTCGACCGTGTGGAGACCGGCGTGGCCGAGTTGCGCGCCAATGTCGGCCAGCTGCGGAGCGAGGTCAACGAACTACGGAGCGAGGTCAACGAACTGCGTGGCGAGGTCGGGGAGCTGCGCGGCGAGGTCAACGAACTGCGTGGCGAGGTCGGGGAGCTGCGCGGCGAGGTCAACGAGCTTCGGATCGGTCAGATGGAATTGCGGGCTGACGTTGACGAGCTGCGTGCCGGCCAGGACGAGCTACGCGTCGGGTTCCAGGGGCTGCGTGCTGATTTCGCCGACCTCCGGCGCGGTCAGGAACGGCTCGCGGCCGACCAGCAGGACCTGAAACGGCATATGGGCGTGCTGCACGAAGAGGTGCTGGCCCGCATGCAGGCGCTGGTATTCGACCCAGAGCCCCTCCGCCGCGAGTTCCGAGCGGGGCTTACGGATCTCGAGGAGCGCATCGGCCGCCGGCTGGATCCTATCGAGGCCGCGGTTCGACGCTGGCACCCGCCCGCCTGACGCGATCCGCCGGCGCCTACCTGGTCTTCTTCTTGAGCGTCACTCGCTCGGTCAGTGTCTTGCCGGCGTCCACCGTGATTTGGCCGACGTAGGTCTCGTGGCCTTCGGCGCGGAGCTCGAGCTTGTGCCGGCCGTCGGCGAGCTTGAGGTGATCGGACAGGCCGTCGAACTCGTCGGCCGTGCCGACGAACTCGCCGTCGACGTAGACCTGCGCGGTGTTCGGGGTGACCTTCAGCCTGAGCGATCCGATCTCGACCTGTCCGGGCCTTTCGACGGGCGACCGGCGCGTCGGTCCGCGGAGACCGCCCCGACCGATCCGGCCCATTCGACCCATGCGGCCCATCCGGCCGGCGCGCCCGATGCCACGACCCTGCGGCCCGCCGTGTCCGGGAACCAGCCCGCCCTTCGGTCGAGAGGAGCCGGGCGCGGGCTGCTGGCCCGGCGTGCCGCGGCCGCGCGCCTGGGCCTCGAGCAGCGTGGGCGCGGCGAGGGCCAGCGCGAGGACGACGCCGAACAGGAGGCGGGCGGTTCTGGTCATGGCCGTGGCCCTCGAATCGTGGCGACAGCCAAAGCGTAGCACGCCGGCAGGCGTCCGGCGGCGCCGTGGTGGAAACGAGCGGCGATCCGCCTAGAACTGCAGCAGGTAGCGGATGGCGACGCCACGGCCCGGGCCGTCCATGCCCCAGCTGATCCCGCGCCAGCTCGCGTCGCCGATGTTCTCGACGTCCACGAGGACGCTGTGCGGACCCATGCGCAGGCCGAACCGCACGCCGGCAATCGTGTAGCCCGCCACTTTCGTGAACAGGGGGGCGCTGCTTACGCCGGGACCGAGCACGCGGTCCTGAATCTGGGCCAGCGTCTCGCCCGTGAGGATCAGCACGTCGTCGGCCGTGCCGAACGTGCCGTCGGCACCGGGATTGATCCAGCCGTGCGCGCGGGCGCCGTTGCGGAAGAAGTTCTGGATGTTCGCGCGCGAGCGGCTGGCGCCAGTCCGGCGGTCGCCGAGGTCGAGCGACGACAGGCGCGGCTGATCGGCCGCGAATGTGAGGTAAGGCTGGACCCACCAGCGGCCGCCGCTCTTCAGGTAGCGCACCCAGAGCGTTCCGCCCGGCGCGGGCGTGCCGCCTTCGATGTTGGGCGGCAGGCCCGTGGCCCGATCCGTGGCGCGCGTGTAGGTGTAGGTGGATCCGATCGTGATGTCCCCGGTGGCGCGCACATCGCCCGTCCACTCGAGGCCCCAGATACGGGCGTCGTCGAAGTTGGCGCGGATGAGGACCGGCACGGTCGTCAGGGCGACGAACACGGCGCCCCCGGGTGTTTGAGACGTGATGGGCTCGCCGCCGATGGTGGTCCCGACCGCGCCCGGCGGCAGGATGACGGCGACCTTCTGGATGTTGCCGTCGAGGCGGTTGGCGAAGCCGCCGACGGACAGGCGGAGCGCCGGCGTCCGGTAGCGCAGCGCGGCGTCAACGTTGAGGCTCGTCTCGGGCTGCACCTGCGTGACACCGCGGCCCGACGAAACGGCCGTCGAATCGGCCGCCGTCCCCACGAAGGCGGCCCGGCCTTCGACGTCGGGTGCGGCCAGCTCGAAGCCGGATCCGGTCAGGCCGAGCGTGCCGAGATCGGTCATGTGCGGCGCGCGGTAGCCGCGCGACACCGACGCGGCGACCGTCCACTCGGAGGCGACGGCCCAGGCGGCGCCGAGACGGAACGTCGCGCTCCTCGTCTCAAGCGAGTCGTCCGGCCAGAGCGGCCGGCCGTTCACGACTGGCGCGTCGGCCAGCCTGGCCCGGTAGCCGTTGTAGCCCACGCGCACGGCACCCGTGACGGTCAACCGATCGGTCGGCTCGACCGTGAGCTGGCCGAACACGCCGCCCTGACGGTACCGGGCGCCGTCCGGCACGCGCGGCCGCCGTGGTGTGATCGCGCCGGTCACGGGAGTCACGTTGGTCGCGACCGACGTCAGGCCTTCCCAGTACAGGTCGGCGCCGACGAGCAGCGTCTGGCGGGACGGCAGCTTGCGCGTGGCGCTGGCCTGCAGGCCGTGCACGGTCGTGCGCTCGGGCTCGTGCGCGATCGACGCGGTGGGATTGCCGTTGCCGCCCTGGTTGATCCGCTCCTCGCGCTGCGTGTTGAAGGAGTAGGTGAACGACGCATGGTCGAACCAGCCGGCCTTCGACTTCTCGACACGGATGTAGGCCAGGTCGAGCTCGAGGTCGTCGAGCGCGGCGACGAGGTTGCCGTCGCCGCCGAGCATCTGGTCCCAGCGGTTGGCGCCGTCCTGCCGCGTGCTCAGGTAGTTGACGACGACGGCGGTGTCGGATCGCGGCACCCAGTTCAGGCGCGCCTGCCCGCTCAGTTGCCGGAAGCCCGTGTCCGGCATGCGCTCCCCGTAGAGGGCGCGCGACGGCACGCCGAAGAAGCGCGTCACGGCCGCGTGGGTGTCGTGGCCGCCGCCCGGCCGGTAGTCGCCGGTCTTGCGTCCGGCGTACGTGCCGAAGACGCCGACCCTCGATCGCGAATAGGCGAGCGACACCGTGCCCATGCCGCCCTGGTGCGCCGTTTCGGCGCCGACGATGACGCGGCCGCTCACCTTCGCCGTGCCGTCGGTCGAGAGCGGCGGCACGCGCGAGAGAAACTGCACGCTGCCGCCGAGCGCGTCGCTGCCGTACTGCGCGCTCGCCGTGCCGCGCAGCACTTCAATGCCCTCGAGGGCCGCCGGATCGATCAGGTCGAGGAAGGTGTTCACGCCGCCGCGCTGCGCGCCGTTCGAGTAGCGCACGCCGTCGACGAACACGTTGACCTTGTTGCCGGTCAGCCCGCGGACGAAGACGCCGGCCATGCCGGGGCTGGTCCGCTGCAGGCTCACACCCGTCTCGCCCTCGACGGCCTGCGCGACCACGGTCTTGGCGCGGGCGAGGAGGTCGTCGGCGGAAATCACGTTCACGGGCTGTGCGGCCTTGCCCAGCCATTCGAGGCCGCCGGGGCTGGCGGTCACCGTCACGTCTGCGCCGAGCGAGGCCAGTTCGAGCGTCAGGTCGATCGTCGTGGGCGTGGCGCCCGCCAGCGTGACGGTCGTCTGCGTCTCCGCCAGCGATGGATACCTGGCAATGACGATGTACTGGCCGTCGGGCAGTCCGATCACGGCAAAGCTGCCGGTCTGGTCGGTCGTGACCGTGGCCACGACGGCGCGTTGTGGTGTCATGACGACGATCCGCGCGCCGACGAGGCCGCCGCCCGACGTGTCCTTGGCCCGGCCCACGAGGTCGCCGGCGTCGAGGCGGGCGGGCAACGCCACGAGGCCGAGAGCGGCAATCACGACGGAGAGCGGACGATTTCCCACGGGAGGCACCTGCGCTGTCCAGTGAGAAGTCTAGGAGCGCGCGCCGATCTACTACCAGCACCCGTAGAGGTGCACCGTGGTCCTGTGAAACTCGTGCCCGCCGGGTTTCGATAGCGGGCTATCGAACGTAGAATCTACGCGCGCTCGTCAGACCCGGCAGGCCGGCGCGGAGGTAGTTGCGGATCGCGACCGCCTCGTCCAGCTTGCCGGCCCTGGCGTACGTGTCCTGCAATGCCTCCAGGGCTTTCACGAGGGCCTCGCGGCGCGCTTGGATCTTCTTGTCGGCTTCCTGCTCGATCGCTTCCCGATCGGCCTCGAAGCCCTTCAGGAGATCCTGGCCTTCGGCGGGAAGGCCGACGCCGGAGAAGCGGACGTACCACTCCTTCTTCGACTGATCCAGGATGGCAACCCTCAGCTCCTTCTTCGTCTGATCCGCGACGACCACCGTCACATCCCGGACCTTCACCTGCGCGGACGGCGCGGGCGTCTGTACCGTGCGCGCGGCGCGGGCGGGGGTGGGCGCGGCCGTAGTCGCCTGGGCCGGCGACGCGGGTGCCGAGGCTGGCGTGGCCGGCAGCGCAACTGTGGCCTGGGGGGCCGGCGCGGCGGCGGCCGAAGCGGCGGGCGCTGGGCGCGGTGACTGGCTCGCGGCCGACTGTTCTGGCGCCGCCGCCCATCCGGGCAGCGACGTCATGGCGAGGACGGCGAGAGAGACGATCGCCATTCGGGAGAGACGTACGGGTGTACGGCCTTTCATGATCATCACGAGTCTCCTTTCGAGCACGCCACGCGTCCCGGCCCGGACGGCGAGGACCGAGGCGGGCGACGGGGTGTGCGCGCCGGCCATGGACAGGGCGAGCAGCGATTCCGCGTAGGCGCGCCGGCCGTCCGGCAGCGCCGACACGACCCAGGCGTCGCAGGCGAGTTCGGCTTCGTCGCGCCGGGCCGCGCGCACGTACCAGAAGAGCGGGTTCCACCACCAGAGGACGCCGGCGGCGAGTTCGATCCAGCCGACCAGGTGGTCGCGGCGCCGGACGTGCGCCAGCTCGTGCACCAGGAGGCCGTCCACCACCGTGTCGGACTCTTCCGTCAGGCTGGCCGGCCAGAGCAGGCGCAGCCGGCCGACGCCCCAGAGCATCGGAGCGGCAAGTCCCTCGACGACGTGCACGGGGACTGGCTGGACGCCCATCTGGGCCGCCAGCGCGGCCACGCGCGTGACGAGGGCGGGATCGGCCGGGCGGGCGGCGCGAAGCCGCCGGAAGAGTCGTCGGAGCCGAATGGCTTCGAGCCCGACGAGGCACACGCTGCCGAGCACCCAGATCGCGGCAAGCCACGGCAGCGCGCTCGCGGCCGCGCGGGCAAGGTCGAGATCGTCGGCCCGGGTGACTACTTGCGCCTCGGCTGGGTGCTCGAGCGTCGGGGCAACCTCAACCGCCGGGCCCTGCTCGGCACGAAGCCGGTCGCCGACGAGCCTTGGTTCTCGGTCCGCGTCCACGAGCGCCGCCACGCCGAGCGGGTCTGGCGCCGGCCAGGGCCAGATCACGACGGGCGGCGTGATGAACTTCATGAGCACGACGACCCACAGCGCGTGTCGGGCGACGGGCCCGAGGCGGGTCGCGCGGCACGCGACGGCCACCACGGCCGCGAGGGCGGCGGTGACGACGAGGTTCTGGAAGATCCACCAGGCCATGGGTTCAGCCCTGGCGCGCGAGGTCGTCCAGGAGCGTGCGGAGCTGGGTGATGTCGGCGGCGGACAGGCGGCGGCCGCGCACGAGGGCCTGGACGAGAGGGCTGGCGGTGCCGTCGCACAGGCGGTCGGCGAGGGCGGCGAGGCTCGAGCCGAGGAGGTCGTCGCGGGACGCCGCGGCGCGGAACACGTGGGCGGGGCCGCGGCGGTCGGCGGCGACGTAGCCCTTGTCGCGCAGGCGGGACAGGAGCGTGAGGACGGTGTTGTAGGCGAGGCGGCGGCGCTTCTGGCGCAGGGCGGCGGCCACGTCGCGGACGGTGGCGGGCCCGGTGGCCCAGAGCACTTTCAGGACTTCGAGTTCGGCGTCGCTCGCCGGCTGCCGGCGGGGCATCTGTCCTCCTACACGGTGTAGGTGCAAGTACTACTACAGCGTGTAGGTGACGTCAAGGCGTGTCCGGGAGCGGACTGGGCGCGGGTCCTCGTCTCGGGGCAGGTCCAAGCACGCCGCTCTGAGCCAGGCGCGGGCCGGGTCGAAGTACCCATGTCTTCGAAACAAACCGTTACCCATGTGCCCGGAATGCACCGAAGCAAGAATTGGCTCCTCGGGCTGGACTCGGAACCGCTGGCGCCGAGCGGAGCGAGGGGCCGCGCTTCCCCGTAGGCCGCGATCTGATCACAAGTGATCAGAGGTGATCGGAAGTGACGGTTTCAGGAACTCGTCTGGGAACTCGTCTGTACGGTACGGCGGAGAACCGGCGTAGAATCCTCTGTATGGCGCAACGGTCTCGAATCGTAAGCTGGAACGGCAAGGATGTGCCGGCTGAGCTGCGCGAATTGCCTGCCGGCCGCTATCTCGTGGAGGCGGTTGAGGACGACGCCCCGCGTCTCACGTCGGACGAAGAGGTGGGGATTGACGCGGCGCTCGAGTCGTACCGTCAAGGCCGAGTCGTCGATGCCGGCCGGGCCAGAGAAATCATCAACGCCGCGCTTGGACGTTGAAGATCTCCTACACCGAAGAAGCGGTCGCCGACATCGTCAGCGCCCTGACCTGCCTGGCGGAGCGAAGCCCCGCCGCCGCAGCGAAGCTCGACGCGGACATTCAGCGCTGCATTGATCGCCTGGCTGCTCAGGAGTTCGACGGGCCTGTTTCGCGGCTCAGGTCGGGGACCGAAGTCCGAAGCTGGCCGGTGCCGCCGTTTCGGATCTACTACCAGCGCCTCTCTGCCGAGCTTCTGATCGTGCGCGTCTACCATCAGGCGCGGCGTCCCATTGCCCGATAGGTCGTCGTTCACGGGAGGTCCAGCTGACGACCCAGGACCTTCGTCATGAACTCGCGCCACGGGCCGTCAGCGACGTAGTGACGGATCAGGTCCCGAATCTCATCCTCTCTGCCGGCACGCCTGGCGGCGTTCATCGTGTGCGTGTACGCGCGGTGCACGTCGAGCGCAGTGACCTCGTACCCATGGCCCTGCGCCAGCCAGCGGATGGCCGTCACACCGGCCTCCAGCGCGAAGGTCGGGTTCGTGTCGGCAAAGTCGCGCGCCGCGCGGGTCAGCGTCTGCGGTGAGCAAGGCGTCCGATTCGCCAGCGCGATCGCCTTGTCGTACAGCTTCGCGTCCTTGGCCGCGGCGAACCACTTGCCTTCCTCGCCCGGCGTGTGGGCCACAAGATCGTCGAGCACGTCGGCCGGCGTCCGTTCCGGATACTTCCTGAGCACCGCGCGGAACCAGGCCGCGTAAGTGGCCGCCTGGTTGGCGATGAGCCCGAAGCGCTGATAGGCCTCGTCCCGTTGACCCGTCGAGAGCAGAATGTCCTCACACACGCGGGCGATGGCGACCGGACTGTCGTTCAGCCCGCGCCCGTGCTCGGCGTAGCGAACCGCCTCCGCCGGGCGCCCCACCGCCGCGAGCGCTCTCACGCCGTACTGGCGGTAGTGCCAGATCGTGCGCGGATTGATCGCGAGCAGGTCCAGGATCTCCTGATGACGGCCCGCGGCCAAGAGCGCGCTGAGGCATACGGTTGTGCCGTGGAAGTACCCGCGGACGTTCGGGTCGGGATCGAGCGCCATGCGGCAGAGGCCGACGAGCTCGTCGGCCCATCGAGCGGCGACGGCTGGCGAGCCGCAGAGGTCACCCCAGTAGTCGCCGAGCGTCTCGATGTAGGGAATCTGGTCGGCCTGATAGGCGTCCCACAAGCGTTCGAGCCACCGGTCGCGCGTCTTGGGATCGGCGGGTGCCGAGGCAATGATCTGCGCCAGCGCGTCGATCGCGTGGTTGACGGCCGACCCGATCGCGCCGGAGGAGCTGTCGACGTGTTCGAGCGCGGGTGACAGGCGCTCAATCAGGACCACGGCGCCTTCGGCGGCGAGGAGCTTGTCGTGACGGGCCGCGATGCGGATCTCGGAGACGGCCTCTCTGACCCGGGCAATCGCGGGCTGCGAACGCCAACCGAACGCGTGCCGACGGAAGCGGCTGGCGAAGGTCCACTTGTGACGGGTCCCGGCGCGTGCCACGGCCGATTCTGTTCCAGAGTCGTTCCAGGGGGGAAGCCGGTCCAGTCACCTGGTCGAACTCGTCGGGGACGGACGGGTCCCAGTCCGCTTCGAGCCATTGGTGCCCGCGAACGAAACCGCGAGCCCACATCGACACCGGCGCGTCGGCATCGAGGTTGGTGAGGACGTTTCGTCGGAACCGGCAATCCGCGGGTAACGCGGCCCGCTCGCTCGTGACGGAGGCGTCGACCGCGTTGTAGAGCGCCATCAGTTCGGGCAGGATTGCCTGCGCTTCGTCGAGATCTTGGAACCCGGCCTCCTGGCCGCCAAACACCGCGCGCATCCACTCGGACGGCCGGACCAGGTCGGGCGCCGACGCGACGGCGAACAGAAAGCCCTGAAGCTCGTGGTAGCACAAGGTTTCTGGGGGCCGGCCCGCGGACGGCGATGAAGCGGAACTCGCCGAAGGCTTCGTCGTCGAACGTGAACAGGCCCGGTCCGAGCAGCTCGATCGCATCCTTGGCCCACGGCTCCATCGTCGTGATGCGCCAGTCGCCCAGGAATACACCGGGAGTCGAGCGATGGCTCACGGGTGCTTCCGCATGCGCTTCACGTACATCTTCAGCACGGCGTTCATCCGTGTCTGGTAGCGCGGTCCTCTTCGCCGGAACCACTCGAGCACGTCTTCGTCCACCCGCAACGAGATGGCGCGCTTCGCCGTCGGAGGAACGACCTCAGCCTCGTCCCAGAAGCCCGCCGGCAGATCGGCGAGGCGTCGACCTAGGCAGAGGGGAGCAGGCGGGCCTGGGCCGTCACCTGTTCATAGGAAAACTCGGGGATCCCGGCGCGCGTGGAGGCGTGTTCCACGGTGATCGCGCAGATATTGCCGTCGGCATCGACATCGAGAACGGTGTTCTCGTCGAGATCCTTCGTTTCCGCCACCGGGCGGGGCCGGAATTCGATGTAGAGCGTATCCGTGTCAGTGAAGTACTGGATCTTCATGGCGTGAACCCGCGATCAAAGAACGCGTTGTGTACCGTTTCACCGTCGGCCAGGAGCACCACCCGCAAGTACTTGCCTCCAGCCTCCGGAACAGACGCCCATCGTCGGATCCGGCCGTCGGTCTGCACCACCTCGCGAACCGGCGCCTGCACGACGCGCTCGATCCACTCTTGCCTGATCGCAGCCCGATCCGGGCGCGTCCGAATCGCCTGGAAGTAGGCCGTCGTCTTCACGGCCTCACGCTACCAGAACCCCGGACGGCCGTCCAAAACCGTCCGCCGTTCGCCCACTGGCACCGACGCCAACCCAGTATACGGATGTATATACATGGCGGCAAACGCGCCGGCGGTCGAGTCCGGGGAAGAAGAACTCGTCTAAAAACTCGTCTTGCTATCTGCTGACCATCAGCGACTTCGCGACCCGCTACCTGCTCGGCTGCGAGGCGCTGGAAACGATCCAGATGTCCCTGGCGGTGGCGATCTTCGAGCGCGTCTTCCGCGAGTTTGGCCTGCCCGAGGCCCTGCGGACGGACAACGGCTTGCCCTTTGCGTCGGCCCATGTACTCTACGGTTTGAGCACGCTCTCGGTCTGGTGGCTGCGCTTGGGGATTCGCCTTGAGCGGATCACCCCCGGTCATCGCGAGCAAAACGGCCGGCACGAACGCCTGCATTTGACGCTGAAGACCGAAGCGACCCGCCCGGCGGCGGCGAATGTCCTGCAGCAACAAGCACGCTTCGATGACTTCCTCGAGTATCCCCTCGACGACTTTGCCATTACCGTGACGCCCTGCGGCCGGATCTGCTTGAAGACCCGCAAGATCAACCTCAGTCACGTGTTTGCAGGGCAACGCGTCTACGACTTGGGCTATTTCGATGACGAAATGAGTCGGCTGGAACCGATCGATAATCCCTTTGGCGCGACAGTGTTACCCATGCGCCCGGCATAAAACGTCACCTATGCGCCCGGAATACACCCGTGAATATTGGCTCCTCGGGCTGGACTCGGAACCGCTGGCGCCGAGCGGAGCGAGGGGCCGCGCTTCCCCGTAGGCCAGCCCGGGGAGGCCAATTCTCGCAACGCGAGAATTGGCTCCTCGGGCTGGACTCGAACCAGCAACCCTCCGGTTAACAGCCGGATGCTCTGCCATTGAGCTACCGAGGAACGTGGGCCGGCAGGACCTTCGATTCTAGCACCGGCAGCCGCAGCGGGCGCCCTACCGCAGCCGCACCCGCGCGGTAACCGGAAAGTGATCCGACGGATACCGTCCGTCCCGCGACGTCCGCACGATCGCCGCCTCCAGCACCTCCGCTGACGGCTCGACCAGCACGTAGTCGATCTTCGGCCCCGTCGTCTCGCCGAAGGTGAACCCGGTGAAGGTCCCGACCTCGCGGGCGCCCGGATGCCGGACCCGGAAGGTGTCCACGAACGGCGCACGGCCGCCGCCCGCGGGCGCGCCCATCAGCGTCGCCATCGCCGGGTTGTCCTCGCCCGCATTGAAGTCGCCCGTGACGACAATGGGCTCGCCCGGATCGGCGCGGGCGGCAATCCGCGCGGCCAGGAGCGCCGTGCTCCGCTCGCGCGAGGGCTGCGACTGGTGATCGAGATGCACGTTGTACATCCAGAACGCCTGGCCCGTCCAATCGACGAGCCGCGCCCAGGTGCAGATCCGCGTGATCGCGTTGCCCCACGAGCGCGACGCCACGACCTCGGGCGTGTCCGAGAACCAGAACGTCCCGGACGCCGCCACGTGAAACCGATCGCGACGGACCAGGATCGCCGCATACTCGCCCCGCGTCCGGCCGTCGTCTCTGCCGACGCCGACGACGGCGTAGGCGGGCAGCGCGGCGACGATCTCGCGGATCTGCGAGTCGAGCGCCTCCTGCAGCCCGATGAGATCCGCGTCGGCCTCGCGGAGGACGTCAAAGAGGAGCGCGCGCCGGTTGGCCCAGCGGTTCTCGCCGTCGTTGGCCGTGCCGTACCGGATGTTGAACGACATGACGGCAAGAGGCTCGCCGGGCTTCGCGGACGCCGGCGCCTGCGCCCGCGGCAGCGCTGCCGCCACGAGGGCGAAGAGAATGGCGAGACGAGCCTGTCGCATGGGACGGACCCTTCATCGCGCGAAGGGCCCCGCAGGTGCCAGGCCCGGCCGCGCCAGGGGCTGCCGCGACCCTACCGGGCCGACGCCTTGACCGTGATCGCGAGCGACCCGCGGAGCGCGTTCGAGACGGGGCACTTCCCTTCCGCGTCCTTCGCCGTCTTCTCGAACAGGGCGGCGTCCATGCCCGCGAGGCCCTCGGCCACGACCTCGAGCGCCGACGACAGGATCTTGAGGCCGGCGTCGGTCTTCTCGCCGGTGACGGTGCAGGTCACGGTCGACTTCTGCATGGTGGCGTTCATGCGCCCGAGCGTAGCCGCCACGACCATGGCGTAGCAGGCGGCGTGCGCCGCCGCCATCAGCTCCTCGGGGCTCGTCACGCCCTCGGGCTCCCCAATGCGGCGCGGAAACGAGACCGGCAGCGAAAACGCCCCCGACCCGGCCTTCGCCTCGCCTGTCCCCTCCATGATCGAACCCTTCCAGTTGACCGTCGCGCGTCGTGAAAAAGTGGCCATGGCGGTAGTCTAAGAGCAATCACCGTGAAGGACGTGAAGAAGATGAAGGACATGAACGACGTTGGAGGATCCGAACCATGACGTCGACACCGATACCCCTCGTCCTTGCCGCAGCCCTCGCATCCACCCTGGCCCTCCGGGCCGCCGGAGCCGCCGGCCAGGGCGGCCCGCCTCGGACCGGCCCGTGCGTGACCACCGGCATCCCGTCGCCGGCCACGACCTACATCTACAGCTACACCGAGGGCGGCGTGACGTCGACCATCACGCGCCGCTGGCTCGAGGTGTCGGCCACGGTGAGCCGCCAGCAGATGACCAACGTCCACCCCAAGCAAGGCACGACCAGCGTGCTGACCGTCGCCGCCCAGCACGTCGTGGACGACCTCATGGTCGTCGATCAGTTCAAGAGCTCGGGCAACCTCCCGGGCGGTGGCGCCTTCACCTCCACCACCGTGCACCGGCCGGGCCTCGTGGACGGCCCCGCGTTCCGGGTGTGCCAGGGCCGGCACTGGACGATCCCGCAGACCGCAGTCCTCACGACCACGACGCCGGGCGGCACCGCGTCGAACTCGATCTCGGGCACCGGCGACGTGATCGCCGTCAACGCGCCCATGAAGGTGCCCGCGGGCACGTTCGAGACCGTGAACTACCGCGAGGATCGCCAGACCGCCTACGGTCCGATCACGATCGTGACCTGGCGCGCGATCAAGGAGGGCGTCAACGTCCGGTGGGAGTACACCATGCCCAAGACGTCCGCGGTCGAAGTGCTGGTGTCGGCGAAGTAAAGCGGTGAGGGGTCTGACGCGCCTATCGGCACGCAGGGTCAGACCCCTTTCTTCTTTGTCGCCGTCTTCGTCGTCGTATTGAGCTGGACGAGGACGCCGCCGAGCGCGAGGCCGAACCACACGGCCGCCAGCCACCAGTCGCCGCGCACGGGGTGCAGGGGATAGAGCACCCAGACGTCGCCCGACGAGGCCGCGACGAGCGCCTTCGGGTCGCCCATGAGCGCGAGGCCGCCGATGATGAACGTCCACGCGCCCGCGATGGCCGTGCCGAACACGGCCACGTAGCGCACGATCGAAAGGGCCGCCAGCGCGCCGAGCACGGCCACAATCACGATCACCACCGTCGGCGGGTCGCCGCCGACGAGCGTCCACCCGGCGTGCAGCATCAGCACGGCCAGCCCGGCCCCGACGAGCCCGATGCCGACAAAGTACGCCGCCACCATCAGCACGGCGCCGACGATGCCGCCGATGAGGCCCGCAAGAATCAGCGTCCACGTGCCCGCCGACCCCACGATCGTCGTCCCGATCATCACGCCGAGAAAGAAGCCGAAGAAGCCGAGCACGATGCGGAACAGCCGGTACCCGGCAAAGCACGTGATGAGACCGCCCACGGTCAGGACGACGGCGGCCGGCGTGGCGTAGGCGAGCGGCAGCATGTCAGGACGTTCTCACCATGAAGAACTTGAGGAACATGAAGGCCTTTCGGACCATCCCAACTTCATACTCTTCATGTTCTTCACGGTTAAGGCTCTTAGCGCGAATGCGGCGTGCTGAGGTAGTGCGCCGCCAGGAGGTCCGTGCCGAAGTCGCCCTGGAAGTCGCGCCAGACGATGTGCTGGTGGTTGGCGCGGTTCTGGACGTTGTCGTACTCGATGAGGAACGCCGGCCCCTGGATGCGATAGTAGTGACCGGCGCCGGCGGCCCGGGCCGTGGCGCCCATCCAGGCGAAGCGGATCGCGGCCGTGCCGGCCCGCACCTTGGCCATGCGGGCCGCGGCCAGATCGCGCGACTGCGACGAGGCGTGCTCCTCGATGAGCGCCATCAGCATCGCCTTCTGCCTGTCGCTCATAGACGAAAACGGCAGGCCGGAGTTCTCCTGGATCGCGGCCGTCCGTGAATTCGTGGTGGCGATGTCGTTCGGGGCCGTCGCCGAGACGACGGCCGTTTTGAGCTGATCGGCCGAGAGCGCGCCGAGGAGCCCCCACGCGAGGTCCGCTTCGCCCGGAAGGGCCCGCGTGCCCTTCATCGGCCCGTCCTGCACCTCGGCCGGATTCGCCCCGAAAAACGCCGGCGTCGTCGCCACGGCCCTGCCGGCGACGATGGTCCAGTGCTGCGAGAGGTGATGGCCTTCGTAGCGCCACGCCCAGCGGCCCTCGCCCGGCGTGCCGAAAATGGTGACGTAGTACAGGCCCTTGTCGCGCGTGGCCGATCCGCTCTGGGCGAACAGCACGTCCTCGAGGCTCCGGATCGTCTCCGCCTTCGTGTACCCGCTGGCGCTCAGGCCCGCCTTGAGGAGCGCCATGGCGGCGTCGCGCTGGGCGTCGGTCATGTCCTTGAGCGGCAGCCCCTGGCGCGCGCGGGGCACGTAGTACCAGTTGAACCGCTCCTCCGAGTCGAAGGGCAGGACGAGCCTGGCGCGGGCGGGCGTGTCGCCGACGGCCGCAACGAGCGCCCTGGCGGCCGCGGCCATCGCCGCGTCGGGCCGCGGCTGCACGGCATCGACGACGAACGTCAGCGCGAACACGAGGGCGGCGGCGGCAATGAGTCTGATCGGTCGCATACCATCTCTCCCTCAAAGAGCCTTCACCATGAGGAACATGAAGAACATGAAGGCTTCATGCTCTTCATGATCTTCATGGTGAACGCTCGGAGACACCGTCCCTACATTTCCCGCCGGCCCTCGAGCGCCTTGGTCATCGTGAAGGCGTCAGTGTAATCGAGGTCGCCGCCGACGGGCACGCCCATGGCGATGCGCGTGACAAGCACGCCGAGCGGCTTCAGGAGCTTGGCCAGGTACAGCGCCGTGGCCTCGCCCTCCACCGTCGGGTTCGTGGCCACGATGATCTCGGCCACGCCGGCCCGGTCGTCGACGCCCACCCGGGCCAGCAGGCCTTTGATCTTCAGGTCGTCCGGCCCCACGCCCTGGAGCGGCGCGATGGCGCCCATGAGCACGTGGTACCGGCCCTTGTAGCCGTGAGTCCTCTCGATCGCCGCCACGTTCTCGGGCTGCTCGACGACGCAGATGGTGCGGGCGTCGCGGTCGGACGACGTGCAGAACGCGCACGGGTCGACCTCGGTGATGTGATTGCAGATCGAGCAGTAGGTGACCTTGTCCTTGACGGACAGCATGGCCGCCGCCAGGGTGTCGATCTCCTCGCGCGGCGTTTTCAGGATGTGATACGCGAGGCGCTGGGCGCTCCGCGCGCCGATGCCGGGCAGGCGCTGCAGCGCGGCCACGAGGTCGGCCAGCGGGTCCCCGGGCGCCATCAGGACATGCCGGGCAGACGCAGGCCGCCCATCAGGCCCTGCATCTGGGCGGCCAGCGCCTCATCCACCCTCCGGTGCGCGTCGTTGATGGCCGCCACCAGCAAGTCCTGCAGCATCTCCACGTCGTCTCGTGACACGACCTCGGGGTCGATGGCGAGCTGCAGGAGCTGCTTGTTGCCGTTGACCGTCACTTTCACCATGCCGCCGCCCGCGGTGGCCTCAATGCGCATGTCGGTCATCTTGCGCTGCAGCCGCTCCTGCATCTGCTGGGCTTCGGCCATTACTTTTTGAATGTCCACCAGTTCACCAGTTCTCCAGTTCTCCAGTTCTCCAGTTACTGAATCTCTTCAACATCCTCAATCTCGCCGCCGAAGACGTCGAGCATCGCCTGCACGCTCGGCTCGGCCTTGGCGCGGGCGCGCAGCTCGGCCTTGCGCGTCGTCGTGGGATCGATCACGGTCGGCGGGGCGGGCGGCGGAGGCGCCTCGCGCGCCACGACGGCGATCCGCCGGCCGCTGGCCGACTGGGCGAGCTGCTCGATCCAGCCACGCTTGCGCTCGAGCTGGGCCATAAGCGACTTGTGGGCCGGCGCGAACGTGAACACCATCGTGTCGGCGTCGACGTCGATCTTCTGCGCCTGCGCCACGACCATGCCGTACAGCGTCTTGTCCGTCTCCCGAATCGTCGCCAGCACGGACGCCTTGACGTCGTTCCCCGGACCGGAGGACTCAGGACCCGGGACGGAGGACCGTCCGACGGCGGACCGTCCGACCGAGGACGGACTCCGTGCTTCCAGTCGTTCGATGATCTCTGCAATCGGCGTGAGCTTCCTCAGATGAATCCACTTCACGAGCGCCATCTCGAAGGCGTGGCGCGGCTGGGACGAGCCGCGAACCTCGTACTCGGCGCGGGACAAGAGGTCGAAGGCGCGCATCAGATCCTCGCGCGAGTATTTCTCGGCCAGGGCCTTCAGGCGATCGCGTTCGGTGTCGGCCGCGATTTCCGGGTCGGCCAGCCGGGCCGGGTCGATGCCGACCACCAGGAGGTCGCGCATCAGCCGGGCGAGCTCCCGGCAGACCAGGCGCAGGTCGAAGCCGCCCTCCACCACGGCCGCGGCCTGGTCGAAGGCGCCGCCCAGGTCCTCGCGCGCGACGGTTTCCGCGATCTCGAACTGGCGGTCGCGCGCGATGAGGCCCAGCACCGCGCCGACGTCGTCGACCGTGACGCGGTCGGCCGTGAAGGCCAGGATCTGGTCGAGGGCGGAGAGCGCGTCGCGCATGCTGCCCTCGGCCGACCGGGCCACGAGCGCGAGCGCCGCCTCGTCGATGGCGACCTTTTCGGCCGCGGTCACCGTCTTCAGCTGGTCGCGGATGGCGGCAAACGGCAGCGTTTTCAGCTCGAAGACCTGCGACCGGGACCGGATGGTGTCGGGCACCTTGTCCAGCTCGGTCGTGGCCATCATGAACTTGACGTACGGCGGCGGCTCCTCGACCGACTTCAGCAGCGCGTCGAAGGCGTTCTTCGAGATGCGGTGGACTTCGTCGATGATGAAGATCTTGAAGCGGTCGCGCATCGGCGCGATGCCGAGCGGCTCGACGATGACGGCGCGGACGTTGTCGACCTGGGTGTAGGTGGCGCCGTCGATCTCGAGGACGTCGACGTCGCGGCCTTCGGCGATCTCCTGGCACGCGTCGCACGCGCCGCACGGCTCGGGCGTCGGGCCCTTCACGCAGTTCAGCGCCCGCGCCAGGATGCGCGCCGTGGTGGTCTTGCCCACGCCGCGCGGGCCCGCGAAGATGAAGGACTGCGCGAGCCGGCCACTCGCGAGCGCGTTTTTCAGCGTCTGGACCGCCCCGCGCTGCCCGATGACATCATCGAAGCGCTGGGGCCGCCATTTGCGCGCGAGAGCGAGGTGAGACATGGACTATGGACTGGCGCGCGTCCGACCGCGGCCCGGAGGGCCTGCGGCACAGCACAAGGTCGACTGAGCGCTGCTGCCTTCCGGCCCTGACGCGGTTCGTCGGTTGAGCTTGCACAGGGTCCGGACCGCGGTCCGACGCGCGCCGCAAGCAGTCTAGCACGCGCGCCGCGCGACGCACGGTCACCTCGCGCGGCATGATACTCGACGCGTGACGCGGCCGGGCCGCCGGCCGGACGCTTAGACGGGCGTGAGCGTGCGCGGCGACCTCGGCGCGCGCGTGCGCGCGCGCGGCCGCGCGGGCGGCTTCGCCTTGCCGTTCGCGAGCTGGCGTTCGGCTTCGAGCCAGTCGGTCACATCGTGGCCGGGCTCGCCGCCACGCTCGAGAAAGAGCGCGTAGGCGCGCTCGGCAATCTCGGCGTGGGTGGGCGCGATGGGATCTGACGGAGTGTTCGTTCGTGCCATGGCCTTGCCTCCCGACAGCTGCCCGGTCGCGGCCGCCTCGCGGCTGGCCCGCCGGCCTGTCTGGGACTGTCGTGGAAGGGCCATGATAGCACCGGGAACCGCGGCGCGCGGGCGCCGGCCCGGCCGTCACGTGCTAGACTCCGCGCCATGCGCCGCCTGTTCGTCGCCGCCGGCGCCGCCACGCTGTCCGCCGTGGCCGTCCTGGTCGCGGGCGCGCCCGATCCCCTGCACGCCTGGCAGGACCCCGGGCGGCCGGGCTGCGAGCCGCCGGCCGTCCAGGCGTCGCGCGCGCCGAACATCTTCACCGAAGAACAGGAAAACCACCTCGGCGACGCCGTGGCCGAGCGCATCCAGCGCGACCTCCGAATGCTCGACGACCCGGCGGTCGCGGGACACCTCACGCGGATCGGCGAGCGGCTCATCCGGCACCTGCCGCCGACCAAGCTCCGCTTCCAGTTCTTCGTCGTCGACATGTCGGACGCCAACGCGTTCGTGCTGCCGGGCGGCCGCATCTACGTCACGCGCAAGCTCATCGCGTTCACGCAGAGCGAGGACGAGCTGGCGGGCGTCCTCGCGCACGAGATCGGGCACCTGCTCGCGCGCCAGCAGACGGCCACCGTCACGCGGCAGTTGAAGCAGGTCCTGAACGTCACGGAACTCGGCGATCGCCAGAACGTGTTCGACGTCTACAACCGGCTGATGGACAACGCGGCGCGGCGGCCGGGCGCCTTCTCGCAGAGCTCGAGCCACGAGGACCGCGATCAGATCGAGGCGGACCGCGTCGGTCTCTACGCGGTGGCCGCTGCCGGGTACGACCCGGAGGCCCACGCGCGGCTGTACGACCGCTTTGCCGAAACCCGCGGCCGGACGGGCAACTTCTTTTCCGATCTCTTCGGCACGACGCCGCCCGAGTCGCGCCGCCTGCGCGAGATGATCCGCGCGCAGGCCAAGCTGCCGGCCGCCTGCATCGAGTCCCGCGCCGCCGCCGATGACCGCGCCTTCGGCGAGTGGCAGACGCTCGTCGTGGCCTTCACGGGACTCGGCCGCAAGGAGTCGCTGCACGGCGTCCTGACGATGCGGATGCTCGAGCCGGGCCTCAGGAGCGACCTCGTCCACCTCAGGTTCAGCCCGGACGGCCGGTACCTCCTGGCGCAGGACGAGTCCGGCGTGACGGTGCTCACGCGCACGCCGCTCGAGCCCGCCTTCCGCATCGAGGCCGGCGACGCCGATTACGCGCAGTTCACCCCCGACTCGACGCGCGTCGTCCTCCAGTCGGCGCCCCTCCGGGTGGAGACCTGGCGCGTCGCCGACGGCCGCCTCGAGCTGGCGCGGGAAGTCGTGCTGCGCCGCCGCTGCTTCCAGACGTCGCTTTCGCCCGACGGCAAGACGTTGGCGTGCCTTGACACGGAGCTGGGCCTGTCGCTCGTCGACGTGGCGACGAGCGTGCCCGTGTATCAGAAGAAGGAGTTCTACCGGCCCGATCCGTTCACGGCGCTCTTCATCGTGCTCTTTGGCCGCAACACGCTCGACGACCGGTCGGGCCTCATCACGATGGGCTACTCCCCGGACGGGCGGTTCTTCGCGGCCGGGCAGCGCACGGCGGCCGTCTTCGAGCTGAACAGCCCGGGCCAGAACGCCGCGCTCGTCTACGACTTCCAGACGAAGGCGGCGCTCTCGCTCCGCCGCAACGTCGGCAACCTCATCTCCGGCGGCTTCGCGTTCACGGGCCCGGATCGCCTGATGGCCTTCAACGCCGACGACCCCAAGAAGTCCGCCGTAATCTCCCTGCCCGACGGCGCGGTCGTCCAGGAGCTGCCGATGTACCCGGGCGAGTCCGAGGCCGTGACCAAGGGCAGCTATCTCCTCGTCCGCCCGCTTCAGAAGTTTGCCGTCGGCCTGTGGGATGTCGCCAAGAGCATGGGAACCAAGGGCAACCCCACGCGCGCGCTCGACGCGTACGACGACGTGTTCGTGGCCGAGCGGGTGTCGGGCGAGCTCGGGATCTATCGGATGGCCGACAACCAGCTTCAGGCCGCGGTGCGGCTGCCGGCCTCGTCGCTCGGGCGGCTGCGGACGGCGGCGGTGTCGCCCGACCTCACGTGGCTCGTGGTGTCCGGTCGGTCCCGCGGCGCCGCCTGGGACATCACGACAGGCCGCCAGCATGCCTTCATGCGCGGCTTCCGCGGCAGCCACGTCACGAGCGACGGCCAGCTCTTCGCCGACCTGCCGAAGGCCGAGGCGGATCCGCGCCGCCTCGGCCACATCGATCTGGTGCGGCGGGCCGGCGTCTCGGCCAGGGACATCAAGGACGAAGCGGCCGCGCAGAACGGCCCGTACCTCGTGGTCCGCGAGCCGGCCAAGAAGGGCGAGAGCCTGCGGGAGAGCCTGAAGCTGGACGTGCGCGACGTGCAGTCGTCGGCGTCCCTCTGGACGCGGACGTTTGCCACGGAGCCGCCCGACCTGTGGCTGGATCCCGTGGCGGACTCGGCGATCTTCGCCTGGCCGGTGACCGCACGGTTCGCGCGCGACGAGATCCGGAAGAGCCCGGCCCTCCGCCAGCAGGCCGGCACCATGAAGGAGAAGGAGGGCGACTACTTCCTGCAGGTCGTCGACGCCCGCACGGGCGCCGTCCGCGGCGCCATGCTCGTCGAGACCGGCAAGGGGTCGTTCGATCTGGACGACGTCTTCGCCGTGGGCGACGCCGTCATCATCACGGACACGGAAAACCGCGTGCTCGTCTACTCGCTCTCGACGGGCGAGCCGCGCGGCCGCGTGTTCGGCGGCAAGGCGACGGCGACGGCCGCGAGCAACCTGATTGCCGTCGAGAATGAAGGCGGCCGGCTGGCGCTGTACGATCTCGTCACGCTCGAGAAGCGCGACCAGTTCACCTTCGCGCACCCGGTGTCGCTCGCGCAGTTCAGCGCCGACGGCAGGCGCCTGTTCGCGCTCACCGCCAACCAGGCGGCCTACGTGCTGGACGTCTCCGGCGTCAAGAAGTAGCCGATCCATGGTGCCCGTCCGCGCCGGGATTCACCTCGCCGCGTTCGTCATGTTGGTCGCGTCGGCGCCGGCGGCCGAGCCCCAGGTTCCGGCCGGATCGCAGGCCGACGCGCTGCTCACCCGGGCGCGCGCGGCACTCGGCGGCGAGGCGCGCCTCGGCGCCGTCCGCACCTTCGCGCTCCGGGGATCGATCGCGCGCGGCGCCGGGTCGTCACAGGACTACGGGCACTTCCGCATCGAGTGCCGGCTGCCCGACGGCTACGTGCGCTTCAAGACGATCACGAGTGCGGCTGCCGCCGGCGGCGCCAGCGTGGACGTCGGCGGGACGTCGCCGACGGGCGTTGGCGCCGTTGGCCCGTCGTTTTCCGATCACGGCGCGACGCTCGGCTTCGAGGGGCCGCGCCTCGTCTACGAGCCGCATTTCGCGGATGCCCGGCGCATGGTCCGGGCCGCGCCATCCGTCGTCGAGGCGCTCCTCCTCGAGGCGCGCCGCGAGTTCGTCCGCCTCACGCTGGCCCTGTTTGCGACGTCCTTTGCCGGCGCGCCCGTCCAGTTCGCCGCCGACCCCGACGAGGCGAACGCGCTGATCGTCACGGGCGTCGGCGCGCCCATCCGGGTGGCGTTCGATCCCGACACGCACCTGCCGGCGCGCGTCGATGACATTGCGTACGAGGACCACCGCGAGGTGTCGGGCGTCAAGGTCCCGTTCCGGATGTCGCTCACGGGCGGCGGATCGACGCTCGAGGTGTGGACGCTGAAGGAGGTCCGGATCAATGTGCCGTTCGACGGCGCCGGGGGCCGCCGCTAGACACACCGCTCGCGCGGCGCTGATTGTCGCGCTGGCATGCGCCGCCCGTGTTGGCGGCGCTGTGGGAGCCGACGGTCAGGTGACTCGCGATCGCGCGGTGCCGGAGGCTGCCGCCGGTACCGCGTCGATCGCCGGACGCGTGGCGATCGAAGTCGGCGGATCCGCACAGCCCGTTCGGCGCGCGCGGGTGACGCTCGAGTCGGACGCGCTCTCCCGAGCGCAGACGTCGGATACCGACACGGACGGCCGCTACCAGTTCGACCGCCTGCCGGCCGGGCGCTACTACCTGCGCGCCGAAAAGGCGGGTTTCGTGCTCCGCCTTTCCGATGCCCGCCGAGCGTTCGAGCGCCCGCCGCCCCTGGAGATCGCGACCGGCCAGCGTGTCCGGCATGAGGTCTGGATGGTGCGCGGCGCCGCCGTCGAAGACCAGGTGCTGCTCACGTCTGGCGCGCCCGCCGTCAACATCGTCGTCTCGGCCGTGAGAATGACCTACCTGGCGAACGGACGCCGGCCGGTGGCCGTGCGGCAGGTGAAGACGGACGACCGCGGCCGCTTTCGCGTGCACACCCTGCCGGCGGGCGAGTACTTCATCGAGGCCGGACCCGATCCCATCGCGGTTCTGACCCAGCCGACGCCTCCGGGCCGGCGTCCGAGCATCATCGCTCGCGGGTACTTCCCCAACGCATCGCGCCTCGAAGCCGCCCAGGCGATCGCGCTCGAGACCGGCCAGGAGCTGACGGCCCTGACGGTCACGCTGTCGAAGATCCCCGTGGCTAGTGTGGCCGGCCAGGTCGTGGACTCCACGGGAGCCCCTGCCCGACTCATGATGGTGCGCGTGCAGCGCGTTGGAGGACCCGTCGGCGAAGTGCGAGGAGCTTTGCTTCCGGAGGGACGGGGGTTTTCGTACCCGAGGGTTCCGGCCGGAGAGTACTGGGTGATGGGCGTCGCGCGGCCGTCGCCACCCGCCGCCCTCGAGTTTGCCGCCACCCGTCTCACCGTCGGCGACCAGGACATCTCGAACATCGTTCTGACGACGGCGAAGGGCGCGGTCGTGCACGGCCGTGTTGAAGCCGACGGCCAGGCAGCGCCGCTCGGATCGCTCCAGGTCCTGACCCACGACACGGAATTCGAGCTGCCGTCGCTCGCGGACGCCGACACGCCCGGCGCGTCGCCCGCGCCGGTTGCCGCCGACGGCTCGTTCTTGATCGACGGCCTGTTCGGGCCACGCCTCATTCGAGTCAGCCGGCTGCCCGCGGGTTGGACGCTCCAGGCGGTGCTCCTCGACGGGGTCGATATCACGGACACGCCGGTGGACTTCAGGGGTCGCGACACGCCCCATGCGCTGCGCCTGCTGGTGACCTCGCGCACCGGCCTCGTCTCGGGTGTCGTTCGCGACGAGACGGGCGCGGCTGCGATCGGCGCGCGCGTGGTCGTCTTCGCCGAGTCCGAGTCCGCCTGGGGGTTCCGATCGCGCCTGATCAGGGCCACCGAATCCGGCGCCGAGGGCCGCTACGCGATCGACGGCCTCCTCGGCGGGCAGTACTTCGTCGTCGCCACCCCCTACCTCGAGGATGGCTCGTGGATGGATCCGGGCGTGCTCCGGCGGCTTCGGCTGATGGCGGAGCTGGTGACCGTGCCGGAGGCCGGACGTCTCACATTCAACCTGGTGGTAAAGCCGTGACATCTCTCTATGCGGTCGGCCTGGCGGTCGCGGTGGCCGTTCAGACTCCGCCGGCAGCTCGGCCGCCCGACGCGGCCGGCAGGATTTCCGGCGTCGTGATCCGGCGCGACACGAGTCGGCCCATCGAGGACGCGATCGTCCGCCTGGTGCGATGGGAAGGCGGGTTCGGTCAACAACTCGCGCTGGCGCGGACCGACGCCGATGGCCGCTTCGTCGTCGAGGGCCTCAAGCCGGGGGAATACGGGCTGACGGTCTCCGCCGAAGCGTTCGTGTCGCTGGACTTCGGGCAGGAGCGGCCGGGTCAGACGGCCCGGCGCATCCTCCTCAAGGAGGGACAGCACTTCGACGGGGCTGATGTCGCGTTGCCGCCGACCACGGCCATCGAAGGGCGCGTGCTGGACGAGTTCGGCGACCCTGCGCCGGGCATCACGGTGCAGGTCATGCGAGTCCAGTTCGCGTCCGGCTCGCGGCGGATGGCGCCCGTGCTCGGCGGCCCGGAGTATCACCCCACCGACGATCTGGGCCGGTTTCGAATCATCAATCTGCCGCCGGGGGACTACTACCTGCTGGCGCTGGCCGGGCCGTTCGCGGGGCCGCACGACCCGTCCGGATTCGCGCCGACGTACTTCCCGGGCACGCGTGCCGCGACGGACGCGGCGCCTGTTCGTCTCGATCTCGGGCAGGACGTCCCGGGGCTCACGTTCCAACTCGTTCCCGCGCCGATGTCCACCGTATCAGGCGTCCTGGCCGACGACGCCGGCAAGCCGGTGGCCGCGGGCGACGTGAGGTTTTTCCAAACGACCGGCGACGACGTGCGGTCTTTCGTCATGGGGCGTATCGCCACCGGACCGGACGGGTTCTTTGAGCTTCGCAACGTGGCGCCGGGCACCTACGTCATTCAGGCCTTCGGACGTCCCGTGGGCGGCGGCAATCTTGCCCGCGCTCCCTTTGCCTCGCACGCCCTGACGGTGTCGGCCGGGGTCGACGTGATGGACCTCCGGCTGACGATCCGTACGGGCGCCACGCTGCGAGGACGCATCATGCTCGACGGCGACGCTCCTCCGCCCGTGGCCAATCGGGTGCGAGTATTCCCCTCCCCCATCAACTTCGTCTCAGGACCGGCGATGGGCGGTCCCCCCAACACCGAGACGCGTGACGACTGGACGTTCGAAGTCCAGAATCTGTTCGGGATCAGCACCATCCGCGCGCTCTCTGGGTCGTCGCAGTGGTTCCTGAAGCAGGTCATGCGGGACGGCAAGGTCATCACCGACCAGCCGCTCGACTTTCGAGACGGCGATATCGACGGGATCGAAGTGACGCTCACCAGCCGCGGGCCCGTGCTCGATGGGACTGTGACGGACCTCGACGGCCCGACGGCGGAGTGCAGCGTGCTCGTGTTCTCGACGGACCCGGCCCGGTGGGCGTTTCCGTCGCGCTATTTCGCGCAGGAGCGGCCTGCCGATCGGGGCCGCTTCACCATCCGGGGACTGCCGCCGGGGGACTATCTCGTCGTCGCGGTTCCGCCCGTGGTGGGTGAAAGCTGGCAGGATCCCGAGTTCCTGCGGCAGCACGTCGCACTCGCCACGCGCGTCTCGCTCGGCGAGAGCGTCACGACGTCGACCAGCCTGAAGGTGGTTCGACGCTAGACGACCCCTGGAACTCCATCGCGGACAGGCTATGATGGCGGCCCGATCGGGAGGCCCTATGCGCTCGTCGACCTCGTCCTTGCCTCTCCTGCGCCTCGCGTCCGGCGTCCTGGCGCTCGTCGCTCTGGTCGCGGTCCCGACGGGCGCCTGGCGGCAGGGCGCCGCGGGCGGGGCCGCCGACATCGGCAAAGCGGCCCAGTCCATTACCGGCGCCGACCTCTTCCGCGACGCCGGCGTCCTCGCCGCCGACCTGATGGAAGGCCGGCTCACCGGCACGCCCGGCCAGGGCGCCGCCGCCGCGTACGTCGTCAGGAGCCTGCGGCAGGCCGGCGTCGCGCCGTTCGGCGATGACGCCGGGTACTATCAGCACTACACGGTGACACGGTCCGTGCTCCGGTCCGCCGAGTCGCACCTCTCGGTCGGAAGCCGGCGGTTTGCGTACGGCACGGACTTCGTCATCACGAGTTTCCTGCGGCCCGGCCCGCACGCGGGCGGCGTCGTGTACGTCGGCGCCGGCATCCGCGCGCCGAAGCTGAAGATCGATCCATATGCCGGCGTGGACGTGCGAGGCAAGTGGCTGCTCGTGCACCCGCCGGGCGTCCTGCCCGCCGGTGTGACCCGGGAGATGCTGGGCGCGGCCGGCACGGATCACATGCTGCCCGCGCAGGAGGCGCGGGCGCGCGGCGCCGTCGGCCTGCTCGTCGTGCCGACGCCCGCACAGCTCAAGAGCCTGGACGAGGTGAAGCAGCGGCCCACGGCCAGCCGTGATCTGGATCCGTCGCGCGGGTGGGCGTACGCGCAGCAGCCGCTGCCGCACGTCGTCCTGTCGGGCGCCGCGCTCGAGGCGCTCCTCGAGGGCGAGCGCCTCGGCGCCCGGGACGTCCTGGCCGGCACGACGGGCCGCGAGGCCTCCGTCGCGCTCGCGGCGGCCAAGACGGTGACGCTCGCGATCGCCGCCGACTCGTCCGGGATCCGTCCGTACAACGTGGTGGGCTTCATCGAGGGGGCGGATCCGGCGCTGCGGGACGAGTACGTCACCGTCGCGTCGCACCTCGACGGCGCCGTCGGCACGCGGGCCATCGACGGCGACGCGATCTACAACGCGGCCGACGACAACGCCTCAGGCAGCGCCGGCAACCTGGCCGTCGCGCGGGCGCTCATGCGGGGCCCGCGCCCGCGCCGGTCGATCGTGCTCATCTGGGACACGGGCGAGGAGACGGGCCTCTGGGGATCGCGCCACATGGCCTACGGGCCTCTGGCGTCGAAGATCGTGGCGCACGTGAACATCGACATGATCGGGCGCACGAAGCAGCCGGGCACGAACCTGCCGGGCGAGGAGGAGCTGACCGGCCCCGGCGAGGTCTTCGTGGCCGGACCGGGCGTGCTCAGCACGCGGATGGACGCCGTGCTCGCGCGTGTGGCGAAAGAGTTCAAGTACGTGTCCATGAACCGGCGGTTTGACGTCGGCACCGAGTCGTTCTTCTATCCGAGAACGGATGCCGCGCCGTACTTCGAGCGCGGCATTCCCTTCCTCGAGTTCTTCACCGGCCTGCACGGCGACTACCACCGGCCGTCCGACGAGCCGTGGAAGCTCGACCCGGCCAAGATGGAGGCCGTGACGCGGACGGCCTACGTGACGATCTGGCTCATGGCCGACGACCCGGTCCGGCCGCAGATCGACAAGCCGCTGCCGCCCAATCTGGCGGCCGTCCTCGCGCGGTAGGGGGTGCAACCGTGGTCCCGGTCGTGAACGATCCACGCGGGCCCGCCTCCGGCGGCCAGGCTCTCGCGATCGGTCGGATCCTCCGCGCGCTCCTCGGTCTCTTCCTGATTGTGAGCATCGCGCCGGTCTACACCGGGAACGATTGGCGGTTTGGCGGGGCGGCACTGGGCATTGCCGTCGGCCTGGGTGTCTTCTACACGATGGTGCATGGCGTGCTGTCGCGGAGGCTCCGGCGGCTGCCGGGCTGGCTTGGCGCGCTCGTGGCGCTCGCGCCGCTGGTCGTGCTCTACGTGCTGGGCACCGGGGGGCAGCTCGTGTTCGGCCGCGGCGAGGGGCAGGCGGGCGTGCTGACCTTCCTGGGCGTCTCGCTCGTCCTCGCAGGCTGGCGTGGTGACGGGGGGTGCGAGGTGCTGGCCGTCCCGAACGTCGTGTTCGGTCGCCGGACGCACCTGCCCTGTCTGTTCTTCTTGCCGATCGACTGGATTGATCGGGCGCTCGTCCGGCGCCGTTCCTGACCTCCGACGCCCTTGACGGGTCTATGATCTTCGGCCCTCGTGCCGGTGTGGGTCCGGGCCACTACTTTACAATACAAAGTGCTCTGTGTAGACTCGGCGGATGCGCCTCATCCGAGCCACGCACCTGGGCATGTGTTTTGGCGTGCGCGACGCCATCGCGCTCGCCCTCGAGCGGGCCGACGCCGGCCCGCTCACCATCCTCGGCGACCTCGTCCACAACCCCACCGTCCTCGACGCCCTCGCCGCCAAGGGCATCGCGGTCGCGCACGACCCCGCCCAGGTCGCGACGCCCACCGTGATGGTCACGGCCCACGGCGCGTCCGAGCGGAGCCTCGCGCGCACCCGCGCGCTGGGCCTGACCGTCGTCGAAGCCACCTGCCCGCTCGTCCACGTCGCGCACCGGGCCGTCAAGGCCCTCGCGCGCGACGGCTACCACGTCGTCATCGTCGGCCAGCGCGACCACGTGGAGGTGCGCGGCCTCACGGGCGACCTCGACCGCTTCGACGTCGTGCTCACTGACGATGACGTCCTCGCGCTCGACCCGCACCCGCGACTCGGCATCGCGGCCCAGACGACGCAGCCGGTCGAGAAGGTGCGGCGCCTGGTGGATCTCATCCGACGTCGATTCCCGCAGTCGGACGTGCGGTGTCTCGACACAGTCTGCAAGCCCACCAAGGACCGGCAGGCCGCGGCCATCGCGCTCTCACGCGAGGCCGACGTCGTCATCGTCGTGGGCGGCCGGTCGAGCAACAACACGCGCGAGCTCGTGCGGACCTGCGCGCGCTACTGCGCCCGGGTGCATCACGTCGAGACCGACGCCGACCTCCGCGCCGACTGGTTCCACGGGGCCGGTGTCGTCGGGCTCACGGCCGGCACCTCGACGCCCGACGCCGTCATCGATCGCGTGGAAGCGGGCATCCGCCGTTCCGCCGGCGCGCGGGCGGCACGCGTGCCCGTCGAGCCCCGCGCGCACCGGGCATAGGGACTGTTCTCGGAAGTCCGGCGTTGTTACTGGCGATCCTCCAGAATGGCCGCCATCCAGAGTTCCAGGGTCCGGTCATGGCGGTCAACCGGTCCGATGACGTACGGCCGAAGCTCCTCGTGGTAGCGTCTTCCAAGCACCTCCAGGTCCAGGTTGCACGCCGTGGCCAGGTGTTTGACGTCCTCCATGTCCACCTCGAGATTGCGAAAGAGCTTGCTCAGCGCCAGATCGTAGGGATCGAGGACAAGGAGCTTCAGGCGCGAAAACGCTCCAGGAAACATCTCCGTCAGCCGTTCCGCATACGAATCCGGCAGGGTCGCCACTGTCACGATTTGAAGGTGAAGCTTGTGCTTTCGATGCAGCGCGCTGTTGCGCCCGGCCGTTTTTTCCAACCAGCTCGCGGTGTGTGGAGCGACGCCGACAACATCAAGATCGCCTGTCGGTCGCGATAACCCATAGTAGAGACTGACCGCGAAGCCGCCGATGCAGTGAAGCTCCAGGCCGTCTGATACAGCGGCGTCGATGTCTGCGAGGAACGAGCGCCAGGGCTCCGGTACGGTGTCACGAGACATGGCGCAAGTCGTCGGCCCGCAGCGTGGTCAGCAGATTCCAGTGCGCCGCGCCCTCAGGCCGCTGCTGGCGCAAATGGCGACGTTCGACCTCAGTGAGGCGTCGGCCCAGCGTGTCCTCCTTGGCCAGCCGAGCGTCCTCGAGTCGCGCTCGAGCGCCTTCCAGCCTTTCTGCGGCCTGCGTGTCGTTCCTGGATTCCGAGACCTGCAGCGCGAGCGAAACGAGGTACCCAAGGCGATTCTGAACGTTGGCAAGTTTGGCTTCCGCCAGCAGCCAGTCCCAGTCAAGGCCGGAGAACTTCATCAGCACCCAAGGCAGCGCTTCGGTCACGCGAGCCGGCACATCGGGTGACGTCAACGCGGTCAACACGACGGCTGCCGGATTCGACACGGCCCGTCGGTCTGCCAGGTACTCGAACGCCGAGTATCCGAGGCTCCCCAGCAGTGTAGGGACGTCAGCCGTCTCCTTCTTCGGCATCTGAAGCGGCAGAGCCGTCACAAGACTCGCGTCATTTCGCACGGCGACCCGCACCAGTCGCTCTGGCACAGGCCGACGGCCTCGCTCCATGAGCGAGAGGTAGGGCTGAGACACCTTCCAGCGTCGGGCCGCTTGCTGTTGAGTCAGTCCCTCGCGTTCGCGAGCAACCCTGAGTTGCCGTCCCGTCATGTTCCGGTCTCTCGGACGATTATTACATATTCTGTAATATCCGGCACCAGGACGGTCCGGCCCCAGAGCGATGAGCCCGGACTCGACCATACCGGACACATGGGTGACACTTTGCGCCTCGAAGGGGGCGTGTCATGCCGTGGAAGGAGTGTCAGGTGGTGGACGAGCGGCTCCGGTTTGTCGCCCCCTATCTCTGGGCGGATTTTGCCGTCGACGGGACCCACTGCGGCCGGCTCTGTTGCTCGCGGCGCAAGATCAACCTGAGCCACGTCTTCGCCGGGCCACGCGTCGGCGTGACCCACGTCAACGACCGCATCTGGCTCGTCAGCTTTATGGACTACGATCCCGGGTATTTCGACGACGACACGTGCCGGGTCGAACCCATCGAGAATCCGTTCGGTCCGAAGGTGTTACCCATGTGCCCGGTAAGGACCCGACGACCGAGTGCCTGCGCGAGGGAGTTGGCGGAGAGAGTGGGTCCGCCTACGCCAAGGCTTCGGCGGGACCACTCGTGAGAGATCCTTCGCTTGGCTCGCCCAGCCGAAGCTCGCGGTCCTTCGCTCGCGAGCGAAGGCTGGTGGAGAGAGTGGGTCCGCCTACGCCAAGGCTTCGGCGGGACCACTCGTGAGAGATCCTTCGCTTGGCTCGCCTAGCCGAAGCTCGCGGTCCTTCGCTCGCGAGCGAAGGCTGGCGGAGAGAGTGGGATTCGAACCCACGGTAGAGTTTCCCCTACACACGCTTTCCAAGCGTGCTCCTTCAACCACTCGGACATCTCTCCGGACTTGATCTGGGGGCTGCGCCCCCAGATCCCCTGCTCGCTCTCTCGCGCGACTCGGCTCCCCTGAAAAACACCCAGCCAAGTCGCGCTCCGTTCGCGAGGCTCGCTCGCTGACCGCTCGCTCGCTGCGCGTTGGATCTAAAGACTTTGTAGCTAGATCGCCTGCTCGTTCACTCGTGCGACTCGGCGCCGTCGAAAGGCACGTAGCCAAGCTGCGCTCCTCTCCCGTGGTTCGCGGGCTGACCGCGTGCCCGCTCGCCAACGGAATGACCAGTCTAGCGGACGGCGGCGAGCCGGCAAAAGCCGATTGTGACGTGAATTGTGACGTGGCGTCTCGGAACGTCACGACGATCGGCATTTCGGCGAGGTCGGAGGCTGAATTCTGCTTCCCGTCGTTCCGCTTTGCGTCGTCACCCGTGCCGTCGCCGTCAGCGCGCCGCCGCGCCTCGTCCAGGGCATCGAGCGCCTGCCGCTTCGCGTCGATGCGGATGTGAGAGTAGTGCTCCAGCATCCGGCGCGACAGGTGGCCGCTGATCGATTCCAGGACGTGATCGGCCACGCCGAGCTCAGCGAGCTCCGTGATGACTGTGTGTCGAAGATCGTGGAAACGCAAGCCCGGGAGGTCGGCGGCATCGCGCAGCGCGCGCCAGGCCGTGTCCCACTTCAGCATCGGCTTCGTGGCATCGTAGCGGCCCCACTGGCACGCCGGCCACAGGAAGTGACCGGGCTCGGTGTGTCCGAGCAAGTCGGCGCGGTCGAGCATGCGGGCGATCGCGTCGACGGCCGGCGCGTTGAGCGGAATCACGCGATGGCTGGATTCGTTCTTGCTCCGCCGGATGTGCACGAGCTTCTTCACGAGATCGACATCGCGCCGGCGCAGGTGCTTCACCTCTACTGGTCGCATCGACGTGTTGGCTGCGACCACGGCCGCGCAGTAGACGTGCTCCCATTCGGCATTCGAGGCCGCTGCGTCGAAGAGGCGCTTGCGTTCCTCGGGCGTGAGCGCTCGGCCGACAGGATGCTGACGCTCGGGCAGGTTTCGCACGTGGTCTACAAGTGCGCGCCAGCGCCCACACGCCTTGAGCACGCGCGACAGCACGCCGACGTCCATGTTGATGGTCCGGCTCGCGATGCCGGCGTCGTGGCGAGCGCGTTGGAACTCGGCAATCCGTTGAGCCGTGATCGTCCTGAGTCGGATGTCGCCGAAGGGCTTCCTGACGATGCTGAGGCGCTCTTCGTCGAGTTCGATGGTCCGCGCCGAGCAGCGCATGCGTTTGGCGTCCAGATACGCAGTGATCGCGCGAGACAGATCGCGCGGGCCCACCTCGCGATCGCTGAGCCGGCCTCGGCGCGCCGCCTGGATCATGTCGTGCTCGCGTTCTTTGGCGACGTTGCGGTTCGCGGTTCGGAGCGGCTTTCGATACCGCGTGCCATCAACGGTGAAGTCCGTCCAGTACCGCCCGCCGCGCTTCCACAGGGTCATCAAATCACCTTCGGCTCGTGATCAGCCGTTTCACTCTTCGTTCCGACAGAATTCACCGCGAGAAACCGATCCAGATCGTCCGGCAAGTACCGCACGGCGCGGCCGAGGCGCACGTGGCGCGGTCCCTTTCGCTTCCAGCGCCAGGCGCGCAATGTGGCCACCGACAAGCCGAATCTCGCAGCGACTTCCTGCTCCGTCAGTGCACGCGTCTGCTGCTCATTCATAGCATCGTCCCTCCCTCTCGCGGTACCCAAAAAGCGATCGACGGTGATCACGACGCGCGTCTCGCCTGGGACCTGGTTCGGAGATGGGCCAAGGCATGAATCCTGCGCGAAGGCGGACGTCGCAACGTGCTGTCCGACGCCGAGCCAGCGCTGAACCGCGACAGTGATGGCGAGGACTGAGCTTGATCGGGATCTCCCGGGCCGTCGATCGACAACGAAGCGGGCACAGGGGAAGCGACCCCAGCGTAGGGGCCGCGACTGGGCGCGGCAGAGCTTCTGAAACTGGGGTCGCTCCCCCTGTGCCCGCGACCCCGGCGAGTGACGTTCGCCGCGCCCAGCCGGTCACGAATCCTGCGGTCCTTCGCGTCTTGGTCGCGGTTGCAGGGGCCATCGTCAGGGGCCAGCGGTGGGGCCAACGCAGGGGCCACCGTGCCGCTGACCGCGGTGGCCCCTGACAGCGCCCAGCTCGTGCCCACGCCGTCGTTGCCGAAGGAAAGTCTGGAGTAGCCCACATCAATAGAACGCCGTTTTGGCGAAGAACCTATCTGCGGAATCCGCATCCGCGCCGTCGTTGACGATGATGCCCAAATCCGGCATGATGATGCCCACATTGGGTCGAAGGCCTCATGCTCGTAAGCCTCGCCGGAACGGCTTGGCGGACGCGCTGTTGACCAAGACACAGCAGCGCATCCTCGGGGCCCTCTTCGGCCAGCCGGGGCGGAGCTTCTATGCTTCCGAGCTGATTCGGGACGCTGGCACAGGGTCCGGCGCCGCCCAGCGCGAACTTGCGAAGCTCGAAGACAGCGGCCTGCTCGTCACCCGTCGGATTGGCAACCAGAAGCACTACCAGGCCAATGCGGCATCGCCGTTGTTCTCCGACCTGCGGAACATCGTGCTCAAGACAGTCGGCCTGGTGGAGCCTTTGCGTCAGGCGCTGAAGCCGATTGAATCGGAGATTCGCGCGGCGTTCGTGTACGGCTCGGTCACAAAGGGAACAGACCAGGCCACGAGCGACATCGATCTGATGGTCGTGAGCGACACGCTGAGCTACGGTGACGTGTTCGGTGCCCTCGACAAGGTGTCCCGGACGCTTGGTCGGACGGTCAACCCGACGGTCTACAGCGAGGCCGAGTTTTCGAAGCGGACGAAGGCAGACAATGCCTTCGTGAGCCGTGTACTGGAAGGGCCGAAGGTATGGGTGATCGGAGTAGGAGACTCCATCCTTGTCAACGCTTGAGCGCCAGACATCGATCGGACTCCTCGAATGCTCAGGTCGCGCCGCGAAGTTTGGCAAACGCCGTGGCGTGCCCGACGAGCGAGGTCGCGAACACCTTGAAAGACAGCTCACGGTCTGGCTCTCTGAAGTCACCGCTGGCGCCCGTATCGCGCGCCGACATGATGAAACACGCTGCGTCGTAGAGGCGCTCGCGGACCAAGCGCCTGCAGAGCAAGCCGTATCGATCCGCGTAGCTCGTGTTCCGAAACTCCTTGAACACCCTGAAGTGCGGCTCGGGAATCCGAGCAATCGGGCGCGTCGATCCTGGCGCGTCCTCGAGCATCATGAAATATCCAAGCCAAGGCCTCGGCGAGGATTTGAACGCGCCTTCGCGATACGCGGTCCAGAGATCCGTCGCATTTCCAACGGCTTCCTCCGTCCGGTTGTTGACGTTGTTGGCGAACGATCCGACCTGGGACTTGAACTCCACAACCGCCAGGAGCGTTCCGTCAACGACGGCCACCAGGTCCCAATCCTTGGTGGCGCGAAAGTAGCCAGGCAGCTCCGTCGTCCGTCTCTTCATGAAAACGTGCGCGTCCGGCACACCTGATCCAACGAGAAGCCCGTGAATGATCCGCGCGAACTCGGCGCAGTGGCCACCGCCCGTGACAGCCGCCCGTCCGCCACGATCGCGATCCTCATCCGCACCCGACCCCTGGCGCTCGCCTTGCTGCGTTCGCGTCGTCCAGAAGAACGCGACGGCGCTGCGGAGCAGGTCGTCGAGGTGGTGCAAGATGTCGTCAGACTTCAGCGGCTGCCGGCGACGAGGTGTGGGGGACAAAGGTAGCCTTCGCGAAAAAGTCGCTGGATTGTTCGGCAAGCCGCTGACGAAGAGACGCGAAGTAATGCGGGTCGATTTCAACGCTGATGCTGTGCCGCCCAAAGCGTGACGCGGCGAGTGTCGTCGTGCCTGTGCCACCGAACGGATCGAGCACGACGTCCCCGACGAAACTGAACATCCGGATCAGGCGTTCCGCCAATTCGATCGGATACGCGGCGGGATGATCCTTTGTGGAGGCGCCGGTAAGACCGGTCCAGATTTGCTGGAACCACGCGCGATGGTTCCCGGCTGAGATCACACTCAGCACGCGCGTCGGAATGGACGGGCTCCGGTAGCCTCCGGGCTTCCTCTGCATCAAGATGAACTCGATATCGTTCTTGATGACCGCGTTGGGCTCATATGGCTTTCCGAGGAAACCACCGCTTCCGTTCTCGACCTCATAGACCGCATTCGCAATCTTGTGCCAAATGATCGGTGCCAGATTGTCGAAACCCAAAGCGCGGCACCGCTCCTGGATGGAGGCGTGCAAGGGCACGACCATATGACGCCCGGCATTGCGACGGCGTGACAAGCAGACATCGCCCACAACGACGATCAGGCGCCCGCCCGGCACAAGGGTACGAAGGCAGTGTTTCCAGACGCGGTCGAGGTCGTTCAAGAACTCGTCATAGTCCGCGACGTGGCCGAGCTGGCCGTCGGTGTCGCGGTATCGCTTCAGGGTCCAGTACGGGGGCGAAGTCACGATCAGATGAACGCTCTCGGGCGTCAAGAACCCCAAGTCCCGCGAGTCGTGCCGATACAGGTGATGGACAGTGGGAATCTCACGGAGGCGCGCCTCGATCGCCGCGGTCAACCGGGGGTCTCGCGCGATTCGTGGGAGATCCGTTTGATGGTCGGTGATCGGGCCGACCGCTGGAGGCAGGAAGCCGGCGAAATCCAGGTCCGGCGGTGCGGGGGTAAGAACGTGTGTCATACCAGGAGCAATCTTACCGTCGTCTAGGCCGTTCCGCGCGGGTTCGGCAACCGTGATGCCGCCTGCCGCCAGTAATCGTGGCGCCTAGCTAGCGGGGGAGTTCCGATCAAGAGCTGGCGCCGAGGCTGTTGCCCTGCGTTTCGGGGAGAAGGCCCGGATCATCGAGCGCCGTGAAGATGGCCAATGGGCAGTCATCTGGCAATCCCAGTAGTCTTCCCATGAGCTCGAGCGAACACGGCCTGCCGTGAAAACTTGTGACGCAGATTGTGACGTGACCCGATCGGCTGCCCGAGATCTACAGCCGCTTACGGCGATCGACAGTCGTCACGCCCGCACCGCGAACTCTCTGACTCCGCAACAGTAATCTCAATCCGCAGCACGCCATCGCAGATCGCGAGAGCAATTTCCAAGCGTGCTCCTTCAACCACTCGGACATCTCTCCGGACTTGATCTGGGGGCTGCGCCCCCAGACCCCCTGCTCGCTCTCTCGCTCGACTTGCCTCCAGTGGCAACGCGCTCAGGCAAGTCTCGGCTCGTTCGCGAGGCTCGCTCGCTGACCGCTCGCTCGCGTGATCCGAGGGCTTCGCCCTCAGACTCCCAACTGGCTCACTCGCTGACCGCTCGTTCGCGTGATCCGGGGAATTCGCCCCCAGACTCCCTGCTCGCTCTCTCGCGCGACTTGCCTCCAGTGAAACGCGCTCAGGCAAGTCTCGGCTCGTTCGCGAGGCTCGGGCGCGGACCGCGCGCTCGCTCACCATTGGAATCAACAGTCTATCGGCAGGCGGCGATCCGGCCAACCCCAAACGCGTTGTCCACGTGGCGCGCGCCCCGAAAGGGCGGTGCGGGACCGGGGCCGCTCGCCGCGGGCCCTACTTGCAGGCGCGGCAGTTGTGGTTGTTCTTGGCGCCCATGCCCTCGAGCAGCTTGATCGTCGCGGGGAAGGGCTGCGTGCGCTGCTCCGGGCTGTTGGCCATGTCCACCGTCGTCTGGCCGGCGCGGTTCACGACCATCACGTCGGCGCCGCGCTTGACGAGGTACAGGATCATCTCGTTGTCGCCGCGCGCCGCGGCGTGATGGAGCGCCGTGAAGCCGTCGGCGTCGCGCGTGTTCACGTCGACGCCCAGCTCCTCCAGGAAGTACTTGGCCGCGGCCATCCAGCCGTTGGGCACCGTGCGGTGCTGCTGGGCCACGCGCGACGTGCCGTAGCCGACGCCGCTCGCCGCATGGAACGGCGGCACGTGCGGCCCGCCCGGCGGCACGGACGGCAGCCCGGACAGGTCGTTCGGCCGGCGCGCCGATCCGAACGTCATCGTGGGAATGTTCGGGTCGGCGCCGTGGCGCACGAGTAGCCGCATCGCCTCGACGTCGAGCGCGTAGGCCGCGCGCCAGAACGGCGTGGCGCCCGTGAAGTCCACGCCCATCCGGCCCGTGTTGTACGACGCGTGCCAGACGTGCGAGAGCGTCCGGGCGTTCGGGTCGGCGCCGGCCTTGAGGAGCGCCTCCATGAGCTGCAGATGGCTCGCCTGCTGCTGCGTGCCGGCCGTGGGCTGCGGGTACCAGGTGCGCAGCGCCCACTCGTTGTTGAGCGTCGCGAAGAGCGGCGCGATGCCGTCGTCGTTCGGCACGTTGGGATCGGCACCCCGCTCGAGGAGCGCGATCGCCAGGTCGTACTGCCCGTTGATCGTGGCGACGAGGAGCGGCGTCGAGCGATCCCCGGCCGAGGGCATGTTCACGTCGTGGCCGGCCGCGAGGAGCACGGGCACGGCGTCGGCAACGCCGTCGCGCACGGCGTAGTGAAGCGCGGTAAAGCCGCCCTGACGGCCGATGGCCTCGATGTCCGAGCGGGGACGCGGGCCGCCGGCGGCGCCAGCCCCGCGGCCGCGGCCGGCAAACTGGATGTCCGGATCGTTCGGGTCGAAGGGCACGAAGGCCTGGCGGCCGGCCCCGCGGCCGGAGGCCTGGGCGATCGCCCGATCGCGCGCCGTGCGCGCGGCGCCGTCCTCGCGCGACCGCTCGACGTAGTCGACGATCGTCGTCGCATGCCGGACGTTGGCGCCCTTGGCGATCAGGACCTTCGCGACCTCGAGGCGGCTCTGCGACACGGCAAAGATGAGCGGCGTCCGGCCGTGCGTCGCGTCCGCGGCGTTCACGTCGGCGCCGCGGTCGATGAGCGCGCGGACGGCGTCCGGATCGCCCGCCTGTGCGGCCAGGTGCAACGGCTGGACGCCGGTCGACGTCAGGGCGTCGGGGGCGCTGCCGGCCACGAGGAGGCTCGTGACCGCCGCGGCGTGCCCGCGCGAGCTGGCGAGATGGAGCGGCGTGTAGGCGCCCACGCGCGTCACGGCGGTCGTCTTCGCCCCGGCGGCGAGCAGGAGATGCATGGTCCGCACGTCACCCTGGAGGGCGGCCCAATGGAGCGCCGTCATGCCGTCGCCCTGCGGCAGGTTGACGTCGGCCTTCTTGGCGATGAGCGCCCGGACGCCGTCGGCGTCCGCGCGCATCGCCGCGTCGGCCACCGCGGCCTGGACCTGCAGGGCGGCCGCGGGCGGCGCCGCGTCGAGGCCGGCAAGCATCAGCCCGACGGCGCCCACCACTCCGAGGACGGATACGCGATGTCGCGTCATGGTCCTATTCCTCCGCGACGGCCGGACGCATGCCCGACCGTCAAAGCGTTCCGCCCGCCCGCGGGCGCGCGGCTTACGCGCCCTCCGCGGCGAACGAGAACCCACCGGTGGCGTCGCCGAACGTCTCGAGATCGTCCAGGCCCAGCCGCTGCAGGAGCGTCAGCATCACGTTGGCCATCGGCGTGTCGTTCGCCGCCTTCACGTGCAGCCCGCCCTGGAGGACGCCGTTCCCGCGGCCCAGAAGGATCAGTGGGCAGTTCCGGTGGTTGTGGTTGTTGCCGTTGGCCATCGGCGATCCGTAGAGGATCAGCGTCCGGTCCAGCAGGCTCGCGTCGCCGTCCATCGTCGCCTTCAGCTTCTCGAGGAAGTACGGCAGGAGCGAGACGTGGTACTTGTTGATCTCGCCGAACTGCCGGATGCGCTCCTCGGCCGTGCCGTGGTGCGACGCGTTGTGGAAGCCGGTTTCGATGCCGCTGCCCGGGTAGACGCGGCCGGAGCCGTCGCGCCCGAACTTGAACGAGAAGACGCGCGTCGTGTCCGACGTGAACGCGAGGAGCTGCAGGTCGAACATGATCTTGACGTGCTCGTCGAACGAGTCGGGCACGCCCGCCGGGGCACCGGGCAGCTCGCGCGCCTCGCCGCTCAGGTTGCGCGCCTCGATGCGCGCGATGCGCTGCTCGATCTCACGGATGTTGGTGGCGTACTGATCGAGGCGCTGCCGGTCGGACGGCCCGAGCGATCGCTTCAGGCCGGCCATCTGGCCGCTCAGCATGTCGAGGATGCTCCGGTCGGTGGCGCGGCGCTCGGCGCGCTGCTCCGGCGTGCCGCCCGCGCCGAAGAGCTGCTCGAACACCATGCGCGGGTCGCGCACCATCGGCAGCGGCTGGTCCGGCGCCGCCCAGCTGATCGTGTCGGTGTAGACGCAGGCGTAGCCGTAGGCGCACCCGCCGGACTGATCGACCGGCTCGATGCTGAGCTGCATGGACGGAATCGGCGTGTCCTGGCCGAAGCGCTGCACGTAGAGCTGATCCATCGACGTGCCGACGCGCACGTCCGAGCCTTCGGTCAGCTTCGGCCGGCAGTGCGTGTACATCACCGCGCTCGATCGGAAGTGATCGCCGCCCACCTCGGCGGCCGTGGAGGCCTCCGCCATCCGGGCGTCGGTGTTGCTCACGATGGTCAGGTACTCCCTGAAGGGCTGGAGCGAGCTCAGGCTGCCCTTGCCGATGTCGAAGGCGCGGCCCGGCTGGGCCGGATTCCACATGAACTGCGACGTGCCGTACTCGCTGCAGCCCGCCGCGCCGTGGACCTGCTCGATGCAGACGAGGCGCGTGCGGCCGACCGCCCGGCCCGCCGCCGTCCGGGCGAAGAGTCGTCGCGCCGGGATCATCGAATCGAAGAGCGGCAGCGCGATCGTGGCGCCCAGGCCCTGGAGAACCGTGCGCCGTGACATGTGCTTTCCGGTCAGAAACATGGGCATGCCTCCGAAGGGCTCCCGCGCCCTACTTCCCCGCCTCGTTCGGCATCTCGGCCCGCGCCGTCCGGAACGCCGGACTCTTCGCGACACCGAGCACGATCGCCGACATCCGATAGTTCTCCGCCGCGGCCTCGCGCACGATCCGCCGAATCGTCGGCATGTCGTAGTGCTCGACCCGCCGCCCGAGGGCGTACGCCATCAGCATTTCCGTGAAGTGCGTGATCACCAGATCCGACCGCTTGAGGAGCGCCGCGCGCAGATCGGCCACGCCGGCGAGCGGCGTGCCGTCGTACAGCTCGCCCGAGGCGTCCACCGCCACCCCGCGATCCTTGATGCGCCATGCGCCCGTGACGTCGAAGTTGTCGAGCGCCAGGCCGATCGGATCGATGACGTTGTGGCACGAGCTGCAGAGCGGGCTGGCGCGGTGCCTGGCCAGCTGCTCGGCCACCGACAGGAACCGCCCGTCCTTGTTGTCGCCCGTCTCCTCGAGGTCGGGCACGTTGGCGGGCGGCGGCGGGGGCGGACTGCCAATCAGCACTTCGAGCACCCACTTGCCGCGGAGCACGGGCGACGTCCGGTTGCCGTGGGACGTCAGCGTGAGGATGCTGCCGTGGCCGAGGAGCCCCCGCCGGCGGTCGTCCCGGTAGGCGACCTGGCGGAACGCCGGCCCGCTCACGCCGGCGATGCCGTAGTGGCGCGCGAGCCGCTCGTTGACGAACGTGTAGTCGGCCGTCAGGAGTTCCAGCGCGGACCGATCCGCCTGCACGAGATGCGTGAAGAAGAGCTCCGTCTCGCGCTCCATCGCCCCGGCGAGCGTCTCGTCGAAGTACGGGAACGACAGGGCGTCGGGCTCGACCTTGTGGAGGTCCTGCAGGCGCAGCCACTGCGCCGCAAAGCGTGGCGCGAGCGCCTCGGCGCGCGGGTCGGCCAGCATCCGCCGGACCTGGCGCTCGAAGACGTCCGGCCGCGAGAGCGCGCGCTTCGCGGCCAGATCGACGAGCTCTCGATCCGGGATCGTGCCCCAAAGGAAGAAGGACAGACGCGAGGCGAGCTCGACATCCCCGATCGCGTAGACCTTGCCGGGCGCGACACCCGCCGGCGTCTCCTCGACGCGGAAGAGGAAATGCAGGCTCGACAGCATCGCCTGGATCGCCGTCCGCACGCCCACGTCGAAGCCGCCCACAGCCTTGCCCTGCGCGTAGAAGGGCATCAACTCGTCGAGATCGCGCGACGTCACCGGCCGGCGGTACGCCTCCGTCGCCAGCCGCTCCAGCATGCGGCGCGCGCACGGCACCTCGTCCGTCGGCGACGCCGGCCGGCACGTGAAGATTCGGCGGCGCGGCGCGTTGTCGGAGACGCCGGTCACCGTCAGCGGCCCGAGCACCGCCAGGTTGCGCAGGTGCGGCAACGTCGTCACGCCGTAGCCGACGCCAATCTGCGTGTCGGCCAGCGTGTGGTCGATCGGCTTGATCAGGTCGTCCTCCACGCCCTCGAACTCGCGGATGAACGTCGCCGCCACGCGGTGCGGTCCCGCCTTGATCGCGATCGGCTCGGTCGTCACCGTCAGCCCGGCCGCGTCGGATTCGGTGATCCAGCGATCGACCTTCAGGAGCGCGACGCGCTCGCCGTCGATCGCCACCTCCATCCGGATGTCGCGGATCGTGCGGCCGAAGAGCAGCCCCGTCGGCTCGCCGTGCAGGAGCAGCTGGAACTTGTACGTGCCGTCGGCCAGGAAGTTGTGCGTGACGACGGTGCCGCCGCGCGTGCCGAAGGGCGCGCCGTCGACGCGATCCTTCTGGGACTGCGTGCGCGGCACCTCGTAGGTCGTCGAGCTGGGATCCGCGTCGGCGTCGCCCACGACGGCGCGGCTGACGTAGGCCGCCGCCCGCAGGTAGCCCTGCATGACGGTCGCGGACGGCATCTGAACGTCGGCGATGTTGTCGAAGCCGGCGCTGATCGTGTCGGCCGGCAGGTAGGCCGCGACGTCGACGCCGAGGCCGAAGAGCGCGCGGATGGCCGCGGCGTACTCGGCGCGATTCAGCCGCTGGAACGCGCGGCGCCCGGGGTCGGGCGTGACGGCGGCCGCGTCGAGCGCGCGCTCGAGCGCGGTGACGAGCGCCAGGCGCGTGGCCGCATCGGGCTGGCGCGCCGTGCGCGGCGGCATCATGCCCGCGCGCAGCTTCCGCACCATCTTCTCGGCCACCTCCGGCCGCTCGGCCGCGCGCGCGGCGTCGAACGTGTCGAACGACAGCTCGCCCCGCCGAAGGTCGTCGTTGTGGCAGGTGCCGCAGAAGCGCTTGATCGTCTCGTTCTGCTCCTGGTAGGACATCGGGACGGGCACCCCGAGCACGCCGGCGCCGCCCGCCGGCCACGAGCCGTCGGCCGGCGCCGGGCCGGGCGCCCGATCGGCGCGCACCGTCAGGGCCGCCACGAACAGCCCCGCCACCACCGCAGGCACGAGTTTTCGCATTCGATCCTCAGGTGTTCCGGGTATTCGGAGACACGTTACACTCCCCCGGGCGTCGTTGTCAGCCGGAATCTGGCCGCCGCCCGAGACGTCCGATCGGCCGGATTCGGGCCGTTTTTCGGCCCGCTTGGCGCCATCGCGACGGCCCCTTGTGTCGGTTGCCACCCACCTCGCGCTTCGACCGGAGGCCTACGACCGCGGGATCGCCCGGCTGATTCCGTATTACGACGAACTCGTCGCCGAAGCTGCACGGGCCCTCGGGCACGCCCGGCGCCCGGTCCGGCACATCCTCGATCTAGGTATCGGCACGGGCACGCTCACCCGGGCCTGCCTGGCGGAACGCCCCGGGGCGCGTGTCTGGGGCATCGATTCGGATCCGGCCATGGCGGCAGTGGCCGCGGCCCGGCTGGGCCGCCGGCGGTCGCGCGTGACGATCGTGCACGGCAGCTTCCTGACGGTGCCGCTCCCGTCGTGCGACGCGATGGTCGCCAGCTCCGCGCTGCACCACATTCGCACGCGCCGGGCCAAGCTCGCCTTCTACCGGCGCTGCCACCGCGCGCTCCGGGCGGGAGGCGTGTTCGTGAACGGCGACTGCGCGCCGCAGTCGACGCCCGCCGGATTCCGGCGCGATCTCGACGTGTGGCTCACGCATCTCGCGCGGACGTTCGGCGGGCGGGACGCGGCGCGCCGCGTCTATCGCTCGTGGGCGGACGAGGACACGTACGTGCCGCTCGCCGACGAGCTGCGGCTGATGGCCCGCGCGGGCTTTGTCGTGGACGTGCCGTGGCGCGGCGCCGTTCGCGGTGATGGTCGGCGTCAAGCGCCGGTCTTCGGCTTCGCCGCGACGACCATGAACCATCGGCCGGTGCCGGCTTCGGACGTCACGACGTCGAGCCCGGCGGTCTTGAGCTCCCGCGAGACCGACTCGGGGCCGATGCCGTGCGACCCGTCCTTGCTCCGGTCGGCCGGCGCCTTGGCTTCGGCGCCCGCTGGCGGCGTGAAATCGACGACGGCGAGGCGCGCGCCGGGTCTGAGCGAGGCCGCAATGGAGGCGTTCATCGGGGCGGGATCGGCGAAGTGGTGGTAGACGTTGCGCATGAAGAGCGCGTCGCAGCCGGCCTCGGGAAAGTTCGTCCTGACGGGATCGCCCGAGACGACCGTGATCTGCGCGAGGCCGCTCGACGTCACCCGGGTCTGCAGCGTCTTCACCCGGTCGTCGCCCAGCTCGCTCGTGAACACGCGGCCCGTCGGGCCGACCAGCCGCGCGGCGGCCAGGCTGAGATCGCCGTTGCCCGCGCCGATCTCGCAGACCGTCACGCCCTCCTTGACGCCGATCGCCTCGAAGATGCGCTCGGTGGCAATCGTCGATCCGCCCTGCGCGCGGACGATGAGGGCGAAGGCCGTCAGGCCGAACAGCATCGCGGCCAGCCGCAGGTGCACGCGAAGGGAAGACGCCATGATCCACCTCAGACGGCGCGCGGCGTGCCGCAGCCGGCCGCTCGCCCGGTTGCCTCGCCGACGGTGATTATAGAAGGTGGGGCCAGCCGGACGGGCCGGATAGAATCAGCGCGTTTGATGGCCACGGAGTGCTGGAGGCACGCGCCGGCCGGTCGGCCCTGGCGGTCCGCGGGATCGGTGGCGATCGTGCTGGCGCTCGTGGCGCCGGCACCCGCGGGCGCGGCGCAGGCCGTCACGGACCGCGCGGTCGTCATCGACGGCCCGCCCGCGCCGAAGCCCCCCGAGACGATCGCGCGCGACGAGGCCGGGCGCGCGACCGTGCGCGCCATCCGGCTCGCGAGCCCGCTCCGGCTCGACGGGCGGCTCGACGAAGCCGTGTACACCGACGAACGGCCGTTCGGCGGGCTCATTCAGGTGGCGCCCGTGGCCGGCGCGCCGTCCACGGAACGGACCGACGTCTGGGTGACGTTCGACCGGACGACCATCTACGTCACCTGCCGCTGCTGGGACACGGCGCCGCCGGACCGGTGGATCGTCAACGAGCTCAGGCGCGACACCGCCGGCCTGCGGAACAACGACCACTTCGGCGTGATGTTCGACACGTTCTACGACCGGCGCAGCGGCTTCATGTTCTACGCCAACCCGCTCGGCGCCCGCGCCGACTACTCGGTCATCGACGAAGGCGGACCCAACACGGACTGGAATCCCGTGTGGGACGTGAAGTCGGGCCGCTTCGACGGCGGCTGGATCGTCGAGATGGCGATCCCGTTCAAGTCGCTGCGGTACCGGTCCGGGCCGAACCAGGTCTGGGGCCTGCAGCTTCGCCGATCGATCCGGCGCAAGAACGAGTGGGCCTATCTCACGCCGGTGCCGGCGCTCCTGGCCGGACCGCAGGCGCTCAACCGCGTCTCCTCGGCCGGCACGCTCGTCGGCCTCGATCTGCCCGACGCGGGCCGCAACGTGGAACTCAAGCCGTACGTGTTCGGCGGCCTGACCACCGACCTCCGGCGGACGCCGCCCGTCTCGAATGACGGCGAGGGACGCGCGGGCCTCGACGTCAAGTACGGCGTCACGGCCAACCTCACGGCCGACGTCACGGCCAACACCGACTTCGCGCAGGTCGAAATCGACGAGCAGCAGATCAACCTGACGCGCTTCAGCCTCGCGTTTCCGGAGAAGCGCGACTTCTTCCTCGAGGGCCGCGGCGTGTTCGACTTCGGGCGCGGCGGCCAGAGTCGCGGCGGGGGCGGCGGGGGCGGCGGGGGGGGAGGCGGCGGGGGCGGCGGCGGATTCCAGTTCACGAGCGACACGCCCAACCTCTTCTACAGCCGTCGCATCGGGCTCCAGGCGGGCCGCGTGGTGCCGCTCGACATTGGCGGCCGGCTGACCGGCAAGGTCGGTCGCTACGGCGTCGGCCTGATGATGATTCGCACCGGCGAGGAAGCCGTGTCGGCCTCGGTCCCCACCTCGTTTACCGTCGTCCGTGCGAAGCGCGACGTGCTGCGGCGGAGCGCCGTCGGCGCCATCTTCACCGACCGGTCCGTGGACCTGTCCGGGCAGGGGCGGAACCGCGCGTACGGCCTCGACGCGGCGTTCAGCTTCTATGAGAACGTGACGATGGGAACGTACGTCGCGCGCACGGAGACGCCCGGCCGGCACGGCGACGCGACGAGCTACCAGGCCCGGTTCGACTACTCGGCGGATCGCTACGGCGCGCAGATCGAACACCTCAAGGTCGGCCCCGATTTCAATCCGGAGGTCGGCTTTCTCCGGCGGCGCGACTTCCGGAAGTCGGCCGCCACGCTGCGCTTCAGCCCGCGCCCGCAGTCGCTCTCCGCGATCCGCAAGCTCACCTGGCAGGCGCGCGTCGAGTACTTCGAGAACCACGCCGGCGAGGTCGAGTCGCGGGAAGAGAACGGGCGCTTCGTGATCGAGCTGGAGTCGAGCGATCAGATCACGATCGAGGGCACGCGCGCCTTCGAGCGCCTCGTCGAGCCGCTCGACGTCGCGTCGATCCCGGTGGCCCCGGGCGCGTACGATCTGTGGGACGTCCGGGCGGCGTATCAGCTCGGCCAGCACCGGCGCGTGTCGGGCACGCTGTCCTTCACGCACGGCAGGCTGTACGGCGGGACGATCACCGCCGTGGAGGTCTCCGGCGGCCGCGTGGTCGTGTCGGACCACTTCTCGCTCGAGCCCTCGCTGACCGTGAACGACCTCGACCTGCCGGCGGGACACGCGGTCCAGACGCTCGTGCGGACGCGTGCCGACTACGCGTTCACGTCGCGCATGTTCGCCAGCGCGCTGGTGCAGTACCACTCGACCGAGCGGGTCTTCAGCAGCAACCTGCGGTTCCGCTGGGAGTACCGGCCCGGCAGCGAGCTCTTCGTCGTCTGGACGGACGAGCGCGACACGGGGTCGGCCGCCCCCTCGCTCCGCAACCGGGCCGTGGTCGTGAAAGTGACGCGGCTGTTCAGGCTCTGACCGCGCGGGCGCGCCCGCCGGCTACTGCATCTTCTCGTAGGTCGCAAACGTCACGCGCGTCGTCCGGCCGGCCTCGTCCATGTTCATGTAGATGATCCCGATCGTCTGGCCGTCGGTCGAAATCACGTTGGTCAGGATCTGCGTGATGCGCCCGCCGCGTTTGTACGTGATTTCGTTGATGCGGTCGGTGACCTGCCGGACGGAGGCGAGGTCCGACGCGCGGCTGCCCGTCATCGGCTCGTCCTTGCCGTCGAACATCGTCGTGTAGCCCCACTGCGGCGTGAGCGTGCCGTCGGCGTTGAGCGTGTTGATGGTGATCTTCATTCCCGTGACGTTGTGCGCCTCGTAGGTCATCACGTTGGTGGAGGGCTGCGCCGGGTCGGTCGGCCGGAGCCGCCACTTGCCGAAGCGGGGATTGGCCGCCTGCGCCGGGTCGGGCGGGGCCGCGGCGGCCGCGATCGCGCCCGCGACGCCGAGCGCGGCGAGCAGGACACCGAGAGAAACGAGCCTGGCGCGAATCCGCATGCGACCTCCTCTCACCCTAGGGCTGAGCCGGGGGTAACTCTAGCAAAACGGCGGGCGCGGCACCCTTGCGCGCCGCCCCGACCTGGCGAATCATGCTCGGGACGGGGAGCGGCACATGCGCATGCTTCGTCGGGAGTTTCTCAAGACGGCGCCGGTGGCGGCCGCGGCGCTCACGCGGGCCGTGCCGGGCCTCGGGATGGTCCCGGACCCGCAGGTCCGGATCTCGAGCCAGCCCTACACGCCGGGCCGCGACTATCCGATTCGCGCCGTGCCGTTCTTCGATGTCAGACTCCAGGACGGGTTCTGGAGGCCGAAGGTCGATCTCAACGCGCGCGTGACGATTCCGCTCCTCGTCGAGCGGCAGGCCGGCGGGCGTGGCCTGAACGGCAATGTCTTGGAGGCCGCCCTGCTCTCGCTCCGGACGCACCCGAACGACGCGCTCGCGGCCGCCGTGGACGCCCGCATCCAGGCGCTCCGGCAGGCGCCGGCGGCCGGCAACAGCGGGTTCGAGGTCGCGGCCACCCTCTTCCACACGACCGGCAGGCGCGATCTCATCGACCGCGCGACGCCCGCCGCCGACGCGCTGTACGAGGACTTCCGGACGACGAACCCGCCGTTTTCGGGCGGCGAGCGCGACGCCATCAACTGCCTGCAGCTCTACCGCGTCACGAAGGACAAGAAGCACCTCGACCTCGCCAAGCACTACCTCGACATCCGCGGCCTGCCGAACTCGACCAACCGCAGCCGGCACAATCAGTCGCACCGGCCCGTGCTCGAGCAGCGCGAGGCCGTGGGCCACGCGGTCAACGGCGCGACGCTCATGGTGTCGCTCGCCGACGTCGGCATGCTGACCGGCCTCCGCGCCTACTTCGAGGCGGCCGAGCGGCTGTGGGCGGACGTCGTGGAGCGGAAGCTGTACGTCACCGGCGGCGTCGGCACGACGGGCAACGAAGGCTTCGGCGAGCCGTACTCGCTGCCCGCCATCTCGGCCTATGCCGAGACGTGCGCCGTGCTCATGTTCATCACGCTCAGCCACCGGCTGTTCCTGGCCACCGGCGACGCCAGGTACATCGACGTCGTCGAGCGCGGCTTGTACAACAACGCGCTGTCGGGCGTGTCGGCCTCGGGCGATCGGTTCTTCTACGTCAACCGGCTCGCCAGCGCGGGCGACGGCCGCGATCTCCGCTGGGAGCGCGCTTCGCTCGAGTGCTGCCCGCCGAACCTCGTCCGGTTCCTGGCCGGCATGCCCGGCTACGTCTACGCTCAGGGACCGGCGGGCGCGATCTACGTCAACCTGTACGTGTCGAGCGAGACGACGTTCGACGTCGGCGGCAGGCGGCTGGCGTTGTCCCTGTCGAGCGAGATGCCCTGGGGCGGGAGGACCGACCTGCGGGTCTCGACCGACGCGGGCGTCCGGGCGGCGATCAAGCTGCGGATCCCCGGCTGGACAGAGAACCGGCCCGTGCCCGGCGGCCTGTACGCCTACGCCGGCGCGTCCGAGCGCCGAACGACGGTCGCGGTGAACGGCGCGCGCGTGGCGGCGGTGCCCGACGCCCTGGGCTACGTCACGCTCGATCGGGTGTGGACGCGCGGCGACGCCGTGGCCATTGAGTTTCCGATGGACGCGCGGCAGGTCGTCGCCGACCGGCGGGTGAAGGAGGCGCGCGGCCGCGTCGCCATCGAGCGCGGGCCGATCGTGTACTGCGCCGAGGCGCCCGATCTCGACGGCGACAACGCGCTGCACCTCGCCGTCGACGGGTCGAAGGGACTCATCCCACACGTCCGGCGCGATCTGCTGGGCGGCGTGACGGCGATCGCGGCGGAAGGCCGGCGGGTGACGGGGCCGCCGGGCCCGAGTCGGGACGCGACGCTCGTGCCGTACTACCTCTGGGCCAACCGCGGCGCGCACACGATGAGCGTCTGGCTCGCGACGCGCGACTTCGCGCCGGGTGACGTGGGGCCGGCCGGCGGCTTCATCTTCCATGTGAATCCGAACGCGGCGTCCGACGGGTGGCGGTATCTGGAGGCGGCGCCGTTCGATCAGAGCGCCGGCGCGACGTGGGGCTGCTTCCGCCGGATGATCGCCGGCGCGCGCGGCTCGGCCGTGGGCACCGGGCGCCAGAACACGCAGGACATTCTCGCGGCCTGCCAGGAGCCCGGCGCGGCGGCCGCGCTCTGCGCGACGCTCACCGTCAACGGCATCGGCGGATGGTTTCTACCCTCCCGGGACGAACTGGCGCTGATGTACGCGAACCTCAAGGCGACGGGCGTGGCCGACTTCGGCACGTCCGGCGGCCCCGACAACGTCAGCTACTGGACGTCCACGCAGCAGACGGCCGACATGGCCAACCACATCGACTTCGCCGACCTCGGCCGCCTGCACTACGACGACAAGGACTTCCCGCGGCGGGTGCGCGCCGTGCGCCTGTTCTGAGGTCCTGGCGCGTGACCGCTCCCACGTCGCTCCTCCGATCCGTGCTCTTCGTGCCGGGCACCCGTCCGGATCGCTTCGACAAGGCGTTCGAGGCCGGCGCGGACGCCGTCGTGCTCGACCTCGAGGACGCGGTCGAGGCCACGCGGAAGGACGAAGCCCGGCGCGCCGTCGGCCGCTGGCTGGCGCGGCCGGCCTCCGGGCAGGCCGAACGGTTCGTCCGCATCAACGCGCCGGGCTCCACCTGGATCGCCGGCGACCTGGTCTGGCTCGCGACCGTGGCGGACCGGTGCGACGCGATCATGCTGCCCAAGGTGGAGACGCCCGACGACCTGGCGCGCGTGGCGCGCGCGATCCCCTCGCGACGCGTGATTCCGATTCTCGAGACGGCCCGCGGCCTCGTCCGCGCGGCCGCCATTGTCTCCGCCGACGCGGACGTGCCGGCCGT